>OLNI01000014.1_pt1 | contig 192312 bp, 314 predicted proteins | sample 1672921 | NCBI WGS metagenome assembly OLNI01 (sample SAMEA3136737, study PRJEB25190) | human gut metagenome | biome: human gut; feature: human-associated habitat; material: faeces | place: Austria | collected 2013 | reverse complement strand
GGCACCGCCGACGCCATCGGCAGAATAGAAAAAGCCGAGACCCGCATTGCCGCCATAAGACGCGCGGCCGCCTACCAACGCGAATTTCTCGCCCTGATAACGGAAGTGACCAATGACTTCTGCATCCTTCGGAACTGATTTCATTCTAAAGAAGCGAACCCAGGGATACCATATAGTACCAGTTAACAGATTGAACTTGTGACCTTCATTTAGCGCATCCAAGACTGTCTGCAACTTAGCTAGAGAATTTACAGATCTATTGTAGTAAATAGTATCTCTAGTAACACACCCTAGATAGTTTACAGCATCCTCATAGGTTCTTATCCGTCCCATAATGTTTTCTGGAACGATTTCAACATTGCCAGTTTCGGCATTATAGATGGGTTTATAACCATCTGGACATTCAATTTCAATTGTCTTTTTCATTCGTTATAATATTTAATAAAACATGATTAGGGTGTTATAGCGGACTCGAACCGCTGACCTCTACAGCCACAATGTAGCGTTCTGCCAACTGAACTAATAACACCATCAAATTATTCGAATAGCGGCAGCAACTTCTTTCCTAGTATCTTCACCGCTTTCTGTACATCAGCTACAGTTCTAAAATAAACAACACCTGGATATTTTACGTTTTGATGCATGACGACGTACACTCCTTTTATATCAGTTTCCGTCTTTCCAGATAGAGAAGAACCTTTTCCAAGAAAATAGCCAGTATTACCTTCTGTTTTGATCCATCCTTTATTTAGATAGTTAGCAACTATTTGTAAACTAGCTAGAGAACTGAGTTGTTCTGTCATGCTTGGAGGACATACTAATGTATTCCAAAAACCATAATCTTCTTCAGACTCTACTATCTCTTTAAAGGAAGGAATTAGCATTTCCTCACTAAATGCAGTAAGAGCTAATTTCTTCAAGTCTTCATTACCGCTTTCATACCATTCGCGTGCCTGCTCTAAAGTTACCTCAAGATAGGCTTTTGTCTTAATTCTATTCATTTTTGTTTATTAGTTTTTAATGGACACCAATCCGGAATTAATACCCTTTCGTAAGGTCTTAACATTCCTTCAATTAGTTTATTCTCAGACTCCTTACAGAGCGCTTTCTCGTCGTCATCATTGAACCAGTCATTAGGATCTGGGTCAGGAACAATTAAGCAGTGCGGACATTCTCTACACTGCTTAATTTCTTTTTGAAATACTACACTAGTACCAGATTTCTGGTAAGTATCCTTCTCCGTACTCATAATTTGTCATTTTGTAATTTCTTTAAATTCGTTTATAACTGTTTTTATAAATGGTTTAATATCAAATAATAGTATTACAATAACAAATATAGTATTTATTACTGGTAATGCCATTATTACGAGTCTTCTAACTGTAACAGATCGTTCATTTACTGCCATATAAAGGCTAACTATGTACATGCTTATTATGTATATAAATGCTGAATATACAAATATCATCATAATATATTGAAATTAGTGTGGGATTGGGAGGACTCGAACCTCCAGTCTCAAAAGAGAGCAGATTTACAGTCTGCGCGGCTACCAATTACCGGTTACAATCCCGAATCGACCTAGTAGAGAACCCTGGTTTCCTCATTTAAATATGACTAACCTATATGCAGTGGGTATACATATTTCTAAAATTCATATCCTAGGTCTCGCTAATAGAGTTTTATTCATAGACAGATTTATAATAATCTATCCAATAGTCTGCTTCCATATCTTCGAAGATTTCTTTAAGTTCTTCATCAGATAATCCTTCGTATTTGTCTTCCATTATATCTTTCTCCTATTAAATAGTCTAAAATATTCGTCAGAATATACGCTGCATAAGTCCTTATACTTTTTTGGCATAGGATAATCAAAGTCATCAAATGCAGATTCTTTAATAAATCCATCATGTAGAGCCATATTTGCTGTGGTAACAGCAATATTACAATTACGCTCCTTTCCCCAGTCAACAATGTTACTCATAACACTATTAAAGTATTCTGTATCATTATCTACTTGGAGATAGATTTCCACTCTGCAAATTGCAGGATTTTTGAATCCTTGTCTACCTTGTCTAAGAGTTATTTTAGATACGAAATTCAAGTCTAGCAAATCTGCTATTCTATCCTTAGCTACAATTCTAGAAATTCTTATCATCTTTTGGTAAGTTATTTTACATAATTGTGGGATAGGTAGGATTCGAACCTACTAAGCCTAAAGGCAACGGATTTACAGTCCGTCCCAACTCTCCATCGTTGGCGCTATCCCATAAAGCAATTAACAGATTTGTTCTAATTAACATAGCTACTACAATTCTTCCTCTTGGCACCCCAAGTCCTCTAGTAGCTAATAGCCGCACTAGTGCGTGGTAACAATTTTAAGGGAACTCACCTCTGTTAATTGGAGTAATCAGGGATTCATCTACGTAGGCACCCAATAGACATTATCTATTCTACTAGTGAATGGTGATTACTTCGTCTGGATAGTGTGGCTCGAACACACGACCTCTGCATCCCAAATGCAGCGTTCTACCTACTGAACTATATCCAGGTGTAAGTATGTGTTTCACAACAAATACTCACTGCGTAAGAAAAAGAAAAATTCAAGAAAATTGCCTGTGACTCCGCTGGGATTCGAACCCAGGACCCCCAAATTAAAAGTTTGGTGCTCTAACCAACTGAGCTACGGAGTCATTTTAATGATAAAGTATCCCGTGAAGGATTCGAACCTTCGACCCACAGCTTAGAAGGCTGTTGCTCTATCCAACTGAGCTAACGGGACATCGTGTTCGCTATTATATACAGCGAACTACGTTCTTCTTAGTTAATAATTGTTAAATCTTCTCTTCGGAAATAAGCGCATTACCGCACGTTATTCTGTCAGCATCTTCTTCTTTAGAAGGAACAAATACGATAACATCCCAACCTTCTTCAAGTAAAGGCTGTTCGAATTGACGATAAACATTATAATCAGAGTAGCCAGTTACTTCAAAACCATTCTCAACTGCGGATGCAGTTTCATGAATAGGGGTTATTTTCACAATAAACTTCTCTTTATCGAAAAGTCTAGATAACTCCTTTGCATCCAGAATAGTCTGTGCAGTAACTGGGAAATTCAACGTATACTTTCTACCTTTCGGCATAGGTAAACGACTAGCCATTTCAGAAATAGTAGCTAATGAATGACTTTTGTTGTCAAATAGCTCTCTTCTCTGTTCGTCATTAGTAGAATTTATTGAGAATTGAAGACCTGCCTCACCTCCATAGAAGTCATTCTTGATTCCACACCAAGTTTGTATGAAGTTCTCTAGTTTTCTATTAGCTCTAGGAAGCATAGTAGAAACTACTGGATGGACAGTCTTAGCTATCAATCCACAACTCTTTACTACTTCTTTTAGAACAATCCCAAATGCTAGTACATTATCATTCCAAGTTGGCTCTCCCATTCTTGCGAAATGCACATTGAATCTGTCAGTATTCCTAACAGTCTCATTCTTGATAATGTTTCTTATTTGCCATTCCATCTCTTCAATAGAAACGTTTCCATAGAATCCAAATTTCGGAACATCACAGAACTTGCATTTCATTGGGCATCCTTTCTGGGTGGAAATGGTTGCAACCCACTTTTTACTAAGGTCAACTTCAGTATTGGCTACTCCATTAATCTCCTTAGTTAATCCTAGGAAATTAGCTTTGATATTGTTCTCCTTTCCATAGTCTCCTACGGTTAGAAATTCAAGTTTATGTTCTGTATCAACATAAATCTTTCCTGTGTGAGTAAGTATTGTCTTCATTGTTCTTCAATTGCCTTCCAAATGATAATTAATATTATGAATACTACTATATAGGTCATGGTACAATCCTCCAATCCAATCTATTCATCACTATTCTGAATTTGTTAGCTTCTGACCAGCTACGGAAAGACCTAATGATCTTCCCGTAGCTGTCCAACAGATAATATTTCATACTTAACTAGCTCTCCATTAATATGAATTGTACAAAGGATTATATTGCCTACAATAATCATAGTTTCCACCATAATTATCTCACCGTTTATTTCGGTGATTCTTCTCATTATTGCCATAAACTAAATACTTTTTTTGTTAATGGATAGTTTCCTCTCCACTTTGTTGCATACTTAAATACACGAGAATCGCCTGTACGACGCCAAGTAGATCGAAATAGCGGGAATAAAATCGCCATAACGACAAGTCCAAATACTAGAACAATGAAAGTTAAACCTTTCAGTATATGTTCTAATAACCAAACGGGTAAAGTAATGCCCCATCTAACAATTGCTAATAAATCTTCCATATTAGTTCTCAACTATCAGAGTGTTATGGATTCTCAATTCCTCTTCCGAAATCGGAATTAATTCTCCAAATACTCTTATGTATTTTTGTTCTTTGATTACTAATGATGTGGTAATTTCAGTGATTACCTCGATGTTAGCATTGTGCCATCTCTTTAAATACTGAGAATGTATTCTTCTAGACAATTCATAGTTGTCTGAGGATGCAATTCTCGCAGCTTTGAATCTTTTTCTCATGGTTTTCTTTTTAATTCGTTAAATCTTTTTCTTGCTAATTTTCCATTCACAAATGTTTCTGTAACTGTTCTGATGCCTTCTATGTGAATGGTATACTCGAAGGCGTGGGTTCCAGTGAGAGTTATCACTCTTCCCCATGAATCTGTAAATCTTGCGCGAACAGTTGAATCGCAATGTAATCTGTTGAATTTTCTCATTTTCTTTTTCTTTTAATCCTGACTACCTATTTCTAGGTAGTTTCGTCTTAATTTTCAAAGACTCGTCAGAGGATTTTATCTCCAGCAATGCTTTTCAAGCATCTTTTGAAAGATAGGAATATCAGAAACAGATGCGAAAAGTAACATACAAGACCTTACTTTAATTACATCGTTTCCAAATATCTCGTAAACTGATTTCTCATTATTATAGACCGCTTCTGTGATTTCAACTAACCTATCTCTCAATATAGGATGGTTGATATATTCAATAGCTTCATCACGTCCACTTATTCCATAATAACGAGACTTTTCACTCGTGCCAAGCCTCCTCATTTGAGGAAAGATAAACCAAATCCAATGTGTTTTCTTCTTCCCTGCTTTGACTTCTTCCAAGGCAGTTTGATAAGTATTCCACTTATCTTGTGCTTCAATGAATCTGTCAAGTCCAAGATACATTTTGCGAGCAAGTTGTCTTGTTTCTTCTAGAGGAAGTCCACTCTGATCTAATTGAGAGTGAGGCATAGCCAGTTGGCACCACTCTTTGAATGTAAATTTATTCATCTTTATTTAAATGTTTATAACCTAGCATTCCCATCATGGTAAGAGATAAGAATGGATTATATAGCTTTTTGGGACTAACATCATACATTCCAGATCCTCCAAATACAGATTTTACAGGAATATCTGGGCCTACTATAGTAAATACTCCTTTTATAGGGTCAGAATTAAGAACCTATGTTGCATAATCGTCTGTAAGAACACCTTCAGACATATTTACAGAACGTGCTCTATCCTTGCTTAAATAAGCACCTATTGGACCTCCTGCCCAATTATTAGAAGATGGATTAGCTTTCTGCCTTTTTATAAGCCTAATCTAGTCATCCCAGTTGGGATTAATTATAGAAGGTTTAACTGGTAGTCCCCAGATTGCAAAGTCTCCGTAAGCTTTTGCTCCTCTTGGATTAGAACTGAACCATTTCTCATAATTCTGGTTATTTTTTCCGGTTTCAAAACTATGTTTATCCTTAATTCCAGACCTCATTGTGATACCATTATATAAAAGATTCTTACCTTGAGGAGAGTTTGCCTAGATATAATACATAGTTTCTATGTTGCTTAGATTCTTCCTTCCATTAGCAGTATATCTTCCATTAGGCTATCTTATCAGCTTACCAGACTTAATTAGCTCATTATAAGTTTGAACAAACTAGGGAAAAGCTTTTTTAGTGAATAAGTCTATTTCCTCCTGTGACATCTTATGTCCTGAAGCTAGTGATTGCCAATTTTCTAAAGAATAATCAAGTCCCGTTCGAAGTCTAAACTTTTCTGCTTCTTCGTTATGCTCTTTGATTACTTTCTTTTGTTGATTAGATCTGGCTTTAGCCTTAGACTTATTTTCCTCAATTCTTTTTTTCTACGGCTTGAGTCTGTTTGTAAGATGATAAGCTTTGAAGTTTTCCTTCTTTATTCCTAATGTATTCAACTCCCTATGGGTCAAATATTCTTCCCTTCGTTTCTCGCCAACCTTTCTTTATTAAAACGTTTGAAAGTTTCTTTATTTGCCCTCCTGTGATTCCTGGAATAATTAAGCCTGTAGCTGCTAAACCCATACTTATATAATCTTTATCTTTTGCGGCATGAATAAAATCATGTGCGTCCTATGCTTCTCCAACTCCAGGAATAAATCCTGCTAGGAAGTCTAGTATAGGATTTTTGTCTCTAAATTCTTTTACTTTGTCTTCCATAAATATTTAATTTTTATTTATAGAATACTACACATTTGTTTGCTAAATAGCAAGTATTTTACACTACGTAGGTAGACTATTCTACCTACCGCTCTCCGCCTAAAGCCTATTTATACTCGCGAAGTCGAGTTAGAATGTTTTGTATCCGTACTTTTGCAAAACTGATCTTAAATCACTTAGCGATTTCCTTCCAACACCAGGCATTTTCATGAAATCACGCCAAGAATAGTTTTCCATGAAAATGTTGAGAGAGATATAAACTTGATCATCCAACATAGCTCTAATACGGCTAGCTGTCCTAGGTTGCATTTCTGGAAGAATACTCGCCAGTGTAATGTTTCTATTTTTCCTTTCAAGTGCTGTAATCTCTGGATAAATACCTAAAGACCATAATACGGAACAAAGTAAATCAGCCTCTCTATCAGAGAGAACTTTTGTTGTTTCTAGAATTTTTATCTCTTTCATATATAACTAGTATTGCATTTTACACCTAAAACTCTATGAGCAGCAACTCACATTCAAAGAATAGTTTGCTTGCGTTTTATAATAAAGAAACTGGTGCCCTCAATGTCTTGGGAAGTTATTGAGTTTTTTAAAGAAAGCTATACTAAATCCCATTCACGTAAGGCTTCTTCTGGAGTACATCCAGCCTTAATAGACTGAAGTACTTCATATTGAAGACCATATTGAGCAGCAATTTGCATAGCTTTTTCTTCTCTTACCATTTTGGCATAGAGAGTTTCTGTTTTCTTTTTTGTCAATTTGCTCATAATATTTATGTTTTAGTTATTAAAACTCTAGCATGAGATATTCCCATACATCCCTTTCTTCGTTCGACTGTTTTAAAGGAATTAAATTCCCCTTTGGTTCGATATAGAGATCCGAAACCTCAAAGGAACACCCGATAGATAGAAAATATCCAGCAAACGCTAATACCTCGTCATAATTATTACATTCAAATCCACAGCTAGCAGAAGCAAAATGCAGTTCCTCTGGGATAATAACTCTTTTTTTCATTTTTTGTTTTGATTAGTTAATACAACCCAAGTAAGATGTAAAGTCCTACTTGACGCACTAGACCTAATGCCTGTTTATACTCGTCTAGTCGAGTTTTGAAATAGATATGATGTTAGTTCTAGCAATTGTACATAAAGGTAAATTATTATCCTTTAAAGGCTGAACAAAATTATCGTCCACTTTATACTCGTTACAATATACGTAGTCAATGCCATATCTATATTTAAAAGTAATCTTATATTTCATAATTTTACTTACTTTGAGTTAATCCTGACACAAATGTGTTTCGTCGCAATTTTCAGCGACTCATCAGAGGATTTTTAAAAATATCCCCACAGCGGTGGGGATAAAAAATGAACACTATCAAAAGACCTTCCTGTGCCACTCTCCTTTGAATTGTTTCACAACAATTACATAGTCTCTGGGCGTACTCATTATAGTCTCCAATAATACACAACAATAGTTCCCTACTCTGGACTTGAACCAGAATCTTCTCCTTTAGAGAGAGATATACTGACTTGTACTAGTAGGGAAATACTCCACTGCCTAAGCTCCCTATGGGAGCTGTAGGCTATCTAGAATAAGATGGAGAGTTATTTAGATAGTTTCCTATGCTATCTACGTTACTAACGTTCACTAAGAATATAGGTAGCTAATCCATATTCTTGCGACTGAGTTCGAGGTAGGAAATATACCCTTATGAGGTATCCTCTTATCAGCTAACCTTATTTTAATCTAGCGGCTTATACTAGGCAACTTCTAAATAAATAAAATGCATAACTATAAGTGATATGCTTTGGTCGACTGGCATATCAGCAGTACTTCATAATATTGCTATAAGTGACCAACCCTATAGCTCAATCCTCTTGTAATAGTGTTTAAGTTTGCGAATATACACATTACAATCGTAGCAGTTATTTTCGGATATTGGGCTATCTGCGTAACCCCGCTTTTTGTTGCCTTTTTATGGGCTAATGTTAGAGTAAATAATCATTGTAGTATGAGTTATAAAACTCGTCCTACTGGCGATTTTTTGAAAACTGGAAAAAGTCGGAAAATTGGCTGCCGACGTTCTGGACAATTATTCTCCTTACTCTCCATATTTTCACGTGAAACATACACGATTTTACTAGAAATGATAGTCTTTCCTATCAGCCAGACATAAAAACTAAAACTACTACAAAAGTTAACTCGGTTTTGATTTTTTTTTGTTTTGTTGTTGATTTCTCCGTTGACCAATGTTCCAATGATGGAGTTCATATGGGCATTTTATTTATACTCGTAATACCTTAGAGTTGCACGTTTGACTTATTTTAAATCTCGTTGTGCGCTGAGATTGACTCTAAGATTCGGTCACACTCTCACTTATTTATACACGAGAGAGTCGTGTTAATCTACAAAGACAATTCTTATTACTTTTGGGATGTCTTCTTCTGACTTTTGATAAGTCATAATCCATGCTTCAGAAGTTTTACAATAAACTCTGTCCGCCTTGAGATTTAACTTTTCTCCAGTCTTTGGGTCATAGATTATTCCCCAGCTATACAAACACTTTTTCGTTCTGAACTTTTTTCTCGTGTCCATAACTACAAAGATTATTTGTATATAAAAGAAAGGGGATTTCTCCCCAATCTTTTACTCGTAATCCCCAACCTCAAGTTTGTAAGTTCTCTTGGTGTAAGCCGGAACTCCTCCGTGTGCCTCGATGTCTTCAGAGGTGATGCTCTTTACCACAAATGTTACTTTATGGTCAATGCACCAAACAAGGAAATTTGCATTTTCCAAAGGAGTAGAACCAATAGCAGGAGCTTCGTCGTCGATAGTTACGCCAGCGAAGTGTTTAGCTCCGATTGATGCACCACTGTCAGTTGTGAAAGTGATAGGCACAAACCTTGCTTGTCCTTCTCTTTGTGTGTTGTTTGTCAATTCCATTTTGTTCATAGCAACAATCTGGAACTTATCGCCCTTCTTCAAGCCGACAACAACTGAACGTTCATTACCTTCCAAACCTAATGCGTTTACCACTGATTTAGCACGTTCTTCTACGCTGAGATTACTGTTCTTTAATTCTTCGAGTGTCATAATACTAAAAATTTTTAATTTGTTAATACTGTGAGTTACTTTTGTTTTTGTTTTAGTTTTATATCAATATACAGGGGGGGACTAAAGGGGTTGTGGACCGCCATAACAGTCTCTCATATAATTTTCGGAATCTAGGTAATTTTCACCTGTATATAAATTCCGAATTTATTAAACCCCCAGGGGGCTATTTATATAAAGTACCTGTACCCATTTGCGGATAACTAAATGAAATATGTATAATATTAGAATTAGAATTTTTTAACTTTGTATTTAACTTTTCAGAAGGTATTGTTGTATATAACTAAAAAGAGACAATTATGATTACAGACTTAGAAACATTACTAAATTAGGACGAGTTTAAGAATCTCGTTGATGCAATTAATAAGAACTAGGAGTATTATCTATCAAGTAATGGTCTAACCATTAAAGCGGAATCTACAGATGATTCTTTATTCTTATTAATATCTTATGAGAGATAGAAAGAGGAAAGCTGTCTAGCTAATGAAGAAGTAGGCAAATTCCAGAAATACTTAGAATCTTTAGATGATGATTTATTTATAGATGTCTGCGAATATCTAGGGGAATCCGAACTGAATAAAATTCAAGAATGTTTGGAAAGTGGAAAATTGGAATCAGTAAGAGCTGGAATTACTAAATTCAGAATGGCATTATCTAATGTGGTAACTATGAAAATAGAACAACTGAAAGCATATGTATGAACAAATAGCTCAAATAAGAATACTCCTTGCTAATGTAAATGCAACCATGTAGGCTTTATTTCACGAAAACGAACAGCTAAGGAAAGAACTAGAGAAATTGGCAGCGGAGAATAAATCTCTAAAAGAGAAATAAATACTGCCCTATGGTGTAATGGTCAGCACAGATGACTCTAAATCATTTAGTCTGGGTTCGAATCCTAGTAGGGCAACGCCAAAATTAATAGTTATGATAAATTTAAATGAGAATTATGCTGTAACTCCAACAGGAGCTAAGACCCTTATTATTGAAGAGGGAGATGATTGGAATAAAGTTTGCGATAAGGTAGTTGGATGTAGATTTGATTACATATTTGTACCTCAAGAATTTGAGAATCAAGCCTGCTACTTTCTTCCACAAATAAGTATTCAAGGAAAGCAGATAGGTAAGATATGTACTTATAAAGTAGTGAAATGGAACAGTGTGCAGTCGTATTGAATGGTAATGATGTTGTCAAAGTTTCTAATTTAAAAAGAAAGTATGACAAAATAATGAGTAATCCCAATATGAAAATATTGGAAGAATGTGATAAGGAAATGCTAGATGAGAAATACAACTACTGGAATAGAACATTAAATAGAAATATAGAAGAGGAGAAAAATGAGGAAGCAAAACTTCATCATTTTAGGAATCCAAAAACAGGTTGCACTATAGCAAGTATCTATCCAGATTTAGAGGAATGTAAATCATATATAAAAGACTGGATGGATTATGTTAAACTTGACTGATAAATACAATGAACTAACTAAGCCAAATTTAAAAGAGTTATCTGAAACTATACTCCTAGCAGCAGAATCTTTAATTGAGATTGTTGCAGAAGAAGGAAAACAAAATGAACAATGGTTTCTAGATTACCTAGATGAATTAAATAGACTAAGTGTAATATACTAAAATATATGGATAAAGAATTTAAATTTGAAGTCTTTATTAACGGCCAACTAATAAATATGATAAAAGCTGGATATTTAGAAAGTACACTTAGAAGTGTTCCGGAGAATAAATCATTACTGATTGATATATGGAATGTAGTTGACAATTCAGTTAGAAATCTAATTAAAAATGGACTATATAAAGACACTACACTAGAAAAAGCAATAATTGATAATACATTTGAGGGATATGATAGACTTTAAAAAGACATTGACAAACTTACATAATGAATTTCCAGAATTTGACTTGGATACATTATTTAAAATAGTAGATGCTATAGTAGAAACTTCTACTCCTACAATAACCATCCCAAGTGGTATTAGATAGCCATCAGATAAACCTTGGTGGGAGGATGGTATAAATAGAATCACTTGTACTTATGATACAAAGTATAATGTTAAATAAAAATAGGCGAACCTAATCTCTAGGCTCGCCTATTTTGTTATATAATATAGTACCAATCAGTTCTCTCCATAACTCCCTTTTCTCTAAGCTATTTATTATCTAAATGATAATCTCCGTTTCTGAAATTCAATTCCTTTTTAGAATAATCCCAATAAAAATATCCTCTCCATCCAGGAAGTAAGAGAGTACGACCTGTTGCCGCGTGTAAAGTTGCTTTGTTATAGTCCATGTTACTTTTTAAATATAAATAGTAAATATAGATATATTCTTAATACAATCTCTTTAATGCACTTAATAATGTTTTTCATCGTTTCTTAGTTTTAATAAATCCATAAGTTCCCTTCTTTAATCTAGTAGTAGGAATCCATCCATTATCTAGAATAGACCTATGTCCACTCGGTTTATGTATCTTAGCCCCATCTTCGTGTTTCCATTTAGAAGCATTTCTAGCAAAATTAGCTCGCTTCTTCTAAAGAGGGGTAGCGTTAGGATTGTTTAGTACATGCTTAGCGTGTTCTTGTACAGATTCTCCTGCTGCCTTGGCAGATGCTGTAAATTTGCCTCTGTTCTTCTCTTTAATGTGAATGCCCGACCCATTTTTGAAAATTGGACACCCAAATGTTGTAATTTTCTTACTGTTAGACATTTTTAATATAATGTATTATTTATTGATTTGTATCTTACAAAGAATATTAATATACTTGAAAAGTATCAAATAAATATAGATAAATGTGATAAATGATTAAATGAATTATGACTAATGGACAAAAGTAAAATTACAAAACAAAATGGGAACATAGCTTTTGAGGAAGAAGCTCATATTTATTATGATGTTACAAAGCCAGAACAGAAGTTTATATCTGTAACGACTTTAATTCATTCTTTCACCCAACCATTTGATAAGGAGTTCTGGTCAGCATATAAAGCACTAGAGAAACTCTTACCTAAAGAAGATTGGGCTATAGAAAAAAAGTCTTTGTTGAACACTAAGAAATTTGATAAAGTTCTACTTGAACTTCATAACATTACAGAAGACGAGTTTAATAAAGAGCAACAAGCTATCTTAGATGCTTGGGATTTAGAGAATAGAAACTCATGCGAGAGGGGAACTAAAATCCATGCAGATTTGGAAAACTCTTTCTATAAAAAGAAACAGAACATAGACCTTAGTAAATATCAAATAGGTGGCAAGTTCGAGTGTATAAAAGACCACAATGAATTAGACTTAGAGAATGGTGTATATCCTGAGTATTTAATATCTAGAGTATCGGATGATGGAAAGCTAAGAATAGCAGGACAGATTGACTTATTAGTTAAAAGAGGAAATAAGATAATTATAGGAGACTGGAAGACCAATAAGAAAATAGAAACTAAGAGTTTCTTCAATTCTAAAACCAAAACTTCTGTTAAGATGAAATATCCTCTAAATAATTTAGATGATGTTAATTACTGGCACTATACTTTACAATTAAGTACTTATGCTTGGATGATTCAAAAGAAAAATCCAGAGTTTGAAATAGAGGATTTGGTTTTGGTACATTTCGATCATAATGACAATATGACAGTATATCACTTGCCATACCTAAAAGATGAGGTTATAAAAATGCTAGCCTTCTACAAGAAGGAATCTATATTGGCAGAAAATAAAAGAAAACGTCAACGTATTGAATATTAATTATGACACTAGAGGAAATAGAAGAAAGATGGAAAATATGTAGACGCTGTCCAATATGTAATCAAGAAGATGCAATATGTAATGGACAGTTGTATTTAAATCCAGAAAACAATGACATAAGTATTGGTCCAAAAGAAGGGTATATAAAAGGATGCGGATGTCTACTGGAATTAAAGATACCTAATGAGAAGAAGCATTGTCCTGCGAAGAAATGGTAAATAATTTATTACTATATGGGACTCCAGTAATGGCTAACCCTACTAAGGCTTATATACTTATGACTCAAGAACCTACTGAAAAGATGCCAAAGAAATGGATTAAAGCAATATTTACTAAACCTTTAGTAATATTGAAGAGTATATATTTCCATATATTTGGAATTAATCAAGATTTAGCAACCACAAGATTAAATATTTGTAATACTTGTCCTCATAAATTATAGACTTCATTTGGAGAAGTATGTGAGGAGTGTGGTTGTATACTAGAGAACAAAACTAGAATAGAAGATGAACATTGTGATTTATGTAAATGGTAAAATGAATTATGGAAACTTTAAGAACAGAATTGAACAGTAATGAGAAACTAGCACTAGCTATAACTGGTATGGAAGGTACAGGACAGCACCTTATAGTAAATGGAGAAGCTGCAGATAAAACTTTATTAAGAGAAAAACAGGAAAGATTCAATACAGCAGTAGATGAATTAGAAGATAAATTCTCTAAACATAATGCAGCTTTAGAATCTTACGCCAAATCATTATCTGAGGATATGAATGGTGTAGAAATTATGCCTATGTATGGGTATGCATTAATTAAACCTTTCGAACAAAATCCGTTTCAAAAAATTAAAACTACTAAGAGTGGATTAATTACAGACTTAGGTGGGTTTGCTCCAACATATAAATCTAATGAAACAGGAGAAATAGAAGAAGAACAACAATTTATTAAAGTGGGTACTGTTATTGAGGTTGGGCACAAGTGTGAGTTCCTAAAACCTGGAGATATAGTATTCTATACAATAGCTAGCGAGTGCATGGTTCCGTTCTACAAGTTTGGATTTGTTGTAGTTAATGAGAACAGAATTATGGCTGTAGTTAACGAAAAGCTAACTGAAAGAAGAAACGAATTGAAGTATGGAAACAATTGATGAAAAAGTTTATTTTAAGCCTGGGGATTGTGTTACTTTACGGTAGTGTAAAGTAATGCATTCTCCAGTTATGCTTGTTCTAAGAAGAGAAGCAGCTTTATTTAAAGATAACCAAGGATTACGAGGATTAAGATGTAGATGGTTTACTGATTCCGGACTTATGTAGGAAGCAGTGTTTAATACTAAGGATTTAATTAAAGTAGAAGAGTAATGGCTAACTAGGAAGAATTACAAAAAGCATTTATGGCATATCTAATACAAGATGCCGCTGCGTAGGGAATACAAGTACAATCTGAATAGGATTTACAAGCTTATGCTGAACAATTAGGAGAAGACGGCATTAAAGCTAAGTATCAGGAATTTATGCAGAAAATGCAAGGAGGAGTAATGGCTAGGCTTGGAGCTAAGCTTGAGTATTATAAGAAGCTAAAAGGAGTATGTCCAGAAGGAGAAGAGCTTGTATATTTTAAGCAAGGAGGTAGAATCTGTAAAGCTTGCCAGAAAGCACAAAAAGGAACTAAAGTTACTAAGAAAGCTAATGAAGTTGATAAATTTAAGGCTGGAAGAGCTTAGTATAAGAAAGATATGAAATCTGCTAGAGACGAAGCCTCAAGAGATTCTATATCAATCAATAAATACAATGATTAGGAAACTATGGCCAATAAAGGACATAAGGGTAATTTCCAGGGAGGAAAATGGATTCCTGACAGAAAACAATATGCTAAGAAAGACGCTTGTGGCTCAAAAATGAAAGTCAATAAGTGCGGTTCCAAAATGAAAAAGAAATAATAAGATTATCTAATGTGTATGATAATGATTAATGATTATGAATGTATTTAACTATAACACTTTAACTAAATAGCTAGAAATAAATGAACCAGAGATATTGCTAGTTAAGGAATTTAAGGCTTTAATCTAGAGGGATAAATCTGCAGAAAAGGATAGAGCTACTAGAGAACTATCTTACATTTATTTAGCTATAGACTGGAAAAGTCCGTACAGTTAGTATTCGGAACATGAACGACATGACGAAGCTATTAGTGATTCTGGATTGACAGAGTCAGAATTTAATGACCCTATATTTAGAGAAGCTTGTAGGAAATACAGAGCGTTACAAGATTCAAACAAGTCAATAAAATTACTAGAAGCAGCTAAAAGAGCTGCAGACTAGTTTATTGATTATTTCGAAACTATTGTAGATTTAAATGAGCGTGATAATAACGGCAAACCAGTATTCCAGGCTGAAAAAGTAATGAAGGAAATGGCTACCCTTCACAAAGTTCATGAAGAACTCATAACACTAGAAGACTAGGTTAAGAAAGAACTTACTGAACAATCTACTGTTAGAGCTGGAGCTGTGGATGGTTTTGACCCAGGAGACTTTTAATTATGCCAAGAAAAAAGATATTACCTGAAGAAATATAGAATATTGTAGATTAGGTAAGAGAAAAAGAATAGAAAGAGGATGCTAAAGAAGCTAGAGAATTAGTATAGAAAATAAGAGAGGAAAGGGTCAGAAATTCTGACTATTGGGATGTTAAAATAGGAGATAAAATAGAAGTATTTGACCCTACCTTATCTTATGAAATAACTGGATACAGACCTATTGACGAAACTCATGGATTGGACTTTAATCCAGATTGGTTTACCGAGACTAGGGAAGTATATAAACGAACTGGTCAATACTGTCCCTACCTTAGAGATAGTAAGCGGTACAACGAATTTTGGAAAGAGCAATATAGAAGATGTAAGTATGGAATGACAGTTAATGGATACACCATTACTGGAGATAATTACTTCTTCTTAAATTTCTATTAGTTACCTACTATTGACTAGTAGAAAGCCTCTGGTGAGGGTACTGATAATGACTTCCCAATATTCTTTGCATCACATTATATGTTCTTTCATTATCTATAGATGGCTAGAGTGCTACACAAGCACGCAGCTTTAATGAAAGCTCGTTCTATTGGATTCTCTGAAATAAACGCCTCTCTTTCTGCTCGTATGTACTCTGTTATTAGAAGAAGTAGGGTTATGATTACTTGCTTTAATGATACCTTCCTTAAGGGTACCTTTAGTAAGTTTGACAATGCTCTTACATTCTTAAATACCTGTACTGGAGGAGGATTTTTTAAATTGCGACTTATTGACCAGGATTTGAGAAAGAAATCAGGTAAACAAATCAAAATAAATGGTTAGTTTGAAGACGTAGGATTTAAATCTGAGGTTGTAGCAATTAACGGAGCTAAACCATCTAACATTCGTGGAGACCGTGTAGATTTATTAATATATGATGAAGCTGGTTCCTGGCCTGGACTTGATACCGCTGTGGTACAAGGTCAAGAACTTTGTGAAGTTCAAGGTATGCCTCGTGGAACAATGTTGTTTGGAGGTACTGGCGGTGATATGGGTGCTCCTCTAGAGGGCTTAAAAAAGATTTACTATAATCCAAGAGCATATAAGATTCTTCCATTTAGACATAATTGGACTTAGGATGGGACTACTATAGAGAGTGGATTCTTTATTCCATACTTTATACAATCTTTGAATCCAGAATTTATGGACCACAGAGGAGTGTGTAATACTGTAGAATATAAGAAATTCTTATAGGAGGAGCGAGATAATCTGTTAGCTGTACCAGAAGACTACCTAAAGAAATGTGCTGAACGTTGTTGGAATGCAGAAGAAGCATTTAATCTAGAAGGTGTTAATAAATTTAATAAAATTTTAGTTGCCGAATAGATAGCTAATATAAGACTTAAACAAATTGGTCCAAGACCCGAATGTGGTTATATTGATTATTTTTACAAAAATAATAAACATACTTAGGATAACATTGATGGCTTTAAATGGATTCCTAATAGCAATGGTAAAGTAAAAATTCTAGAGCATCCAATATGGTCTGACTTATATAAAGAACAAATGGAAAAGCTTAGATAGGAAGCAGAAAATAATGGCTAGGATTTTGAAGTTCCAGTTTATAAAGAGATGCGAGACTTATACGTAGCAGGTATAGACGGTATTGATATTGGAGCGAATTAGACTTCTAAGGAAACCAGAGATCCGTCTGATTTCTGCATAACGATTAAGAAACGTGCGTTTGGTATGAATGACCCTCAGTATGTTGCTATGTACAAGGATAGACCTGGAGACATCAGAGAAGCCTATAAAATAGCTATGTGTTTAGCTCGCTATTATAATTGTAAAATAAATATAGAAGCTACTCGTATGGGTATGGTTACTTGGGCTAGAGAAAAAGGATGCCTTAACTATTTTATGAAGCGCCCAAGAGCTACTCTAACTGATGTCAGAAATGGAACTACTAAATAGTATGGAACTCCTGCTACAAAAACTATAATTGAATAGCATACTGATTTAACAGCCGCCTTTATAGAAGACTATTGCCATACTATATGGTTCGAAGAAATGCTAGAATAGTTTACTGCATATAATGATGAAAATAAGGGTAAGTATGATATTGTAGCCGCTGTAGGTATGACTGAGTTGGCAGACCAAGAGCTATCAGGAAGACAGCCTGTACTTGTGGAGAAAGAAGTTGAATAGTTCCAAGATTTTGGTTACTATTACGACGAGAGAGGAATTAAAAGATTTGGAGTTATTCCAACTAAGAAAACTCCTGAACTTAATATGCAAAGAAACGAATATGATGACCCATACAGAGTTGAAACAAGTGATCCTAGAATATATGAGGGACTTGTACAAAATGGAGTATATAGGCGGACTAGATATTGAGAGTTTAGACCCAGTTGGGTATAAAGTCTCTTTTAACTTTGATAGGTCAGAAATGCCATTAGTAATAATAGCAGATTTACCAGACGAAGAATTTCTGCCATTTATTAAGGAAGAATTAAGAAGTAGGAAGTTGCAAAGAGTTAAGTATTATAACGCTACTAAACTTCCTCCAGAACAACATAATTTATGTTATGAAAGAGAAGGAATTGATAGACAAGACAAACGAGGCTATTGCGGAACTTGTATATGATAAGTATGAGTTACAGAAAGCTTATAATTATTATAATGGTAAAAGAGATCCTGAATAGTTCCGTTATCTGGAAGAAAACTTCGGAATAGGTAGCCCCACTTCGGTAGAATTTACACCATTACTAAAAAAGCACGTAGATGCTCTAGTAGGGGAATATCTAGGAACCCCTATCCTTCCGAAGATTTCTTGTAAGGATTCAGATACCATTAGTAATATCACCAGAGAAAAATAGTTAGAAATAACTAAAGGAATAGTTAAATTTCTTAGAGACCATTTAAGTAATTCTATTCTGAAATTTATCGACGGAAAAGATATTACAGATAAAGCCGTGAAGACTTAGTTAGATAAAATTATTCAAGACATTGATTAGTCTTTTATTTCTCAATATGAGATAGCTGCATAGAATATTATTCATTATATCATGCAGTCTAGAGAAACCGATTTAATAACTAAACTCCGATAGTTACTTACAGATTTATTAATTACTGGCTATACATTTTTCAGAGTAAAATCATCATCTTCTGGAACTAACATAGAAATAGAAGTTCTGAATCCTTTAAATACTTTCGTAGATAGGAATCCAGAATCTCCATATGTTAGAAATTCGTATAGAGTTGTGGTTAGAAAATGGATGAGTAAAAGCTAGATATTAGCTAAATACGGAAAAGAAATCTCTAGAGAAGATTTGAAAAGACTAAAAGATGAATGGAGAGCTGATGATTCAGCTGCAGTTTATAGAAGAGTTTATGGTGACACTTGTACTATAGTAAATGAAGACTAGAATCATGAAACTATTCCTGGATACCCAGATAATGAATATAGTGCTCATAGATTTTAGTTAATTCCTGTTTATGATGTAGAGTGGATAGAAACTGATGACGATTTTGTAATGTAGAGATACAATACCATTAGAATTGGAGAAGAAATATATATTCTGAGAGGTCTAGACAAGACTGTTATGAGGTCGAAAGATAATCCTAATTTCTGCTCTTTGTCTGTAAATGGAGTATATTTCTTAAATCGCTCTCAACAACCGTACTCTCTGATATTAAAGTGTGCACATCTACAGGATAGATATGACTTGTTAAATTATTATAGGGATAACCTGATAGCTAACAGCGGTACTGCTGGAGTAATCATGGATATGTCATTGCTTCCTACTAACCTAGGCGTAAAATGGCCAGAAAGAGTGTAGAAATGGTTAGCATACAAGAAGGGTGGTATCATGTGGATTGATTCTACTTAGGAAGGGAGAAATGACGGAGCGCAAGCACCTAACTAGATATACAATGGATTTGATGATACCTTAAAAGCTTAGGCTGTATAGGCTATTGAATTAGCAATTCAATCAGTAGAACAAACTACATCATCTATAACTGGAGTATTTAGAGAAAGATTAAATGGAATAGAAACTCACGATGCTGTAACTAATATTAAGCAAGGTGTTACTAACTCTTACATAGTAACCAAGCATTATTTCTAGTAGATGGACCTAATCACTTGTGAGATATTATTGGATAGTCTAAACTAGGCTAAAATAACATATAAGAAAGGATTAACTGGAACTATTATACTTGGGGATAAATATCAACAGATATTCACCGCACTTCCTGAGTATTTTACTGTTACTGACTACGATATTCATATTACTGCTAGTTCAGAAGTGATGGAAGATCTATAGACTATAAAAGCAATCATTCCAGAGTTCGTAAAAAGTCAACAGATGGACCCAGATATTATTTTTGAGGCTCTTACATCTAAGAGTCTGACAGACCTTAAATATAAGGTTAAGAAAGCTGTTCAAGTTCGCAAAGAGGAAAATAATCAGCTTCAGCAACTACAAGAAAAATTAGAAGAAACTTCTCAATAGGCTCAGTAGTTATAGCAAGAATTATAGAAAGCTCAGCAAAAGATTGAAAGCTTAGATGAATAGAGACTAGGATTAGAATAGTAGAAGATGCAGTTAGAATATAAAGTTAACTGGCTTAAAGCTCAGTCTGATTCTACATATAAAGATAGACAAATGGATATAGAAGAAAAGAGAACTGAAATAGAGTTAGCTTAGCTTCATGATGGAAATCCATATAATGACAAAATAAGACAAATACATTAATATGGCAACTGGAACAATTGTATATAATAAGGATTAGCAATAGATTTATCCTATTTCAGATGGTTCAGTAATTATTAGTAATGCTTCTGGTTCCAAATCAAATGTGGAAGAAGATTTAAAGAAACTATTTAAATAGGTGTCAGATCTTTCTGGTTCTAGTGAAGCGGTAAATAATATTATTATTAAGATTCATTACTTACCTGCTGATACTGCTGAAGAATCTGAGATAAAATTATCTACTAAATAGTGGACTGATACTTTTGAACTTCCAACTGAAGAGAATCCATACATCTGGAAAAGAACTAAATTTACTTTCTAGGGAGCTGACGAATCTCAGGGAACTACTATTTATGAGATTGTGGCAAGCGATGTTTCTACTATTATCTAGAATATATACACTAGAACTGAGGGAATAACTCCAGTTATTGAGTATAAGCAGAAAACAGATGAGGATGGAAATCCTCTATATGTAGATTCAGAAGGACATGAAACAACGACTGTTACTCCAACTAAGGCATATGACTATAATTATTATTGGAATGGGAAACCAGCTGGTAAATTAAATAGTCTACCACCGACTCCTGAAGGTTAGTCATATACATGGACAGACTATCCTCAAGATATTAGTTTATCATTTAGTTCAGTTTTTATGTCTAGACGTATACGACAAGAAGGTAAGTGGAAACCATTTTCTACTCCTGCTCAATATGGTCAATGGCCTACTACTGAGTCTTAATTATTATAATATGGAATTTAGTATTGATATACATACCCAGATTAACGGGGAAATAACTATTGAAGACTTTTCAAAGGAATATGGATAGTATATTGATGAAGATTTAGAGGTAGTAACTTCCTATGATTCTTATAAGTATAGTGAAAGTGCTACCCTAAATACTATCATAAAAGTTAGTATAGGAGATGCTACTTTGATAGACGTACTTCTCAATGACCATACAGAGGATTTAGACTCTTGTACATTTAAGGTGAAAGAAGATGGATATTATGTAGTAGACCACATAATTCTTCCTAATATGAAATGGTATGAAAATTCATCTGATGAATACAAGGAGTATTATGAAACTATCTATATAACTGATGGAGAGAAACTATATAAAGAAGTAGATGGAGAGCTAGAGGAATGTACTGTAAAAGAAATCCTTGAGAGAAATATAGAAGGAACTACTATCAAAAAATGTAAGGTAGATGTATTCTTTACAGGAAATCTGCAATAGTGTTATATTAACTACTGTAAGAAACTCTTTGACTCTTTATTAAATAAGTGTCTAACTAGAGAACATGATGCAGATATATTTGCAAGAGATTTTATCTGGATGACACTTAATATTATAGATTATTTAATAGGCTTTAAACAATTCATGGAAGCTGAAAGATTGTTAGCAATGTTCCGCACTTGCGGTGGATTCTGTGACAATCACCATGAACATAAACGTATAGGTTGTGGATGCTCTTAAAAGAAAGGCTATTAAAAGGTATGAGGATTTCCTTAAAAGGGTTAGAAAGGGATATAGACCAGATTATTAGGATATTTTGAATCTAATTTGTTTTATTAACCTACCCATAAAATTAGATAATCACGAATTTATTAAATAGCAATTATTGAATCATAATGATACAGCCTATTTACACTTCGGTAAGCAATGCTGATATAAAGCCTTGTGGAAAGAAAGGACATTTAATAAAAAGTGAACCTATACCTCTCCTAAGAAACAACTATCTTGGAGAATATAGAACTGAATTAGAAAGAGCTAAGGTTAGAAAGAATCTAGGTATTGCTGATGAGTAGAGTCTTCTTTGGGGAAATATAGAAGGAACTATAGAAGCCTAGAAAGATTTAGTATAGTACATAGAATAGAAATGGACTTATACTAGTGATGTTGCAGAGAATATCAATACTGTAAAAGATGCCTTAGATTATGCTTTATTCTTTATAAGTTAGTACGAAGCTAATACAGAAGAAATAGAGGAAATAAAAGTTGATATAAGTAATATCAGAACTTCTATTACTGTACTTAAGGAAGAACTTGAAGAAGAAATTGAATCTAACAGAACTGGCATAAACAATCTTTCTGAGAAAATAACCTAGATTAATGAGGCAATAGAGGATATTAATGAGTCTATCAAAAATATAGATGTTGACAAAAACATCTAGAATTGGATAACTAATAGTCTAAGAAACTCCAAAACCATAGAAATAAAGGATGATAATACTCTAGAAGTAATTCTATCTTAGTAGGAGGATAATGCAATACATCTGATTCAGTAGGAAATTCCTCCAGTAGAGGAGGAAGGAGAACCTTCCACAGTAGTTCTACCTGGAATATATGTAAAAGACCTGGAACCATCTCTAACAGAGGTAAAGGAAGAAGTTAAGGGAGTATAGGAAGCTTAGAAGAACACTGATTCTAAAGTAGATTCTAATACTGAGAATATCACAAATATATAGACAAGTTTAGAAACTATAGCTACTTATCAAACTGAACTTCCAGATGATACTACTTCTACTGTTATTCAAGGAACTACAGTTGAAAAATTGAAAGGAAAGCCGTTTAATGAGATTATAGACACTCTATTATTTCCTACTGTTGTTAGAGATTTGGTTTATCCTTAGTTGTATTATAGCTTCACCTCTTAGATTGTGGAGGTAGGATCCGCTTTACTTACCCCTACTTTAACATTTATAAAAAATGATGCTGGAGAGGAAACTGGTAGAGAAGAAACTATTACCTATAATGATTCTCCTGTAGAATCTGAAACATATGATTCTATCGGTGTTTATGTGCATTCTGGTACCGTAAATTATGCTGCTGGAGAATATCTTATTAACAACAAGGGAGAGGTTACAGACAAGAGGGTGGAGGCTGGTTCAATATCAACTACAGCATAGGTGACTGCTACCTACCCTTGGTATTCTGGTAATACAGATAGTTTAATCAAATAGAGTCTTGTTCCATTTGGACAATCTTCTGGAATTATTACATTTTCATTAAGTGGAAAGGCTATTATAAAATTACCTGGAAGTAATACTTAGCTAAATTCATTTACAGTAGATGGAGGACTAGGATACCTAAATGTTGATTTAAGTGGCTGGGAAACTTCTACTGAATAGATAAATGGATTTCCTTATAAAGTATGGACTAAGAAGGATACTTATTCTTCAGCATTGCCTCATCAAATTAACTTTACTTTATCACAATAATGGCATTTAAATATACAGGTGATGCTACATTAGGCGTTGCTTTAACCGTAGAAACTCCTAAACCTCTTGATAATAGAACAGTAGTCGATAATTTAGACGAATTATATTCTATTCCGGAGAAATATGCTTATCAAGGCATGACCGTTTCAAATATAGATAACGGAAATATTTATATGCTAGTAGATAAGTCTAAGATTAAATACAAAGAAGGTTGGAAAGCTTCTTATGAATCTATTTAGATAATCACCTGTACAGAGGCTGAATATAAGGAATGGTCTGAAAATACCACAGAAGATTTTAAACCTATAGACGAAAATAAAACATATCTTCATGCAGAAACATATTATTATATATATGAAGACAGCCTAGATGATGATTAGTTTTATTTATCAGCAGAATGGGGTAAAAAGATAGAGGAATAGTTGAAATAGAAAGCTCTAAATACTACTGTCGTACAGATTAGAACGGATTTAGACTAGACAATCTCTAACCTTTCCAAGTATGCTACTCTTGAAGAGTTAACTGAGAATTATGCCCCTAAAACTGATCTAGATTTAGAGGACCCAGAATCCTTGTTATCTAAAGCCTTATCTAACCATTATACTAAGGAAGAAACTGATGACATATTTGTTACCAAAGAAAGTCTTAGAGGAGAAGGAATGGAAGGAGATGATTTTGTCTTTGTTACAAAGAAATAGTATGACGAAGACCAATAGGCTATTCAAGATGAGCTAGATAAGACTTTAAAGGTAGATGGAGATGGTTCCCTAGAAAGTATTACTGTAGGATAGATAAAGTCTCCAGTAGTAGAAGGGAAGGATTAGCTAGTAGTAGATGTTAAATCTGATGGATTGTTTGTTGGAGAAGACCAATTCGCCATGATGTCAGATGTTCCTAATCTGGTTACATTAACTGAAGAGGAATATTTAAAACTGGTAGAAGATGAGGCTATAGAACCTGACACATATTACTATGTGTATGATGTAACAAATGATGCTAAAGTCTATATTACTAAGGAGTACTTAGATCAAAATTACCATACTACACATCAGTATTAGTCCTGGGTTGCTACTAATTATTACTCAAAGACATAGATTGATGAAATTGTTTCTGGTTTATAGAAACTAGGAAGCTACGTTACTACAGAAGATATTAAAGCATACTACACTAGCTCGTAGGTAGATGAAAAGTTTCTTACAAAAGAAAATGCTCAATCTACATACGCCACTCAATAGTCATTAACCGACCTTTCCGATTAGATAGCAGAGGAGTATGTGACAAAAGAAAGTTTAAGAGGAGATTCTCCCGAAACTGGTGATGACGATTTTATATTTGTTACCTAGAAGAAATATTAGGAAGATTAGGATGCCGCTTCTAAGGAATTTAGCACAGAGCTTCTAAAATCAACCTCTATAGAAACTTCTGATATTACTATTTAGAAAATTGTCGAAAAAGAAGTACAATAGGGAACAACTGGAGAAAGTTCAGAAGATGAAACAACTGAACAGACTATTGAAAGTTCTGTTAAACTTACTACAGAAGACAATAGATTATTAGCATCTGGAAAGCAAGTTGCTCTTACAGAAGAGGTTCCTAAATTGGTATGTCTTCCACAAACAGATTATGATGACTTAGTTGAAAATAATAAGACAGAGAACGATACGTACTATTGTACTTATGGAGAAAAAGATATATAGGATACAGGATATGTCAGAAGTGAATATCTGACAGAACGCTACTATACAAAAGCTGAGGTGGAAGAATTAATAAAGGCTGCTGTAGACGAATTGTAGAAGAAAATAGATGCAATATAGCCTGGTTCTGGTAACGTACAGGTAGATGGAGAAAATGAACAATTAATATTTTAAATAGTATGGGAACAATTTGGGTTGAAGGGTAGTTTAAGAACTCAGCAAAACCAGTAAAAGTTGTTGGAGGAAATATAGGAGGATCTGGAATAGACCCAGATACATTAAAGAACTACGCTACCAAGGCTGAACTGTAGAAAGCTGTTGAAGACTTAACTGCCTCCATAGAAGGAATAGATCATAATGTAGAAGAAGAAACTTTAATAATACAATAATATGGCAGCTATCAAATCTATAAAGGTTGGAGAAACCGTATATGACTTAAAGGCTACCTATGATGGCTCTGGAAATGTTATAGATTAGACATATGCAAAATCTAGTGCCATTCCAACTAAAGTGTCTTAGTTATAGAATGATGAAAATTATTTAAAGGAACACTAGGATATAAGTGGTTTAGCTACTAAAACGGAGTTGGAAAGTAAGGTAGATAAAGAATTAGGAAAAGGACTTTCTGAAGCTAATTACACAGAAACTGAAAAACAGAAACTTAGTGGTATTGCAGATAATGCAAATAATTATGTACACCCAACTACTTCTGGAAATAAACACATACCTGCTGGAGGAGCACTTGGATAGATTTTAACCTTTTCTGAAGATGGGACTGCATAGTGGGCAGATACTAGTACTAAGTTAGAGGAACAATTTAATGCTCTTAATACTGCTTGGGAAGAATTACAAAAAGAACAATAGAGTCTAAGCAAACAAGTCACAGAGTTAAGCAGTAACGTAGACTTATACTCTTATGGAGTAGAATGGGATATTACCGTATCTTCTCCTATCCTTACTAGAATAGGAAACCCACTATTACATAAATCCCTCCCTATTTAGTCCGCTTACAGAGGATGTGTAGCAAATAACGGTGTGGTAAATTACTATTTATATCCGGACGATTGGGCTTACAAAGAAGATGGAAGTACTCCTTCTGTGCTCGATGGAACTGATGGAACTGTAAGAGTCCACACTCCTAAATTTTATGGTAAATCAGGCTCTAATGGAAATAAAAGATGGGTTAGAATTTCTCTAGTAAAGCTTGATGATTCATGGGTAGAAATACCAGAACTATTAATTGACGCATATAGAAATACCGTTGATAATACTGTGTCAGCAACCCCTAAAGCTGTGTCTGTGGTCAATACTACAGAAGCATTTAGAGGTGGTGGAAATAGAGCACAATTCGATGAGTATCTAACTACTGAACTTGATACCAAAGATGCTTTTAGAAGCGATTTAGGAAAACCTAGAACTAATGTTTCTAGAGCTAATATGAGAACTTATGCTACAAATGCAGGTTCTGAATTATTATGCTATGAATATTATAAATGGATATTCTACTGGAACTATGTAATAGAATATGCTAACTTTAACTCCCAGGCTGCCTATAATGCCGAACTTACTTCTGATGGTTATCGTCAAGGAGGACTTGGTCCTGGAGTTACAGACTGGAGTAACTCTGCTACAAGTTGGTCTGGATATAATGGAACTTATCCTATTACTCCATGTGGTTATTGTAATGATATTGGTAACTTCACTGGAATCAAAGATTTAGTTATTCCAGAGTGTACTGCAACAAACGAAACAGATACAGTAGCGACTAAGACATTTAAAGTTCCAAGATGGAGAGGTTTTGATAATCCATTTGGAGATATTTGGACAAACCTAGATGGAGTAGTTATTCAAAGAACTGCGGCAAATGAAATCAGTAGTGTGTATACTACCACAAACAAGGAAGAGTTTACTGACGTAATTGGCAGCAAGACCATAGCAGGATACGAGGTAGCGCAAGATGGATACATTAAAGAGTTTGACTTAGGAGAGACAGCAGAGATTATACCATCTTCTTGTACTGGAGCCTCAGCTACAACTTATATATGTGACTACCACTCTTGCAATGCTACCTCTACAGAGCTTCGCACGCTGCTGGTGGGCGGCGACGCGCGTCATGGCGGCCTTGCGGGTCTCGGCTTTTTCTATTCTGCCGATGGCGTCGGCGGTGCCGCTTCCGATGTCGGGTTTAGGACTCTAAATAGAGTATCTTAAGATAAAATATAGAAAATCGATTTAGATATAAATCGTAGGATATTACTTCTAAAAACCGTTGATTGGCAAAAAAGAACTGCTAGTAGGCAGCAACGCGAATAATGGCAGCAATGCAGGTCTCAGCTATTTCAATTCTAACAATGACGTCAGCAATGCCAATTCCAATGTCGAGTTATTATATATTTAGAACAATTTATTTTATTTTTTAGTTTGCTAAGTAATATCCTTGCCTCTAGGCAAAAGACAACGTAGTGTTAAATGAAGGGTGTTAGTAGGTTAAATCTCGAAAGCTTCCGATGAAATATATAAAAATTGAAACGTGTAGGATATTTGCACGAACGAGTGTATGATTTGAAAAACATCGAATTAGCTGATGATAAGGCTAGAAGAAATAAATCAATTCGATGTGGTATTAAGTAGCATGATAAGAATAGATTAGAAGAAAATAAGGAATTATCAGACAAATTAAAATAGCTAATCTATTAGACTTCTGAATATAGTACATTTATAATATATGAGCCTAAAGAAAGATTAATCTTTAGACTTCCATATTACCCTGATAGAATCACTCATCATGCTATAATGAATATTATGGAACCTATCTGGACCAGTATTTTTATAGATTAGACATATTCCTCTATAAGAAACAGAGGGATTCATAAGGTAGAGTATGATTTATTCAAGGTATTGTAGAAATACTCAGATGAAACTAAATACTGCCTAAAAATGGATATAAGAAAATTTTATCCATCTATAACACATGACATCCTGTATGAGATGTTGTAGAAGAAAATAAAGGATAAGAAACTGTTAAGTCTATTGAAGGAAATAATATATTCAGCCAAAGGAGTTCCTATTGGAAACTATCTATCATAGTTCTTTGCAAATTTATATCTGACATATTTTGACCACTGGATAAAAGAGGAGTTAAAATGTAAGTACTACTTTCGATATGCTGACGATATTGTGATTCTTGGTAATGACAAGAATTATTTGAGAAATGTATTAGTATCTATAAAACTGTATTTGAAACAAGTTCTTAATTTAGAATTAAAACCTAACTACTAGATATTTCCAGTAGAAAGTAGAGGAGTAGATTTTGTAGGTTACAAATTTTATCACACTCACGTTCTATTAAGAAAATCTATAAAAATGAGAATGTTTAGGCTTATAAATCTATATAAGCAAAATAAGATTGATAAAGAAGAATTGGAAAGAAGAATGAGATCTTATTTCGGCTGGATGAAATTCTGTGATTCTAAGAATTTGTTGAAAAAGATAGAAACTTTGACTGGTTTGAAGTTCTCAAATTGGAATGGAAAGGAAGTCAATATATCTAAGTTTTATAATAAGTATATTCATATCATAGAGGTGGTTGATTATCATAGCCATTTCAGAGTGCACTTTATGTATAACAACAAACCCTATTATTTTAAAAGCAAGAATAAGAAATTACATTATTCTTTGCTTAGATACAAATTTCCTATAAATTTTAAAGTAACACCTTATGTTAGAACCGAATAGAATACAAATGAACGTTTGTCCTTAGGTAATTCAAAAACTTGGGAACGGTACTTATTATTATAATTACGATATAAGAGAAGTTGAGGCTGAAGTTGAAATACTAGATGAGAAAGACAGTACTAAATTTGAAACTTAGTACAATTTCATCTAGGTTTTACTTAATGGGCAACCTAATTATAAGGATTGCGTAAGAGCTATTATTAGAAGTTTTATAACCATAGATGAAGAATTTGATTTAATCAACTCGTATAATAGTTATACAAAAAACCTTAGCACAGATTCTTCTATCATAACAGATTATCAAGAATATCTTACTAAATTAATGGATATTAAAAACAAAGTCAAAAAAGATTTTGGACTTGTGAATAAATAATTTAAAATTGTTAAGTATTGTACTTTACAATATTAAAAATCTAATAAATGGAAAATTACAAAAATTTAAATTTCTCCGCTGAACAAATAAACCAAAAGCTAGCTTGGGTTGGAGATAAGTCTAAGTTAGCAACTACATTATAGGAGACCCCTGTAAACTAGTTTATGTTTACTAAAGACTAGAAAACTTTAAAAACTATCATAGACGCAAATAACTAGATAATTACCGTAGAGACTAATGATATGATAACAGAACCTGGGTCTAAATTAGAGTCGTGGAATGTATATGTGGACCATTTACTCTGCATAAACTCTATAGCTTGCGAAGGAACAATGTGTTCTCATAATTATGTTGAGTTAGGTAATGGCTCTAAAAAGGATATCAATTTAAATGGTTTATACTTATTATACACAGATTGTTCTAAGGGATTAGAATCTGACATTGGGTATGTTTGGCAATATCTCCCATTGACTGGAGTTATCAAGGCAGGGTCTACTTTTGTTATTAGAGGGAGACAAACTAATACAATTAAAGGTAGTATGATAAAAGTAGACTCTTATGATATGGAGTGGGATATAGAATTTAAATAGAATAAAGCTGCCTTCTATTTATGTGCTGGAGATTCTTTTAAACCCTTATTAGAATCTAATAGCCTTGGAAATCCTTGGGAAGCTAATTTAATTGGGTATATTGATTCTTGCGGATTTGGAGCAGAAGCACCAGCAGAGGGGAATTCTCCTTTGTTGGTTAATGATAATTGGAATGATATTATCTTTGTTAGATGGTTTATGTTTGAAACGGCTAAACAAGGTACTAAAGCTTTTGCTAAAAGAAAAACTAAAGATTTATGGACTTATATAGATTTAACTAAGAATACTACTAAAGCAGGAAATAGTATATAGTATTATTATAGTGACAATATAAAGTTAAAATATACTCCTAAAGCTTCGTATCTAGGTAAAGATTTCTTTACTATATCTACATTATTTAGATAGGATATTCCTAATTATGTAAATTTAACTTTTGGAAGATAGGCAACCGACTCTGGAAGTGGTGCAACTAGATGCTTCAACTGGATTTCTGTTGGATATTATGATGAATATGTGGAGATAAGAAAATAGGGAGAAGAGTGGTCAAAACATTATTCTATAATTGAAAAAGATAGTAGTAATACTGCTAACATTAATAAGTTTATAAATTATTATAAAAGATATAAATGGATTGCTCCAGATGGGACTTTTGTTACTACTCATAAATGTATTATAGATAAATTAACAGCTGGAACTTATGAATATCGAATTAGAAGAGATAATTCTAATTATTCAAGTAAAATTTATATTTTTAAAGTGTTAGGGGATTCAGAAGTAACTACTTTTAGTTATATTTAGACTTCTGATTAGCAGGGATTTAATTGGCAAGAATATCAAGCTTGGAAAAAATCTTCTTATATGATAAGTAAAGAACAAAATATTGAATTTACTATCAATACAGGAGATATTACTCAAAATGGTAATAGAGTTAGCGAATGGTTAGATTATTATGACGGTAGAGAATACTTAAATAATCTCCCAGAGATGTTTACTGTTGGAAATAATGATTTGTGTGGAAAAGATTTCTCAGAACTAACAGATGGAGAGGTAAATACTTCAAAATATAATCATATCAATGTTTTAAGATATTTTACTTTTGAAATGGATCCAGATAATCCATGTTAGGTTACTTGGGAGGAAAATACTTATCCTATTTATTCTACATATTCATTTAATTATGGTAAATATCATTTTGTATCTTTAAATTCTGAATATGCTCAAGCTTCTAGTAAAATGTATAAAAATAAAGATATTGATTCTGATAAAGGAGATATTACATTTGCTCAAGCTGTAAATGCGGCTATTGAAGAATGGTTTATAAAAGATTTAAAATCATGGAAACAAACTGAAGAATTTCCAACTGGCTGCGAAAAATGTATTGTTTACACTCATGATGCCCCATTTTCAATAGTTACCTATGATTTTATGAATACTAATACTACTGCTAGAGCCGGTTCTAAATTAAATACTATAAATAATAATGGAACTTATAGATTTTCTAGGCTCTTTAAAAAGATGGGAATTAGATTAGTAATGGCTGGTCATAAACATACTTATGGAATAAGCAAACCTATCTATGATGCACCTATTGAGTATCTAGAAGGTAATAAGGCTAGTTCTGCAGTAGACATATTGTCAGGAGAAATTACTACAGATATGTCTAGAAAACCTGTTATTTAGGTGCTACGACAAGATTAGGTATAGGTAAATAATTTTGCTAGATACGAAGTTGTAGAAAATATTACAGCCCCAACCTATGTAACTTGCTAGGCAACTGGATATAAATTAATCTCTAATAAAGAATAGCCATCTGGGGATGCTTATAGAATACCTTGGTTGCTGGCTTACTTTCCCGCAGCTACTAGTTCTTCAAATCCTAAAGAAAATACTGCATAGCATAAGCCTATGTACATTAAATATGATGTGTCCGATACTAACATAAAAATAACCGCAGTCTAGATAAACGGAATTTGGGAAGTAGACTCAAGCTCAACAAAATATGATTTTAATAATTAGATAGAAAACCTTACTATTGATAAAATGACTTTGAGCACTTCCACAGAGGAAGATTTAGCTATATATAGTCCAGACAATCAAAATTTTTATACCCTTAAATTATAGTAAAAATGATTTTTCGTAATGGGAAGTTAGTTACTCAAGTCTTTAAGACTATATTAAAAGGTAGAGATCTTAGGATATATGATTCAAATGGATTTATTTTAAGAGATATAAATCAAACAGTTCTTAATTTTAAAAAAGAAACTGACAAAAAAATAGGAGCCATATATAAAGGGTCGTAGTTAGTCTGGCTTACCGTATATGACGCTGTTAGAAGCTGTTTTGGTAGCGGAACTTGGCTACAAGATAGACCTTGGTTAAAAGATGATTCATGGAAAAATAATTGATTTGTAAAAATGGCAAAATTTGAAAATTTACCTAATCAGATTACAGATTTACTGACAGAGTGGGATGGTCACTCTGGAATGGAGGTCGAGGATTTTATTTGCCGAAAAATAGAAAAAGTAGAAGGATAGGACATAACTGATATGTCTTATGACTCAGCTACTAGTATGCTTACTCTTCTAAAGAGTAATGGAGAGAAGGTAGAAACTGAAGTATCAGTTATTCCTCCTACCTATTCTTATGGTATAATGGTATATGGGGTGATGTTGGACAATAAGTCTGATAAGATATATACCGAGGCAAATGGCTCTTTGTTAATGCAGTACAATTCAGACAGAAATGTTAAGGTAGGTATTGCTATGTATGCTGTTGCTACAACTTCTGTAACAACAGATAGAATTGGACCTTTTAATGTCAAGATTAGTTATGGAACTTAGTCAGGGACATTTAGAGTAAATAATATTAAGTATAGCTAGTGTATTATAGATCCATCTACAGGTGCTATAACAGGAGTTAACATACCATCAGAGAATTTAATAAATACCTTAGCTTGGATTGATATAACTAGCTTGTTTACTAAAACTTAGTCTGCTAAGAAGATTACAGCCCAAGTTGTAGATGACCTAGATGTGGAAGATACACTAGACTTACCAATCACTACAGAGGTAATTACGTTAAATTATAATGGTGAAATTGTATTAGGTAACAACCTAGTTAATTTCTCACTTACTGGTGGAACTACTAGCAATTATCACCTAGAAGGTTTCAACAATGGAACGTCTTTCTCTACTAGTGGTGGAGTTTTGAATTATTCTAGTCTAACATCTGGACTTAATCAATTAGCTGTTAGAGCAGTTCATAATACTGAAAGTTCAATCTACACTGATTACTTATACGTAGATATTATTTATACATATAACTGCTAGGATACTATAGTAGCTATCAATGGTGTAAGTAATGGTATAGCTAATAATGGTGTTGCTACTCTATATGAATTAACAGTATTTAGTCCAGATAATAGTTCGATGGCTATTACTACATATCTGGAAAATGAAATGCCAGATTCTGGAAGTATGAACCCCACTGAAATTATGAAGTATGAAATCATAGGAGCTTCTTCATATGACGAGTAGGGAGTATATGATACTTCATATAAGAAATATATAGAAATAAACAGTAGTGATTCTGAGAAATATCTAGTTATTAAGGTAGATGATACATATTACAAATTCTATACTGTGTTCACTAACAGTTTAGGACAGACTACTGCATATACTAGTAATTTCAAAACTATGAAAGTGGAAGCAGTAAATCCAGAGTTTATATATTCTCAGGATGTTGCTCCATCTAAAAACTTTGACTAGATTGCAGGTTATCTAAATGATATTTTCGTCACAGATGAGTATGCAACTCCATCTAATCCAGCTACAGTGATTTCTACTCTAGAATCATCTGACGGATGGTAGGAAGAAGACGGTCGCACTATATTTAAAGTATCTGCTCAAGATACTCCTATTCTTAAATCTCCTATAAGTCTAGGACTTGGAAATAACTTTACCATAGAGTTAGGATTTAAGACATATAATATTAGTGATGAAAGTAAGCCTATTGCTACTTTAGGAAATTTCCAATTAAGACCTACGTAGTTCTGTTGGAATACTGAAGATAATGATTTATTCAATGCTAGAAACGCACAGTTCCAAGAAGGTGTAGAAACTCATGTGATAGTAACTGTATAGAAAGGGTTTGTAATATCTAAAAGCGATATTTACTATCCTAATTTCTTAGCCAGTTTCTAGGATGCTTTTGACCAAGCTGCTCCTACAACAAGCATAAATTTAGTTAGAATTTTTGTCAACGGAGTAATAGATAGAGAAATTTCTCTAACTGATTCTGAGCTTAATACATTTACTTCTGCTGCTTTGTAGATAAATCCTACTACTGCTGATATAGATTTTTATCTATTTAGAGTATATAATAGTGTAGCTCTTACCTTTAATTAGGTTCAGAAAAATTATCTTTCTTTCTTAAAGGAAAAAACTTCTAAGGAAGACTTTTATGATAAGAATGATATTCTAGGAACTGATGGAGAAATATCATTTGTAAAAGCTAATGAGAAATATAATACACTTGTTTATGTGTTCCCATAGGGAGCTAAGTTCCCAAATAGAGCATGGGGAGGAGAGGATAATGAAACTCCACCGCAAGAAGGTGCCCAAAAGAAGTCTCCAGTAACATTGTTTGTTAATTATGTAAATCAGGCAGTTAATAATCAATATGGAGGTAGACTTACTTATGGACAGGTTAAAGGACAAGGTTCTTCTGCAATGAGATATTTGATTTGGAATGTAACATATGCCCTTAATAAGTTAAAAACTCCAGAAGGAGAAAAAATAAAGAGTCCGTTTATTCCATATTCTCAGCTCGATCCAGAGACTAATACATTTAGAGAAGATGCGTCTTCTACTAGTGGTTATTATGTAATGCCTCCGTATGATGGACAGCAAGACACTACTGCTTATAAGATTACTAAGTTAGTCGGAAAGGTTAACTTTGCTTCTTCTATGCAATCTCATAAGATTGGTTCTTGTAAGCTATTTGATGATGCTTATAAAGAATCTAGAGGTAATCTAATATCTGGAGGATAGAAGGCTGTTCATGAAGAGCCATTCTTATATTTCTATTGGGAAACAGATATGGAAGATGTTTCTAATATCCAGTTAGCCGATTTAATAGACAATGACGAGTCTATTAAATTTATGGGATTCCAAACTTGGGGTGCTGGTAAGGGAGACGATGCTTCTAGCGGATATGATGAAAATAAAACTCCAGAATATTTGATGCTTGAGGGTGGTGAGAATACTGACCCATCTGTCAACTTTAGACGTCCTTGGCAAGCTTTACAAAGAGCTACTGGAGTTCTCGGAGAGGATACTTATAGACTAACTAATCAACCCACAATTACTTATGCCAATTCTCTTCTTCGTCCTTGGGACAATCTTTTGATTGAAGATGAATCTGTAGTCTATGACTAGAGAGGAGCATGGGACATTGATTATGGTTGTGAAGAAGTGGAAAATGATAGTGGAAAGACTTACTTCCAATTTGCAGAATCAGTTCATGAATCTTTAAAAAAGTTTAGAGAATTTTATGATTTTGTATATGGACACGATTACAATATGACACAAACTAGTGCAACCAGTCCTTCAGGATGGGATGTTACTAGAAAGTACATTGTAACTGCAAGTAGCTGTACAATAAACCCAACTGGTCACAAGTCTGGAGACATTTATCGTTATGATGATATTAACGGGACTTGGGTATGCGCTGGAGTAAGTTATGAATCAGCTACTGGATGGGCTAGAGCAAACGTATATGAATTAGCTGGAACAAGTAGTACATTAGGTATTCCAGCAGCCCTTGATTCAATCAAGGCAAACTTTATTACTGGAATAAAGAAATATGTAGACGTAAATGATATTGCTTTCCACTAGGCTTTCATAAAGTTTGTATCTGGAACTGATAACAGAGCAAAAAATACATACTTCCAAATTATTGGAAAACTGAAAGAAGATAATGGAGAAGGATAGTTTGTAGAAAATGGAAAAGGGGACTATTTAGTTAGACTTATTGGAGACGACTTAGATACTATTCTAGTAACTGATAACAACGGTCTTCAATCTAAACCTTATAATCTACTAGAAACTTCATATAGAGAATCTGACTCAGTTTACTGGGGAGATGCTAATAACATATTCTTCTATATGTTTGACCAATGCTTCGAGTCTGAGATTAAAACATATTTAGCAAGTGTTATAAATACCGCATTTAAGAATAGTAATAGTATGGAGGATAAATCTAACTATTTCTATAAAGTATTCTTTAATGTTTAGGAGACATTCCCTGCAGTAGCATATAATCATACTGCTAAGATATATTATGAAAACGCTCAAGCTATTAAGAACTCAAAAGTTCTTTCTTACTATGGTAATAATGAAATCGAACCAATAGAACAAAGTCACGGTTCTTGCTTAGCCTGTGAAAAACAATTCATGACTAAGAGATTCGCTTTCTTATCTACATATGCTCAAACATCATTGGGAGCTATTGCGTTAAGAACTGCAAGTTCTGCTGGTAGTGGTGATACTTTAAGATTAAGAATGGAGTTTGAACCATATCAAGATTGTTATCCTGTATATCATTACAATGGAAAGAATCTATATCTGTCAGACTTCTAGGCTTCTAACTTTGATGCAATTAAGAATCTGGCATAGACTGGAAATGAATATGTTGCTTAGATTAATCAAGGAGACCCTGCAATCAACCAAGGTATCTATTTAACTACTCTGTACAAGAAATTAAATATCCTTGGTCTAAAGATGTCTACTATTGACGCAGACTTCTCAAGAGCTACTGAGTTCCAAATTGATAATGCTTAGCTAGATGACTATTCTAGTCTATTCCCAAGCGATTATCCAGATTTAGCAATTAGCTTGTTCACACCTTCATTCCCAGTATTGGAGAGTTTAACTCTTAGAAATATGACACTTCCTACAGAAATGGACTTGTCTAAATTCTTAAAGTTGGAAACTATAGACTTCTCTAAGACTACTACTAAGAGTGTAGTATTCCCACAGACTGGTAGATTAAAGAATGTAATTCTTCCAGATACTATAGAAACATTTAGAATCTATGATAATCCAGGATTGACTGATATTACATTTGAGGGGTTAAATAATCTATCTACAGTTTACGTTGACTGTGATAATGTTGGAAGCTTCGACGTAGCTAATTTCTGTGAATAGTTGATAAATTGTAACGCATTATAGTCAGTGACTATTAGAAATGCAAATTTATATATAACAGAAGATGCTTTAAGAAAGATGATTCTTACAAATACTTGTAACTTAACTGGAGATATTTACATTGTAAATACTGCAGGAAGCACAACTCTTAAGGCAATTAGCTTTGCTACTAAATAGTTACTTGTTAACACATTTGGTGACATTTCTGACCCTGAATCTAAGATTAGAATACACTTCCAAAGTGCAGAAATTTTGGATTTCAGTTGTGCTGGAGAGGTTTCTGTATACTACCAAGCTGGAGAATCTGGAACGATTGTTCGTCAAAATCTATTTGATATTACCGTAGCATCTGGTAATGATGTTGAAATTAAATAGGGAACTAACCCATATAATCCATCTGTAAATGGATACTTAGATATTACATACTCTATGTCAGGAGTATCTACTGATGTAGCTACAATTGATTAGACTGGTGCTATTACTTTAAAGAAAGAATCTAGTAGTACAGCCACTGTGACTATCAGTATGAAAGTTGCTAATAGTGGAACCGCTATTAAGAAAACTGTTAAAGTGAGCTTTACTTGGAAGGCTCCGCAACTTGGAGACTTTGCTTATGCAGATGGTACATTTACAAGTTCATTTGATGCAACTAAAACTCTTGTAGGATTAGTTTATGCTAAAGATGAAACGAATAGCACTTCTGGAGTAGTTTATATAATTGGTAAGGAGTATACAGATGATGAGAAATCCTATTATCTAGGATATAGTGCTGATGGAAACCAAGGTTCTCAGGAATAGATACTATAGCAATTATATTAGGTACAAGCCTATTTGAATAGTGTATCAGTACAAAATTATGAAACTGTTTCTGGTACTGCAACTGCGAATTTGATTAACAATATCAATGTGTCTACTTATAATATCCAAGTAAATACAGCGTTTGCTGGAGAAGCAGATACAGCTTCATATATTAATCATGTAAATAGCAAGTTGCTTCCTATACTATACAACAATTCAGCTTGTAAACCATATATAAGTAGAAAATAGGTATCCTCTGGAGGAGGAACTAACTGGGAATATTATATTGAATCTAAGGCTAATCTTAACAACTTGTGTGAAGCTATTCGAACTGTCTGGGCAAACGCTTCTGGAACAGATATTATGAGTTGCTTGTTATATCCATACTTCTATAGTATGCACGTGTATGAACCATAGGTTAAAGAAGATGAAACACTGAATGCTGCATATTAGAAAGGAAAATGGTACGCTCCTTCTGTAGCCGAATTCTCAAGAATTATTTACTACAGAGGATATAGTGTATCAGGAAGTAATTTCAATACTGGAGATACAGTAAGATAGCCAATTAGCACTTCAGTTTCTAATGGAGGTGGAGTATTAACTACTCCTATATTCTCTATCGCTTATTCTAGAGCTACTAATTAGTTCCCATCTGTATGGTCCAATATTGTAGGTTCTGGAGATAATGCTGGAGTTAATAACATAACTACTTCTATTAACTCATCTGCTGCTAATAATTATTCTTATCAAAGAACTTAGCAATATGATGGAAGTGGATATACCTACCAAAATGAATGGGTTACTGGTAGCTACAATGACCCATCTTACTGGAATACTGTTCAGTATAATAATGCTTGGAGATTAACTAAACATCAAGGAGTACCATTTACTAAATTTAATTATTCTAAGAATGGCTAATAATTTCATGCAAATAAGTCACGATAATCGTTATTATGTAATTAATAAGGATGACTCTTTGAAATCCTTACTCACTCACGAGGAGCTGTTAAGGCTCCCCTTGAGTGTTTGGAAGGAGTTATTTGAGCGAAAAGATGGAGTATGTTATTTTAAATTAATGCTTCCAGTTTTAGAAGCAGCTATTAAAGCATATGATAAATCATCTAACGTTGATTCGTTCTATTATAACGACAAAGAGTATTGGTTAGATAAAGCTACTAGAGTCGGACTACAAAATTTAGCTAATTGTAGTACTGGTAATATGTCTTTGGTTCTTGGTAGTGAAATAATCGAATTACCAGTAGACAAGGTAAAAGAATTTCTAGCTTAGCTAGAGGTGTACGCTGGGAAATGTTATGTAAACACAACTCAACATCTATTAGCTATAAAAGAGCTTAAGACAGTTGAAGATGTTATAAAATATGATTATACTTCTGGGTATCCAGATAAGATTACGTTAAATGAATGAGAATTTAGAAAAGGATAAAATATAGCTAGGGAATGAAAAGCCCTAGCTACTTCCTTCTAAATCATTACTTAATACTATAAAGCTTGGCTATGATACTAAGCCAGTTCCTCCACCTCCTGAAAATCATATTGATTTTATAGAAGGGGATTCTGTGATGACTACCATAAGTACAGGGTTTGAGCATAATGACAAGCCAGTTCCTCCACCTCCTGAAATCAACCTTAGCTGTAAAACTCCGAAACATAAAAATCCAGATTCAGTTATAGGAAGTGTAGATACGGGATTCGGATGTGATAATTAGCTTATTAGAGAATGTCCAAAACCAAAATATAAAACTCATTTATGTAAAGAAAATTATTTAGGCGAGTTTAAAACAGAATCTGAGAAGACGCTAGCTAGAACTAATCTAGGAGTTTATAGTAAAGAAGAAATAGATAGAATTGTAGGTCAAATTGTGGAAAACAATAACAACAATTTTATCACCAAAAAGGAAGTTCAGAATATGATAGCCGACTTAGATTTTGTAGATTCTACACTAAAATCTTATGTAGACTACCAAATACCTAATAATTTATTTAAATTATGAGTACAACACAAATAAAAAGATTATTTCAATCAAAAACTGAATTTGTCCCTATTACCTTAGCGGAGGCAGTAGTAGTAAACACCTCTAATATTCCAGGACTTTCATCATTAGGAATAACAACTCTTGACAAGGTATTAAGAACTACAATGGGAGTTGTAGGAACTAATGCTGGAGATATTGCTGTGTTGAAGAATACAGTTCAACAAATTAATACAGCCTTAGAGGGTAAACAGGACAAGCTTACTGCTGGTGTAGGTATTACTATTTCTCCAGAAGGAGTTATTAGTACTACTAATAGCATAGAACTATACAAGATAGTTACTTAGCTACCAACAGCATCAAAAGACTGTTTAAATTCTATATATTTAGTTCCTGCAACATCTGGTACAGCAGGAAACATTTTTGTTGAGTATATTTGTGTCTATGAAAACACATAGGCTAAGTATATTTGGGAAAAAATTGGAGAAGTTCAAACAGATGTAGATTTATCTGGATATGTAACTACAGAAACCTTCAATCAAACTATCAATACAATTAATGGTTAGTTAGCTAATGCTATAACAGCGCAGGATGTTACTACATCAGATGGTAGTGCTAAGGTTGTAGTTAATTATACTATTCCTAAAGATTTATATGACAGTATGGTCGAAACAGATTCCTCAGACCAAGTAATAGGAGGATAATCATGGAACTAACTATTAAACAACTTAAGCAACATGGTTAGATATTCGTTCCTTAGACTACTGCTGAAGCTGTTTTAGTTAAAGATGGTGAGGAAGTTATTACTCTTGATAATATGCTAGAAAGAAAGGTTGAGCAGATTATTACTCCTGCTGGGTCTGGCTTGTAGGCATTTAAACAAGGGTCTAATATAATTCTTGCTCACTCCAATTCCATAACTGCAAATGAATCTCCTTCTTCAGTAAAGGTAAAATACGATAATCGAGGACACATAGTAGAAGTCGCTCCTACTAGTAATGTGACGGTAATAGTGGACCAAGAAGGTTATCTTTAGTATAACGGGTCAGAAGACCGGAATCTGCTTCTGGGGAATGATTTTGGAATAGATGAAGATAATAAAATTATACTAAAATGGAATCATTTATAATATGGCACTATTAAATTTTGCTAATACCTATGCTGAAATATCAGGCAATCTTACTTTGCCGGAATCTGCTTCTGGGGATTACGTAAAGCTATTCTTTTCTAAAGACGGTCACATTATATCTCATGGAAAGGATTTTACTCCCACATTTACTCCTACAGTAAGAGGTTTAGTTCCTATTTCTAGCGGTAAAGCCACTGAAATATTTAGAGGAAATGCTACCTGGGCTGAGATAACAACCACAGACTTGCCAATAGCTGAAAATACCTCTGTAAATAATACAACAACCCTATTTACTACTCAGTAGGTTCATTAGATAATTAATGCTAGCTTTGCTGCTAACGATGCAATGCGGTATAAGGGTACTATTACTTATAGTAATGGAAGCTATACGACACATACCGTTGCTGGAGTAGAGGTTTAGGGATTTCCCACTAAATGTGAGGTCGGAGATACCTATAGAGTAACTTCTCAGGGAACTTATGCTGGATAGACGTGTTCAGCTGGCGACTTACTAATATGTATACAAGACGGAACAGGAAGTGGATTAAACACTGCAGCTTATTGGACAGCTATAGAAGCAAATATTAACGGATAGGTTAAACACACTGTCAACGGTACTTCTATATATGTTTATAGTAATAGTACTAATACATTTACCATTTATGCTCCAACAACTGGTGGTACTTAGGGTTAGGTACTACTTAGTAATGGTAGTGCTGCTCCTACTTGGGCCGCACAGTCTACTTTAGTAGTAGGAGAAGCTAAGAGGGTTAGTAACGCATTGTCACTTGGTGCAGGCTTAACTTTTGGAACTGCTGGAGTTACTTATAATGGTAGTGCAGCTAGAACAATATCTCTAGTAGCCGCAACTACTACTACTATAGGAGGAGTAATTGTAGATAAAGACTCTACGAATAAAACAATTTCTGTTACTAGCACTGGAAGCATTTATTTAACTAAACAGAATGTTATTAATGCTCTAGGTTACGACCCAGCGGCAGAAGATTCATGGAGACCTATTACTATTGGAGGTGTATCAATCGGAGACAAGACACTAAACTTCGTACCATCTGGAGATGTTTATTTAAAAGCAGACTCTAACGGGGACGACATACAAGATATTAGTTTTGGAATAAGCTGGTATAATATCAGTACTAAAAAATACGAAACAGCATAATCTATGAAGATAGCATACAATCCTACTACGGCGGCAGCTTTAACAACTGCTCCCAATAATAATGATATAACCTTTGACTTAAAAGGCTTAAATATCTTTACTAGAGGAATAAAGTTTAAAGGGACAGATACTACTTACTCGGTATTTAAAAAACATACTTCTAGTGGAAGTGGAGGTTATAACGGATTGGTGCCTGTCCCTTCATATACTGCAACAAATGTTAGATTTTTAAGGGAAGATGGCACCTGGTCCATACCTGCGGCTGCGGCATTCATTTATACCCAATTAACTAATCAAGATCTAGATGATTACTTAGACGAAGGGAGATGGTACTATGCTGGCGGTGGTAATACCACAACGAACAAACCTAGTGGAGTAGATGCATATGAATTATATGTTGGTCGAAATGCTAGTGGTTATCGTTATTAGAAGTTAATTACTTCTAATGGTCTGATATGGTTTAGGTACCATGATTCTTCTGCTTGGAAAACTTGGGTTAGATGGTATACAGACATGAATACTGATTAGAAAGTATTGTAGTCTGCTACCACTACCTCAAATTATAGACCTCTTGCTTTAGGTTATACTAACACAAGTACCACTGCTGATTTAGGTGCTAGTGTTACTTAGCAAGTTTATGTAACTACAACAATATATGCTCAGCCTAGTACAGGTAGTCTATGGGCTAATAAATTGTACTCAGGTGGAAAACCAGTTCTTACAGAACATCAATCATTAGCTAATTACGTTACATTAAATACTGCACAAACTATAACTGGGGCTAAGACATTCACAGTTAATGTTACAGCAGCAGGTTATAAAAAGACTAATTCTTCTGACTCTTATGTATTGTTAGGTGGAGGAGGACATAAAGCTGTATCCGACTTCATGTTAAAAACAGAAGAATTATCTAACAATCTCACAACCATTACTAAATCATTAAATGTTACACAAGCATGGATGGATACAGGAATAACATCTACTAACCTTCCTGCTAATGGAACTTATATAGTATAGGTACAAGTTAGTGCTAACGATGGTACAGGAAATATGTGGCATTGCTATAATTCTGGTGTAATGAGTTGGTATAGAGATGGTACTAATGATACAGACACCGATGAAATTATCCTTCACCGTTCTGGTCATGCTTATGGAAAAACAATTTACTTAAGAACTGTTATGCAAAGTTCTGGAGTTTTAAAATTATAGATAGGTGCAAGTGCTGGCATAGGCGCTGCTTACACTTATACATTTAAATTTAAGAGGATAATATGATAAAAGTTAAAGATGGATATGCAAAACTTATAGGAACCACATATCAAGGAAGCGCTACACAAGTCCTTCTTAGCAACGGAGGAGACTTAGAGTACTCCGCTTCGAGCAAAGCCAGCACCCTAGTTCAACGAAACGCCAGCTAGCATATTTACGCTACTTATTTTAATTCAGCTATTTCTGATGAAGCGTTAACAGATATTGGTTCCGTATATGTAAGAAATACTTCTGATACCTTTATTAGAAGAGTGAGTAAGACTTAGTTTTATTCAATTTTAGATGATAAGTTTGTAACTCTTGACACTACTCAAAGTATTACAGGAGCAAAGACTTTTTCTACTAGTGTTAGATTTGCTAATAATGCTAGTATTATATAGAACTAGAATGATACTAGTAACTATACCACTATATTGAAATGGTATAAAAATGGTGCATCTAGGAATACCTACGACCCTTCTATAGGACAGCATAATACTGGAGGAGATGGAAATGGTTCTATCTGTATACTTCCGTATCCTACGGAAACTAGTCCTTGGGGTGGAATGGTGGGTCTGTTTATAAGTAAAGGGGTTTTAAAATTAGATGGTAAATCAGTCGCACTAGCTGAGAATTACTATACTAAAACTGAATCCGATGAGAGATATGTGAATGTAACTGGAGATACTATGACTGGACCTCTAATAGTAAAAGCTGCTATAACAGGAACTCAATTAATATCTACTATTGCTACAGGTACCTCTCCATTAAAGGTAACTAGCACAACTGTGGTTACTAACCTTAATTCAGACCTATTAGACGGGTTACATGAAACTTCATTCTTTAGAGCTAGAGGAGATTAGTCTATAGCAAGTTCTATTCCAACTACAACTGAGTTATCTAGCAATAATAACCTAAGTGGTAATTGGAATGTAACTTATCCTGGAGCATCTGGACATCTTGTTCAATTCAATACTGGAAGTGGAAGTACTAGATATATGCAATTCTACTCTTATTATAGTGGTAGTTTGTATTGGAGAAATAGTACTGATTCTACACTCAACACTAAATCTTGGAAAACTATAGTAGATAGTGCAAACTATACTGGAATAGTTTTAAAGATTGGTACAGCTACAAAAGGTTCTGCAACTCTTCCCATATATTTAAATGCTGGAACTCCTACGGCTTGTAGTACAACTCTTGGAGTTTCTATTACGGGAAATGCAGCTACTGCAACTAAATTGTAGACAGCTAGAACAATAAACGGAACATCGTTTGATGGTTCTGCTAATATTACTACTGCTTATTGGGGAGCAACTAGAACAATCACATTATCTGGAGCTGTGACTGGTAGCGCCTCTGTTAACGGAAGCTAGAATGTTACTATTACTACCACATATCAAACTGGTTCTATAGACGGACGCTATGTTGGAGGTAAGAAAATAGCAGGACATGGCTCTCAAGGAACTGCGTATACGGCTGATACATACTCTTCTAATTTCGTAAATAAAGCTTTTGTAGCGTATGCGGAAAGAGGTTCTTGGGCTTATGCTAACAATGGATACATAACAACAGATACAGGAGTAAATATTCCTCTTGCTGGAACTGCTATATTCCAATGGGGAGCTAGTGATACAAATAAAACTTAGTTATTCATAACTCCAATGAATAACAGTGGTGTTAGTAATCCAGCCGTTAATGAAATGTTGTTTTATACAAGCAACGGAAGTGAATATAGCTCTGGGTGGTCTAGAGTATTAACTAACAGAAATTACACTATTTATACTGTAACTAAGACTGGTGGAGGAGCAAGTGGTACTTGGGGAATCTCAATCACTGGTAATGCAGCAACGGCCAATAGGATAATATCTCATAGTATAAGCGATACCTTAGCTAATAAGACTACCCCAGGATACTTATATCACGCTGGAGGAAGTAATAGTGTGAAGGATAAACCTTCTGGAGTTGACGCTTTTGGTGTATTTACTATGTAGACAGCATCTGGATGGTATGGGCAATTACTAATGTCTTCTAATACTTCTACAGGATTATATTGGAGAACAGCCACGTCCCTTAATGGTGGATGGAAAAAAATATTAGACTCTTCTAATTATACTGCCTATGTAAATCCAGCTAATTTCGTAACATCTCTTGGAACTAATGGAAACTATGTAACCTGGACTAAAAATGGTACTACTAATAACTTAACAGTTCCCTTTGCTACTACTTCTAACGTATTAAATAACCTAGGAAATAGAACAGCTATATCTGGAACTACTGTTGGATAGAGAGGGCTTAGGTTGTACGAAGTTTATAATAATGGTTATCCAGTAAACTTCGGTAATGTTTTAAATATTGGTGGGCAAGGTTATGGAGAACTTTTGTTTTAGTGGACTGGGGATAGTAATCCTGGACATTTGTACTACAGAAGTAAAAGAGATGTGGCTTCATAGGCTTGGAGTAATTGGGTTACTATACTAGATAATAATAACTATTCTTCTACTCTAGATGGTAGATATGTAACTCTTGCTACAAACTAGACAGTTAGTGGAATTAAAACTTTTAGTACATAGTAGAAATTTACAGTAGCGACTGGAACATCTCCCTTCACAGTATCTTCTACTACTGTTGTTTCTAACCTAAATGCTGATATGCTAGATGGTTATCATGCTAACTCATTTGTTAAGATAGCAGGAACTAGATTTTCATAGTATCAATAGGGTACATATACCAAAATTTTAGAGTTCACTATAACTTCTGGAAGTCTCTAGCCATCTATTACATTTACATGGCATCCTTCTGAATGTGCTAGAGATGTATGGGCGGACTTTAGTATAAATATTCGATCCAGTGTTATAATATTTTATGCTAACTGGAAGGGGGCAGCTAGAAGAAACTTGTGGTGCGTAGGAAATGGAACTACGTATTCAGTATGGGTGTCTGGAACTAAATCATCATGGGATCCATATGGAGTTGTATAGGTTATGTCAACTTGGGGAATAAATACCTATAAGATAGGAAGCCTATAGTACGCTGATACAGCTCCAAGTGGTACGTATTCAGCGACTGCTATTACATCTGGATGGGCTTCTAGAGTAGTAGGAACCTTAACTATGACTGCTGGTAAGTTTTTATCTAAAACGTATAATGGAAGTGCTGATGTTACAGTAAACATCCCTACTAATACTAGTCATTTGACTAACGATAGCGGATTCTGGACTGGAACAAGATATTGGGCTAACATAGCAGTATCTACTTCTTCTAGTACAAGTACTTCACCTACGTTTAGTACTGCCTATACTTCAAATTGGTTTAGAAGTACTGGATCTACGGGATGGTATTCTCAGACTTATGGTGGTGGATGGTATATGTCCGACAGTACTTGGATTAGAACCTATGGGAGTAAATCGGTTTATCAAAATACTGGATAGATAAGAACAGATGGATATTTAGTTACTAATGGGGGAATTACTGTAGGAGCTACTTCTCCGAATAATGGTACTTATAAATCACATGTTACTGGAAACTCATGGTCTTCTGGATATATTAGAGCAGGTGCTGGTTTTTATCATAATTCAGTAAATAGTAATAGCTATGTATTGTTAGCTGGAGGCTCCTACAAATCATTAGCGGACTTCGCCAAGGGTAATGCTGGTGCCTCAAATAGAGGAGTATATGTAACTAATGGAACTGTTACTGCTATGACATATTACTTAAATGCTACAGTTAACTCTGGAGCATCTGGCAAACTAGCTTATTATAGCGGTACTAACTCTATTGACGACTATACTAATACTATAGGATCTTCATCGACTCCTATATATATTAATAATGGAATTCCTAATGCAGCCAACAGTTATAAAGTTGTGAATAGTGGTCATTATTTTAGCGCTTTTGGTATAAGCGGATATATTTATGTAATTAGATATGGTTAGGTGGTATGTGTATCTATAAATATGTCTTCAGGTGGGAACGGGTCTACGGGAACAACTACCCTTTTAACTAATCTCCCATCAGCTGTTTATACAACTGGATAGTCTGCTTCTAAAGGTGGTGGGTCAGCCCTTAGATAGGCCACTTTTTATGTTTCTGGAACAACGTTATATGTTTATTCTTACCAAGCAGATTAGTTACCAAATAAAGTGTCTTTTACATACATAACTAATACTCTAGAATAATTAATAAATTTTAACTTTTAAAATAGTTTATATTTATTTAGTTTAGTATAAACCAAAAATTAATGATTTATGACGTTAAATGATGTATTGACAAAACAAAATGTAATCACCAAGGTTATTCTTAAGGATGGTGACAAGGAACTCCCAAAAGAGTTAAAAGTAAAGATTATGCGCATTAGAATGGCTTACAATAAAATTAAGAAACAATTTGATGCCGATGCTCAAGAGTTTGCCAATCAGATTATTACAGATGAATTAAGAGAGCTGTCTGAAAAAGCTGATAGAACACCAGAAGAGGATGCTAGATTTAACTAGCTAAATAACAAGACTAATTCTGAATATTAGGAATATCTTATTCAAAAGGGATTAGAAGAAGTCTTAGATATACCAGATGATACTTTATCATTAGATGAGTACTCAGACATTTTAGATGTTAATTCTGGAAATGATGTAGAAATTAATGGAAACATTATTAAGGCTGCTGACCTAATGGAGATTATATTTGATTTATTTATAAACGAGTAATTATGGAAATTGTAAAATAGAATGAGACTTATAAAATTACAGATACAGTTGATAGCTGGGTAATGGAGGGAACTGCTAGCAAGGATGTAAGTGGTGCTATTAATATAAATTTCTCTGTAACAGTTTCTGGGGAATTGTCAGAATATCTAGGAGACTGCGGATATTTTAAGCCAGCTGATACGTCTATGGTTTCTACTAACTTTAATGTTGCAGAACCTAATAGAGATAAGTTCGTTGCATATATAGATACAGTAATAGATTCTATATTGAAACACTTTTCAACGGAGGAATAACAATTATGGGAAGAAGAAAAGTATCTAGTACTAAGGGAGGATTCGGAAAAGGTGGAAAAGCAGGAAAAAAGTGTAAATAAACATCTTTATAAAATTCTTATTTATGTTTTAAAATATATTCCATTTATTTTAGCATTAATGGAAACTGTATTTGTAGTATTGAATTATTATGAGTTACCTCATTACTATTTAAATGTATTTGGAGGATTTTCAATATGTTTTATTATTACTCTATATCTACAATCTTACATATTCCAATTTTGTTCTTGGCACAGAGTGCCTATTCATTATGTATTGTTATCAAACATTATTGCTTTAATAGATGATATAGTTAAAATACCACTTTCCGATCTAAATATGATGAGAATGTATTTTGTACTTCTTGTTATGTTTACAATGTTATTTATATATTTAAAAATTAAATGCAAATGTTGAAATCTATAATAAGAACTTTGCTACAGAAATTCATAGATGATATTGACCCTGATAATTGTAATATCACAATGGAACAGCAGAGTAAAATTATTTCTGTGTTATCAAATATCGCTAATCCAGATTATAGAATGAGTAAAGTTTAGGCTTGTGATTATCTTGGTGTTAGTAGAGCTACTTTTGATAACTATGTTAGAGATGGATTCATTCCGAAAGGAATCAAATAGGAAGGTTTTAAAGAATTGAGTTGGCAGAAATCCGATTTAGATATATTTCTAGCCAGCAAGAATTAACTCAGTAACGAGTTAGAAATCGGGAGTCTTGAATAGTTTATATTATGACAACATAATATAGCTGTTTAAGATTCCCGATTTTGTTTTTAGCATTGTTCAATATCACTCATAGAAATGTATATTATAGTGTAGTTCTAGAACAAATAAACTTAATTATTAACATTTAAATCGTAAACTATGAGTGATACAAGAACTTATATCGTACCTGATGGTTAGGAAAATAGTACTAACTAGATGCTGCCTTGGATGGCTATGATGAACGGTGGTATGGGAGGATTTGGAAATGGAATGTGGAATAATCCATTCATGTACTTAGTTTGGATGTGGATGATGCGTTGGATGAACAGAGGAGAGTTCGGAGACGGTAATAGCTGTCAGAACTTACAATCTGCTGAAATTCAAGGTCAGTTAGCTGGTCTACGTGAGTAGATGAATACTAACTAGAACACTCAGCTGTTAATGGACGCAATCAAAGGTAACTCTGCTGCTCTTGGTCAACTTGCTACTAATCTGAACTGCGACTTCGGAGTATTGAAAGACTGCTGCTGCAATATTCAAAATGCAATTGCCACAGTAGGAGGACAAGTTGGTTATACTTCTGAAAGAGTTATCAACGCTGTAGAAAGAGGTAACTGTGATGTTATTCAGGCAATTAATAACTGCTGCTGCAACACACAGAAAGCTATTATCGAACAAGGCTACCAAAATCAATTAGCAAATGAAAGACAGACTTATCAGATTACTAATAGTGTAGATTCAGTAGGACGTGCAGTAGAAAGAGGTTTCTGCGATACTGCTTATGCAACTCAGACTTAGACTTGCTCTCTTCAAAATACTATTAGAGACACAGGTACTGCAAACACTAATCAGATTATAGCTAAGCTTGACGCAATGTAGAATCAGGCTCTGCTAGATAAGATTGATGCTCTACGTGAAAAGAATAGTCAATAGGCTGTTGTTATTAACAATGCCCAATAGACTGCTGCATTTGGACAAATGATAAGTCAAGCTACTACTCCTATTGTTGCTGCTGTAAATGCTCTACAAGGTGATGTAAATGGAATCAAGTGTAAACTTCCTGAAACTGTAACATTGCCATACAGTTGTGCTACTGCCGTACCAACTCAAGCCGTATTTAACGGATATGCTCTTGGTGCTTATGCAGGATGGAATAATGGATGCTGCGGTAACTCTCTTTGGGGTTAAGAAAGGAGGTAACTATGTTATTACCTACTTATATTAACGTAAATAGAGGAGGAATACCAGCAATTAGTAGCTTATCTGTAACAGTTACGGCTAATGAAGTACAATTTGACTTTAATAATCACCGTAACATAGGTGCGCCTTTTAGAGGATTATTAATAGTAAGACTTAACTAGGCTATACCAGCAGGAACTACTACGACTTTACCTATTGTATTCACCAGTGGTGGAGGAGGTAACGCTCAGAAATTGACTGGTTACAACGGAGCAGATATAACTGTGTCTCAAATACCGGGAACAGGTATTTACTTGTGTTGGTTTGAACACAGCACTAATACATTACAATTATTAACAGGGGTTGTATAATGGCATTTTAGAATTTAAGGAATAGTAATTAGCTATTTATCTTGCATAAAGATTCTGTCCCTACTCTGGAAATTGGTAAGGTTACTAACGTATCCATACCAGTTCCAAAGTATGGAAACCCAGGAATGTATAATCAGGAAATGATAGTGGATATTACGGCCGAAATAAACGGCACATCCGCTAGTTTCTAGAAATTGCCAGCGATGGGAGACATCGCGGATTTCGGAAACAATATTGTGGTTTCCTGCAACAAAGAAGCAATGAATAGTGAAGTTTCTTCGATGAAGCAAAGAAGCCTGGATATAATTAATAGTATCGAAACACATTAGAGTATTATTAAAGGATGTGACGAAATTCTATCGCAATTAAATCCAGAAATAGTTGAGAAACAAAGACAAGAATAGGAGAATAAGGCTTTAAGGGAAGAAATAAACTCTCTTAAAGAAATGTTCAGAGAATTTATTAAAACATCTTTAAAATAGGAACAACATGGCAACAATAATTGAAATTCAGGAGTCAAAATTTGAGCATCTTTCAGATTGTGCTGAACAAATCGTTAAGCATGGAAAGAAATTGATGCATTGTTTATCAGAACTAGAAAGTAAATCTGGTGAACACTACATGGAAAGATATGGAAAACGTAGACGTGGAGGAATGAGAGATTCTGACTACGACGACGAAGACTACCCAAGATACTATTGATATGAGAGCAGCTTTGGATATGTATGACGATATGCCAAAGTATATGCGTAAGTACTTACAAAACTACGGTTGGCATTTCAATAAGGCTTTGTGTTCATACGCTATTTCTTTTATGAAGAAGGGAGGAAAATCCCTAGAGCCAGTATCCAAAGAATACATTGATAAGGTATTAACGTAGAATAACATTAAACTAGAAAATAATGTTGGCTATGATTATGTATTTGTTGGCAATATGTGTAAGGCTGATTATTACGGAAGTAGTATAACAGATGAAAGGCATTTTGCTCTTTACATTAAAGATACCATAGACGATGAAGACGCTGGAGATGGTACTACTATGAGAAGATGGTATGCTACTATGGTAGCTAACGGAACTATGGTAGACTGGGAGGATGTGATATGACACATTTCAGAGTATTGTTTGAGAAATACGATTGGGATATAGAAGTTTGCATAATTGTAGAAAATCCCAATGTTCAATACATTTTGAGTAGATTAGAGGATTTGGGATGTCCAGACGATGTTTTACATAGGGCAGCTTCTAGGATAGAGGATTACGAAAATTCAGGTTTTACGTTTACTAACCAAGAAGAACACAAAAGCATCATAGTTATAAATAGACCTGATTCCGCTGAGGAATTTATAGATACTTATAACCATGAAAAGAATCATGTTGAAATGCATATATGTAAAGAGTTTGGTATTGACCCATATTCCGAGAAAGCTGCTTATCTAAGTGGTCAATTAGCAAAAAAGTTATTTAAAGCATAGTTGAGAAACTGGATTAGATAACTATATATAATTAGTAGGAGGATTTCCCTAAGTTGGGAAGTTCTCCTATTTTTGTTTTGATAAATCACTAGTTATGACTATATATTACTGTAAACATATAAACATATAATCTTATGAAATTTTTTACTATCAAAGAACTAACAAAGAGCACTACTGCTTAGTAGAAGGGAATTAAAAATGTTCCGTCTAAAGAATAGGAACAAAATTTGATAGCTCTTATAGAAAATGTTCTAGACCCTCTTAGAGAGGCATATGGGAAGCCAATCGTTGTTACTAGTGGATATAGATGTCCAGCCCTAAACAAGGCTGTAGGAGGAGCTAGTAATAGTCAGCACATGACTGGATAGGCTGCCGATATAAGAACTATTGAAGATACTAAGGCGGAAAATAAAAAGCTATTCGATTTAGCCCAAAAGCTAAAATTACCATTTGACTAGCTAATAGATGAGCATAACTTAGATTGGGTTCATATAAGTTATTCTAATAGAGATAGAAGACAAGTATTAACAATAAAATAACATGGGAGAAGGTAAAACCAATATGTTCGGTAAAACCTATAATACTATTGGTTCTACCGATTCTAACTTTTTAATAAAAACAAAGGGAGATTTGAAAGTCCAATGGGGTGGAAAATTTATAGATATAATTAAGAATGGGAAATTAGCCTCTGCTGGAGCTGACATACTTAAAGTTGCTACCAGTTCAGATGAGATTTCAAGTAATGGAATTTATTTAGTTCCTACGGAAGAAGGGAATGAGGTTTGGATTTCAATAGATGGAACTAAAGTTAATTTAGCTGGAGAAGTTGGAACTACTTACGTTTCATTCCTAGCTGAACAAAAAGAAGTAACTGCGGATTAGAAATATACAGCGTTAACTAATGCAGGATTCTACTATGAAACTTTAGAATAGGCTAAAGCTTCGGGAATAAAGGCTGGAATAATCTTTGTAGAAGGAGATGGAAAACTTTATGTTGTGAAGGAGGGGGAACTTCAAGATTATTACCTAACTTAGCAACAATTAACTGGACAAGAGCAGACAAATAAGTTTGATGAGATCTATGTAGGAGCCTTACACATATATGCTAATGATGGGTATAGCACATTCGATACCTAGAAAATGGTACTTTTAATGAATGGAGACTAGTATTTATTAATAGAAGATTCTATGATTTATGTGGGATATTCTATTTCATTAAAAAGAAATGTGCTTATACAATCAGAAGGGGCCTCAGAAAATGAGGGATTCAGGTTGTATAATACAGAGGAGGGATCTATTCTTGAAGTAGATGATATAGTATGGAGAAATCAGCCAGACCCCTCTGTGGTATACTCTGAACAACTTAGGGAGTCAGATATATACAGTTAGCATAATAATGTTATCTAGAAAGTAATAAACACACAAGAAATATAGGACGATAAGTTTAAAGTTAAGTGCGTATTAAAGTATAACAATAGTTATTAGGCAGGATAGTATATATATATTTATCTCTCTGAAGATTAGACATAGTATGTGATTCAACTTGGTATAGGGCTGGAAGATGGAGTCTACATTATTTTAGCAAAGCTTTTGGAGGACAAAATAGCTCCGGAATTAATTTCTATAGAAGTTACATATGACGATGGTAGCAGAACTACTGTATTAAATATACAAGAAGGAGAAAACTATGGATAGTCTTAGGTTAGCATTTCCAATACTGGAACTATAGATAAAGCAAAAATACTGGCAGGACCTAAAAATATAAGGTTTGAAGAATAGTCATGGTAGGCAGAGGAAGATGAGGAAAACGAAGTAGTTAGGGATATAGGAACTGACGAAATTATTCTGAATAAGGCTTCTGCAAAAGAATATGAAATTATTGAGAGTGCTCTAGAGTATGTTACTATATTAGTATCCTAGAAAGATATCAACTCTTTTTTAGACTGGAGTATAAATGCTTTAACCTGCTTATCTAGCAGACCTTATATTAAGATATAGGGAAGTAATATAGATGTGCTAGACCGTTCTAAAACCATTACTGAAGAAATAACTAATGAATCTGGAATAGTCGAGACTGTAGAAAAGCCAGACGAAACAATTCATACCAGAATTGGTACAGTAAAGGAGACTGACTTCCAATAGCTTAAAGAATGCCCTGAGAAATAGGAGGAAGTCTAGGTTGGAATATATTCTGATAATTTTATTGGGTTAAACTCAAAACTATACGATTCAGTTTTTAAGAAAAGATGTGATTATCCTAAATACGATGAATCTGTTGAAATTCCAGAAGATTTTTAGGATGAAAAATATAATAAAGCAGTTCCAAATGTTGAATGGATTAAAGAACTAATTAAACTAGCAGTTCCAAGTGGGACCATTGCTATGTATAATGGGCAATCAGAAATCCCAGAAGGATGGGCTGTATGTGATGGAAATAACGGAACTCCTAACCTAGTAGGAAAATTTATTAAAGCTGTGTCTGCAATAGATTAGATAGGAGACAATGAATCTGAGTTGAATGAGAACAATGAATTCATAATTACTTAGGAACATCTTCCAAAACATAGCCATCCTCACAAACCTCATACACATAATCTAGGAGGAGACCTATCAGGAACCACAGGAAGTTCTGGAGATTTAACAGTATCTCTAGACTATTCAGATTATAATTGGGGAATAGAATCTGTTTAGAAAACATTTGTCACATCTGTAACCGGAGAAGGAGTAACTTCAGAAACTGGAACTGTTGATGGAGTATCAAATATAAGGACCCAGGGAGGAAACGCTACAGGAGGAAACCACACTCATTCTATTTCTTTGGATGCTGAAGGGGGAGTTTCTTTATCTTCTGCTACGAGTAAGGAGGAGACTTTAGAAGATTCAGAATGGCTAAATAAACCTATAAAAATAGAACCTCGTTCTTATTCTCTAGTATTTATTATGAAATTATAATTTTTTATTACAGAAGTTTAACATTTAATTATGTTTTAATTGCTGTCTACCTAATCAATACATATATATTGTATGATTAACTAAAAAATGATTATGTATATGGAAAATTTTGATGAAGTGATTTTTGACGACGACGAGTTTGGAGGTGATTCCTTTGAACAAACAAAACCAGAAGATGGTGATGGCAACCAGCCTTCTAATGGCGGAACACCTTCTGGATAGCAAGATGAAGATTTAACAACTGAAGTACTACGTCTTAAAGGTATTACTGACCCAGGAAAAATTAAATTCGAAGATGAAACTGGTGCTATTGTAGAAAGAGCTTGGGACTCATTAAGCAGAGAAGAATAGATTAATATCTTGATTGACCAAGAACCAGAACAGTAGGACTTCGATGAATCTGAATTGTAGCTTATTAACACAATTAGAGAGAGTGGAATGACTCCAGAGGAGTACATCTAGTCTTTACAGCCAGAAGTTGAACCAACTAAACGATATAGAGTCGATGATCTTTCTGACGATGAGGTTTATGCGTTGGATTTATTACATAAAATTGGGTCCGATATTTCTGACGAGGAAATCAATCAAGCACTTGAATTAGCTAAACAAAATGAAGGTTTATTCAAGAAAACAGTAGAAGGTCTTCGTAAAGAATATATAAGACTTCAGGAAGATGAAGAAGCTCAGATAGCTAGTGAAAAAGCTGCTAGAGAAGAGGCTGCATATAATAAATTTGCCGACTCAATCAAGGGTCATATTAAAGACTTAAATTCTTTTGCAGGACAACCTTTGCAACTATCTGATGATGATATAGAAGATTTATCCTCATTTATGCTAGACATAGATGATTAGGGATTGAGTGCGTTTGGTAGAGCTATGAATGATCCAGCTTTATTTACCAAAGCCGCATTTTGGATTCTTAATGAGGATAAAATAGTAGAAGAATTAAACAAACAGATTCAGGATAACTATAGAAGAGGTTATGAGCAAGCCAAGACGGATTTATAGGGAAAGCCTAAGCCTAAATTGGTGTTCAACAAACCCGCTTCACAAAAGAAAACCACAGACGATGTGTTTATAGATGATGAAGATTGGTATTAAGATTTATTAACATTTAAAAAGAATAATTATGCTTGTAGCGAGTTTTGTAACTAATCGCCCTACGATGGGTGACACTAGAACTTATGAAGATTTTAGTAAATTCTTAGGAGAAAGACCTCACCGTTTAGGCGTTGTATCTCGTCTTTATCCAGAATTAACTGCAACTTTCTTGACAGAGGCTCTAAGAAATATTTTCTATGGAGATACCAAGAAAGCAACTGGATTCCAGAATATTGATTCTACTTATTTTGAATGGGAAGTAGAAACTAGTTACATTAAGAGAATCCCCTTCGCAGCAGTGCCTGTTGAAGATGGAGCTGATGGCTCTGAAATTGAAATGATTTTCCCTGAAAACTATTATCAATTACACGAAATTTTCAAAATTGAGAAGACTGGACAGCAATGTTTTGTTGTATCTCGTCCTACTAGAAAGGCTGACAATATGTGGTCTGTAATGGTAAGACTCATCGACGATGACTATTCATCAATCCTAGATAAAGATGGATGTTAGGTAGGTGATACAACTCGTTTCATTGGTAATGCTAAACCAGAATTGCATGATACTGGCTTCGTTAAGTATCAATCTAATGTTGAAAAGATGAGAAACTATATGACAACTATTCGTGTTGACGATAGCTACTCTTCTAAATATGCATTGATGGAAGATACCTTCATTAAGGTTGGTAAAGGAGAAAATCAAGGATGCCTAACTGAAAAGATTTATAAACTTGAGCCTATGAAGAAGAATCTAATTGAAAACTTCTTGTATGCTCGTGAAAATATGATTCTATTAGCTAAAGGAAATATTGGGGTAGATGGTAAAGCTACTATTTCCGATAGAGGTACTGGACGTCCAATTCCTATTGGTGACGGTATGATTCCTCAAATCGAAAGATTTGCTTCTAAATATGCTGCTAATAGAGTAACTATTAATACATTCCACACTATCATTTCTACGATGGTTGAAAAAGCTGAGAAGCCTACTGGCAACCACTTTGTATTCATGGTAAACGAAAGAATGTGGGGAATTGTACAGAGAGTTCTTGGAGATTATCTAGCAACTCGTAAGACCGATGGAGCTTACTTGTGGTCTAGAGGCGGAGAAGGAAAATACATCAAAGTAGGTGCTACATTTGATGCTTATGAATGGGGTGGAAATGTTGTATCATTTAAAGTTGATAGAACATTAAGTAGAGAGTTCTTAGAACCATACGCTCTATGTATTGACCTTACGACTGGTAAGACTTCTACTCAACCTCCTGTAGCTATGTATTCTCTGAAAGGAAAAGACTACATCTTTAACGAAGTACTTGGTGTAGGTGGACGTTCAGGTGGTGACAGCGGTGTAGTTTCTACTCCTGTTGCTGGAGGTATGATGACTATTCACGGATACGCTGGTATCGCAGTGTTCAACCCCTATAGAAGTTTTATATTACGCTGCAAAGAGTAATATAAGTTAAATTTAGATTAAAAAAATAAAATATAGATAAGGTAGGGAACGAGGTGCTTCCCTACCTAATTCTTTAAAATATGAAAATGAATTATGGCAAAAAAGGTTAATGAAGTACAAGACGGTGATTTAAAGAGTAACATCGTTGTATTAAGAAGTGTGTTTGGTAAAGTAGGACAAAAATATTATATTCAACCTCAAAAAGATTCTCGTGGTAGATATGCAGATTGTGTTAGAAGAGTTAACTCCCAAGGAGATATTATTTTAACACCAGAAGAAATTGAAAAAGAGTCAAAAGGATTAGCTGCTTATATTCCAGAGACAGAGTTGTTTGTAATAGAAGATGGTAAAACTTTTAATTTGGATGATGTCTATGAGAACGCTGTTTGGGAAGCAATTAAAAATTGTGACCTCATCGCTCCAGACAGGTTTGCAAAGAATGATAAAGGAGACTATCTAATTGACGGAACTGTAGACCCGCGGTCTAAAAGACCTAGATATGGAACTGCAGAGCTTTATGTAGATAGACCTGGATTTGAAGCTCAACGTAGAGTTACTAGACGTAAACTCATTGTAGAGGCTTCTAATTATATCATGAATGATGAGCGTGGATATGAAGGAAGATTGCTAGTTGCCAAGGTATTAGGTAGAGATATGAAAAATCAGCCAAATGCTGATGTTGAAGACTATCTATTGTCTATAGCCGAGAAAACTCCAGAGAAAATTATTAATTGCTACACTGGAGGAGATATTCAACTTCGTATGCTGTTTATAGAAGCTCGTGAAAAGGGAGTTATTCTTAAAAAGGATGGACTCTTTGTTTATGGGGAAGATGGTAAAGTAGCATTAGGAGCTACAGATAATGCAGTTGTAGAATGGATGAAATTATCTAGAAACGCCAAAACCTTAGCCTTAATTAGAAAAGACACATATCCTGATATGTTTGAAGATTAATTATCAATATTTTAATATAATGCGAAATGACCGCAAGACAGGTTTTTGAAGCTACGCTAATAGAACTTAGTAAAATTCAAGCACCTTCACTAAAGCTTTATGAGTTTAATTACTTATTCAATAAGGCTATAAACTAGTACATTAATAAAGTATACAATGTATACGATATTAACTAGCAAACTACTGATGATCTGAGAGTCTTGAAAGCTACAACTTTCTTGACTCCTCACAAGGTAGAACTTGCAGGTAGAGCATCTGGAGCTGCAAAAGACAGTGCCATTCAAAACACTAAAGCAGTTACTGGAAATCAAGATTCTCCAGAAGGAGGATATACTGGTTAGGCTTCTTCTTATTTAAGTAAAGCACATCGCTCAATCCAATCTCTGCACGGAGCTACTTATGAAGTATATATGCCTATTGATTACTTGCATATGTTGAATTGTGTTTGCATTTATTATGTTGCTAAACAAAAAGATTGCTGGGATGCAGGCTCATATATTGAAATCCCTGCAACAAGATTAACTGCTGATTCTTGGAGTCAAATCATTACTGATATTTATAATAGACCTTCGCCCATGCGTCCGTACTATTATATTCATAATCTTAACCAACAATAGGTATTACCTACAGACCCTCGTACTGAGGTTACTACTGGAACAGGTCTTGAAGAAGTTGGTATTGACATGAATGGAATTTATCAGGTTACTTCCGCTTCTGGAGGAGAATGGGAGGATAATGATATTGATGCAGGAACTGCTGGTGGCACAAATGTGAAAACCCAAAATTCCAACTTCCAAAGAACATTTAAACTAAAAATAGGAGAAACAGAACAATAGGTATCTCTTGTAGAAAAACCAATTGCCCTTAGAGCTGGAAATACTTCCAATGTTCGTTGTGAAATTAGATATGGTAAGGACGACAGTTTGTTCCAATTAGTAGAAGTGCAGATTGATTATGTTAAGTGTCCATAGTTTATCCGTCTAACTCAAGAACAGATAGACTTAACAGAAGATACTTCTCAAATCATGGAGTTCCCAGATTATGTAAACCAAGAGATTATAAACGAGTTGGTACACTTAGTAATGGAACGTGTAAACGATCCTAGACTAGGCAATAATATTTAGATGACTCAATCTATTGCTAGACCAACTGGGCAATAGCAACCAGCCCCTCAACAAGGCTAATTAAAATTTAATTAATTATGGCAACAGGTTTAAATTTCCAAACTTAGACGATTATTAATTCGAATCTGGATCCAGATTCAAGTAAACTAAATGGAAAAGGTACTGACAATACTTACCTTTTCAAGAGTGGCAAAACAAACATTGATGGTGTAGAAGTTGATGCTCTCAAGATTAAAAGAGACTTTGTATTTGTAAAAGATTGTGTAAAAGCAATCAGAAAGAGAGCTGGATATAATGCTGTAATGTGCAAAGCTACTATAGACTTTGCAGATTCTGCTCTTTTAGCTGCTTTAAAAGCAGGTGGAGCAAAAACATATTGCAGACTCGATATTTATTTGGGTGTTGAAGGTGCAGAACCTTATATTTATTCAACTCCCTGGGTTCAAAAAGGTATGCCATTCTGGATTGAGTTTACTGTAAAAGAAGCTGATGAAGCTGCTACTATTGCTAAAAACGTAGCAGATATGCTTAAGAAAAATCACGTATTCCTATGTGATAAAGATTTGATTAACGTATCTGTATCTGGTAGTAAATTAATCCTAGAAGGAGCTACTGAATATCAGAGATTCCGCAAAATCGAAATTAGCACATTTGATGCTTATGATGATTATGCAGATAAAGTTGCAGAATTAGACCCAACTAAAACTGCTGCTACAGACATCAAGTTGGATGAAAGAGGTAAGAATAGCTTCGGTACATATTCTCAAATCATTAAAGATTTAAGATTACCTACCGCTGCAAACTATCAATGGACTCATATCCGTCAGATGGAAACTCCTATAGTAGGCGCTATCTACAATCAATATATTGTAGAATATGAAGCACCAGCTACAAATGATGGTCTTCACGCAGTTGGGCAGAGAATGACTTCTCATACTGTTCATGTGTTCTGGGTTAAGAATGATTCTGATTTGATTTCAGCTTGGGAAACTGCACTTGGTACAGTAGGTACTGTAGTTGACGTTGATGCCACTTCTGGTAACGACGAAGATGATAGCGAATTAAGCTCTTAAATAAACTAAAGGCGGGACTACCCTGTTCCGCCTTTCTTTTTAATAAGGTATGGAACAGTCTATTTTAGAATGGGCCTTAGCAGTAATAGGCAGTGGTGGTATTGGCGCAGTTATCACCTACATTTGTACATTTAAAAGCAAGAAGAAATAGGTGGAAGCTGAAGCAGAATCTTCAATGGTCGATGTTGAGCAAAAGAAAACAGACCTCAAACAAGACCAATATGATTATTTATAGAAAACGTGCGATAAGTACATAAAAGATTATCATGAACTTGAAGGCGATTTTAGAAAGCAGATTTCAGAATTGAGAGAATAGATGGATAGAATCATGCTAGAGAAATCTCAGGCTATATCAGCAAAATGTAACGAAATCGCTACTCTGAAATCTAAGGTTACTTATCTGAAGGGTATTAGATGTTATAACTTTACTTGCAAACATAGGATAATGACTAATCCTGATAAAACAGAAGAATAATGTATATAGAAAAACTTGCATCCCAAATTCGTAATGATGTTGTATCTGGACTAAGAGGTTATCATTAGAACTTATCTATGAATATGGATTAGCTAGAGGATGAAATAGTTGCCTGTAGATTATCTATATTACATTAGTATTTCCTTAGAGGAATATTCCCTATCAAAGACCTATTGATAGCAATTAACTGCATAGATGTAGATTGTGAATCTCTTGAAAGGTGTAGATGTGGAATGAGAAGTGCAGATGATACTGTAACAGCTCATTTTGAAATTCCACAGGTTATTTCGCAATACGGAAAGCAAGCTATAGAATACATAGGTTCTACTGATAGACAAAATAAGTTCACAATAGTAACATCATTATCAGAATTTAATAATAGAAAATATAGAAAAAGAAGTTAGAAGAAGCCATATGTTTGGATTGATTTTGCTCCAAACGCAAATGGAATGTTAGACTGCTTCTTATTTAATGCTCCATTTTTGCAACAAGTTTCTGTAGTTGCTGTCTTCAAAGATCCTAGATAGCTTAAATAGTACAGTTGCTGTAATACTGACGAGCTTAATGGCCCAGATGTAAACACCAGTTTTATTGATTAGTTAGTTAAAGAGAAGTTAACTAAAGAAAAACTATACTACTATAGATAGGTGGCTGCACAACCTCTTCCAAACGATTAGCAATATGTAACAGGAGGATAATATGAGTAAACTTAATAACTTTCATTACGCCATAAGTTTAGCTCAAACGCTATACGATATTGAAGGAGATGACGATGACCTAGAAGAAATCGGTCTAGTGGCATATAACTTTATTGGAAACAAAAATACTAGATTATATAGGGCATCATTAGATATAAATTGTTAGGATGGGTCAGTTTAGCTGCCTTGTAATGTTGACATTATAGAAGCAGTAACTTATTGTGGTCCTGAGGATTGGGGATATACGAGTAATACAAAAGAGTTTGGAGATATACAGTCTTTGTATACTGAAAACTATATAGAAAGTAGAAAAGCTTTCCTAGATCCTTTTTATGTTAGCGGAAAATTCGTTAAATATAAAAGAGTGGGAGATACGCTTTATGTAAATAAAGGACTTGGAAGAATAAATATTCTCTATCATGGAATATTACTTGATGAAGAAGGTCTTCCAGAGATAAACGATAAGGAAGCTATAGCAATAGCAGAATATATTGCCTATACTTATAAATACAAGGAAGCAATACGTACTAACAACTAGAATGTGTTGAAAATGGCTTAGGAATTAAAAAGATAGTGGCTCCTACATTGCTAGGCTGCTAGAGTTCCAGAATATGTATCACAAGAAGAAATGGATAAAATACTAAATGTATAGGCTTCTTGGGGACGTAAATTCTACAATAAGAGCTATAAACCAACTATGTAAAATATGTAGGGAGGCAATTTGTCTCCCTATTTTTGTTTATGATTATGAGTGATAAGAATTATGCAATGGGTCATGCTTTTTCTCTGCATGATACCTTTATGAATTTTCCAGTAGAAAAACTAAAAATGACAACAGAATAGTGCAAAGAGACATATTCTGATGGAAGTAAAAGAGATTTAGCCGCTTCTATCTTTGCAAGAAGCGTATAGATGGTAGTTGACGATATTATAGATAACAATGTCCATTTTAAATTACCTGGAATGGGAAGAACCTAGGCATATTTATATATGAAAAGAACAGAAGGTAAAAAGTTTAAGAAGGCATTTAAGAATGGAAAATGGAATGATGTAGATTTTATTATGTCCAACTTTAGCGGTTACTAGTTGACTCTAGAGATGTAGAGTGAGAAAAGACTCCCTAGGGAGAAACCTATCTATCTTTCCGGAAAGGATAAGTAGAGAATTATAGATAACACTAATATGGGTAAATAGTATTAATTATTATGGTACAAAAAACTATATAGGATTACTATGACCAAATTTGTGAAGAGTATCCAAATATTCCTAGGTAGGATATTAAAAGAATTTTGCAATACGGATGGAAATCGTTATACTTACATAATAGTTACGGAGGTGACACTTTAATCAATAGATAGGGGTTCTGGTTTTATTGTGGCTAGCTTATGAATGATTCTTTGAAATACTTTGAGTACTACAAAAAGAAAATGAGAATTAAATTACGCATAATGTATAAAAGAAAGCGAATACCATGGGACGGATACTACTACTTTGCATTAACTTAGAACTAGTATAACGAATATTTAGAATAGAAAAATAAAAGAGGACGACCAAAGAAAAGATTTACCTTTTCTAAGATCATCCTCTACAAAATATATGATGAGTGTAATATATCAGAAAGTAATAGGGTCGCAATATTTAAATTGCCCATGCCTATTGACTTTGGAATTAGTATGTATAAAAGAGAATTAACAACTGATTAGGCAGAGCTTATATTAGTTAGAGAACCTCTCAAATTTCAGGATATATTACTAGCTAATTATAATTATCAATTTATTTCAGATAATTTAAGAAAATATAACAAAAAACAAGAAAACAATGGCTAATACAGTTATGACTGCAAAAAATACATTTGCAGAAGGATTAGTAATGGATTTCGCTCCAGATAATACTCAGGCTATGACTCTTACATCTGCATTGAATGCTACCCTATTAACATTTAATGGGAATGAAATGTCTCTACAGAATGACATGGGTAATGGCAGGGTAGAAACTGCATATCTTCCTGATGGGTATGTTCCTGTGGGAACTTGCGAGTTTGGTGATATTATTTATATAGTATCCTATAATCCAATTACTAATAAATCTTAGATAGGGTGTTTTCCTAGCCCAGAAAGAAATATAAGTAGTGAAGAGATATCTGATCTGTCGCAAAGTATATCTTCTGCAGAATTTTAGGAATTTAAGGACGGGCTTCCAACGGGAAAGTTAATGGCTACTTCTGTGAAGAAATTACTCTTCGATAATAAATCTTTAAACCCAGGAGATAAATATGTTATATATAGTAACTCTGATAGTCTAAGTCAAAATTCTAGCAAACTTACCGATTATGGGAACGAATCTCACGAATATGGAACTTGGCCTAGGTTAGCCAAGATTCATGTAATATCTATAGAAGATTCTGGTAAGATTTCTTATTTAGACTCTACCTTGAAATGGTATGATGATGTGCATTATTATTTAAACGATTTACAAGAAACTTAGAAGGGTACTCCAGATCTAGACTCTTATAGGAGTTTAGTAACTTCTGCCTATTCTATCTTCTAGAGCAAAAATTCCGGATAGCTAGCAGTATTAGTGGAATTAGAATAGATAGACAGCTTCAATTGTGCATACTCAGTTACTTCTGGAGAAGTAGCAGCCATTGATGATGGAGATTTGAAGTACTAGTCTTATAATATATATCTTCATGCGTCCTGGAACACCAAGAATAACGATATTAATCCTTGTGGGTTAGCTATTCTTAGTTCAGAATGGGTTGGGACTGACGGAGGTAAGTATAGAATAGCAACCAAACAAGGAAATAACTATGTATATGGAAGCTTATAGGGTCCTATAGAACTTCCAATTTCAAGTCCTGGATACGATATTAAAGTAGAGTTAGGAAGAATATATTATCCGGAAAACAATAATACTAATTATTAGACTTATATAGGGAATCAAGGGGTAGAACCAAAGAATAGAGTAATATCAGAAAGTCATGATACCTCATATAATTATTTTATAACTTCTGATCACACAAATTATAATGTGGGATGGCCAAAAGATGTAAATGGGATATTACGAGATGTAACTAGAATAACATAGGCTAAAACTGATACAGGAGAATACATTATTAATACCTACTATTTCAACTTAGATGGCTTTGAGATAGATTCTAAAGGTAATAAGATAGCTAAGACTAGGGGAATTTCTAATGAGCTATATTCTTCCGGAGAGTATGATAATTCTGGAGGTACTGGAAGAGTAATACTATCCCCAGATGTAGTAAACAATTATTTCAAAAAGGATGTTACCATAAAGTTACTAGATAATATTCACCTTCCATTGTTTAGCTATATAAATGATAAGGAAGTAGAAATAGATAACAGTAACTTTATATGGAAAATTAAAGTAGCTCCATGTATGCCGTATGGAGTGCTAGAGTAGTATGCTATAGACCTAATCATAGATTTTAGTAAAGTAGGAAGAAATACTACTGATTTGACCTAGTGGAGATATTGGAATTAGGGAGAGGTATGTACGCTAACATATGGAATGGATATAAATCTATCTAGTAATAAAAAAGTAAAGGAAGTAACTTTTGATTTCTATGATAATCAAGGAGTAGTTGCTACGTATAGAAGTAGCGAAAAGGAATCCTATTCTGGAATTTTTACAGAGCAATTTGGTCTTGGAGGTAATAATACTAACTACAAATTAGGTGTTATAGACTCAGAAGGTAAACCGATTTACCATGCTGGATAGAGTTATACTGGAGAACTATCCGATAATCTAGTATACTGGGATGGGGTTAATAAACCAATACAAGCAACTAGCGAACACGATACCTCTAAGATATATTTAAATGATGCCGGTTCCTTGTATCCAAATTTCTTATACAAAGTGGACATAAAAATTACATACGGTGTTGTAGACGAATTAGGAAACTTTGTAGATGGAACTTTATAGTAGAATCACTATTCTAGATGGTTATGGATGAATTCCATGTATAATGATTATTATTATACTACTCCTGACTTTGATATATTGCCCCTGTAGCTAGACTTAGGGTATTCTTATAATATTAGATCTAATCCTAACTATAGCCTTAAATAGGATTTATATTATAATAACGCAATGTCAGCAGAGAACGAAAATATACCTCTTAATTCTCTGGGAGCAACAGTAACCCATATTAATTAGGATGGCTAGTAGGATGGAAATATAAATATTTCTTTATAGGTAGGATTAGGAGAATCTTATCAGACTTTGTATTTTATAGAATCAGAGAGTAATAAGTTATAGACTTAGATAAGACTGGGGCAGTCTTATATATCAACTGAAGAAATTTCCATTATATCAGAATATAATAATGTTAGATATGATTTTCTATTCCCGTAGTTAGATGATAATATTAAAAATTCTAACGGTAAGCTTGATAATACTCTCATAGGAAAAGTTCTAAAAGAATATCTATATGGTGAGGAACAATCTTCCGGAGGTAACGAACTTTGGGAATCAGCTGATGCCTATAAGAACTATAAAGATACTTTTAACATAGCCTTCTCCGATAAGTATTTGAATTAGGTAGAAGATGAAGAATTTAAATATACAGACCCCAAAACAGAAAACGATTTAACTACATATAAGAAGTTAGAATTATCTGGAGATTATATGATAAATTAGGGAGTCGATATTACTCTTACCGGAATTTCATTTACAAAGCAATGCTTTAATTCAAACGAACCATATTCTGGAACCTATCCAAAGGTTGAGCCTATTATAAGATCTCAAAGTAACAGAGATAGATTGAATCTTGCTTGGGATCCAGACTTATCTACCTTCTATTTCAGAAGAGTATTAGGTTTCACTACTGCAGCAGGAGAAAAGTCATAGGGAGGAATATGTTGGAGATAGTACAGCTCAGCATCTCAATCATCCGTTACCGAAAATCCAGAAGAAATGGGAAGCAAGTCTAATATTACATATAATTCTAGTAGACTACTAACAGCATTAAGAAACAAAGACGTAACTTCTCCACTAGTCCTAATATGTTGGAGTAGGTGGAGAAAGTCATAGAGATTCTATACAGATGGGGCTAGCATTTCTGCTCTATCTGGAGGAGACAATGAACAGACTATGCCTAATCTAGACGGAGGAAATAGTAGTAAGAAAGCCCTATTCTAGTTAGCACTTAATAAATTGGATTCTAGTTTCTACCTACTAAATGATGCTTTTGGAAAAAGGAATGATAGAGGAGAAGCTATTACGTAGGTCCCTTCTGCCGGAAGTAGATATACGTAGGCTAACATGGTTGCTTCTATGTTAGCTTAGATATACTATTAGACTCCCACATCTCAAACCTATGAAGGGTATAAGTTTAGTAATTTATGCTACCCGCAGGATTACTCAGAGATTTGGGGAAAACATATACTAATTACTCTAAAAGTAAAATCGGAAGTATAGAAACAAAACGAATTAGTAGCATTTGCTAATGGATTTAGATTTTCTGCATATCTGGAAGCTGTAGAAACAAAATTCCCAGAGGCTAGTTAGTTTTTAAAAATAGCCTCTAATAATAATGTTTAGGTATAGCTACAGCCAACAACTTAGGTAATAGATTTTCAATATAACATTCCTTCTACTGAAGAATTGAAAAATACGTATAAAAACATGGTAGCTTAGATAGCATCACTAATATATCTTGCTGATTCTACAGTTGCTATTCCTTCTTCCTAGACATATGCAAATTCTCTATATTATCTAGATAAATCTAATAACCTAGTACCTCTGACTAAATAGTTTTCATATAGGTTATGTAACTGGTCTTGGGCGTAGGAGGTAGATGCTAGTGATTTGATAGTTTCCAGTTATGATTCTACTGTAAGAACTTTAGACACTTTAGGGTAGCTAATAAAATATAATGCTGATTAGATTTTTGAGGTCAGAAGGTATCCTACTAAAAACTTATACATGATAGGAACTGGGTAGGATAAATCTGATAGAAATTGGTATACTGGAGCATCTAAAGATGCAGAGTTTACCTAGTATTGGAAAAAAATAAGTTAAATATAATATGGATTACGTACAAGTAATAAATGGGGACATTAGTCTTAAGGTAATGACAAATTCCCTACCCACAAAAGGAAAACTAGTTTACGAATACAACCCTCTTAGAAATTATAGATTATCTGAAAATAAATACCTATACAAGGAAAATTACTATTCTCTAAAAGAATTGAAGGAATAGTTTTCTATATTTCCTGATTCAGAAAATCAAAATTGGATAGGTGTACCAGCTACAGAGACTGATCCAATCTTGTATGAGAAAGGGCAATTAATAGACTTTGTAACAGACGAATTAAAATTTTCTATATCTAATCCAGTTCATATAGTTCCTTAGTATAGTTACGATGGTTCTGTTAATTTGATTTTAAACGATGGTATTAATATTCCTAGACTTATAAATAGTAGATTTAGTGCAACTGGAAAGAATACATACGAAATTATAGATAGAAAGGGAAACAACGATACTAATATATATGACTAGGGGGATCAGTTCGATATAGACACTTCCTTATATAAGAGGGTGACTAAAATACCGAAATTACTATTTTAGGGGGTATAGGCGGGAGGTAACTTAAAAGTAGGAAATTATCATTTCTACTTTAAGTTTTCCGATGCTGACGGCAATGAAACCGATTTTGTGGCTGAGTCAGGATTAGTTAGTATTTTTATCGGATTCGATGATCCTTCTAGTATTCACACTGGGCAAAAAAACGAAAATAGTACTAAACAAGTAAGATTTCAGTTATCAAATATTGATTCTGCCTATAATTATGTATCAGTATACTATTCCAGATCAACAGCTGAATCTAACGAGAATAGTATCCTACAATGTGCTAAAGTCGAAAAGAGATATACTGTAAATGATGCGCAATTCGCTAATATCGTAGTTACCGGTTTTGAAGATATTACAGAAATAGCTCCCTCTGATATAAATCTACAATATAATATTGTTGATGCTGTAGGTACTTCGGCAGTATGTCAGAATATGCTATTCATGGCAAATGTGCATAAGCCGGAGATAGTATATGAAAAATTGCAAGATTTATCCCTGAGATTTTTACCATATTTAAAAGAAGTTAATTATACCCTAGATATAGACCAAAACTACAGTATAGCATCTACTAATAAAGGGTATTATGACCCTTAGTTTATTTATTAGAATACTGGGTATTGGGGAAACGAATTGTACAGATTTGGAATAGTTTATATACTACCTAATAATGAACTTACTCCGGTGTTTAATATTAGAGGGAGGGAAAAGGTTGGAACTTTTGATGAAAAGTCAGAGTTTTTATCTAAAGAGGAACTATAGGGTTCCAGAACTAATGATGGTAAATATAATCACTTCTTCTTTAAGAAAGGAAACTTAGATACAGGTAATGACGTAACAGTGCAAGTCAAAGAGGACACTGGATATATTTTAATTCCAGAGGCAGATGAAGGAATTAAAGCGATAAATGGAGGAGCGTATGAAAACTCTAGAGGAGTAGTATCACTCGACCCATCAATGGATACAGACAAGATTTATGCATTGGATGTTAGAGTAGATAACTAGACTATATAGGAATTGAAAAAATATGTTAAGGGATATTTTTTCGTTAGACAAAAACGTATTCCTACCATATTAGCTTAGGGAATTACTATTGGAGTAGATAAAGTATCTAATACCCCCACGATTCCTACTTGTAATGGATTTCTTTCAGACCTATCAGATTCTCTTGATACTTCATATGTTGAAACTTCTGACATTAACGGAATTAATTATATTTCGGAGGGATTCCTCAGCCGTTACCTTTTCTAGCTGAAAAAGAAATCTTCCTCTATATGGGGTTCTATTGGTAAAATTTTTGCTGTTACTGCTCTTATAACTGCAGTGGCTTTAGGTAGTATAGCTACATTTGGTGGAGTTGCTGTTTCTGCGGTAGCTCTATCTACAGGTTTATCTTATACAGCATTTGCTATAACTGGTACTGCTATAACTGCTGGAATAGTTGGAACTGCAGCAGCAACCCTAACAGCCGTTGCTGCATCTATTGACGAGGGAATAAAAGTAATTTAGAGGTCTGCTGCAACTAAAGTATTAAAGGGAAGATATACAGAAGTTCCAAGTGGTTATAAAAGGGTGGAAAAAGATGAATCTAGAAAGGTTGGAGGAGAGTTTATTAATAGAATTATAATAAAAGATGAATCATCTAATAATATACGAGGTATCTTGTGCCCAGACTATGAAATAAATTAGCCTTATTTCAATCAGATATTTACTGGAAATAAACACTTGCTAAGAACAACTATTTCTTAGGGGGTAAACATTCTAACTGGATATAATTAGAACTATTTTAGTAATGATGATAGACATTTTTATATGCCATCATACTATGATACAAAAGTGTAGAAATAGTATGAATGTAAGGTTTGTGGGGTTCCGGATGATACCAAATTAATAGGGATAGACTCTTATAAATTTAGAAGTCGTGCAGGAGAAGCAGAGGAAGCATTCAGGTATGAATAGGTTGGACAAGAATATACAACGTCGGACGATATAAAAATAAATTCTGATATAATCAGAGGAAGTTTTGGACCATATCTGGCGGTGACTAATTATCCGAATAATCCTGCTGAGACAGTAGAGATCTTAGTTCCTGGGTATAATGGAGCTAATATCGGAGATTATGTTCAGTTAAGAGCTAGCGATAAATCTTCATATTTCTCCATATCGGATAGAATATCCCTTGAAGATTAGGATAATTATTTAGTTATTCCTTTATCAGCTATAGTTAATAATTAGAGTAGGAAGTGCGGATATAAGTACGAATTATATAGGGGAGATTGTTATATATGTTAGGTAACACATAGAGTTATTAGAAATTTTAACGATCCCTCAGCTCCATATAATGATGATATTGTTGATAGTACTACTTGGAAGGAAAACTTTGACCCAAATAACACAGAAAAGTATGAATAGATAAATCTTGGAGATATTAATGCTGTTGAATTAGGTATGTGGGTTACTTTCAAAATTAGATCTTCCAATAACCTAAACATTAGGACTATAGACAATTCCTATGTTGATGAAGCTGCTATGACTGGGAATCCTAGGGGATTTTTTCCATATTCTCCTATGACTACTGAGGGGTGCTATAAGATTCCGGAGTCCTAGATATACAACAAGGGATTTAGCAAATCCTTAAGTGAACGGTGGAATTTTGAACTTCCTGATGTTCCATATATCAAGAACTGGTTCGGTACTCGTATCATGTATTCTGATATTCATGTCAACGATGCATACAAGAATGGATTTAGAGTATTCTAGGGAACTCACTATAGAGACTATACTCGCGAATATGGAGAAATAGTTAAATTAATATCACTTGAATCAAATCTTCTTTGTGTATTTGAACATGGAGTTGCTTTGATACCAGTCAATGAAAGGGCGGTTGCGGGTGAAGGTGCAGGTGGAAATGTCTATATAAACACCTCTAACGTGCTCCCAGAGAACCCAAGAGTTATCTCTGATATGTTTGGTAGTCAATGGCCCGAAAGTGTCTTAAAAGTCCCAGGAAAGACTGGAGATTCTGCATAGTATGTCTATGGAGTAGACACCGTCGCTAAGAAGATTTGGCGTACTGATGGCAGTACACTTACTTGTATTTCTGATTTTAGGGTGCAGGAATTTCTAAACAAGAACATTACTCTTGGAGAAAGAGAACTTACTCCTAAGATAGGTATTAGAAATGTGAAAACTGTATATAATGCGTTTAAACGAGATGTACTATTTACATTCTATGATAATACTTACGGATTCGAGGAAAAAGTTTGGAACTTATGTTGGAATGAGTTACTTCAAAAATTCATTACCTTCTACAGTTGGGTTCCTAGCTACATGGAAAATATAAATAATATTCCATTCTCGTTTAATAGAGATACTTCTAAATGGATAGCGAAACTCGGCACAAGTCATACAGAAAGCTCATTTGCTGATGGTATCACTTTATCAAATGTTATCATAGAAAACCTTGAAAATGAAAACGGGGAAGTAGTAACTAATTTTAGAGTTCCAGTCTCATATATAAATAAGAAGGGGGAATGGGTAACTGCTAACTATAGTATTGCCGATGATAATAAGAGCAGAAAGAAGTACATAGGAGTATTATCCTTAAGTAATAGAATACTTCCAGATTCTTAGTTACATTACTAGATATCTTATTCATTATAGAGGGATTAGTATGGAAATTATAAAAAATTTGAAATAGTACCATTGAACTGTGGAGATAGTGTAGGTGGTATATATCTTCCAGACGATGCTATGTTCGCTGGAGCCTTTATGCCTCTTTACTGCCTTAAATTTAAAGAGGGAGGAGATGAATATACTCCAGTATTCTATAAAGATGGTCAGGAGCTTACTTAGGTATCTGATGGCGCTGGTGATACATTCTATACTTATTAGCCCTTGTATACATCAAAGGCTTTATTGTCAGAGCTTTATTATCGAAATAAGGCTAAACACGTATATGCTGATTATGATACTAATAAGATAAAGCTTGGAGACACAGTTGATGACCAGACATTAGAGATACAAGATATGTTAGAATATCCAATATTCAAGGATATAACAGGAAAGCGTCCTACTCTTCCGAGAGAAGAGATGCTTAATGCGGATAAAATTGTAACACTATTGAATATTAAAGCAACTATATCTATTGTCGATGATTATAATGCTTCTAAATTAAGTGATGCATATTATAATATGAAGGCAGGATTTTAGTCTGGAACATCTCTAATTGATGGTGGTTACTATGAGTCTGTTGTTGGTATAGCTCCTAGATGGAATTTACAATTCTTGTCTACGGATTTTTGGAAGCATGGACAGGCCGGATTAATTGACATAGCTGATGATATATATCCTACATATTGGTATGGAAAGCAACATCCATTTGAGTTTGAGTGTGTAGTAGTTAATGACCCTTCAATACATAAGATATTTACAAATCTGGAGATTGTTGCTAATAAGGCTAAACCTGAGTCTTTTCATTATGAAATAATTGGAGAGACTTACGATTTTGCAAAGGACAAGGTAAATATGTATTTTAGACAGGAAGCTATGAAGGCATTATGGCAATACAATGGTGCGGATATTTCTTATGATAGAAACTTCTTAAAGGTTTAGCCTAGACAATAGCCTAAATCTGCGGACTTCCCTCATAAATATTATACCAGATAGGACACAATTAATGAGATAGAGGATTATTATATTCACGTAACATATCCAGAATCTCATGATTATCGCCATTTGTCAGGAGCAGAGGTCGTATACTATCCAAATAGATAGGAATATAGAATATGGAATCATGCAATGGCCGTAAGCTTAGATGATTTAAGTCAAGACGATTCTAGGTCTATTATTGCTGCTAACTGTCAGTACTTAGAAGACAGATGGAAAGTTACAATTAATCCTATCCTAGTATGCTACAAGAATGAGTATTAGAGAAAATTCTCTGGAGCTTTAATATAGCCACAAAATTCTACTTGGGCTAAGGCTAAGGATAGTTCACAAATGCTTCCAACATTACCTATCTATAATTCTCCAATCCCAGATTAGGTACTGTCTGCTGGTGGTATAGATTTCCCAGGAAATGATGTAAATCATCCAGAGTGGGGAGAAGATAATGCTCTGTATAATCTATACGATTTATCTGGATATAATTCTGGAGGAGATTGGAAACCATTAGACTTAACTAACTGGTTAGATGATGTAAATGTTTACAAATATAATTTTGGAGAGGCTTAGAATAGAAAAGAAATAGATGTTAAGGATAAATTCTTAAAGATAAGAATTAGATATTCTGGAGAAGAATTAGCTGTTATAGATTTCTTAAATACTGTATATAGAATTAGTTATGCTTAATAAGAATATAAATAAAGTCAGAAGAATAGCGAAAGCCTATTATGGGCTTTCCATTCCTTCTGGGAATCCATATATGACTACGAATGGATTAGCCATACCTGGTAATGCTATTACTTAGTAGAATTTGCTGGGAACTGATTATAGCGCTGATTTCAGAAACAGAGCTGAATAGATAATGGCTCCTACTAATAGTCTTATAGATTTTAATGCTAGAATGGGAGACTTATTTAGTTTGAAGCTAAAAAACGATAGAGATTCCTCTAAAGCTATTACATAGATAAAGAGTATGTCTGGAGGTACTACACCTTAGAAATCATAGGGAACTTTCTAGAAACTAGGAGGGTGGAATACAGTGGGACAAGCCTCAGATTTCCTAAGCGGACTAATTGGAGGTGATAAAGATGGATACCTTGGTAAATATGGTTCATTATAGCAAGCAGGAGACTAGGCGTTTGACCAGGCTTCAAATGTAGTAATGGGCATAAATCCTCTGGTCGGAGGAATAATGAAGGCAGGAGGTTTAGTTAGTGACGTATTAACCAAATGGGGTGGAATGGGTACGGATTCTATGACTAAGACCGATGCTGTACTAGGTAGCAAATTATTATCTCTTACTCCAGTTGGTATGGTTAATGGTTTCTTCGGTAAGAAAACTAGGGATTTTTCTGCTAATAGAGATACTGTAGAATAGGTAGGAGGTTCTTACGGCGGAACTGTTAGAAATATAGCATCGGCAGAAGAAAAAGCTGGAAAGAAATATGGATTATTCAGTGGAGGGGCAAGAAGGTCAGCTAATAGGTTCATAAATAGAACAGAGTCCCAATAGGCGACTATGACTAATATAGCTAACTAGGCTTCTGATTTATCTTCTATAGCTACTAATATGTCAGATTTGAACCATATTTAGTATGGCTTCAACCTAAACGGTGGATATGATTAGAGATATATGAGAGCTGCTAGACTTGGAACTAAATTACAGAGAATTAAAAAACTTAATATATAGTCTCATAAATTAGGAGGTTAGATATAGGGAGCAATAGATTTGAATGAGTGGCAACCCGTTATAACCGAAGCTGTAGAGTAGTTTGAATCTGGAGGAGAATTAGAATGGACTCCTATTATAACTCTATAGGAAGGAGGAAAAACTGAGAAAGTAGATGGAATAACAGGAGCAGCTCCGAAGATTACTTTTTAGTCTTGGTACGATACTGTTCCAAAAGATAGGTTGTCGAATAATTACGACCTTAAGAAAGCTTTTGAAGTACTACCATTCGAGGAGTTAGAAGCATGGAGAAAGTCTTCTGATGAAGATTTAAGAATTGGAAAGAATCACCTACGAAGCATCTATCAGTTACCCAACGGAGATTATGAATTTTTAAAGCTAGGAAATGAATAGAGTAATCCAGAAGTTCATTTCGAAACTGATACTTATCATTCTGGGGAAAATGGATTAAAAGATTCTCATGATTTAGTCTTTGAGAAAGATAGATACTTCTATAGAAGGAAGCCTAAACAATTTAAAAATGGTGGTAAACCCGAACCTATAGACGCTCCAGAAATAGAAGAAACTAATTAGAAAAATATAATTCCAGAAGGCGCTCTTCATGCTCGCAAACATAACATGGAAAATGCTGATAACTTGACTAAGAAAGGTATTCCAGTTATAGATAATGAAGGAGAGCAATAGGCAGAGATAGAAAAAAATGAAATAATATTTACACTAGAAGTTACTAAAAAGCTGGAGGAGTTATACTCTAAATATACAGACTATGAATACTCTCAGAAAGAAAAGGATGAAGTAGCAATAGAAGCTGGAAAACTGTTAGTAAAAGAAATATTATTTAACACAGATGATAGAACAGGTTTAATTAACACATTAAAACAAGGAGGAATAATAGATGGACTTAAATGATTTGTTAGTATCTTACAAACGTATTGAAACTCCCTCTAGAGTCGTTCCCACCTTCTAGCTTATTTAGCCTGATATCCCTTATCGAGATGCTCCTTCCTAGGATTCTCCTAGACCATAGTAGGTTGTTACTGAGCCAGCAACCACTAGCTATTCTATCTCTTTATCATAGGTAAAAGCTCCTGGATTCCAGATGAAATGGAATAGTCCATATAAAAACAGAAATACTTGGGTAACTGACTTGGCGGCTGCTTACAGAAAAGCAGGAGTGACTAATGATAATGCAATAAAGATGTTAATTGCCCAAGATGCTCAGGAAAGCAGTTGGGGACGTTCTGCACAAGGTAAATTCAACTTTGGAAACCTAACTACTGGAGCTAAATGGAAAGGCGACTATGTTAGGGGAAATGACCATGATGCTAAAGGCAATCCCATCAAATAGAAATTCCGCTCTTATAATTCTATGGATGAATATGCAGCTGATAAGTTATAGTTCTTGAAACATTTATATGATTTTGATGAAAATGATGACATTAATACGTTTACCGCCAAACTTACTGGTAAGAACAAAGGTAAGAGAAGGTATGCAGAAGCTACTGACTATGCTAATAGAGTTACAGCGGTATTCAGAAGTTTCAAGGACGGTGGTATTATAAAGTATTAGTAGGCAGGAAAAGTACTTAGTCCTCCAGAAAAGGCAAGATAGAATTTATCTAGTAAATTTCCGGTTAATTGGGAAAATTCTAATTGGCTACATAACTACTTCTCTAAGAACTTAGGTTATAATACTTCTTTGAGTATATTATCTTCTATTCTTCCTGAAAGCGGGGCAGACCCTCACAAAAAGTAGCTTAGAGGAGGGCCAGGAAGAGGGTTAGTCTAGTGGGGATTTGGTACCGACAGATATAACCATATGAAATCATATAAGATGAGAGGACCAGTACAAAAGGGAATAGACCCAGAACTTCAGCGACAAGCAGAATATATAGTTAACACTGTTAAGAACGAACAAAAAACTGGAGAAGGATTATGGCATCATGGAGGAACGGGGTCTGGATACAAAAATGCCGAAGGTGCTAGAAAGGTATTTATCAATGCAAGGACTCCAGCATCCAGTAAGGCAAGAGCTTTTAGTCTCGGCTATGTAAGACCTAAAGGAGGAATAGAAGAAGCCACTAGAAGAGCTTCTTACGTAAGTTCTCTAGATTCAGTTTATAATTCTAAATATAAATAATGGATAGAGTAAAGGTAAATGTAGGTGATAAGACATATAATTGTCAAGTTGCCAAGACAGAAGAAGATAGAAAGAAAGGTCTAATGGGAGTAGAAAATCTTCCTCCCGATGAAGGTATGCTATTTGTATGGGAGGATGAAGATACTAGAGAAATGTGGATGAAAGATACTAAAATACCTTTAGACTAGATAGCCATTAACGATAATGATGAAGTAGTCTTAGTATATAAGGCTTAGCCAGAAGATGAAACCTTAGTTCCGTTCATGAACGCTAAGTATATTCTAGAAGTTAATTAGGATTCTGGTATTGTAGAAGGAGATGATTTTGAAATAGACGACTCTGAAGATTATGACAGATATGTTATGAAGGTGCTTGCTCCAGATGGTACTACTTAGATGTATCTCTAGGGAGGCGAAAGAATCGTAAGTAGAAAAGAAACAAGAACTCTCATTAAGAAAGCTAAAAAGGCTTACGAAAATAAAGACAAAGATTATGATAAATATTGCAAATCTTTGGGCAAATATATATTTAAGGTATTAAAGGGTCAAAATACTCGTCCGCCAGAATATGTGGAAGTTCCAGAAGGAAAAGACAAAAATTCTAACGACGAAAATTAACAATATACACATCGTATCAAAAATTCTTGGTTATGAAGATCTTAATATGTAGTATTGAAGTACATAAGATAGATAGATAATTAGTGCATTAATTACATTTTAAATTTTTAATTTATGAAGTTAGGAAATAAGTTTTAGGCAGGAGGACCGATGCCTGCAGGAGCACCTGCTCCAGCGCCTCAAGGTGGTGAAGACCCAACAGCTATGTTACTTCAAGGAGCACAGCAAGCTGTTCAAGGACAAGATTGTGAAATGGCTATGCAAGTATGCCAAATGTTAATCGAAGCATTGGGAGGTGGAGGTAGTCCACAAGAAGCTGCCCCACAGGAAGCTGCCCCAGCTCCAGCAGAAGGGGAACCTGTTTACCGCAGAGGTGGTCGTTTAGTGAGACGTATAAACGCTTGACAAATTTAACACGTAGGGGTATATCTAAAATTGAATTAGGTGTACCCCTTCTTTTTAATATATACGAATTATGGCTACACCAACTACAAATCAAAAGTCGGCTTCTGTGAAATATAAGTTTGGAGACGATGAATTGGATTTAAATGATTACATTCGTAACCTTAACCATAACTATTAGTCATATGTAAATTCCTAGAATTGGAATGAGGGATAGAGATAGGAGTTTCGTTCCGCGTATGATAACTTTTTAAAAGGGTTACAAGATTAGCTTGCTAATAACACTAACAGATTTAGTACTGACTTTTCTGGATCAATAATAGATTCAACTGGTTAGCTAAGTAATACTGACAATGACGATATAGACCCAGTTGGATCAGAATATTATTATAACGACAAAGGAGACAGAATAACTACTGACGATTTGAATACTATGGGAAAACGTTAGTAGAAAAAATATAGTACATTTTCGGCTAATAGATAGGTAGCAACATTTTTTAATAAGGTTGGCACGGCATTAAGAGATGCAAGAAAAAATAAGCCGACCACACAGAATCAATCTAACGCTTTTAATCTATCTAAGCATGGATTTTTAGCTAATTGGACGACTGCTAACAACCCTGCTGGAGGAGAATTTAATCTAAGTCCGTATTTAGAAAAAGATACTTTAGACGAAACAACTGGATTAAGAGGTACTACTAATCGGGCAGCTTACCTAAAGGAGTAGATAGAAAATTATCTAAATAATGTAGGGAACTATGACTTCTCTGGAACTCCGTTTAAAGATAGAGAGACTTACATTTCTAAACTGCGTGCAGCCGCATAGAACTTAGAAAATGGATATAACTCAGAGGATGTTATAGCGCTTAACTAGGCTGGGATAGGAAATGAGTTTTTGAGTAAATTCTTTGCCACAGGTGCGGAGTAGAAGAAAACCGAAGTACAATAGGCTGCAGAAGATCTAATGAAAATACAATAGCAGCAACAAGCCCAAAAGATAATAGACAGGAGAAATTAGTTATAGTACGAGGCTGATAGAGATAAGTTTTTTTCATAGTATTAGGCTTCAAACCCATTTTAGAGTAGAGAGCCTTCTATACCTTTACCTTTATCCTATACTAGGTAGGCAGTAGAAGAAGCTGCAATTAAGAAGTTTAATGCTGACCCAAATAATAAAGAAGCTGTTAGAGAGGCTATACGGTAGTATATAAATATTCCTTAGCTTAGTAAATTTATAAGAGGTAAGAGCAATTTAATATTGCAAGATGGTACGGACATTACAGCATAGCATATAACTAATAACTTAGACCTAGCAGCCTAGGCTGACCTATTTATAAATCCAATGTATTTAGATGAACAGGGAAAGAGCATTTTGCCGAATGGATATTATGTATTGCCGGGGTCAGAAGACTATGATAATTGGACCTATATAGCTTACAATCCTAACACTAGACAATATCAAGAGTAGTCTATGCTATTAAATGACGAGTTAAAGAAAAGAATGGCATACTCTGAATATGACAAGAGAAACAAAAAGTCTAATGAAGCTCAAAAACATTAGCTTGGGGGAACTTTCAAAGATATGGAGAGTAGACGAAACAAGGCATAGGAAGAAAAATAGAAAGTTGAGTAGAAATCTTACGCTACCGGAAGAACTAAGGAATAGATAGAAAGTGACTAGGCTCCACATACAGAATGGTCGAAAGCAGACCTTCTTAGATTAGGGGCTATAGGAGGTGACGTAGCTAGCTTAATAGCTAGTATGACTGGTGTAGGATCAGTAGCTTCTGCTGGTATAGGAATGACCTCTACTGCAGCAAACTAGGCTGCAGATATGGCAGAAGGAATGGGATTTTTAGAATCCTTAGGAAACAATGCTGTAAGTTACGGTCTAGATGCCCTATCTCTAATACCTTTTGCTAGAGCTGCTAAGATTCCAAAGACTATTAAAGCGATCGCTGGATTTGCTCCTAAATTAATGGCAATTATAAGTACAGCACAGGGTATATCAAATGCTCCAGAAATTACCAAGTCATTAAGCAAGTTAAATAGCTCAGAATCACTAACAGTAGAGGATTGGAGAAATATTGCTAATGGAATTTAGATAGTATTAGGAGGTACCGCTGCTACTCATAGAGCGTCTAAGGCTAAATCTCATGTTGATGCTGCTAGGACCAATGATGAATGGTTAAAGACTGAACAAGGATATAGAAGAATATCCGAACAGGATATGAAAAAACTTAGAGAGGCAGCTACTATTAAAGAATAGAATACCATTCTTAGTCCTTACAACGTAACGCTAGCTGAAAGTAGGAAAAGATTTGGCTTAGGAAAAGGTAAAGGGAAAGCAGATATAACTTCTGAAAACTATTACTATGACTTTGACAAACCAGTAACTACTTATTCTGGAGATCTTCCTATATAGCATACGTTTGGTCCCGGAGAAAAATGGCTAGGAACTAGAAATATACCCTCATTAAGAATTCCAGCAGTTAGAGATGCCTACAATAGAGTTATTCATCCACAAGCATACAACAGAGCTAAAGGTAAAGCAACTGAAGGTAATAAATAGAGAAGTACGTTTGATATTAGCAAATTAAGAGAACTTAGTTCTCAAACTGGAAAACTTACTTCTTAGGAAATAGCTACTATTAATAGATAGAGAGTTAAATCGGGAAAAGGAAAGCTTACTGAATAGGAAATATAGACTCTAAATCAAAGACGTTAGAATAGGGCTAGTGATGGTACTGATAATTCATTCCAAGCACGCTTATAGAGATATAAGGATGCTAAGAGAGAAGGAAAATTTACTTCTGTAGAAGATGACATCAAGAGAGCTAAGGATGAATTGGCAGAGGCTACTAGATAGCAAAGACTTGCCGTACCAACAGGATAGGGAGAAATAGTATCGCCTGATGCTAATTAGGCTAGATTCATTATGGGATTCTCCCGTGCTATTCCTACTGTTAATCCGTCTAGACCTCCTATATCTAATCCTCCAGCTATTATACCAAAATAGTAGGTTAGGATTGAACAACCTCAATAGTCTCCATTCAACTATGATAGAATCAGAGAAGGTTTAGCTAGAGCTGAAAGAGAGAGACTTGGAAAGGATATTGGAGAATAGAGATTATAGAGAGCCATAGAAGCTAACCCAGAAAGGAGTGCAAGACTTCAATCTGAGGAAGCATATAGAAATGTTAGATAGGCGTTCAATCTATATGGAGCACCATAGTATAAAAGACCTCTCACAGGGGCAGCTTATAAAGCTAAATAGGATATGTATAATAGACTGTTTAACTAGAGAAGATACGACGTTATTGAAGCTTTCAGAAATAGAGAACTTCCTCATAGACAATCTAACAAGAAAAAGAAAACATCAAGGGATGATAGAAGAACTGTTAAACGTGAAGATGGTGGTACTCTAGATCTTGTTAGAGTAAGAAAATTTCAAAACGCTGGAAAATTCCCAGAATGGTATTCCAAACTTTATAAATTTTAGAATTTAACTGGTTGGAATAATTCATTGAATTAGTCATTGGCTGGACCGTCTATTACTAACGAGAATGTTGGGCATTATAGAGCTGGGGATTTGAATGAGGCTTATACTAAAAATAATTCTTATACTTCCAATCCGAATCTAGTAGGATAGGACTTACAATCATATTATGATTCTTCTTTTAAGGGAAAATCTCTGGATGATTACGTAAGTGCATACAATGCTAATGCAGCTAAAATTAGAGGATATTGGGACTAGGAAAGAACATATAAATAGTCTGGAGCTTAGGAGCATAATAGACTATTTAAGAATATGTTTGGAAACAGAAGTGATAACTCTAATAATGTATGGAATATTGGTTATGACTCTAATTTGGAGGATATTGTTGGTTCATCTACCTGGCTGAGAAGAATGGATAGATATGAGAAAGAATTTGATAACTTGTCCGATGAGGAAAAGAAATCAAGAATCCATAAAATAGACTTAGGAGATGGAAACTTTGGATATGTCTACAAAAAAGCCAATGGGGATATAGCAGTATGGAACCAACCAGAAACTCCTGCAACCTCGGCAATACAACCTTCTCAAGAACCTAGTGATGATAACAAACAGAACAAATCGTTCTTTAGTAATATTAATCCCACTATAGCTTATGGATTACCAAGAGCGGTGTATGCTGATAGAATGAATAGGAGAATTACTGATTTAGCTAAAGAATCTGTAGTTCCACTATTGAAAGACCCATTCGAAGTACATCGTTATACTAGAAGCGATTTAGATGCAGAAATGCAAGGAGAGCGTAACTATGCTAATCTTAGAAGATTAGCTAGTAGACCTATAACTTCTGATGGAAGTTTACAAACTGCAACATAGTTGTAGGCTGAGGTTTAGGGACAAGAAGCTAGAACGGCTGGAAAAGAGAAGAGTAATTAGGTTCAAAGATAGTACGATGAACTAGCTTGGTAGCAGGAGAAAGAAAACGCTGCTAACAGACATGAAACTGCTATGTTTAACAGAGCATAGCAATGGGGAGCTGATTAGGATAAGAGTAAATACGAATAGGCATATCTAGCTAAGAAGTTTAATATTTGGGATGTTGTAGGACAATAGTTAGAATATGACGAAAGAGTTAAGCAGTAGGAAAATAAAGCACTCACAGATAATTTTGCCCGTTCTGATATTCATAATGCTGTCAATTATGCTCCAAATGAATATGGTGCTGGATTAAGTGCAGAAGAATTATCGGTATGGAATAAAGTCCTATCCGGAACTAATCCTTCTAGCTTACAACCTAATGAATTTAACCAATATAGATTAGCTATGCAGAAGGTATCTAGGGTAGAAAATGAATAGCTAAGATAGCACTATAATATTCCTAATACAAGATGGTCTGGAAAATCTATGCAAAGTATTCCAGAATAGATTAGCATAATCAAAAAAGGAGGAGTAGTTTCTGCTAAGAATGGTTCTAAAATAGCAGTAGCTGGAATAGAAGCCAAAACTGCTGATGCAGAGAGGTTCCAGAAACAAATAAAGGAAACTATTGATAGAAATGAAAAGGCAATAGACAGATTGTCTAAGAGTTTGTATGGAATTATAAAAGCTTCAATGATAAAATGATACTAAGACTATAGCAAGGGGGGAACGCCCTTCCCCCTCTTGTTTCTTATCAGCCAGTAACAGTTACTGGTGGGGCAGCTACTGGAGCTTCTGCAGCTCCTAGCGACAATCAGGAAACTACTGATTTAACAGATAAAGACTTATTAAAGATGTTAGAAAAGTTAGACGGACTTCCTAGTGATATGGCTGTATTAACTTAGACTCTCTAGAACTTTTATATAGACTAGCAATACAGTCCATTCCCAAGTACTTCTAACATAGCATCTAGATACTTATAGGCTTTAAATCAAATGAAGATAGCAAACTTCAACAGAAAGGAATATGATGATGCCTTTTCTACTGTTGATAAAAACGGAGGAATAAATGAATTTGCTGTAACAGATAGAGGATAGTTATTCTGCATGAATGATGAAGGGGACTTTAAATTATTTTCTCTGGAATAGCTTAAAGAGAATCCTGACTATCAACCGTTAACTAATTCGGAATTATTATACTATAGAGCGTAGTCTCCTCAATTAGCCAACAATAATGAACTACTAAAGGTAGTCAAAAATGGTATAGGAATAGAATCTGTTACTAAAATGATATAGGATAGCATAGGAAATTTAGGAACTACTTCTGAATCAAACGAAGGCTTTGTCAGAACTCAAGCATCGTAGCTTATTAATGGTTTACAAGAGTTCATGAATGCATAGCAACAATCTGGCAATTATAATGCTACCGTAGATAATTTGTACAAAGGAAAATTCTTAACTAAGAGCCAAGCTATGTAGGCACAGGCTGCTCTTAATTATATATATACAACTCTTCCAGCTAATGCCAAGACTTTACTAAAGACTAAAACATAGAACGGAACTGATGCGGAAGCCGTTTAGCTAGTGTAGACATTAATTAACTCTAAACTAAGTTCAACTGCAGACTTCTCTTTAGATTTAGACGACCCAAGTTCTAGTTCCAAAAATAAAAATGGTGCTGGGGACGGTCTTGATGCTGATTTAGTTACACTAATTCAGGCTAGTCATGGAGGTCACGATACTGTCTACCAATTAAATAATAAGTCAGGAATAGGAATGACCGTTTAGGGAACTGCATATGAGTAGGTAAAGGACACTAAAGGAAATCATATAGGAAGAACGTCAATGGAGAATTTATTGAATGAGTCTGGATTACGTTCTATTATCAATGCTGACAACGGAGTGTACTTTGGAAATCAAAAGGTTGATTTAGATTCATTGTTAAATATCACATATGACGGAAAGGGATTGCTAAGAGTAAATCTTCCTGTACGCTCAGATGGTTCTCCTAATTTTGATCTGTTAGAGGAATATTCTAACGCCCAAGCGGAGTTCTTACTAAGTTCTCAAACAGATGAGGATAGACTTAGAATATTTGGAGATACAGAGAAGTATCCCGGACTAAGCTCACTAATCAAACCCACTGGAGAACTAGATATGGATAAGTTTGCTCCATTTATAGTAGCGTCTGGTATGACGACAGATGGTATGGTGGAAATAGACAAGAAGCAAAATAAGTTTATCACCGAAGTTAAGCAATCTCCGGAATTAGTTTAGTAGCTAAAGACCAGTTTGGCAACAGGTTCTGGAAAAGAGACTCAGTATCCCGATATTGATGAGTATGACTGGACAGAATGGTTAATGCCTGAGTTTATAAATAGTTATGACCATATATTTAAAGGAAATATTTATATACCTCTTAACATGAACAAGGCAGCCGCAGCTCTAGGGGGAAATCAAACTATTGATACGAATACTGGATAGATGTTAGAAAAAGAATACCAAAATAGGGATCTAAATTTTACTAAATTAGACCCATCAATATTAAATAATTAATTATGTTTGAAAATGATTGGATATTATCAAGCTTAAGTAATCCTACCTTAGACATAGATGATTTAGTTTCAATTGGAGGTTTAAATACTAAAAATACCCAGTTTCTAAGTAAGGATTAGTATTTGAAATCAAGCTTCATTAAAGATAATCCCGTGTTCAAGGACGATAAGGGAGATTTTTCTAAAGAGAAGTTTGATAGATTTTATGAAATGCAAGCATCCAGATGGAGAGATTTTTAGAATAATGAATTTCCAACTGGAATAGAATTAGATGCCTTTGATACGGCAAGCAATAAAGCTAATGCCAAAATTAAAGAAAATAAATTTAACTTAGGACCAGACTATAATCCTGATAGGGTTTAGATTGGTGTAGAAGGTTGGAGAACTACAAGTAAGAGAACTAAATCTGAACAGGAAATAGCTCAATCTTAGAAAATATTCAATCCAGAAACAGGAAAGTTTGAAAATTATACTCCCGAAGATTATGCCTTATTTAGTAATCCAGTAAAGTGGGTTTAGAACCTATTTAAGGAACCTTTGGTATTAGCTCAATATGACTAGGATGAAGTCGATGAATAGGGAAATAAACATAAGAAAGGAGAATATAAACTTAATCCAGAAGGAACTTATTATTATGAGAAATTAAATGGGCGTTCTCCACTTGGAAAAACAGTTTTATCAGCTGCAAATATCTTAACAAAAGAAGATTCTGCTCTAAACAAGATAGACTTCATGGATTCTGATGACCTAGAAAAAAGTGCTACTGGGGTTATAGCTAAGAATATAGCATTAATAGCTCCAATGTTTACTCCTGCAGCTCCATATTATTATAAGGCTATGGTAGCTAAGGAAATATCTAAGACTCTTCCAATGCTCCATAGTATTGCTACCAACTTGTTTGGTTCTGGAGATAATGAAGCCCCAGAATGGATGCGAAAAGCAGCTGCAGTTGGGGAATCATTATCTACTACTAATTCTGTTTGGAGCAGTGAGCATACATTCTCTTTTGAAAACTTAGCTAATTTAATTTCTGATATTGCTTTACAATGGGGACAATAGAAGTAGATAGCTAAAGCTGTAGGATGGTTTGGAGATAAAAAAGCGTTGAAGAAGGCTGAAGATTAGGCATTCCAATTCTACAAATCAAAAGTTGGAGGAAGTTTAAAAGGTCTAGAAGCTCCATCTGATGAACTATGGAAACAATCTACTCTTGGTCAATTATGTATGAAAAAATACTATGACCCTGTAGTTGAAACTATGAGAAAGAAACAAAGACTAGGAGCTAATTTAGCTTTAGCGTATATGTCTTTAATCTCAAACACTGATGTTTATTCTGATATGCTAGAGAGAGGTGCTACTAAAAAGGAGGCTGCCTGGGTAGCATTGGGTAGTGCGGCTGGAATGTATGGGGTAGATAGGTACTTACACCTTGGAGAAGTATTCTACGATGACCTTACAGCCGAATCCATTAAGTAGGGAAGACAAGCGGTAAAAAGGGAACTGAAAGAGGCTTTCGAAGAAATATATAAACCTGGAACTAAGGATAGCCCAGGTAACTGGTATAAAAAGGGTGTAGCTTTTGGAAAGAGGGCAGCAGAAACATTTGTAGAAAACCTTAAAGACCACAATCTTGGAGGAGTTGGTAAGGCTCTAGGAGAAGGTTTAGAAGAAGTTAGTGAGGAACTAGTAACAGACCTTACTAAGTCTACCTATTCCCTTCTTGGAGATTTAGGGATGTACGATAAAAGCGTTAAGGATACTGGAGCGTTTGATAATATGTTAGAAAGATACTCCATGTCTTTGATAGGAGGTGCTATTGGTGGAGGATTGTTCTATGGAGTTGAGAAATATAAGGGATTTAACAAAACTAGGGACAAAGACCTAGTAGACTTAATTAATGATGGAAGAGCTTAGGAGCTAAGAAATATAGTAAAAGGATATGTATCTAAAGGTCGTGCAGGTAATACCAAAATTTCTGGATTACAATACTCTCAAGATGATGCCGGAAATATTACTTGGTTAAGTACAGACAAAAGCGAAGAATCCTAGAACCAATAGGTAGGTAATAGGGTACTAGAGAAGATTAATTCTTTAGAGGCAGCCATAGTTGGAAGTGGTACAAAACTTAGTCAAGACCAACTGTTCGACAAGATGGTTCTACAAGAAGCAAGATACTAGGAGTATAAGAATGCTTCTCACGTGACTGGATATTATCAAGAGTTTAGAAAGTTACAGAATTAGTTGTTGCAAGCTAAGGATACTTATAATAAGGCTGCAGAGACTGCCGATGGAACTCTTGATGGAAGAATAACAGACTCTCCTACAGAAGCAGAAAAGTAGGATAAAATTAAGAATTTGTAGTAGTTTTAGACGTCGGTAGATAACATTCAGAAGAAAATGAATGATTTTCTATCTGGAGACACTTCTCTAGACTATACTAGAAAACTTAACTTTGCCTTAGACCCAGTTCTTAATTCTGCATTTTTGGGACTTGACAGGACTAAGTGGTTACTTAACAAAATAGACCCTACTTAGGAACTCACAATACAAGATTAGATAGATTTGAATAACTAGTGGAATGACCACGTTAAAGAGACTATGCTTAAAGACTTAGATAAAGCCTTTTTAGCATATAAGGCTTTAGAGAAGGTCGTATCTCCATAGATGTTAGCTCAGTAGGACTATGCTAATCAATATAAGAGCATTTTTAATGCACTAAATTAGTTATATAATAAAGAAGATTTATCATTAGATAAATATATCAATGCTAAACCGTTCTATACGATGGACTCTAGGTTAATCGACTAGAACGGAATAGAGGAATCTGAGGAAGAGTATAATGCTAGAAACAATACAGCAACTCCTGATGATGTTCAAAAGTATTATCAAAGACAGCAAAGAGTATTTGATTTGAATAATTAGATACTAGCTGATTATATATAGCAGTTTGATGATATCTTAAGACCTATAAACTATTAGATTGATAGTTCCACAAACAGAACTATCATGCAAAACATTAGATATAGACTTAAAGATATTATTAAGAGAGAAATGCAATATCCGTTTGTTGATTAGGGTGGTAAGTTTGATGTTAATCCATATAGAACCATACTGCAAGATTTAAAAGATGATTTGTCAAATATCGATGATATACAGCAATAGCTATAGGATAAGCATTATACCATAGTAAAAGAATAGGCAAATAAAGTAATAACCCTATTAAATGATACTATTCCTCCCTTGGAAACTCTTATACCAATGAAAGACGCGGTATAGGGAGGAACTCTGAAAAATAAGATACTTAAACCTCTAAGAGAATCTAACCTAGAAAATAAGGACTAGATAATCGCAGCTATAGAAGAAGCAAAAAGAAAATATGACGAAGCAGATGAATAGGATTAGGAATTAGCAGCTATAGAACTCTACAACACTATTCCAATGCAATTCAAATCTAAAAGTCAAAATGCTTAGGTAATATTAAACGACTTTGCAAAATAGGTAGGAAAGGACTATGGAATAAAAGGTGATGGAGAAATAGGTGACAATATCACTATTGACGAATTAATAAAAGGTCTGGACACTCCAGATTCTGCCATCTATAAGTATTTTTCTGGAAAATCTTCAGCCTTACCGGAAGTACTAAGTGCGGCTCTTAAGTAGATTCCTATGAATTTTGGAAAGGATTCTAAACTTAAACTTCTTACTAATAGTGCTAGCGACCCTAGGGATGTTGCTGGAGAACCTGTTAGAAGACAGATTTTTACGTTAAATAGATATGTAAACAATCTATCTAGTAGAATATAGAAGAACCCAGTATATTCATTCTATAATAAGTTATAGGTAAATTCACACAGTCCTTTAGAAAATATTCTGTCTTCTATAACTAAGGAAATGTCTGATAATTAGGAAGAGGTATTCAATATGAATTATATACTTGACTAGGTGTATAAAGATTATATATCTTAGGATAAGTTAGATTCATTTGAGCTAAATGATACTCAGGCTAAGCAGTTAAATAATGCATAGAAAGCTCTAGAATTACTTTCCGCATACGTATATTCTGCATCAGTATCTCCAGACGGAACTCATTATTTTGGTTAGAATAAGCAGATAAATGAGTTTGCTAATACACATAGAGATGTTCTTACAAGAGAGTGGGAACCTCTTCCAGAAATAAGTTAGGACTATGCCCAAGTATTATAGGATGAAGTAACTAACCTGAATACTGAAATAGAATTATGGAAGAGAATATCTGAGAATAATAGTATGAATAAGTTAAGACGTCTTGTTGATACGGAGAATGTTGTAAACAATCTAAGATATGAGATAGGTCGTGGACTATCTTTCTAGTTTACGGTAGGAGATAAGGAATATGATTTATCTGAAGGATTGGATTCTTTACCTCCTTTTGATGGAAACCCTGAGAATCAGCTTGGATAGCTATTCCAGTTTGAACAGACTCTTCACAATAACTTTAATAAGATATTAAAAGATACTGGATGGACTCCAGAGTAGTTCTTTGCTAACTCAGACTTTTGGAAAAGGTACTTAGGAAATTACACTGATTTAGAAAAACAATAGACTAGTAAGTTAAATGAAAATCTTACTGAATTTACTAAGTATGACAAGGCTTTGTACATTTTATCAGTCTTGTCTGATAATCCATCTAACTACTATAAATCTGTACAAAATTCTATTAAAGATAATGAGGATATTGCTCCTCTAACAGTACAATAGAATATTTCCAGACTTGGGGAAGCTGCTCATACTAAAGCATATAAAGCTGGATTTAAAGCATTAGCTAAATTAGTTAATCCTAATAGTACAGTTACTCCAAATGTAGTTTATATAAATGGAGTAGCAGGAGCTGGAAAGACTGAGGTTGTACTAAAAAATATTAGATAGCGCTTCTATGAGTAGCAAGCTTTGGTAATAGGACCTACTACATCTTAGGCTATTAAACTTCAAAATTCTCTTAATGAGGGAACCTCTTATACTATAGAAGGAGATGGAAATATATTTAGTAAGTTATTACCTAATTGGGATAAGATAAACGAAAGCTTTCAAAGAGCGGCCTCTGAAATAAACAAAAACGAAAAGAATACAGAATATAAGACTGAGACAGACTACTTTGTTATGCAAAGATGGGCTAAGAACGGAGCTACTGGGGTTAAAATAGACCTTAAAAGTGACAAGATAAAATTCAATCCTGATATAAAAGCTCCGCTTGTTTTCGTAGATGAAGCTGCCCATATGAATAGTCTATAGATAGCTTTGCTAGATGAGTATGCAGAAAGAGTTGGAGGAACGGTATTTTTGGCTAGCGATTCTAACCAGTCTGGATATTCAAACGGACAGATAGAAAATTTAACGACAAATGATATATTTGCTACCAGAACTTCTAAACTTCAAGAGTCTTTAAGAACTTCTAATATTCAGAAGCAAAGTAATAATAATAAAGTTTCTTCAATATTAGATACTGCAAATGATATTATAGAATCTGGAGATAACCAATTATGGCATGATTTTGAAGCCAAGCTTCCAAATCTTATCAGGAGGTTGAATTTAAGAGTCTATAATTAGTAGGATGATATAAATGGAGACTTAATCGGGGGAAATATAGACGAGGTAATAAAGATATTATAGGATAAACATAAAGATGCTAGTATAGGATTCATAGGAGACGCTAATTCTTCTGCATATTAGAAGCTTAAATCTGCAGGATTTTCTAATTTAGGAGAACCTCTAACAGAGAAAATTATTCCTGGTAAGAAGTTTATGCAGGGCTAGGAATTTGATTATGTTATAGTAGATAATATAGACCTATCTGTAGACTTAGATGGACCAAACTCTTATGATAAGGTAACTTTCTTAAGAAGATTCTATACACTAATGTCTAGAGGAAAGACTGCTTCTATTTTTTTAGATAGGGGATTATCTAGACTTGTTGGAGCCAATACCCAAGATGATATGAAATCTATAGGATTTAGTTTAGCTAACCAAGTTTAGTTATTTAGAGATTAGTATTCTAAGGCTCTAGATAAGTTAGACCTATCATAGACTACTCAGGAAGAAACTCCGGAAGTGAAGGAAGAACCAGAAGTTAAGGAAGAGGGAGAAGAATTAGTAATATCTCCAACAGTCGAAAATACCCCGGAGTTTAATCCAGAAGCTTCTGAAGAGCAAGTATAGCAACAGTTAGAATCTAATAAAACAGAAATATATAAGGATTTCGTAGAAAAGAATCCAGCTGAGCGTCAAGATATAGAAGTATCAGAGTTATCAGATCTTCTGATAGAAGCTAATACAGTAGTACCAATTACAGGGCTAAAAGAGACTCTTGTTAATCCTGATGGGACACAAAGAAAATACCCAGCATGGCTTCCAGGAGAAAAAACTTCTGTTAGAAGAAACATTAATGCTATATATGATGGAACTGAGCCAATCACCAAGAGAGTAGATAAACAGAGATATTAGGATATTATAACTAAAATTCAAAGTTCTGTCATATTTGGAGGTAATGTAACTGACCCAGCTATGACATCACTATTAGGATTTAGTGAGGCTTGGAAAAACAGAAAATTATAGTTAGAAGTCAGAAGAGCTACTGATTCTGACAACTTTGGAATAGGAACTGACTTGAAACCTACATACATAGATATAGACGGAGAACGTTATATTGTATCTATTACTTGTAGACTAGATGGCTTAAGTAGAACTATTTAGGATGCTCCATTCTCAGCTATATTTGATATATGCCTTCTTTCTGATTTTAATAATTTAAGAAAACCTGCTGTATAGTAGGCTATAAAGGATAAAATAAATCAGAGAATTAAGGATGGAAAAATTACTGGAGAGAATAAGATTAAGGCAGAAAGATTTAGAGATAACTTGAGCGAATCTGTTAAATAGTATGAAGGCTTTATTAGAAGAATAGTTTCTGAACATCCAGAAGGTCATGCTATAGAACTTACTCCTGATATGTACGAATCGCATTAGACTACTAGACTGGTCAAGAGGAAAGTTCCAAGAAGACTTGGCGGAACCTTAAGTATAGCAACTGTCGAGAACAACAGAGTGGACCAAGACGGAAACTATATATCTGATTATAATAATTTCATGGATACTGACAAGAGAAAAGTAGTTTCTCCAGTATATATTTTGGGAAATAAATCAGACGTATTGAAAGGAAAAGTATCAGAGTCTATTTTCGGTAAGGCTGTAGTATTTGCATCATCTAATACTAATCTTTCTCCAGAGGAGTTAGCCGATAGATATATAGAGCAGAAGAGAAATCCTGATGCACATACTCCAGAAGTCAGAATGATTGTTCTTAATAATCATGGTCTAAGTTTTACAGAACTTATTACTCATAGAATATAGAATCAATTAACTGGGGAAGGAGAAAAAGCTAAAAAGCCTTGGAGAATGGATACTCTAGGAGTTAGGATGTTTACTGCAATGTGGAATTTCAGAGCTAGCCTAGAAAATTTCATATCCCAACTAGATAAGTGGAAACAAGAGAATGGTTATGACAGCAGTAAGATACTAGATATTTCCAAAGTTGAATCTGAACTATTTAGTAGATATGGCAAGAATTGGATAACTTAGCTAAATGCTGGTAGTTAGGAGGTATAGAAGCTACTAAACCTGTATAAAGTAACAGCAGCAGACTTGGAAAACTTAATAAAGTTTAACTAGGAATACTGCAAAGATATACCTACTTTTAGGCTAGGAATTGACCTAACTAACAAAAACATTGGCGGATATGTAAGGTCATTTGATGTTAGTAATTCTAGTGTATATGGAAAGAACGAGGCTAATATGTTAGCTATAGAAGAAGAATATGCACATAAATATCATTCTATTCTATCGTCTATATTAGAACAGCTAACAGCTAATGAGCCTCCTGAAATATTTAGAAGGGCTGGATTAAACTTTAAACCTATGGCTACTAGACTGGCTAAGGCTGATGGTTCTAACTATGCTACGAATGAATATATAGGAAAGAACGAACAAAAAAGAAATCTTTCCGGACTTATTCATACAAATAATAAGAACATAGTAATTGGAGAAACAGACGAAAATGGAAATGTTATATCAACGTCTACTATTCCTGCAGAATCAATGTTCAGCTTCTTCCCCAAGGCTGTTTCAGCTATTGCTACTAAATCAAGAATATATCAAACTAATAGTAAAGCTAATGGATTGATTAGTATCACTACTATTGACACAAAGAATAATACTGATAAGTTTGATTTTGATATTTCAGCTCTATTTGGGGATGGAATGTTGGAGAGAAGAGGTAATGATAATACATTATTTAATATGTTTAATCTTATCTTTCATGGTACTGTATAGAGCTTAGAGGAGCCTCATGCCTATACTGAGGAAGCTCCGTTTAAGTACGGAATATTTGTAGACCCAGATTTAGAAACTAGTCAGGATTATAAACAAATAAACGTTAGAGGACAAAATGGATAGGATTATGCATTCCTAAAATGTGGAACTAATCCTATATACTTTGACGTTGACGTTGATGTTATATCTGGAGGTATTGCCCTTAACCTTTCTAAATTATTAGAGGGAGGAAAGAGATAGCTAAAAGAAGAAACCAAGGTAGAAAACCCGGTGGAATAGTATGTAGGTTATTCCTCTAAGATAGTAGATGAGTAGGATAGAACTAGATTCCAGAACTTCCTTCTTAATGAAGGAAAGGAGGACAATGAACAAAGCTATATGGAATATGTTACTATATAGAACAACAGAAAATTGATTAATTTCTTTAGAAACGGATCATCTGTTGATAACATAGTAGAACTTATTAATATGTAGCTAGGATAGCCTACTATAAAAGATGTAAAGTATGAAAACGGAAAAATAATATATACTGACGTAAATGATAGCACTGGAGAGTTGAGTTTGGACACTGAGGATATGTATATCTCTATGACACCAAATAAAACCAATTCAGTTGAAGAGATCACTGGACAGTCATTTGATTCTATGGTTGTTGACCCAACAGGAATGGATATAATGACGCACTAGGACTTTTTAAATTAGTTAGAAGAGACATTCTAGGATGATAGCGATGTATAGATGTTATCAAATTCTTCAAACGTAGAAAGCTATCTAGAATTGTTAGTAAGTATGAAAGATACTTTGAATAATAAAATAGAACAACTAGAAGATTCAGATTTAAAATGGAATTTATCTGATTACTTATTGTATGTAGATACTTCATGTTTTTAAAAAATAAATGACTATGGCAGCTTGTAATGTTAAGTACGACAAAAAAAGTTATTAGCAACTAGCCTCAGATTTAAAGTTATTGTATAATCAAATTAATAGACCTGGAATAGAGGACAGAATTATTAAAACTTTGGAATTTAAGTATAAATCCAAAGATGGTTAGGATAAAAGATTACTTCTAACAGATTCTGAAAACTTGGATGAAACTTCTAGAGAGTTTATTGATGATGTAAACAATATAGTATGTGGGCTAGCTAATGCTTCTTTAGACAAATTACCAGAAAAAGCCATGAAGTTTAGAAATATTGTGTTGTCAACCTTCTTCGACATGAATAGTGTCGGAGAAGTGACAACTCAGATTTCTGAGGCTGAAAAGGAAATGGAAACTGATGAGAGTCAAGAAGCAAGAAAATTATAGAAAGTAGAAGACACTTTATTAGAAATATATGGACCGATAAATACTGGTCTTATTCAGGAAGTAACTGACAGCTTTGGAAGAGAACTTAAATAGAAGTTAATATATAATAACTACCTGAAAACTAAGTACGAGTTGACCTCTGATGAAGTCAACAAAAGAATCGTGGACTATAAGGAAGGGAAATTTGAGAGCATTCTTGGTCATCTAAAGGAATAGTTCCCAAATGATTCTACTTTGCAATCCATTACAAGTATGTATAGCAACGGAATGTTAAATTCTAGTCAGTACTACTATGTTATAGATACTTTTAGAAAATATGTATTGCAAGACCCTGATAGAAATACAAAGTTTAACCAATAGCTAGAGGATAAAATCCTACAGAAAAATAAAGTATAGCAAGAATATCTCTATAGACAACTAATTAAGACTATACTAAATAACCCTAAACTTAATACATGGTTTAATAACAAGTACAATACTAATTATACAAACTCTGAAGCGAAGACTTAGCTGTTTATGGCTAATAGATTCTCTAATTACTATCTAGAAATTAAGGACAAACTTCTGAAAGAAATTGAGAGAGGTGCAGAGTTTAAGGATGAAGTATTGCCTATTATTCAGGAGATAGAAAATCCTAAAGATGATTTATTAAACTACGTAAATGATTATATAGTTCTTACGCAGTTCGATGATTTATTGGCTTAGAAACTAGGAAGTAGTATTGGTATAGAAAGAGGCTTCTTGAATAATGTAGAACCATAGAGATAGAACGCTAAGAAATATGCACTGAGAGAATCTCATGCGCATCAAAAGGCAGGATGGGAAACTGCTAATAATGAGGGAAGTGAAGCTCATACTAGTACTGGAGTAAAGGATATGTTGGACACTATATTTGTTTATAAATATAATGAGTCTCATCAATTGCTTCCCCAGACGTTAAATATGACATCATTGATGTAGGCATGGCAATCCTTGTTATCTGACGTATTGAATAATAATATCAATTTCGATACAAGTAACAGTGAAGCTGTTGTAGGAGTGCTGAAAGATTTAATTAATACATAGAATGTTAATGTTTTAGACAATATTGTAGATATTCTAGAAATATTATTTAAACCATAGGCTATTCAAAATTCTAGAGGTAGAATGATAGATTTTATGCGCAATGAGAACCTGTTCTCAGAATAGCATAAGAATATACTATATTCATTCTATAATGAAATTTTGAATAAAGATAATCCTAACTCAAATATATCTATAGAATTAGGAAGAGTAAATGACAACCTAAAATATGGAACTAAATTCTTAGAGACTGTTTCAGATTTATGTGCCATTATCTATAGAAATGTAAACAACAATTACATTGATTGCAATCTACAATCATCGAAATCTTTATTTGCTGTAAAGAAGAAATTTAATTGGGATGCTGACTTATTTGATTCTGTCGAAAGAATTACTTTTAGAAGTAAGACCAGATAGATAAATAAACTTGGTGAAGATAGATTGTCTAAATATAACTATACTTCTGTGCCAGATTAGACTGGTAAGTTTATATCTAAGGTTGAACTTCCTGGAAAGGAAGGAACATTATATACATTTGGATTTAGATATAATCAAGGGGCTTCTAATATGGAGGGACTGTTCTCTACTATGGACAACTTAGAGCTAGAGAACTCTACGGTGAGCATAAATGGAAAAGAGGTTCCAATGTTAGATATATTAGCCGGCATAAACCTTAGAGACTTTAGTAATAAAGTTCTTCAAAATAAAGAATTACTAAATGAGTACGAAACAGTTCTAAATAATCTATTAGAAATGTTTGATTATTATTTAGATACTAATTTCCTATCTGATAAAGGACTAGAAGCGTTATAGGGATATAAAGACAAGTATACTTATGACCCAAAAAATAACTTATTTTCTAAGAATTATCTTAATCACTTCCTAAAGTTAGCAATTAGAACTGCTGACATTGATAACTAGGTAAAACTCGCTGGGGATTAGGATATGAAATAGTTTTTGATGGAAAACTCTAAATATACAAGTTTGTTTAATAGAGAGTCTAAAAAGCCATCCTCTAACGTTTTTGACATCCAGGCTAATAGAGTTTATTTTAAACCTGTAACTACTAGTGATAAAGCACTTAGCGACTTAGCTAAAAGCTTTGTGGAAGCGTCTGGTAGGTCTGTACGCTCTACATCTCTAAATAAGGCAGGCTCAAGTGTCTCTAACTATAGTATATCAAGATTAGGCTCGGAATTAAATAGACGTTTACATAAATAGCGCCAAGATGGTGGACCAGCAAACTCTTTATTATTTGTATAGAACCCTAATGCTATAGATATAGACCCAGTAATTGATGGAGAAATAACCACACCCATTGGCGATGTTAAAGCTGTTAGAGATATGTCCTCTTCAGAGTTATTTCAACACGCAATTCTAGATAAGTTCTATAGTTCCTTCTTGAAGACTGGAAGAATATGTTTCCAACCTACTGTATACTCTGATAAGACCAACTTCTTAAATTATATGTCTAATCTATCTATGTTTAGTGATAACATAATGGATCTAATGTCTGATAAGAGTCAAGAATTTGTTGATTTATATAGAAATACTTTCTTCTCTGCCCATAATCAAATTCAAGCTAACGTAGTAACAAAAATGGAAAAACTAATGTCATTTTTGACTACTGAATATGGAGCATAGTTCAGAAAGGAAGGAGATGTATTTACGTCTAACAGACTAGATAATGTTAGAACATTCCTAAGAAATAGAACTGAGAGTGATTTAATTTCTCTTGTCTTTAGTTATAACCAACACAATCTTGAGAAGATAGAGTTAGAGAAAGACAAGGATTACAGAAATAGAAAGAAATTCTGCGACCTTAATGAAATAACAGATTTTTATGCTAAACTATATAATGAGCCAGTTCGTCTAAAGAAATTTCTAAAACAACAGTAGGAACTGTTCCTAGAAAACCTTAGAGAATATGGTGTTAATTTCCGACTGTTTGATTCAACTTAGGAATTGAACTCTTGGATTAATAATAAATTAAATGAGAAGGCTGCTACTTAGACAGTTAGATTATTGTCTGACACTAAACTGCTTCAAGTAAAAGATAGACAAGCTTTTGCTGACAAGTGGATTGATAAAGAAACAGGAGAGTTGCTACTATAGAAAGATTCAGAAATGAATCCATTCTTGGAAAAATTCTTCTATATAGAGGGTTTATTTAGTAATAACCTAAGACTAAGTTTATCTGGGACGGAAATAAATCATCCAGATAAGGCAAAGGGGACATTATTTAATAAAATAGTTTCTGCTGTTAATGACATAAAAGGAGCAATTGGAAATCCGATAAAAACTAATGTAGCTAGAAAGGCTTTAGAAAATATACTAAATAATAACAAAATAAGCTTTAGTTCTCTTGATAATTTTATCGAAGAGTTTTCTTCAATGAGAGCTATAAATGATTTAGATGGAAAACCTAATATGTAGGATATATATGATAAAACTATCATAGAAATTATAAATACTGCATAGGGAACTCAATTTAAACGTAATGTTATTATTCCAGCTACTTTGTAGCATCCTCTTACTGGTTTAATAAATGGTGTTGCTAGTAAGGTTAATGCTGCTGTTGCATATGATATGTCAGCACCGGTCAATAACCTAAGAGAATCTGATGAAATAGATTCTTAGGATGGTAGTTCAACTATGTCTCCTATTCAAGTTATTTTGGAAAATAATTCTTTGGGAGATTAGAGAGTTGGAACAAACAGAAAGCCTATATGGGACGATTAGACTGGAGACTTAACGTCATTTCTGGCTAAGTTTGCATCATTTGGATAGACTAATGCGATGATGTTACAATCATTATAGTCTAATTCAGCTTAGTATAATATGTTCAAGAAAATGCATAATATACGTTGGAATGGAGCTATAGATTTGACTAAGAACATTAATCAATTCCAGTAGACAGCATATGACTAGGAAGAAGTTTCTAGATGGTTTAGAGAAGCAATTTTAGGAGGAGAAAAATTATTCTATAAGAACCAGCTTGGAGAAATAGTCTAGGTAACTGACTTTGGAAAAGACAATTCTGGATATTTTACCGTAGAGACTATTCTAGGAAAAGGCTCTAATAAGGTATATCATTACTTTAGTGACAATACATCTGAGCATAGCACAGTTGGAGGATAGGGATTTCATACAATAGATAGTCTTTATGAATTGTTTGTTGCCCTTGGAGGTATTAATTGTACTAACGCTAAAGGAGTAACTTCCGAATTTAGTAATTAGGTTTTAACTAACTTTGTAATTAATGTTGGATATAAGGTTAATCCGAAAGTAACATCTATAAACGATATAGTCCAACCGCTTAAAGATAAGTTTGTAGCATATGTATTTAATAACTCTGCAGTAAAGAATGGTGCTAAGAACATAAATAGTAAAGATGTATGGACTAATAATGCCCCTCTTAATACTTTCTAGTTGAATATATAGGGATTAGGTATTCAACTTAATGCTGACCATGATGTAGTTGACTCAGAATTAACAGAGTTCTCCCAGGTAGTTGCAGCTTGTGCAGCATATGGAAAGGATTATAAGTCTGTAAATGAGATTTACTACGGATTGGCTGAATCAGCATTCTAGGCTTCTGAGCAGGAATTAACTAATATACAGAGATACTTCAAAGATTACGCTGAGGACCCAAGTAAAGCTAAGTACTAGTTGTATAAGATAGTTGGAAAACTTATAGTATAGTCCAAGAGTAATAGTGATATGGATTTAACTGAAAAGTTAAAATAGGAAATAAACAAGGAATTTAAGGTTAACAAAGATAACTCGTCTTCTGGTTTAAAGATTCCTTTTAGCGATCCTAGTATTTATACACAATTTATTACTAATATTACTTCTGTAATTAATTCCAAGTCTATTAAGCGTAAACACCCTGGGTCTGGATATGTTATGGCGCCAGGCTATAATGTAGTTCAATACTTTCAATGGTTTGACCCAAAAACCAAAACATATAGGAAGTATCTTTTTGAGGACGTTTTAAAGAGAGCTAGAAATGACTTTAAGGGAAAATTAAGAAGTGGACTAGAAGCATGGTGTGCCCAAAATGGGGTTGACCCAAACAAATATGGAGAACGTAAAAGAAGGATTTCAAGTTTTGATCTAGCCACACTGATCTAGGAGTCTTCTGATAAGATAGACATTTCTCTTATTCCTTATTTAAGTATAACATCTTAGGATACGACTGAGTATAATAGACAGCTTGTAAATATGTTTCTAGCTTCTAAACAAGAGGCAGAGCAAGTAAAGGATAAGTCTTGGTTTATGCCTACTGATATTGTTAATATTATCAAAAATGATGGAACTGTAATATCTCACGATTTATCTGATATGGCTGATTTCTACAAATTCAAAAATGGAATATTTGACATAGAGGACGAATATAATGTAAAAATTAATCAAAAGGGCAACAAGTTTACTATTACATTAAATGAAGATGAAAATTCATCATTTGTTATTGAGAAAGAGATAGATTCAGATAAATGGAACATTCATTTTAAGACAGGAGGAAGAGATTCTAATCTATAGAGAAGAACTCCGTGGGTAGGAGCTAAAGAAGATTAGAAAATTAGACTATTCAATGCTGCTTTATAGGTCTTGCCTAATGGGGCTATCTTACGTTTATCTCCAACTACTCAGGAATAGTTGGATACAAAAATAGGGGGCCTAACTAAGGGAAGTATAGTAGGATATTAGAGCATAATAGAAAATGAACAAAGGCACTCTGGAGTTAACTTAGAAGTTGTTTCTGAACCCTATACTGTTTCATATTTTGATAAAAGCAACCAAGTAAAATCTGCTTAGGTTAGAGAGTATAAAAAGATTTCTAATGTTAGCAAACATACTTACAAATTAAACATAACAAAGCCTAATAATTTAAAACCATCTCTTCTAAGATGGCAATATGTAGACCCTACTGATGGGGTTACTAAGTATATGACTATATATGACCATCCAATTATTAGAGGTTCTTGGAACTTACCAAAATCTGAAAGACCAAAACAAACCCAAATACAGGATGTTTTAGACTTATTAGATGAAGGAAAGTTTGAACTTAATGGATAGACATTAGATATAGTTCCAGGAAGTCTTGAAAACACCGAAGCTGAAATAGTTCTTGGTAATATGTATAAAGACATCTTCCAGACTGGAGATGCTACATTAGCAGATATTATGGATTAGGGAGAGAACTTCTTTAGAAAACAGACCGAGGTTCCAAAGATTCCTGCTGGATTTTATAACCTCGCATTTGTTAAAAATAATGGTCAACATACCTTGGTTTCGTTTAGTAATCTAATAGAAACTCTCAATATATATGAAGACCCGTTTGACTACACTTAGGAATATATAAATGACAATAATGAAATTTATACTCACCAGGATGGAATAAAGATTGGAAAATATATACAATCTTCTTGGAAATATTCAGACGGAAAGGTTCTAGACTAGAATAATCAAGAGATAGACAAGTCTCGCTATAGACTTATTCAAGATGAGAATGGAAACGTGGAGAATGTATTGTAGAGAATAGATTATGTCAAAAGATACAAATATACTAAATCGGAATTAGTTAATGGAGAGTAGTAGTTAATTAACTATACTTTATACAAGATAGCCCCCGTTTAGGACATAAGAAATGCTTTAGACAAAAAAAGCAAAGACTAGGATGTATTAAATTCAGATGCTTTCCACCAAATCTCTTCTATACTTAATAACATTTATTCTCAGGATAAGTATATAGACATATAGGTTAATACTGGTATAGAATTAAACCCAGATCTTAGGAGAACCATCGCCAATAGTCTTGTAGACTTCGGAAACGATACAAAATATGATAGGGAATCTAATAAAAGAGTTTTAATGACTCCAGAGGAAATTTAGAAACTTCCAAGATTTTAGTAGCATATGATTGAGTTACGAAATGCCCTAATTGGAAATAATTTCTAGGAATAGTACAGGTAGATAAGAACGTCTTACTATGAATATCTCCAGTAGTACAAGAAGCAATATTCATCGTTCTTAACATCTCTTCATTTCATCTCTTCTCGTATCCCAGCACAGTCATTGCAATCATTCATGCCTATGACTTGTGTAGGATGGACTGCTGATACCTCTAACACTGCTTATGTTTCCTATATTTAGACATATTTGTAGGGTTCTGACTACGATATTGATAAGGCTTATGTTATGGGACAATCGTTTAGTGATGATGCTATGTATATAGGCTGGAGTCCATTATTCAATTATTCTTCTGAGCAAATGGTTGATGCTAGTAAGACTCTTCCATTACCAAGAGGAAATAAATTAATTGTGGTGGAAGGAGAGCAATATTCTATAGAAAACGAACTTAATAGTATATTATCTTCATCTGGTCCGGAAAGACTTAGAAAAATGGCTAACTTGATATATAAGATAGACAGTAATAATGGAAGATATAATTACATAGTTGGAGAGAATGCTGATTAGAAGTAGAAGATTATAGAGCAGATTCAGAAACATGAAAACTATAAAGTAAGCTATAGATAGAGAGAGTAGGCATACAAAAATGTAGCCAGTGCTAATATTAGAAATGTTGTTCATAACATTAGAAATAGAGACTAGGCATATTCTCCTATTACAATGAGGGACTTGCAGAAAGAGGCTGACAAATCTCCAAAGGGAGCTAAAACTAAGTAGTTAAATATGATGAATCCGCTTACCAAATACGTAATGCAAAACCAGAACTTGGTTGGTAAAAACGTAATTGGTATAGCTGCTAATGGTGAAAAAGACTGGTTTAACCTTACTTACTACTATCATAATGTATTAAGAAATGGAAATCAGAAAGATAGATTCTTCCTAAAGATGAGTCACTCATACAGTAGATTATCTGGGCGTGCTACTGACCAACTAATGAACGTGGTTGTAAAACACATTCCAGACTTGTGGAATGCTTCTCCAGAGCTATCTTAGAAAATTAAGGAAGAATTTTATGCTACATATGATGGTTAGATAGACATGGATGATAAATATGTAGACTAGTTAATTTCTCAGATTCTTTCAGCAGCAACCGATAATGCTAAAGAGTTAATTCTAGCTAAAATTAATGCTGGTACTAACTTGGCTAAATATCATCTACACCTAGTTATGATGGGATTCAATCTTAAGGATATTGTAGCATTTATGACTAGTCCTGTAGTGGAGTTGATAGATAAGTATAGTAGAAACGATTTATATAAAAATCAAACAAGTTCTGTAACTAACGCTATTAAGACTCTAAATGGAGACATAGACTTGTCTAAATTAATAGTTAATCCCTAGGATAACCTTTCTCCAGAGGAAAGAATAGAAGCTATGGAATCTCAGATGGAAGCTATGGAAGCTGAGGCAGATATGATGATGGAATTAATGGCGGAAGGTCGTACCCCGAGAAGAGTAAATAATGAGTATTCTTGGGTAATTAAAGAACTTGGTTCTATGTATAAGACAGCATAGGCTAGGTCTCTTAAAGATTTTGTATAGAAATATATTAAAGCTAAGACCGAACCCTTATCTGCCAATAGTCCAGAATTTATGGTAGCCTTGTCAAACTATGAGTTGCCAGTAACTTCTAATATGAATACTAATTATGTGTTTAGATACATAGATTAGATTGTAAATGATATAAGATCTCAAATAGAAGACTATAACAGGATTCATCCGAATAGTAACTATTCTATGTTGGACTTTAAGCTCGACTTGAATGAATTTTAGAGAATAACAGATGAAGCGAACGAGACTTCTACATTGGCTTCTGTGTGGTTGAAACTGAATTAGGGTATTCCACAAACAGATATGGACTTGATTAAACTAATCAAGAGGATGTATGCCACTGTATCTACTAGAGAAAGAAGAATGGGTATAAAGAAACCTGTAGATTCTAACAAGTAGAAATTTGTTAATTTGTCCGATGAAGAAGATATAGTTACTGGAAATTCTGGTACCAAATAGGAACTTTTACAGTATCTAGAAAAATATTCTATGTTGCCAACTGTTCCAGAAGCCTCTAAGAATAAGACAGAAAGTGGTCTAATAAAAACTATAAAGAGTATCTAGGGAAACAACCCAGAGTTATCTCTTGCCGAAATAGTTTCAATATTAGAGGATGCAGTTAGGACAGACTTGTATGGAAATTTTGATTTATATAAATTCTTGAATGATGAGAAAGTAGTACTTCCTCAAAGTTCTAGAACTATCTATAACACTAGACAGGGAGACCTTGTTTCATATAGAGAGCTTGCTGCTACATATTATAACTTAGTTAAATCTAGTTGGAATATTCTTGATATGGTCAACCGTATTCCACATTACAAAATGAATCTAGATTTATTAAATTATACTCTATAGCAAAGACATCTATTTGCAAATAAGTCTAAAATAGTAGACCAGTTAATTTCTTTAGGAGAACTATCCTATAGTGCTTTATCCGATAGAGATTATAAAAACATCATACAGTATGCCGATAAGATATTGATAACATCATATTTCTTATCTAAAGAAGAACCTATAGATATATCTAAGGTAGATGATACGAAAGTATACGATTCTAATTATGACTTAGTTAGGTCAGATGAATTATATCTAAATTCTCTTAATGGAATTGATTCGCTAAAGAACTTTGTAGAAAATAACTTCTTTGAGTGGTTGAGGAATACTTATCCAGATAATTTCCTGGTTAAAGAATTAGTATAGAGTTCTAATAGAGGAAAGAGTATGTTAAGAACAGCCCTTAATCTATTTGAAATTGATTAGAGTCTGACTAACAAGTAGACCTATAATAGATACCTGATAGGTATTCAAGAGCTGGCTAATGAAAAATTTGATTAGAATCACTCAGTAGCTGACATACTGATGTTATATAACCTAGCGGTAAACGGAACTAGATTGGGAGGAAAATACATGACTGGTATATTTAGAGATTAGGTCAGAGAAGGTAATGTTCTGTATGACTATTATAAATTCATGTCTGAACAAGATTATAATGACGACTTTAAATATATTATGCCAACTAAGAGAGACTTCTTAATTGCTATGGCTCCTACTGTATATTCTACTTATGCATTAAATTATAGGACAGAGCCTTATGTTAAAGTTCTTAATCCAGCTCATGGATATGACGTGTATAAAAGATACTATGATAGGTCTGATTATACTTGGAAGTACGACATGAGTAAACCAGAATCTCTATTATAGTTAGACCACCTAGGTTTAACATAGGGAGAGATAGACGAAAGAACTTATAATTATGCACAGAATTCTCTAGTAATGTTCCCAGAACTTCATAAGAGATTAAGAGAAAATTCTATATTCTCTGGAAACGGAGAAACGAATATGAAAGACAAGGTGTTATAGTTAGCACAATACATTAGATAGAACAGGTTGCTTATTTACAAACTATGTTAATATGGAATGTGATGTAATTCTTGAGATAGGAGGGAAAAGTAATTTTAAAATTGATAGAGGGTCTAGTGAAAAGGAGCTAGACTCTCTTCAAGATATTGTGGAGTACTTAGACACCCTTCCTGAACATAAAATAAAACAGTTAATTTACGACTTGTAGACATCCTCTACAAGAGTGAAAAACTCTCAAAAATACTTCTTGGACAAACAGCTAATAGGGAACTGTTCTTTCGAGAATTTGAAACTTCGTTATCCAGAGGAAACGGAATTGATTAAAGATATTGAGAAACCCTATATAATTACTCTAGTAGATAAAGCATATTCTAACGGAGATATGCTTAAAGGGAGGGTTGTAGTAAACGGAGTAGTTAGTTATATATTTAGAAATAAGTTTGATGTTCAGAATTTTGCTGAAACAGAGCATAAGAAACATCTTGCCGAACAAATTATAGCTGACAATGATATTACTGACTAGTATCTGTCAGAAAAGTATAAGGATAAACTGAATATTATTAGGGATAACTATAAGAAGAACTTAGAGAGAATTACTAAGGAAGTAGATCCTACTCCGTCTGAGTAGTTTACCATCAAACATCTTATTTTAGACTATCTTAATAATAGTAGTGACTATACTAAGTTAATAAAAGTAGGAGACTAGATTATTGATTCTGGTTCTGTATTAAATGATTTCTGTAGAGAACTTAATAAGTAGTAGGTAATAAATGAAGATTCTGAATCCGACTTAGCTAGATACTTAAGAAGACTACACTGGAAAAGAGAGTCGTTTGGAAAATCTGAATTATATAAAGGGTTAGCTACTTACATTCCAGAATTTTCGCAAGAAGTTAGTGAGTAGTAGTTCATAAATCTAGATTAGGATGGAATGGAAAGTTTACTTCAAAAATACTTTAAGAATGATATTATTCTATCTAACTATCATGTAGAATCAGTTGGCAAATCTGTTCCTCAAACTATAAGACTTACCAAGTCTTAGGTAAAAAAATTGTTTGAAAATACTTTAGCTCTTAAGAATACGGAGAGAAAGGCTTTAGGAGAATTGGAATTATCTAACAGTTATGAGGACAATATATCATCCTTAGAGGACGCACAAGCCTTCTTTCAAGGTCACTTAAATATGGACATAGACGGAGAGATATATACTCTAAATATTTCTAAAGATAAGGACTAGATAGTGTACAGTTATAGAGGTAAGAAGCTCACAAACGATGATAAGGTTAAGTTAAAAAGGAAAGGAAGAGTTTTAAAAGATGAATTTAATTTTGGATACGACACAATGAATATATTTACTCCAGTAAATGAGGATGGAGTAAATAACGGATACTACAAAGGGTACTATATATATAATCATCTAAACGAGGCTGGGGATAATATATTTATAGTAAGTAACAGTGTTATTAGTCCAAATCTATATGACCCTGCAAAGTTTAAATCATTGAAGGATGCTAAGTTAGCAGTAGAAGGATTTAACCGCTCAGCTAATGTATCAAAACAAACTAAAGTGGGATTAAAGCAAATATTAGGAAGTTCTGATGGAAAAAGATATGTTAACCTAGAATTTCCGACTAATGTTGGCTAGACCATAAACTCTATAGCCTATCCAATAGGCCCAAAAACTAAATTATTTGCTCAGGAGCATAATTTAATTACCACAAAGAAGCCCTCAGAAATCCAAGCCTTTTATAAATAGAGAGGTATAGATATTTCATCGTTAGACCTTCCTGAAAAAATAGGAATCTTTCTATATGCAATGACAGAAAATGGATATTCTATCAATGCTATGTAGGGAAAGACCTTAGAAGATTCTGACTATGCCAATATAAGAAAAATCATATTTGATATAAATAATGCTCCAATTAAATAGTATCTAGTAGAAAGAAGTAATAAGAATGGTGAGGGTAATTATACAACCTATATAAAATCCTTATCTGATTCTGGAATCACTATAAATTCTACTGGAGTAGACTTGGCAGGAAATCCTCCGACGTAGAGTCTTACGAGTACACTATTTAATTTAAAAGATACTCTTGAGAACACACTTTTCAAAGATACTCCAATTAAGATAGTTATTACAGATAATGAATAGCTAGCGCAACTTCAGGACTAGAACGGAAATAGAATATTCCACGATGGTACTGATGGGGTGAGGGCTTTTATCTATGACAATAATCTCTACATAAATCAGAGTAATGCTAGTATTAATGACCTTCTTCATGAAACTTTCCATATTGTACTAGGAGCCATAAAAGCTCAGGATATGAATGAAGGTACTAGAAATTATGAAAACATTTTGAATTTCTATGATAAAAAAGTATCTTAGATGACTAAGAATAGAGTTAATGACCTCTATAGAAACTTAGCATATATAGATAGAATGGAAGAGGGTGTCGTTAGACACTTAGCTAGATAGGTTGAAAATGGTGATGTGTTTTACTATAGTGATAGAACTAATGAAGCGATTGATTTGTTTAGATAGCAATTTCTAAACATAAGACAAAATATTAGAAAAAATATTAAACTTGATTTGGATTCCGATTTGGGTTTCCAGTCAAGCATAAATACTCTAGTATCATCATAGGTAGGACAAATGTAGAAAAACCGTATCATTTCAAACCTTATAGAGAAAGGAATTGAGAAAGGTTTAATATTAGAAAACTGTAAATGAAAGATTGTAATTACACATTAGTTGGAAAAAGGCAGTATAACCACTCTTATGACGAATTAATCAAAATCTTGAAAAGAAGTCCGCAGCTTGCATATGACATTCTTTATTCTAAAGATTATAATCGTTAGACAAGAGTGGTTGACAAACTGTCAGAATTAAAGGAATAGGGGAAACGCAAGTTTAGAAAGGAATTTTCTGACAGGGTAGATGTTATAAATGGATGTGCAGAAATAAACGCATCTGGATATACAACTCAATCATTTATTGATTCTGGGTTATATGTTGACCAGTATGGAAAACAAATAATGCCGGTTTTATAGGTAGATGATTATATTGAAAGAATGAAATCTCTATACGAATAGAAGGGATTAACTAAAGATTAGGTCGATTAGCATATCTCTATTTTAAAAAATAGCTGGAAAAGAATAGCAGAAGATGGTAGAGATTTACATAAAATTATCTTGAAGCAAGGTAAGGAAACCTCTTACTCCTAGACTGAGGATAATACTAAGGGTACCTCATTTGAGCACCTAAGTGACGTTATACACGACTAGGTTTATGATGATATATTTAGTTAGGTATACTTAGGAAACGGAAAAGAATCTAGAGAACTTGGGGACGACTCTTCTCCAGTTATTCTCAAGAATCTAAATCTCTCTGCCAAATTAATAGGAAGAGACGAAACTATTACTGGACATATTGATTATATTGTAGTTAAACCAAATGGTTCTGTAGAAGTATTTAACATAAAAAGTTCACACGAATCTCCCGCATTTTGGGATTAGGCGAAGAAAGAAAAATATAGAAATGAGTTTGCTTTATTATCTAGAATACTTTAGTATAATGGAATTAATACTAACGATATTAGATTTAATGTTATTCCAGTGACACTTGGATATGATGATTAGTTTCAGAACATAAAAGAGATTACTGTTAATAGAGCAGAGTGCTATAGTCATAATAGAGGTGCATTTATAATGCAAGAATCTATGAAATTAGCTCAAAGGTTCATAGCATCTAATGCAGAAACTATTACAATAAATGACTCTTCAATAGATACCGTAAATAAGCAATTAAGTGCGGTATTTCCAAAAAGAGATATAAAAGCTGATGGAATAACATCTACTATTGAAGAATATATTGATAAAAACTGGACATATTGGACTCAAGGAGAGCAGCCAGATACTGGTTGGAACCTCACTATAGATGGAGTGATCTATCATGTAAATAGTTCTGAAGTTAAGAGTAAGAATAAGGAAGTAATAGAAATCATTAAGCAAAACCAGGATAAACTTCTAAATGTAGATAATGGAAAACTGAGTGCTAGAGGTATAGTGAATTAGATAGGAGAATTTAGAAGATTCGGTTTTCCAAAATTTGACAATGACTATTTAGATTAGCTGTTTAGTCCATACTTTGAACATTCTGTTGTGAAGGTAAACGGGAAAGATAAATACAATTATCTGTGGGAAGTAGTTAAAAATGATACACTAGATAATTGCAATATCATTATGTTCAAAAATACTCTTACTGGATAGGTCAATGTAGTTACTCTTTCTGGTTTAAACTTAGACTAGAAACACTCTTTCGAGGGCAGGGATAATATATTAGGTTTCCATTTGAATGATTTATAGGCTACTGACAATCAAGGTAGAGAATTGATGAAAGCCACATATGGAAATATAGAGACGATGAGAACAATGTTCTTGTTGAACGAGATAATACCGCAATTAGGTTCTGATATTAAGTTGGGGGACTTAATAGTAGTTGGTGGGCTGGGTGGAAAAATATAGAGTCAATAGTATCCAATACAGTTAGTTGTCTCAAATTTCGTTAAAGCTCAGGAAGTTTTGAATAAGAAAGAACCAAATCTTAAAATTAACAATAACTTTTCTACTGTGGAGCATATCTCTCCAGTATCATTATTGATAAATGAATTTTGGGATATTTTACATGAATCCCCTAATTTGGGAAAAACAGATTTCAATTCTTTAAAGGAATTAATTTCTGGGTCTGATACAGACGGATTGTAGCATCTATTAAATGGGACTACAATAGACTCCTTGGCATCGGCTGAAACTACTGAAATATAGATTTAGAGACTAGAGGAACTGATTAAGAAGCTAAATACTATCATGTCTAATTAGCATATGTCTGTATCTCCAGATACTATCATAAAGTATGCTACTGGAAAAGCTAAACTAGCCAATCCAGAAAGAAATGAACTAGTTACTGGATGCTGTAAACTGTTACTCAATGCTTCTATAGCTTTAGATAGATTGTCTGGAGTTATCAGAATATCAGAGGGTGATTTATCAGAGATGGAACGACTACTTGCAAGACCTCAAAATATATCCAATTCATAGGTTAGAATTATTAGTAAGTTATTGCAAGATGCTATCCACAATATTTCTAATAAACTAGAACCTCAAATATCAGACTTTAATTTAGCCTGTCTAGAATATTACGAAGCTAAGGGATATGGAAAAACTCGAAATGCTTTGATAGGAGATTAGGTTAAAGTTTTCAGACACTTGTATAAAGAAAAGGATGGGGAGTTATTCTTCAAGAATCCATATGATAATTCTGAAGATTTGGATGAGGATGATAGAAAGTTCCTAAAGAAAGCATTATTTGAAATAAATAAACTAAGATTTAAGGATAATAACTTTTCATATAAATCTGAAGATGATAAATCTCTATTATCGTTTATAAAAAATAATCCCCAATACTTATGGGTACCATTGGAAAAAGCTTCTTCATCTACTAGATGGAGTAATCCAGGCAAGTACTTTGAAGACTTTAAAAGAAGAGTTAGAGGGTACTGCAAAAATCCAACATTATTCTTTAAGGAAATGTATGAAGATATTCTAACAGATTAGGAAGAATCCTAGATTAATTAGGATATAGAGGATATGTAGGCTTATAATAGATTTAGAGCTTCAGAAACTACAAAAGGTAGACAAAGATTGCTAACCAGATACGGAAAGGATTATTTTGAAACCAACCTATAGAATCTTGTGATAGATTATTCATATAAGAGTCTTCAAGAAGAAGAAATGAATAAAATGTTAACTAGGGCTAAAGGTATTCTTCTGTAGTTAAAGTTAACTGGAATTAGAGAAGATGATTAGGAAAAATTTGCTAAGACTATTAAGCATATTGATGACTACATTAAGACAGCAGTATTTAATAGGAGCATAATGGAAGAAAGCTCCAAGAAAATTATTGCTAGGTTGCAGCCTCTCAGAAAAGCAGTATCTACAGCATATATTGCAGCTAGCCCTGTTGCGGCTATCCGAGACGTTTTTGGAGGTTTCTTATCTAATGTTGTTAGAACAATGACGAAATATAGAACCGACATAGACGCTAAAGATGTTATGTGGGCGTATCAATTTGTGTTAAGATAGGGAGTCCATTCTGCCATGAGTATAGACTTACTAGATAAATTAAATAGTAAGTATCTTATTTCTAATATCAATATAGAATAGCAGTAGGAAGGTTATAAAACTAACAGAGGAGGTATAACAAATGCTGGAAATTGGATGTATGCCACTCTTAGAAAACCTGACTTTCTAAATAGAATGGTTTTATTCATGGGGAAACTAAAGCATGATGGTTCCCATAATGCTTATTCCATTGTGGATGGAAAACTAGTATATAACTGGAGAATGGATAAAAGATTTAATTTATTAGCTTCAAATGATAAGAGTGATATGGAAGCCTACAATAAGTAGAAAGCTCTGTACTTGAGCTAGATTATGAAGTTTAATGAAGAGAATCCAGAAGCAAATCTTCCTGTCAGTCTTGATACTAATTTACCAGACGGTTATACCTAGAACTAGATTGATGAAATCAAGAATTTAGGAGATACCATATACGGTTCATATAACCGAAGCACAAAGGCTATGTATGAAAATCTTGCTATAGGTTCACAGTTTGGAGTATTCTCTACTTGGATGAACGGTATATATGATGTATATCTAGGATAGAGAAGAGAATCTTCTTATGAAACTTAGAAAGTCTAGAAAGAGGACGAGAACGGAAATAAACTCTGGATAGATGATAACGGAAATGTTACCACAGAGAATACAGGAGTTCCATATTTAACTGATGTTCCATTAGTTGTATAGGGAGTATTAAGAACTTTACAAGATACGGTCTCGGAACTTTATCACGGTAGAGGATGGGAAGGAATAAAGTAGAATATTCTTAGCAACCCGATGTAGATGAGGAACTGGAGAAGAATACTGTCGGATGCTCTAGTAGCCATGTTATTGTATTGGTTATTTGAGGAATTAATCAATCCTGCATATAAGGAGCACAAGAAGACTGGAGATGGAAAGGATGTTCTAACTAATGCTGCTATTGAACTACTATATAAAGGTAGCTCTAGTAGTTTTGAAGAGTTTAAGGGACCTCTTCCAATATTAGACTATGTAATGAATAATACTAGTCCCGCATCTGTTAAGTGGGGAGCTAAAGTCTATAATGACATTGAAGGATTCCTGTTCGGAGATACTACATTTGGAGAGTTAGTTACAAAATCTCAAGCATTACCACGTTCTCTATAGGATACATATAAAATGTATAAAAGAGATACTATAAATGGTATTGGAGAAGAATAAAAAAATAAGGGAATATAGGAAGGCATAATCGCCAACCTATATTCCCTTTATTATTTACCGCGTACCGTAATCAGTTATGTTAGTGCGTTCTTTACATACATTACATTGTACAGTTTTACCTAGTCCTATTCCAGTATGAGTAAATATTATTGAACATCCGCACGCCTTCATTCCCTTGTGCAGTTCATAGTGCTCCTTTTGGAATTTAGCATAAGCCTCTGTTTCCTTTTCATTTAGGCTGTAAGTTATGGTAGGTTTAGGAACAGAAATTGTTCCTATACTCCATCCTTTTGCCTCATATACTGGTTTCTGAGCTTGTTTATCCTCTTCTAGTTGTCTAATTCTTTCTCTACAGATGTGAATAATTTTCTCATAGTCCATTATTCTAGCATCCTCTTTAGATTTTCCAGGCTCTTCTTTAATTCTCAAAACCCTTTTAACTATATCAGCATCCCACGGATTGAGATTGTATTCTCTCCATATATCCCAAGGCTGGATTTTGTGCTTACTGTAATCAGAGTTTCCTACATTATACTCCCTAACACCTTTATTCGTCTCCATTAACAACTTCGATTTTATATTCAAGTTCCATAGAATCTCTTAATGTATCCAAATCATCTACAAATATGATAACATCTCCAGAGTCTACAAAATCTCTTAATACGTCTATAAAATCAAACTCATCAAGTTCGTCGTCACATTCTTTAGCATAAGCTACTCCAGTTCTACTTAGTAATACTCTATACATATTAATTATTGTTTACGATTTGCATAATAGTTCCGAGAGATACGGCACCAATGGTTCTCTTAACTTCTTCATCTCTGTCATTGTAGTAAATCAACACAGGCACATTTCTTATGCCTTTAGAGTTTGCCAATTCTTCCTCTTCATCTACATCATGCTTTACTATCTCTATCCCAGAGATTTGTTCAAGAGTTCTGTCTAATACCTTGCATGGTCCACACCATGATGCTCCAAATTTTTCAATTCTTGTTACCATTCTTATTAAATATGAAAATCAATTACAGAAATTTCTACATCATCTTCTACTGATTCCAGATAATCTAAAAACTCTTTTCTCCAAACATCTTCATCTTTGTCATTGGTAGTCATAGCCCACCAACCCATACTAGCAGACTCATGCCAATCTCCGTCCTCTGTTACAAAACAGAATGGAATTCTATCTTTTTCCAACATAGCATCCCAGTCTACCTCTTCTTTGGTAGCAAAGATGGCATTGAGGGGTTCTCCGTCTTCTCCTTTTTCCTTAAGAAGTAACCATGCTCCCCATCTACCTCCTTCACAATACCAATCCCACTTAGAGTCAGGATTATATGTAGACATCAAGTTCTCTTCGTCATCAATTTCATATCCCCAGTTCTTAGCTTCTTCCCAGGCATCTTCATATGAGATAAACAACCCTTTCTCTATGATTTTATTAGCTCTTTCAAGCTGTTCCTTTTCCCATTCAGTGGTAGGATTCTTATACTTATCTGCCAGCTTGATGGCATATTCATAGTTATCAGCGTGTCTGGTTTTAACCTCATCAATGGCTTCATCCTTTGTATATCTAACGTATTGTTCTACCTCCATGTTTTCATCATAGGGTTCTAACAATGTTTCAACATTACTTCCAAATACTAACCCAATAAAATGGCTCATACTATATATTTTTTAACAATTTCTGAAATCATCTTACCGTCTGCTTGAGGAAATTCTGATTTCAAATATTTAATCGCATTTCCCATTTCTTTCTTTGGAATTTGGAAACTAACCATATCTATTGAATTTTCTTCATTATAGAAATCTTCAATAAAGCCTTTTCCCTCACACCATATTTGTAATGCAGAATGTATGTCTGGCTCATTTACAGGCTCAGGAAGCAACTTTTTTAGTACTTCCAATTCATCCCTATATTCAGTTGCCAAGTCCTCTCTACCAGCCTCTATAAAGCTAGAAATACTGTCCTCTAATTTCTTACACATTTTAGAAATAAGCTGTATCTCAGCTGCTTCATCATAAGGTTTAGCATTTTTAGCAGTTTGTAGAATCTGAATTTCTGCCTTCAGATTCTTATATGCACGAAGTTCTACTTGATTTTTAGACTTCATTGCTTTAGCTATACATTCGTTTATATTTATCATTTTAAATTATTTAATCCTTCTTCTAAAACTCCATTTAACCAAGTGCCTCCATTGTAAAATTGGGCAATGTACTTGTAAGTTCCATCTCCATTACTTCTAACGTCAACCAAATAGGAAGTGTCTTCTGGATATTGAGTATCATCACATTTATACAGTTCTCCGTTTAACACTTTATAAGTATCATCTACATCCATTAAGGTTTCAGCATATGTATCTCCTTCATAAGCAATCTCATAACCATATTTCTTACAAAGATACTCACAATATTCTTCTACTGTAAGTCCTTTTGTATTAATTTTAGTTAAAGTTCCTGTATGTAATTCAACACAACTCATATTTCTAGAGTATAATTAGAAATCCAATCTCCACAACATTCACAATGTCCTAAGTCTTTATATTCTCCTAGATGCTCAATAAGAGACATCCATACATCCTGAAGAGTAGCTATATCGGTTTCTCTATCCAGCATAGCTCGTATAGATACTTTTATCTCTTCTGGAGTCATATCTGCAGTCTCTTTTCAATCAACTGTAAGTGATGTGCAAATACATCCGTCAGTATATTCTATTTTCATATTACCAATGTATTGATATACAAGAAGGGTAGTGTTTTTCAAAGCATTCTACTCTAAATCCTCTTTGCGTAAGTTCTTTTGTTAGTAAGGAATATATCTCGTCAACAGCGTAGCTCCAAGTTATATAGGACCTACCTTCCTCTGCTGCCCATAATATTTCTTTTTCTATTCCCTCGATAGCATATTTGTATTTCTGATCAAGTCTATTAGACTTAATTTCCTCCCTATAAGATGTTAACAATTTAGCATTTTGTGCAGTTACCATATTTTCCTCATTAAAATATTATTTATTATAATCTAAAGCTTTAACCAAATATTTGATTGCTTCTAACTGTCCATATGTTAAAGATATCAGTCTATTATTTAAACAAATATCCCAACCTTCTCCATTTACCCATTCTGTTACTTCTATAAAGTCTGAATCTTTCGCCAAATGGTCATACTTTTTTAATTCATCGCTTACAGCTTTTCTTTCATGAATTTCCATATCAAGTAATTATTTTAAAATATACAGAAGTCTTCCAGGTTCTCCAACCTAGAAATTTAGTAGGAACCCAGTTAGGTTTTCCTATTAAATCTCTAAGTTCTAATGGAGTCAAATCAAATTCCATCCCTTGAACATCATCTGGAGACAGTCCTATCCAAACTTTCATTCTTCTGAGATTCTATTTTTTCTTTAACTTCCCTATATGATATTGGGGTAAAATTATTATTATCAACTCCGACATCATACTGAGTCGGTAATAATACCCTAAGTCTAGAAATATCCAAACCATCAGCTTGTGGTCCGGAGTGAACATGGCCAAACAGTTGCCATACTCCTCTATATGACCCTCCATAACACAGAAATGGATAATGGTTTAAGTAGATAGAATTATCCTCAATTTCTATCTGCAACTGAGGTACTACCATATCAAAATATGACATATATCCCTGTCTAAGATTCTTTCTGTCATGATTGCCTATAATAAGGTTTATATGGCCATTTAGACGAGGGATGATGCTATTCCATACACTACTTCCACCAAAGGCAAAATCTCCTAGATGGAAGACCGTATCGTCCTTAGAAACCACCTTATTCCAGTTTTCTATCAGAACTTCGTTCATTTCTTCCACATTTTGAAAAGGTCTATTACAAAACCTAATTATATTGGCGTGTCCGAAATGAGTATCTGAGGTAAAAAATGTATGGTCTGGACTATACTTAATCTTCTTTTCGCTCATTCTCTTCTAGTTTTTCAGCAGTTATATTATACCCAGTTTTCATCCAACAATAAAACTTAGATGAAACCATTTTTCTAAATTCAAAGTAAAACATCTCTTCTCTAGCTAATATAGGAAATAGGGTATGCGTTACTGCCAAGATTGAAACATTAAATTTCTTATGCAAGTTCCTGTACATATTAGACATTCCGACTTGGCGAGATAGATCGAATCCCTTGTCAACTTCATCAAACACTAATAGAGTTTTCTCATCCCAATGTTCCTTGTTTTCTTCTAACCATTTACCTAACATCGCTAGACCTCTCTGACCTGTAGACATACGTTTGGTTTGGAATCCTCCGTTCTCAAGTAAGGCTTCTGCTGAAGCACTATTATTAAGACTCGTTGGGTCATCAAATTCGGCACTAATGAAATAAAACCTAGTAAAGTCAGTACTTATTTCAACCTTATTTTTGAATCCTCTAATATCACAATATCCAAGCTTAGTCTGATACACAGCGTTTGGGTCATCTTTGCTGTTATCACATTGATAATCTCTTATAATATTAACGAGAGTTGATTTTCCACACCCGTTATCTCCAGCAATCAGAATCTCTGGATGTTTACTAAAATCGAAATTAAATTCATCACCTTGCTTGAGGGTTCGAAAATCCTCAAGCATTTTTATATTAAGGTACATATTAAGAAATCAAATCTTTAAGTTTAGAGATATACTTACTATTATCCTCAGCTACTTGCTGGTTAAACTCAATTTGAGTTTGGATAGAAGCAATCTCATTTTGTTTAACTTTAATGTCTTCAGCTATAGCTGCATTTAGAGCCATAGCCTGGTCATAAGAGGTCTTGAAAATATTCTTTACTTCTGCTAACTGTTCAGCAAATGATTTTATTTGTTTTTTGCTACCGAAAATACTTGAAATGTTCATAATATTAATTTTTACTTATTTATAAAATTGGTTTCTACTTCCCATTCGAAAAAGCTAGAGTCTAAGTTCTCATAACTTTTTCTTGGACTATTTGCGTAAATGCCTTTTAACTGTTCAGTCATCATATTTATCATTTCAGCATAGTCCATATATCTTCTTATTTTGGCAGCTTTACGAGTCCATTTAGAATTTCTTCCTACAGTATATACCGCTCCATACCTAAGACATCTTCCACATACTCTTGGATATAGGAAGGTATACTTAAGAGCCTTCTTTATTTTTCTGGGTATCCTTTTATTCTCCATGATATGTGAAGCCATAAGCTGCTCCATATAAGTCCCACAAAGTTTCTTCCTCCAAGTCTCTAGAACTCCACTCTAAATCTGGAAGAGAATATTTTACTATAGCAAAATACAAGTCTACAAATTCCTCTTCAGCATAGTCAAATTCATAACACCCAGCTGGTGCACCCCATTCAGCATCTAATTCCCTGACATACTTCTCGTCTATTATTCCTAGTTTTAATAGCTCTTTAGTAAATCTTTCTGGTATCCAATAGTTTGACTGAAAATCTACTCCAACCTCCTTGATAAAATCAAAACCTAGGAGTTTAGTAGTTTCTTTGTATGCTTTGGATATTTCATCTGCTGAATGATTAGCAACTATATGATAGTCTGTTGTACAGGCATGACCATCCCCTCTTGGGTCTCCAAGCGTAAATCCAATATTATACTTCATAATTAACAAGTTCCATATTCTGTTTCTTTATAAAACTCAATCTTTTGTCCATATAGTTTCTGTAATTCCTGATTTATTTCAGTAAACACACTATAAGGCATCTTTTTATTCTGTCTAGCAAAATAGGCAGGATGATACACTTCTATAATTTTGGGACTATTTACAATATACTTCTTAAATGATGATGCTTGATTACCAAATAAGACATATATTATGCCTCCATCCTTGGTGCTTAGGTTGTGAATCAATTTAGCAGTAAATGGCTTCCATATATCAAAATGGTAACCTACTCTACCAACCTCACAAGTAAAGGCAGTATTAATCATTAAAATACCTTGCTTAGCCCACGATTCTAGAGTGTTATCAAAATCTATTCTATTATGAGGAATCTCATAATTTATTGCAGCTTCTTTGACTACCTGTAATGAAGGCGATAGTTTATCTTCTGGAGTGTCCTTTGAGTTGCCAAACAATATTCCAGTAGCCACACCTTGTTGTGGGTACGGGTCTTGTCCCAGAAAGACTACTTTACAGTCTTTCAAAGGACAAGCCCTAAAGGCTTTAAATATATTTGGAGAGGAGGGACATAAAGTTGTTTTATCTATAGTACTTATCCAAGACAGTATCTTGCGAAGTTCTGCAGTATCTATTACATCCATCCAATCTCCAAAGTATTCACTAGCTTTCATTCACACCATCCTTTTTTCCTAAATTCTGCATGTAGAGGTTCTGCCAATTCTCTAGCCTGTGGATGTGCACTTTCTGCATCACGCAATTTAAAGAATCCGTCCCACTGTGTAAGAGTACCAGTCATAATTAATTCAGTCTTAAGACTATTAGGTAGTACAGCTCTTGCTTGCTGAGGTTTCCAACCCTGATCTAGTAATTCCAAATATAATTGTTCGGATATTTGTAAATTAGCTATAAAATTCCTTTCTGGAGTAATCTCCCAAGGTTTAAACCAGGGGTTCCCTTTTCCAGTTAAATGATAGTAGTATTCTCCAATTAAATTTCCATACTCATCATGATTAATGATAGTTCCTTTAACTTCTTGGAGAGCTAGGCTGTCTGCCCAACATGGAATAATAAAGGTAAGCTCATTACCAAATTTGTCCTTGGAATAATTGCAATAACGGGTACTCTCCTGAGCAAAACTAAACACTCTATGCCTTACAAATTCGTGGCTTACTCCTCTATCACATACAAATCGAACCGTAATTCTTTTCTCATGTTCCTTACCAGGATTACAGATATATTCCAAATCCTCAAGCCAACCATTTTCTACTAATACTCTATAATTAGTAGTAACAAATCCGTTCCAAGTTCCCTTTTCGGCTTCTCCAGTACTATTAGCTACAGAATAAGGATTGCTGCAATACTTAAAATACTGTTGTCTAGAAGACATCGTTAGAAATAGATATACGGTACCATGCTCTAACATAGCTCCATGTCCAGACTTTACCATTCTCTCAACAAATTTTGCAGCAGAATCTAGAGTAATCTTGTCCTCTGATTTGTAACAGGTTCTTCCAGCTATTTCAATCTGTCTATATACAGTGTCAATAAGCTCTTGCCTAGCCATTTTAGGTCCTATTTCCATATCAGATGGAATGATTATGTTTCTAGGTTTCTGTTCTAAGATTTCAAAATATGGTTTAATTAGCTTCATTGTAATCCTTTGTTAGTTCATCATTAGTGTATTCATCTGCTTCATAGTCACTCATTGCCTGGTCATACCATGTCCAATTATCAACACCTGCCATTTCTAGACAACGCAACTTCCATCTATCCCTTAATAACTCTGCTAACTCGTCTTTTCTAATTAACTTCATTTCCATAGTCCCAGTTCTATACCTAATGCTTTATCCATGAAGCAATACGTTGTTCCGTCCTTTAATGTCCTGGTATTCGGCTTTATGTGTAATGCTAAAGGACAATCTTTATTAATTCCTGTAATATCTCCAGTTCTCCAAGGTTCTTTCTCAGATTTTTCTGCGTCGATGCCTATTATGAATAAGGCTTCATCCTTATACTTTGCACATTCCTTGCAAGCATGATCAGAATAACCTACAGTTTTTCCATGTAGACTCTTTACCTCTTTTGCAGCTTCTTCAGAAAGAAGGGAATTCATTATGATTCCCTCCTCTGCTATATTCCCACAAACTGGGCATAGGTAGTTTACTAAAGAGACCTCTAGTTCTTTCGACATCTCTTGCAAGCTTTATATCCTTGTTTACGAGCATCTGATAAAGATATTTTCTTAACTTCAGGATTGCGGGCCTTCAAAGAAGGACAATCCTTACTAGTATGATAAACACTGCCAGTCTTTGTTACATATACATCAGTATCTTCATAGTCAATACAACCACCAGTCGGATTTCCATTTTCGTCGCAATAAGCTCCACTATTAGCTAGAATTAACTTTCCGTTATCAGCCTCTATTACTTCGTCACCATTTTCTAAATACATATCCTCTACCTTTCTTAATGTTAAACTTTTTATTGAATGATAATCATGTCTTATATTTTGTTCTGCTTCATATTCATCTTCAGCAGTAGTCCAAACATTTTGATCATCCCCATAAGTATGTTCTATATGATATATAAATCTTTTCATTTTATTCCTCCGAAATAAGCTCTACCAGAGTGAGATTTCTAAAGGTCTCATTTAGAGACTTTCTAGCTTCCTCCTCACTTGGAGCTTCTATAGTAACTGTTTCTGCACATCTTTTCTTAAATTCTATATAATACGTATAGGTTTTCATCTTCTTAGTTTATTAAAAATTTTACTTAATATAATTATAAGCGCCATACATATCATAGCGGTGATATAATATAGCGTCAATGTAAAGAAACACAATCCTGCGGCTATAATAGCTATCCAGATTGGGCTAGTTATAATTAGTATGAGAATTACGATAAATTCTAACATAAAGTTTTATAATATAATAGGGTAGGATTATTATCGTGTATATCAATCTGGTCTAGTTGATATAATGCCAACTTCTGAGAAAATTGTTGTCTATCAAATCCATTAGATATAAGGTGATAACCATTAACAGTGGGAATTATATGCTTAATCCTATCTCCCTCTGCTCCTCTACATTCATTAATTAGAGATATTATCCTATTCCTATATTCGTCGTCTTTAGAATCTATATCAACAATCCACAACTTTTTATAATTAGAACTTCTACTGGCACCAGTAGCCCTGTCATATACAGCTATGCCCTGCCTAGTATTTCCATTCTTAATCAAGTCCGCAAATTGTTTAATAGACTCGCAAGCTATATCAAGAGTATTTCGAGGATTAATCCAAAAGTAAGCTCTAGCATTATTACTATTACACAAGTCCTTTATATATGACTCTTGTCTCAGAAATTCTTCCTTTGTAAAAAAGTAGAAACTTCTAATAGTTCTAGCACCAGATGTATAGGATGGGAGTTCTACCCCATCCTTCTTTCTTTGAATTATTTGAACGAAATAAAAATCATCTTTATCTACTAATCCATCAAATAGATTAGCTAAATATTCAAAATTGTCTACCATAAAATAAGTCGTTAAATATATTAGCACCTCCGAAGTAGTCAGGAACACATCTAGTTATAATAAGCTGTCTGAATGAATCTCCATGCTTCCTTTTAAGGTAATCTTCAAGTGAGCATTTAGCTATCAACTCATTGCTTTTATTTTTAACTATAATCTCTTTATCATAGAGTGTCTCACTATACAAGACTACATTATAATTGATCCTGTAATTCATTTTCTATATGTTTTTTAGCCTCACGCCTTGCTTTTTTCTTATCTACCACATCCATCATTATTTCTCCGTATTTTTTGAAATAGATTTCACCTCCCCATCCTTTCCATCCTTGAGAACCATAAGCTCTTCTTTTTCTTCTACGTTCTACCTTTCCCTCTTTATCAAGGTATGGAGTAGGGATTCTATTCTTCGGATTGTGTGCGGTAGGATGATGCTCCTTGTAAGTTCTACTCATGCTATAAGTTTTTCAATATATTCTCTATCCTCTCCTTTAAAGATTGGAATCTCATTATCAATAAACCAATAACTTCTTAAAGTTTGATTCATAGTCTGATGATATTTCTTTATACAGCAGCTTCCTCTTTTAAACTTAGTAGGATAATCATTCCAGTTAATTCCTTTCTCCTGAAATAGTAACTCTTGAATTTGATTAGAGTTTAGACCTTCCAACTGTTTGTGAGAGAAATGTGCCTGCCCAGCTGAAGAAATGCTGTTCCTCGTAGCATCCTGCTGTCTCCATAGGATACAATTAGTTACTTCCTCTTTTGGAATGTTAAAGCATCTGGCATCAAACATTGCTCCAGTCTTAAGAGAACGCTTATATGAGCTAGTTAACTCATCATCGTCTAACTTTCCATTATAAGAAAGCTCTACGATTTGCTCTTGAAATCTTCTGTTAAAAATAAGAGTTGCCATAGACGCTGCCACACTACATATCTTCTGGACGTTATAATCAAACCAGGCGTCAGTAGTAAGTTTCTGATAGTCGATAAGTACTAAAGTAATTTCATCAGACTGTGTGTATCCCAAAACACATCCCTGAATATTCTCACATAAGTACTTCATTGTTTCCTGCATAGCATTACACATAGCCCCATCAAAGGGTTTATTAAAACCTCTTGTGAATGTGTGAAATGCTTTTCCATCTAGTCTTATAATAACTGGTGTGCGTCTAGCTAAAAATGTTTTAGAACGATTCTCATAATAAGATTTCATTCTATCTCCTAATTCATCTTTCATAGCTTTTCTTTAGATATACTTATACTTCCTTCGTAGGCATTTCCAAAAATCTTATATTTAAAATCTTTATCTGGTTTTGTACAAATTATACAATAGTATGCATCTTGTCCTAGAGTCGCTTTTCCAGCATAAGAACATTTCCAACCTAGCATTTCCATCACTCTTCTTGCTGTAGAAAATGCTATATCTCCACCTCTAAACAATTCTGGCTCACCTTCCATAATTAGCGACAAATTCTCGGAAATACTTCTTATACTTTGAGTAATAATCTCTCCCCCATTAACTAGTTCGGCATTATGCCACATAAGTTCATCCTTATCATTGTAAATCTCTCTAGTAGGACTTCCATTATTATCTACTGGATCTAACTCATCAATAACTTCATAGATTTGTTCGGAATCATAACAATCAACCTCTCCATACCTAACTTTCTCAACCGCCTCCTCTATAGTATTAGCTTCTACATCATAGAAGTACCTGTTCCAAGAGCGGGACAATATATCCTCATATAGTTTAAATTTTGTCATAGCTCACTGATTAAAATTTCAGAATCCAGGTCTTTTCCACTATAGTCAACAATCTTAAGTTTCCAGTTGCCAAGGAATCTGGCTTTACATACTTCCTTAGCTATGGCTATTACATCTTCAGGAGAATAGAAAGCGTTAGTCTTATCACCAACCTTATATCCGTTCCATCGTGAACTATCTTTTTCAATTTCCTCGGAAGTAACAGGCCTTACTAATTCTATTCTATAGAATCCAGCAGCTAGAGGATTTTTCTCTTCAGCCTCATATGTTTCCGTACACATAGTGTAAGTATTTGGGCTGTCCTCTGGACTGAAACTTACTCCATCAATGATAATATTACCATAATAATGAACTGCATTCCAACTTACTCCACGATAAGTAGTTACATCTAGTGTAACAGTTCTCGGAGAATTATTTCTAATCCAAGAACCCCTAGTGATAAATCCAGGAATAGAAATATCCAGTCCTGCATCATCTCTAAATACTTCTGGGTAGTCTTTTCTATCCCAACAATGTTCAATAGCTTCTTTTATATTCATATCACCTAGGAACTACATCCAAATCAGTTATATAAAACGAATTATCATCTATATCCTTTTGCACAAAGTATCCTCTAACCTCTACAGTCTCTCCGCTTAAGGTGTGTATCATAACCTCTCTGTCTTGGTCAAACTGCTCTAATATTTTAATTAATTGTCCTACTAACATTCCCATATAGGATAATATTCATTATAGTGTAAACAAAACCTATATAATCTATTAGCTGCTTCAACTGGAGTATGGCCATCCCATTCATCTGCTTTCCATCTTTCAGGAATATCAAACAGATTCCAATCCTCTATTCTGTAATGATTACTTACTTGACCAGTAGGAAGATAAGCCATAACTATGAACCATCCTCCTCCAAAGCATAGCTCTCCATCTGAGTGTCTATAAGATTTATGAACCTCATATTTACCTTCTAAACTGTTAAAGAATGCTGCATTATACAGCATTCTATAATGGTAAAGTTCATCGAAGCTATGAAATCCATCAGAGATTTCACCCTCTGGAAGAAATAAATTCTTTAACCTTTGTAGAAGTTTCATATTAGAACTTTCCTTCGTTAGGTTGTAGACATATAAGTCCTTGTTCTCTCCACATCTTTACACATTTTGAACTATCGTCAAGGACAAATTGTACATTATACTTTCCCTTAATGTTTTCCTCATAGATTCTCCTTTTACAATCTGGACCAGGACTATAGTCTCCTACTGGTCTAAAGAACATAGCATCTGATGGAATCTCATTCTTCTTCAACCATTCCTTCGTAGCATCTACCACCTCAGTGGTTCCCTCTCTACCAGTGACTATAAAAACCAAACAATGTTCTCCCATTTGTCTTACTAGACGACAAATCTCTTCTACTGGTGTATCTTCTAGCATACCACTGGCACTGTTTTCCCCATAAAATGGTCTTCCAGAAGTATTCAAACAGAGAGTAGCATCCATATCTACTAATATCACAGGTCTTCCTCCATCAACGTGCTCAGCCTTATTCTTAAGCATTTCTTTAATATCAGAATTAATGATAAAGTTCCTATAGCGTCTCCAGGTTTCTTTAATGACCTTCTCCCCAATAGGATTAGGACGAGCCGCATCTCTACGAATACATTCCTCGACCGGAGTCCAAAAGTCTTTGTATTCTATATTCACATGAATACCAGTATCTTTCTCTATATTCTCACACAAAGTACGAATCCATGCATCCTCTTTAGGATTTAGGTTCATATTATCAACTACTACATCATAACCCTTAATAAGGGCAAATGTAATCATATTAGCTTTAGCCTCTGTTACTAACTTTTCTCTACTTGGAACCCAATAGTCTCCTAACATGTTACGAACATCATCATTATTGAATCTCACACGATGTTCTGGGTCTTCATGACACCATTGTTTAGCCCAAGTTGATTTACCACTTCCTTGAATACCTCTACAAATAATAAGTTTTCTCTCTTTCATTTAATCAGTATATTTTGATAAACGTTCTTTTAATCTTTCTAGCTTTCTTTCTTTTTCCAGTTCAACTTTTTCCTTTCCAAGATAATAAGAAAGCTGTTCGCACATAATCATAACGTCAGCAATTTCAGTTATAATATCATCATTACCAACTCTACCTCTTCTAAACTTACAGATAGCATTAGTAAGTTCACTACACTCTTCTACCACCATAGCAGCCTGAGCTGGAAATCCGTAAATCTCCATTGCCTTTCTGCATAAGTTTTCTGAATCAATCATTACAAATTTCTTTCATTTTATCGTGAAACAATTTAACGGCATCTTCATTAGTATAGCTTTTTTGAGCTAACAATTTACATACATAAGCTCCCTGACCAATACTTCTCCTAATCTCTATAACATCATCAAAATGTATCTCTCTAACTGTAGGAAGAGAGTTTAGAGATTCAGTTAATTTACGAGATTCTAAAATATGATACATATTATTTCTCATTAGTTGGCTTGAGCCACAAGTTAGTCTTTTTGAAGATATACTCTTCTAGCTCTGGAAGCTGACTTAGATAACGAAGTGTTCCTAATGTATTATATTTAAAACATTTAGTTAATTCCTCTCTTATTCTTTCCTCTGATACTACAGACATCTTGTCGAAGTAATCATACTTCCTCATAGCCCTCCAAGCGTCATCGGCAATAGTAAACCTTTTAGTAATAGCAAACCTTATTGCTCTGAGAATCCTCAGAGGATCATCGTCAAAGGTTTTCACTGGGTCTAGAGGAGTTCTTATAATACTTCCCCATATATCCTTCATACCATTAAAGTAGTCTACAATTTCACCAGTATCGGGGTCCTTTGCAAGAGCGTTAACAGTAAAGTCTCTGCGTGATAAATCATCGTAAAGAGTTCCTGGATATATTATTGGTGTTCTAGTACCAGGAATATATCCTACTTCTTTACGCGCCATTACGAAATCTGCTATACCTTGATATTTATGTCCTTCTGGAAACTTAGCTCGTATGGTATAACAACGAGGAGTTACTAAGAAAATTTCAAACTTTTGTTTTTCTAAATAGTCCTTCAGTTCATCAAACACCAACATAGCTGGACTAGGTTGGGATTCTCGTGGGTGGATTTTATCGAAAACTTCTTTTGATGGTACAGCTACGTAATCGACGTCTTTGGATTTTATTCCTAGAAATTCATCACGTATCTTACCACCAACTTCATAGAATTTAAAATCTTCCATCATTCTCCCTTTCCATAAATCTCTCCATCATACTCTTCCCATTCCTCATCGTCGCCTTCAAACTCCTCTATAGTATAGTGATAATAGTCTCCTTCACTAGTTTGCTCCCATAATTTATCCCAATCCTCATCTTCCATATCATCTGGGTCATATCCAAATTCCTCAGCAATATCATTCTCGCAATCATAGAATTGGAAGTTTTCATAAGCTAACTGGTTAGCTATTTCGTCCAACTCATAATCATTTTCTGCCATAGCACGGAATGTATCATCCATTCCGCACCAGCTAGTACTAACGTGAATTAAAAACCTTTTCATAATTTCTTAATTGTTACTTCATCATAAGTCATACCTTCTACAACCCCATCTAAATAATGATATACTACATCCATTAGAGTATCCTCCGGTACATCTTCTAGGCTAGTATATTCCTCATCTCTACCATCGTTAGCATCTATCAGCAGTGAGCTGTCAGAAATATCAAATGTAAATTCTAACTTAAATTTCATGATACATTACAGCAAATTTTACTAAAACCAGAAAGAGAAAGAGAGCATTGCGTTACTATTGTGCCTATCATTTCACAATAGGACTTTGTAGTATTAAGCTCTTCAATATACTCTTGTAGGCTTATAATTTCTTGGATATATTCAGAGTTTTGCGAAGCGTACTTCTCATAGATTTGAAGCCTACTCGTGCAACTCTTTAAGTCTTCCTCTATGCTTCTGACTACCTGGTCTATCATTTCAGTGGTAAGATTAGTATAGACATCACTGTTTCCAGCCCAAGCAATATTTATTTCATCACATATCGCTCCGTATACACAATGAGACCTACTGAAACTTACGATTTCTATTGGCTTATCTCCTTCTTTAGGAATGCCATAAATATTTAAATAACTACTCATAATTCTTCTATTAGTTTAGTTAGTAGTACCTTTAATTGTTTAATAACTTCTCCTTTTGAGGATTCTGTCATGCATGACCCATAGACATCTAGAGAACCTTCGATGGATTCAAAGAAGTCATTTTCAATAAATTTACCTTCCCCATATAGTAACGTCTCACCAAAACATTTAAGAATTTGGTCATCAGTTAATGCTTCTGTTGTTATAAAATCTACAGTCATTTATTTAATATTTTAATTGCTTGCTCAATATGTTCTTTCGTAATACCATGCATATAATCTATATGGATAAAATTATCCTTTTGGGAGTATAGCATATCCTGATCGTCATCGAAGATAACGTAGCTAGTTATATCTTTTGACTCTAATACGTATTGTATTTCGTTCCCTCTACAAAGTGTACTCCTGATGTCGTCATTCTGGCAAGTATAACAGAAGTGAGGAGTCTTTCCTATAATTGCATCACAGTATAAGCCATTGTCATACAAATACTCGCAAGAGTTTTCATAGTCAGACCTCCATGATGAGGACATAATTATTTTAGCACCAGTGGCATCTATTAAGTCATTTATAAGCTCGATACATTTTGGGTCAACGTCTCCTCCATTGTATCCTCCGATACCACGAGTCTTAACATACCAATCATTACTATTCAATACTCCATCAATATCTAAAAAGATTACCTTCATAATGTTAATCAAATTCTTTTAAAAAGGCTTCTATTATCTTAGAGGAATCTTCCTTAAAGATATTTTGCAAAGCCTTAATAGCATCCTCTTTCTTTATATAATCGCCTGTGCCATTAGCACAGACAATCATAGCTCTCATTGGTGTATAAGTATCCATAATTACTTAGTAACACTTGGTTCAGTATAAGAAACTGGTTCGTACAGTTCCCAGCCAGTTAACCATACTGGAACAATTACGGTTTCTATAGCAACAATATCCCAAACAATGTTCTCAAAACATGCTTCATATGTTACTCCTTCAATCTTATTAGATTGGTAGTTAGCCCAACCATAAGGTTCAGCTACAAACTTAGTCCCATCAGCTCTCTCAAAAGTCTTGCTATCTGCACATGACATCATAGCAAGAACCATCATAAATAAAACTATAAACTTCTTCATAACATTTTAATTTAAAAAAGATGCCCTAACTGCACTCCTACCTCATTACAAGGATGGCTGTTCGGCTGATCGCTCTTAAGCCTACTCAGGGGCTCAGGTTTGGCATCACTACTATAGCCCCTTATTCGTTAATGAATCCAATAATTAGGCAAAGGCCCATCAGCTTCAATGTAATCCTTATACCCTTTTACCTCAGACTCTGGATACGTAGTATTCTTAGTTATATTATAAAATACTCCATCTAAACAATCCACAACATCACCATTCTCCATTATGACTTTATCTGCCACACTGAAATTAGTATGACATTTGGACATTCTAGCTACGTCAGCTCCAAGATGTACTCTAGTACAGAATGGTTTTCCTCCATCAGCTAAACATTTAACTAGAACATTAGCCATATCTTCTGCTATAGATTCTGGACATTCCAAATTTATCTCATCATATGGAGTAACGCATAGAAGAACAATATCAATTAGATTATTATTCATAATCCAATTAAATAGCTTTATCATTGCCAGCTTAAAAGCCATTGCTCCTCTATTCTGAATCCTATAATTAATAGATTGCTTTTCAGAATCTGATTTTCTTCTGAAATACCTAGTTACCTGCTGGACAGTATCGCAGCCTGGAGCATCGCGCTTCATTTCTCTATAGTATTCCCAATATCCATCCTCTTTAAACTTATCTTGCATTTTGAACATCCACTTTGCATCAAATATGTGTGCCCTATGCTTAGTTATAGGATTCATTAGGATATATCCATTTCGCATTACTGCTTTTCTACAATAGTCCTGGTATTCTGCAATTCCAGAAAAACCTTTCATAAAGTTATCATAAATGTTCTTCGCATCTTTCTTGTCAAACCCACTATTGACGTGTAAAGTATTATCATCGCCTCCATAGAAAATAGCAAATTCAACAGCTTTGGCATTTTGTCTGTGTCCCTTATACTTAGTTTTAACTTCCTCAACAGTTAATTTTCCAAGAAGATCGGGCCAGCACATTTTTGCTACTTCACTATGCATATCTCCTCCAGACTCAAGAATATTAATCATCTTTTGGTCATTAGATACAGAGGCAGTAATAGCACTTTCCTGTCCAGTATAATCACAAGAAACCCATAGATTACCTTTCTCTGAGGTAAAGCACGCTCTAGTCTCCTTATCTCTAGGAAGATTCAACACATTCACTTTGTAAGGACCTCCTCCAGATGATATTCTACTTGTATCAGTTCCTATTACATGCAAGTCTGCATGAACTCTTCCAGTTTTAGAATTTATCGCCTTCAGCCAGTTTTCTCCATAAGTAGAAACCACCTTTGCGGCTTCCTGATACCTCAAATAAATAGGAATAATAGGAAACTTATCCTTTTGAGGCTTAAGCATTTTAGCTTCTACGGACTTCTTTTTCTTCTTAGTCTTTTTATCGAAAGTATCAACTTCAATGCCTAAGATTTCAAACAGTTTGATTACTTGTTTAGAACTACTCCAATTTATAACACACTGTGGTTTACCATTAAAACCAGAAAATAGGTCTCCTTGCAAATCTATCTTGGTAAATAGACTTGATACCTTCTTCTTATAAGCTTTCAATTTTAAGCTCTGATAAGGCACTTCTAGGTCATCTTTTGGGGAGCGTATATACTTATCCTTTAATAATCTTCTTTCCTCCTCTGCTATATCATCAGGTTTATCATAATCCATTTCTGGATAACGAATATCCCAATCTCCATTCTTAACTCTTTTAGAATCCCATTCTACTACCCAATCATTCAACTCTTGCTCAGATGTCTTGAGTTTAAGTAAATCTTTGGCCATCTTGTTTTTCCATTTAGCAACATCAAGATGAACTCCACAATGCTTAACATAAGCTAAGGATTTAGCAAACTCACACTCAAACTCTGCAGCCAAAACTAGGTCTTGAAGCTTAAGTTCTTCCATCTGCTTATCTAGAATGTCCTCCAGATACATAACATCTCCAGCAGCATAAACAATCACATCCTCAGTAAGACCATCATTTATGATTTTACCTCGGACTGTTTTATCAATGTCTATATTAAGATACCTCTTAGCCATAGCCTTCAAAGAATAACTAAGCTCGTAATAAGGAAGTTTTCCTGCCTCTTGTATAAACTCATATCCTGGAAGTTCTACTCCAAGTTCATTATACAGTTCGTTAGTTATAATCTTCGGATATCCTAAATAGATTAGTTGTTCAGCCAACATTATGTCATATATCTTCTTAGGATATATACCTTGAACATACATAAAGCACAAGTCAAACATTAGATTTACTCCAATAACTAGTACTCCAGATTCTAGATAGTCCTTTAGAGATCTTTTTTCACATTCTGTTAGAGTAGTCCAATCGAATACAACTTGGTTATTTTTATTTCCAAGTTGAACAGTTAATAAATCTTTAGTATGAGCATCGAGACCCATAGTCTCAGTATCAAACTGAACCCTTTTCAAAGGCAACAGAAAATCCATTGCCTTCTCAAAGGGAATATGTTGATACTTCTCGGGGCGAAAGAGAGTTTTATTTCTACTTACTAGATAAATCATCGTGACTATAGATTGTTATATTGTTAAGGACAATATCCTCATTATCTATATTCAGTTTTTCGATAACTTTATCTTTAACCAACTCTTGCATTATGTCCTCTGAGAGGTCTCCAACTACTTCAATATCTACCATTGTCCCTAGTTCAACTCCTACTTCTACCTTAACATTTCTTGCTAATGGTTCGTTATAGGGTGCTCTAGGATCGTCAGCTGCTCCTATTGGATAATTATCGAAAGTCCTCATAAGGGTCATATGACATAGGGTCAACCAATTCCCAATCATCTGCATTCATATCTTCACCATCAAAGGGATAATATGTACAACTTTGGTCTGAAAAGTCATACATTATGAACTGGTCATGATAAGTAACCCCAGCTTCACACTTTCCCATAAGAACCTTCATTTGGGTAGGTATAGATTTCATCTTCAAGACATCCTGTGCAGGAATTTCTGCAGGAATCTGCATAAATACTACAAGGCTACTTTGAAAGACTCCTCTTCTTATTACTTCTCCTCTACGCAATGCTGGTAAAATTTCCTCGAATTTCATTATAATAAATTTTTAAGTTGATTAGAAAATCTACGTCTTAGTTTAGCTAATGCTCCTTCTTTCATCTGTCGGATTCTTTCTCCTCCAACGCCATACATATCGGCTATAATTTTCGGATTTACTGGAGCCATTCCAATACCGAACAGCATACAGATTAAGTCATGCTCTCTAATAGTCAATTTTGAGAGCAAATTCTCGATTTCCTTAGCTACATAAATCTTATTCACCTGTTCGTCTAAAGGGTCTTCCCCATCAGGTATAACATCACAGACTTGGCTGTTTTCCTCATCTCCTCCTATAAAATCATCCACAGATACTAGCTTGTTAGAAAATTGAGCAAGATAATCAATCTGCTCCCTAGGAATATCAGTCATTTCCGATATTTCTTCCGAACTAGGATTTCTATCGTGAGATTGTAGGAATTTATTAGTTGCATCGAGTATACTAATTACTAGTAATTGCTGAGACATTGGCAAGCGGATTTCCCTAGCCTGCCAATATATAGAGTTATAAATACTTTGTCTAATCCACCATACAGCATATGATAAGAATGTGACACCTCTTTCTGGGTCAAACTTATCAATAGCTTTCATTAAACCTTCATTTCCACTAGAGATTAAATCCATCAAAGGAATACCTCTGTTTTGAAATTGCTTAGCAATAGTTACAACGAATCTTAAATTAGATTTTATAACCTGCTCTCTAGCAACATCATCTCCCTTTTGGGCTTCACAAATAAGACGAGTTACCTCATCACTATCCAATATTTTATATTTGGATATATCTTTGAGGTAACTAGTCAATAATGAATCCGAGCGGTCGGTGAAAATGATTTTCTTACTCACCTTCTTTCACAACCTTGGCCTCTGAAATTTCATCTTTCGGAGCATTAAGTCCTATACGAATTGATAGTACAGATACATATGCTTCCATTGCTTTTAGTTGGGCAATTAACAAATCACGATTCAGATTATCTACTTCTTTGCTCTTATCGCTCAAAATAAATTCTCTAAGTTTGTTAGCACGTTCATTGACTTCATTAAATTCTCCCAACATTCTCTGAAATACAGCTTGTTCCATTTGATTAATTTTTGATATTACAAATGAATCTAGACCCGTAGGTTTTAAGGAAATTAGTTTCTTCCTTTACTATCTCATAAATTTCAATTATTATTAATGATAATATTGACCCTCCAAGAATATATAGGAGGATGTTATTAAATATCCAGATATAATGGTTCATAAGAAATGTCATAAGCATCATCAAGAATAGACACATTAGCAATTTTAGTCGCTCCAATGTCTGTTAACTGATGATTTCCTTCATGAATATGACCACAAAAAGCATATTTTGGTTTCTTATCTAGAATAGCAGAAGCCAAAACTTCATTTCCAGCATCAACAGGAGTTGAGTGCCACATATTAGGAGGTACTAAACCACAATTATTCAATTTAGGAGCATCATGACTAATCAGTATGTCACAATTTCCTGGAATATTTTGGTACAACTCTTTTAGCTTTTCGTCAGAATACATAAATGCCCAGTTACCAAATATATGGCAGGCTGGAGTTCCATATATTCTGTATACCTTTCCATCATTACTTAGATAATCAAAGTGAGAATTATCTAGGTATACTGCTTTCCCTTCAGTAGGAAATGTAATTATAGAATTTACCCACATAAATTCTCTATTCTCAAACACAAAGTCGTGATTTCCAGCTACAAATACGACTTTTTCACATGGAAGAGATTTTATCCAATCAGCAAATTCTGTCTTTAACCACTTCTCACACTGTGGTTTATTCCTTTGCATCCTTAATGGAACAATATCTCCACAGATTAATACTAGCTCGCATGGTTGAATATCTTCAATTAGAAATCCATGCAAGTCACTTAAAATACATATTTTCATAATTTGTGCGCTAAACCATAAACATTCTTAGTCCATCCATTCATATGTCCTTTATTGTTTCCAATCAGACATCCTCTGTTAGGGTCTACTGAGTATACCTTGTGAGTAAAACATGAACCTCTAACCTTACAGAATACAACATCTCCAATATTACATTCTTGCCAAGTTATAGGCGTGACAAGATGTTTCTCATTACTCTTATACATAGGTAGCATTGAATTTCCTGGTTCGCTTGTAACAAAAGACTCACCATTCTTCAACCTCTGTATTTTCTTCAGCGTGTTTGGGTTCATATTCTTTTAATCCTTTTTTAGTCATATTAGAAATAATAGTTATATATTTCTTTTCACCATCCTCTTCATAACTCCAAACATGGTTGTCGATAGCTTGGTCTATAGTCTTGTTATAATAGGAATAATCTAAGATAGCTTCCCAAGTAGCCATGCTCTTTGCAATACTATTCTTTTCTTCTTTAACTGCCCAGTTAAATATCCATAACAAATGCCAAGTTCTGAAAAACGTTATACAAATCATAGGGTCCCACTCGTGCCTAGGACTATCCCACTTATCTTTCCATCCAAGTGCGTGAAATCCTATATCAATTACTGGATTGTAGTAATCTCTCCTAATAGGAAGCCCAAACGTCCAAAACCTCTTTCTAAAGAGAAAATGAGCCTTCGGACGTTTAAAATATTCTCTGGCTTTCCACCAATGATACCAAGGGTTTCTATACTCATTCCACCCTGGAGAGATAAACGGAATTTTACTATGAAAGAAATAGGAAACCTGATATCTCAGGCTTCCATATTTTTTACTAAATAAATATTCCTTAAGGTTCATCTAGTTCTGGGTATCTTTCCAGCACTCTACTGGTAAATTTTTCAAATATCTCATCTTGAACGTATTCAGATAAAACACTTGAGTCATTAATTATGTTTAATTTCTCTAAGTAGTATCCCATATTATCTCCAAATACACACTGCAATGTAAATAGGTCAAATTCAGAATCATTATCCAAATCCTTAATCACAGCATCAATGACCTCATCTAGATCCATAGACAAGTCCCTTTCCACTATAATTTCATATGTTACTGATATTCTATGCATGATTTAATTCTCGTCTTCAATATTAGACTCTCCCTTATCTAGTTCTTTTCCTTCTTTATCCAAGAATTTAAAACATTTCAATTTGAAAGCCTCTGATTTCATATTTTCTATCTTGATAACAATACCCTCATGAGGTACTTTATTATCACAAGATGGAGAAGTACGTTCCATATAGAACTGGGCATCGTTTGCTAATTTCTCCATAAAGTTCTCATTCCAGTGTTCGGCTTCATTAAGTTCTGGATATAGAGCTTTTGCAGTTCCATAATACCATTCTTCCACTGGGGTAAGCCCAACCTTGGCACACCATTGTTGAACTTCACGAGCAGAAAACTCATGAACAACTCCATCAACATTAGTTATAGTTACTCGATAGATGCGAACCTTAAAGTGTTTTTCTGGAGTATATACTTCTCCTTCTTTAGGAGGCATACATCCATAATCATAGTTCTTTTGGATATAACCACCATTTGGTAAGAATCCTACTATCTCATAATATGCTGTCATGCCTTTAGACAAACAAGGCTTTACTATTTTGTCAGCCTCTGCCCAAACATCACATCCGTAGAATCCTGGAGTAACATTTTTGTTATAGAACTGATTCTTAATTACAGTTCTAGAGGCATAGAGATAGTCATACTTATTAAACTCTTCTCCTGTCAACCATTTAGCAATCTTCTGTTTCCAATCTAGGTCTTGCTTACACAAAACATATGCGGAAATACCAGAAGTACCATGTATTTTCTCAGTAATACTAATTAAGTCATTAGGATGAATTACATTAGGACATTTCTTAATAAGAGTTGTGTCGTAGTGGAATCTAAACTGTTCATCAATAACCTTGCTGATTCCTTTGACTTTCTTCGTTTGGTTGTTACGTGGAGTTCCTCCCTGCCCTTGTTGTCTCTTGGGAATGTACTTTTTGTTAATCCAAAATTCTTTGCCTTCATGTTCTACAATATCAAATTCAATACCTGCTTCAACTTCAATCTCCTTATTAGTTACAGACATTATGTAGTTCTGAAACTGGACTACTGGAAGAATAAAACCTTCAGACAGCTCATTCTTTAATCTGATAGCTTTTACTCTACCATTATCCTCAAACATACCAGTTTGTTCTGCGTCGTTGTTTAATTCTTTATGACGATAAAGATTACAATATCTCAGAAAATCTGGATTTATACAACAAGCCGTTGGAAAATATACATATAGTCCTGGCTGAGAATCAATCCCAGTAATGATATTGAAACCATCAATGGTACAACACTTAAGTCTAGTAACTTCTGGATTACTATGCGCTCTGAAATTTTTAATGTCTACAATCTTCGCCAAATAATTTACATTGGCTCTTTTACTCTTAGATAACTTCATTTATTCTCTATTTAAAATGGTTCTTCTGTAGTTTCTATAAATTCACACATAAAGTTAGCATATACCTGAGCCTGTGTTTCGTTAAACTCATTATTAAAGTAAAATTGAAACACATGGAATAATTCGTGATAGAAGGTATTTCTTATCTGTTCGTCACTAAGAGAAACCGTTCCATCATGTTCAGAATTAATAGTTCTAGCTAACTTAATGGTATTAGTAGCATCACAGAAATAACCATAGTTATTGTTTGGAAGAGAATCTTCTATGACTACAGTTATTTCTTGATTAGCTACTTTAAATTTATCTGGAAGCTTTCCTCCCTTATTCAATTTCGTCATAGTAAGCTGAATATAGCTTATTTAAATAATTTACAAACTCCTCTTTGCTCTCAAATAAGTTATCTACGTCTGGAAGCTTTACCTTGTTGGCTATTCCATCATTATCATAGTACACAATGTCTATACCACTCACACTATGACACATCGTATCGCACATTCCAGCAAAGATTAGAATGTCATTTTCTGATAAGTAGTTACTCAACCAGGGAAAATCTTTATTATCGTCTACATGATGTCCATAATACCCACAATTCCAACTTTTTCCCTCTGAGAACTTACCAGAGTATTTGCTAACATAGGATAATACTAGTAAGAGAAGTTCATCTTCTTCAAAAGAACTCTTGTCAAATTCAATAGTATCTCTCATATAATCCCCATCGTTTGCATCGCACTCCACATATACTATATACAATTCCCTATTATTCGGAATAATGGAGTATTTAGCTTTCTTCAAAATATCAAACTTTTTGTATTTCATCGCGTATCAAGTACAATAAAATTATCACACATTTTTATAACATTCGCTCTTATTCCTCCCTTTAAAGCTCGTGTATCACACACTTCATACTTTTCTTCTAGGAGAGAGGCGTCTTCTTTAGTAATCTTTACCCAATAGACACCATTTTTCTGTTTAGAACCATTCCATATCAGATGCTTTACTAGCCAGATATAGCGTTTCTCTACATCATTCATTGTTAATAATAGATTTATAGATTTTCTCAGACTCCTTTAAGAACAACTCTGATATGTTTTCATCAGTAGTAAGTTCCTCCATAAAGATTCTTCCGAATTTTATATTGATAATACTCATAGAAGCCATAGCTTCTCCATAAACCCAATCCTTGAAACATACATTACTAGCTTCTATTCCGGTATATGTAAGTTTCCTGAGCATACATATAGAGCATATTTTCTTACACTCTTTTCCTATCTCTACTAATTCCGTTAATTCATCCGGACTAGCCTCTCCTATATCTCCAATCTTACTTAAATAGGCTGAAAATTTGGATTCTGACTCTTTGTCTTTGTAATACATAACAGAGTATACCCCACTAAATCGTGGGGCAGATTCTATGTCTAGAACAGCTATTTCGGAATCAGTAATAAATACATCGTCTATGTAATTAAAATAGACGTTTCCTAGAAGGGTAGAATCTTCAAACTCAGTTGGACATAACATTGCATATGCCTTTGTCCAGGTTTCCTCTTCTATATCCTGAACCTTGTGAGACATATTAATCATTCCTATTTCGTATAAACTACACTCATCTGGAACTTGTAACTCCATATCAGCATAGTTACCACCATAGTAATACTGTCTATAGTTAATCTTTTTCATTTTTATGCCATAATATAATTATGCTTCCTATTAAAAACAATATAAGGTATATAGCGAAGGGAACCAATGAAGGATGTATCGCAAGTAGATTATTCATAATCCCTTATACATTTTAACACTGGTTGTAGGGGAGTCCCTTCATCAGATAGATAGAAATACTTAACAGTAGCCATCTTTCCAATAAGCTCTTTAAGCCTTTCTCTATACTGCTGCTTAAGCTCTCTGGAACCCATCGGCTTAGCCTTAAATTCTATACCATCTTCAGTTATTAACGTAAAACACATATCCTCTTCTCGAAGACCTTCTGATAAGCCAGTAATTTCAAACTCTGCATCCTTGTAGAATTTAAATTTAAGCATATCATTAGTACGTTTTCCGAAGCCATACTCTTTATCAGGATTTCTACATACTACTCCTTCCCAACCTTCTGATACATACTGGTCGTGGAGTTTCATTATGTTCTCATATTCAGAAACCTTTTCCTGTGGAACTAATTGCATTTGAAGTTCTCCTTCTTCCCATTCTCTATTTGGGTCAAATCCAAGATTAAGTTCCTTTTGCAACTGCTTAAGAATCTCTAATCTATCTGAGAACTTCATTCCAGGAATCATGATGTCGTAAACATAATATTCAAGCCAGTCGCAGTCAACTGCGTTCTTCTCAAGACGAGCTGCTCCACTGATTTGTTGGAGGCTTTTACCATGTTTATACAACTCTCCATCAAGTATGTAAGCGGGATGAGATTCGAAGAACTTAAGCAATTTCTCATTTCTTCTGATATGACCTGTTGAATAGTCATAATTTCCCCCTCCCCTAGAAGCAGATAAAATCTCACCATCCTTGTAGTAGAAGGAACACCTAACTCCATCAATTTTTCGGCTAGCATACCAATACTTAACCTTATTGATTGAGGATTCTTTAACCTTATCTGCAGATTTTGCAAGCATATGCTTTGCAAATCCATTCTGGTCCGTCTTGATGTCTCCATAAAACTCCTCCAATTGCGTTTCACTATAGGTTTCTGGATCATTTTCCATTTCCTTGTAACCTTTATCTAAATATTTCTTAAGCTCAGACTTAAACTGTAACTCAAGCTGCTCTCTATGCGTTCTACCAGCCTTACCCTTAGTAATAACGATTTCTGGCTGTTCTGTCATCTTTCCATGTAGCTGTCCAGTAACTCTATTTATTACAAATCCAGCTTTTTCTTCATCCCACTTTTCAGTAGTAGATAGGTATACAACTCTAAATTTACCAGTAGAGGCTTTGCTTAACAAATATTTAATCATTCTTCACAAAATTTGATTGGATAGTATTTATTCAGGTCAGAAATTATATCTCTAAAGTCTACATTCTCATTTATAGAATATTCTTCATCTACTTCACTAAGTAAATCTTTGCAAATATCAACGATAGTTTCTTTAGATATTAAGTATGATTTATTTTCGTAGTTATATCCTAGAAATGCAGCATCATAGCAATAGTCCATGACTAGGCCTTCGTTATCCGAGATAAAGTCATCCCAATTATTTATAAATTGTCCAAACAATGTGTCGACTATACTCCATTGAACTTCTTTAATAATTGAATCTTCAAGATCCTCTGGACATTCTGGGATATTGTCCATAATTAAACCTAACTCCCAATCAGAGTATGATTCCAAGGCTCTCCTTGTTTCCTCATAGCCAGGAAACAATCTCTCCATTATGTCTTCTCTTGTTTCTGTCATTTCTGATAGTCCTTAACAATATTCCATAAATCATCTATGGTATCTGTAGGAATTACATTCCCATCCTCATCATATGCCTGGTTTGGGTCTCCTCCGAATCCGGGCTTCTCAAACAACCACCAATTAATCCAGTCTACTCCTTCATCAGAGAAAAGTTCTGGAAGAACAACATTAAGGAAATTCCAACCTAGTTCTGAAATAGGCAATTCAAACAAATCAATACCAAAGTCACTCCATCTATCCAGTTCCTTATTATAATTCTGGGCATTCTCAATCAGTTTAATAAATCCTTCTTTAGTCATAACAATTACCTTTTTATAATTTCCTTTTTAATATCTTCTTTCCAACCGCAATCACACTCCTCTGCCGCTGCAGTAAATGCTTTCTCTAAGTCTCCACTATCCATATATTCAGAAACTAATACATCAGTATCAATATCATACCTTTCGATAATTTTCTCTGTGATTACTTTTAAAGCCATTCCTTCTAGTTCCTCGTATAGGGCGTCTTCCAAATTACTAGATAATTCTTCCCATTCGTCATTCATTTTAGAAATAGCTTTTCTGCTATCTTCTTGAGACATTCTAGACTCTAATTCTAGAATACGTTCTCTTAATTCTTCTTTTGTCATGGAACTTTCAATACATTCTTAATAACAATCTCCTTCTTCATCTTACCAAACTGCTTCTCTATTTCATCTGGAATATTCACTTTTATGTCCATCAACGATGTTAGGTATTTAACTTTATCCCTAACATCATCAATCAGAGCACCATTAGTTTTTATTCTCATTCCAATGTCTTCGATCCTTCTAGATAAGCATATAATTAGCAAGATATTACATAACCCTATTACTGCCAAAGCGTATACCATCATACTCCAGTATGTCCAAATCCACCTTCTCCTCTCTCAGTAGAGGGTAATTCTTCTACAGCCTCCCATTCTATAGTTTCATGCTTAGCAATAATCATTTGGGCTATCCTCTCTCCGTCCTTTATTCGCACAGGATGATTAGAAGTATTAACTAGTACTATCCCTACCTCCCCTCTATAATCAGCGTCAATAGTTCCTGGAGAATTTAAAACTGTAAGCCCATGCTTCAAAGCAAGTCCGCTTCTAGGACGGATTTGTGCCTCATAACCCTTAGGTAGAGCTATAAATAACCCAGTAGGGATTAAACATCTACCTCCAGGTTTAATCTCAATAGTGGAGGCCGCTGGGATTGTAGCAACCTTCTTATCAGTTGGATTTCCCTCTTTGTCTAGGACAAATGGAGCATCTGGAGCCTCTATAAGACTTATAGCTACTACATCTGCATCAAAGAAGTTCTTTTCTGGTTTGCTGTCTACTAGTTTGATTCTACTAAAATCTCCACAGATATCCATACCTGCTGAAAGAGGAGTTTCATACTTAGGAAGTTGATGTCTGGATTTATTAATTATTGATACTTTCATGGAGCAAAATAAATTCTTTTAAGTAAAACTTAGCATCTATAATACACTTGGGAACTAGTCCTTCTAACTCTAAATCGTTTCTTATAGCGTCCCTCACAATGGTAGCCGATATTCCTTCTTCTACCTGTTCTCTAGCCATAAGAGTCATAGATATGTAATCCTTTAGCATAAACTTTGGAAACCATGTAGTAATGATTTCATACCCATCACTATAGTAGATATTAAAAGAGGATTCTTTTATAATACTAACTATATTAGCATATAAATAGAATCCCCAATCCTGAGAGTTGTCTGACTCATCAGTTAAATCCTTAAGAGGATGTATCACACATTTATTAAGCAGACTTTCCTCTTCTAGCGCTGTCTCTAATAATCTCATTCTAATATTTATCGGAATGGGATTTCTAGCATTTATTTTATCAGCACTTCCAACCAGCAAAAGAACCTTATCATTCTCTAAACAAGCTTTTCTAATTAAAGCTAGATGCCCATTATGAATGGGCTGAAATCTAGCTAAAATAACTCCGTATTTCATTTGGAATCTTTTTGTTTATTAGTTATCTCTGTAGTTTTAATTATCTCTCTAAAGTCTAATAACTTCCAGTTTTGTCTCTTATATTTCTTATGGTCTTGTGCAAAATCCTTTAAATCAGATTTATTACAAAACAAAGCAAAAGCATAATCAACTATAATTTCAGAAATCTTTTCGTAGTTCTGCTCCTTATTTGTAGTCAAGTTGAGAATTACATCATCAATTTCTAAATCTGGACAGTTGTATTTAGCTGGAATGTAGTTTTTGTCATTATAATAAACGCAAACAATATTTGTAAATTTTCTAATCATATTAAGCTAGTTAATTCTCTTAATTTAATAGGAGTAAATTCAAAGTTAAACCAATCTCCATCTGTAGTCTGAAACATATGAGAATCCCAATCTATTGTTGTAATCTTTGGAACTGTTTTTACAGGATTACAATTAATGATTACAGGAAGCCCCACCTTAAATGCTCCAGTAATACCATCATAGACCTTTCCGACACCAGATTTGTGCCAAACCTTTATTCTACCATGTTTAGAGTGAAGAAGGTCTTCTTCCTCACTAGTGAAATCTTTGAAGATGTTCTCCTCCAAACCCTTTATCAGAAGACACTTTTTACTAAGAATATCAGATACGTCACTCTTTTCTACCATATACAGTATAATTATTTAATGTTTTAAGTATCTTATCTATAGTACAAGTATTAGCCTCACTATAAAAAGCCATTACTGGTTCTGAATCATTATTGATGAGCACTGCAAAAGGAGTATGTCTAGCGCTAAAACCTCCCTTAAGCTTGAAGGCGTTTTTACGTTCCTTAAACAAGCCTTCATGGTAAGTTTGTAATTCTACTAAAGGATATTTAGAAAGAACCTTTTTTAATTCGTCAACCAGATGTTGACTGTTATCATCATATGCAACCTTAAGAATCATTTCCAAAAACGTGATGTTATGTCTTTAACTATGGGTTTTCCACAGCTATTATCTATATGAAGCATAACTTGATTAGTTGTCTTACTATTTAAAGGCCCGTTTTCTTCAATATATGGACCTAGCTTGATATAATCGAAATGCTTCATATTCACGTGCTCTGATAGTTCTTGTCTACCTGAGTACCATGCCACTTTTAAATTCGGATAATAATCTTTAACAAAACTAGCTAACACATTTACTAAGTGAGGGTCAGAATCCCCTCCCATAAATGCTATACACGAAATACCATCTGTAATTAGTTCGTCTAGATGAATAATGTAATCATCAGAGAACCCCTGCGGATATTCAATTAATGGTTTACCTATATCTTCGGCTAGGTATTGACTATGACATCCTTTACAATGACAAGGACAGTTAGATATATTTATAGCTAATGTAATCTCATCCGGAATTTCCTGAAAGACTACTCTGGCATCAACATATTTAAGCATACTCCTCAATCTTTTTAGTTTCTGTATCTAATATAAAAGGTCTTCTTACGTCTAAGCAAGCAAACTTGTCAGTAATAATGGGTTCTGATTCCAATTGAGTATGCCCAAATATTTGATAATATGTAGACTCTCTATCTCCTTCTCTGACATCGCTCCATACCATACTGCCTGTATTAGACCACCCTCCTCTCATACGAGATACTTCCCATAGGAAGCCAACTAGAAAGTCCTCAGGCTTAGTAATTAGGTCAGTAATAGTAAAATCCATACTCTTTAACCAATCATTAGTAACTCCAGCATGAGTATATAGAATACCTTCCGAGAAGTATTTGAGTTGGAATAGAGACTTGAAATTCTCAAACATTTCCTTAATTAGCTCTGCATTAGCGTAATCATACCTAGAAGCACTTCCGAAATCATAGCAATAAGCACAGTCGTGATTTCCAAGGAGTAGTATTACCTTATCGGGATTATCAACTTTGAATTGGATAATCTCTTTAAACTCCTCTATCGCATTCTCTCTAGTAATACCTTCATAACCATATGGGTCGAGGTAGTCCCCTAAAAAGACTACCTTATCCACACTATTAATCTTCTCTTTTGCTTTTCTCCAGAATGGTCTACCGTGAACATCTGGAATAATTAAAACTTTACTCATACAACTTTATCAATTCTATAATGTGCTTTTTCATCGTATTTCCACGCATTACATCTTTCTTTATTTCCTCTACAATAATACCCGAAGTCTGCACAAGTCAAGCAATCTTTACATAAGTTTTCTTTAGCATATTCAAGATATATTTGTCTCTTCTTTTCTTCGTCATTCCCATAAAATACTAAGGTATAAACGGTTCTATCAACTGAGCATCCAGGTCCTGCAAAAGTTTTAGCTTGTCTAGATACTATATGAGATAGATTAAAATGTTTAATAACTTGCATTTCATTAAGGAACTTCTCCAGCTCAGCAGCTGTTCCTACAAACTCTTCTATTTTATACATTTTTTGAATATGTTCTTCTTTCAGCTTCTATTCTTCTATCCTTACCAAAAGCAGTGATAGGTCTTAGATAGCCAATAATTCTGGTATATTGAGTAATATGTTCACTTCCACATTTAGGACATACCTTAATGGGAGCTTTCACAATATGTTTACAATCCTCGCACTTACTATTAGGAATATTGAACGTGAAGTAATTAGTTCCTTGCTGAATAGCAAAGTCTATAAGCTTCAAGTATTGCTCCTTAGACAGATGTTCCTCCAAGTTAATGTGAGCTGCACTACCTCCATCTGTATACTGATAAGTCTGCCTTCCATGAAGTATAAACTTATCCAACACTGATGTATCATCATGGGCATTATAGAAGTAACTATTGTATAGATTCCTATCTTCAGGAACCCAATAGCCATCTGCTTTATCCCATTTATAATTTTTACCACCAAGTCCCTCTGCTGGAACAACTTCAGAATTAAATAGGAAAGGTCTTTTCTTATCGTGGATGGAATGAATCTTATTCTGCTCCTTAATAGTTCCGAGGATTAGTTGCAAGAACTCGAAATACTCTGGATTATTAGATACTTTCAGTCCTAGGAACTCAGCAGCTTCATTCAAACCATTTAAACCAATAGTACTGTATAGGTCTTTAATATTGATATATCCACCATTAGAAGAAGCAAACATCTTCTTTTCTTCCCATTCATAGAGCATAGTCTTATAAGTAATGTGATACTTGTAGACTCTATCAAGTATACCTATTAACCACCCTTTAAATTGGTTAGCTACATCCTTAGACCATATTTTATGATTATAACATTTATAATAATCTTGTATAATTCTATTGATATTGAGAGTTATCACATTACAGCTACCAGTTTTGACCCCAGTCATACCAGAGGTAGGACTAAATGTATTCTCCGCCAATTCATTACGAAGTCTACAACACGAAGCTAGACTATCCGCACTATCAGAAATATAAGTAAAGAAACTATGACCTTGTGCATACATTTCTGCGCACAAATCTTTGTATTCCTTATCTATAATATCTTTTCCATCATGCACCATAGCGAAAGTTTCAACTGGAAAGGTTAGTACCTGTTTCAGACGCAGCTTGTTGAACCAAGACATAAATAGTCTTTGCAACGTATCAATCGCACTCCACTCCGGTTTCGTTCCGTCTGGATAATAAAATTCTCCAAACAAGGACTCGAAGTATGTCTTATCATAATACGACACGTTAGTAAAGGGTGATTGATAACTTCTATTTCCTGCGGGCTGATTAATTCCCCAAACAAACTGCTTGAATGCTTTGAGAATACTATCTTTAATAGTACGCTTAATGAGTGAATGCTCGGAGGTACATATACAGTCAAGCTTTTCATACCACTTTTCTCCATATTCAGCTATGATATAATAATTAAGAGCAATGAAGTAACTTCCTACAGCAACTGCTCCTTTACACTGAGAAGATAGTAGAAACACTAGATTAGTAACCTGTCCACTAAACGACTGCAAATCATTAGGAGGACCAGGAGTAACTCCGTCAATATTACCTACACCTTCCAACATAAGTGGATATAATGAAACTGCCATACAATACTGTTTAAGTACGGATGTAGAAGCTTCATCATGAGTATAGATAATATGACTATCTAAGTCTCTAGAATATTGAGAGGCTAGTTCTGGATAAAGAAGCTTCAACTTCTTTTTCATACGATAGCGTTGAATTTCTCTGTTTTCGCGCTTTCTGTCTTCACTTTCTAATGTAGCAACATTCTTAGATACAACATTAGCATTTCCATCTGTTTCAGATGAAGTGGCTGCATTTTCAGAACTATTTATATAGTTGTCTTGATAACTAATCTTAGCTATGATTTCTCTAAGCCTAGATTGCTCACTTCTATATTGAGAATAAGCCGAGGCTACATCATCATAACCATAGTCTCTCAAGGTCTCAATTACAACATCTTGAATTTCTTCAATAGTAATTCCATCCCATAAATGCATATCTGATACCATAGCATTAATAACGTCTCTGTTCTCATCTGGGCAGCAGGCGTTAAATGCCTTAGATATTGCTTCTACTATTTTATTACTATCAAACTCCTGTAAACTTCCGTCTCTTTTTACTACCTGCATATTAAATACCCATTACGTCCTTAATTAACAATGTCTTCTCAAATTTATTAACCAAATCTCTCTTATCTTGGGTAATCAGGTCAGTAAATGCGTTATACACAGTAAATCCGTCTACAACATTGTCCGTCGTATAATACTTAGATTTTTCATCATAAAATAAATCTTTATAAACGTCAATCGGAGCAGATTCAGCTAATTTTACAGAACCAAATCCCATATTGATTTTAGAATTGATGCAATTATCAACCCAGTGGCCTAGGTCAGCGTATATATCATCTTTCTTATATTCCATCTCTGAAAGCTTCTTAAGCATCAAGTTAGTTTCGTCTGTCATTGACATAGCATTTCTCAAAAAGCTATAGTTAATAGCAGATTCAGGCTCTAGCTCAGAAACATTTAACATTTCTGGATTAAATACACACAGATTCAGACAAGCCATATTTAAAGCTCCTACATAGAACTTAACTAATGGTTTACGAGTATCTAGAGCATAAATCATACTGATTACTCTCTTATGATTATCCCAGGCATATTCGTCTGGTAAAACTCCTTGAATCCAAACTCTATTGTATATTACATCATCAAAATTAATCTCCCCGTCTTTAGTAAGTGATATTTGATCGGCAGGTTTAGCATTAATTATAAAGTTATCAGTCATTTTAGAAACTCTGTCCATAAATGGAGTTACATAAGCTTCTGTAGTAAAATATTCTTTATCTTTAATTCTAGTTGCCTTTCCTTGCATTAATTGTTCAATCGTCAATTCCATTTATTCCTCTTTTAATATACTATTAAGTATCTCTCCAGTGTCTGCCAAATCTACTCTGTCTGGCATCATCTCAAACGGTAGGTCATCTGCATCAAAATCCAGCATAATTTGCTTCATATTAGATGTCTTATCTCCCCAATACTCACTTGGGGAACTTGTAGCTTTAGATATTGAATCTTCTAAGGTATTAATTAATCTTTTAATATCTTCAGTCATAGTTGCATGACATACAAACTTCGGAGTTGTTATCAAAAACATCCCAAAGTGGTCAATAATGAATTTATTGATATCTGTATAACCAAACTCCTCCGCCAAATCTTTTAATTTTTTACTAAACTTGGTATATTGGTAGTTCTTTATTTTAAAGTAGTAACCTATATTTTGAAGTAATGCTTTCTTTAAGCAAGTCTTATATCCTCTCATAGTCTTACCTACAACAGAATCTCCCACTTTACACTCATGTAATATAAAGGTTATTTTCCCGTCTTTAAAGTACCATCCAAATCCATCTGTCCAATAAAACTTTAGTAGTATACATTCCCCATTAGAGGATGTGCTTATACCTAGTTTTACTGCATCTTCTAACATAGGTTCATTACTGACTACCCCATTCTCGTCCAAAGCATTATACAGGATTTCTTCACCTGTGTACCGTTTCCATTTATCCATTTAATCGTTAATTAGTTGTTACACTTTCATAATTAAATTACGTTTTATATCTATCAAACTTAAATTTATCTCAAAATAAAAAAGGAAGACCACCCTAAGGTAATCTTCCTTTTAAAACTTATATCTTTAAGAAATTAGGCTTCGATACCGAAAGCAATCCAAGTACCGTTCTTAGTGTTCTTAGAAGGAGTATATTGTGCAGTTGCTACTACAGCTTGTCCCTCAACAACATCCTTAGTCTTTACTAACTCAGCATTTCCTTTGTACTTACCGCTCTTATACAGCTCCTTAATTGCATTCTTAGCGTCAGCCTTGTTAGTATCAACCTGACAAACTACTGTCTGAGTTTCCTTGTCAATCCACTTGTAGAATGTTTTAAACTTACGTTTTCCATCGCCCTTAACATCGTCAATCTTATATGGACGCTCACGAGTGTCAGCAACAGACGATTCAACAGTAATCAAATAACCAGCACCGGGACAATTCTTACCTTTCTTTGCAAGATATTCAAGCATGAACTCTTTTACATCACGCTCTGTGATACCCTTAGTCTGTTTAGCTTTCCAATTTTTGTAAGCCTGTGTTGCATCTCCGTTCACATGGAACAATGTGCTTTCTACTTGTGCGATTGCTGCTTCTTTGCTTTCTGCTACTACTTCTACTTTCTTAAAATTCAAAATCGTTGTACTCATAATAAATAAAAATTTTAAACATAAATCATTAACATATAATCTAGAACTATTTTTCTGTATCTAATCAGTATCGTTTCCCTTACTGATGTAATCAATTATACTTCGTAATTTAGGGAAACCCTAATCTTTAAATGTTAATTTTATGTTAAAGGGTGTTAAATTGACCCTAGTCACACACCTTATGCTAAATAATAAAATTTCCGACTTTTGTCTTTTTATTAGTTAAAGCATTCTTTATATCCTATATCGGAAAACCTAAACTCTATGAACATTCCTATATGGAATCGTAATCCTTATAGAATATGCCCCTTGAGGTCCAGACTCTGATGTATTTTCTCTACTTGGCAATATTTTGAGACTATTCTACTAGTCTCTCTACACTATCATGAAAGTGTAAGATAATATAGTTGTTATCTTCAAACCATTCCTTAGCTACCTAGTATTTTCTAAACATCTTATGGAGTAGCTTTTCTACCTGTTTATCTCCATCCCTTACATCTAACAATTGATATCCAAAGGCGCAGGTATTATAGCACTTCATTCTCCTCTAGACATCTTTAGCGAAGCCTATCTTCAAAAAGTTGTTGTTTCTTAATAGATATATCATAAAAATTTTTAACATTAAAATGGTACATAATTGTCTAGCAAAATTTTGAGTTGTTTGGGCATATCCTTGGGCTTTATTCCAAAGTCAAGGAAAGTATTACACCCATACATTAAATCCTCGCAAATGGCCCCTAGGGACTTCAGGAAGGTATTTTTTTCCACCTCCCCAAAGTCGTTACCTACTTTTAGGAGAACATCATAACAAGTTACTTTTTGACCTTTTTTCCTTAACTCATTAGTTATATAACAAGTGAGAGCAATACAAGCTAGTTTATCTCCCATATTGCTATTTAGGTAATTTAAGGTAAAGTATTTGCTATAAATTGCTGACAATTTTTCAAAGCTGATATTTTGAAGGTCGTTCATCCAGAGAATAGTCTCTATAACCTATCTGATATGCTACATACTTCAATAGAGTTTTAAACTCATGAAATCCCTCACGTAATTCTCCATAAGTAACCGGTCTAACCTTACTATAAAAGTTTGGAATAGTAGAAACTACCAAGTAATTAGCTTGGATTTTAGGATTCTTTAGGTGATAGAACTTCTCAGCACATAGCTTCAGAAGATATAAATACATTGCAAACTCTCTACTGTAATGAAACTTCTTGATATTATTGTCGATTTCACTGACAATCTTACCAATAGTTTTTATATCATTCACTACAATAGTGTTAGTCTCCATATCTATGGTATAATTATCTAATTTGGACTTTAAGTGCAAAATGAACTTCTTGCCGTTGGGACAAGTAGCTTCCACGTCCAATAAAATAGCTTGCTCATTTTCAGAAATAGGTGTTTTAGTTATCCCTTCAGGATGTAAAAGTTTCTGTACTTGCTTATTGCTATTTAATGCAGCCACACAAGATTTTACGATTTCTAGTGACTTATTATCAAGGTATATAATTTCCTTATCCTGAGCCAAATCAAATTCTTTAAGCTGTCTATTCTTCCAATAATTGGTAGATGCTTCAATAACAGACTTAGCTAGGTCTTTGGTAAGTTTTCCTTTGTAATATTCAACTTTATCTGAAGCAGCCTTCACATCATCAAATTTTACATCTCCCTTAAGGAAAACTGGATAAAGCTCATTAGCCATCGCTCCCAACTTAGCAGTCGGTTTACCAATGTCTTCTGAAAGCTCAAAACTATCTGGCTGTAACACGAGTTCGTGTACGGCACTACCAAGCTCAAGTGCAGAAGAGAAGGTATTTTTAAATCCAGTGAAAAATTTATCTGGATTTCCATCTTGCCTAGGATTAATTAATCCCAAACGAGAATTACTTACATATCCACTATATTGCTCGGAAAAATACACCTTATCACTTATCTTCTCTAACCTTAGCGTGTCTAGCAGAGGTCTAAGCTTGATGTCTTTTAATTCCATCCTAAAGTCTCTAATTCTAATTCATATGCAAATCTAATTTCGTTAATATCTAAACTATAAATGCGAAATAATGGGTCTCCATTCTGATTATGGGGTCTGTCAATTAACAGGGCTGGAAGACCAGAATTGATAGCCATTTGTACATTACTAATACTATCATCAATTAATACATCGCATTTGCCTTTTATCAAGTCAGCCTTATTTCCATGCTGATAATACATTTGATAAATAGGTCTTATGGGTAAATTGTATTTAGCTAGACAATTCCTAGTATAAACCTTACTGTTTATTCTCTTTGTGGCATAAATATATGGTTCAAAATTTGGTTTCTCTAGCAAGGGTAAATTTTCCCAAAACTCCTTATTATAGCGAAGACTTACTACGTTCCGTGTAATTACGTGTTCAACTAAATCAGATTCCCTTGGAAATAGAGCCTTGTAAGCTCCCCAAAAGTCAAAGATAGTATCATCCAAGTCTAGTGCTATTCTCAATGGATTACATAAATTCATTTATCTCAGATACTTCTCCTAAATATATCCCATGTTTATCGGCAAGTTCTTCGCAGAAATCATCATAATCCAGAAGATCATCTAAATCGTCGTACTTATTTATATACATACTCTTTATTTTTTCTTCACAATCCTCGTAGCTTCTAGCTACTACCTTACCAATTCTACAGACTTCATCTGTATGCCATGGAAATAAATATGTGTTCATAACTCGATTACTTCAATAACATTTAATCGCTTCTTAATTAAAAGTTCAAGGTCTTCTCTATCCACGTAGACAAAGTGACTCTTTTTCAAATCAGATAATGTAGAGTCAAATTCTAGAGAAAATGCTTCCTCAGTTCTCCAATTCTTCTTAGCTGTCCTCAAATAGAGGGCATACTCGTCATCAAAGTCATTAACTACACAGTTCTTAATCGTAGGAATTGGACCTTTAACTATTAACTTTTTCATTTCTTAAGCAATTCATAAAAATATTCTATAGGTATTACAGCTACTTGACCCACGCTAGGTGCTCCGTTCTTTCCTGCCTTCTTCCAACATATACAGAACGGTTTAGATTTATCACTACAAGCGTCCCTAATGTCAAAATAGTTTGGCATGTTTTGGGTAAACTTGGCTTGGATATTAACTGGAAGTTCATTGTTCATATCAACAATATCTATTTTGTCAGCATCAGCCAGTTTGTTCTGGCTTCTACTAGATACACATCCTTCATATCCAACATCTCTCAATTTATGAATTATTTCTAACTCATATTGAGAACCTTTTTGTTTACTTTTCTTCGCTTGCTTACTTCTTCTAACTGCAGGATCTGCCCATTCAAAGGTAATTCCATCTTTCGATTTAGCTCCAGAGCCAGGTTTATTAGCCCTAGCTTTAATAGAGTTTATCTCTAAGCCAGTTACTTCTGAGGCTTCTTCTATAGTTTCGAAGGTTTTCTTTTCTCCATTTTTAAATGTAGCTGTAACACTTGTATTAGTCTACTTTTTCATTCCGTTTATTCTATTTATTTTTTCATTAACTTTACATCTCTAGGGTTTCTCTAGTCAATAACGAGTTGCTCATTTATAAAGTCCAATAAGTCTTGTGTATTTACACACGCTCCGGCTGGAAGCTCACACCTATATACTGTCTGTCTAGGAAATTTGGATATTAGTGCTTCTTCGTCTCCAGAAATAAAGTTTTCTCCAGTATCATTAATTACTACGTAAAATACCATTTCTTTTAAATTTGTCAATAGTTAACTTAATCAACTCCTGAGTAGCTTTTCTTCCATAGTCCCTATAGTAATCACTTATATCCTTAGCTCCTGTGTTTCTGGGAATCATTGATACGATTAATTCTGGATGTTGTTTCCTAATCTTATTAGTAAAACGAACTCCAGTTAGGTCATTATCATATAGCAACACAATGTATTTGAATCTCTGCTTTAATTCTTCTAAAACTTTGTCAGAAACAAACTGAGTCTCAGAGTTGGGAGCTATAGCTGGTATTCCTAAAGAATATAAACACATTACATCTTTCATAGACTTAGTTATTACTACCAGTTTTCCAGTCTTAGCTAATTGTTTATAGCCTTGAATAGTCTTAGTAGAAACATTACCTATGAATCTAAACTCCTTTCGTTTTGGCATATAAATACGCCATTGCTCGATGTTCTCTTTCTTCCCAAAATAATATCCATAGATAGGACTATGTTGGGCAGACTGTGCATATATATTTCCATTTAAGAATACAGTACTACAACTGTATACCTTAAACCTATGTAGAATATCTTTAGTAATACCAAAGCTTCCCCACCACTTCAACTCAGGTTCTGAGAACTCCTTAGCTTCTATTTGGATGAAGGTTTGTTTTTCTTCCTCAAATTTCGGCTGGATTTTTACTGCAATCTTCTTTACAGGAGAATCCTTAGTATATCCAAAGTCCTTAGCTATAATCTTTAAAGCAGTGTGATAGTTACAATTATACTTTTCCATAACTACCCCTTCGAATGTCAAACATTTTCCGGAAGCAAAGTCCTTAAAATATAAGTTTCCAGATTTTCCTCTAAAAAAGCTGCAGGTGACATGACTGTCACTACGCAAAGGAGACTTGAACAGTCCTTTCTTAACTGGAATACCCAGATAATAAGTCATGTAAGTCTCCTCATTGTTCTTAGATAGAAGAAATTCCTTAGTAATTTTGGGTTCAAAAGTATAATCAAACATAGTCACTAAGGAATTTATGAATTACTCTACTAACAAATCATTATAGCAAGTTGTCAAGATCGAAGTCATTTCCTGGTGCAGCATCTACACCGGCAACATCTGCAATCGGGTCTTCTGACTTCATTTCGGTAGGCTTAGCTTTCAGATACTTCTGACGTTCTCCCTCCTCATAGTCAGAGAAGAACAGCTTGTCACCAATATAGTTATCAGAGATGAACGACTCACCTTGTTTGTTAATACCTACGATACGAGGTATATCAGCAACTACTTTACCATCACGGTTTCTACCAATCAACTTCAACTTAGTCTCTGTACCTTTAACTTTTTCAGTTATAGTAATCAGAGCCTTAGCTACATCATCGAAGCTCTTAAATTTAGAGCTAGCTGCTTGCATCTTTTCAAATCCTGCAGGATTGAGAACCTGTGCAGTCTGCTTAACTACAGCCATCAAAGTCTCGAAGTTGGAAGGCATAATAACCTTTCCACCATTCTTACTATCAAACTCACGTCTCTCATCATCACCAGCTTTAGGGAAGAATTGAGTCACAGAGAAGTAACCCTCTTCGTTCTCAAAGTTGATTGCTAGAACTTTATAATGAGCCGTTGGATCCTTTTTACCATCAAATTCTTTGATTTCACATCCCATGAATTTTACATCATGGATGTTCCAAGGAGTTAAAGGACGACGTGTGTTTCTTACTGCTGAGTCTGCTGATATACCAAAATTAAATGCCATAATTAATTCAAATTAAAATCAAATTTTTCTAAGTCTTTGTCATCTTCGTCTATGTTTATATTATCTAATGATTCTATATCGAGTTCATTCTCGATATCAATTATCTCATCAGGTACAGAGTTTTCTTCTTGTACCTTATCTCCTACTAGATAATAAATTCCTTTATCCTCTGTAGGCTCTAGTTTAAAGGTAGTACCATAAGCTGAGAGCTTTTCATTAGCTGCACCCCTATAACTTACAGTATTACTCTTCGTTAACTTGTTTCCACTTTTAGTTCCGAAAGCGGCATCAGTTCCAATAATAGGAACTGCTTTCTTATCCTTCTTCTTATACTTGATGTCTACTCGACAATCTGCACAAACCTGTAATAGGTCTACAGCTCCCTGAGTTAATATTAACTTGTTGGAATCAAGCGTAATAATAGGATCTGGATTAGCATCTACCTTGGCTGCAGAAGCCTTAGTAGATGTCTTGGTAGCACTTTTCGTTGCCTTAGTGTCAACAGAAATTTCTTCTTTCCCAATATAGGTGATTTCACCAGTTTGTTCATTCACCTCGTAGTGAAACAGTATGTCTAACTTCATTACTCTCCTTCATTATAAGCGTCAATAACATGGATAATCTCATTCAAATCATTGTCAATCTCTAGGTCTTCAAACATACCAAAGGATGTCTTAGCCACACAAGTACCATCATTATTAGTGATTAACTTGTACTCCATTCTACCAGAATCTCCCTCACTTACCTTAGTGAAGAAAATATAAGTAAACAGACCTTCCAGTGTTACCTTTTCAGACAACAACTTTCCAACAGTTTTAATGACAAACTTAGGATTTACATTGTCTCCAACATTCTCCGAGTGTGTCAAGAAGATCATCTTACAATCCTCTCTCATCTTTTCTGAATATCTCAGAATTTCCATAGCGTGTTGAGCTAGCTCACTAAATTTGGTATAACCAACTTCTGTTGCTCTATCAACGAACTCATAAGAGAGAACATATTGGAAGTCATCGATAATTACCTGTTTAATTTGAGGCATCATCTTGTCAATAATTTGAAGAATTTTCAGAATTTGATCCCATTTGGAACTAACGTAATAGTTACCACTTACGTTCTTTCCTTCGATTTTGATGGGAATATACTTCTTCTTCCATGCACGGAAGGGAAGGGGTTTACCCGTAGTACTTATAATAAAAGTAGTTTCGGGATTAAGATTTCTTAAACTTGTACTTTTTCCAGTACCTGATTCACCTACGATAGCAATTGTTTCAGCAGCCATTATTCTAATGCAAAATTAAAATTCGAATTTGAATTATCTAATTCTGTAATATCATCTAGCTCCTGTTCTACAATAGAACTATTATCTTCTAATATATAGTTTGGACTTGTATATCTCTCATAATCATAAATTTCATCGGGCTTCGGCAGCTCGTAGAACATATTAATCCATCCAAAGAAGTTTACTCCAACCTCAACATCGCAATCCCCATATCGGTTCTTAAGTACCATAATACTCCTATAATAAGAGCCTAGATACTCAATATTGTAATGTTTATAAGTCTTCAATCCATCTCTGTGAGGATTATACAATGCAATCATGATATTACAATCTTGCACAGTATTACCTGAATCCTTAGCATCGTGAATAGTAAACGCACTTTTGCCTTGTTTAAACCTCTCAATATTTCCTTGCTCCCTATTAGCTTGCTGTATTACTACAGGACTAATAAAACACTTATCTCTAAGAAAAAGAAGATAGCTAGACAACAAATCAATATCAGGCTTTGTACCAACAAGACCAATATGGTCTACAACTACATTATAAATAAGATTAGGATTATTTGGAGTATAGACGAGGCGGGTTTCGCTTTCAGAAAAGGTTCCCATTTCCTCCAACCTAGTTTTCAAGATGGCATATACCTTCTTCGGAGTTACCTTCTTGTCATAGATTTCTAACTTCTTACTAATCTTATCTATCCAAGGCATACATTGCTTAACTAAGTCATAATGCTCATCAGATAAAATATATTCTTTTTCTCTTGACAATATCTTCTTAAAAGATAGTTGGATTCCATAGGTCTCAAATATATATATGGATAACAGCTTAATATACAAAGCTACTTCTCCCATTTCAAGACTGAAATACAATACCTTAAAATCATCATCATCAAGATGTTCCATTAGTGGTCGATATACATAAGCATATAAGGCAAACGAAGTCTTACCTGCACCAGAGTTTGATAGAATTAAAGTATAGGTTTCCCTAGTAACTCCATCAATAATACTCTCTAGCTTAGGAAGTTTCATAGAAATACCATGATTTAGTCCCTGTCTACCTCTATCAATTTCATTGAGAAGTTTATCAGAAATCATAGTAATCTCATAGAATCATAATTAACTCCGCCTTCATTCTTTAATGCCTCTAGTTCTTCCCACTTATGGTCTATTACAAAATTAGCTATTGTGGTACACAATATATTGTGTTCATTAGCCCACTTAACTAACTCTATAATATGGTTATGAGTTTCTGGCTTCCATCTGATAGTTTTACCATAAAACCTATAGAAGTCTTCAATTGTATCAAATTTCTTAGATACGCTTTTCAGACCCACTTGTGTATTATTAACTATTCCAAATAATGGATAAGTATCCCACAATTCCTTACCTAAGTCGAATGAACACTTATAAAAGTCTTTCACAACTAACTTATTTAGAGGAACATCTAGTGGGTTAAATACAGACCCCTTCTCAGGAATCTTATAGGATTTATGAATAACTCCAGCATTGCGAAGTCCAGTTAATAGTTCTATTGTAAAACCACGAGCGCATACTCTAGAAGAGAAATACTCGTGGACAATTTCGGGTTCATCACCCTCTTGGGCGATAAGAAGAATTTCTAACAACAACAGCTCGCTCGGATTTATACTATATTTCTCACAAAACAGAAGCTGTTGTTTCAATTCAAGATTTCTCACGTGTACAAATTAATAGATTTTCTACTAATCTATACACTAAGTCTAGTTTACCTGTTAAGGTGTTAAAACTTAGTTACGTGATAAACTTTAGTCCTCAACTTTCTCGTTGGCGGTTTCAAGAAGTACTGCATAATCCTTCTTTAATTCCTTCAACTCAGATGTCAGTTTACTAACTTTAGCTTCTAGCGACTTACATTTCTTAGTAAGTGCAGATTTCATCTCATTATACTCTTTCTTAGTGTAATAAGTTTCCATAATTAAAAACGATAAGTAAAATTTTGTATTTTTTTCTTATAAGGCTCATAGGGTTCTCCCCTTAGAACTTTCATAAGATTCTCTTCATCAATAGTTATATAATTCACTCCTTCATGTGACTTCTTGTACCATTCACACTCTACAGTGTTTTCAATAACAATTGTGAACATTTCAGCATACTTAGTAGGTTCTTCCTTACGTATTACCCTACCAGTTCTCTGCTTACTCTTTATAGGACTGGAATCTAGACCAAGAACAATACCAACAGATAAACCCTTACAGTCCAAACCCTCATTAGCTAGCTGGACGCTATTAAGCACTCCAGAGCTAAGTGTGGAAAATTCCTCTATAGTTATTCTGTTTTTCTTTTTACTCTCTCTTCCAGTATAAACGTATCCTATACCTATGCTTTCAGCCATTTTCACATTAGCTGAAAAGGTAATGATTTTCTTATCGGACCTATACTTGATTATCTCCTTGGCTATTTCTAGCTTCTTAGCATGATTGTATATGAACTTTTTCCTACTCTGCAAAGCTCTCATAAATGCCGTAGCATGAAAAGTAATTTCCTTGAAAACTTCTTTCCTATCCAGCTTGCTGTTTCGGTTACATAGTTCGTCCCTATACTTAGCCCTATTGACAAATCCGTTTGGACCTAACATACTCATAACTAAGTCAAAATCAAAGTTAAAATATTCAAAATGTTGAACAAACTCCTTGTTATATTTTCTATACAAGTCTATGTCATCTACCGTTATTATAACTTGATATTCTGAAAAGTTTGATACCCAACCATTGGCTTTGGCTACTTCTATAGAAATATTATCAATCTCTGGACAGTATTTTTCTATGATACTGTGCTTTCCATCGAGTCTCTCTATAGTAGCAGTTAAGCCAAGAATAAGTTTATATTTTACCTTAGTAAATACAGAAGAGAAAGTATCAGCAGGACATCTGTGAATTTCATCCAGAATTAGAAGGTCACAATCATACCCGTTCTTTGCCATGGAATTAATAATTCCAACTTCGACATTCAATCCATATCCCAAACTGTCTAGGATTCCAGACCATTGTTCTTGCAAAGTAGAATTTGGAACGACTACTAATACCTTGATAGAAGGATACTTAGAAATAAGTTTTCCTATAATAATAGTAGCAACCCTAGTCTTTCCATACCCAGTACAAGCAACTATTGTACCTCTTCCTTTGGACTTAATCCACTTTTTGACGGACTCCTCCTGCCGCTCATCACGAGTGACAGGAGTAAAAAGGTCCTTCATTAGTCTATATTTCTAGTGATGTCCCAACCTTTAAGTTCGGCAACTTTCTTAATTTCTTCCATTTTGTCCTTCCACTGCTTGGCTTGACTTTCACATTGATTCTGGAAGCGATAAAGAACCTTGCTCGACAACAGTCTCAACTGATCACTAGTTAAGTTTGCATATTTATCTCGTTTTAGTCTACACATCGATCTAAACTCAGCATAACTTAATCCAGTATCACAGATTTTAAGAGAAATAGAAGGATTCAAACGAAGTTCCTTACTTACCACCAAAAGTCTATTGACAGCTTTACCTGTTACAGGGTCTTTACGATACAAGTCCTTTTGCATTTCTTGCTGTGTAAACCAAAGTCCCATCTTGACAATGAAATTCAACGTCAAATGAGAGTTATCAAACAATCCCAAAGAATCCAGACAAGCGTCCATAACTAAACTTACAGGTACTTCTCTAAACTCTACAGGGATACCATTAAGAATATTTCCAATAGGATAAACTTTAATAGTCTCATTGGTCAAAATCTCTTTATTATTCTTGATGGTAATTCTCAGGTCTTCCAAACAGCGGGTGTTTGTGTATTGTTTCTCAGCTCTAAGCCATCTAATAAGAAGCTCTGCTCGACATCTCTGTATTTGATCGGACACTATATCTAGTAATGTTAAACGACCCGGATTCTTGGTATCCGAGTTGTACAACATTTGTTCACAGTGGTTATAGAAGCGTTTCAGCTGATCATAATCAGCATCCACTAACTTTATTTCCTCCTGGACTCCATTTACTTTAGGTCCTTTCCATACATAGCTATTAACATCGTTTGCTTTATCATTCAAAGCCTCTCTCAGCTTATCTCCTAATACAGTCATAAATTATTCTTTAAAAATACTTCATAGTTCATCTAATTTTAATGTTAATCTAATAATATTTGTCCACATTCTAGAGACGGTTTTTCATGAATAAATTTCAGGAAAATTATATTCGTCTCCTTATATGGAACGAAATCTGTACCATCGTACCATTTATCGATGCCTTCTTCTACATATCTTAGAGATACATATCCAACATCACCTAATTTCATAGAACACTGGTTCCAATTCGGAAATCGAACACACATTATGTCTTTGTAATCTAGATTATCATATTCTAGACGTTCAAAGACATAATTTGCATAACCCATTCCGTCCTCACATTCAGCTACAAACTTAACATGGTAAGTTACTTCTTTGGTTTCCACACCTCAAAGGTATTAATATCCTCGAACTTCCTGCAACCATAAGAGGCAAAGTCCCCTTGTAGTTTGTCCATATTTGGCAAACAGGGATAGTTCTTACACCTAGTACAGCTACGTTCAGGATGTTTATAGTGAAAACCATCTTTGTCCTTAAACATTACTTCAGTAATAGGCATAATAATATTAATACACATGAGCCAGCAGCTCCATATTTGATTACGTTCTGCTTCTTCTTTAAAGACTTATTAAGACCTTCAATTGATCTATTTTTATCTTCAATTATGTTTCCATAATACAGTAACTGGACTCTGCGAACAGAATCCGTTTTCTCCCAACTTTTGTTTATAAGTTCTAAATTAGTTATTTGACTCTTCAATAAAGGAACAGTTTCGGACAATTTCTGATGTTCAGCAAATATCAGATTAGTTGTCTTTAACTGTTCGCCGGTTATTGTAACGGTCGATGTATTCTGAGAAAAAGCACAAATTGATGCTATCAGAACTAGACATAATAGTAGACACTTTCTCATCATACTCCTTGTCTATATATTTAATTTTCTCAACAATGGAATCATTAACTATATAAATGCTATCTCTAATGATAGAATCCCTCACAATCTCTTGCACATTAGGAGTGCTAGGATTACTATCTCTCTTAGGGATAGACAAATATATAATTATTAATCCCATTATGACAATTAAAATATAGCAAAACTTAGTCTTGTTCATTTATCTCAATACCTGCAGCCTTAGCCTCCTCTACGAGCTTAACGCATCCGACTACATCTACACCTTCCTTCATTGCCAGTTTCACAACAAGTTTCTCATTGTCAGAGAGACCTTCCACTTTAGCTTTTAGAGCTTGCTTTTTGTCAAAACGAGCTTTCATCTGATTGTAACCCTTGATAATTCTCTCTGGATTCTCTTTAAGGAAATTAACCTCCTGCTTCAGGAAAGCCTTTACCAAGGTCTTACTAGCTACTCCTCTATCTCTAGTATAGATAGTAGGACATTTAGGGTCGTGCAAAGCTTTATTGTAGGCATTGGCTTTACCTCTCTCCTTGTCAAACGTATCAGTCGGGTGACATACACTGATACCAACAGATACGACTCTGCAAACCTCTGCGTAATCTGGATCGTCCACACAGACAAATTCGTCCATTTCGTTTACCCAACCTACCGCAAGTTTGCAACCATCCTCACTCTCTTCTGGAGATTGGCTTAAAGCACACGCTACAATCTTGTGTTCCTCACCCTTAAAGTCTACAAACGAGTCAATCAAATACTCAGCTACATCCTGTTTCATTTTCTACAATTTTAAAACCGTTATTAATTAAATATTCTTCTGGAGCAAACTGTAATTCGAAAAACCTATGCAGTGAATAGTTCTTTCTCTTTACAGAAATTAAATTTTTCTTTTTAAGTGTGATAGGTTTATCAGAAGAATAATACTTCTCTTCCATGAGGGCTGCTCCCCATCCCCACATTTGATAAACCGAACTACAGTAGATAAACTTATCATGTGTATATACAATCTGTTTATCCTTCTCGTAAGTCTTCCGTAAGGTCGTCATAAAATACTTGAATAGTTCTAAAGATAAACTTATTCTTTGCTGAATTATAACATTCGTTCCAGCTACGATTTTTGTAGTGGTCTAGAATTTCGGAAGCTCTTACATTATAATATATATTTCTGCAAAAGCTTTCGTCCTCATCACATTCAGCAGAATTTATTGTATAATTTCCGATGCCAATAGCGTAATGATAATGGCTTCCAGAAATTTCACTAAATCTATCTTCTAACTCATAATCTTCGTATATTATTACTCTAAACTTGAATTTGTCCTTACTAAGAAGTTTTGCCAGGCAATATGCTACATAGCAGCACCCTCCGGCATTAATATCGTACTCTTCATCTAGAAACCTACAAAGTTTATTCAGCCTCTCCGCTAGAATTTCTTGTACTTCCGTAGATTTGGAGTTCAATCTCCTCCTTTGCTTTTTTAAACTCATCCAAGTACTTACCTAAAGTTACAACTTCATCTTTTCCGAATTTTCTTCTAACTGCATAGTGGATACATCTCTCCACTGCAGACTCTAGCAGGAATCCATATCCTACTACCTTGAACTCTTTTCTCGGATTTTTACCACCAATATCGCATAACAACTCCAAGTCGAAACGAGGAGATGAATCGTTAATTGGAGTTAACCTGTAAAATGGGCCTTCAATTACCATCTCTTTTTTGAATTACTATCCACATACATCTATCACTGTTAAATTATTATTACTAGGCTTATATCCGTAATCACAATACGAATTAGTTATTATAACACGGTCGAAATTGTTACATAGGTTTACCAAGCCTTTAATATTTACAGCATGACAAACCATAATCTCGTACTTAACATCAGGATATCTTTCTTTAAGAACTTTAAGTTCTCCAAGGAATGTTCCTCCAGCATCGCACAAATCATCAATAAAAGTAAAGGTCGGATAATAACAATTAACCTCTCTTCCAATGGAAAACTCCCTAATTTTACCAGTTTCCAAATCTCTCACCTTATTGAACACAATATGTCCCCAATTATTAGAGAGAATTTTGTACCTTTGGTAAGCCCCAGCATCTGGGAATACGATATTAGATTGAATATCCAGATGCGATTCAAAGTTAAACTTTTGAGGATAACATCTAGTTCCTAACAATCCCTTAGTTCTTTCCGAATGGGGTTCCAAAATCATAACATAACGATAGTTCATAGTATTCAAGATACTACAGACCACCTTTAGAGAAAATGGGCGGTTAAAGCTCATCACTCTATCCATACGCATGGACATTAAATAGGTAATAAACAAATCCCACTCAATCTCTTGTCTATCAAGAATGTCTCCGACTTGAGTTAGAATAAATAATTCTTCAGCAGAAGTAATTCTACATATAACCTTTACTGAATCTTTCCTGTCAAATTCGTCAGGAAAACTTATCTGAGGTTCTCCGTCAGGAAATCTAGTGAGGTTATACTTAATCTCACTCTTGTCCAAGTTAATTAAGTTTAATAATTTCATCTACAACATATTTTAAAATTTCGTAACTTTCTTCCAAGCCCGCTCTATCATCCAATAGGATATTATAATAAGGCTTATAAGATTTAGGTAATACAGAGCTTTGATTTATCTGTAGCTCTCCATCTGGAGCTAATCCAAGCATATCATAGACTATGGTAGACTTTCTATGTGATTCACTAATATCTTCATCACAAGTAAATAATACCAGTTCAAATCCTAGTCTAGCACATCTTTTTAGCAGCTCAATAACACAACTATAGTCTCCTCCATTATTATGGTAGTCAAAAATAGTGTTATCATAATCGAAAGCGACTATTAGCTTTCCATATTTCTTGTACTCTTCTAATAGTCGCTTCTTGCAAGCCTCTTTTCCAAATGGATGGTTAAAACTTTCCATAAAGCCCTTCATTAATCCGCTGTCTAATTTCTTTAAGAGTGTACTCCTTTTTAAGGACGCCATCTTCGAACACAGTCTCTAAGCAGCCTCCGCTTTCTACCTCAGGAGTTACCTGGTCTTCAGCATAGTAAACGCCATTAACGTCCTGATAGACAGCAATTAGACCTTTAAGAGAATTTTTAGTTCCATCATCTGTTTTAGGATGTTTGAATATTTCTTTCAATTCTCCATTAATTACACAAGCAGTAGCCTTAATTGCAAATCCTAAGCTATCTCTACTTGCATACTGATATGAAAATGAACCTACTCCTAGAACAAGATTGCAAGCTGCCATATGAGCATTCTCAAGTCTCATGTAGATTTGTTTCTGACGTTCTAGTGTAATAGAATCGCCATATAACAAGCCTATTTTTGTACTAGGATAACGATAATCCCTAGAAGTAGTATTCCATCCAAAAATCTTACCAAGCATATAATAAGCACCGTAGTATTGACCTTCTGAAACTTCTACATACTCAGCATCATCGTTAAATGGAGCGTAGCAACAATAATACTTACCCTCTTTCATTCTAGTATGGAAGTGAGGATTAGTTCTTAAACCACAAATAATATCAACAGGGTCTCCGCTATCTGGACGAATAACTACACGTCCATCACGAGCCATAATATCCTTCTTTAATTTGGGAAGGAAGTTTTCAATAACATTCCAGAAGTCCCAAGTATCAGAAACTATAGAAACGAACCCAGATGGATACAATTCGTTAATTAATCGCTTAAAGGTTTGAAGTTCATCCTCTTCTCCACCAGCACACATTACAGAATGTTCTGTAGCTGGAACAGTAGCAGCAATTAATTCATTGTCAGAATTTGCACCATAATATTCTTCTAGAGCAGCAATAGCTGGAATGGTCTCACTCCCAACGAACGAGGTCATATGTGCCATGCCAGAAATGATAGCAGCCTCTAAACCAGCCATTCCTCTCATAGAGAAGTCATGACACAAGAAATCCAGATTTACATCTTCTGGAAATCCAGTATGTACTGCGTGTCTTTTAAGTTCCTTCTTATAGAGTCTTGCTCTAGTAGCAGAAGTGCAAGGCATCCACAGAGTACAACTAATTAAAGTCTCTAAATAATTAGTTAACCAGAAGAACTCTGACTTTGTATTAGTAATAGTCATCATAGGAACCCTAATAGGGCATATTGAACCTTCTGGCAACGCTTTAATGCGAATGGGAAGATAACCCAAATCATATAGAGCTTCAATATGTCTGTATCCTACAGACTCAATTCCCACGAAATTATGGACTCTCCGATAAAACATTTCTATAGCCTTTTCTTTAGGTAATCCAAAGAAATTCTGATTAAATTCATCAATCAGATACTTCTTAATTAAATATTGGATTCCGAATACTACAGAACCTTCAGTGGCTTCTGGAAAGTATTTGTTACTTCTAGGAGTCCAATTACTGTAAACTTGTTCAGTACCTTCTGGATACATTCTATGGTGGCCCAATTTATAGCCATCTGTTGCATTAATTATTTCCATTCTAAAAATTATTTTAATAACTAATTGTTAATAAACTTTTCATGCCTTTACCACTAGCTAAATTCTTAAAACACTGAGTGATAAATTCCTTCGTTTCTGGATGGATAGCCCTAGGAGAATTTATATACTTAATCCACCAGTTATATTCTCCTTGAAAACTATTACCGTTGTATACTTTACCAGCAGCCAGATAATCGCATACCAATTCTAGAGCATACTCTTTAGGCATCTTCACTGGAACACCGCCAATGTCTAGCTTAGTTACCCAGTATTCATAATGGTGTGGATTTCTTCCTCTGTGATGTAAATAAGACCTAGAATATCCTAGAATTTCTTTTTCCTTGTTTAAGGGAGATGTGTCATCATCGTAAAATTTTACAGAACGAGAGAACTCATACCATCCGAATTTAGATAAGTCGTGCAAGATGCCCTGTTTGTATAAACCTAACTGAAAACAGTAATAAGCTACCCAAAACTTATGTCTAAGTATTCGCCTAAGATGTCTCAGTGTTATACACATACATTTAAGAATTTCCATATCTTCTTCACTATTCTAGTTAGAAAATTATTTCCTCTTAGATTGAACTTATGTGTATATCCAGACAACTTGTCTGGATTCCACACAGCATGAACTATATAGAATAAATATCCTACTGTGTATAGCATAATGTTCAGTACTGGGATAAATCCTAGGATTAGTATTACTAAAACTAGCCACACTGGAACTTTAAGGTCATAGTCTTCTTCTTCTATAAGTGCCACACTTCTGCTATACCCATTGTAATAAACGGTTACATGGGTATCTTTCAAGATAAGCACCGTGATGATTACCATCACAGTGCATATTACTAGATACATCATTTGTTATTAGCTACGTCTTTAAATAAGGTGGGAACCTGACCATAAGTAGGAAGTTTTCCATCCCACTTCTTAATCATATCCTGCTGAACTATGAGAACTGACAAAGATGCTGAAATCTTTCTATTATATTCAGCTTCTGCATCACCCTTAATCTTAAGAGCTTCTGCCTCTCCTTGTGCAGCTGCTACTTTCTTTTTAGCTTCTGCCTCAATAGTCTTAACTTCATTCTCTGCCTTCAAAGCCTGTTGAATTGCAGCATTCTTAGCATCAATAGAATTGACTAGCGTCTGTGGATATTGAAGACCAGAAGTCATTTGTTCAAGCTGAAAATTCTCAGCCAAGAGTTCCTTTGACAGTCTATCTTCTATAGACTTCTCAAACTCCTCACGTTTACTTACTAGTTCATCAGTAGTATAGTTATTCAGCTGAATGCGAAAAGCATTCTTTACGTAATTATACAAAGTAGTGTTAATTACCTCTACAATATCTTCCTTTCTATACTTCTTAAATACTTCTGGTGATTTCCCGTCAACAATCTTCAAAGAAATTGTAGGGTCTACAGTAAATGATGATCCATCTTTAGCATTAATACTGAAAGGAGGATAGTCCACAGTCTGTACGAATGTAGGATATTCATATACAGCCGTAGTAACAGGATTGTACCATACCGCACCAGTAACAAGAGACACATCGTCTACTCCTTTACCATCTCCGTATAGATTTACCTTGATGCCTTCATAACCAGCATCAATTCTCTCATAGCCACAACTAGATAAGCCAAACACTAAAGTTAATACACACAAAATCTTAATAATTGTCTTCATTTTCCTTATTTAAGTAATGTTTCTTAATATATTTGAATATCCTATAAACTAAACTTGGGATTGCCACTAGTAATAGTAACAACCCCAAGATATTTGCAGCATACAATGATTCGGATAATAACCATAAGCTGATGTTGTAAATTACAACGATTAATAGAACGGCAACAAATGCCTTAATTAAGTTTTTCTCGACCATAGAATAATATATTCTCTATTGCCGCTTTTATTATACCATAGTAGTACATTATCCTCTGTAATATCTACATACGGGTCATAATAAATATACGCGGCAAACATTATGCACACAATTATAAACGCAATCATGATTTATCGAGTTTTAATAGACCCAGGTCTGGTAGTTGCAGCCTGAAAGTCTTTTCCTTGTTTATCCCACCATGCTTGCTTTGCTTTTAACCAAGCTACTTTTTTCTTATACTTCATTGTTCGGAAATTATTACGATACGATTAAATTCATTATCTCCAAATTCAGTGGTAATTCCGCATCCCTTAACAACCAATTTATCCTCTGGAGCACCATAGCTAATCAGAGCCTTCTTCATAGATTCTGCCCTAGCTACAGCAAGGTTATTATTAAACTCTTCTGGACCTTCTTCCGAAGCATATCCCTCAATCACATAAGTTTTTCCACTATTAGAAATATAGGAAGCTAGTTCTGAGACAGCCACATTGGAAGTTTTAGAAATCTCTGAAGAATTTTGAAGGAATTGAATTTTTGGAGTCAAAAGCTCTACTTTAGTAATTTCGATTGTGTCCGTCTTAACAATTTCTATTGGTTTACGAGCCATAAGTTCCTCATTCTTGGCTCTCAACTCATTAATAGAAGCGTTTAGGCTTTCAACCTCGGCATCACTATACAACTTCATAATTGGAAAGTCCCCTTTGCTAGACTTAAAGCGATAGGTAGCACCAATATAGACGTTAAACTCATGATTCAGAGGAGAAGTCTTGGGAAGTAACATATACTCAGGAGTAACATTTAATGCCCATCTATTAGAGATATTAAAGTTACATCTAACGGCTCCACGGGCGGATACATTATTATAGACATCTCCATAAGTATGATACCAACCAGCACCAACGATTAGTATAGGCTCAAACAGACGCCTATCTCCGTTATATCCACATATCAGGTTAGTAAGATTGGTAGTAACGTTAGCTGTCAAATTATGTGAATCAAAGAATGTTTTATTTCCTTGGTTCATTCCAGCCATCATGTCTAACTCCAAGCCAAAGATAGGAGTAATCTCCTTACCAATAGCAATGTTTACTAGTACATCATTTGGTTCTGCCCAACTTCTATGGTTATCCCAAATAGTAGTTCCAACATTACCAGAAATATACCAGTTATCCTTCATACTTCCAGTCTCAACAACTTGTGCGCTAGCAAATGCACACATCAAACACAAACAAATAATACTAAAAATTCTCTTCATAATTAAATTAGTTAAATTAATCCCACCAAGTTCTCATACGTTCAAACCTAAGTTTATTGTACAAGTACCAGGCTTTTTCTCTTCTCAAATGGTCTTGAAGAATAGGTTTACTCAAATCAAGATCAGCAGCTTTAGGCCAGAATCGTTTCCAGTTCTTAATGTTTATGTGCCTATCTACGAATCCTTCAGACCCAGGTCTGAAATCACAATGATAGGCAGAATCTATCTCTAGAACAATATCTAAAAGTCCTAGTGCGAGTTTTAGATTCTTTTCAACAACTTCGTTACCTTCAGCAATTCTAGATACTTTGAAGTATTCATACATTCTAATTAAAGCTTGTTTCTCTAGGGAGAGAACAAAACCATAATCAAACGGATAGAACTTCATAGCCTCTTTAATGAGTCTCTTGTTTTTGTTCTTTCTTAGTTTCATATTCTTGACTTGCTTCAACTGCTAATTTATCTGCTAAATTGTTCATTTCAGAAAAGAAATCGGAATTTGAAGTGTGTCCCTTAACCCAACAAAATTTTATGTCAGGACAAAACTGGCTTGCCTTAGCAAAAACTTTGTCATATAAGTTCCACAACTCTACATTCTTTTTTCTTTTCCATCCTTTTGTAGCACATCCTATTACATACTGAGAATCTGAATAGATGGTAAGAGATTCTATCTTACGACTTACTGCATTGAGAGCATATATTACAGCTAACAACTCACATTTGTTGTTAGTAGTATTTGGAATCATCTTGCTAAATTCATAGGATTTTTTCCCATCAATTACGAATACAACTCCTACTCCTCCTGTATTTCTAGATGAACTAAAAGCTCCGTCAGTAAAGACCTCTAAATTACTCATTCTGAGTATTAGTCCTGAGATTAGTTCCTAGTAGTATTGCTATCTTTAGCAGGTCGTCTTGGTTATCACAAAATATATTATCTAAAATATAGTTTGCGTAATCACTTATTCTAACTCTCTTTCCTACAGCTCCATACTTCCCATTAAGCCACTTAATTTGTGGAATAAAGTCTTCCAAATTATCTCCAAGATGCCTCAAGGCTTTTCTAATAGAGACTGGAAACCACATTTTTTCTTTTATCCAATCTAAGTGACAATAACCAAAAGCAAAAGCTCTACTCAAATCCTTCTGAATGAATTCATCTAGCTCGAAATTTCTCTCATGCCTTCCTAATTCCTCAAAATCATCTTTTAAATCTAAACAGAACACTTCATTGAACTCAATCATCGCTCCAAGATTCTATAACACCAATCAACTCTAGCATACCATATCTACACATAGCCTTAAATGGCCCAGTAGATATAGAAACAAATGTTGATTTACTGTTTCTATAATTTCTTATTACTTGCGTAAGTAAGTCTCTAGCTAGTGCTCTTAGGTCAGAAATAGATGGAACTCTATACTCTCCAGGACTTATATACATCCTCCAAGGAGACTTTCCTACACATTTCCCATCATCGTCATATGTTCTATGACTCTTGTCCCAACTCATGTATTCTAGAACCTTATCAAAGTCAAAGTTCTCCATGATGTAGTTATACTGAACATCAAGAGGTGGGGCATCACTGAAATTTCTTGTCTTCTTTACTTTCATTTTTATAACATTCAACGAGACGTTGCAGATTGGGAAGTTTGTCAGATCTCACACTGACAATTAAACCTCCTTTCCGCAGATTGTAACTCAATTTGATTCCGCAATGATTAAGAATTTCAATAAATTCTTTCAATGCGTTATCTTTCAATACATTTCTATAGACTAGCTTCTGACCATCTTGATAACCTTCACGGTAGTATTCATTCGCAACATCGGAAATAAGCCATCGTCTAATGGGTGAAACCTTTTCTAGGAGTTCACTAACTCTAGTTGCGATGAAATCCATACTTACTGAATACTATCGTTAGATACTATAGAATCGACAGCAGTTGTGTCTGCAACATTCTCAACGACTACAACAGAGTCTTCTGCAACTACAGTTGCCGGTTGAGTCTTGTGTGTGCAAGCTGACATAGCAGCAACTAACACAAAAAGCAATAGTAACTTCTTCATTTTCAATAATTTTAATTAGTTAAACATTTTATCTATCAAAAAAAAGAGTGGTTCCAGTATCTGTGCTTCTCAGATACTTTCCCCACTCCTATCACTCCGAAGAGCTTGTACCGTTATTAGGTCGGCCAACCTCCCTCTTCATCTTGTTGAGAATTTGGGATAATAGTCACCAAGTTTAAAGATTACTTGTAACTGAAGCAAATGCTGAAACCCTTAACAGGGCTTCGTAACTCCTCCAACAACTTGGTTGGTGAGCTATAGTAGGAAGCTAACACGCAGGCAAAGATGAAATCAAAGTCGAAGACCTGGTCACACTAGCGAAGACTAAGACAAAGACTCTCAATAAGAGAGTAATTTCAAGATTTTTGTGAGACCAGCGAATGTGTAAGTCAGAAATCCTTAGATTTCCAAATAAAGATTCATATATTATTCCTAACGTATATATAAATTGTTAGCTTCCTACAGAAAATTCCTCTAATTACTTAGAGGAAGGATCGCCTTGTTTCCTAATCTCTTCGAAAATTCCTAGAAGATTCGTTGGCAAGGTAATCTTTAGTTGAGAGATTCTCTCCTGTTCAGACGTTCTCCAGTTATTAAACTGACTTCTAAATTCTTGCATTTTAGAATTATATCTCTCATAGTCAGCCTTAAATTCTGCTACTCTATCTTGATATTCCCTTTCTCTAGTCATATCAAGTTTATTTACAGTCTCTTTAAGTTCTGCCTTCATAGCGTTCAGTTCTTTTTCATAAGAACGATACGTATCTTGAAGAGACATAAACATCGCATCAACATCCTCTACCTTAATAGTCGGGTCTTGGTAATAGAGAATTAAGTCTCTACCAGTTCCTTCCTTGTAGATTGGGCAGTTTTCAGCGGCATGAACATCTTTTCTAGCTTTGCTAAAAGCTCCTTTTGGGTGAATATATTTCCCATAAGTAGAAGCAAACGCTTCAAGTCTTAGGTACTTGTTTCTCTTATTGGCATCCCATGAATCCATTACCTCTTTTTCATCCGCCTTAATAGGTGAATCTGGATATTGAGGTTGTTCTGGAATCTCAACATTGTTTTCTCTAGCCCATTTTTCGATAGAGCAAGCAGTAGTATAGGAAATCAATTCCTCCTTTTTCTTAATAGCCTCTCGCACCCAAGCACAGAAGCTATTCATTTCCGCTGACTTTTCTAAGTCGTCCTTAATAAAGTCTAGGGAAGTTTGACCTACTGTCATTAATTGCTTCTCCCCACCTCCTATAGAGGCTACAAACACTTGATAGAACCTCACACTATTCAGACGCTCAGTAGCAGCCTGAATCATTTCCTGCGCAACATTAGCATAATAGTTAGCAGATGTAGAAGTCAATCCTTCGTTTCCAAAAAATACACTTTCTTTCATTTTGTTAACTTATCAATTACATTTACTATAGATTCTTCTCCAGCTATGAAACCAGCTCTATGAGCGTTCATAATAAGTTTCTTCAAACTTTCTAGCTCCTCTTTTGACTTAAGAGTATTGCTAGTATAAATCTCTACTAGTTCTTTTATGTATCTTTCCATATCAAAACATTTTATAGTACCCGAAGTGGGACTCGAACCCACACGCCCTCAATGGGCATCAGAGCTTAAATCTGACGTGTCTACCAATTCCACCATCCGGGCATATGGTAGCTATTCTCACGAACCGCTACCGAGAGATAATCCTAAAGTATCATTTTTCTAATCTTCTTACTAGATTAGTCTCCGAATTGTTAAATTCAAAGTTAAAAACTGTTAACTTACTTAAACTGTAGACAGGTGTTAATAAACTTATCAACATCAGTTCCACAATCAATATAGTTAGGGGTAACTTTTTCAAAGTATCTTAGATTAGCTTCTGTGCCTATTAACCCAAGCTCTTCAAAATCGTAACCCTCTCCATGAATATCAAAGGGTAGTCCAGGACTGAATGTCAACCAGGCTACTCCTTCAAATTCGCAACAAATACAAACTGTCAACCCACTTTCTCTTAGTCTGTCTAAGATTTGTGGACTGACAGTCTTTAATACTACATGCTTACCCAAGTTCGGCAAGTCTCCGTTTGATTTCATCTTCGGACAAGCTTTCTAACTTCTCAGATTGTTTCTTAGCTAACAGTTCCGTCAGGCGAGCCTTTTCAGCAGCCTTATTCTTAGCTGTCTCTCTATCAGCCTTCTCTTTTAGCTTATCCGTTATAATCTCCTTCACAATATTGAACTTCAATTCAAGTTCGGTATTGCTGGGAGTATCATTAGTTATGAAAGACTTTCTTGGACTTTTAGCTAGTTCCTCATCGTAAGAAACGGCTAATTTATCCAATACTGGCAGGCTCAAGTCCCACAAATCTTCTACACTCAGATTACCTTTACTAGTTGCGAAACGCAACTTCATTTTTGACGCTTGTTTAAACATAATTAGAAAATGATTTTAAATGATTTATTATCAACTTTTACAACAACATCATTGTGTGATGTGCTAGAAAATCCCAATCCACTCAACTGGTCATCACTGTACTCAGCTTTTGCTCTAGAACCAAGAGCTTCAAACACTCTTCTATGCTCCTTTTCAAGGTCAGCTCTCAGATATTCATTAAAGAAACCTCTAACAGGGTCTGGATTCTTGCATCCATCTATCATAAAGAACAGATGCTTGTTTCCTATAGCGTTGCCTTCCCAATGATTAGGAGAGAACATAATACAAGAAACCTTCTGGAATTTCATTGTATCAATTCCCCACTCGTTAGTAGATTTGAACGATGTAGAACCCTCTTTAATAGTAGGAGTCATGGAAATGTTTCTTTGTCCATCAACATGGATACGAGCAACTTCAATGTATTCCTTGCTCAGAACTACTTTTCCATACTGGAATTTGTGAAGTTCTCCATTAATCTCGATTTCCATTTCGAAACCAAAATCAATACTTTCCCTCTTATAGAAGTTATGCACTCTTACCACATAATCTCCCGGTCTTAGTCTGCTAGGGTCTGTCCATATGATGTTCTCAACAGCATCTCTAGTTTTTCCGGAACCTGCATTCATGTCAACATCAAGAGTTCCTCCAGTATAACCAGTTTTGCTTCCATAATAGATTTCTCTTCCACCAGGTTCGGTTACATGAAGGTCAAGGTCATCATAGTTAAACCAGTGAAGAGAGCATCTCATGAAACCGTCTACATTTCCACCAGCAGCCTTTACCTTCTCCTTGAAGGAATCGGCTACAGAACCATTATAAACCCAAGCAAAGTTGTTATTCCACTTAAACAACTGTCCAGCATCCGGATTTTCAGGAGCAGTCAGAGTAACAAAGTTGGGAATATGTCTGTTCTCTACCAAGATAGAAACCTCCTTAGCTCCTGGAAGTACATTCTTGACAAAGGCATCAGCAGAAACTTCTTGGGCTTTGGTAAACTCTTTTGGATTTACTGTAGAAGTCTCAGAGAGCATATCAAACATTCCTCCCTTCATCTTTGCTCTAGTATCTCTATTTACGAATAGAACATCATTCACAGAAATATCTTCCACATGAGCATGACGACGAGGAAGTGCATCAGTAAGACCTAGCTCTTCTACCTTCTTCTGAGCGGCTTCAATTTGTTTCTTAGTAATAAGAGCAGTAGGTCTCTTATAGTTAGCAGGAGCCATGATGTTTTCATACGCTCTTACGGCTTTCTCCAGATCTACACCATTGCTTAGATCAATAAGTAAAGTTCCCATAGCCGTATTTCTAATCTTAGCTATAGGAGACTTAAAGTTTAACCAGCAATAGTTAGTTCCTACTTCTGGACTCAGAGTTTGAGCAGTAACTAGTGTTCTTCTAAATTCCTCCAAACTCTTCAAGAACTCTGCACCTCTATAGAGATTATTTCCTTCTATAAGCTCAATAACAGTTTCAACTGCCTCCAGCTTAAGCTCGCTGATAGCGCGTTCAAATACCCCAGCTCTTGCTCTGACATCTCCCCTGTAACCGGCAGCAGAGTCAAAACCATGAACTCGCCTGTTGAACTTGAAGTTATTCGGAATAGTTACGTACAGATGTGTCCAAGTTCTAGTTGTTCCATCAGGGAGTAGTTGAACATTATGGTCACAACCATGAAATTCGTTCACATCTTGAATAAAGACGTCTCCTATTCCAGCTTCCTTAACCAATTTAGCTAAAGCCTGTGCTGTTTTCTCATATCCAGGAGTATGCACATCGTCCCAGAATGTTTTAATCTTATAAGTTTGAGGGTCAATCGCTACAACTTTACCATAATGCCGGATAAAAGATTTACAGGCATTGCAGTTATGGTCTTGTCTAACAGTTTCGTCCTCAAACGACAGAAGGTAGCCCATCCAAAGGAGGTCTTTATCAACATTAGCAACAAACAGGTTTTCTGCAATCATATTATTGAAAGCAGCTTCTACATCTTTCTTAAAATTCTTAAATTCCATTTTAAATCTATTAAGTGTTCAACTTTTTGTTCATTTCTCCCTCTAAATTTCTAAGAGTTTCTATACTCTCTTCATAGAACTTATCCTTACCTAATTCACAGACTTTGTAATTAGATAATATTTGCTGGAATCGCAAATGTGGGCTACATTCTATGATTTGAGCTAGTCTAGTTAAAATCTTAAAGTTAGCTTTTTCTCTAAGCTCAATAGCCTTTTCAATCTGGGCTTCCATACTCGTTGATAATATCTAACTCTAATTCTTTAACTTTACTCTCATATAGAGAATCTTCAGCATATCCAATCCTATCTAGGAATCTATAATAGTCCTCTTCTGGATCGTACCTACTTAGAATAAATTGCTTATAAGCAAATACACAGCTTATCCAACTGTCAAACTTGAAATAGGACATCGTTCTTGAATTATATAATCCGAACAAATTATTGTTGTCCTTACAAAGTTTAGACTTGAAATTACCAGATTCTAGAACAGCCTGAGCTGTTATAATAGCAGGACTTGGGAAATCATAGTGTTTAAGGGTATTATACAATACTTCCTCATTCACCTCCTCCATCAAATAGAATGGATGTTCCGGCATCAGCATAATTTTCTCCTCTGGAAACCTCGCAGAATGTATCCAGTGGTGCAAGGAATAACCAGTTGCAAATCCGAATACAATACTAATCATTAAAATAATCAAAACTCTCTTTTTCATATCTCAATAGAATTAATAAATCTTGCATCATTACATAGTTGATAAACAACTTTATCAAGTTCTGGGACATAGACTATATAATAGTAATCAAAGAATTGGTTATTATCTTCGAACCCTATAATTATCCCTTTATGTCCACTATCTACCACACAGTCTCTAAATAAATATTTTGAAATATCTTGGCGGATGTCATCATGGCCTGCCTGTAGAGCTGATATACCCCAGTAGGAAGTATTTGTACCCCTAACTTCCTTTCCTAATAAGTCCTTATCGTATGAAATCTCAGTAATCATGATGTTTTCTCAGGCTTATCCTTTTCTATGTTAACTACTATCATAAGCTCGGAATTAGGATTCTCACGATTCTTCGCCTTCCTGGCATCTTCTTCGGTATCATACTGACCTATAATGAATGGGATATTATTTCTGCACTTAATCAGGTAGTATTCCTTCATTTTTCAATTCCAAAATAACTCTTTAATAATTCTATATTCCCTTCCTTAAGATGCCTTATAATAGCTTTTCTCTCCTTTTCATAGAGAATAATCTTGCTTTCTAAGATACTTATCTTATGGTTGAAATTATTTTCATATTCTTCCAAAGCTTCGGCAATGACTTTAATCGCAGTACAATCCTTCATCATACTCTTCGTTATAATAGTCCTCGCTTCCACTATCGTCTCCGATAGGATTTTCCCAGCCATACTTTTCCGCAGTAGCCTTAAATAATGGCAAATACATAGCATAGTTATCCTCTGGATAATCCTCTAAGCCTTCCTCAAGAACTCTATTCCATCTAAGAACTACGGCAAACATCAGACTTGCAGAAATGCCTCTCCTGTCAAGAGCTTTTTCGAATCCGAACTCTACATCTTCTTTAAGTTGGACAAGAATATTCTCTCTAGTCCACTCTTTGGGTTCAGGATAAGGTTCATCACTATTCCACTTAAAACCTATTTTCTCTAACTGTTCCTGTGTCAGAAATTGAGCTAATCTAACTCCAAATCTATCGTCAAGAAATACAGACCATTCTTCGTAATTGTTTACGATTTCATCTAATGTTTTCATTATAATTCAGACAAATAAATGTTTTGAGGATATTCGTTAAATACTAGTAGAGTTACTGGACAAATCCAAACCCTATCGTTATAATTCTTACTCTTACACAAGTAAGTAGCTCCATTCCCATCTTCTTCAATCTTAGATAGAACAATCTTAGCTACAGAAGGGTCAACCATCTGCAACCTAACAAATCTATCATCAAGAGAATCAAGAAGATTATCAGCCCCGCCAACCATAGCTAGCTCTCCTGGGTCTCCATCGAAATCTGGCCACCAATAAAACCAGACTCCTCCCACTTTTACAAATTCAAATGTTTTTCGCATTAAACACAAATTAAATTAAACAAAAAATACCCCAACAACTTTCGCTGCTGGGGTACATAGTAACGCCAACGGGATTCGAACCCGTATGGCAGGCGTGAAAAGCCTAAATCCTAACCATTAGATGATGGCGCTATCCTACTGCACAATCAAGCTATAAGCTTCTTGCAACAGTTTAATAGTTGGAACCATACGGTTATCAACAACTATTATTTTATAAATGTTCAGAATTTCTTTGTAGGTTAAAGATGTACAAGTTAGAAATATCTGCACATCTTCGTTTACAGAACCATTTGACAATCCCAAATCTACTTTAATCATACTGGGTAATGTTCCAATCTGAGAAATATCCCAAGTAGATTTAGTTCTCCTGAAAACTTCCCGCTGTTTGGAAGTAAGTTGCTTTTCTTTCAATCTAGACTCAATAATAGTACCATCAAACGTTAACGAACCTCCATCGGTATTACTATTATTTAATGCTAGCTGAATCTTCTGAACTGCAGAGTCTTTAGGTTTTGGCTTAAGTTGCACTCCTTCCTTCAAGCCCTTAATAATCTGCAATGAAGGAATAAAGTCTTTTATTTGAGTTGCATTCCATACAAGAAATTTTCCAGGACTATCCTTAACAGTAACTATATACTTAGTCCCTCCGTTCAATGGGATAATTACTTGTAAGTCTGCATCACTCATTTTACTTAAATGGTCTGATACTCTAACTTTGACGTTTCCAATGACAAAGTAGCGAGAAACAGTGGTTTCAGCTTCGATAATCTCGGAAGCTGTTGCTAATAAATACTTTTCTAATCTAGTCATAAATAATTAATCTATTAAATTACCAAAGATCCCCCACTCGGATTCGAACCGAGGTCTCGAGATTACAAATCACGTGTTCTAACCAACTAAACTACAGGGGAATAAATGCCGAGACTGGGGGATTCGAACCCCAACCTTCACAGTGCCGAGAGTACCAGACTCGAACTGGTGACCTTCGCATAGACAGTGCACTATTCTACCACTGAACTAACCCTCGGTGTAACTGGATTACTCCAGACTAATTAAACCCTTCTCTAACATAATATGGTGATTCGGACATAACCATACTAAATTATTCTCGTTGTTAATCTCCTTAATAAGAGTGTCTTCGTCAAATTCTAATATTCCTTTAAGATGATGTACTTCAAGTATTGCATCAAATTCATGATTATGACAATATTGACATACTTTCTCACGTTCGGAACTTTCTAATACTCTACGAGCATTAGTCCTTATTTCTTGACATTTAGATGATAAGTACTTCTGCCCAGATGTATAATAACCTAATGTTTTGTTACCAATTCCATTAAGTTCTTCCCAGCAACTACGACACATTTCTGAATCTTTATGCTTAGGTTTACCACATCTAGGACATATCTTGTTTTCATCGTGCTTTATCCTACCTCTATTATTGTAAGAAGCAGCACACGAATGACTACAAAACTGTTTCTTCCTCACATCTGCGACCCTCTGATTATCTAGTACTTCGATTACCTTACCACATTCCTTACAGTGGTTAGGATTCTCATAATACAATTTAAGAGATTGTTCTCGATTCACAGATAAGTTTAATTAATTTTAATGACAGTGTGATATGCAAGCCATTACACCACAGCCTCGATATTTAATCCCAGTACCATATTTCTCTGAGGATTTTTACTTGTTGTTTGATTTGTTCAGAAATTTTCTACATATTATTTACAGTGTTAGTTGGGAAGGGCAGAGTTGAACTGCCGTCTAGAAATTATCAGTTTCTTGTTCTAACCGTTAAACTACATCCCAATCGGTTGAACTATAGCCCTGTCATGTGGACCTAACGGGAGTCGAACCCGTGTCCAAACAACCCTTATTACAAGGATAACGTGCGTCTCATTTTTATTACATCAGCTAGTGAGTTCTAGCATTTAGATAGTTTTATTAGAAGAGCTGGATTCTTTACAGTAGAGGTGAACCAGCAGTCCTCCTACTAACTAATTTACAAACTACCAAACTGGGGCTGACTAGAAGTCATTCTTCCACCACTCCATTTACGTTGGAGAACGTCTATTTGTAGCCCATAGATAGGCAGTGGAGATTTCAGCTCTACTAACCTTTGGCTTTCAAGTTAATGCATCTAAGCTTCACTGTAACCTGTAGGTACTATGATTCTTCCCTGAAGGTCTCGTTATAACACTTAGATACAAACCTCTTCTGTTTCTAGGTCTCTCCAGTAACCCGACTTGATTAATAGTGTCTATTAATAAGCCAGCAGCTTAGGCTGCCATTCTTACAGGTGCAATTTCTGCAGTTATTTGTTTTCTTCGTTTAAAGAGATTGCGCTCTACACGTCCTTATAATTCGTAATCGCCTGTCAAATCCAAGTAGGCCCATGTTCCAGTTTATCTCTGATTAGAAAACTGGAGAAAAGAAATTATAGCATTATAGTTGAGCCAGGAGGCAAAATTGTGACCTTACAAGTAAGCAAACGACGCGTATCCTCAACAGTAAACAGCTTAGGATAGCATAGACCGCTACGCCCACCAATGATAATTAAAGCATCTCCGTACCTCTGAACTATAGTTCCAGGCTCCATTTCCTCGTCACAGAACCAATTTACAATCTCAGCTACATCTCCATCTTTCATATTTGTAAGATGTGTTGTGATTGTCTTATTAATTACTTTTGCCATGTAAACACTGTTTTAATATTTCCTTAGTAACTACTCTATCAGCTTCTCTAGATAGCTTATCCAACTTTTCTAAGTCAAACTCGCTAGACTGGAACTTAAATTGAATCCAAGTTGGTTCACTAGGTCTATAGTCTAAATAAGTCTCACACTTATCAGTTCCCAAAACCTCATGCACCATAGCTAATATACGTTCACCAGCAGCTTTAGTTTTTACGAATCCAGATAAATCATATCCAACACCTCTAGAACTCCAGTATTCTCCTTCCTCTGGACGAATGTCTTTTGGTTCCCAATGCCAGGCAGAAACACCGGACCTAGGATGAGCAATACGATGAGCATACTCCATTACGGATTCCGAATTTGGATCAGAAGGATTCTCTGGATGAGAGCCATATTGCACTATGCCTTTTCCGTTATCACTTCTTATTTCGAATGTTAGTTTACAATGTCTGCAAGTTCCAGAGGTAACTCCTCCGCAAGAGAAACAACCACTGGTCACAGAATCACATCCACAATTAGGACAACCCCATTCCTTAAATTCTGAGAATAATATAGATAACATTAGTAATTAGGTTTAAATTCTACTTCCTTTAATACAACATACATCTTACCATCCTTCTGTTCTATACAACCATTGGCCTGTAGAAAATTAATTATAAAGTCCATAGGAATGTGGTAATTGTCAGTTACAAGCATACTGCCATCAATATGATAGCGTTCTTTTCTCTCTAATCTAGTGGGATTACCATTTATAGTAATCTCACCAGAACATTCATTATCCTTATCTGGTTTAATTCCCTTTATGTAAATAGAATAACCAGCTTCAGCTAAATAAACTTGTTGTATTACACTCATAGTTTTGGAACATCAGAACGGTTATCATGATAGCCCTCGTCCCCAACAAGTTGGGCTAAACAACCGTGCATATAAGGAACAAGTTCGGGTTTCTCCTTATAACACCTGTATAGCATCCAACTCATGCTCATAGAGTTTCCACTATGTCCTTTGTCGTAGTACGGAAGTTTGTCTTTGATAGCCTCAATCAGCTCAAATAAGCTAGGATATTTCTCATAGAAGGCTTTACATTCCTCCAGACTCATTTCTTTGAAAAACTCAGAAAATGATAGAGCTTGCTTTATACAAGCCATTTCATAATCGAATAGGTCATTTTCTTCAAATGTACCATTACCAGCTTCAATGAATAAACGATTGAAACGTTCAATTCTCTCCTGAAATTCTTTCGGAAGAGATTCCTTCGTAAGATTCTTGAAATCCATAATCTAATTTTAATTGTTAAAAATAACTTAGTAGCGGGAGTCGGATTCGAACCGACGACCTTCAGGTTATGAGCCTGACTAGCTACCTCTGCTATCATCCCGCGATATTACAAATGCTTTTTAATTAGTTTACAATGATTATACTCTCCTCCCCATCTAATAGGAAACTCTTTTTCCTTAGCCTCTTTATACTTCTCTGCCTGTTTCTTGTCTAAAAAGATTTGGCAATCAGTTTCATAATTTTGAGGAGCATTAGCTGGGTGATAATTTACTACAACTACATATACTTTCATAATTTTTTAAATAAAGTTTGTGGACACGCAGGGACTCGAACCCTATCTTCCGGTGTGCAAAACCAGCGCTCTAGCCATTTGAGCTAACGGCCCATTTTTGGGATTTTCTTTTTAATTGGTGACATACCCATAAATTTCCACTGTTAAGATTCCATAACTTAACAACACCAGATAAGTTTTTTTTGTTTAAATCATGTTCTAGTAGCATAAGTCCGCAACCATACTACTCTCTCAGTTCATCGACTATCGTATCAGAAAAGGTCTTTATGATTCCGCAGGGACTGGCTTCAACTTAAACCCCGAATGGATTTTTACCTTGCCAGGTCAGGATATTATTACGTTTCTAGCACTCTGAATTGATTTAGCCTGTTTAATCTTATAATCACGAACTACTTCTTTCATATAAGAGTTAAATTCCTTCATGTCTTTCCATGAAATCTCATTAGCTAGTTTTGGAGTTTGAAACATTTTGTACTTTTCTAATAGGTCTTTCATTTCTCTCTTTAGTTTTCAAAGCATTTTCACACGCTTGTTTCTTCATTACATATGGACAATCACAATTTCCACTGTAGTACCAACAATAATCACACTGATGCATAATCTAATATAAGGTCAATAGCTGGGGCACATGGACTCGAACCATGATTCTTTGATTAACAGTCAAAAGTTCTGACCTTTGAACTATACCCCAATAGTTAATTTTCTCCACGGGTGTAGATAAGTACCCCTTTGGTACTTACCTTTTAGTAGTATCTTTACTCTAGACCTCTATAAGGAGGCGGAATAGTTCCAGAAACTAACCATGTATAGCTCTTAGAACTCTGTTCAAAATACCACTTAGCAGCTTTCTTCACAACATTAATTACTTTCTTCATAACATCAAAGTTTAAAATTGTTAATAATTAATCTAATTCAGAGCCACAAAAGGAGTTTCGTTGCGGAGGTAGGATTCGAACCGTTTATGACGATTTCTAGGTTATGAGCCTAGCGAGATGACCACTTCTCTACTCCACGATATTGGCAGCTACTTTACATCCGCTACCCAGGGATGCCTCTATCACCAGTGAGGCACGGACTATTCTAACCGTATAGCACGACTGGTTGGTAACGTCTCCAGACACGGCATTTAGACTGAAAATGTCGAAACAGTGATTTAAAGATTAAATAGGCTCTGGAAGATATTTCCAAATATAGCCATACTATGATTTGGTTTTATTCTTACAGCATCCTATAATATGACTCTATGCAGATTTATTGTCAGTAATTCCGTTATTAATTAACCATTCCTAAGCTTCTCTGGAACCAAAGAATACCTGTATAAAATTACCTGCTAAGTCATACTAAGCAATTAACTTTGCGTTACTTTTTCTAATTTTTATATTATTTGCCTTCAAAACTTTGTAAATAGTGTCTTTACAGCACCCTATTTTTTCTTGTATCTAAGAACTAGTATATCCCAATCTAGCTAATTCTACAATTTCACTATGATTGTATAGAATAGTGCCATCTCCTCCTTTAGAGGCATTGTACCCATTAGAACCATAAGTTCCTAGCTCTTTTATCCAATAGATTTCTCTTTCAGATAATTCAGAGTTACTATCTACATATTCCAATTCCTCTATCATAAAGTTCTCAACACCATACTTATTCATGGCATCATATAAAGGTCTTTTGTTGCATCTTTCTTTCTAAAAGTCATAACAATGTTCCTTCCAGCGCTCTTCTATAGAAGTAGTAGTTTTTCCTACGTATCGCTTGCTATTAATTAAATTTGTAATGCAATAAATATATGCCATATTTTTAAATTTAAAATTAGAATCCGTGGAGGGATTCGAACCCTCATTAAAGATTTCTCTTTTCAGTTTTGCAGACTGATGGCTAAACCATTCACCCACACGGATATTAAGATTTAAAGTACTTCTCTCTAAATGGGATATTAAATAATGAATCATTAATATCCTTATCAGTTATTTCCCTATCTAGAGCCTTCTCCGCACATTCGCTACAGATAAACACATGGTGGTCTGGATAATAATCTTTACCTCCCCCTTTGTAATAAGAGGAGAATTTCTTTGCAGCTTCTTTTTCAAAATTGGTTAGCTTAAAGTAATTTATTATCTTGTTCCAAACCTCATCAATAAACATTGGAGAGTTATGGTCTCCATAATAAAATTCTTTATTACATACTGTACACTTTATTTTCATAAAACTTAAATTTTGAGTAGGTAATGAGAATCGAACTCACATCCTCGGCATGGCAAGCCGATGCACTAACCGTTGTGCTATACCTACAAATGTGCAGATAGAGAGACTCGAACTCTCCCCTTCAGATTGGAAGTCTGACGTGCTCAAACCATTAACACCACATCTGCATAAGGAGAGTTATACGATACTCTCCTAAACGCTATCTTAAGATAGTAATTCCTGTGCCTCAATCTCGCCGATTATTTTAGTAACCGCAATCTTGAACGGATTTCCCTTAGTCTTGTCAAACAGATGTACATCACGTACCTCGTCAACCTTGTCAGGAACATTCACCTTTCTTTTCCCTCTCTCTATGGTCTTCCAAGTGATGACTTCGCACCGTTTCACGTCATAAACGCTATCGTTGCGGTCTACATAGACCCTGAAGAAGTTCTTCTTATGCTTCACAATCTCAACTCTTTTAAAGTTTTTGATGTTAGCATGAAATTTCAAATCGCATTTTCCGTTAGGTAAGAAAATCAATTCTGCCATAATGATACTCCGCATAGTCGGAGATTCAAAGTTAAACTATGTTAATTCCAGTCTTTCGTCTGGCACTCCACCTCGTTTTAACCAATAGCTACTGTTCTTCACTACTTGAGCTAAGCTCTAAACTGGGATAAAGGTATTATTCTATATACATAAATGGTTTTCCAAATTCTTGCCTGAAAGACTCAAGCCAGCCTTCCATTTCCTCATCACTATCAAAATAGATAGACTCATCATGTCTCTCAGAGAACTCTAGAATAATATGCGGCTTCTGGTATACTATTCCATCCTTGTAGAAGGACGTTCTCTTACTAATTGATTCGAGCATCCCTTTCTCAGAGTAAGTCCCAAAGCATGGGTCTAGAAGATACCAATAATCAATATGCCTTTTCCAGAATAAAAATTTGGTATCCGCTATTCTATGCTTCCATTCTGGATGTTTTCTAGTTTTAAAAACTAGTATCCTCTTTATTAAATTTCCATTAATATATTTATCCATAATTAATCCCAATATTCTGGACAATCATCTGTCGTTAATAATCCTTTCTCGCATAGACCTCCATCATAGAATATACATGATGAGCATGAAAGATTGTCCCTGGACTCATATTCCTGAATACCTTCCTGGATATCTTTCTTAGCCTTATATCTATCTTTTCTATTCTCTTTCTTATATTCGTACTGCATCATCTTACTTCTGTAGGGAGAAGTGCAATTCTTAAGCATTTTGGCATACTTGGAATCATTAAGAAAATCCGTAATTGATTCACAAACTCTAACCGAACCGAAAGTAAATCGTGTTCTATAATCCTTAATTCCTTTTATTGGAACATAAAATTCCTTATAAGAATTGTAGATTTTTTTAGCTCTAGAAATCCACTTTCTTTTAGAAAGCTCTCTTCTTAATTTTCTGTCCATAGGCAAATAAATTGGTGTAGAATCTGGAGTGGGATTCGAACCCACGAAACACGGTTTTGCGGACCGTTCCCTTAGACCACTCAGGCATCCAGACATAAAGGGGAGACTAGCTCCCCAGTTTTTAAAGTACCAAAGAATCGTATCTTCCTGTACGATACAGAGATGGTTTACTGTTAGGATCTTTAATCCACCAGTAGTTAATTTCGCCACCGTCCTTAGTAACAATAACATTCAACTTCTTGTCAATAGCGATAATCTCGTCATTGTAGAAGTCGTCTCCTACCTTAAGATTGCTGAACTTGGTAGAAGAATAGATAAAGTTATACGACAGGCTGTGGAAGTTATGACGACGATACTCATAGTATTCGTTGAGGGCTTTTCTTTCCTCTATAGTACAGTTATCCTCGTCATCAACAATAGGCTTAGGTATAGGATTATTAAATCTCTCAACAGCCTTGGAGAAGTTTTCAATAGAGAACTTATTCTTGTCTTGTTCAATTTCTCCAGTGTAAGCGTAACCTCTGATACAAGAATACTCATACTCATTAGTTACTACGTTGAAGAAACTCTTAGCCTTTTCAAACCTTCAATTCCATGAATGTTAACTTCATTAACTATAGTTTTGAGAATATCAATAGTTGATATAGTCAAAGAATCAATGAAGTCAAGTAAATCTTGACGTGCTTCTGGAACCTCCAGGGCATCGTCTAGATATTCGTTTACAACCTTCAAATCAAGATTTTCAAACTTCTTGACGTAGCGGATTCTAGACGGACGTCCTACCATATTCTCGTTGATAGACATTGCATTAGTAGTCAACAAGAATACCTTACGATACTTAGAGCTATAAACTCCATCCATAATTTGGAGGATTGTAGAATCCGACTCGCTGAAGTTCTTTTCAAACTCATCTAGGAAGAGAACACAGTCTCCCTCAATACCAGAGAGAAACTCAATCATAGATTGATTATGGTCTCCCATATCCTTTACGATAATAACAGGAAGGTTCAACTTATTAGCTAATTCTTTAGCTGTGACAGTCTTTCCAGTACCTTTTGTACCAGTAAACATGATTCCCAAGTTTCCTTCTGTGTTATTATAAGTTTTGATTACATGGTCTATGAAATCTTCCTGCAGTCCATACATCTTGTACGGAAATACGAACTTGTCTGCATACTTATCCAGGTGATAACCTGTCATTGTCAGACTAATACTGTAAATACCAACCGGAAGAGATTCCGAAACCTTGTAACCTGAGCCTACTTGGGTGTATGTAGACCCGGAACACATCCAAACTTTGTTCATTTCTTTATTTTTAATTGTTATTTAATATGAATGTTTCAGAACATTCAGTTAATTAAAGTTCTCCACTGTCTTTGATAAGTTCTTTAGCCTTATCCATTCCAGCTTCGTAAGCCTCCACAACATACTGTATAGCAGTTTTTGAATCAATTTGATTCATGGAATTGCTACTGTCTACCAATTCTTGGATAATTTCACTTAACTCTTTCATAATCTATAATCGAATAAAAGTTGTAGGGTAGGAGGGACTCGAACCCTCACACATTTCTGTACTAGATCCTAAGTCTAGCGCGTCTACCAATTCCGCCACTACCCCAAGGTTACAATTCCCCGTCTCTTATTTTCTCAGCCATAGTACACATCTCTTGATAATACTTGACTACCTTATTGAACAATTCTTCAGGAACTATTGTACACTTTTCACTTTCCTGCCCAGGAAGCCATTGACGATTTATCATTCTCTTCTTTTCAAGACTTATTCTAGTTGTATTGCTATCTATGAAAACTTCATAGAAATCTTCTTTAACATCTTCTCTAAAGGCAGTAATATCTTTAGTTATCTTGAAATAACCAAATGATTGTCTATTGAAGTTTATTTGAAAGCATTTTCCCTCAAAACTTTTTAGAAGTTGATTATTTTCTTCTTCTTTTAGTCTCCTTCTTTCTGCTTCCTCTCTAGCAATATTATCTAAGTATTCACAATACTCTTGAAGAGAACAGCCAGGATGTTTCCTGGCATATTCTTTCATTGGACTTTCTCTTGACCACATTATTTCACTAATTTTATTTCACAACAAATATTGAGTTTGGGAATAGAAATCCACTCGCATATTCCATTGCTATCAACTGGTTTTCCTCCATTGATTGTGCAAATAGTAATATGTGGTTTAGCATTTGCACAAGGCAAGTCTGGTATAGTAACTCTAAAAGCTATTGCTTTGTTAGAGAAACCTATTCCATTTACTTCTACCATCCATGATTCATCAATCTTCTTTACAAGAGAGTCATATATCTCTTTGTCGTTTTGATTTCTGTGGAGCAGAGTACAATGGTCTAGATATAAAGTACTTCCTCTTTGAAGGACCAGATTAGCTATAATAGGATTAGCAAAAATGATTTTCATAAGCTCATTCCTATTATGTTCATTTAAAAACAATCCGAAATACTGATAATTCATAAATTCCAATTTTTAATTCTCTAGTGGACCTAGAGGGCTTTGAACCCCCGACCTCCTGATTATGAGTCAGTTGCTCTGACCTGGCTGAGCTATAGGTCCGATTTAGTCTCACTATCGTAGGACTATAAGCTCCCAACGTCCGACTGGCTACGGAAGGTTATTTACCGGTCTAATAACCTATTCTACTGTTAGTTCCTGTTCGCAGACATATTCAACTAGCAATTCATCATTACCAAATACCATAATCTGCAATACCACAATTTCCGGCCCATCCTTACTTAGTCTTGGTCTACTAGAGAATGCATATTCTGACATAGGAGACCTAGAATGAAATCTTACGAATTTACTTCTAGGATGAGACCTCTGGATTATTCCGCTACTGGGAGTATTTAGAGATACTTTACTAGTTATCTCCCCAATATTGAAAGAAGTTACGTTAAGCATAAGCACTTATTGATTGACATTTAAATATTATAGTTTTACCAATAATATCATCAGGCTTTATATTAAACTTAGAAAACTCCTCAACCAGCTCATTCATATCTTCTACAGAATATGTCTCTCCAATAACTCTCATATTATCTAGAGAAGTTTGGAAGTTCTTCAGTAGCTCTGTAAGTAAACAGCTATTAATTATTACTTTCATTTTACTATGATTTGCTCTTCAGGTTTTAACTTAGCTGGAGCATCAGAATGTAATTTACCACATCTTACACACCAACAAACTCCAAATGAATTTTCTCTCACTTTACATCTGCCTTTCTCACAGATTTTAACTACTTTTCTATAATTCTTCTTATCCATAATTATATAATTTAGAAATACAGCCTTACTACCCTTATGTTCCTAGTTATTCTTTAGCTAGCTTTAGATTATTACTAGGTAATACCTCAACGGATTTATTCAGCTGACTTTACCGCCTCTTGGTATGCAAGGCTAGGTCTCCCTAGCGAAGCTGTATTTAGTTGGGCTACCAGGACTCGAACCTGGACTCTCAGAACCAAAATCTGATGTGACTACCATTACACCATAGCCCAGTTTAGCTTAACTATTCTCTCGAACCGTTAAGCCCATATTTACCATGAAAACACACAATGCGTGGGACGAGGCAGGATCGAACTGCCGCTATCGTCCTGGATTTTCAGTCCAGCGCTCTACCTACTGAGCTATCGTCCCATGTAATTAGATACTCAAATCTAATACTTTTTTGTTCCACCAGTTAGTTAAATCTTGTAAAGAAAACTTAAATTCTTCCTCAAATTTTTCTACCGGAACAGTTTCATCTCCTAATTCTATTGCCCATCTCCAGCAAGCTTCTGTTTCAGCTACGTCAATAGGCTCTTCCATTAACCAAGTATCATCCATAAGTAAGTCAAGAAATGGCTTATGAAGGGACTTAAATATTTCAATTCTTTCTTCCATAACAAATTTTATTAAGCGGAGGCAGCTGGATTCGAACCAGCGGGACCCGAAGGCCCTCCGTCTTAGCAGGACGGTGGTTTAAGCCACTCACCCATACCTCCAAATTGCGAAGGGGCTTTTGTTATACTTTACTATTGAAATTGTAAAGCCCCTTCGCTGTGAATTACTTCACTTCTTCAAACTCAGTTGTTTCAGCTTTCTTCTCCTCCAACTCTTTCTTGCCGAGAACACTTTTCAGTGTATCAGCGAAAGGTATAGAGCGAAGCAAGTCGAACGCAGGATTCAAGTTCTCAGCAGTTTTAGCCATGAAGTTACCAGCGGTATTCTCGTTACCATAAACAGTAACCTGTCCAAGGTGAACGTGTTCAAACATCTGAGCAGATGCTTCTGCAATACCTGTCAACTGGTCAACTGTCTTGTACTGAACCACCATTTCAGGAGTCAAGCCGGATTCAATCATCTTCTGGACTGCCAGAGCAGGAGCCATTTCAATAGCCTGAACCTTGTCAGCCTCAGCCATCAAAGACGCTCTCTTACCCTCAGCTTCAGCAAGCAGTTTCTTTCTTGTACCTTCAGCTTCGGCTTCTAGCTGCAACTTCGTAGCATTTGCTTTAGCTTCTGCTTCTTTCAGAATTTCAGCAGCCTTAGCTTCTGCTTCAAGTACAGCCTTCTGCTTAACAGCTTCTGCCTCAATCGTAATACGTTCCTTTTCTTTTTGGGCAGGAACAATTGTCTCAGCATGAAGCTTAGCTTCCATAGCCAATGCAGCTGCTTCGTTTACTTCCAGTTGCTTTTCTTGCTTAGTTTTCTCGATAGTCATTTGAGCTTCTACCTTAGAAGTTCCTGCTACCTTTTCAGCTTCAGCCTTAGCTTTCTCGGCTTCTCCCTTAGCTTTAGAGACTTCAATCGTGGCATTTTGTTCTGCCACTCCTGCAATCTTATCAGCTTCGGCTGCCTTTACACGCTTGTCTGACTCATACTTAGCAACTGCAGCTTCCTGTTCGTTAATTGCTTTTTGCGTCTCAGCTTCCTGTTTTTGCTTAGCCTGAGCAATACGAGTTTGTTTCTCTGCTTCTGCTTCTGCTTTCTTAGAGTCAGCTTCTGCTTTAGCCTTAGCTACATTAGCCTCAGCTAGTGATTCAGATTCTGCTCTATTAGAATCGGCTTCTGCTTGAGCTTTAGCTATAGCTGAAATTTTCTCAGCTTCTGCTTTAGCTTTCTCCGATTCCGCTGCAGTATTAGCTTTAGCAATATTGGCAGCTTGCTCAGCTTTCTGATTAGCAATACCCGATTGCTTATTCTTCTCAGCTTCTGCAAGTTTGATTTCCTTCTCCTGGTTAATCTCTGCCACACGAACCTCTTGCTCTTGTCTAGTCTGAGCAACAGTAGTTTCACGCTCTTTCTCAGCGTCTGCTACAGCAATTTCACGTTGCTTGTTGGTTTCTGCAATCTGAATATCTCCTTTCTTTTTCTCTTCTGCAATGTCTGCTTGTGCCTGAGCAAGAGCTTTAGTTGCAGCTTTCTGACCTAGATTCTTGATATAGTTTGCATCATCCGAAATATCAGCATTGTTAATGTTGATAATACTGAAACCTACCTTATTTAACTCGGTCTCAATATTCTCCTTAGCTTTGCCGATAAACTTGATTCTATCAGCGTTAATTTCCTCAATCGTCATTGTAGCCATCAAGCTTCTCACTTCACCAATGAGAATATCCTTGATTTGGTCTGAGATTTCAGAAGTTTTAGCTGTTAAGAATCTACTTGCAGCGTTTTGCATTAATGTTTGAGTAGTTCCAATACCAGTGGTCAATGTTACAGGAATAGTTACCTTAATCATTTGACTGGAAACACCAGTAACATTTACTTGAATTTGGATAGGTTTCAAGGACATTTTAGCCCAGTCTTGGATTACTGGCATTACGAATGTACCTCCACCATGAATGATTTTGGACGGCAGAATAACTTCCTCCGACTTTCCAGTCTTCTCGTTAACTACCTTCTTCTTACCAGCCTTACCAAACACAACCAAGATTTCATCACTGGCACACTTACGATACCGTGACAAAAGTCCAATAAAGGTTAAGACTACTAGCAATACAATAACACCTGCTACAATAAGAGTTTCTGTTGTCATCTTTTAAAAAATTCTTTTTTAGTTAAAATAATACTTTCCATTCTCAAATTTAGAAATTACCACACGAGTACCAACCATATATCCCATTTTTGGGACTTCTGGATAGGCTACAATTTCCTCAGAACCTCCATTTACTTCAATAGTAATGAAGAAATGGTTTTCACAAGGAACTGTGATAATTCCAACCCTTCCAATCAAGGCTTCACCCTCTTCTGGAATGACTTGATGCTGGAGTTTTAAACAGAGTTTATATAAGTAGTAAAGTATAACCACGAAAAGAATACCGCACACTAATGCGATTAGATAATCATACCATTCTACAGAATGAGATATGGACTGCTTAACACAAAGCCATCCACTAGCTCCCATTATAAAATGGATTAATCCCTTAAATGAGACAATATCACTCACGTTCATATCTAGTTCTCCATCTAAGTCAACATCTAAGTCAGTGTCTCCACCAAACCAAGATAAAATGAATTGAACTAGAAAAATGCCATATGAAACGGCTGCCAAAAGATAATACACTTCACTCATCTCTTACAATATTTACAATCTGGGTCATGGACCACTCCTACAACCTTGTAGTTTCCATTTCCCTCGGTGAATTTAATGTACTGATGATTCTTGTATTTAAAGTGAACTGCAGCATCAAATGGAATAATCCCATCTCTGGTATTCCTAGTAGCTTCTAGTTCACTAGTTGGACCTGAACAACTGAACAGTAGTATAAGTCCTAACGAAATGATTGTTAACTTTTTCATAATCTAATTTATTAATTAAAATAGCATAGGATAAAGGATTCGAACCCTTACTTTCGGTTTTGGAGACCGACGTGCTAACCGTTAAACACCAATCCTATATATTGCGGAAGGACAGGGATTCGAACCCTGGGGACGTGTTACCGCCCGACGGTTTTCAAGACCGTTGCAATAAACCTGACTCTGCCACCCTTCCAAAAGCTAGTCTTATGACTAGCTAAGAATCATACCAAGAAGCAATAATACACAGAATATAGCTAGAATACACCAGCCTATAGCCTGGATTGCTCCTCAGCCAAATATACAAATCATTGAAGATATAAAGAATACAGCTCCTCCTACTACACTTGTCCAACCTCCAGCATCTTCGTCATTCTTAGATAGCTTTCCTCTACCAGTTAGTAGCATAAACAAGGATATTCCTAATAATATGATACCTATTACAACACCTGCTATCTCTTTGTAAAGTAATTTCCATACTACGATAGTTATTGCTGTTTGTCCCAAATTAGAGTCTGCTATTCTGATGGCGGAATCTTCAACTGCTTTAAGAGTTTCATTAACAGCCACGCCTATTTCCTTACCAAGGTTAGCATACTCAGAAACTTCCTTGATTTCACCCTTTATAGCTTTCTCTGTTGTTATCTTCTCAATTTGAGTTCTAGTATCACTAGGCAACTTATCATAGTCTTCTTGTGATATAGTTATCTGAGAAAAAGCTGCTACGCTCATCCAGAGCATAGCAAGCATAATTACAAGGAACTTTTTCATTAGTCAAGCCATTCAAATTCTTCACCCTTGAAATGTCTTGCAAAACAAGCATCGAACACTAGCTTTCCAAACTGGGTTGATACGTATTTGGCAATCTCTTCAGATTTGCACGCAAGCATCCCGACATCGGAAGCGGCACCGCCGACGCCATCGGCAGAATAGAAA
>OLNI01000010.1_pt1 | contig 218056 bp, 211 predicted proteins | sample 1672921 | NCBI WGS metagenome assembly OLNI01 (sample SAMEA3136737, study PRJEB25190) | human gut metagenome | biome: human gut; feature: human-associated habitat; material: faeces | place: Austria | collected 2013 | reverse complement strand
TCGGCAAAATCGACTGACCTTTCTTTTTTACCCAACAATATCTTTAATTAAGGGAAACGGGTGCGGGGATCCCAGATATTGAAAATATAATGGCGATTTCAGCACTGTTTGACATTTCCATAGACGATCTACTTTCAAATGAAAGAGGTTCAAAAAAGGTAGTGGAGACGGAGTACTTGTATGAGAGTATTACGGAGTATGATATTGATGAATCGAAGCATTATGATATGAAGCTGGAAGGGGCGAAGCGGCTTATACTGGCGGGATATGAGGGCGAGAAAATCCGGGTCCGACTGGGGTCCAATACATTTTCAACTCTTCAGAATGATTTCAAGGTTAAGATTGATGATATCCGGAAACGAATTGATATAGATGTAAAACGAAAGAATGGTGCCACGGAAGCAATGGCGAAGAGTGAAATTGATATTTTCGTGCAGATTCCGGTGCAGTATATAGATAAGATTGAGTGTGAAGCTCATGCGGAAACGGTAGAAATCCGTTCCATAGAATGTGAAAATATGGAATTTGGTGTGAAGACAACAAATTTGATTTTGGAAAATGTTGTCGGTTCGGTGGAGGTTGATTGTAATCTTGACATGGAGATTATGTGCGATTCATTGAACGGCGAGATCGCAATTAATCAAGTGTCTGCGACATCAAAAATACATGTTCCAAAAGAGGCGATTTTCCAGGCAGTTGCAAAGGGCATTGGAACAAGCATTTCTTATGAAAAAGCCGGGCAGCAGGTGGAACGGTTTGATGCGCCGGAGGCGGACAACGTGATTGAACTGAATGGAATCAAGAGTGAATTAATTGTTTGTATAGGTTAAAAATGAAAATCTACAAGTTTGTCAAAAAGATGTAATGATTTTTTATTACTGGAAGAAAAATGTAAATAGTATAATAAGTAACAGACGGGAGGGATTTGTAATGCAGATTGAAACATACAGTGGAAAAGCGAGTATGACAGAATGGGAAAAACTGCAGGCGTGATGTGGGGATAGAGAAAAATTAATGGAAAATATATACTTATAGGTTGACTTTTATGAAAATAAAGCATATGATAATAACAGCTAAGAAATGTGATGAATTTCATGCATGAGCAAAACAAAACTCCCGGAAGTGGTCGAGACTTCCGGGAGTTTTTATTCCGTTTATGTAAGGTGGCTTATACCTTTCAGGCTGTTACTGCCTGTCGTTTCCGTCCAGCCATTTGCAAATAAAGTAGCTAACAATACTTGCCATAACAGAAACAAAAAATGTGATGAGAGTTTCGTGCATAAGACTTCACCTCCTTTCGCTTGGAGGGTGGCAGCAATTGTAGTATAACATGATAGTATAAAAAATTCAATATAAGTATATTACTGGTGAGTAAACTAATAAAGAATGAAGATATAAAAAGTGTGGAAATGTGGTAAAATGATTATATAAAACTGCGGAAATGTCAAAAGAAAGGAAATGGAGGAGTGTAGGATGGGAGCTTTTTTCAAACATAAGGAAAAGAATTCAGCGTCTGAGGACGGTTGTGTGAAGTTTTGCAATGTGCATGATATCATAGAGGCGGAAAGAATCATAGAGCTGCTAAAAGAGAATGAAATCGCTGCATTTTCTCAGGAATCAGGAGATGGTGTTTCTGTGTATGGTACAGTGGGATTCGGACTTTATGGAGTTGATGTTTTTGTGGAGGCGAAGAATGAGGAGCAGGCGAAAAAGCTTATAGACGCTGAAAATCTTTAATGGAGTCAGCTATGAGTGGGCGTATCTCAGCCCGTAAGTGAGACAGTTAAAAGAGAGTGTTTTGTCACTCAAAGTGTGAATTTAACAGCGGGACGGTTCTACCGTCCCATTTTTGTATACAGAGGGTAAATTATTGCCAGAAGGAATTTGTAATGCAGATCGAAACATACAGTGGAAAATATGATGATGAGATTATTTCGTTAATTTTAGATATTCAGAATAATGAGTCGAAGATTAATCTGTCTCTTGAGGAGCAGCCGGATCTGCTTACAATCCATGACTCCTATCAGAAAAATGGAGGCGAATTCTGGATTGCGCTAGATCAGGGAAATGTAATCGGAACTCTTGGACTGATGATAAAAGCTGACCACTGTGCAATCATGAAGAAATTCTTCGTGAAGAAAGAGTACCGGTCACAGAAAGTCGGGCTTGCTTTATACATGAAGCTGCTTGAATTTGCAAAAGAGGCAGAGGTAAAGCATATTATATTAGACACACCGTCGGTTGCGCATACATCACATCGGTTCTATGAGAAAGCAGGATTTCGGAAGATTAAAACAGAGGAATTACCGGTTCCGTATACTTATCCGGACAGAAACTGTATTTTATATATGTTGGATTTAGGAGAGACATCACAAATGACAGAATGGGAAAAATTACAGGCAGGACAAATGTACAATGATTTTGTTGATGATTTGTTTCAGCGAAGAATCGTAGCGAAAAAGTTGTTCCGGGCATACAACAAAACTGAGGACGAAGAAGTTGAGAAAAGAAATGAAATTCTGGCACAGCTTTTAGGAAAAGTGGGAAAGAACGTCTGGATTGAGCCGGATTTCCGGTGCGAGTTTGGAAAGAATATTGTTATCGAAGACAATGTGTATATTAACTTTGGCTGTGTTATTCTTGACTGTGCTGAAGTTGTGATTGGAGCAAATACATTGCTGGGTCCGAATATCGGCATTTATCCAGTGAATCATGCAATAGACGCAGAAGAGCGAATCAAAGGCGGCTGTTCTGGAAAACCAGTTCGCATTGGGAAAAATGTGTGGCTTGGCGGAGATGTAAAGATACTGGCAGGAGTTACGATTGGTGATAATACAATTATCGGAGCCGGAAGTGTTGTGCCAAAGGACATACCAGAAAATGTTATAGCAGTGGGTAATCCGTGTAAGGTACTGCGAGAGATAACAGAGGCAGACAAAACGGATTACCTGAAAAACGCGGAAACATGGTAAAATGATCATATAAAAAATGCGGAAACGTGGTAAAATGATCATATAAAAAATGCGGAAATGTCAAAAGTATAAGAAACGGAGGAGTGTAAGATGGGAGCTTTTTTCAAACATAAGGAAAAGGATTCAGCGTCTGGAGACGATTGTGTGAAACTTTGTAATGTGCATGACATTATAGAGGCGGAAAGAATGATAGAGTTGTTAAAAGAGAACGGAATTGCTGCATTTTCTCAGGAATCTGGAGATGGTGTTTCTGTGTATAGTACAGCAGGGTTCGGACTTTACGGTGTCGATGTTTTTGTGGAGGCGAAGAATGAGGAGCAGGCCAGGAAGCTTATAGACGCTGAGGGTATTTGAGCAATAAAGTGAAAAAATATTAGTTGAAAAAATGTAATATCATAGTTAGTGCTCTTGAAGATTATGAAGACAGTGGATTGTTTTTAGGCGGTTCACTGTCTTTTTTTATTGGAAATTAACTTATTTTTTAATAATGGATTGTGATTAACGTGAACTTAAAAAAGTTTTACGAAAGAATTACATGAATATGTCGCAATCCAAAAACAGAGGTTGCTACAATAAGTGCATCAAGGCAGAAGAGGGTTGATAAATGAATCGTTGAAGAGTAAGAAACGAGGAGGAAACTACGATGAAAATACGGCGGAGAGTACAAAAATACATTTTCATTATAAGCTTTGCGGTACTGGCTGGTTTTATGCATCAGAACACCTATGCGGAAACTCGGACGAATATTCAGCTTTATGTACCGGATGACAACCAGAATAACAGACAGGAAAATAATCAGACTGCCAACCGGGCTGACAACGGGAAGGTGGACAATTCTGTGGCAAAGACAGGTGATACCACCGGAGGTAAAATATTGGATTACGAGATAATGCTTGCAGTGAGTGCAGTATTGGGAACCATGGGAGTCATAATCCGTAAAAGCCAGAAGACAGAAAAGAATGGAGATTAGGTGCATGAAAGTAGAGAAAAAAAGAAATAAGAAAATATGGATATTCGCTGTGGTGGTGATTCTTGTCGCAGCGCTTGGAGTTGTATTTGCATATAAGCTGGGACAGCAGAAATCTGTAAACAATTCCAATGGGGTTGTGGTAGATCAGAATGCATCAGACTGGGACAAAGATTTAGATAATTTATCTGGACAGCAGGATTCAGGTATTAAAATGCCGGGATACGGAGAACTCAGTGTCGGGGCAGGAGATAAGACGTGGAAGATTACCCTGGCAAATCCGAAGGACAATGACTGCTATTTTAAATACAGCATTACAATTGGAGATGATGAGACTCCGATTTATGAGTCTGACTATATTGAACCGGGAAAGGCAATCAGTGAATTTCAGGTCGATAAGGCGCTGGATGAAGGAGATTATACAATATATATGAACATTTCTACATATTCTATGGATGGAAAAAATACACGCTTAAATGGAGCGAGTGTGAAAGCAGATTTACATGTTGTAAACTAACGGCCCCCAAAGGGCATATGCTCGAAGTGTGGCTGTAAATATAGATATTTATTAATATTTTTATTCAGGAGGATAACGAAAATGAAGAAAAGAATCGCAGCAGCAGTTATGACAAGTGTTATGGCAGGAATGATGATGGTAACGCCGACATTTGCAGCAAACACAGGTAGTGCACACACTGATTTTTCCCTTTATGTAGCAAATGATCCAGTTTATACAGTCACTGTACCAGAAACGGTAACATTGAATGCAAAAGAACACACATTGGTACCGATTACGGCCAGCGATGTAAAAAATATTCCGGAAGGTAAGAAAATTACAGTAACGCTGCAAAAAGGAAATGGAACTTATGGAAGGTTATATCTTGTCGGAGATAAGATGAATGGTGCAAAACCATATATGATGACTTTGAATATTAAAGGAACAAGCGGAGACTTTAAACTGGGGGCATTGGAGAAGCAGATTAAAGGTATGGAACTGGTTGCTTTTACAGAGGATGGTACAGCAAATTATGAAATATACCCATGTGCGCAGGATTATCCGGACCGTGAAGGAAAAGAAGGGGACAATCTGGCAATCCAGAAAGGCGTTCATTATACTGGCTGGATGGACTATGGCGTAGGTTTAACTGATATCAAATAAATGATTATCCATCAATTATACGAGGGAGGACTAAATATGAAATCTGTAAAGAATATGAAAATGCTTTCAACAGCAGTGATTGCAGCGGTGCTTACCGTATCTGCATTCGCGCTTCCGGTTCATGCAGAAGAGAATACAACATCTGCGTCAACAGAATTTTCTTATGTTCAGAAAAATGAACCGACATATACGGTATCTATACCTTCAGCGCTGGCACTTTCAAAGGAGGGAACTGCCCTTAATATTGAAGCAAAAGATGTCGCGGATCTGGACGGGAAGAAAGTAACGGTAACAATCGCAGGTACTGATTATTATCGAAATCAGCTTGTATTACAGGCAAAGACGTCCAAGCCAACTTATACGGGTACTATTCGTTATCAGTTGATTGCAGCAGATGGTAACACAATTGAAACAACTGGTAATGATACTGCAACAGGAACAGAGTTAGCTTCCTTTACAGGGAATGGAACTGTAACTTATACGGCAAAACCAGTACTTGATCCAAGAATGAATATTGAACCGGGTGTAAATTATACAGGAACCATGACATTTGGAATAGGATTAACAGAATAAGGAAGCATAGTTGGTGCTTTAGCAGAAATAAAATGAGGGGGCAGGCTTAGAAGCTTATAGCCCCTGAAATTCTTTAATGGTTGCTGCTGCCAGTACAATGACTCCAATTGCACAGACAATATATATAATTCCGACTGCGATGGAGCTTTTCTTTGCACGTTTCCATTTTACGGCTGCAAGGTACATGGCGCTTAAGACATCTGCCAGGAAGAAGAACTGCAGGATACCATGCAGGATAGCAGTTCCGAGGCTGATTTTTCCAGCTTTATAAGTCATGCGGATTACCTGCAGGGCGTAAAAAGAGCCCGGAAGGATTGTGAGCCAGAATGCAATGACGGTGAAAAATATCATAACACTCATGACCGGGAGCATAAGCGGTATAATCAGACCGCCGGTCATAAAAGTCAGTGCAGCACCAGCGAAAAAGTACATAATGAACAGTGTGATAAAACTGAACAGGAAAAATGCGACAAGACCGTATTTATGTATAAGCATGCGGTTTATAAGTGCGGTGGAATCGTCTTCTTCATAGGAGAAAAAAGATTTCCAGATATTTAGGATCCCAAGAATATAAAGTGCCAGAATGTAAATAATAGCAGGCAGGTTTGACAGGAAAAATCCCCGCAGAGTAGCAAAGCCGGAGGCATCATATGGAATTGCATCAAGTACATGGTTCTGGAAAGTAAGATTCGGAAGAACAAGTACCGGAATCAGGGATAATATAATTACATATGCAATTGCCAGTTTGTCAGCAGATTTTTTCATGGGTATCGGCTCCTTTCGAGAGATTTTTCATTGCTTTCTATATTTGATTATAATTTTTTCGGGGCGGATTGTCCAGAAGATTGAGCTGACCGCTGACAGATAGTTGGCAGTACGCCAGTAGGCATTCATTTTTTCAAGTAATTCCTGAGATAACAGTTGTTTCTCAAGACACATTTTGTTGTCGTCCATATTGTACCTCTCTCTTTCGAATCATATATTTTTTTACCAGCATCATCATAGAACAGTAAAAATAAGATGTAAGATAGTAATTTTGCATTGAAATCATAACATTCTGATATGGATAATGTTTGCGTATTGAGAAATCGGACTGAAAAACAACATATATTGGGTAAACGCAATGGACACATAGATTATTAATGCATCATAAAAAACTATAGTGTTAGCCAATTAGAACTAGTATAGATAAAATGGATATAGATAGAAACGATATAGATAGAAGCAATATGCAAAATATCAATTGGACAACATTGGATTTAAAGTGCAATATATAAGCATAGTACACTATTTTATAGGGTAAACAAAAACAATGATTTGGAGGAAGAAGAATGAAAAAAAGATTAATCAGTATTTTGTTGTGTGGAGCGCTTGTTTTATCTATGGCAGCATGCGGTAGCAAAGAAGGAGCGAAAAAAGAAGAAACTAAAACGGAAGAGACAACTAAAGGAAATAGTGGGGAAGCAACTGATAAAAAGTATGGTCTTGATATGGATTCAATCGTAGTGGCAATTTCTTCAGGATATGAACCATTCTGTTTTGACAAGGATAATGAACTTCAGGGATATGATGTTGATATGTGGAAAGAATTTGAAGAAAGAACAGGCATCAAAGTAAAATGGGAACGAGCTGATTTTTCTGGTCTTCTTGGATTACTTGATTCTGGAAAAGCAGATGTAGTAGCTGCTCAGCTTACACCAACACCAGAACGTGAAGAAAAGTATGCTTTTACAGAGCCAGAAACATACTACGGTTCAGTTATTGTTGTTAGCAATGACAATACGGATATCAAGAGTGCAGATGACCTAGCTGGAAAGACTATTGGTGTGGGTGCTGGAAATGAAATGCAGCAAGACATTGAAGCTATGTATCCAAATGGTGAAGTGAAGTTTGAAATCTATCAGTCTGCAACACTTGAAAACATGTTAAAAGATGTTGAAATGGGAAGAATAGATGGTATGTTAGCACAGGATATACAGGCTTATATGGCAATTGAAAAGAGCGGAGTGAAATGTAAAGTTGTAACTCCTGCATTTGAAAGTTCTTGTGGAGCACTTGCTGTTAAGAAAGATAATACAGAATTGTTAGATGGGTTAAATGCATTTATTAAAGAGATTAAAGAAGATGGAACCTTAAAAGCTATTTCTGAAAAATGGATTGGTGCAGACGTTTCTGTAGAAAGCAAATAAATTATGGAATATTTAACTCAAGAATTTATGCCATATGTGGTGAAACTGGTTCCATTGCTAATTAATGGAATGAAAATTACGATATTTGTGTCTATATTGGCATTTGCTATAAGTATTGTTATGGGCGTGATTTTGGCAATAATTCAACATTATCATGTTGCAATCTTAGACCCCATTGCTAAGGTATACATCTCATATTTTCGAGGTACCCCATTATTGATTCAGTTATTTTTGTTTTTTTATGGATTACCTATGGTTATGGATATTATGGTCAGATGTCCTAAAATATTAGCTTTAATCATATGTTTAGCGATGAACAGTGCTGCATATATGGCTGAAACAATCAGAGGTGCTATTGAAAGTGTTGATAAAGGGCAATATGAAGCTTGTCTTGGATTTGGAATGACGCATACACAGACAATGACGAGAGTTGTGTTGCCACAGGCTGCAGTTGCAGCAATTCCACCAATTGTAAATTCAGCAATTGATATTATAAAAATGTCATCACTTGGTATGACAATTGGTATTCAAGATGTAATGGGTGAGGCGCAACTTTCAGCAGCGGTTTCTTATAAAACTTTTGAAACTTATATCATAGCAGCGGCATTTTATTGGATATTAGCTTTGATATTAGGAAAGATTCAGAGAATTGTTGAAAGAAAAATTGGTGTAGCATATCAGAAGTAGTCAGGAGATAGAAATGATAGAAATTAAAAATCTATGGAAAACATTTGGTGATAAATCTGTATTGAAAGGTATAGATTTAAAAATTGAAAAAGGAAAAGTGTTTGCTATCATAGGACCTTCTGGAACAGGAAAATCAACACTCCTTAGATGTCTGAATGTTTTGGAACGGGCTGATAAAGGGTCTATTGTATTAGGAGATAAAGAGATTGATTTTACTAAAATGAGTAAAAGCGATATTCAGACTCTTCGCATGCATATGGCAATGGTATTTCAAAATTCAAACTTATACAGAAATAAAACGGCCGTTGAAAATGTTATTGAGCCGTTGATAACTGTAAGAAAAATGAACAAGGGAGAAGCATTACAAATAGCAGATGAACTCCTTGCAAAAGTAGGAATGTCACATAAGAAAAATGCGTATCCTGAAACTTTGTCAGGCGGAGAGAAGCAAAGAGTTGGAATCGCTAGAGCAATGGCTGTGAATGCAGATGTAATCCTTTTGGACGAGCCAACATCTGCTTTGGATCCAGAATTGGTAAATGAAGTTTTAGATGTAATTAAAGATTTGGCAAAACAGCATACAACAATGTTGATTGTTACTCATGAAATGCGATTTGCAAGGGAAGTTGCAGATGAAATTGTATTTATGGAAAATGGTAATATTGTTGAACAAGCTACTCCTGATATCTTTTTTACAAATCCTCAGACAGAGCGTGCAAAATCGTTTATACAGGCAAAAGTAGATGACATTTATGATACGGATTTTGATAAAATTATTGAAAGACGTTATATGAATTCCTATAAATGGAAAGACTTAAAGACACCAGATATTGACAAAGATATTTATCCTATGTGGGTCGCAGATATGGAATTTAAGTCATCGCCAGCAATTCAGAGACAGATGCAGGAGCGAGTAGAGGCGGGGATTTTCGGATATGAGACATTAACACCGAAGTATTTTAAAGTTATTTCAGAATGGCTTGAAAATAGACATTCTTATAAGGTGGATGCAAGTGAAATACTATTTTGTGCAGATACAATGATTGGCATAAGTACATATATTCAAGCTGCGTCAGAAGTATGTGATGAAGTTATGCTGTTAACACCTGTTTATGGTAACTTTTTTAGCACTATTACCGGATGTGGAAGAAAAGTATTGGAATGTCCATTAATAGAAAAAGAGGGTAGATTTACCATTAGTTTAGAGTTAATGGAAGAAAAAGTTTCTGAAAAGACAAAGATATTATTGTTATGTAATCCACAAAATCCAACAGGAACAGTTTGGACAAAGGATGAATTAAAAGATATTAGTTTGTTCTGTAAAAAACATGGGATGACTCTTATCTCAGATGAAGTGCATTATGAATTTATATTCAATCAGGCACAGCATACTGTGGCAGCAAGTATTGCAGAGGAAGTTGGTGTTATGGCAGCTACAGTAATTTCTCCAGGTAAAAGCTTTAATGTTCCGATGCTAAGTGGTGCTTCGTTGATAATTAAAGATAAAAAAATGAGAGATAAAATTTCAGCAATAATGGAAAATTTGAAATATCCATTTGCCCATGCTTTTGTTGAGGGAGTCACTATTGCAGCCTATACAAAGAGCGTTGAATGGCTGGAAGCTGTAAAGTATTATATACAGGAAAATAAGAGGATTTTTAAAGAATATTTTGAAACGCATTTTCCTCAGTTGAAAGTTGTAAATAGCGATTCAACATATGTAATGTGGGTGGATTGTAGTGGACTGAATATGTCTGATGCGGAATTGGAAAAGTTTTGGAGAGATGATTGCAAATTGATTCTAAGTCATGGTTCAGAATTTGGCACAGGATACAGTCAGTATAGAAGATTTAATGTTGCTTGTTCAAAACTTAAGCTAGAAGAAATTTTAGAACGAATTTTAAAGCAAATGCAAAAAAATAAGTTGATTTAAATTTGTAAAGTGAAGGGGCTGTGAAAAAAGAATAGCCCCGAAAAAAAGAAAGACCAAGAGTTTATAAAGGGATAATCAAACTTCGTGAGGGGTTGCCAAACTTTTTGAGGGTCTTTCGTGAGGGTTTTATTGATTTTTGATATGAGTTAATGAGGGTTTTTCGTGAGGGGCTGGTTTGAGGGTCTTTTATGAGGGGCTGATGTTGTAAAACATCAGCTCCTTTTATGAACTCAAGGTCTTTCTTTCTGTTATAATTAACTTGTGAAAAATTAATAACTCAAACTTCGCACATAAATTTTAGTTATGCACCTTGAAAATTCAATACCTGGCAGTAATTCAGTTGTCAATATTCCGTTTTTTATGCCGCTTGTAGTTTCGTTTTCAGCAGAGTAGGAATAGCATCCATAAATGCATCTACTAACGCAGTAATTTCGTCATCTGCTATATCAAGATTATCTGCAAGTAGTGTCCTGAACATTTGAAGCAACAATTGAAAAGCCTGTATCCATGTAATGTCAGACATTTCATCAGAAAAGTATAAAAAGAGTTCACCAAGAGACCGTTCATCGTTTGATTCACGGTTTTCTACAGATAACATCATATATCTTGTAAATACTACTGCGGTATGTGCTGTCATTGCATCATAGGAGATGGATCTACATTCTTTGCTTAGATGCAGGTAACTTTTGCAGACTTTGAAGAAAACTTCGATATCCCATCGTTTTCCATAAATGCGGATGATTTCATTTTCATCCAGTTCAGTATCTGTTGAAATGATACAAAGATATTCTTTTCTTTTGTTTCGATTGCGGACATAAACCACTTTGGCTGGAATGATGTTCCCATCTTTTACGACATCAACCATAACAGATAAAAGATATCTGGAACGTCCTCTTCGCTTTTTGTTTTTGTTGTAGATAGAGATTAATGACATATCTTCTCCATTATAACGAAAGAACATTTTTGGTGTTTTCTCAACCATGGCAATGACATCATATCCGATTTCTCTCACAGCATGAATGGAACTTGGTGAAGAAAACCAGCTGTCAAAAAGAACATATTTTGCTGGAATATTAGCTTTTTTAGCCTGTTTTAGCAGTTCAAGCATTACGGAGGTTCCTTTTTGCATAGACAGCTGACGACGTTTATATCCAACTGTTCTTTTATCCACTGCATTTGCTTCATTTATCCGGTTCTTTTTATTGTCGGTTGAAAGAAGTACACTATTAACCGGAAGAAAAGTACTTCCGTCTGACCATCCCAATGTAAGCATACGAAAGCCAAATTTATAAGCATGTTTTGCATGATCGAATACTTTGGCAAGAAGTTCTACCTTCTTGGAACGATTTCTTTCAAACATGGAATCATCAATAATCAAAACATTGGCTCGGTCTTCACCATCCAATGGAACAATCGCTTCGTTGATAATTCGGCTTGAAAGAACAGTTGTGAAACGAATCCAATTAATTTCAATCCTTTTCATAAAACGGTAGACAGTATCCTTTGCAAAATCAGGAGTATTTCTACCCGTAAGAAGATTCATATACATACTTCTGTTAGAAAAGATTAAAAGAAACAGATATTGAAATACTTCCGAAGCAGGTGTTCCCTTTTTCTTATAGGCATTGGCAGATTTCAATGCAGAGGAAAGATGGAATCTGATAAAAAATCTTCGAATAGTTTTAGAAATCTGGTTATCATTCTGAGTGTCTTGTGTTATACTTTTATTCATAGCATGAGCCTCCGGTTTTAATTGTTTTTGGACAACTCAATTATATCAAACCAGATTGTATTCATGCTATTTTTATGCCAGTTATTATTGAATTTTCAAGGTGCATAAGCACTTATTCAAGTGCGAAGTTTGAGTACAATAATATGATGTTAATGGTCGTGCGTTATCTGGAAGTTCCTGTGACGCTAAATAAAAACTATGCGCTTGTTCCCAATAAAATAAGGCATCGCTAGCTCCAGCCATTGATTGACGCTTAAAAAACAACGCTACATATTCCCAACATGAATCTGTCAATATAGTCCTACTTCCATATTTAGGTTTATTCACAGATTTCATAATTTCGCAAGATTTACTGTTAATACAAATATCTTTGAACATTTCAACACTCTCTTTCAATGTTATCTATTCCACTGCCAAGTCTGCTCCTTAGTATCGAGTGGCTTAAACTGCGGTCGGCTCTGACAACAATCCTAGTGCCACAACCTCTGACATCTAATCCACAGCCTAAACCCTACCGCTATTCTCCGGCTACCCAATCATACTCCAGTTAAACCAAAAAGTAGATATGTTTCCATATAATAGCTTTCCGCAAGGCTCCTCTGATGATGCTAACCTCACAAAAAGCCCGGATTCACGCAACTTTCTGGCAATTATTTTTCTTTTCTAGACATCAAGCAGACGCTCTCAACGTGCACCGTATTCGGAAACAAATCAACGCATGCTATCTTTTCCACCTGATACCCGCGCCCTTGAAGCATCTCCAAATCTCTGGCAAGGCTGGTTGGTTTGCACGCAATATAAACCATACGATCCACGCCAAAATCAATAATCTTTCTAAGCGCTTTTGGATTCACACCATCTCTTGGCGGATCTAACATGATGAGATCCGGAACTTCCCCCAGCTCATCGATCACCTTCAATACATCTCCTGCCCAGAACTTACAGTTTTCAAGTCCGTTGAGTTTTGCATTTTCCTTGGCTGCTTCCACCGCCTCTTCTACGATCTCAACACCCACCACTTTCTTAGCTACCGGCGCAAGAATCTGGGCAATCGTTCCCGTTCCACTGTACAGATCAAAAACGACTCTATCTTTTGTATCTCCCATGTATTCACGTGCCTTTTCATACAGAACTTCTGCCCCAAGTGAATTGGTCTGGAAGAAAGAAAACGGTGTAATCTTAAATTTCAAACCGAGCAGTTCTTCATAGAAATATCCCTGTCCATATAATATCTCTGTTCCTTCATCCTTGACCACATCCGCGACGCTGTTATTCGTCGTATGCAAAATGCCGGCAATCTTTCCATCCAGAGAAAGGCGGCACAGATCATCTACCCACTTTTCCAAATAATCTGTGATTTCTCTTTCTCCACCGCAATCTCTGCCATCTGTCGTCACAAGATCAATCAAAATTTCCCCTGTCTTCACTGCCTTTCTCACAAGTAAATGGCGAAAATATCCGGTATGACGCATCTGATGATAGTAAGGAAGTCCGCTTCTTTTGGAAGCTTCCAATGTACAAGTTAAAATCTTCCTATAATCTTCATCCACAATCTGACAATGCTCTACATTTACAATATCGTGAAAACTTCCTCTCTTATGCATGCCAAGGGCAAGGGGACCGTCTTTGTATTCATCCCCGAAGGAAAATTCCATTTTATTTCGATAGGCAAATGCCACCGGGCTTGGGAGCACGCCTTCCCACACATAGTCTCCTTCCACCGCTTCATCCATCATAGCTTTCACCTGCTGCTCTTTCAGACGGAGCTGCTCTTCATAAGGAAGATTCTGGTAAGTACATCCTCCACATTCTCCAAAATGAGGGCAGGATGGCTGAATCTCTGCCGGCGCTTTCTCAAGCACCTCAAGAATTCTTCCCTCTGCCTTTTCTTTACGGATTTTATTTACGGAAAATCGAACCTTCTGCCCTGAAATTCCGTTTTTCACAATCACGGTCTTCTCTTCTTCCGCAAGCCGAATCTTCCCCTTATTAGGAAAATCCACTGACTCTATGACACCTTCATATACCTTTCCTTTTTTCATATGTTCTATAACCTTTCCTGTCTTTATTCTTTATATTTAGCGATTAAGATCGTTCCGGCACGCTTCACCTGTATATGGTCAATACTTTTTACATATTTGTTAAACTGTGAATATCCATAATCATTAATCTGAAAATCTTTAAATTTCTCATATGCCCGATTTCCAAGCGTGCTAAGCTCTATACCGGATGCACCGGATGCTTTTACGATCTGAAGCATATATTTATCCACATCTGCCTTTTGTCTTCGGTCTTCTCGAAGTGCAACTGCCACAAAATTCCCTTTTTTTACAAGTTCTATCTTCTCAAACTCTTCCAAAAATTTTGACAACATATTATAGCCGTAGCTTCGCACATCAAAATCCGGATGAAGGCTTACAAGACGACTTCCCACTTCTCCAAGTCCGGTTGTTTTATTATTATCCTGATTTTCAAGGATCATTTTAATGATATCCTCTTCAATCTTCTCTTTCTTAATAGAATCTCCGGAGCCTTGCGCGGTACCTGGCGCTTGTTCGTTCAAAAGATTTTCCAAAATCGTAAATTTATCACAAGCTCTTCGGAATGGCTCCGGCGTTTTATTTTCGCCCATTCCGATCACCATTTTTCCGCTTTCTCTAAGTCTGCTTACAAGGCGGGTGAAATCACTGTCACTGGACACAATACAGAACCCATCTACATCTTTTGTATATAAAATATCCATTGCGTCAATGATCATTGCTGAATCGGTTGCGTTCTTTCCCTGTGTATAGCTGAACTGCTGAATCGGTGTAATAGAATTTTTTAACAGCTCGTCTTTCCAACTGGAATGTTGAGTACTGGTCCAATCCCCATAGATTCTCTTATATGTGATATTCCCATACTTCGATAGTTCCGTCAATATCGGTTTAATATATTTTGCCGACACATTCTCTGCATCGATCAATAATGCAAAACACTGTCCGTCCATTTTTCTCCTCTTTTCTGCCTTCCTACAGTGAAATTAAAATTCCCGTAAAGCAACAAAAAGCAGGTCGGAGACCTTCTGCTTTCCATCGGCTTCGAACCTGCTTTTCATCCTTTTACATCTTGTGATTTGTCGCTTATACCTGATCTTCATCGTTGAAGAAATCATCATCAAAATCGTCTTCGAAATCTTCTTCAAAATCTTCCAGATAGTCCGGTGTAAAGAAACAGTACACTGCATAAGCAATCGCTGCAATAGCTGCTACTGTACCAACGATAGCAAGCACCCACAGAACTGTCTTACCGTGTTTGTCCTCTTCTTTTTTATTCACAAGCTCACTCAATTTTGTTGCTGCAATAAAGTCTTCTACTTTGCTCATGTTTTCACGTCCTTTCCCGCACTCTTTTACAAGTCGAATCATTTTACTTATTATAACACTATCGTTTTCGGATTACTACATTTTTCAAAGAAAATTATATTTTTTCCAGCTTTGCAAATGCGGCAAACATTTTCTTTGTACCTGCTGTGTCAAATGCCACAGTCACCTCATAATCTCTGCCGCCTTCTATAATTGCAGTAACCGTTCCCTCACCGAATTTTATATGGCGGACACGATCTCCTGTTTTATAATCCAAACCTTTGCCTGAAGGTTTTCCAAAAGATTTCGCCGGCGACTGAGAATACGGCGTCGATCCGCCAAAAGGTTTTGCCTTAAATGCCTGCTTTGCCTGCATATATGCGCTCACTTTGACTTCCGGCTCTTCTTTATCTTTTGTAAAAACTGCTCCCGTAGATAACAGCTCCATTGGAATTTCTTTCAAAAATCTTGACATTTTATTATACTGCGTTTCTCCGCGAATCATACGCCTTCTTGCGCAAGTCAGTGTCAATTCCTTCTCCGCTCGTGTAATTCCCACATAACAGAGACGTCTTTCTTCTTCTACTTCCTCCGGATCATCTGCGGTGATCGTCATATAGCTTGGAAACAGTCCATCCTCCATCCCCGCGAGATAAACATTCGGAAATTCCAACCCTTTTGCACTATGTAAAGTCATAAGCACCACATAGTCCGTATCTTCATCCAAGCTGTCGATATCTGCAACCAGCGCTACCTCTTCCAAAAATCCGCTCAGAGATGCCGGCTCATTTCGGTCTTCGCACTCTTCTTCGTAAGCTGCCACCTTGCTGAGAAGCTCATCAATATTTTCGATTCTTGTCTCTGCTTCTACCATATCCTCTGCTTGAAGACTTTCAATGTATCCGGTCTCTTCAATGATTTCTTTCAAAAGATCAGAGATACTCATATCCTCCGCATCTGTCTTAAAGTGTTCGATCAGTGCCACAAAAGATTCCAATTTAGAAGCGCCCCTTCCAATCTTCGGAATCAAATCCACCGCACGAAGCGCATCATAAAAGCCAATATTATACGCCGCCGCATAATCCTGCACACGATTAATACTCGTCAATCCGATACCTCTCTTTGGCACATTGACAATACGCCGGACTGCCAGATCATCTTTCCCGTTATCTACTGTCTTCAAATAGGCGAGTAAATCTTTGATCTCTCTTCTTGCATAGAAATTGATACCGCCCACGATCTTATACGGGATGTTCGCTGTAACAAATTTTTCTTCAAACATTCGAGATTGCGCATTTGTTCTGTAAAGAATTACATTATCATGATAACTATATTCTTTCTCTCGCACTCGTTTTCGAATGTCGTCTACAATATATTCTGCCTCATCATACGCCGAATCAAACTGGCGAAACTGAATTTTCTCTCCTTCTCCATTATCTGTCCATAATGTTTTGTCCTTTCGCCCCGCATTATTTCTAATCACTGCATTGGCTGCATTCAAAATATTACTTGTCGACCGATAATTTTGCTCCAGTTTGATCACCTTAGCATCTTCAAAATATTGCTCAAAATTAAGGATGTTTTTAATATTAGCGCCTCTGAATTTATAAATGGACTGGTCGTCATCACCAACCACGCAGAGATTTCGATACTTTGATGCCAAAAGTCTTACCAATTCAAACTGCACTGTATTTGTATCTTGATACTCATCCACCATAATATAGCGAAATCTTTCTTGATAATATTCCAGTACATCTGCCTGCGTCTGGAACAATTGCACTGTTTTGATAAGAAGATCGTCAAAATCAAGCGCATTGTTCGCTTTTAACTGCTTCTCATATTCCTCATACACTTCCGCAATCTTACGCTGACTGAAATCCCCTCCGGCATTTAACCGAAATTCCTCCGGTGTCACCAGTTCATTTTTTGCATGGGATACTGCTGCCAGAAGCGCGCGTTCCTTATAGATCTTCGTGTCAATCTGAAGAAGCTTACACACATCTTTCATCAACGTCTTCTGATCATCCGCATCATAGATCGTAAAATTCGTATCATATCCAAGCAAAGAAATGTGTCTTCTCAAGATTCTCACACACATCGAATGGAATGTGCTCACCCAGATGCTCTCTGACCCGAAGCCCACCAGTCTGTCTACTCGTTCCCGCATCTCTCCGGCTGCCTTGTTCGTAAATGTGATTGCCAAAATATTCCACGGATTCACACCCTTCTCTTCGATTAAATATGCTATTCTATGCGTCAGCACTCTTGTTTTCCCCGAGCCGGCTCCGGCAAGGATAAGGAGCGGTCCTTCTGTATAATACACTGCTTCCCTTTGTGGTTCATTTAATGTGTCGTAAATACTCAAGTCAACAATTCCTTTCTGTTTCTATCATTTATCTTCCATTCTTATTCTTCAATCATCATTTTAATAATCTCTTCATTGGTCTCTCTCATACCGTCTTTGCCAAGGCGTCCGATATTACCAATGGTCGCCTCTACCCCCTTTGTCACAATTCCGTCACCGGCATAGAACTGCTGACCGTTAAGATACATATTGTATCCAAGAATACCTGCGTCTACGGAAGAAGCAATTTTTGCAGCACAAGAAGCTTTTGCTCCGTCGCACACCATACCGGATACGATTGCCAAAGCATTGACTACTGTATGGATCACTTCATCATATCCACCTCCGCATAAGTAAGCAATACCGGCTCCTGCTGCCGCTCCGGCGCTTACTGCTCCACAATATGCAGATAATCTTCCAATTCCGGTTTTCTGATGAATTGCCACAAGATTCGAAAGAGCCAATGCCCGATATGTTTTTTCTTCGCCGGAATTTAACTCTTTGGCATACTCAAGTACCGGAAGCGAACAAGTCATTCCTTGATTTCCGCTTCCTGCATTGATAATAACCGGAAGTTCACAGCCATTCATTCTTGCATCCGATCCTGCTGCGGCTCTGGCTTTCGCTCTCGCTCCTACATCGTCTCCATAAGCTTTCAACAATACCTGTCCGATATTTGCACCATAGTCACCACGCATTCCTTCGTCTGCGATCGCCGTATTATATTCAATCTGACGTCCGATCACTTCGCGGATGTCTTCTATGTCCACGGTATTAATAAAATCCCAGATTGATTTTACATCTAAAAGGCTTCGATCAGTCAATCCTTCTTCTTTCTCGCCTTCCACCGGAATATCAAGAAGCTTTTCGTGATCTTTTTCAATCAAAACGATATTGGTATGATAATTTGCAATGCGAACCTTTGCATAAGACTCCCCTTTGCTCACGGTCACTACGATTTCAAATGTAATACCATTGTCCACATGCTGAACAGAAATATCCGTCTTCTCAAGAAATGAAATCATTTCTTTTGTCTGTTCTTCGGTCACTTCTGCGATGACCTCCAGCTCCTTTTCCGGCTTTCCCGCGATGATACCTGCTGTGGCAGCTGCCGGAATTCCTTTCAAGTGATTCGTATTCGGAACGATCACACTCTTTACATTTTTAATAATACTTCCACTTGCTTCAATTACAACCTTATCCGGAAGACACCCCAACACTTCCCGCGCCTTTGCCGCCGCATATGCAAGAGCGATCGGTTCCGTACACCCCATTGCCGGTACCAGCTCCTCCTTTAAAATTTGGACATATGCCTGATATTTTTCATCCGTTTTATTCATTTTCATACCTCCTGTGTACCAGATCTTCGTACCTTTCATACCTTCCCGTATTATAACACGTATCTATAGATTACGCATAAAAATTTTCTCAAAACAATCAAATTCTGATTTCTCGATTTATTTTGCCTGCAAAGATCAATCAAAATAAATCTTGCCATCTAGTTTTGAATACTATATAATGTTTGTATCGAGGTGATAATATGACAATTGACACAAAAGACATGCTGAACAGCATCTTATCCAGTATTTCTCAAATCGACTATATCAAACCGGAAGATATTCCTAACATAGATTTGTATATGGATCAAGTAACAACTTTTATGGAGAAAAATTTAAGCGCTACTAAGCGTTATGATGAGGACAAAATTCTGACCAAAACTATGATCAATAATTATGCAAAGAACAATCTTCTTCCGCCGCCTGTGAAGAAGAAATATTCGAAAGAACATGTTCTTGTCATGATCTTTATCTATTATTTCAAAAATATTTTATCAATTAAAGATATCGAAACCTTGCTTACACCATTGACAGACAGTTATTTTGACGCCGAAGGCGGTTTATCTTTTACCGATATTTACAAAGATATCTGTGACCTGGAGAAATCGAGGATCACGGACCTTATGAAGGATGTAACAAAAAGTTATCAGTATGCGCTTGAGACCTTTGAGGACATGCCCGAAGAGGAGAGAGCAAAGCTTCAGACTTTTGCATTTCTGTGCAATTTAAGCTTTGATGTCTATGTAAAGAAACAAATCATAGAAAAATTGATCGACGGCCTTCCAAAGCCGGAATCTGACAAAAAGAAGAAGTAAAAACAGCCGGCTCATGACTATGAGGTACAAATAATCCCCGGGGGTAATGTGATATTTACCCCAGGGATTTCTTTTCGTTTATAATTTATTTACTGCCGCTGCCAAATATTCATTGCTTGCCTCATAGAAGCGCTCTTCTTCTACCATTTCTGCAAGCGCCGGATCGATCGGCATTTTACCAAGCACCGGAATTCTGAATTTCTCTGCGGTCTCATCTACATGGCTCTCACCAAACACTTTAATCTCTTTTCCGCAATCCGGACATTTCAAATAGCTGTAGTTTTCTACGATACCAAGCACCGGAATATCCATCTGTCTTGCCATATTGTAAGCTTTGCTTACAATCATCTGAACCAGATCCTGCGGAGATGTTACGATCACAACACCGTCCACCGGAAGAGACTGGAATACTGTAAGCGGAACGTCACCGGTTCCCGGCGGCATATCCACAAATAAATAATCAAGTTCTCCCCACATAACATCTGTCCAGAACTGTGTTACTACATTGGCAATGACCGGTCCTCTCCAAATAACCGGATCTGACTCATTCGGCAACAGCAAATTGACAGACATGATCTTGGTTCCGTCTTTTGCTTCCTGCGGAAAGATTCCATTTTCATCTCCCACTGCCGCCTCATGAACACCATACATCTTCGGAATAGATGGTCCGGTAATATCTGCATCAAGAATACCTACGGAAAATCCCTGTTCTTTCATCATTCTTGCCAGAGATGCGGTAACCATAGATTTACCTACTCCGCCTTTTCCGCTGACAACTGCGATCACTTTATTCACGTGAGAATGTGGATTTGCCGGTTTCTTAAAGTCCTGTGGTTTGCTGCTGCAAGAGTCTGCGTGTGCACATCCGGCACAATCAGACGGCTTGCAGTTCTTCTGCTCTTCTGCCATAATCGATTGATCCTCTTTTCTTAATACTTACTCTTACCTAATACACTAGGTGTTATTCTTTACATCGTCAAGCTCTCTACTCAACAACTGCAATAAGCTCCACTTCACATTTTACATTCTTCGGAAGTGTCTTCACAGCCACACAGCTTCTTGCCGGTTTTGATGTGAAATATTTTGCATACACTTCATTAAAAGCTGCGAAATCTCCCATATCTGCAAGGAAACATGTTGTTTTCAATACTTTGTCAAATGAAGTTCCTGCTGCTTCAAGAACTGCTGCCAGATTCTTGCATACCTGCTCGGTCTGCTCTTCAATCGTCTCAGCTTCCACTGCATCAACTGCCGGATTGATCGGAATCTGTCCTGCTGAATAGAAAATTCCATTGTGTACATAGCCCTGTGAATATGGTCCTAATGCTTTTGGCGCTTTTTCTGTTGATACTACTTTCATAATCTACCTCTCCTTTGTCATTTCTAATATTTTCTGTGCAATACACACATCAAAGAGTCCCATTCCTACGGATTTAAAATAGGTGGTCTCTCCGGTATCAGTAATTTCTCTAGGATCTTCCGCCAGATAATCACTCATCAAAACGGTCTGCTCTTTTTTAAGTCTTCCTTCTGCCAGAGGCTGGCTCAAATCTCCGCTCTCCTCACAGGCATATGGAAGTTCAATGTAAACTCGCTCTACAAGATCCCAGATTGCATCGGGAATTTCCCTCATGTCCGGTGTATAAGAACCGATGGCAATGATACATTTTCCACGAAGCATCTCTTTATCATTCGGAAGCACCGGCTCTTTAGACGGTGTCGTTGTACAGATGATCTCACTTGCTTTTACCAGTTCTTCTACCGTCTTACATTGTACTACTTTTACAGCTGGATTATCAATAGCTTTTTCCAGTCTCGTAAGATATTCTGTCAAATCACGGGCGCTGTGATTATATACGTACACTGTATGGATCGGTCTTGCCGCACATGCGTAAAGCGCTTGATAGAATCCCTGCACTCCTGCACCGACAATCCCCACCGCATGGCAATCCTTTCTTGAAAGATGGCGGATTCCCACACCTCCAACCGCTCCGGTACGCCACGCAGTCACTGCCTGTCCATCCATAACTGCCAACGGTCTGCCTGTCTTATAGTCATTGAGATACATAATCCCGTCAATGGACGGAAGCCCCAGACTTGCATTGTCCGGAAAAATGCTTAAAATCTTCGTCCCGATCACTTCTTTTGTATAGCATGGCATATAAAGCATGGTCTTATTATCTTGTTCCACACTCGGTCTTGGCGGCATATAGAAATCGCCCTTTCCAAAGATCCTATATGCCTCTTCAATCTGATCCATCATTTGCTGAAGATCCATCAATTCTTCGATTTGCGTTTTGTCGAGTATAATCATTTTCACACACTCCTGATTCTTTTTCCCACAGTCAACCTTCTAATGGTTTGCCATTTTATAAATTTCATACATATCCTGCATATCTAATCGCTTGAAACATCCAAGTTTTACTGTATCTCCTTTTGTTGCGCTTTCTGCCATTTTCTTAAGCACCTCATCCGGCTGTACACCAATGGAAAGTTCTCCGATACTCACTGGCATATCAAGCGCTCGGAAAAATTCTTCAGTCTTCTCGATAGCCGCTATTGCCGCCTCTTCTGCTTTGTCTACTTCTATGTTCCAGACTTTCTTTCCGTAATTTGCAAATCTTACAAGATCCAGCTGATACACATATCTCGCCCAGCTTCCCCACACCGCTGAAAGTGTTGCTCCGTGTGCCTCATCAAACATTCCGCCGATTTCATGTCCCAATTTGTGACAGGCAAAATCCTTTAGTCTTCCAAGTCCGGTCAGATTGTTGTGAGAAAGACTTCCGCACCACATAATCTCACTGAGCGCATCATAATCCTTCGGGTGTTCCACTGCTTTTAATCCGTTGCGGATCAATGTTCTCAGCAAGCCTTCTGCAATTTCATCCGTCAATTCATTTCCATCTTCCGGTGTAAAATATCGTTCGATTGTATGCATGAAAATATCTACGATTCCACAAGTCAGCTGATATTTCGGAAGTGTGTAAGTAAGTTCCGGATTCATAACCGCAAATCTTGGTCGGACAAGATCTGTATTCACACCGCCTTTTTTTCCTGTCTCTTCATTGGTCAACACTGCTGAATCGCTCATCTCACTTCCCGCTGCCGCAATCGTAAGGACAGCGCCTAACGGAAGCGCCTTGGTGATTGCTTCTTTTCCACTCCAGAATTCCCGAAGATCAATCCCTTCGTTTGCCGCTCCGATAGCAACTGCTTTTGCTGTATCAATGGAACTTCCACCTCCTACTGCAAGAATAAGATCTGCCCCAAAAGAATTTGCCCTTTCCACACCTTCTCTTGCAAGAGACATGCGCGGATTCGGCTTTACTCCTGCAAGCTCAGTATAAGAAATGCCTTCTTTTTGCAGCGACTCCTGCACGCTTTTAAGAAGCCCGCTTTTTATGACACTTCCTCCGCCGTATACGATCAATACTTTGGAAGCCCCCTGCTCTTTTGCAAGCCTTCCAGTCTCTGTTTCAACCTCTTTACCAAAGACAATCTTGGTTGGGGTGTATAATGTGAAATTCTTCATATGCTTTCTCCTTTCATATATTTATTTTGCATTCAAATAAAAAACTGCCAACTGTGTTCGGTCACGCAAATCAAGTTTATCCAAAATACTGCTTATGTAATTTCTTACCGTTCCCTCACTTAAAAACAACGTTTCTGAAATCTCTTTATTGCTCAACCCTTCTGCCACAAGCGAAATGATCTGAAGTTCTTTCTCTCCGATATCGTATCCTTGCCAGTCAAACTGTTTCTTCTCCGTCAGAAGTTCCGGAAGTTTCGCCATAATCTGTGTTCCAAATACGCTCTGCCCACAATAAACTGCACGAAGTGCCGGAAGAATGCTTTGGTAATCCTGTTTTAACAAATATCCTTTCACGCCATATTTCAACGCTTTTATAATATATTCATCATCAGAGAAGGTCGTAAGAAGGAGGATCTTCGCTTGAGAATCCCGTGTAAGAATCTCTTCTGCCGCTTCCAAACCACTCATTTCCTTCATACGGATATCCATAAGGAGTACATCCGGTTTGTTGGCATAATATAATTCCAACGCTTCTCTTCCGTCTGTTCCCACTCCGACAACCGTAATTTCTTCTTTTGTCTCTAAAATTGTTTTTAAAGCTCCCGCTATAAATGTATCGTCATCTACAATTACAACTCGCATCTAGCCTTCCCCTTTCTTCGGCACTGTAATATAGATACAAAATCCTTTTTCACATGAAATCTGGAAGTTTCCTCCCAGATTTTCTGCTCTTTCCCTCATATTACGAATTCCTATACCTTTGTCAGTCACATTATTCCTTGCCAGTTCTTCCGTGATCCCATTAGAAATCTGATTACTTCCATTATCTTTGATAACCAACTGATACAGCCCCGGATGCTCCCGAACTGTAATCTCTGCTTTCTTAGCGCCACTGTGTTTTGCAATATTGTTAAGCCCCTCTTTTACAATCGCAATAAAGCTGTATTTTACTTCACGCGGTACATAGTTTCCCACATCATAAGTAAACTGCACCGGACAAAAATGATATTCTTCTATAATTCCCCGCAGGACTTCTCCCATATTTACAGAATCATCATGAAGATCATGGACACTTTCCCGCACATTTGTCATCGCTGTATTCAAAGTTTCTTCCAGCTGCGACAGAGGCTCCGACAACGTTTCTTGCTGGTTCACCGCCTTCATAGCTCCCACCATCAAAATTGCTCTGGACAACATATGTCCTACATGATCATGAATCTCTCTTGCAATACGATTTCTCTCTTTCAGCGTTGCCGCATAAATTTCATAGTCTTGGTTTTTCAATAAATTCTGATTTTTTTCTTTTAAAATCATATTCCACTCGGTGCTGTCATCCCTTGTCTTTTGATATTTATCCAAAAGCTTTCCATATATCCGAGACTGATAGGAAAGTACAGCGGAAAATACACAGCCTGCTATCTGAAGAATCAGATAAGCGTTCCCTTTTCCCATCCACACAAAAATACACAAAAAAATCAAAAAACTTGCCGGTACATACCTTTCGTCTTCCAGCATACTGTAAAGAACCGCCGGAGAAAAGGCAGTCAATGGCGGAAACAAAATGCACAAAACAAGCCATGCCCACGAAATCGTTCTTCTTTGAGCGGGACATAAATCCCACCAACTGACATAGATTACCGTCATAAGAAACGCTACCACAAACAACGTATCTGCCGGAATCAACAGTATGGATACGAAACTATATAAAATTAAAACGATCTGTCCAATCATAAACTGTCTCATCCTTTTCTCTCGTACAGAAATTGTGACAATTGTCATTTTCACTTTATGACACGTGACACTATTATTATAAACAGAAGCTCTTTATACTACAAGTAGCAAACAGTATAATCGCACTTCAAAGAAAGGAACTACTATCATGATTCATATTGAAAATCTAGTCAAGCGCTATGGTTCTGTGCTGGCTCTTGACCATCTAAACTTAGATATCAAAGAAGGAGAAATCTTCGGTCTCCTCGGTCCAAATGGTTCGGGCAAAACAACAGCCATCGGCTGTATTTTGTCCCTTCTTAAATATGATAAAGGAACCATCACCGTATTCGGAGAAGAAATGCACCCCAACAGTTACGAACTCAAAAAGAATATTGGTGTTGTCATGCAAAACGTGGCTGTTTTTGAACAAATGTCCGTCCGGGAAAATATTGATTACTTCTGCGGTCTATATGTCAAAGATAAGCATCAACGAAAAGAACTGGTAGAGGAAGCGATTGCATTTACCGGACTTCATGACTATCGAAAACTGCGCCCAAAGAAATTGTCCGGCGGTCTCCTTCGAAGGCTGAACATTGCATGCGGTATCGTACATAAACCAAAGCTGATTATTCTGGACGAACCAACAGTCGCTGTTGATCCGCAGAGCCGCAATCGAATTCTGGAAGGTATCCTAGAGCTAAACCGCCAAGGCTCCACCATCATCTATACTTCTCACTATATGGAAGAAGTAGAACAGATCTGTTCCAAAATTGCAATCATCGACCACGGACGGGTACTTGCCTGCGGAACTACGGAAGAATTAAAGAAGTTACTCAAAACCGGAGAAACGATTACCATTGAGGCAATCGCTCTAGATGAAGAACTTCTAAATGGATTAAAATCCCTTCCTCACATCTTTGATGTCAAATACGATAACCAGGTATTAAAAATTCGCCTAAGCAGTGCAAAACATAATCTGGTGCGAATCTTAAATTACCTTACCGAACAAGGAATCTCATTTGGACGAGTATTCTCCGAGCTTCCCACTCTCAATGATGTATTCCTTGAAATTACCGGAAAAGAACTACGGGATTAGGAGGCTTATTCTATGTTATTTTTGTTAAAATATCGTTTTTTACAAATTGTACGGGAATTCTCCGTCATGTTTTGGGCACTTGCATTCCCACTCATACTCGCCACACTTTTTTATTTCAGCTTTGGAAGAGCAGGACTTTCTTCTACAGGAGATCTTGAGTGGGATAAAATAAAAGTCTGCGTCATTGCGGAACATCAAGAAACGCAAAATTCATCTGCATTTCTTAGCTTTTTGGATACCTTAGATCAAAAAACACTGGATATTCTCCCCTGTTCTTCTGAACAAGATGCTTTAAAAGCGCTGGAGCAAGGCAAGATCAATGGTATCTACTATGCCTCCGAAACTCCTTGCCTTACGGTAGGAAAAAATGGATTAAAGGAAAGTATTCTTACTTCACTCCTTACTTCCTACACACAGAACGCCGCCATGCTTACAGATATTGCCGCCTCTCATCCCGAAAATCTGGATGCGGCAATCTATGAACTTAACAATTACCGCCAAATCGTAAAGGAAACATCATTAGGCGGAGAAACACTTGACCCTAATGTCCAGTATTTTTTTGCCCTCATTGCCTATGCCTGTCTATCCGGAACCTTCCTCGGAGTCCGTGCATGCTTTGACAGTCAGGCAAATTTAACGCCTCTTGGGGCAAGGCGGAGCATTACCCCGACACACCGTCTGACAATGATCCTTACGGATATGTTTGTCCTTGTAGCAATCCACTTTATCAATATTATGATACTTACCATTTACATTAGTAAAATTCTGGGCATCAGTCTTGGGAAAAATATCCCTGCCCTTCTTCTCGTCAACCTAATGGGAAGCACTATTGGCATAACACTTGGTCTTGCTTTTGGTTCCCTTACAAAGATGTCTCTCAACATGAAAATGGGATTTTGTGTTTTATTGACATTGTTTCCTGCCTTTCTTGCAGGTCTTATGTTTGGTAACATGAAAAATATGATCGAACAACATTTACCAATTTTAAACCGGATCAATCCCGCCGCTGTGTTAAGTGACGCCTACTATTGTATGGGCGTATACAACGACATGGGACGATTTATGAGATGTATCCTTATTTTGTCATTCATGAGTATTATACTTTTACTTGCAGCATTTTTAGGAATCAGGAGGGAACGTTATGACAGTATTTAAAGGATTTTTGACAATCGCAAAGAGAAATCTTGGTATGATGTTCCTATACATCCTGATTTTTCTCGCAATCAGTCTTTTTTTTCAAAACACACTTGATGATTCTAAGTCGTCCGGTTTTCAATCCGAATCTCTTCCGATTGCAGTCATTGACTTGGACGGTGGAGAGTTGGCGGAAGGTTTTAAAGATTACCTTGCTTCTATTCATCATGTAAAAGAGCTTCCTAATGATCAAAACCTTCTTCAGGAACGCCTCTTTTATCGGGATATTTATTACATTGTGACCATTCCGGAAGATTTTGAACAATTTTGCCTATCCGGCAACAAAAAACTTGCGGTAACTAAACTTCCAGACAGTACAACCGGATACTATGTAGACCAACAGATCAATGATTTCTTGAATCATATACGCACCTTGACTGCCGGAGGATATTCTGTCTCAGAATCCATTAAGCTTGTCAAACAATATGTCTCAACCACTCCAAAAATAACCTTGATCGATAAGACGGGACACGGTGGAGATATACCGGATCACGCATTTATGTTCCAATATATGCCTTTTATTATTCTTTCCATCTTATGTTATGTACTGAGTTATATCATGATTTCATTTGGAAATCCTGATGTAAAAAAGCGAATGCTCTGTTCCAGCATCCCTGCGCGAAGTATCAATTTCCAGTTGATTCTCGGTCATATAGTAATTGGGCTCGGAGTCTGGCTGATCTGTATTATTTTTCCAATCATTCTGTATGGAAAAGAGGTTTTGAACGATCCTCATCTTCCATACTACCTGCTGAACAGTTTCCTTATGATGCTGGTATCACTTTCCATTGCATTTCTAATCAGCTCCTTTCCGATAAAAGAGGAGATCATCAATGGAATTGTCAATACCATTTCCCTTGGAATGTCATTTATCTGCGGCGTGTTCGTCTCTATGGATATTCTCGGAAAAGGAATCAAAACGGTGGCTCATTTTCTTCCCGTTTACTGGTATGAGATCGTCAACAACACACTTGCTGATAATGCCTCTTTGACAACTTCCCAAATGCAAACCCTCTTACAGGGATATGGGATACAGCTTCTCTTCGCAGCCGCATTCTTCTGCGTTGCTATGGTCTTTCGAAAAAACCGTGCGATCGGACAAGGATAAATACTTCTATCACAGAAAAAAAGCCTTTGATGAACTAATCATCAAAGGCTTCTTTCATTTTATCCATAAATCCTTTTTTCTTCTTACCGCCTTTACCGGAGGTTTCGTTTTTTTCATCTGCCACATGCAAAGTATTGCCTGTCAATTCGTCGAATTTTCGAAGCGCTTCTTTTGCTTCATGGCTTAATTTCTCCGGTGTCTGAATCACCAGTGTTACATAGTGATCACCGCGAACTTGAGAATTGCGAACAGATGGTACTCCTTTGCCTTTCAAGCGTACTTTCGTATCTGTCTTTGTCCCCGCTTTTACATTGTATATTACATCGCCGTCTACGGTTTTAATCTTAATATCTGCTCCAAGGGCTGCCTGTGCAAAAGAAATCGGCACTGTGGAGAAAATGTGCATATCCTGACGCTGGAAAATCGGGTGTCTGGACACCATAACCTCTACAAGAAGATCTCCTCTCGGACCTCCATTTACCCCCGGCTCTCCTTTTTCACGAATACGAACGCTCTGTCCATTGTCGATGCCTGCCGGAATAGATACGGAAATTTTCTTCCGGCTAGAAACATAACCAGTACCGCCACAATCGGAACATTTCTCACGGACAATCTTACCGCTTCCGTGACAGTCCGGACATGTCTGTACGTTTTGAACCGTTCCAAAGAAGGACTGCTGTGTATACACAACCTGACCTTTTCCACCACATTTTGGACAAGCCTCCGGTGAAGTACCCGGTTTGGCTCCTGTTCCGTTACAAGTGGTACACGGATCTTTTAACACCACATCCAGTTCTTTCTCACAACCAAATACAGCCTCTTCAAATGTAATTCTTACACTCTTGCGGATGTTCATTCCCTGCCTTGGGCCCTGACTTGCTCGTCCGCCTCTTCTGCCGCCGCCAAAAAGATCCCCAAAAATATCGCCAAAAATATCGCTGAAGTCTGCACCACTGAAATCAAAGCCTCCAAAGCCTCCGGCACCTCCGGCGCCTCCTTCAAATGCAGCGTGTCCAAACTGGTCATACTGACGACGTTTGTCCGGATCACTTAAAACCGCATAAGCCTCTGAAGCCTCTTTAAATTTCTTCTCAGCCTCAGCATCACCTGGATTTACATCTGGATGATATTTTTTTGCAACCTTTCTATATGCTTTCTTTAATGTGGCATCATCTGCATCTTTGCTGACACCAAGCACCTCATAATAGTCTCTTTTTGTTTCCGCCATAAAATCTTCTCCTCACATAAGGAAGTTCTGCCTAAACATAGGAAATTCTGCGGAACCAGACTTATTGAACATTTCGCCAAGTTCCGCAGAACAACCTTCGTACTAAGTGCGGGGACGCCTTACGGTATCCCTTTACCAAGTGTTCTGGGTTTAGACTTCCTTATAATCTCCATCTACAACATCATCGCCCTGGAATCCTTCCGGTGCCGGACCTGCACCAGCTCCCATATCCGGACCTGCGCCCTGAGCACCTGCTCCCGCTGCTGCGCCAGCCTGCTCATACATCTTTGTAAATAATTTCTGAGCGCTCTCTGTAAGTTTTTCTTTTCCTGCTTTGATCTCTGCGATCTGCGCATCAGACATATCATCCATGTTTACTTTCTCAAGTAATTCTTTTAATGCTTTGCAATCTGCTTCTACTGCTGCCTTGTCTGCTCCGTCAAGCTTATCGCCAACTTCTCCAAGTGCTTTCTCTGTCTGGAAAACCATAGCATCGGCTTCGTTCTTAGCGTCAATGCCTTCTTTACGTTTCTTATCCTGAGCTTCGAAAGCTGCTGCTTCTTTTACAGCCTTATCGATATCTTCATCAGACATGTTAGAACCTGCTGTAATTGTAATGTGCTGTTCTTTTCCTGTTCCAAGGTCTTTTGCAGATACATTTACGATACCATTTGCATCAATATCAAAAGTTACTTCAATCTGTGGGATTCCACGTGGAGCTGGTGCAATTCCATCCAGTCGGAACTGTCCCAGAGATTTGTTATCTCTTGCAAACTGTCTCTCACCCTGTACAACGTTGATATCTACTGCAGTCTGATTATCTGCAGCTGTAGAGAAGATCTGGCTCTTCTTTGTAGGGATTGTTGTATTTCTTTCAATTAATCTTGTAGCAACACCGCCCATTGTCTCAATAGAAAGAGAAAGAGGTGTTACATCAAGAAGAAGGATGTCGCCTGCGCCTGCGTCTCCTGCAAGTTTACCGCCCTGTACGGAAGCACCAAGTGCTACACATTCATCTGGGTTTAAGGATTTGCTTGGCTCTTTACCTGTCAGACGTTTTACTTCTTCCTGTACTGCCGGAATACGTGTAGAACCACCTACGAGAAGTACCTGACCAAGCTCAGAAGCTGAAATTCCCGCGTCAGAAAGTGCTCTCTGTACCGGCTCAGATGTCTTCATTACAAGATCATGTGTTAATTCATCAAATTTTGCTCTTGTAAGGTTCATATCAAAATGTTTTGGTCCCTCAGCAGTTGCTGTAATAAATGGCAGGTTGATGTTAGATGTTGTTGCAGAAGAAAGTTCCTTTTTCGCTTTCTCAGCAGCTTCTTTCAATCTCTGAAGAGCCATCTTATCTGTAGATAAATCTACACCTTCCTGTTTCTTAAATTCAGCGATCATGTAGTCTGTGATCTTCTGGTCAAAGTCATCTCCACCAAGTCTGTTGTTACCTGCTGTAGATAATACTTCGATAACACCGTCACCGATTTCAATGATGGATACATCAAAAGTACCGCCGCCTAAGTCATATACCATGATTTTCTGTTCTTTCTCATTGTCAAGACCATATGCTAAAGCTGCTGCTGTAGGCTCGTTGATGATACGTTTTACATCAAGACCTGCGATTTTACCGGCGTCTTTTGTTGCCTGACGCTGAGCATCATTGAAGTAAGCAGGTACTGTAATAACAGCTTCTGTTACTTTTTCTCCCAAATATCCTTCTGCGTCTGCTTTTAATTTCTGAAGTGTCATTGCAGAAATTTCCTGTGGAGAATATTTCTTGTCATCGATTGTTACTCTGAAATCAGAACCCATTTCTCTTTTAATAGAAGAAATTGTTCTCTCAGCATTTGTTACTGCCTGACGTTTTGCAGGTTCACCTACAAGACGCTCTCCTGTTTTTGTAAATGCCACAACAGATGGGGTTGTTCTTGCTCCCTCTGTATTTGTAATAACAGTTGGCTGTCCACCTTCCATAACTGCTACACAGCTGTTTGTTGTACCTAAGTCAATACCAATAATTTTTCCCATGATAAATTCCTCCTAAAATTCTATTGAATATTATATAAAGTGCTTTTGGTTAATTAGCTACTTTTACCATACTGTGTCTCACAATGGAGTCACGGTATGTATACCCTTTTTGGAACTCTTCGGCTACAATATTTTCACCAAAGTTCTCATCATCCACATGCATCACTGCGTTGTGGAAATTCGGGTCAAATTCCTTTCCTACCGCCTCGATAGGTTTCACCTCGATTTCTTCCAAAGTTGTCATTAAGTGTTTATACACTTTCTCCATTCCTTGGACGAATGGATCTTCTTTGTCTTCTTCCTTCACTGCATCCAATCCTCTTTCGAAATTGTCTACAACCGGAAGAATCTTTTCTATGATATCTTTCGCTCCAACTTCGTACATCTGGGATTTCTCCTTGTCTGTACGTTTGCGGAAGTTATCAAACTCTGCCATTTGACGAGTGAGTCTGTCAGTCAGTTCCTCAATTTTCTCGTCTTTTTTATCTTTTTTATTTTTCTTGCCAAATAATTTCTTCTCTGACTTCTTATCTTCTTCGCTTTCTTCTGTCTTGGCTTCGGTTTCTTCTGCTTCTTTTTCTTCTGTCTCTTCCTCCGCCTTTTCTTCCGTCTCGGCTTCAGCCTCTTCTGTTTCCTGCGCGTTTTTCTTCGCTTCTTCCACCGCTTCTTTTACCATTTCTTCCTGACTTTTGTCCTGTTTATTTTCCAACGGTTCTCCCACCTTTCTTATTTTTCTTGATGAAACATCTGATCCAGTTCATTTTGAAGACGCTTCATTGATTTCAGCACATGTTCATAATCCATACGCTTCGGACCGATAATTCCTATGGTTCCCTTCATGCCGTCTCCCAATTCATACGTCGCAGTCACTACACTGCAATCTTTCATCGTCTGAACCGGCGTCTCATCTCCGATATATACTTGAATTCCTGTATTCTCTTCCTGTGCAAGCGTCTGCGTCACAAGCTCTGTAAGCTGCTGTTTCTCTTCAAAGGCACTGATAATATCCTGTGCACTTTCTTTATCTGAAAGTTCCGGATACTTGAAAATGTTCGTTGCGCCGCTTGTATAGATCTGCATGTCTTCGTCAATCTGTATCGCATCCGCAACTGCATCCAGCACATTTCCTACTACCATACTGTGGATGCCTGCCTGCTCTTTTAGTCTGGCGATCAATCCAAGATTAATCTCTTCGATCGACATTCCGTTGAGCGTTGTGTTAAGCAGCATATTCAGCTTTAACAAATTTTCATTGCTGAGAGGTTCCTCCAAATTAATGATCTTGTTCTTAATCACATTTCCGCTGAGAACGATCACTGCAATGATCTGCTCTTCGTCCACCATGGATAACTGAATAAACTTGATCTTATTACCATTGTTCATAGGAGTGGATACCATCGTCGCATAGTTGGTACTGCTCGCCAATACTTTCGCCGCTTGCTTTAGAAGCTGTTCCATTTTGTCAGCCTTCTCAAGCATCTGCTCCTGCTTATCGTTTAGTTCCTGCTCCTTTTCTTCCATTAATATATCTACATAAAGGCGATAACCCTTATCCGAAGGAATCCGTCCTGCCGATGTATGTGGCTGCATAATATAGCCAAGTTCTTCTAAATCCGCCATCTCATTACGAATCGTTGCAGAACTCAGATTCAAGTCCGTATACTTAGAAATTGTCCGAGATCCAACCGGCTCGCCAGTTTCCAGATACGTCCGAATGATCGCGTACAGAATTTTCAGTTTTCTGTCACTTAATCCATGCTCCGTCACCATCTGCATTCCTCCCTTCGATTTCTTTATTAGCACTCTTTAAATTCGAGTGCTAATATCTTTCGAATATAATTTATCACTACGATTTTCGTTTGTCAACAGGGTTTATATAAATTTTATCATTTGGGACGTAGCATTTTTGCAAAATGCTACGTCCCAAATGATATTTCCCCCTGTTCCAAAATGAAAAATGTGGTGTCCTTTTTGATTTTCCTTCTATATACATTACATATTTATAACTTTTTCCTGTACTTTCGTGCACAATTCTTTTGCTTTTTTTAGTGATATTTGCATTTCGTCTTTTATTTTGTAAATATAAGCCAACCTTATATCTTTTTCTTCAAATACTTGCGATAACACTGACAAGTTGTGCTTTGTTTGCAGGCTTTTAGCATAATCAATCGCAAGTTCAATTCGCTGCGTCAGCATTTCTTCAGCTATATCTAAAAAGACTTTTGTTTCTCTTTCTTTATGAAATTCTTCGAAACTTTTAGCATCAGGAAATGTCTTTTTATACATAAGTAGCGCTTTTTCATGAATGACAATTGCCGTATTCGACCTGTATTCATTGACACTGCTATATTTATATTTGGACAAATCGTTGACCATACCCGCTTTCACAGGATTTAAGTGAATATATCTTAAACACATCCAGAAATATTTTTCATTTTCAATACATTCGCTGGCGAATCGATTTTGAAACACATGACCATTTCGCTGATGTTTAAAATTATAATATAACGCATATTCTGATAAAACAGCTGCCATGAATCTTGATAAAATCTGAATTTCTGATCGGATAATAAAATGAGCATGATTAGACATAATACAATAACTATAGATTTCCACCTTAAAGATCTCAAGGTGTTTTAGAATAATTTTAATAAAATAACTTTTTTCACGCTGCTGGTTAAAAGTTCTTTCCTTATTAATGCCTTTAACCATAACGTGATACATTCCTGTACTGCTTTCCTGCCGTCTTTTCATCGGTAACTATGTCCCCTTCCTAATTAAGTACAGGTCAAAAGTCAATTTAGGACACCCCATTTTTCATTTTGGAACATAGCAATTGTTAACTTGGGACGTAGCCTTTTGCAAAAATGCTACGTCCCAAATTACTATTTCATTTCTTCTCTTACTTCTTTGAAGCATTTAACGATGAAATCAATATCTTCTTTTGTATGGCTTGCGCACACCTGCGTACGGATTCTTGCTTTTCCCTTTGGAACTACTGGGTAGGAGAATGCTACTACATATACGCCTTTTTCCATCATACGTTTAGCAAATTCTGCTGCGGTCTTCTCATCATAGAGCATAACTGGTACGCAAGGATGTGTTCCCGGAATGATATCAAAGCCATTATCTACCAGTTCTTTACGGTAGTATGCTGTTACTTCTTCCAGATGGTCACGAAGTTCTGTGCTTTCATCCAGCATATCAAATAATTCGATACTTGCTCCTGCGATTGCCGGTGCTAAAGAGTTAGAGAACAGATACGGACGGCTTCTCTGACGAAGAAGATCAATAATCTCTTTACGTCCGGAAGTATATCCGCCGGATGCTCCGCCAAGTGCTTTTCCAAGTGTTCCGGTAATAATATCTACACGTCCCTGTACTCCACAGTATTCCGGTGTTCCACGTCCAGTCTTTCCTACGAATCCGACTGCATGGCTGTCGTCCACCATAACAAGCGCATTATATTTATCAGCCAGATCACATACGCCCTGAAGGTTACAGATAATACCATCCATGGAAAATACACCGTCTGTTGCGATCAACTTAATTCTTGCCCCAGCTTCGTCGGCTTCTTTTAATTTTGCTTCCAGATCTTCCATATCGTTATTTTTATAGCGGAAACGTTTTGCTTTACAGAGACGTACTCCATCAATAATAGAAGCATGGTTCAACTCATCACTAATTACAGCATCTTCTGCTGTGAGAATGGTCTCAAACAATCCTCCATTTGCATCGAAACAGGAAGAGTAGAGAATCGTGTCATCGGTTCCGAGGAAATCAGAAATCTTTTTCTCTAATCTCTTATGAATATCCTGTGTTCCGCAAATGAAACGAACAGATGCAACACCATATCCTTTCTCATCATAGGTTCTCTTAGCAGCTTCAATCAGACGAGGGTTGTCGCCAAGTCCAAGGTAGTTATTTGCACACATACATAAAAGTTCTCTTCCATCCTCCATTTTAACCCGCGCTCCCTGCGGTGATACAAATGGGGCTTCACCTTTAAACAAACCAGCCTCTTTGATGCCCTCTACTTCTTTGGTATAAATATCTAAAATATCATTTTTACGTGCCATTGTTCTTATTCGTCCTTTCCTTATTATGATGCTCGGCGGTTATCATAACCGCCGTCACCACTTACTTACAACATTCATTTTTAGTCATTCACATGTGCCCAATCAAGAATTACTTTTCCAGATTCTCCGGAAATCATTGCTTCAAATCCCTTTTCGTAATCCTTAATGTCAAAATGATGAGTGATAATTGGAGAAATATCCAGTCCTGCCTGAAGCATGGTAGACATTTTATACCATGTATCCCACACCTTTCTTCCATAAATACCGCGGAGATTTAATCCATTAAAGATCACTGTTTCAAGATCTACTTTGGCATCTGTTCTCTGAAGTCCAAGAAGTGCAATATTTCCACCATGCTTCATGTTATGGATCATATCATGAAGACCTGCCTGTGAACCTGACATTTCAAGACCTACATCAAAGCCTTCTGTCATTCCGATTTCTTTCATTACGTCCTTCAGATTCTCTTTTCCCAGATTTACCGCTCTTGTTGCACCAAGTTTCATAGCAAGATCCAGACGATACTGATTAAAATCTGTAATTACAACATGTCTTGCTCCTGAGAATTTCGCAATCGCTGCAGCCATAATTCCAATTGGTCCTGCTCCCGCCACCAACACGTCTTCGCCAAGCATATCGTAAGAAAGCGCCGTATGTGTTGCATTTCCGAATGGATCGAAAATTGCGTACATCTCTTCCGGAATATTCGGATTACATGGCCATACGTTTGAAGATGGGATTACAAGATACTCTGCAAACGCACCGTTTCTATTAACACCAACACCTTTGGCATCTTTACAATTTTCCTTATGCCCTTCCAAACAGTTTCTACATTTTCCACAAGTAATATGACCTTCGCCGGATACAAGATCGCCAATCTTAAAACCTTCTACACCAGGCCCAACCTCTACAATTTCACCAACATACTCATGTCCTGCCGTAAGTCCGATCGGGATTGTGTGCTGCGCCCAATCATTCCACTGGTAAATGTGTACATCTGTTCCGCAGATGGCTGTCTTGTGAATCTTAATCTTGACATCATTCGATCCCAATTCAGGAATCGGAACTCTCTTCATCCACAAACCTTCCTCAGGTTTTTCTTTTACAAGTGCCCACATCAATCCATCGTTTCTTTCACTCACTTTATTAGACCTCCCGTTTCTATCGTCTCCCCAGACGATTTATTTTATCGATATAATTATAACACTCATTTATAGCATGTACAACTTTTTTTATTATGTTTTTTGTCGATTTTGACAATTTTTTCACATTCCAAAATCATTTTTATAGCACTTTTTACATATTTTTGTAGACAAATTTATTATTTTTATTTATAATTAGGTTGTTACTTGTTGATACGTTTGTGCGGAAAGTGTTCGGATAGTTCCTCTTCCGGCTCTTAAACGTATCATCTGCATTATCACAATCGGGGGACAAATCTATAGAGAAAGAGAGGTAGTGGATATATTTCGGCAATATATCTGCAAAATCAACATGAAAAAAGTTTTTGAAAAATGGAACAGTATCAGTCTGGTTCTTAGAATTTTATGCGGACTGATCATTGGTATCATCCTGGGTCTTGCAATTCCTAAGGCAACTGTGATCATCATTTTAGGCGATCTGTTTGTTGGCGCCTTAAAGGCAATTGCCCCACTTCTGGTGTTCTTCCTTGTTATGAGCGCACTTGCTCACATGGGCGAAGGCCAGAAGACAAACATGGGCTTCATTGTTATGCTGTACATGCTCGGCAACCTATTTTCAGCGCTGGTATCTGTTATCGCATGTAAGCTGTTCCCAGTTACTCTTACACTTGCAGAAGCAGCCGGCGGAGACATGGCTCCTCCAAGCGGTGTGGGTGAGGTCTTAAAGAATCTGCTGTTAAACGTTGTATCTAACCCTGTAGGTTCTATTGTAAATGCTAACTATATCGGTATCCTTGCATGGGCTTGTATTTTCGGTATCGCATTAAAGGGCGCTTCCGCTTCAACAAAGAAAATGCTGGATGATTTCTCTGACGCAATCTCTACCGGTGTAAAATGGGTCATCAGCTTTGCTCCATTTGGTATCATGGGATTAATCTTCAATGTTATCTCTACTTCCGGATTAGAAGCCTTGTTATCTTACGGAAGACTGATTCTTGTGTTAGTCGGAAGTATGGCATTTGTAGCATTTATCATGAATCCAATCATCGTGTTCCTGTGTATCAGAAAAAACCCATACCCACTTGTGTTCAAGTGTCTGGCAAAGAGTTTCATTACTGCATTCTTTACACGTAGTTCTGCTGCTAACATCCCAGTTAACATGGAACTTTGTGAAGAACTTGGTTTGGATGAAGAACAGTATTCTATTTCTATTCCACTTGGTGCAACCATCAACATGGCCGGAGCTGCTATTACAATCTCCGTTATGGCATTGTCCGCAGCTTATACTGTTGGAATCGATGTAGACTTTGGAACAGCCCTTGTACTCTGTGTACTTGCAGCGCTTAGTGCAGCCGGTGCTTCCGGTGTTGCCGGCGGTTCACTTCTCCTTATTCCAATGGCCTGCGGATTATTCGGAATTCCATCTGAAATCGCAATGCAGGTTGTAGGTGTAGGCTTCATTATCGGAGTTATTCAGGATTCCTGCGAGACAGGTCTGAACTCCTCTACAGACGTTCTCTTCACAGCAGCGGCTGAATTAAGAGATAGAAGATTACACCCGGAATATTACGCAAATAAAAAAGAAGCTAAAGCTTGAATAAATTGAATATCAATATACATAAAACAGGCATCCGATTCATATCAGATGCCTGTTTTTTCAATTTGGGACACCCCTCTTTTCAATTTAGGACAGGGGATGATGCAATTTGGGACGTAGCATTTTGTAAAAATGCTACGTCCCAAATTAATTACCACTCAAACTTTTTAGCGAAGTATGCATCAAGTTCATCAATTTTAACTCTTTCTTGTTCCATTGTATCACGGTCACGGATTGTTACTGCCTGGTCTTCTTCTGACTCGAAGTCGTATGTCACACAGAATGGTGTTCCGATCTCATCCTGACGGCGGTAACGTTTACCGATATTTCCTCTCTCGTCGAATTCACAATTGTATTTCTTGCTTAATTGTGCATATACTTTTTCTGCACCTTCACTTAGTTTTTTGGAGAGTGGAAGAATACCGATCTTAATCGGTGCAAGTGCAGGATGGAAACGAAGTACTGTTCTTACATCTCCGCCTTCCAGTTCTTCTTCATCATAAGCACTGCAAAGGAATGCGAGCACCATACGGTCTGCGCCAAGTGATGGTTCAATAACGTAAGGGATATATTTAATCTTCTTCTCGTCATCAAAATAGGTCATATCCTGCTTAGATACGTTCTGATGCTGCGTCAGGTCAAAGTCTGTTCTGTCTGCAATTCCCCACAGTTCTCCCCAACCAAACGGGAATAAGAATTCGATATCTGTTGTCGCTTTACTGTAGTGGCTTAATTCTTCCGGAGAGTGATCGCGGTAACGCATCTCTTCCTCTTTAATTCCAAGAGTCTCTAACCAGTCAAGGCAGAACTTCTTCCAATATGCATGCCATTCAAGATCTGTATCCGGCTCACAGAAGAATTCCATTTCCATCTGTTCAAATTCTCTTGTACGGAACGTAAAGTTACCCGGCGTGATCTCATTTCTGAAAGATTTACCGATCTGGCAAATACCAAACGGAAGTTTCTTTCTTGATGTACGCTGTACATTTTTGAAGTTTACGAAAATTCCCTGTGCTGTTTCAGGACGAAGGTATACAACATTTTTAGCATCTTCTGTAACACCCTGAAATGTTTTAAACATTAAGTTAAATTCACGAATCTCTGTGAAATTATGCTTTCCACATGTCGGACATGGAATGTTGTGCTCTGCGATATATGCTTCCATCTGTTCGTGACTCCATCCATCAATGCTGTCACCGATATCCAGACCATTTTCATGAGCAAAGTCTTCAATCATCTTATCTGCGCGAAAACGTTCGTGACACTCTTTACAGTCCATCAACGGATCACTGAATCCGCCAATGTGTCCGCTGGCTACCCATGTCTGTGGGTTCATCAGGATCGCACAGTCAACACCTACATTATACGGAGACTCCTGTACAAACTTCTGCCACCATGCTTTCTTAACATTATTCTTAAGTTCTACTCCCAAGTTACCATAGTCCCATGTATTTGCAAGCCCGCCGTAAATCTCAGATCCCGGATATACAAATCCTCTTGATTTTGCCAACGCTACGATCTTATCCATAGTTTTTTCTACCATACCTCTTCTCCTCACCTTCTATAAATATTTCCTATAATATAATAATAAATAATTATACCTTATAAATACACTTATTTTCAAGACTTATTGTGTAATTGTTTCCAGTATTTCCAAAGATTTAAACTGTTTTCCCAAATATTCTTTGAGATAAGCTGTCACAATCTCGCTTAATTGCTGAAGCACCTCTTCTTTTACGAGGAAATTATAAAGCTTCTCTACCGGAGAAGATACAATATACTGCAATGTATACAGCGTGGATGGATGCAAGGAAATTCCGTCCGTTATATGATTCATACATTTTCCGCAGACGAGCCCACCCTTCCTTACACTGAATACAGCACTTTTTTCTCTTTCCCCGCAACAGATACATTCGAAAACCTGAGGGCCTTCACCGTTGATACAGAGCATTTTTAATTCATATATGTATCGGATCAGCCGATCCGGAAGTCTGGGATTGGTCAGTGCCCTGAGTGTCTGATAAAGAAGTTTCAACATCATCGTTTCATCATTTGCCTCTCTGGCATAGTAATTTGCAAAATCCAGAAAATAAAAGCCATAATAAGCTCCTTCAATATCTGTGCGCAATTCTTCGAAATAATTTGAAATAGAGGCCGACACCAATGTATAAGATGTCCGCCCCTCGTAAACGGTAAATGTTCCGAAGGAAAAAGGATTGGTTGCTCCTACCAAAGCACTGTTTGGGCGTCTTGCCCCTCTTGCAAAAGCCGCAATCTTTCCACGTTCCTTACTTAAGATTACCACTCGTCTGTCATTTTCACCAATAGCGGTCTGTGAAAGCACCATCCCGGTTACTACGATCTGATTCACAAGTTTCCTCTCTTTCGCGTTTTCCCATAATTTCTGCACAGATTTCAATTCCTTTATAATAAAGGTAATCTTCAATCTTTCCTGTCTCCAAAAAACGATTCCAATAGATTTCTTCCATGTCATCACCTCATCCTATGTTCTGTTCTTAGGTTCTCCCATGGAAGATGTTTTTTATTCCTCTTCTCGATATCCAAAATTTTTCATCAGAAATTCACTGTCCCGCCAATCCTTCTTCACTTTGACCCAAAGCTTCAGATTTACCTTGCATTCCAGCATTCTCTCTATTTCAAATCTTGCGGTACTGCCGATTTTTTTCAACATATTTCCTTGTTTTCCAATAATTATCCCCTTGTGGGAATCTCGTTCACAGATTATTGCTGCATCTATATGCATCACTTTATTTCTCATTTTCATCTGATCAATGGCAACTGCGATTCCGTGAGGAATCTCTTCATTCAGACTATGCAGCGCTTTTTCGCGAATAATTTCCGCTACAATCTGTCGTTCCGGCTGATCTGTAATCGTATCTTCATCATAGAATTGCGGTCCATATGGAAGATATTTCATGATCACCTTTAATAATTCATCTGTATTATTTCCATTTCTCGCAGAAACCGGAACAATTTCTGCAAAATCGTACAAATCCTTGTAAGCCGCAATGGATTTGAGAACTTCTTCGGGTTTCACGCTGTCGATTTTGTTGATGACCAGAATTACCGGCGTCTTCACTTTTTTAAGCTGACTTGCAATATGCTGCTCTCCCGCTCCGATAAATGTTGTCGGCTCAACCAGCCACATGACCACGTCCACCTCATTGAGCGTGCGCTCCGCAACATTGACCATGTATTCTCCAAGCTTATTTTTAGCCTTATGTATACCCGGAGTATCCACAAATACAACTTGCCCCTCTTCCGTTGTAAGTACCGTCTGAATACGATTTCTTGTTGTCTGCGGTTTGTTGGATGTAATTGCAATCTTCTGTCCGATCAAATAATTCATCAACGTTGATTTTCCCACGTTCGGACGACCGATCAATGTCACAAATCCTGATTTATAATCCTTATTCATATGTCCTCCTTGTTCATTTGGGACGTAGCATTTTTGCAAAATGCTACGTCCCCCGTTAAAAGCTTGTCAAAGTTTTAAACAACTCTTTTTCTTCTTCTATTTTATCTTCTCCACCGATAACACACATCTGATCTGCCTGAAGAACGGCTTCTGCCACTTTGTATAAAGCGCGGATATCATCCTGTTCTGCATCAAGGATCTGATTTCTCTCTTCGCGTATCATTTCTGCGCTCACTTTATTCATGTAGAGGTTCATGGAGCGCTCTCCTTTGGATGCCGGTGTCATTGGCTGGTCAATACCGCTCATGGTTCCGATAATATATTTTGTCATATCACGCTCACTGACAGTAAAGTTTTTAAGATAATCTACAACACCGTCATATACATCCAGTGTCCGTTTCAAATTCGGATCACGGTAAGATACAAAATATCCTTCCCCAATCCGGTTGAAATTGCTCATACATCCGTATGCCCCGCCTTTGACACGGATATTCTGCCACAGATAATCGTAACTCATGATAACTTTGAGAATCTGTAATGCCCCTGTATAAGCCACGCCCTGGTCAATAAAGTTTCCTGCCTTGGCAACATACTGTACCTTGGATGCTGTTTTAAAGCCCTCGTTCTTTTTCTCACAGTGGATCACACAGCGTTTATCTTCTTCTGCCGTTCTGGTATGAAGGCTATTTTTTAATTTCTCTACCATTTCCTCCAAGCCCTCAAGTCCTTCTCTCGCAGCAGTATAACTGAGCATCATATTATCTCCACAGAATAATTTCTTTGAAAGATCAATTAATTTCTCTGATAATTTTTCTTTTTCTTCTTCAAAATGTTCTTCTATATAGGAAACCGTCTCATAAAAAGCAATTCCATTGGTCATATCCTTCAATTTTGCAGCAGGTGAAGCATACGACTGTGCCCGAAGTACAGCAGTCACATGACCGGAAGACTGGAATTTCATCAAAAGCCTTGACTTTAACATTGCAAGGATTTCACGAATTCTCTTCCCGTCATCCAGTTTTGACTCCATTAAAATCTCACGCATCATGTCAAATGCAACCGGAAGCTTTCCGTACAATGCCTTCCCTTTTATTTCAAAGGTTGCCTTAAATGCTTTCTCTCTAATATTCGTTACGTCATTATAAAGCTCCAGCGAAGTACCGATTCCTCCTGTATTTACATTAATTTCGTTAAATAATATTCCGTAATCATACCGTTCCGTATCGATAATTCCAAGAACGGACTGCAAGATTCCTACATACGGAAGATCCTGTTCCTCTACCAATGACATATCAAATAATACATCTACATAACCGATTCCATTCGTTTCAATCTCATGGAAAATGACCGGGACACCGGCAAGTGTCAATTTTTCGTTAATGATCGGCTCGATCTCTCTACTGATATCTTCTCTCTTTAGCACTGGAATCTTCTCAAGATTTTCCTCACTCTCCGGTTCAGACTGATAATCCTCCAATGCATGTGTCTTTTGCACAAATGTTTCTATTTCTTCTGCTGTAAGTGAAGCTTTGTATTCTTGAAGTTTCTCCTCAAGTTCTGCCTCCATACAAGCAGTACGCCCTTTTTCCGGTGTAACGATTACGATTGCTCCATGAGGATTGTCCAGAAGATAGTTTTGGATCAACGCTTCATAATAACCTGTTCCAATTTGTTTCTTTAGAAATTCAAATGTATCTAATGCTTCAATGTGGATAAACGGTTTTTCCTCATCATACAGCCAGCTATCCATCATTTGAAGTCCATACATCAATCCCTTTGGATAATTTCCAAAGTCAGCCTCCCGATAACGGAATTCATAATAATTAATTCCTGCTTCGATTGCTTTTGTATCAATTCCATTTTTGACGCTTGCTCTCAAAACATCTTCGATCACTTGGATAAATTCTTCTTTTTTCTCTTCGTTGGCATTCTTGGCAATCACAGAAAAAATCGGCTGGTAAATCCCGTTATCGTAAGACCCCATAATATCTTTCCCGATTCCCGCGTCAGTGAGCGCTTTCTTAAGCGGCGCACCCGGAGCCGACAATAACGCATAATCCAAAATCTGAAATGCAAGATACAGCTCTTTATCTAAGCTCGTACCGACAACCTTATTATAAGAAAGATACGTATTATCTTCTTCTGATTCTTCACTGGCTATAGAATATGGGATAACTTTCTCCTGCATTTCCGCAAAAGGTTCCTGGAAACGGATTCTGGAATCTACCGGTTCTCTGTCGTATTTCCCTAAATATTCCTGATCCAGCCAATGAAGCTTCTCTTCAATGTCCATATCTCCATACAAATAAATATAGCTGTTGGATGGATGATAAAACTTTCTATGAAAATCTAAAAATTGCTCATAGGTAAGTTCCGGAATCACCTCCGGATCTCCTCCGGATTCATTTGCATAGGATGTGTCCGGGAAAAGTGTATTTAATATTACCCGATCCAGCACTCCTTCCGGTGAAGAAAATGCACCCTTCATCTCATTGTATACGACACCGTTATATTTCAGCTTATCTTCTGCCGAATCGAGCTGATAGCTCCATCCCTCTTGTCGGAAGATTTCTTCATGCTCATAAATGTTCGGATAAAATACCGCATCCATATATACATGCATCAAATTCTGAAAATCCTGATCATTACAGCTTGCCACCGGATACACTGTCTTGTCCGGATAAGTCATAGCATTTAAAAATGTATTCAACGATCCTTTCACCAGTTCCACAAAGGGATCTTTCGCCGGAAAATTTCTGGAACCGCAGAGCACAGAATGCTCCATAATATGCGGAACTCCTGTACTATCTGACGGCGGCGTACGAAAGCCGATACTGAACACCTTATTATTGTCATCATTTTCTATATATACAACTCTTGCTCCACTTTTTCTGTGGCGGAGAAGATATCCTTTCGCCTTGATCCCTTTCAGGTCCTCTTCTTTTTGTAATTCATAAGCATATAAATCTTTGATACTCATAAATTGATCTGCTCTCCTTTCACGAAACTAAATCTCATCGCTATTATTCTATCCTTTTTCTTCTTTTTTCACAAGAATATCTTCGGATATTTTCCCGCTATCTATCCCAGCATGTCTTTTCATCTTCTTTTGTAATTTCGCGGATTACTTTACACGGATTTCCAACCGCCACCGAATTGTCCGGAATATCTTTTACCACAACACTTCCTCCTCCGATCACCACATTGCTTCCAATTGTCACCCCCGGCATTACCTGCACACCGGCTCCGATCCACACATTGTCTCCAACCGTGATCGGATATGCGTATTCCAGTCCTTGATTTCTTCTAACCGCATCAATTGGATGTCCCGCTGTATGGAAGCCGCAATCCGGAGCAATAAATACATTATCTCCAAAGGTTACTTTCCCACCATCTAAGATTACCAGATTATGATTGGAATAAAAATTCTCCCCGATCTCAATATTGTATCCGTAATCGCACCAAAAAGGGGCTGTAATACAGAAGTTTTCTCCTGTTTTCCCCAACAATTTCTTCAAAATGATTCTCTGGTTCTCTTCATCCGATGGGCGAAGCTGATTATAATCATAGCATAGATTTTTCGCTTCTGTTCTTTCTTTATACAATGTTTCATCATAATTCGCATCATAAAGTTTCTTTGTTACCATCTTCTCTTTTTCTGTCATTTAATTCCCTGCCTCCACTTTCATAATTTTCCTATTCCTCATCACTTTTATTTGTCTTTGAAAACAATTTTATACTCGTCAAGATCATATTCATCCGCAAAAAATCCAGTCAGCATAGTCTCTGCATTACTTCTCGCATTTTCCAGTAATCCATTGGCAATTGCATTTTCCTGAGCATTTAACTTCATTTTCTTTACTGCATCATTATTTTCTTCTAAGGTAATCTTACTGAAAATACTCTCTTCCTCGTGATAAACCTTAAAAGAATCCATATCCAGTTCATTGCTCAATACTTTCGCTTCCGGAAGTTTTACTTCAATCGTTTTATTTTTTTCTTTCCATTCGATCTCATTAAAATCATATCCTGCTTTGATGACGATATCATAACTATATATGTATTTACTCTGAGTAAACGGAATTCGCATTCCATACAACTCTTTTGCATCTTCCGTCACATTCACTTCTGTACAATACGCAGACTGCGTTGCCATCTCGCCAATATCTTCAAAACCTATTTTTGTTGTTTTACTTTCAGACACATTGATCACGCGTACACCTACTCCAATTGCTGCCACAATAGCTATCAAAAGCGCAAGCTTTAAAATAGTCCCGAAATTTCTGCTCACAAATCTGCTCACCTTACTATTCTTCGTTTTTTTCTCTTTCCTATTTTTTCTTTCCATTTGTTCTCTCATGACTTTATCCTCCGATTTTCATTTTCTTCACTCATTATCTTTTAATTATCTAACATTACTACAATTTCTGCAATCTATAAACGCAAGAAATATAAAACACCTGAATGAAAAAGGAGCGTCTCATGGACGCCCCTTGGTATACAAACATTCTAAACATTTTCATCAAAACCTAACCATTGCAGTTACCTTCGTGTGCATGTTCGTGACATACCGCACCGGTAGACTTTAATTCTCCTCTAAGCCATGCTTCTACACAATCTTTTGCATCTCCCTGTGCTCCAACGATCACCTCTACATTTCTTTCATTGAAGATATCGACAGCTCCGCCGCCCATACCGCCTGCAATAATCACTTCTGCACCATTATCTGCTAAGAAATTCGGCAGAAAACCTGGACGGTGTCCCGGACTCGGAACGCTCTTTTCATCTACAATTTTGTTCTCCTCCACATCGAAGAAGATAAAGTTCTCACAGTGTCCAAAATGTCCTGCTACGGTGTGTCCCATAGCTGCTACAGCAATTTTCATAATTCATTACTCCTTTTCATCTTTATTTGTTATTTTTGATATAACCTAAATTAGTTCTTTTGTGCCAGCCCCAAAAGCCCACGCACATTTTCATAAACCTCCAAAAGCGCTGTCCTTGCAGCACAGTCAATCTCTGCCAAACTTTTCCCTTCATTAATCGCTTTGGAAGAAGTTTTATCATAAGGAATCTTTCCCGTAAACGGAATTTTATTTTCCTCACAGAAAGAAACAATACATTCTGTATTTTCCGGACTCTGATCCCATTTATTTACACAGACAGCAAGCTTTGTTCCAAGGGTATCCGCCGTTTTTACAAGGCGCTTCAGATCATGAAGCCCCGAAATGGACGGCTCTGCAACTACAAGCACCAGATCCATTCCGCTGACAGAAGCTATGACCGGACAGCCGATTCCCGGAGAACCATCCACAATAGCAAGTTCTGTCTCCGGCGCATGTTTCAGCATATCAAGCTTCACTGCTGTCACTAATTTACCGGAATTTCCACGACTCATTTTCAGCGTCGCGGTGCTGAATACAGCATCCCCAAGATAGAGCTTCTGTTCTCCCGCAACATCTTCCACGAGACGTACCGCATCTTTCGGACAAACGTATTGGCAAACACCACAGCCTTCACAATTATATTCGTCCACATAATAAGACTTTCCCTTGTCTAAAATAGCATCGAATCTGCATTTTTCTGCACAGATTCCGCAATGCACACACGCATTCCCATCGATAACCGCTTTGTTTGATCCGATAAATTCTTTTGTCTTACACTCATTGTTTTTTTCTGTAACAATATGAAGATTCGGCGCGTCCACATCACAATCTGCAATGGCACGGGATTTTGAGAACTGAATAAATGCGGCAGCTGTCGTTGTCTTTCCGGTTCCGCCCTTTCCACTTAAAATCAGAAGCCTTTTCATGATATCTCACCTCCGATTTTCTTCAAAATATCTCGGAATAGTACGCGGTACTCTTCCTTTTCTTCACATACGATCTTCCCCTTCGCGGAAAGCTCTGCTGCCTCCCGATCATAAGGAATTCTCGCCAGAATCTCCACTTGATTCTCTATGCAAAATTTTTCCAATGGTTCATACGGAAGATCCTGTTTATTGATAACAACTCCACATTTTTTCCCCAACAGATTCACCAATTCATAGACCATTTTAAAATTATGAAATCCAAATGAGGTTGGTTCTGCCACTAAAATACAATAATCTGCATCTCCAATGCTCTCATTGACACTGCAGGCGCTTCCTGGAGGACAGTCAACAATACTTAATCCCTCTTTTTGAAATCCTTCCTTTTTTGCAGATTTAATAACTGCAATGCCGGAGGCCTCCCCGATATTTAATACTCCCGTAACAACATTGACTTGATGGTGAATACCTATTTCTACGTGCCCCAGTTCATATTCTGTCTCTGTTACAGCATCTTGCGGACAAACCATCTTACACCCTCCGCAAGAGTGGCACACTTCTGAAAAAAGCATTGGCTTATCCTTCACATACACAAGAGCGTGAAACTGGCAAAAATCTACACATTTTCTACATCCGTCACACTGATTTTCCCGAAACTTTGGCAAACATCTGTAAACGATTTTATTTTCTACATTTTGCGGTTTAAGAAACAACCTTCCGTTCGGCTCTTCCACATCACAATCAATGTAAGTTGACCGATTCGCTGATACAGCAAGATTCACAGACACAAATGTCTTTCCCGCTCCGCCTTTACCGCTTAGAACTGCAATTTTCATTATTGTATCCCATGAAAGCCTGCATGAAACTTTGTAAGTTCTGATAGCTTTTCTTCCTTTAACAATTCTATATTTTCTCTTGCATCTTCTACTTGAGATTTATATATTTTCATTTCTGCAGCTTTAAATACATTTCCTGCATTTTCTCCGCAGCGAACAGTGATGATCGTATCTGCACCGCTGTCTAACACAAACTGTGCCGCCTTTAATCCGGCGCCTCCTTCTGCCTCTGCCGCAGGATTATCTAAAATTTCAACAGTATCTGCCTTTACATCACACATCATAAAATAAGGCGCTCTGGCAAATGACACACAGACATCTTTCTTATTTTCATCCAAAGGTATTGCAATCTTCAAACCTGACTCCTCCTTCTTTTTTTCTTCCCGCCTGTAACATCGGTGCATTCTCTGTCCTCTGCAACAGGCTTTTGACTCTTCTTCACACAAATGAAAATCACCGCCTTTGATCACAAGCGTGCTGCCATTAACCAACGCTTCTGCAATCTTCTTTCTTGCTTCTGCGTAAATCAGTTGAACTGTTGTCCTTGCAACATTCATATAGGCGCTGCACTCTTCCTGCGAAAAATTTTCCTTATCGATCAGACGGATGGTCTCATACTCATCCACTGTCAAGACCACTTCTTTTCCTGCACCACCTGCCTGTGTCGGAGTAAATTCGTTGTACTTTGGCATGGAACATACCCTGCGGCATTTTCTCGGACGTGGCATGAAATTCTCCTCCTTTTCATACGCATTTTCATTTATGGCATATGTCATTTATATTTCTATGATACACCTTAATTGGAATATGTCAATAACTATTTCAGACTCTGATATAAATAAACCACTCCGGCTAGCTACAGCCAGAATGGTTATATACATTACTATATTTCTCTTAATCTTTTAGAAATCATTAAACATATTACAATCAGCGGTATTACTACACAAGCAAACACTATAGTTATCCATATCGGAATCTGTACTTCTGGTCTAAGTCCCAAAATTAATATTCCCATATAAATACTACCTATAATTTCCAAAAAATTCTGCACTTTTTTGCGTTCTTCTTGAAGCTTCAATCTACTCTTTATCTTCTCTGATCTCCAAATTCCATATTTTATTTGAATATCATTCACATCTTCATCAGATACAAGATCATCCATACTTACGCCTAATTCTAATGCCAATTTTTTCGCGGTAATCAAGTCCGGACACCTTGAACCGTTCTCCCAACGACAAATAGTTTGCCTTGAAACATACAATTTGTCTGCCAGCTGCTGTTGCGTAAGGTTTTTTTCTTCTCTTAACTTCTTGATGTTATCATTTAATGCCATACTGTATACCTCTCTTTCACCTTTATCATATACCGCTAAGGTTTAAAACAAAAGCAACTGTATGGTTTCTCTTGTTTCCATTTTGGTAACATCATGCTAGGCTCAACAAAACCATTTATTTCCAGTTCTTGTCCATGATTTCTTTCGCCTGTTCTTCGGTAAGCTGATATTCTTCTTTTATTTTAGAAAAAGTCTCCACGTAAGATAACCCCAAATCCTTACACATTTCTATTCCACCTTGTTGCTTTCCAAACAATCTTCCATGAGCATTTGCTTCTTTCAACTCTTCTGCAAATAATTCATTTAATGCGTCACACATTCTTTTTTCCTCCTCCATCTGTTTCCAAGGAGCCTCAAATATATAGCACTTTAGAATCGAATAAGAACTCTACATATTCTACTATTATTGCAAAAACTGTACCTAAATTTGAAATGGATTCAATAAGCAACTAATATTTACTTTTTGCAACAATTTCTGTTCTCAAAACAGTCGGATAATCTCTATGTATAATTAATGAATTGTTGTTAATAACACTTCTCCTTGCGTAATATCTTAATTTTACAGTCTTGTAGAGTAAAGATTACTTTATAATAATTACTCATTTAATAATCGATCCCATTTTTTCCAAAAATCACCCTTTTTTTCAAGATAATCTTCCTTGGTAATTACAATTTCAGTATTTCCCTCTTTCTCAATCACAACGTTTTCTTTTCCATAATGCAAACCATAACAATCCACCAAAACAACAGAAAATTTATTATGTTTTTTATAGTCTTTATCTAGCACAAAGGAAAAACTCTCTTCATCTATATTTTCACGTTCATACTCTTTGAGTTCGGTTCCTTCACCTACATAAAAATGAAACTCATTAATAACTTCATCTGTTTTATTTACTATTGTCACCGTACGCTTTTCTTCGTTTGTCACTGCTTCTTTATTATCTAAGTTATTTTTGTTCTTAAAATATGAACAACCATTCAAACACACAACCATGACTATAGTCAAAATAACTATTGTGATTTTTCTCATATTATCTAACCTCTTTCCTGCTATATTTACTTAAGTAATTTATTAGAAACATCTTTTTTTAGTTCTACAAACTGATTTTTTCCATGATTAAATTCATTTTTCAACTGTACATTTCCTCTGTTTACAGAATTCAAGACTTCTGGCACTATCATTCTTAACAGCGGGTCACTAGCAATATATATTCCCGTAGAAATATATGATGTTAGAATAAATACCGGTCCCCAAACACTTCCCATTGCTGCACTAAATGCCGAAAGATTTGAAACTGCAAATATCCCAAGTAAAAGGTAACATATGCAACTTACCATTTTTAATCCAAGCCACGATAAAATCATTGCCATACCCAACACCAAATGAGGACTAATTGCAAGATCAAAAATCCCAAAGAATTTAAGATGCTTTGTTTGTAATATTATTTTTAATATAGCAGAAATAATTATGACCAACAAAGGACACACTATCAAATCAAGTTTTGATTGAAAGGTTCGATTGAATCCTTTAAATCTTACAATATAGGCACTATAAAATCCTAATGCATAAAGAACTGTCACCAAATCCGGTTTCATTGTGAGTATTTCATGTCCATAATTCCAATTTCTATATATGAGGAAAACAGAAACTAGAAAGCCTACGATTGAAACCAATATAAAACCCGTTTTTCTTTGTTCAACAGCAAAATGCATATCTTCTCCCGCTATTACATATTCCGTTTTAAATCTATTTTCTGCGTATTCTTTAGCATCTTCTAAGGAATCTGCAGAAATTATATAATTTTTCTCCTGTTCATCAATAATTAAACCTCTTGTTTTAACCACAAAATTCTTTTTCATCAGCTTGTCCTCCTAGCACTTAAAACACTTTTCTCTCAATTCTATATACTTTATAACACTTTATTTTTAATGAAATTATACCACACAATGTTGCTACACGGAACACTAAGGATAGCACAAAAGAATCCAGTACCCGCATAAAGTGGCACCGGATTTTATTTTTCTTTTCTATTCAAGTCTTATAAGTACTTCAACAATAGACCTTTCCAATTCATCTTGCTTTGATGCTGGTAACAAGTGTGAAGTTCTAACTATTACAGTACCAACAACTGTATGCTTTCCAGATGACAACACAGTTCCATCAAAACTTCCCAGATAATCATCTCGTTTCTTCGCATCTTCAACCGTAGTATAGATTTCTATAGCACCTCCAGCTGCAGTCCCTTTATCTATATAAATATCTCCTTTTGACATAGTTTCATCAACATATACCTCATCTTGATTTACTAAACTACTGGCAAAGAAAACCATCCCCGTATAACTCTTAGCTTTATTCAAATCCCCGTATGGATCCGTTTCCTCTGTTATTGCTGACATACCGATTATTAATGTAACATTCTTCAAACGCTCTAAAATAAAGTCCGAAGTTGGATTTGTTAACTGTTTAAATTGTTTTACACTGTTTTCTAAATTTGTTTTCTTTTCCTGAATACTTGAAAGAACTGTTGTATACTCTATTTTCTTTAATTTATTTTCCGTAACAGCTCTTATTTCGGACTCTTCTTCTGGCATTTCTGGAACATCTTTTTTCGACTCTTTTGCACTTCGGATTGCTTCCTCCAATTCTGTAATTTTCGTTTCATCCAATGGTGTTAATCCTTTTGCAATATAATCTTGAGTTGATTTTATTTCTTCATCTAATTTTATTTCTTCCGATTCAATCCTTTCAACTTCTGCATTAAATGCTTCTTTAGCTGCTTTCTTTTCTTCTGATTCACACCCTACTAATATAAGACAAATTAAGACACCTAATAACATTGTAGAAACCTTTTTCATTATGTACCTCCATATTTTTACTCTTCTTTCATAATTTTATCTCTTATTTCTTCTTTAAACATTTCTATACTTTTTCTGTAAGTTATACCACTTTCCTCTGTTGGGGCAAGCAAGATTCCTTTTTTTTCTATCACTGATATGAATTCTAACTGTATTTTTAATTCTAAAATTTCAGACTTAATCTCTATAATTTGCTCCCTAAGATAGTTTTTTTGCTCTTGCTCCGAATATTTTAACAAAGGGGTGATTTTTCTTAATGGAAATCCCATTTCTCGGAACATAATTATCTTCCATATGCTTTCGAATGCTTGTATATCATATACCCGATGATTATTAGAATTTCTTTTTGCTAAAGTTATTCCTTCTCTCGAAAAGTATTCATCATAATATTGAAGTGAACGCTTACTTACTCCAACTTGTTTGCTTGTTTCATTTATTTCTTTCATCACGGTTTCCCTCTCCCCGTATAGAAAAAAGTTTATTCTATAACGCGCACGTTATAGCAATACCTTTTACGGAAAAATTTGCCAATTATTACATTAAAAACCATGTTATTTTCGCGCGAAAAAATCTGAAAGAAATCTAAAACGATTTATTGCATTCCATATATACCAATTTTTTATATTTTTTTTGAGCTTATGCTCCTATATCCAAGTTCTCTTTCATCTCAAAAGATATTTCCACTTTCTGAACAAACATACTTCCCCTGCCATTTTAACTAAGCAGAAACTTTAAATAAAGGTAGGAGATTTGTGGATGGTGAAACACAAATTTTTAAAAAATCGGATAAATTTTAAGAAATATAATCTAATATATTCATTGACGGGCATACGCCCTATGAATAAAACAAGAGGTAGTCCTCCTTGTATGCAAGCATACGGAGTTCTACCTCTCATTTTATTCGCACTGCCTATTTTTGAACAATATTTATGATCTTCTTCGGAACATAAATCTCTTTTACGATCGTACCTGTCAGTTTGTCTGCTACTGCTTCTTTTCCGGCTGCGATAGCGTCTTCTTTGCTGATGTCTGCCGCAACAGAGATGACTGCTCTTGTTTTTCCGTTGATCTGTACCGGAACTTCAATTTCGTCATCCTTCATTTCGTTTTCATCATAGGTTGGCCATCCTGCCTCAAATACGCTGCCTTCGTGTCCTAACTGCTCCCACACTTCTTCTGCGATATGTGGTGCAAATGGGGACAGAAGCACTGCCATAGTAGAAAGTGTCTCTACATCGATTCCGCCGGCTTTCTTCGCAATCTCGATCAATTTGTTATTGTGCTCCATGAATCCAGAGATTGCTGTATTTAAGCTGAAGCTTTCCAGACGTGTTGTAATGTCTTTCACAAGCTTGTGGCGTTCTTTTATCATTTCTTTTGATGCTTCTACGTTTACATCTTTGCTGTCCATAACAAGATTCCAGAATCTCTTTAAGAATCTGTTTACACCGTCGATTCCACGGTCATCCCACTCTGCATCTAACTCCGGTGGACCTACGAACAGTTCATACATTCTCAAGGAGTCACATCCATAATCTCTTACAAGATCATCCGGAGATACGACATTTCCTTTAGATTTACTCATCTTAATTCCGTTTTTACCTGTAATCATACCTTGATTAAACAGCTTCTGGAACGGCTCGTCAAAATCAATTGCTCCGATATCACACAGGAATTTTGTATAGAAACGTGCATACAAAAGGTGAAGCACTGCATGCTCTACACCACCGATGTACATATCTACCGGAAGCATCTCGTCTGCTTTTTCTTTGGATACCAGTTCTTCATTGTTGTGATTATCTACATAGCGAAGGAAATACCAAGAAGATCCTGCCCACTGAGGCATTGTGTTTGTCTCACGTTTTGCTGGTTTTCCACATACCGGACAAGTACAATTCACCCAGTCGTCAATGGCTGCAAGCGGAGATTCTCCGGTTCCTGTCGGCTCATATGATTCTACATCCGGAAGCTCCAATGGGAGCTGCTCTTCCGGCACCGGTACGTTTCCGCAATGCGGACAGTGGATGATCGGAATCGGCTCACCCCAGTAACGCTGACGGGAGAATACCCAATCGCGCAGCTTGTAATTTACAGTTGCACGTCCGATTCCACGCTCTTCAATGATATGTGGAGCTTCTTTTTTGAGAACAGCAGATTCCATTCCATTCCACTCACCGGAATTGATCATTGTTCCTGCTGCCTCTGTATAAGCTTCTGTCATATTTTCAATTTCTTTTCCGTCTTTTGCAATAACCTGAACGATCGGAATACCGAATTTTGTTGCAAACTCAAAGTCACGATCGTCATGCGCCGGTACACACATGATTGCTCCGGTTCCATAATCTGCAAGTACATAATCTGATAACCAGATTGGTGTCTTTTCTCCATTTAACGGATTGATTGCATAGCTTCCTGTAAACACACCCGTCTTATCTTTGTCCTGAAGACGATCTACATTGGATTTCATAGAAGCATCATAAATGTATTTTTCTACTGCTTCTCTTGTCTCGTCTGTAGCAAGGCTTGCTGCCAGTTCATGCTCCGGTGCAAGTACCATAAAGGTTGCTCCATATAAAGTATCCGGTCTTGTTGTGTAAACAGTAATTTTTTCATCTCTTCCTTCTACAGGGAAATCAACTTCTGCACCATAAGATTTACCGATCCACTCAGCCTGCATCTTTTTAACCTTTTCCGGCCAGTCAAGTTTATCTAAATCGCTTAACAGACGTTCCGCATACGCTGTGATCTTCAACATCCACTGACGAAGATTTTTCTTCGTTACTTCAGAGCCGCAACGCTCACATTTTCCATTTACAACTTCTTCATTTGCAAGACCTGTCTTACAAGACGGACACCAGTTGATCGGGAATTCTTTCTCATATGCAAGACCTTCTTTAAACATCTTTACGAAGATCCACTGTGTCCATTTATAATAATTCGGATCTGTTGTGTTTACTTCACGATCCCAATCGTAAAGCGCTGCGATTTCATTAATCTGACGCTTGATATTTTTAATATTTTCAGCTGTAGAAATAGAAGGATGAACCCCCATCTTGATTGCGTAGTTTTCTGCCGGAAGACCAAATGCATCCCATCCCATTGGATGAATGATGTAATACCCCTGCTGTAATTTATATCTGCTCCATACATCAGAGATTACATAACCTCTCCAGTGTCCTACATGCAGACCATTTCCTGACGGATATGGGAACATGTCCAGACAGTAATATTTTTCTCTCTTGCTTCCATCTGCATTTTCCTTCACGTTGACTGGATTTTTTTCCCAGTTCTCACGCCATTTCTTCTCGATTGCCTTATGATTATAAGGGATCTTTGACATAATAACTTCCTCACTTTCTGATTTTTCATGTGGTTCTTTGAATCTAAAAAAGAAAGCCTTTCCATCTCATAAGAGACGAAAAGGCTTATTTTCCGTGGTACCACTCTTCTTCATTTGCATCTGCAAATGCACTCATTCTTTCTGTAACGGGAATTCCCGCCGGCATCTACTTCTTCTTTCAACACCGGAACTCCGAGGCGAGTTCAAAGCTTCCACCTTCTGCCTTGCACCAACCGGCAGCTCTCTGAATGGTTTTTCACTCCTACTGATCCTCTTCACTGTTTTTGCCATATATGTTAAATATTATAGGAAGAATCTTAAAATAAGTCAAGAGGGTAAATGACAGTATTTTTTTATTTCTGACATTTTTAAAATAATTCAACATTTGTTCTAATTTTTGTATAAAAAGTCATATTTCTGGTTGTTTGAATACATTTTTTCATGTATAATGGATATAAGTTAATCGTACTGAAGGTGTTCAGTATAATATGATACATAAAGGAGATGTTTGCCATGGTAAATTTATTAACAGGACCTAAGGGAAGCGGAAAGACACAAAAAATGATTGAGCTGGCTAACGAGCAGGCAAAAAAATGCGACGGAAACGTAGTGTTTATTAAGAAAACACATCGCGATACTGCTAGTGTTTCCTTTGATATTCGTACTATTTGTATGGATGATTTCGCAGCAATTACAACAACAGACGCATATATCGGATTTTTATACGGTATGCACAGTTCCAATAATGATATTCAATGTGTATTTATTGACGGAATTTTAAAACACGCTGATATTTCAATCGAGAACATGCCTGAATTTATTGAAAGACTGAAACAGATGTCCAAAGAATGTGATATGGACTTCTACGTAAGCATCAGTGCTAAGAGAGAAGAATTATCCGCAGTCAACCTTGAAGGTTGTGCGTTTTTAAACTAACACATAAATAAAGGAAATTACAGGCAGCCTTTTTGGGGCTGCCTGTTCTACGGTAAGAGAATATGAGTGGAATCAAAGATGCAAAACGAAGACAACAGCGGAGGCAACAACGAAGACGCCGAAAGAAAAAGATACAACGTTTGACAGTTCTATTCGGTTCTCTTTTTCTTATTCTCCTTCTTGTTTTTACCGTTCGCGGTATCACAAATAAGAGCAACGAGAAAGAGAAAAAAGAAGAGAAGAAAACAACTGTAAAAAAAGAAAAGATTGACACCTCCCATGTAGAGGTAAAAAACCTTGTGATCAACACAAAAGACAATAAAAAAGGCAAAAACAAAACTCGCACAATCACCATCAGTTCTATGGGTGACTGTACACTCGGAACAGACGAGAATTTCAATCAATCACGTAGTTTGAACGCCTTTTATAATTCACAGGGCGCTGATTATTTTTTCAAAAATGTACGATCGATTTTGGAAAAGGATGATCTGTCAATTGTAAATTTTGAGGGAACACTCACCACCTCCACCACGAGGGCAGACAAGAAATTTGCATTTAAGGCAGATCCAGAATATGTAAACATCCTGACCGGTGGCTCAGTGGAAGCTGCAAATATAGCGAACAACCACAGCTCTGACTATGGAGAGGTCAGTCGCACAGACACTTTAGAAATACTGGAGGATGCAGGTATTGCCGCTTTTGGCTACGAACAGGTACAGCTTTTGGAGATCAACGGGATCAAAGTGGGACTTACCGGTATCTATGAATTAGCAGAACATTTAGAAAAAAAGCAACAGGTAAAGGAAAATATTGCTGCTCTCAAAGAAGCCGGAGCAGAACTTATCATCGTGAATTTCCACTGGGGTATGGAACGTGAATATGTCCCAAACGAAACGCAGAAAAAGCTTGCACACCTGGCAATTGACGAAGGCGCTGACTTGGTAATCGGACATCACCCTCACGTCCTTCAAGGTATTGAAAAATATAAAGGAAAATATATTGCCTACAGCCTTGGCAATTTCTGTTTCGGAGGCAACAGCAACCCACAGGATAAAGATACGATGATCTTTCAACAGACATTTACCATTGAAGACGGAAAGCTAAAAAAGGATGATAACATCAACATCATTCCTTGTTCCGTCTCCTCAAAAAGCAACGTAAATGATTACTGCCCGACTCCTTTGGAGGGAGATGAAAAGCAGCGGGTGTTGGATAAAATCGAAGAATACAGCGGACAAATCCAAGATAACAATTAAGGGACGAAGGTTCACAAACCTTCATCCCTTTTTTGCTTAATAAAACATTTCATATAGCATGACCATCACCGGCATAGTGACAATACAGAAAATCACTGACATAACATTGATCACGCTGGCGTACTTTACATCTTTGTTATAAAGCTGTGCAAGCTGAGTAATCATTGCCGCTGCCGGCGCCGCAGTTGCAAGAAGCACAATCATCAATATATATTCCACATCTGGATGGATTCCCATCTGACCAAGAATCCCAAAGCCAAGAACTCCCAGAATCGGATAGAAAATCAGTCGGAAGAAGCAGATAAGATATGGTCTCTTTTGTTTAAATACCCACTTAAGATCTACATTTCCAATAGCCATGCCGATTACCAGCATACTGGCTGGTGTAATCATATTTCCAAATCCACTGACACACGTTGCGATTACATTTGGGAGCTGAATTCGGAATAGAAATAGAACAAGCCCGATGAGCATTGCAATGATATTCGGATTCAGCAAAATTTTTTTGTAATCTGTCTGCGAAGTCTCACTAATTAGGCTGATGCAATGTGTCCACATTAAAACTGTCTGGACAATAATAAACGCAGTTGTATAAAACACCCATTCACTTCCAAGCACTGCGCCAACCAGCGGAATGATAAGATATCCTGCATTTGTATAAATGATCGATGCTTTCTCGATACTGTTAAAACGAAAGATATGATTCAGAATCCATGTCCCTGCCAACATGACAATATGGACAAAGATTGCTGCTATAACAGCAAGCAGCAATCCTCTCACCTTATCGTCCGTCATCTCTATTTGAAAAGAATCAATAATAATACACGGAGAACAAATATATACTACCAGATTGGAAATCACTTTTCCGTCCGTTTCCTGAAAAAGCCCAATCTTGACAACGAAAAATCCTACCGCCATTGTAAGAAACATTGCAAGTATCTGTTCTGCCAGTAATAAACTAAGCTCCATTATTCGGTAACCTCTTTTGCCTCATCCTCCAAAGGAGTTACTTCTGTTGGATCTGCCTCTTTCTCTTCTTCCTCTGCTTTTCCCTGCGCAACTCCGTCAATCGTCAAAGACATCACTGTATTTGCCTTCTCATCTTCTTTGTATTCCATTGTAATCTCCTGTCCCACTTCGCATCTTACTACATCGAGGAAGTCTACAACAGACAGATCGAAAATGTCATCTGAGCCTTCTACCATGAGATAGTAATGAGAAGTACCTTCCAGAACCGCCTGCGCAATCTTTGTGATTTTCCCGGTTATTGTCTTCACTTCTCTCGTATCCTCTTCTTCTTTTTTCACACCACTGCTCATAAGAAGTTCCAGATAATTTTCTTCACATTGACTCACACTGTCACCGATGGCTACAATCTGGTATTTCTGCACGTTTACCATTGCATATTTTTTTACAAGACCGGCATCATCCTTCAACGCAATAAAGTACGTCGGCTCATCAGAAATATTAAGAAGCAGCGGAAATGTCGCTTTATATTTCAAGTTCTGCACCTGACCTTCTGCGGAAGACATTGCAGACGCCTCTGTAGCCCCCTCTACTTTATAGTATTTTGTCTCCATTGTTCGCTGGTTGGACAATACAAATCCTACGTTAGACTGGTCTCCATTTACAGACGTAACACCGGTATACATCCATACATCATCATCCAGCGCAAGATAATTATAGCCATCTGTTGTCTCCAGACAGTCCTTCTGACTTAATACACTATTTAAGAATCCATGTTTCAAAGTTCCATAATAGTCAAAAAGCTGTACAAGCAGGTCAGCGGAATAAGCACGATCTACCCACTGCGGAACATCATCAATTTTATAAGTCTTAGTTTCTCCGGTAATCGCATTACAGAGAACCACTTTTCCTACTGTTTCACCGCCAAACAGACCGATGTTATATTTTTTTACAGGAGCGATCCAGTAAGGCACTCCCTGCTCGTCAATCTCAAAACTCAACTCTCCATAGATATAGGTTGGATGTGCGAATCTCAAATGTCTGTAAATATTGCGGTTAAAATAATCACTGGTAGTATATTTCATACCTTCTTCCAGCTTCACAAGTTCCGTGGACTGTGTTGCCATATTGATCCGGATATATGCCGGAATACCTGCTCTGTGATTCGTCAGCCATTTAATCGGACTTGCATATCGAAGCGGAGACACACGCACCGGATTATCTTTGTAGTTGATCTGGCTGTAAATCTCATCCGCCTCAAACTGAGATACCATATCTACCATACTTCCCATCTTACGATCGCCTAATATAGCCGCTGTATCTCTATCTAAGATTGGAATTTTATCAAAGGATAATTCCTCCACATCGTCAGCAAATTCTCCCTCTTGCACCTTCATAAGCTTCTGATATTTCTTCGCATTTACAATTGGTGAAGACAATAAAGTTCCCACCAGATAAACAACGCCCAATGCAAGAAGTACGGTTAAAATACTGCGAAAACCTTTATCGGTTTTAAAGGCGCCTTTCCCCGGTTTCTTACGCATTGTGTAATAGACAAGACCGATCACTGCCAATGCCATAATGAAAAACCATGTCTCCGAAGAATGAATATTAAATGCCGGAAGTGCAACATAATAATAGATTCCCGCTATTATAATGACCATCAGCGCAATTGCTAATTTCCCTTTCTTTTTCATAGATTACCTCCCTGTTTATTTCTATCTCTATGCGAGATTCTTACCAGAATTTACGTCTCCATACTTTTGTTGTAAATAACATCAAAAATGGGAATATTTCTAAACGTCCAGCCAGCATATCAAAGCAAAAAACAAGCTTTGACAATGGCGAAAATGCGGAAAAGTTTCCCGTCGCTCCCACATCTTCAATTCCCGGTCCGATATTATTAAGCGTTGCCATTACGGAACTGAACGTCGTTGCAAAATCAAAGTTATCCGCGGAAACAATTAATACAGAAAGTCCTGCAATTCCTGCATATGCCATAAAGTAAACAAATACGCTTCTAATGACATCATTGCTCATCTTTTTCCCATTTACACAGATAAGATTCACAGATTTGGGATGCGCCATCTGCTTGACTTCCCGCTTGATACTCTTCATAGCAATGAGAAAACGGGATACCTTGATACCTCCTCCGGTTGAAGAGGCGCAAGCGCCTATGATCATCAATGCGATCAAAATACATTTTGACAACATTGGCCAGAGATTAAAATCTGTAGTCGCATATCCGGTCGTCGTAATAATGGTTCCCACCTGGAAGACCGCATAGCGGAATGCTTTCGTTACACTTCCATACTGAGGGAGGATATTAAATGTGATCACTGCGGTCGCTGCTGCGATAATTCCAAAATATGCCCGCAGCTCTTCATTCTTCCATACTGATTTATATTCCTTAATAAGAATCAGGAAATACAAACTGAAATTCACACCAAACAAAATCATGAAGACTGTAATAACTCCGTCTACATATGCGCTGTCAAAATGCCCCACACTGTCAGCATAATTGGAAAATCCTCCGGTTCCTGCCGATCCGAATGAATGGATCAGACTGTCAAACAGGCTAAGCCCCCCGAACATGAGAAGAATGACCTCCAACGCTGTCAGCGCAAAATACATACCGTACAGAATTCTTGCTGTGGACATCATCTTAGGAACCAATTTATCTTTCTCCGGTCCCGGAACCTCTGCCCGCATCAGATACATACTGTTCTTCTTATCAAGAGAAGTTAATACCATAACAAATACTAACACTCCCATACCACCGATCCAGTGTGTAAAGCTTCTCCAGAAGTGCATACACTGCGGAAGGATCTCAACATCCGGCATGATCGATGATCCGGTTGTCGTAAAACCGGATACCGTTTCGAAAAATGCATCCAGATAACTTGGTATGTAACCGGACAGGAAAAACGGAAGTGCTCCGAACAGAGACCACAAAATCCACGCAAGCGCTACGACTACCATTCCTTCTTTCGCATATATGGTAGAATTTTCCGGCTTTTTTCTTCCTCCGATCAAATAGATCAATGTCAGAAGGATGATCGGCGGCAGAAAATACACCGCACTTTTTTCTTGATAAATCACTCCGACAATTGCCGGAAGAATCAAGAGAAGAGCCTCGACTCCTAACATTTTTGCCAATATATGAGCAATCATTTTTCTATTCATAACGCTATCTCCTATGCAAGTATATCCATGAAATTATCAATCGGACGTCCTTTGGTCACTACGATCACACTGTCTCCGACTTCTATGTGACTGTCTCCGTTTGGAATAATCACTTTACGATTTCTTCCAATACATGCAATCAACGTATTTGGCTTTGTAGGAAGATCTTTTAATGGAATATTTGTGTACTCACACTCTTTCTTAATAATAAACTCCTGCGCCTCTACCTGACCATTGACTAAGCGGTACATGGATTCCACATTGGCGCTGTCGTGAGAATTCTTTCTTGCTCTTACATATCTTAAAATAGCATCAGCTGTAGCACTTTTCGCTGATACGATACTGTCGATTCCAAGTCCCTCTACCATCTGGGCTCTCGTGTCTTCATTTACCTTTGCAATGATTTTCTTCACACCCTGCGTCTTGGCAAATAAAGCCATAATAATATTTTCTTCATCCATGCCGGTAAGCGCTACCACTGCGTCTGCCTCACCAATCCCCTCTTCTAACAGAAGGTCATGACTTGTCGCATCCGCATTGATCACGGTTGCCTTAGGAAGAAGCTCACACAAGGTCTCACACCGACTGCTGTCCTTTTCGATAATTTTCACCTGCATACCAACCTGAAGAAGCTGTAGCGCCAAATAAAAACATAAATGTCCGCCCCCGCAGATCAATACGTTCTTAATACGCACCGTTTTTTTCATAAGTGATTTAAAAAAGTTCTTCAAATTCTGATGTGATGCGGCAATGTGCATTTTGTCTCCTGCCTGAAGCACAAAATCTCCATCCGGAATATATACCTCATCTTTTCTTTTTACTGCGCAAATCAACACTTGAATCTGGAACTTCCGATATAACTCTCCAAGAGGCAACCCGACAAGCGGACTGTCATCACGGACCGCATACTCTACCAATTCCACTTTTCCCTTCATAAATGTCTCTACTTTATTTGTCTCCGGGAACAGAAGAATTCTTGCTATTTCATTGGATGCTGTCAATTCCGGATTTACCGCCATGCTCAGATGCAAATCCTCTTTTAATAGATCCATCTGTTTATAATAAATCGGATTTCTTACTCTGGCAATCGTATGCTTTGCCCCCAGTCGCCTTGCCAGAAGACAACTGAGCATATTTAATTCGTCTGTAGATGCACAGGCGATTACCAGATCTGCATGCGGAACATCTGCCTGCTTCTGCACTTCTGCATCTGCCCCATTTCCTGTAATACAGAAAATATCCAATTCATTCAAAGCAGCTTTTAACTTTCCTTCATTTTGATCAATCAGTACAATGTCATAATTTTCTTCGGATAATTGAGTGGTCAGTTTATGGCCTACTTTTCCATCACCGATAATCACAATTTTCATCTCTTATACTTCCTCATCCTTATATGATTTTTCTTATTGTTTTCAGGATTTAACGCAAAAAATCCCTTTATAGCACCCACGATTATAGCACCTTTATAATAAGAAAAAAAGCCCCCGCAAGGACTTTTTTTCTTATGGTAATTTATTATCACTGCTTATTCTTCAGCTCTCTTAGCAATCTCTGCTTCCTGCACATCTGATGGCGCCTGCTCATAGCGTGCAAACTCATAAGAATAAGAACCTCTTCCTCCTGTCATAGAACGAAGTGTTGTGCAATATCCGAACATTCCGGTCATCGGAACATCTGCCAGAATTTCCTGACTTCCTCCTGCCACCGGGTTCATTCCCAGTACACGTCCGCGGCGTTTGTTAAGGTCTCCCATAACATCTCCGGTATAATCATCAGGAACTGTAACTTTCACAGAAGCGATAGGCTCCAAGAGTACAGGTGATGCTTCCATGATTCCTTTCTTAAATGCCTGGATCGTAGCAGTCTTAAATGCCATCTCAGAAGAATCTACCGGATGATAAGATCCATCATATAAAACAGCTTTCACGCCTACAACCGGATAACCAGCTAAAGGACCTTTGAGAACGGATTCCTGCAATCCTTTTTCTACTGCCGGGAAGTAGTTCTTCGGAACTGCTCCGCCTACAACTTCTTCTTCAAATACATATGGTGTCTCCATATCTCCGGATGGCTCAAATCTCATTTTAACATGTCCGTACTGTCCATGTCCTCCGGACTGTTTCTTATATTTTGTATCTACGTCTGAATTCTTGCGGATTGTCTCTCTAAATGCCACCTTCGGAGTCTCTAATGTAATCTCGCATTTATATCTGGAAGCCAGCTTGCTTGCAGTAACTTCTAAATGCTGGTCACCCATACCATAGAGAAGTGTCTGACGGTTCTCGCTGTCATTTACCATCTTAAGTGTAACATCCTCAGCCATCATTTTCTGCAATGCCTGAGAAACTTTATCCTCATCGCCTTTATTTTTCACTACATATTTCATATATGTATATGGTTTGGAATATTCTGTCTTACCGAATAATAATGGAGTTGCTTTTGCAGAAAGGGTATCTCCTGTTTTTGCATCTGATTTTGCAATGGCTCCGATATCTCCTGCAAATAATTCACTAACCTCTACCGGTTTGTTTCCGACCATTGTATAAATTTTACCTAATTTTGCTTCTGAATCTGTATCTGCATTATAGAGGACATCTTCTCCTTTTAATACGCCTGAACATACCTTAAAGAAAGAATACTTACCAATGAACGGATCTACCATTGTCTTAAATACATATGCAGATTTTGCTTTTGCAAAATCATAGTCTGCTGCGTAGATCTCATTTGTCTTACGATTGATACCTGCACACTCTCTGTAATCAGGGCTTGGGAAGAATCTTACAATGTCAGACAGAAGATTTGCCACACCCTGTGCCTGAAGGTTGGATCCCATAGCAACCGGAACAATGAGACCGGACATTACTTCTGTTCTCATTGCTGAACGGATCTCTTCAACTGAGAACTCGTCACCGTCAAAATAACGTTCCATAAATTCTTCACTTGTCTCTGCAACAGCCTCTAATAATTTCTCACGGTACATTTCAAGATTCGGCTTACAGTAATCCGGAATCTCACACTCTTCTCTCTGTCCGACTCCTGTATAACGTCTTCCTGCATTTTTAATAATGTTGACATATCCAACCAGCTTTTCATTTTCACGGATTGGCTGGAAATGAGGCGCGATCACTTTACCGTATCTGTCTGTCAGATCCTGTACTACCTGACGGAAACTTGCGTCATCCACGTCCATCTCTGTCACATAGACCATACGAGGCAGGTTGTATTTATCGCATAATTCCCATGCTTTTTCCGTTCCTACTTCTACACCTGCTTTACCGGACACAACGATAACAGCTGCATCTGCTGCGCTTACTGCTTCCTCAACTTCACCGACAAAATCAAAATATCCCGGTGTATCTAAGATATTGATCTTCGCTTTCTCCCACTCAATCGGTACTAATGTTGTGCTGATTGAAAACTGTCTTTTCTGTTCCTCTTTATCAAAATCACTGATCGTATTGTTGTCCGCTACCTTGCCCATACGATTGATTGCTCCTGATACATAGGCCATAGCTTCCACAAGGCTTGTCTTTCCGCTTCCGCCATGTCCTAATAGAACAACGTTTCTAATCTCATCCGTTCTGTAAACTTTCATATTATGTTGCCTCCTTACCATAGTAAAATCTCATGTATACATTGTACTAAATGTTTAGCTTTATTACAACTATTTTGTGCATTATTTATAATTTTTTATCATATTATCATAATGAAACATTTATGAATTCTCTCTATAATTTTTCCGCCTTGATAATCTCTTTATCATAACTTTCCACTACCTGATATCTCGGCGGTACAACAAGGAACTCTTCTTCTATTTTTTACTTTAAATCGCTAAACTTCTCCACTTTAAAGCATTATAGATTGACAAATAAAATAGGAACGGGGTAAAATAGAATTCGGGACGGGGTTCCAAAATCCCCCGTCCTGATTCTATTTTATTTCCACTTAGGAGGATTTACTATGAAAGACAAGATAGGTTTTATCGGTCTCGGACTGATCGGAGGCTCTATTGCGAAAGCGATCCGACAATATTTTCCAGACTGTGAAATCGTCGCATTTGACAAAGATAAGGGTACGCTTGCATTAGCCACACAGGAATCCATCATTGATGTGGCAGCAACTACCATTGACGATAATTTTGCAAATTGTAACTATCTCTTTTTATGTGCACCTGTTTCCTGCAATACTGCTTATCTAAAACAGATTGCATGCTATATAAATGAAGACAGCATTCTTACAGATGTCGGTAGTGTTAAGACAAGCATCCACGAAGAAGTACACGCTCTTGGTCTTGATGCTTACTTTATCGGCGGTCACCCAATGGCCGGCTCTGAGAAAAGTGGCTATGTGAATTCGAAGGCGATGCTTTTGGAAAATGCTTACTACATTTTAACACCTTCGGATACTGTCCCTTTAGAAAAAGTACAGAAATACACGGAATTTGTCACAGCTCTCAAAGCGCTTCCGGTCACACTGGGATATAAAGAACACGACTATATTACCGGCACGATCAGCCACCTCCCTCATATTATTGCTTCCAGTCTGGTGAATTTTGTCAAGGCTTCTGACACCGAGGAAGAGTGGATGAAACATCTTGCTGCCGGTGGTTTTAAGGATATCACAAGGATAGCCTCATCCTCCCCCACGATGTGGCAGCACATCTGTTCACAGAACCGTGAAAATATTACTCAGATATTGACCGACTACATTCAACTTCTGACAGACGCGAAAGAACAAATTGCCGCCGGAGACGAACAGGCTGTCTACGGATTATTCGATTCTTCCAGAAATTACCGCAATTCTATTCCTGATTCCTCCTCCGGTCCGATCAAAAAGGCCTATGTTGTATACTGTGACATCATTGATGAAGCCGGCGGAATTGCGGCGATTGCCACCATTCTTGCATCGAATCATCTAAGTATTAAAAATATTGGAATTATACATAACCGAGAATTTGAAGAAGGGGTTCTGCGCATTGAATTTTATGAAGAAGATTCTTCTAAAAAAGCTTCCTTATTATTGCAGAAATACAGGTACATTGTTTATGAGCGTTAAATCTATCCAACCGGCTCGTCGCCTTCGCGGCGAGATTACAATCCCGGGAGATAAATCCATCTCCCACCGCGCTGTAATGTTCGGTTCTTTGGCACGAGGCACAACTACGATCACACATTTTTTAAATGGTGCAGACTGTCTGGCAACGATTAACTGTTTCCGACAGATGGGAATCTCCATTGAACAGGAGCAGGAGCGCGTGTTGGTTCACGGGAAGGGACTTCGGGGATTGACCGCCCCGTCAGCACAGCTATATACCGGAAATAGCGGAACGACCACACGGCTTCTTTCCGGAATTTTATCCGGTCAGTCCTTTACTTCTGTCATGTCAGGAGATGAATCACTAAATACGAGACCGATGAACCGAATCATTGTCCCTCTCTCTCAGATGGGCGCCAATATCACAAGCATACATGAAGATGGATGCGCCCCACTTCGGATTTCCCCTAAATCTTTACATGGGATTTCCTATCACTCTCCGGTAGCTTCTGCTCAGGTAAAATCAGCAATTCTGCTTGCAGGATTGTATGCAGAGGGCGAGACTTCGGTGACAGAACCGGCGCTTTCCAGAAATCATACCGAATTAATGCTGTCGGAATTTGGTGCGTCTATCCGATCTTCCATTCAGGAAAATGGAACGGCAACTGCTGTTATTCAGCCTTGTGACGAATTATACGCACAATCAATCTGCGTGCCGGGTGACATTTCTTCCGCAGCTTATTTTATAGCTGCCGCACTTTTAGTGCCGGATGCGGAATTACTTATTAAAAATGTGGGCATTAATCCTACAAGAGCCGGTTTCTTAGAAGTGTGTCGTACCATGGGCGCAGACATTACACTGTTAAATGAATCTGCAGAAGGCGGCGAACCACATGCAGACCTTCTTGTAAAGAGCAGCAATTTAAAAGGAACAACCATACAGGGCAATCTGATACCCACACTGATTGATGAAATACCAATGATCGCGGTTATGGCTGCCTTCGCCGAGGGAACTACCGTCATTCAGGATGCTGCCGAATTAAAGGTCAAAGAAACGAATCGAATTGATACCGTTACCTGTAACCTCAAGACGATGGGCGCCAAGATTACTCCGACGGAAGACGGCATGATCATTGAAGGCGGAGCCGGATTAAATGGCGCTGAGATCAAGAGCTTTCTGGATCACCGCATTGCAATGGCATTTTCTATTGCAGGCCTTGCATCGCAGGGAGAGACCATCATTCAAGAAAGCCAGTGTGTAGATGTATCCTATCCTTCTTTTTTCTCAACTTTGGAAGAAATTGTTGAATAGCGATTATTGAATAGAGCTCATCCGTAGAAACATATATTCCTTTAGAACGATACGATAAAAAAGCTGTCAGCCAAGTTGTCTTCAAACTTGACCGACAGCATTTTTTAATCTGTCTTATCCTCTGCCACAATCTTTCCACAGGCAATTTTCTCACCGGAATCTCCCGATGGCTGTGTGTGAAAATCATCCGGCCGATCGTGAATCACCACCGTTTTTCCGATCACATCCTCCGGAAAAAAACGGGACGTATAGACGGACATCCACGCCTCTCCCGCATCGGAGAGCAGAGGTGGAAGATCCCCTGCGTGTTGGGGATGCGACTTATTCCCCGGGTTATAATGACCTCCTGTATTTGCAAACGAATCGGATTGCTTTCCGGTACAGCTTGCTCCTTCATGAATATGGAATCCATAAAACCCCTGCTCCTGCCCTGTCCCTGCTTCGGTAAGTCCGGACACCTCTGCCACAACGACAGTTCCTCCATACACGCCATAGAACTCTATTCTTCCCTTAATCTCGGGATGTCTGTTGTCGCCGGACACTTCTGCACTTGCTTCCGGCATTGCTGTAATTCTCTCCACGCTACACCACACTCCTTTTTGCAAGTTTATGAATGTACCCATTCAAAATAGAACAAAACAGAGTGTAACATGCTATATATCTTACATTTCACACATTACACCCTGTATTTCTTATCTCTTTTATTCTTCCGTCAATTTACGAATCAGCTTTTTGACATCTTTCTTACATTTCCCACAGCCCTTTCCGGCTTTGGTCATTTGCTTAACTTCCTTATAGGTCGAAGCTCCATTTTCCACCGCATCTGCCACATCGCCTTTTGTAACACGATAACACGGACATATCACCTTATCTCTATTCATATTACAGTACCAGTGACGGTGCGGAATAGACTCTTCCTGCCAGCTCATTATCCAGCATATACAGACTCTTTGGATCATCACCAAACAGCGCATATTTTTTTACCAGATTATCTGCATTGGTCTCTTCTTCACCCTGTTCTTTTACAAACCAATCTAAAAACTGCATGGTACGGAAATCTTTCACAGAATAAGCCGCATCATAAATATTATGTATTAAGCTTGTCACATACTGCTCATGCTTCAATCCTTCTTCCAGAACCACTTTCGCACTTGTAAGCTCCACATCCGGTTTCGCGATTGCTTCTAACGTAACCTTCTCTCCATTGTTCTGTAAATACTGTACAAACAACATTGCATGGTCACGCTCTTCCTGCGCTTGGATCTTATACCAATTTGCAAATCCGTCTAATCCTTCATCACTATAATAATTAGAAAAATCCAGATAGAGATATGCAGAATAGAACTCTTTATTCACCTGCTGGTTTAATAATTCCACAACCTTTTTATCTAACACAATCTTAATCTCCTTCGTTCATTTTTCATTAAAATTATAGCTCGGTTTTTGGCACATTGCAATAAGCAATCTTTTACTGATTCGCTCGATATGCTTCGTCCGCACTGTACACATCAAACCCGCTGCCTTTCAAAATATCCACAACCCGCGCCGGATCATCACTCTTTAACACTGCTGCCGCATCACTTCCATTTGCGAATGCATACATATATTCAATGTTGATCTCTCCTTCTACAATCTGATGCATCGCTTTACTCAATGAGCCTGTCGCATGCGGTACACGCAGCGCTACTACATCGGTAAGCATGGATGTAATATCCGCATCCTTCAATGCCGCGCGTCCTTTCTGCGGGTCTGACACGATCATACGAAGCATTCCGTAATCAGAAGTATCTGCAAGGCTAAGTGCTACAATATTGACATCATTGTCTGCCAATATGGATAAAACTTCGTCCAAACGACCTTCTCTATTTTCCAAAAATACAGACAACTGCTGAATGGTATTACTGATACTCATAATTCCCCTCCTTATAAATTCCTGTTATCAATGACACGTTTCGCTTTTCCTTCACTTCTCTGAATGGTCTTAGGCTCAACTAATTTTACTCTCACGGACACTCCAAGCGCCTGTTTCAAAACTGCGCCCACTCTATTTTTCAATTCATCCAGTTTTCGGATCTCGTCAGAGAAATATTTCTCATCCACTTCTACCATTACGGTAAGTACATCCAGATTGTTTTCACGATCTACGATCAGCATATAATGAGGAGCCACGCCGCCGCCCATAGAAAGAAGCGCTGTCTCAACCTGTGTCGGGAATACATTGACACCGCGGATGACTTTCATATCATCTGTACGTCCGGTGAATTTCTGAATTCTCGGAAGTGTTCTTCCACACTCGCATGTATCATGCTCAATGCTTGTTAAGTCTTTGGTCCGATATCTCAGAAGCGGCATTCCTTCCTTGGCAAGTGTAGTAAATACAAGTTCTCCGGTCTCTCCGTCTGCACAGACCGTGTGATCTGCCGGATTCAATACTTCAGGATAGAAATAATCCTCGTAGACATGCAGCCCTTTGTGATGGATACAATCCATAGCCACGCCGGGACCGGTAACCTCGCACAAACCGTAAATGTCAAACGTATTAATGTGGAAAATACTCTCGATCTTCTTACGCATCTCGTCCGTCCAAGGTTCTGCGCCGTTGATACTTACTTTAATTTTCAGTCTGTCTATAACGCCCGCTTCCTGTGCTGCTTCTGCCAGATACATCGCATACGACGGGGTACATGCGAATGCAGTTGCTCCGAAGTCCTCCATACACATTAACTGTCTCTTTGTATTCCCTGACGACATAGGAATTGCCATTGCGCCAAGCGCACGTGCTCCGAAATCAAGTCCCAGACCTCCGGTAAACAATCCATATCCATAACAGATATGAATGCGGTCGGAGGCATCAAGTCCTGCCATCGTCAGCGCTCTCGCCACACACTCTCCCCACACATCTACGTCTTTTTGCGTATAGGATGCCAAGGTCAGCTTCCCGGTCGTTCCTGAAGTTCCCTGTACTCTGACAATCTTCTCCTGTGGAACCGCCAAAAGACCAAACGGATAATTATCTCTTAAATCCTCTTTTGTTGTAAATGGAAGTTTATTGATATCATCAATCCCTTTAATATCCCCCGGAAGAACTCCGAGTTCATCCATTTTTCTTCGGTAAAAGGCAACATTATCGTATACATTTTTCACTTGTTTTACAAGCCTTTCACTCTGCAGTGCATGCATCTCATCTCTGCTCATGCACTCAATCTTCGGATCTCTGATCTGTTCTTTCCAATCTGTCAACGCTACTCCCGCCATGCTTCTTCACTCTCCTTCTTTTGTCACACGCTATAAGTCATCTTCTTCTACAATCTTCACATTATATTTCTTTAAAATCTGTGTCGCCTTTTCATAATCATCGGTCTGAAATACCATAACCGGTGCACGTCCGTCACGGATCACAAAAGAATAAATATAATTAATATTAAGCTTTCCTTCTGCCAATATGGATAACATCTGGTTTAAATTACCCTTTTTATCCTCCAGTTCAACCCCCATCACTTCGTGAACACTCACCACATATCCTCTTGTTGTGAGATATTCTTTTGCCTCCTGAGGTTTATCTACTACCATGCGAAGGATTCCAAAATCCGGTGCATCAAAATTGGCAACTGCCCGGATATTCACATGCGCCTCTGTCAATCTTGATGTCACTTCCATGAGACTTCCGGGTTTATTTTCTACAAGTACTGATAATTGTCTGATCATACGACACCTCCTACAATCCATATCCAACATCAAAAGCCTGTTTGTTCACGGCGATTGTTTTCGGCGGCACTGTATTTTCAATCACTTCATACCACTGCTCTTTTGTAAAATCCATGTGCTGTGCCGCAACACCGAGCACGACTAAGTTAAACACTCTTGCATTTCCGATTTTCTTCGCTTCTTCTGTGGCATTTACCGTATAAACTTTGTGCTTTTGCTGTAACTGTTCTATGATTCCTTCCGGATACTCTGCTGCTCCGATCACGACCGGCATCGGATCGATTCTCCAGTCATTGACGATCAGCGCTCCGTCTTTCTTTAAGAAATGTGCGTATCTCAAAGCTTCCAGACGTTCAAATGCAATAAGAACGTCCGCCTGCCCTTCCTCTACGATTGGTTCTGCAACTTTCTCTCCATAACGAACGAATGTCACAACGCTTCCGCCTCTCTGAGCCATTCCGTGAACCTCCGACAGCTTCACATCATATCCTGCACGCGTTGCAAGTCCTCCTAAAACTCTGCTGGTAAGAAGTGTCCCCTGACCGCCCACCCCGACGATCATAATATTTTTTGCAGCCATTATCTTCCCTCCTTTACCAGTTCAATTGCATTAAATTTACATAAGCTTTCACACAATCCACATCCAGTACACATGGTATCATCAATGCGGATGGTTCCATCCTCATTTTTTGTCATAGCCGGACATCCCGGTTTCATACACATCCCGCATTTCTTACATTTATCCGCATGGGCAATGTACAATGGTTTCTTGCCTTTTGTAAGTAATACGCATGGACTCTTCGTGATGATCACAGACACTTCGTCTTTTGCCACTTCCTCTTTGATCGTCTTCTCCAGTGTATCAATATCAAACGCGTTGACTTCGATTACATTTTTTACTCCCATGGCTTTGCAAAGCGCCGGTATGTCAATGGCATAAGTCGGATCTCCCTGAAGTGTTTTACCGGTTGCCGCGTGATCCTGATGTCCTGTCATTCCGGTTGTAGAGTTGTCAAGAATCATCACCGTACCGGTTGCATGATTATATACCATATTCATAAGTGAATTTACGCCGGTATGTAAAAAGGTGGAATCACCGATCACAGCTACCCAGTTTTTAATATAGTCTTTGCCCTTTGCCTTTTCCATTCCGTGAAGTGTAGAAATACTGGACCCCATACACATCGTTGTGTCTACAACACTCAACGGCGCTACCGCACCAAGTGTATAACATCCGATATCTCCTGCCGCATGCATTTTCAATTTATTCAGCACGTGATACACGCTTCTGTGTGGGCATCCCGGACAAAGGATCGGTGGTCTTCCCGGAACCTGCTCTGCCGCATCAAGATCAAGCTCTTCTTTCAAAATTGCTTTTCTTAAAAGATTTGCACTGTACTCTCCCTGCTCTGTGAGTATTTCTTTACCGACTGCAGGAATTCCCCATGCCCTTACCTGTTCCTCAATTACTGGATCAAGTTCTTCCACAATATACAAGGTATCAACTTTGGATGCAAACTCTTCGATCAATTTCTTCGGAAGCGGATTCACAAGCCCAAGCTTTAGCACAGACGCTTCCGGCAATGCTTCCTTTACATACTGATATGGAATTCCGCTTGTGATCACTCCTATCTTTGTATCACACATTTCGACTTTGTTGATTGGAAGTGTATTTGCCGCTTCTGCAAGCTCTTGATTACGCTTTTCAATTTCCACATGACGAAGTTTTGCATTTCCCGGCATCATGACATTCTTTTTAATATCTTTCACATATTCTTTATCTTCCACATCTGTCCGTTCCTCCAGCTCCACAACGCCCTGAGAGTGCGCAAGTCTTGTCGTTGTCCGATAGACGAAAGGACGGTCAAATTTTTCACTTAATTCAAATGCAAGCTTCATAAATTCTTTTGCTTCTGCACTGTCAGATGGTTCTAAAACCGGAAGCTTTGCCGCGCGGGCTACCATTCTGGTATCCTGTTCATTCTGGGAACTGTAGAGTCCCGGATCATCTGCAACTACAATGACCAGACCTCCGTTTACCCCCATATAAGATACGCTGTATGTCGGGTCTGCCGCTACGTTGAAGCCCACATGCTTCATACATGCCATCGCCCTTGTTCCCACAAGCGATGCACCTACCGCTACCTCTGTCGCTACTTTCTCATTTGGTGACCATTCGCAATAGAGATCTTCCTTGTACTGTACAAGATATTCACTGATCTCCGTGCTTGGTGTCCCCGGATATGCGGCAGAAACTTTCACTCCCGCCTCATAAGCTCCTCTGGCAATCGCTTCATTGCCGAGCATGATTACTTTCTTTTTATCCGCCATTTTTATAATCCATCCTTTCGTAAATCTGTCACTCTCTTTGCTTTTCCTTCAAATCTTTGAAGAGAATGCGGCGCTACCAGTTTGATTCTTGTAGCTAATCCAAGCTGCGCCTTTAATTCCTTCACAATCCGCTGTTCTAATTCACTTAACTTACTGTAACTGTCAAGCAGTCTGTGATCTACCAGCTCTACGGAGATCGTCATAACATCCAGTCGATTCTTACGTTCTACAACAATCTCATAATGAGGACCAATCTCAGGAATCTGAAGCAATACTTCTTCAATCTGCGTTGGGAATACATTCACGCCGCGGATGACAAGCATATCGTCTGCCCGTCCGGACAGATTCTCCATACGGACCGTTGTTCTTCCACATTTACAAGGTTCGTAAAAAAGTCTTGTCAAATCTCCGGTTCTGTAACGCACCAGCGGGAGCGCTTCTTTCCCAAGGCAGGTAATGACCAGCTCTCCTTTCTCACCTGCCGGAAGCGCTTCCCCGGTCTTCGGATCGATCACTTCCGGTATAAACCAGTCTTCATTGATATGCATACCGCACAGTTCTTCACACTCTCCTGCAACTCCCGGACCGCACAATTCACTCATTCCGTAGTTTTGCGTACAAAGGAAATTCTCTCCCCATACTTTGTGCATCTCATCACGCATAGGTTCTGTCATTCCTTCTCCGCCGAACAGACCGATATGTACTTTCAAGTCTTTCTCCGGGTCCAGCCCCCTTGCTCTTATCTCTTCTCCAAGATGCAGTGCGTACGACGGCGTTGCAACAAGCAGCGTAGTTCCCACATCCTGCATGAACATAATCTGTTTTTTTGTATTTCCGGAAGACATTGGGATTACCGCAGCTCCAAGCTTCTCCAGCCCTCCGTGGAGACCTAACGCTCCTGTGAAGGTTCCGTAGCCAAATGCGATCTGCGCCACATCATCCGGTGTTGCGCCTCCCATACATGCAATTCTTGCCACGTTGTCCAGCCAGTTATCAAGATCATTCTTCGTGTATCCTACTACCGTCGGTTTCCCGGTTGTCCCTGAACTTGCGTGAAAACGGACCAATTCCTTTTTCTCTACTGCGAATAGTCCGGTTGGATAGTTATCTCTAAAATCTGCTTTATATGTAAATGGCATTTTCTTCAGATCGCTCAGACTCTGAATGTCATCCGGTTTCACTTGTGCTTCATCCATTTTCCTACGATATGGCTCTACTTTCTCATAGATATAGCTTACGGTTTCTTTTAACCGTGCCAGCTGAATCTTCTCAATCTCACTTCTTGGCAGTGTCTCTTCCTTCGCCCAAATCATAGTGTCTCCTCCTTCATACTTCCAAGTTATCAGCTTATACTGAAAAACAGCCGCAAGTATTTTCTTACGACTGTTTTAGTATAGCACATTACTTTCGCAAGTTAAAGCATTAAGTTGCGAAAATTTATTTATTTTTTGCATGTCTTTTACATGTATAAGTGTCCAGATTAATTTTCAAAACCGTCACAGACTCCACAAGCTTCAGATTCATTTCGGACTCGTCAAATATTTTTCCGGTTTGATGTTCCATGATTTTTCCGAGCGCCTCTTTCTTCTTGTACGTTTCTTCCACAATTTTTGCATGCCCGTTTCCGATGAGACTGGCATAATAATAACTGTATTGACAGGCAAGGTCTCCTTCTGCCAACTCATGGTGACAGTCCATCTCAATACCGACTTTTGAATTTTTCCTGATCAGATCAATCTTACGGCCTTCCCCTGCACAGTGAATATAAAGCGTCAGCTCTTTTCCCTTCATATCGTATCCGAAATTCACCGGTACAATATAGACTTCTCCTTCCTCACAGAATCCAAGGCGGCATACTTTACATGCTTCAATAATGTCTCTGATCTCATCGGGTTCGACCACTTCTCTTTCTCGTCTTCTCACGTTTCTTCCCTCCTCTTATTTACTCCTTGAATATAAATACCGGCATCGGCGGATTGTTCCCCCTGTTAAAATATGTATTTTGAATAACGGTATACTCTCTCGCCGGTAAGCTTCTCAAATATTCCAAGATGGCATCTTTTTCTTCAAATCCGGTATCTCCTCCGCTGTAAATGCAAAGGCTCATCATTCCGCCACGTTTTAATATCTTAAGACCTTTTTTAATTGCCTCTACACTTGTCTCCACTTTCGTAGCTATACGGTGATCTCCTCCCGGCAAATATCCGAAATTAAAGCATATCACATCCGCAGTCTCTGACTCTACATACATTCCCATGTGTTCATGGCCGTCAAGAATCAACCGAATTCTTCCATCTTCATACATTTTCCGCCCGATTTCATACCCTTTCAGCATTTTTTCAGTTTCTTCCAACGCCTCTTTTTGAATATCGAACGCAAGAATTCGTCCTTGATCTTTTGCAAGTTCGCAGAGTAACTTCGTATCATTTCCCTTCCCCATTGTCGCATCAATATAGAACCCTTCTCTTTCTGCCTGCGAACGGATAATCTCATGACACCAATGAGTGATCTGTGATTGTTTGCTCATTTTTTTCTCCTTTTGAATCCAGTCTAAGATATATGAAATATTAATGTTGCAATCTGAAAGTATATTACAATCGAACACGTATCAACAATTGTTGTGATCAGCGGTGACGCCATGATCGCCGGGTCCATGTGAAGACGTTTTGCAAGAATCGGAAGGACGCATCCCACCAGCTTTGCAATCACGATCGTTACTACAAGCGAAGCCGCTACCACAACAGCCATGGAAAGATTTTTATATACCCAGAAAATGCGAACTCCATTTGCCAATGCCAGGACAACTCCCACAACGATCGCAACCCGGAATTCTTTCCACAGTATCGTAAAAAAGTCTGAAAAATGAAGCTCATCTACCGCCAGTCCGCGGATGATCAGTGTGGAACTCTGGGAGCCACAATTTCCGCCCGTATCCATAAGCATCGGGATAAAGGATACTAAGAGTGGGATTGCCGTAAATGCATTCTCATATTTCGTTATGATCGCACCTGTAATCGTTGCGGAAAACATTAAGATCAAAAGCCATAAGATTCTGTGGCGCGCATGCTCAAATACCGATGTCTTAAGATAAGATTCCTCGCTGGAAGCGATTGCCGCCATCTTATGGATATCTTCGGTCGTTTCTTCAGTCAAAACATCAATCGCATCATCAAACGTTACAATGCCCACAATATATCCTTCTTGGTCCAATACTGGAATTGCGATCAAATCGTATTTGCGAAATAGTTTTGCCGCATCCTCCCTGTCGTCCGTTGTTCGGATGAAGATATAATTTTCTTCCATCAATTCTTTCACCGGAAGATCTCCGTCATTGGTCAGCAACGCTTCTGCCGTAACAATGCCGCAAAGTTTTCTTTTTTCCACTACATAACAAGTATATACCGTTTCGCTATGGATTCCTATTGTGCGAATTTTATCTAATGTCTGCTGCACTGTCATCTGGGGAGTAACATCGATATACTCTACGGTCATAATACTTCCTGCGCTGTCCTCCGGATATTTCAGCAGGCGGTTGATATCTGCCCTTGTATCCTGACTCACCTGATCCAGCAGGTGATTGACCACATTTGCCGGCATATCCTCCAAGAGATCCACCGCATCATCTGTATACATGGCATCCAGGATCAATCGGATCTCTTGACTTGTGAAAGACTGAAGCAGCACCTGTCTCTGGTCATCATCCATGTAAGAAAATACTTCTGCCGCCTTATCTTTATCAATCATCCGAAATACAAATGCAAGATCTTTATCTTCCATATCCAGTAAAAGTTCTGACAGATCCACCGAATTATATTCTGACAGGACTTTTTTCAGTTCCAAATATTTCTTATCTGTTAATAATTCAAGTAAAATGTTTTTTGCCATAATTACGCCCTCCTGTTTTAAGCCGCAGTATTTTCAACACTTTTCCGAAAAAGGGCATAAAAATACTGCCTGATCCATCGAGTTTCTCACGGACAGGCAGTTTCTGCACATCTATCACCGCACCTTTATCACATCTGTGTTCCTTAAGCTCATGCGATAAAGATACTGCAAGAAGGCAGACTCATAGCATTGCCATATCCGTTCAACAATATGTAATTCCAACTTCGCGCCGAATTACCGTCCATGGTCTTACCTCCTTTTTCATTTATCCTATTTTTCTATTTGCTCGTTCAGTATACCCAAAAAATCCGGGAAAGTCAACCCGGCGTCTTTCTACCCCGGGGCACGGTGTGTTTTTCCCCCGGGTCTCATCGTCTTTTTCCCCCGGGGTACAAAGCTCTTTTTTTATTATAAAAGAACATGAGCACAGCCATTCCGCATATGATTCCGTAGCCCACCCAGCTGAGTACATCGGGAATCTGACCGAAGAACAAGAATCCCAGAGCCGCCGAAAATAAAATCTGCGAATAATCGTAAACCGAGATTTCCCGTGCCGGCGCATAAAAGTATGCCGCTGTAATGGAAAACTGTCCGCCTGCTGCCGCAAGTCCCGCCAAAAGCAAAGTTATCAACTGTGCTGCCGACATCGGATGATAGTCAAAGATCAGCCACGGCAAAGTTGCCAGACAGGAAAAAGCCGAGAAAAAGAATACGATAAACGGGCCTTTTTCTCCTCTCTCGCCAAGCTTTCGCACCATCGTATAAGCAGCTCCGGCTCCGATTCCTCCCAAAAGCCCCAACACAGACGGGAACAGATTCATATTGGCAAATGTCGGTTTGATTACGAATAAACTGCCGAGAAAGGCTCCTGCTACAAACAGCGCCTGCGGAACCGTCACCTTCTCTTTCAAAATCAGGAAACTGAAGATTACCGCGAAGAACGGGGACATCTTATTGAGCATTGACGCATCTGCCAGCACTAAGTGATCAGTAGCATAAAAATTGCACAGAATCCCAACTGTCCCGAATACCGCTCTCAAAACCAGATAGATGAGATTTTCCCGCTTACAGCGAAATGGTATGTTATCTTTCAACAAGATTACACATGCAAAAATTGCCGCGACAAAGTTTCGAAAGAAGCTTTTTTGTATAGACGGCAGATCACCTGCCATCCGTACAAATAGATTCATGAGTGCAAAACAAAATGCTGACACAACGATGTACAAGATTCCTTTATATTTTTTATTCATAAAACTGCTTCATCTCTTTTCTTATTTCTTCATCCTCTCTACAGATCAAAGAGGGACAACTGATTGGATTCCGGAAGATCTCCTAAAAGTCCCAAAGTTCCCATGTAATCAATTACTGTTTTACTTGCCTTTGTCCTCTGGCGGAAATCATCCCTTGAAAGATACGGTCCGTCTTTTGCCGCTTCCTCCATTCCTTCTGCCGCTTTCTCACCCATTCCGTCAATGCTGGAAAACGGCGGCATTAATTTCCCGTCGATGATCTGAAATTTTGTTGCCTTCGCCTTATAGATATCAATCGGCAGAAACTCATAGCCTCTGGCATACATTTCCTGCACGATGTGCATATCCTTCATCGTGTCCTGCTCTTTTTTGCTTAGCGTGGCGGATCTACGGTTATAATCATTAATGTAATACTGAAGCTTCTCTTTCCCCTGACACATGATCTCATAAGAGAAGGCATCTGCGCGGATACCAAAATAAGCTCCGTAATATGCAAGAGGATAATTAATTTTACAGTAGGCAATCCGGTACGCCATCATAACATATGCTGCCGCATGTGCCTTCGGGAACATGTATTTAATCTTTTCGCAGGACCAGATATACCAATCTGGCACGTCATGCTCAGCCATATCCTTCTTAAAGTCCGGCCACTCCTTACATTTCCCTTTTGCAACCGTTCCTTTACGGACACGTTCCATGATCGTAAAGGATTCCTCACTGTCCATCCCCTTATTAATGAGATACGTCATAATATCATCACGGGTACAGATTGCGGTAGAAATGGTTGCTTTCCCGCTTCGAATCAATTCCTGCGCATTGTTAAGCCATACGTCGGTTCCGTGTGAGAGCCCGGAAATACGGATCAGATCAGACAAACTCTTTGGCTTCGTGTCCACAACCATCTGAATAACAAAGTCGGTTCCAAACTCAGGAATACCAAGACAGCCCACCGGACAGCCTCCGATATCCTCCGGCTTGATGCCAAGTGCGGACGTATCATGGAACAGCGACATTACCCCCGGATCATCCAGTGGAATATCCGTCGCCACAAACTTATGGTCTATTTCATTATATTCATTTTCCATCGCCGGAGAACTGATATATTCTTCCAGCGTCTTAATCATCGTCGGATCATCGTGTCCCAGAATATCTAATTTTAACAGGTTATGGTCAATGGAATGGTAGTCAAAATGTGTTGTAACAATATCCGTTGTCATATCATTTGCCGGATGCTGCACCGGTGTAAACGAATTAATATCCTCACCCAGCGGAAGTACGATAATACCTCCCGGATGCTGACCGGTACTTCTGCGGATACCGGTACATCCCTGCACGATCCGGTCAATTTCACAGTTTCTCTTTCCCTGACCTCTCTCCTCGTAATAGTTTTTCACATAACCAAATGCCGTCTTGTCCGCCAGCGTTCCTATGGTCCCGGCACGGTAAGTCTGCCCCGCTCCGAAGATAACTTCTGTGTACTTATGCGCATTACTCTGATAATCTCCCGAGAAGTTCAAGTCAATATCAGGTTCTTTATTTCCTTTAAACCCAAGGAACGTCTCAAACGGAATATCGAATCCATCCTTTATAAGCGGCTCTCCGCACACCGGACACGCCTTATCCGGCATATCCCATCCACAGCCTCCGGCATATGAGCGAACCTCTTCCGATTCAAAGTCGCTGTAATGACATTTCTTGCAGTAATAATGAGGGCTTAATGGATTTACTTCCGTAATTCCCGCCATCGTTGCAACGAAAGAAGACCCGACAGATCCACGGGAACCAACAAGATAACCGTCCTCATTGGATTTCCACACTAATTTCTGTGCAATAATGTACATAACCGCGAATCCATTGGAAATGATAGAGTTCAGCTCTCTTTCCAGACGCTCCGTAACAACAGGCGGAAGTTCCTCTCCATACATGGAGTGCGCCTTATTATAACAGATCTCTCTTAGCTGCTTATCGGAATCCGGAATGACAGGAGGACATTTATCCGGCCTTACCGGTGAAATGCGTTCCACCATATCTGCGATTTTATTGGGGTTCTCAATGACAATCTCCCGTGCTTTTGCCGAACCAAGATATTCAAATTCCGCCAGCATCTCGTCGGTTGTATGGAGATACAACGGTGCCTGTTCGTCTGCATCTGTAAATCCTTTTCCCGCCATAATGATCCGCCGATATACTTCATCCTCCGGGTCCATAAAATGTACATCACAGGTTGCCACTACCGGTTTATTAAACCTTTCTCCAAGAGAAATGATCCGGCGGTTTATATTTCTGATATCCTCTTCACTGTTTACATTTCCGATTCGGTTACTCTCGATCATAAAACGGTTATTCCCAAGGGGCTGTACTTCCAGATAATCATAGAAATTCACGATTCTTGCAATCCGTTCCTCAGACTTTTCGTTTAAGATTGCCTGATAGAGTTCCCCCGCTTCGCAGGCGCTTCCTACGATCAAACCTTCCCGGTATTTCGACAATTCACTTTTTGGTATTCTTGGCTGGCGCCCAAAGTATTCTAAGTGGGACTTTGACACAAGGCTGTATAAATTCACACGCCCAGTCTGATTCTTGGCAAGAATGATCACATGGTAAGAAGGCAGTTTTTTCACTGCGTCTTTACTCTTTGCCCCAAATTGGTTAAGCTTCGTGAGCGTCTGAATATTTCTCTCATCTAACATTTCCACAAAACGGACAAAAATCTCCGCCGTCGCTTCCGCATCGTCTACTGCCCGATGGTGATTTTCCAGAGAAATGTGAAGCGCATTCGCCACGACATTCAGCTTATATTTCGACAACGTAGGCAGAAGAATCCTTGCCATGGCAACAGTATCCACAGAAGTAAAATCCGGTTGAATATCCTGATACCGGCAGTTTTGTTCAATAAATCCCACATCAAATCCCGCGTTATGCGCCACCAGAACCGCATCCCCCACAAATTCCAGAAATTGCGGCAGAACAGTCTCTATATCCGGCGCATCCAACACCATCTGATCGGTGATGCTTGTAAGTTTTGTAATCTCAAACGGAATCGGCACCTTCGGGTTTACAAATGTACTGAAGCGTTCTGTAATCTTCCCATTTTCTACCTTTACCGCGCCGATTTCAATAATCTTATCCTTGATCGGACTAAACCCGGTCGTCTCCAAGTCAAACACAACAAAGGTTCCGTGCAGCGACTGTCCTTTTTCATTAACTGCCACATCCTGCAGGTCATCGACTAAATATCCTTCCACTCCGTATATAACCTTAAAAGGATCATCAGCGGGGAGTCTCTCAATAAAATGATTAGCGTCCGGGAATCCCTGCACGACACCATGATCGGTAATCGCAATGGCTTTATGCCCCCAGTCATGCGCCCGTTTAAGAAGCGCTGACACCTCCGATACGCCATCCATATCGCTCATCTTCGTATGACAGTGAAGCTCTACTCTCTTCTCCGGCGCAGTGTCCTGCCTTGATTCTGTAAAATCAGCAATCTTGCGGATTCCGGTCACAGAACCAATGGTCAGTTCTCCGTCAAATTTATCAATCGTCGTCACACCTTTGATCTTCAAAAATGCTCCGCTTTTTACTTCGCCTAAGATTTCCGGCAGCTGCTCATTTCTCACAAACATTTTAACCATAATGGTATCTGTAAAGTCTGTGATCGCAAACATGACGATTGTTTTTTCATTTCGGATCTCTCTTGTATCAAAGCTAATAATCTTACCGCGCAGCGTAATCTCACCCATCTCGCCGACGACTGTTCGAAGTTCGATCGGATCATCATCGAAATCACGTCCGTACACAAGATTCGGATCATCCGAGTTGCGTTTGATCGGAGAATAATTGTCTCTTTTCCCTTTTCCATAAGACGAAAAGCTTCTCTTTTCTTTTCCGGGAGAAACTTTCTCTTTCCCTGCTTTGCTCTCTTTCTTATCCTCTTGCTTCTCCAAGACTCCTTTTTCCGCCTGCATTGCTTCTGCGTGATCTAAGATCGCATTGACTTCCTGCTTGAGTTTCATGTCGTTATACTTTAATTTGCTGTCTTTTGCCTCTTCATACAGTACACGAACTTCTATGGGGCGCTGAAAACGCTCCGCAAAAATGTCTTTCAGATAAGAAGATAATGCTTCTTTCTTTCCCTCTGCCACGATCGTATCTGTAAGTCTCAGACATAAGATATTCTCGTCCTCAAATGAATAGCTTGCCCCCTGCATCATACTGCGCTCTACGACGCTTCGGTTCCCCAGCTCCAGATAGATACTGTCCAGATATTCATTCATCAGATTCTCAGGGGTGTATTGCGCTGACAGATCATACTGCTCTACCAACTGCACTTGTATATGATTTTTCCCGAACAACTGCTCCTTTAGCATTTTTTCAATTTCATAAATGCGCTGTTTTTGAATAAGATGTGTGCTCAGAATATGCACTTTAATAAAGTCGCGCCTTGTATTCGTCGCGACTTTAGCCACCTCAACGCCCTGAAAAAGCAGTTGGATATCTTCATTCACTTTTAAAGTTGGAAATACTTCAAAAAATGATTTATTCATTCCAGTGTAACAACTCCCATCTAAGTGTTTCTAACAATTCGTCTTCTTTTACCTTTTTCACGATCTCGCCTTTCTTGATCAGAAGCCCTTCTCCGATCCCGCCTGCGATTCCGATATCCGCCTCTTTCGCTTCCCCCGGTCCATTCACTACACAGCCCATGACAGCAACCTTAATGTCCAGCGGAATGTCAGACACCATCTTTTCTACCTGATTGGCAAGCCCGATCAGGTCAATCTTCGTTCTTCCGCAAGTCGGACAGGACACCACTTCTATACCGCCTTTTCTAAGTCCAAGAGTTTTAAGCACAAGCTTCGCTGTTCGAATCTCCTCCACCGGATCACCGGTCAGAGATACACGGATCGTATCGCCGATTCCCTGTCCTAAGATCATTCCCAGTCCTACCGACGATTTAATATTTCCTGCCCACACAGTTCCGGACTCTGTGATACCTACATGAAGCGGATATTTACACTGCTTTGCAATCAGTTCATGGGCTTTGACGCACATCAGCACATCGGAGGATTTGATACTTACCACAAGCTGGTCATATCCCATCTCTTCGATCATATGCACTTTATCCATAGCACTTTCTACCAGCCCTTCCGCTGTAACTTTACCGTATTTTTCTACCAGCTCTTTTTCCAGAGAGCCACTGTTAACACCTACACGGATAGGCACCCCATATTCTTTTGCTTTGTCTACAACCGCCTGCACACGTTCTCTGCTTCCGATATTGCCCGGATTGATGCGGATCTTATCTGCGCCATTTTCTATTGCGGCAATTGCCAGACGATAATCAAAATGAATATCTGCCACCAACGGAATATGTATCTGCTTTTTTATACTTCGAAGTGCCTGTGCCGCCTCCATGGTCGGTACTGCGCAGCGGATGATCTCACAGCCGGCTTTTTCAAGCGCCAAGATCTGTGCTACTGTAGCTTCCACATCTTCTGTCTTTGTATTTGTCATAGACTGAATCGCAACCTTATTCCCACCCCCGATTGTTACATTTCCGATCTGAATCTCCTTTGTCTTCTCTCTGAACATACCCTTTCTCCCTTCTTTATACATATGGATTGTTTGTTCCTGCATAATCAAACCCCCTCTACCAGCGATGTGTATAGAGGGGGTACACTTTTATTTTTTTGTAAATATCATCTGCTCACCATATTCTCGCTCAGAAAGCGTCAGCTGTTTTTTATCCACGCTGTAGGAAAAAGTTCCGGTAAGCGTATCCACTACCGCTTCTAAATCTTCTTTTGTATAACGGCCGTCGGACTTTTCTGCCAGCTTCTCAAGCTCCGAATCTTTTGATGAAATCGTAATGATCTTATCATCCTTATCAATGCTGTACTTCACATTCACATCCACACGGTCCTCTTCTGCGAAATCCAGCACCATCATCGTCATAGTACCATTACTCTTGATGTTGAGATCAATTCTTCCGTTCTCATCTATCCATTCGCCTTCCAGCGGATTTGTTGTAAACATCTTGGTAAGAAGATATATTCCTATGATTACGATCAAAGCAGATGAAACGGTAGTTACGATCCTCCATATCCTGCTTCTCTTCTCTTCATCATTTTTTGCAATTATCATGTTTTCTTCCTCTCTACTGTCATTGTTGTCTTCTTATAAATTATAGGTGGTTTCTCCAAATGTGTCAACGGTCTAAACCGGCTCTTCATCTAATCCCACCACGAGATAATACCCTCTCTGCGTCTTCTCTATTTCTTTTATGATTCCTTTTCTCGACTTGATTCTCTGCCTTGTACGATAAATCCCTGACATTGCCACAGATGGCTCTACCAGATATGTATATTGGCCGGTCACAGCGCTTCTTTCACTGATCTCCACTTCCTGCCCTTCTTCTACGAGACCTTCCCGTTCCATTTTAAATCTTTCCTGTCTCATTTATAATATTCCTCTCTTCTTCATATTCTATTAATGCGAGTTGTTCCGTATTGCGACATCTCATTGTTTCAGACGCAACATTTTGTTGAGCTTCGGCACTAACTATGTTCTTTATCGACACAATTGATAAAATATAACCATCTTAAGAAAAGGAGGATCAAGAGCATGTCATTTGACCAGAAATTAAAAGCACTTCGTCTTGAAAACAAAATGACGCAAGAATATGTAGCCCGTAAACTCAATGTCGCCCGTTCTACAATTGCCGGCTATGAGACGAAGAGCCGTCAGCCTTCACATGAGAAGCTGGCATCTCTGGCAAATCTTTTTCATGTCAGTGTCGATTATCTTCTGGACAATCAGACCGGGCAGGAAATCATGGAGTTAACTCCCAGCAGAGAACCTGTATACTCTGATGATGAAAAACAGTTCATTCAACGATACCGTCACCTCTCCCGATCTTCCAAAAAATCGTTAGCCGATTATATCTCATTATTAGAATTAAAAGATAGTCAAAACAAGAATGCCTGAAACGGCATTCTTGTTTTTTTACTCATCTCCTAATTTACTCGCAATAAACCAACCAATTGCAAAAGTCACTACTCCTGTGAGCACCGCTGCAAGAGAAAAACCACTCCAGTCTGTCTTCCAGAGAATTGCAATCGGTGATGCCATAATAAGACCGATGATTGCCCAGTAAGCATGTGTTTCTGCGCGCTGGAAAATAAATTCAATAATCTTGGCGATCAGGAAAATTCCAATTACAACTCCCACTCCGAACGGAGCAAGAATCAACACATTCTGCATCAGTACGGACAGATTAAAATCAGCAAGCGCTGCGACCGTATCATTGATACATTCTAAAATTGTATTGTAATATCCGAGGATCATAAGCATCATAGAACCACTGACACCCGGAACTACCATGGTCGCTGCCGCAATAACGCCGACACCGAATAATTTTATCACATTGACAAGTCCAAAGCTTACATCCGCTGCATTTCCTTCGCTTTCTCCCATAAATGCCATCACGACAACAATCCCGAAGAATACGAGGAAGGAAAGAATCATTCCGACAGAAATGCTTTTGCCCTTGACGTGTTTAAAAATAAACGGGAGACTTCCGACGATCAATCCGCAAAACAGTAAATTTGTCTGGATCGGGAACATGGCAAAGCACGCTTCCAAAATTCTTGCAACAACAACAATCGCGATTCCGACACCTGCAAATACCGGAATTAAAAACTTCATACTTTCTTTGAATTCTTTTCTCAGGTGTGTGATGGAATGGATCAATTTATCATAGATTCCCATAGCAACCATCATCGTACCGCCACTGACGCCGGGGATGATATTTGCAATTCCGATCACAAGTCCCTGTAATAATTTTTTCATATTTTTTACTCCTTTTCGACTACTTCATAATCTGGTCAAGACACGAGAACAGCGTCTCCATTTCTGCTCTCGTTCCGATGGTCACGCGCAGATACCGGTCGATTCGTTTGCTGCCAAAATACCGCACATAGACATCCTTCTCTTTCAATGCTTCGAACAGCGTCTTAGCATCCTGCTCCGGATGTGTAACAAACAGGAAATTTGCGCTGGAATCCGGAAATTCAAATCCGCGCTTCTTAAATTCTTCTTTCGCCCACTGTCTCGTCTCAACAATAGCTGTCACACACTCTCTGAAATAAGCTTCATCCCGCACCGCTTCCACGCCGCACAGAAGCGCTGTCTGATTCATTGTGTAGGAATTAAAAGAATACTTCACGTCATTTAAGTAACGGATCAATGCCGGATTACTGATTGCATAACCGATTCGCATTCCAGCCATAGAACGTGCCTTTGAGAATGTCTGTACAACGATCAGATTCTCATATTTATCAATGAGCTCCACTGCAGATCTTCCTGCAAAATCAATATAAGCTTCATCTACAATTACAATCACATCCCGATTATGCTTCAGAATATCCTCCACCGCATCAAGATCTTCATAGAGTCCGGTCGGTGCATTCGGATTTGGAAAGATCACACCGCCGTTTTCTCCGTAATAATCTTCCGGTACAAGATGAAGCTCGTTATCTAACGATTTCAACTCATACGGTATCCGATAGAGCTCTGCCCACACTTTATAAAAAGAGTATGTAATATCCGGGAAATAAATCGGACGCCCGGAATTAAAAAAGGTAAGAAAACACATAGCTAATACATCATCGGAACCCACTCCGACAAACACCTGATCTGCCCCCACCTGATAGTGTTCTGCAAGCGCCTTTACAAGCACTTCCGCCGCCGGATCAGGGTATTTGCGCAGAAGCTCCGCGTCAAAGGTGCGAAGGATTTCTTCCACCTTCGGCGCCGGCGGGTACGGATTCTCATTCGTGTTCAGTTTGACAACCTTTCTCTGTGGCTGTTCTCCCGGTACATAAGGCTCAACTTTTCGGATATTTTTTTCAAATGCTTTCATATGACCACCCTATCTCTATCTGTTCACTTAAAAATATTTCTTTGCAAGCTCCTGAAACTTCGGAAGTGAATTTACTATTGTTTCATACGATACACAATATGCCAGTCTTACATATCCCGGACAGGCAAAGGAACTTCCCGGTACCATAAGAATATGTAATTTCTTCGCCTCTTCACAAAAAGCTTTTTCATTTTCCACCGGGGATTTTACGAACAGATAAAATGCTCCCTGTGGTTTGATACACTCAAATCCGCAATTGATCAAACCGTTATATAACGTCTCTCTGTTTCTATTGTAAAAAGTAAGGTCTGTCTTCTCGTTGATACATTTTGCAACGACCTTCTGCTGCAATGTCGGCGCATTGACAAACCCGAGAATTCTGGTTGCCACATTTGCCGCAGACTTTACATCATCACTGTCTGCCACCTCATCCGGAATCACAAGATAACCGATACGCTCTCCGGGAAGTGATAATGATTTACTGTAAGAATATCCGATGATCGTATTGTTGTAGTATTTCGTCAGATACGGAACTTCCACTCCATCATAGGCAAGCTCTCTATATGGCTCATCGGAAACGAGATAAATATCTGTACCATATTCCTTCTGTTTTGCTTCCATGATCTCCGTCATTTTCTGAATTGTTTCCTCTGAATATACAACTCCTGTCGGATTATTCGGTGTGTTCACAATAACAATCTTGGTCTTTGGAGTAATCTTCTCTTCAAACTCTTCAAGCTTTGGCTGGAAATTCTCAGTATTTGGAGAGATCTCAACAAGAACTCCATCGTAGTTGTTCGTGTAGGAACGATATTCACCAAAATACGGTGCAAATGCGATGACTTCATCTCCCGGATTCAGAAGTGTCTTAAGGATTACATTCAATCCGCCTGCCGCGCCTACCGTCATCACAATATTCTCTCCGGTAAATGCAGTTCCGAAGCGTTCATTTACTGACTCTGCAACGGTTTGTCTCACATCCGCATACCCACTGTTGCTGTTTGTATAGCCGTGAAGCACCACCGGATCACTCTCATCAAGAAGCTCTATCATTGCCTGTTTCACCGCCTGCGGTGCAGGAACATTCGGATTGCCGAGGCTGAAATCATATACATTTTCTGCTCCGTATATTTCTGCAAGACGATTTCCTTCTTCAAACATTGCACGGATGGCAGAGCTGTTAGCTACCATTCCTTTCATTTTTTCAGCGATCATGTTATCTCTCCTTTTCTTTTACAACACCTTTTTCAACTAAAAATACCGGTCGATAAGACAATTTGGCTTTTCTTAATCCCTCTGCTCCAGTATCTTCTTCCCTGTTAATATACTGATATTTTCCGCATTCATTGGCGACAAACTGCTGATTGATCATCGGATAAGCTCCCTGAACATCTGCAAAAGCTTTCTCAATGTGCACAACAAACGTATCCTCGCTGACAGGTTCTCCCATTGTAAATGCTATGATTTCTCCGTCCAGTCTCAGAACGCCTCCTGTAAGCTCCAGTTCCTCAAACAGGCGAAGAGAATTCAACGTAACGCACATTTCTGCATTTTTCTCTTCATCATCATTGCACCCGTTATCGTTTCTCCACTTAAGAGCCATCTGAAAACAATCTTCCAGATTGTCTTTCGTCATTTTCTCATAACTCCAGCGGTTTTCATACATCGCCTTGAATTTATTAATATGATTTCTTTTGCCGTGAAGCTTTTTCCCTGACAGCGTCGCAAGCTTCTCCATCTCATATACATAATCTGCCAGATCACGGTCGTACTCAATTTCATACTCTCCCGGAAACCATTCTTCCAGTTTTTCATAATTTTCCGGTGTCACATTGTACATGGTGAAAGGATATCCCCGCTCTTCACAATACGCTTTCAATACCGGAAGGACTTTTTTAATGTCTTCCTGTTCTCCTGTAGGAAATGCAAAAGACAAATGCTCTTCATCCTCACTTTTAAATACAAGTGTCCGGTCAATAACCGCCCATTTCACCGGATATTTTCTAGACCACAAAAATACATTGACAAAGGTTCTTTCACAGCTTCTGCTTGGATAACGTCTGAAATAATCCGAGATTATTTCTTTGTCTTCCAGCTCTGCTCTTTTAAAATTAAATTCTTCCACGTTTTTACCTTCTATCTTTTTTATCTTTTTTCATACGTTTTTTAGTATAGCATTTCACAAGAAATCTTACAACAAATACAAGAAGCAGTAGAACGACTCCGGCGATTCCTACGATGATAAACGTAAATTTATTAGGATTCTTAAGCAATTCCACTATATTTTTACTGTCTGTATCTGATTTTCTGCCTTCGGTTTTCTCATATTTTTCAGATATCCGGGGCAGTTGTTTTTCATTTTTTTCAAAGGAAGACAAGTAGGATGCAAGCGCATACCACTCTTTCACTTCCGCTCCCTTTTGATCATACAAAATGTGCTTCTCAAAATCTTTGATCACATTGCCGTCTTTGTCTTTCGGTGTAAGCTTCAGAAGCCCCATAGACGTATCTTCCACGGTTCCGAGTATCTGTGCAGAGTACAGACCTGCCACTACCCGGTACAATTTATCATCTTCAATGGTTCCCGAAAGTTCTTCTCCATCGGTGTCTACATTTGCGTTCAGCCGTACATCTGTCACCCGGTTTAAGATCAGCCGGTTGGAATTGTAGGTCCATCGTATCCCGCTCGGATACAGCTGTGCAGTCGTCATGATCGGTGACACTGACACATCGATCTCGGCTGCCGTCTTCAATTCTTCACCGGTTAAATATACACTGACCAGCGGATAGCCTGCCACTCCATCTGCTCCCACTCCCAGCGAACAGACATTAAACGCATCCGATACGGTGATCTCCCCTTTCTGAAGCGTGTCACGAATGGTACCGGACGGCGCATAGGCTGCCGCCACAGGTTCATAATTTTCTCCTTCTGCTTTTGCAGTCGCATAAATATAGGAATCTGCGATCAGACTTCCGAGAGTGTCTTCTTCCACTCGTTTTCCGAAATCATCCATCTGCGTAAAGGAAACCGGATTTTCTGCCAGAACCTGATCAAACGTATATCCAAACTGACTTAAATATTCTTCGTCTACTGATTTTTTATACTGTCCTAACATCTTTGTGATCTCCGGGTCTTCTTTCACATCATCCGTCAAAGCATTCAACTGATATTTCTCGGCTTTCCATCTGTCTCCTGACTTTTTCAAACGAAGCTCTCCTAACGCTTCTCCGTAATTCCCGCAAGATACAATATACGTATCTCCTTCTTTGATATAGTCCTTCAGCTTAGTATGTGTATGTCCGCTGATGATCACATCGATATCCGGTACCTTTCTTGCCAGCTCTTCATCCTCTGATTTGCTACTGTCTTCATTGGTACCGCTGTGAGACAGACATATGATCATCTCTGCCCCCTGATCTTTTAATTCTTTGACTATCTTTTTCGAGGTATCTACAATAGGATCAAAATCAATTCCGCTCTCCGGTGCAAAATCCTCCGCCTCTTGTCCCAGCACGCCGTAGATTCCGATCTTCACGCCGTTCCTCTCAAGAATCGTATACGGTTTGGCTCCATATAGTTCCATTGCCTCTCGCAGTTTTTGATCCTCTTGATCCTTATTTTTCTCCCAGTCAATGTTTGCACTCAGGAGCATCGGAAGTGTGAGAGAAGCATCTTCTTCCTTATTTTTCACCGCTGAAATAAGCATCTCTGATAATCCGCTGCTCCGGTAATCAAATTCATGATTTCCGAAGGTCACCGCATCATAGCCAAGCCTTCCCATCATTGTAAGTTCTGCGGCTTCAGTACGGTTGATAGTCTGATACAGCGTTCCCATAGAAAAATCACCGCCATCTAACAGCAGAAGTTCCGGATCTTCCTTTCGTTTCTCATCGATCAATGTTTTCATTCTTGCAAAACCGCCCACGGTCTTCGTTTTCTCCCCGTTTTTTTTCACTTTAAAACAGTCCAGATGAGAATGTACATCATGGGTAAACAGTATATCTATCTTTTTCTCTCTGTCTCCTGCAACTACAGAAGTGATACACAACAGACAAAATGCCATCACAATCAACATCGCTGTACGCATTCTTTTTCTATCTAACATTCTTTCTTCCCCTTTTTGTTTTTTCTTATTATACCCACCTTTTCCTTCTTCAAGCCGAAGATAAATATTGAAAAAAGAGGACTTCAAGCCTTGCTTGTATTCCCCTTTTTTTCTATTATTTATTCAATCTTATTCATTCATCTGAGCAAGCTTCGCACTCTGATCTGCTGCAATACATGCATCGATGATCTCCTGGATATCTCCGTTCATGATCTTGTCAAGCTTGTAAAGTGTAAGCCCGATTCGGTGATCTGTCACACGTCCCTGCGGGAAATTATAAGTACGGATCTTCTCAGAACGGTCTCCTGTTCCGATCTGACTCTTTCTCGCCTCTGCCTCTGCATCGTGACGCTTCTGACACTCCAGATCATACAGCTTGGCTCTTAAAAGCGCAAATGCCTTCTCCTTGTTCTGAAGCTGTGACTTCTCTGTCTGACTGTAAATAACAATTCCGGTCGGATAGTGTGTAAGACGCACTGCTGAGTCAGTCGTATTGACACACTGACCACCATTACCGGACGCACGCATAACATCGATACGAATATCCTTCTCATCGATCTGCACATCCACGTCCTCTGCCTCCGGCATCACGGCTACTGTGATAGTTGATGTATGGATACGTCCGCCGGACTCTGTCTCAGGCACGCGCTGTACACGATGAACACCGGACTCATATTTCATTACAGAATAAGCGCCCTGTCCATTGATCATGAATGTAACATTCTTCATTCCGCCGATGCCGATCTCTTCACATTCCACCAGCTCCACTTTCCAGCGTCTGCTCTCTGCATAGTGAAGGTACATACGGTAAATCTCAGCCGCAAACAGAGCCGCCTCGTCTCCGCCTGCTCCGGCACGGATCTCTACCACGACGTTCTTGTCATCATTTGGGTCCTTCGGAAGCAGAAGGATCTTAAGCTCATGCTCCAATTCCTCTACACGCTTCTTCGCATCATTTAATTCTTCTTTGGCAAGTTCACGCATCTCTTCATCGCTTTCGATTTCCAGCATCTCAAGGCTGTCTGCGATCGCCTGCTTACATGTCTTATATTCTCTATATGCCTCAACAATCGGAGTAAGATCATTTTGTTCTTTCATTAATTTACGGAAACGGTTTTGATCATTTGCCACATCCGGCTCCTGAAGTTCACTTAAGATTTCCTCAAAACGAATGAGCAGATCTTCTAATTTATCAAACATATTTTTCTCCTCTCTATCCTTCCTCAAACTGCAAAACCACAGTTAATTTTTATTGTACCTTGCGCCTGCCACACGGTCAAGACCTGACAGATCCTTTTTCACATGGATTTCACTATAACCGGCCTGTTCCATAAGCCTTGTGACCGGCTCCGCCTGATCGTATCCGATCTCAAAGAGCAGCCAGCCCCCATCTTCCAGATAAGCTTTGGCATCTTCTATGATCCTTCGATAAAAATAAAGTCCGTCTTCTTTTCCGTCCAGAGCAATATATGGATCGTGAAGCCTTACTTCTTCCTGAAGGCTTTCTATCACCCCGGTCTGAATATATGGCGGATTCGATACGATCACGTCATATTTTTCTTCAATCTTCTCGAACAGATCACTCTGAAGCCACTCCACTCGCGGAAGTGCCAGATGCTTCCTGTTGCGCTCTGCCACCTGCAAGGCTTCGGAAGAAATGTCGGCCCCGGTTCCCCGTACCTGATATCTCTTTAAGATGCTTAACAAAATGCATCCGGAACCGGTACACATATCAAGTACCTTCTTCCCGTCTTCTACCTTGTGGAGTGTATGTTCTACGAGAATTTCCGTATCCTGTCTCGGAATCAGCACATGCTCATTGACAAAGAATTCATGCCCCATAAATTCCTGAACTCCGGTGATATGCTGAAGCGGTATCCTTTCAGACCGTTTCTCAATACACTTCCGGTATTCCTCTGCCTGTGCAGCGGAAAGTTCCCGATTCGGATCACCGTAATAGGATGCTTTCGAGATTCCTGTTATATATTCTAATAAATACCATGCGTCCAGTTGATATTCTTCAATCCCTCTGTCCTTCAACCGTATCTGTCCTTCTCTATACAGTGTCTGTAACGTCAAAATTTTCTGCTTCATACGCCCTCCAGTCAAACACTGCTTCCACCGCCTGAATTGCCACTTCAATCATATCGTCATCCGGTTCCTTTGTCGTCAATTTCTGGATTGCAAGTCCCGGACTGCTGATGAGATTGATCAGGATATTATCACTTCGCCCTGCCAGCTTCAGCACTTCATAAGAAATACCTGCGATCACCGGCAGCAGAAGAATCCGCACAACCACTCTCATCACCGCAGAATCCACGCGAATCAAAAGGAGCAGTACGATACTGATCGCCAGCACAAGAAACAGAAAGCTTGTTCCGCAACGCTTATGCTGTCTGGAGCTCTTCCTTACATTCTCTACTGTGAGCGGAAGTCCATGTTCAATACAGTTAATGCATTTATGCTCTGCTCCGTGATACATAAACGTGCGCTGGATATCTTCCATTCTTGAGATCAATAATACATATAACACAAAAATTCCAATACGCACTAACCCTTCAATGACTGTACGCACCTGATAGGACGGAATCAGTCCTTTCAGGAAAGAGGTCAGAAAATACGGAAGTACCATGAAGATTGCCACTGCTGCAACAACCGAGAACGCCACTGTCGCGCCCATCAGCAATTTTTCCTTTTTTTCCTTCTTCTTCACCGCTTCTTCTGTAAGAACCTCTTCTTTTTCTTCTTCCTCTTCATAAAAACTAGCGGAATAAGTCAAGGTTTTAATTCCGATTACCATAGAATCAATAAAATTAAAGACACCTCTGATAAAAGGAGTCGTTGTCAGCACTTTCCATTTTACAATACTGTGGTATTTTTCTTTTTTTACAGAGATCTCTCCATCCGGTTTCCTGACAGCCACAGCATAATCATCGTTATGCTTCATCATAATGCCTTCTAAAACCGCCTGTCCTCCAATATTCGATGACTTCATATATTCTCCTCATATTCGGAAATTTAAAAAAGGTTGAGATCATACAACCTCAACCCCCAGTACATGCAATACTTATTTGTCCATTCCGTATTTTTTATTAAACTTATCAACACGTCCACGAGCCTGAGCTGCTTTCTGCTGTCCTGTATAGAATGGATGACATTTTGAACAAATTTCTACGTGAATGTCTTCGTTTGTAGAACCTGTTACAAATGTGTTGCCACAGTTGCAAGTTACAGTTGCCTGATGATATGCTGGATGGATTCCTTCTTTCATGATTTTCACCTCTTCTTTATTTTAGTTACGCGATTATCGCGATTATGTTTCGTGTTCTAAACAGCTTTGTTATTGTATCACAAAACCTCTCTCTTGTCTAGATTAATTTTGTCTTTTTTACTAATTGCATTAATTCCTCGTTATTGCGGGTTCTTGAGAACATATTCAGAATGTTATCTGCCGCCTCTTCCGGGCGCATTCCATTTAATGCGCGACGCATAGAATCTACCGCCTCCTGCTCTTCTTTCGTCAGAAGCAGATCCTCACGTCTTGTACCGGACTTCGGAATATCGATCGCCGGGAACACTCTCCGTTCAGAAAGCTTACGGTCTAATACAAGCTCCATATTACCTGTTCCCTTGAATTCTTCATAAATTACATCGTCCATTTTACTTCCTGTATCCACAAGCGCAGTGGCAAGAATGGTCAGACTTCCGCCGCCTCTCATATTTCTGGCAGCACCGAAGAAACGCTTCGGCATATGAAGAGCCGCCGGATCAAGTCCTCCGGAAAGGGTTCTTCCTGACGGCGGAACAGTAAGGTTGTACGCTCTTGCCAGTCTTGTAATACTGTCCAGCAAAATCATGACGTCTTTCTTATGCTCTACCAGACGCTTGGCGCGTTCGATCACCATCTCCGACACCCGCTTGTGATGTTCCGGAAGCTCATCGAACGTGGAATAGATAACTTCCACGTTATCTCCTTCGATAGACTCCTTAATATCGGTAACTTCCTCCGGGCGCTCATCAATCAGAAGGATCAGAAGATGAATCTCCGGATTATTTTTCCGCACGGACTGTGCCACCTGCTTTAAGAGTGTTGTCTTACCGGCCTTCGGTGGAGAAACGATCATACCACGCTGACCTTTTCCGATCGGGGACAACAAATCCACAATACGCATGGCGGTACTTGTCCTTCCACATTCCAGTCGAAGTCTCTCATCCGGGAAAATCGGTGTGAGATCTTCAAAATTCTTTCTCTTCATCGCCACAAGCGGATCAATATCATTAATCTTTGTCAGATACAGAAGCGCGCTGAATTTTTCCTGCTGTGTTTTAATTCTTGTATTTCCTTCCAGAATATCTCCGGTCTTCAGATTGAACCGGCGGATCTGGGACGGTGAAACATAGATATCATTTTCTCCCGGCAGATAATTGGCGCTTCTTATAAAGCCATAGCCATCCGGCATAACTTCCAAAATCCCGCATACAGCAACTCCGCTGTCAAGCTTATCTATGTCGTGAAGCTCCTTCAGCTCTTTATCTCCCGTATTGGCAGACATCTCTTTTACCGTCTCTTGGCTGCTCTTCTTCTCTTTTTTCTTCTCGTTCTCATCTTCCTTAAGCATAAGTTCAATCACCTCTGCTTTTTTCATCGTTGAAATTCCTTTTAACCCCCGCGTTTTCGCAAGTTCTTTCAACGTAGCAAGAGGAAGAGACTCATATTTTTCTCTCATCATATTTTATACAATCCTTTCCTGCTTTTCAAAAATTATTTTAAGGGAATTTCAGCCTGAACAGACCGAATTGAAGCATACTACAAAATATTAATATACAGTATACTATATTTTCGTTAAAATTAAAAGTATTTTTTATTATTGCTTTGCCCCCCTTTCCGGTGTTATCATTATAGGCAGAGCAAAAAAGCGGAGATATGACAAAGAATATGACAATGCGTTGGGACGAAAAGAGATACTATTCTCTTGACTATTATTTAAAACAGACTTATGGCGAGAAATTATATAAGATTGCTCTTGACGGCGGCATGACCTGTCCGAACAGAGACGGCACTCTTGGTGTGCGCGGTTGCATTTTCTGCAGCGCCGGAGGGTCCGGTGATTTTGCCGGTGATCGGCGCACTTCCATTACCGAACAGATTGAAGCCGGCAAAGCTCAAAGCATCCGAAAGTACAGTGGTTCCTCCTACATTGCCTACTTTCAGGCATACACGAACACCTATGCCCCGGTTTCTTATTTGAGATCCGTCTTTACCGAAGCGATCAATCACCCGGATATTCGTATCCTGTCCATCGCCACAAGACCGGACTGTCTAAACGATGACGTTCTTGCACTTCTTGCTGAATTAAATAAGAAGAAACCGGTCTGGGTTGAACTCGGGCTCCAGACAATTCATGAAGAAACTGCACAGTTTATCCGGCGCGGCTATAAGCTTCCTGTATTCGAGGATGCTCTTCGGAAGCTTCGAAAGATTGGCATAACCGTGATCGTTCACACGATCCTGTGTCTTCCGGGAGAATCAAGAGAAATGATGTTGGATACGATCCGCTATTTAAATACACAAGATATTCAAGGCATAAAGCTTCAGCTGTTACACATACTGAAGCATACCGATCTTGCAGATTACTATGAAAAGCACCCCTTCTATCTCCCCTCGCGAGAGGAATATTATGAGTTGCTGGGAATGTGCATCTGCAACCTGCGACCTGACATCGTCATTCACCGACTGACCGGAGACGGACCCAGGAAGCTGCTCGTTGCACCTCTCTGGACCGGGAACAAACGTCAGGTCTTAAATGGTATGCAGCGTTACTTTAAAGGACAAAACATCTGGCAGGGAAAGGAGTTTATACATGGCAGAAACATTTAAATTATACAAGTTAATTATTTTATATATGTTGGATCAGGTGGATTTTCCATTGACTAATTCCCAGATCTCCGAATTTATCTTAGATGAGGGATATACAACATATTTCAAATTGCAGCAGGCTTTATCCGAACTTCTGTCTTCGGGCTTCATCCACGAAGAAGCAACCCACAGCAGAACATTTTATCATCTGACAGAAGAAGGCGCTGCTACGATACAATATTTTAAAAATGACATTTCACCGGCTATTCAGACAGATATCCATTCTTTCTTGAAGAAGAAAAAGTATGAATTAAAAAATGAAGTTTCTGTAAAGGCAGATTTCTACCAGAGCACTTCCGGTGAATACAATGTGCGCTGTCAGGTGATCGAACGGGGCGCGCCTCTCATCGATCTGACGATCGCAGTTCCTTCGCAGGGAGAGGCTGAAACAATTGCCAACAACTGGGCGAAAAAAAATCAGGAAGTTTATGCTGCCATTATGGCGAGCTTGTTATAGAGGGTGAACTTATGAAGATTCAAAAATTAGGAGAATTGTATATGAGTTTCTTTAAGATCGGAGGACTCACATTCGGAGGCGGACTTGCCATGCTTCCCATGCTGCAGCGTGAAATCGTTACAACGCGGAACTGGTGTACCGAAGAAGAGATTCTGGACATGTATGCCATCGGACAGTGTACGCCCGGAATCATTGCAGTAAATACCGCTACTTACGTAGGATATAAACAGGCTGGTTTCTGGGGAGGTCTTTTCGCTACTTTAGGCGTTATCTCTCCCTCTATCATCATTATCTGCCTCGTAGCAACTGTGCTTAAAAATGTGCTCCACTATCCGGCAGTCATTCATGCCCTTTCCGGCATCCGAATAGCTGTTTGCGCCCTTATGCTTAACACCGTTGTTACAATGGCAAAAAAAGGGATTGTCGACAAGCTTGGCGGTTTCTTATTCGCAGGTGGATTTATCCTTGCCTGCTTCTCTCCGATTCCGACAGCTGTGATCATTGTTTTATCCGGAATCATCGGTGTTATTGCAAAAAGAACAGGAGAAAGTAAAAACTCATGATCTATTTACAGATTGCATTTGAATTTTTTAAAATAGGACTATTCTCCATTGGCGGCGGTATGGCTACTTTACCGTTTCTTATGGATCTTACGACAAAATACAACTGGTATACTGCCAGTGAACTTGCCAACGTAGTTGCCATCAGTGAAAGCACCCCCGGACCGGTCGGCGTGAATATGGCGACTTATGCCGGTTACAACGCCGCAGGCATTCCGGGCGCTCTGATCGCTACACTGTCTCTGACAGCACCGGCATTAATCATCATTATTATCATCGCACGATTTTTGGATAATTTCAGTGAAAATCCTACTGTGAAAGCTGTTTTTTACGGAATCCGTCCTACCGTCGCGGCTCTCATCGGCTATGCGGTATGGGAGCTTTTAAAAATTACGCTCGTCACAGTCACAAATGGTGTGACAGGGATCAATTACTGGAATCTTGCCTTATGCATCATTTTCTTCGGGCTTATGCAGATCAAAAAACTGGGAAAACTTCACCCGCTGTTCTGGATCGTTGCAGGAGCCGCAGCCGGTATGATCTTCCAGCTTTAAACGGATAAGAGGAATTCACTCATCACGTAATTGCTAAGATCAATTCCTCTCTCTGTAAGGCGCAGATATCCATCTGCGTCTTCCATCAATCCCATTTCTTTCATTCTTCGGATCACTTCATGGTAAACGCTTTCTATTGTACACCCAAAAGCCTTCTCAAATACAGCGTAGGAAACTCCTTCCATCTTTCTAAGTCCCAGAAACATAAATTCTTCCATCTGTCCCTGCCGATCGATTTCTTCCTTTTCTTCTCCCTGTATCCATCTTTGATTATCCATAAGGGAAGAGGCGCCTCTTCCAATCCCTAAATACTCTGCCCTCTCCCAATATCCGAGATTATGCTGGCAGGCGTAACCCTTCTTCGCATAATTGGAGATCTCGTACCGCTCGTATCCATATTGCGCCAGAATCTCTTTCGTCATCTTATACATCCTTCGCTCGTCTTCTTCTCCCGGAAGCTCCTCCTGATGTTCCCCCTGTCCGTAGCGCTCGTAAAAAGGGGTTCCTTCTTCAATGATCAGACTGTATGCTGAGATATGCTCCGGCTTTATCTCCGCAACAGTTCGCAATGTATGTTCATAGCTTTCCACTGTCTGACCGGGAATTGCTGACATGAGATCGATGTTTATATTATGAAATCCCTCTTCTCTTGCCAGCTTATAAGTGTCCAGAAATTCTTCAAATGTATGAATCCGTCCAAGCTTTTTCAATTCTTCATCCAACGCCGACTGAAGTCCGATACTGAGCCGGTTGATTCCCACCTCTCGATACGTCCGAAGTTTCTCCTTATCTACTGTTCCCGGATTCATCTCAATCGTAATTTCCGCCTCATCAGACAACTTAAAAGTTTCTTTTATACCTTTAAAAATATCTTTTATCTGCGAAGGCGTCAAAATGGAAGGCGTCCCCCCACCAATAAAAATACTCACAACAACATAAGCCTCTGCCAGATTCCGATAAGACCGGATATCTCTGCAAAGGCTCTCCACATAATCCTGCCGCTCCTGAAATTCGGAAGGAGCGGACAGGAAATCACAATATTTACATTTACTGATACAAAATGGTATATGAAGATATAATTCTAACGGTTTCATTTATTTATCATCCAACTTCAACACACTCATAAATGCTTTCTGCGGGATTTCTACATTTCCCACCTGGCGCATACGCTTTTTACCTTCTTTTTGCTTCTCTAACAGCTTTCTCTTACGACTGATATCTCCGCCGTAACATTTTGCCAATACGTCTTTACGCATTGCTTTTACCGTTTCTCTGGCAATGATCTTACTTCCGATCGCTGCCTGAATCGGAATCTCAAAGAGCTGTCTTGGTATCTCTTCTTTCAGCTTCTCGCACATCTTACGTCCACGCTCATAGGCAGTATCGGCATGTACGATAAAGGATAATGCATCCACTTCTTCTTTGTTGATAAGAATATCCAGTTTTACAAGTTCTGACTGAACATAACCATCCATTTCATAGTCAAAAGACGCATAGCCGCGAGAACGGGATTTTAACGCATCAAAGAAATCATAAATAATCTCATTAAGCGGAAGGTGATAGCGAAGCACTGCTCGAGTCTCTTCTATATATTCCATTCCTTCATAGACGCCTCTTCGCTCCTGGCAAAGATCCATGATCGCTCCGATAAATTCAGAAGTCACCATGATCTCCGCTTTTACCATTGGCTCTTCCATATACTCAATCTCAGAAAGATCCGGAAGGTTCGATGGATTGGTAAGTTCAATCACCTCGCCATTTGTCTTGTGCACTTTGTAGATAACACCCGGCGCTGTTGTTACCAGATCAAGATTATATTCTCGTTCCAGACGTTCTTGGATAATTTCCAGATGAAGCAGACCTAAAAATCCACAGCGGAAACCAAAGCCAAGTGCTATGGATGTCTCCGGTTCAAATTGAAGAGATGCATCATTTAACTGAAGTTTTTCCAACGCATCCCGAAGATCCGGATATTTGGCCCCATCAGCCGGATACATTCCGCAGTAAACCATAGGATTCACTTTTTTGTAACCCGGAAGCGGCTCTGCGCACGGACTCGCCGCATTAGTAATCGTATCACCTACGCGGGTATCTTTTACATTTTTTAAGCTGGCAGTAATATATCCAACCATTCCTGCCGAGAGTTCTTCACACGGAATAAACTGTCCGGCTCCAAAGTAGCCCACTTCCACAACTTCTGCTCTTGCCCCTGTCGCCATCATCAGAATCGGCGTGCCCTTCTTTACCGTTCCTTCTTTAATTCGGCAAAATACAATCACGCCTTTGTACGAATCATAGAGGGAATCAAAGATCAGCGCTTTCAGCGGCGCTGCCGCATCTCCTGTCGGCGCCGGAATCTTCTCCACGATCTGCTCTAACACATCCTCCACATTCAGTCCCGTCTTCGCTGAGATCTGCGGGGCATCCATTGCCTCAATACCTATCACATCTTCAATCTCATTCATCACACGTTCCGGTTCCGCACTTGGAAGATCCACCTTATTGATCACCGGCATCACATCCAAGTCATGATCCAGTGCAAGATATACATTCGCAAGTGTCTGCGCTTCCACGCCCTGCGCAGCATCTACTACAAGAATAGCGCCGTCACAGGCTGCCAGACTTCGGGATACTTCATAGTTAAAATCCACGTGTCCCGGCGTATCAATCAAATTGAAAATATATTCTTCGCCGTCTTTTGCCTTGTATACAGTACGCACGGTCTGAGCTTTGATCGTAATCCCGCGCTCTCTTTCCAGTTCCATATTATCCAATACCTGAGACTGCATCTCCCGGCTTGTCAGCAACCCGGTCATCTCAATGATCCGGTCCGCCAATGTTGATTTTCCATGGTCTATATGTGCAATAATGCAAAAATTTCTGATTTTATTCTGATCTATTCCTGCCACAATCGTCGCTCCTTATCTAATAACATACATAATTATTGTACCACAGGGGTGCTGTATTTTACAATGAAAACTTCTACCCCCATCACGTCTCCAAGTCTTCCTGTCTTCACCAGTTCTTCTATCTCTGCGGACTCTTCCATGATCGCGCGAAGTTCACTGCTCTTAAAATTCCGGCACTGGCTCATATATTTTCCCGCCACAAAAGGATGCAGCCCCGCGGACTTGGCAATCTGCGCTTTATCATTTCCCTGCTTTACCAGTTCTTTCACATGAAGCAGCAGCTTAAATTGACGGCTCAACAGATATAGAATACGCATCGGAGGCTCTTTTAACGCCAGAAGATCATAATAATACTCTAATGCTTTCTTTTGCTGTTTTAAAGCTACCGCCTCGACCATGTCAAAGATCTTATTTGTAATCTGGGTCGTACAGATTTCATCAATATCTTGAACAGTTATCTCTTCTTGTCCCATTGTATAGGAAAAAAGTTTTTCCATCTCTTTTTCCAGATTTTCCATGTCTGTTCCCGTCTTAGACACCAGATATCTGGCTGTGGTTTCTTTAATCTTCATTCCTTCTTTTTTTACATTTCCGGCAATCCAGTAGAGAATCGTTTTCTCATCCTGCCTTGACAGCTCCACGATCCTGCCTTTTTCCTTCACCGCCTTATACATTTTACCGCGCTTATCTACCTCTGACTCCACAAAAAGAAAGTATGCAGTTTCCGGAAGATTTTTCAGATAATCGGCAAGCTCCGGCACCGCGTTTTTAAAAAAGCCGGAGTTCTCGAGCACGATCAGTCTTCGCTCCGCAAAAAAAGGCATCGTTTCTGCCAGATCAATGACCTCTGCCGCATTGATTCCTTTTCCTTCATAATAAGTGTAATTCACGGTATCGTCTTCCGAGATCATCGCCTTTGTAAGCTTCTGTTTATACTGTTTTTTCAGATACGCCTCTTCCCCATAGAGAAGATAAATCTGCTTAAATACACCTGTTTTAATATCTTCATTCAGACTCTTCATATTTTTATCCCCGTCTCGATCTTCTTCCAAAAAGTATAGCGAATTTCCTCCTGTAATTCAACTATTTAAAACCAGAAATCGTAAACTCTCCCTCGGATACAACGATCGTCACCGCTCCTTCTTCCTGCGTAGAATATACAATAGCCCCCGCATCCTTCAATCGCTCCAACGTCTCCTTGTGAGGATGCCCGTAAAAATTATTTTTCCCGGCTGATATAAAAGCATATTGGGGAGCGGCTGTTTTCAAAAACTCTTCCGTTGTAGAATTTCCGGACCCGTGGTGAGCGGTCTTTAACACATCCCACACACATTCAGAATACTCTCTCTGCAAATGGTCGACGAGACGCTTCTCTCCCTTGCCTTCCACATCTCCGGTAAATAACATGTCAAAATCACCATATCGAAGAGCAAGCACTAACGAAGCACTGTTCCCGGTCTCTTCCATCTCTCCTTTTCCCGGCTGTATGCAGGTAAGAGACAGCTTCCCTTCCGTCTGACATTGGCCTTTTTCCATTGTAAAAACAGGAATTCCTTCTTTTTCTGCCATCTCTGCCAGCTCCTTCAGTGCATCATCCCATACGGTCTGCGTAGGAAAAACAAGCCTCTTAATTGTTACCCCTGTCTTTTGCCTTTGCACCAGCTCCTTGATTCCGCTAATATGATCCTGGTCTCCATGAGAGACAAAGACATAATCAAGACTCCCGATTCCCTGAGATAAAAGATAGGGTTCTATCCGGTACTCTCCTACCTTCTTCACATCACTGCTCCCACCATCCATGAAATAGGTCTTCCCTTCCGGACCTCGTATCACAAGCCCGTCTCCCTGTCCCACGTCCAACATTGTAATTGTGATTTTATCTTTTACTTGTGCTGTAAATAATAAAATTGTCATCCCTGTACCCACAAGCAAAACCGAAAGAACGCCCCTCTTCTTTCTGCTTCGTTTCTCCCCTTTGTTTTCCTCCTTCTTTCTCAGCAATAAAACCGCTGCGAACAGAAAAACATAATAGAACAGGATCTTCCATATATCCGGTTGCCCTGTGACCACCCTTGCAAAAGGAAGACGAAGCGCCGCTTCACAGCTATGTTCATACACCCGGAAAATCATTCGACAACACAAAAAGATTGCTTCTCCTGCATGTTCCCAAAACAGACTGATCATCGTCCCTATAAGCCCCGCTGCCATCAGTACCGACAACAGCGGAATTACAATCAGATTCAGGAAAACTCCATAAATCGGAACTTCATAAAACGAATACATCAAAATCGGGAGAAGGAAAAGATTCACACTGACACTCGCCCAAAGACTTTGTGCCGGTAAATTTTTGAATATTGGAAGAATGAAAATAATTGCTATCAAAGCTCCAAATGAGAGCCAGAAGCCGCTATCATACAGAGAAAGCGGGCGCCACATACAAACGGTCACCGCAGCTGCCGCAAGCGCTGTCGGACTGTCATAATGTCTGCCTGAAAGATCTGCTCCTATGCGAAACAAAAACATCACCATTGCCCGAAATGCCGAAACCGTCATCCCGATCATCAAAATATAAGCAGACAGAAATAATACGCCCGCAAGCCCTCCCACGGTATACGAGCCCGTGATTCTTCGCAGGAGATGATAGACTCCCACACCAAGGAACGACAGATGAAGCCCCGAAATTGCAAACACGTGGGCAATCCCGTTTACCTGATACAGTTCCCTTATCTCCCGGTCCATCCCCTGTTTTTCTCCCAGGAGAATTGCCGCCAGAGCCCCGCCGTCTTCCTCTCCCGCCGCGTCAATAAGGATCTGTTTCCACTTCTGTCTCAGCTCATACAGTCCCTGTTTCAAGGGATTGCTTTCTCTATCCGTCACGCGCAGAGCTTCTGCCCACAGGAAGGCTCCTATCTTCTGTTTTTCATAATAAAATTTCTGATCAAAATTTCCCGGATTCCGCGCTTCCTCAAAAAGAGAAAGCTCTCCTTTGACGTTTACTTTATTTCCTATTTGAACCGGTTGTTTTGCATCATCATATACAAGGATTCTGGATGGTTTTTTTGATAAAATAAGATATAGAATTTGATAAGATTCTCTGACTTCAATTTGATATACCTGACCGGTAATCTGAACTTCTTTTCCTGCCTGTTTTTTTATTTCAGGAGGCACAAGCTCTCGAAAGAGCTGACTGCCTCCTGCCGTCATTCCTATAGAAAAAATCAGAAATACCATCAGGCACACACTGCATAATGGTCTGTTTCTCAATCTTTTTTCTCCACATAATCATAGTCTGCCGCAAAAGGCTGACTTAAATCTACACTGCTTTGATACGTAACCTTCGTCTCTCCGTTGACCAGAATCTGAACCTGACCTGCTGCACAATTCTCTACGATTGAATTCACCAATGCATAAATGGTCACATACGGGTCAACTTTATAATCTGTATTCAAAAACTCTTCATTAAAATTCACATAACAGATCCCGTCCTTCACTGACACGCTGCGCACTTCTGTATTCGGAGAAATCACTGGAAAGTTTCCGTCCTTTCCCGGACCTTTCAGTATTTTTTCCACGATTACTTTTTCTCTCGACGTATTGCTGTTATACCGTACTTTCACCGTTTCCGAGCCAAGTCTGTCTCCCTTAGCGTTCGAAAAATAAAGCCGAAACTTTTCAACCTGATAAGAGTGAAGCGAAGATCCTGTATTTTCCACAAAGTCCTCGGCATTCATAGCTCCCAATTCACGACCGTGCTGATCCTTCAAAGGCTCATCTTCTATGAAAAACCTCACATCATCCACACCGTCGATCTGTGTCAACGTCTGCACGACTGCCGCCCGGAGCAACAATTCCCTCTCTCCGCTAAGCTTCTCATACCCACCGTCAAAGTACAATTTCACACACTCATCGGACAGCTCCCATTTCTCCAGCTTTGCCTCTTCTGCAAAAGCGCTTTGGCATTCCGTTGTATCCTCCACTCGGCGCATGGCTTTGAGTACATTTCGAACCTGTTCCTCTGCGGATGTTCCTTTCAATTGAATCTCTTCTTTTACAAGCCCCGTCCCCTCTACATTGACATAGTAGATACCAGGTTTCTCTTGTGCCGGCTTCCTGTCTTTCCCGCAGGCTGTTAAAAAGAGGACGCACACAAGGAATAGGGCTATCATATCTCTACTTTTCTTCATATCATTCTTCCTTCTTTCTATGCCACATAGTTCAGTGGAATCCGCATAGTAAATGTTGTTCCTTCACCCGGCTGACTGAACACTTTGATCGCGCCCCGATGCATTACAACTGCACTTCTTGCTATAGCAAGCCCAAGCCCTGTGCCACCGATTTCTCTGGAGTGAGATTTATCCACGCGATAAAAACGTTCAAAAATATGTTCCACTTCATCCTCTGCAATTCCGATTCCTGAATCCGCCACTTCGATATAGAAAAATTTGTGGTCTGCATTCAAAGATACATGCACCCAGCCATTTTCCTTATTGTATTTAATCGCATTTTCCACGAGATTACTAAGCGCCAGCGAAAATTTTGTTTCATCTACCTCTGCTGTCACCGGACGGAAGCTCTCATAGACGACCTCAATATTATTGACTGCTGCGATTGGACGCAGACGTTTTAAAATCTTCTCCACAAGCTCATTCATATTCTCCGACCGGATATTCATGGTGTTCGCTGTCTTGTCCATTTTCACAAGCGATAACAAATCATTAATGATCTTATCTTCCCTTTCTATTTCCTCGGACAGATCTTCCATAAATTCCTTATATAATTCCACCGGCACGTCATCCTGTAAAAGAAGTGAATCCGCCAAAACCTTCATAGATGTGATCGGAGTTTTTAATTCATGCGACACATTTGATACAAATTCCTGTCTGGAATCATCCAGTATTTTCAGTCTTCCGAGCATTTTGTTAAAGGCTTCCGATAAAAGCTTCGTCTCTGTATAGCTGTTTTCATGAAGGTAATCGGCATTATACCCTTCCGTCACAGCAGCTATCGAATGAGTAATTCGTCCAAATGGCTTCACCATTACAAATCCAAGAAACAACGCTGTGATTATCGTCACAAGACCCATTGCCATTCCCAGAATGTCCGCTTTGTTCTCCAGAATCTGCCGGCCTTCTACGATGGGATCTGTGGAAATGCTTACAAGGATCACTCCGGATACCTCATCGGAATCCATTGCCATAATCGGTGATGCCACCTCAATATAGCGATTTTCTGCATCATAACGACTGGTGCTGTTCCCATTTTTGCACCGAATCACATCTTCCGACACGATTGTCTTTCCTTTATCCATATCATATGTATCTTCTACAATGCGGTATTCACTGTCGATGACCATTACCCGTCCGCTGTAGATATTGGAGAATTGGGTAAGTTCGCCCTTGATTACTTCAGATGTAATCCCGTCTGAATAGTCTAATGTTCTCAGCTGATTACAAAGAATAGTGCACTGATTCTGTATCTCTGCCGTCTGCACTTCCACGGCTCTTTTTTCATAACTATTAAGAATCACCGCTCTCATCAATGCGCCCGAACAAAATCCTACGACAATGACAAGAAGCGCGATCCGAAAACGGAGACTCTTTAACATATCTGCTTTGATATACTTACTAACCTTTGAAATAATAACCCACTCCCCACTTCGTATATACATACTTCGGATCACTTGGATTGGTTTCAATCTTTTCACGAAGTCTTCGAATATGTACATCCACGGTTCTGGCATCTCCCGGATACTCGTATCCCCATACAATATTCAGAAGATTCTCTCTGCTGTATACTTTTCCCGGATTCATGGCAAGAAGCTCCAAAAGATCGAACTCCTTAGCTGTGAGATTCACTTCTTTTCCGCTGATCACTACCCGTCTGCTCTCACAGTCAATTCTCATATCACCTTTTGTCACTACTTTATCGTTCGTTTCTTCCTGACCCTTTCTGCCCATTCGTCTCATGATCGCTTTGATTCTTGCCTTCACCTCAAGAATGTTAAATGGTTTGGTAATATAGTCGTCTGCGCCGTATTCCAGTCCGAGGATCTTATCCATATCATCCCCTTTTGCTGTCAGCATAATAACCGGCACATCGGAAAACTCCCGAATCTGCTGACACACTTGAAAGCCGTCGCATTTTGGAAGCATCACATCCAGCAGGATCATATCGTAAGAATTCTCTCTGGCAAGCTTCAGCGCTTCCTCCCCATCATAAGCACAGTCCACTTTCATGCCGTCCTGTTCCAGACTGAACCGGATTCCTTTCACGATCAACTTTTCATCATCGACAACCAATACCCTTTTTCCTTCCATACTGCGACCCCCTCATGAAACTTTAATCTGATCTTTGATCTTGTCAAATATACCGTCTTTGATTCCTTCTACTTCTTTTAATTCTTCTGCCGAACGGAATCCACCCCGCTTCTTGCGGTACTCAAGAATGGCATCTGCTCTTGACTCGCCGATGCCGCTTAACGTCATCAATTCTTCTTTCGACGCCTTATTAAGATCTACTCTTGCGTCCTCCTGCTCTCCCTCCGGCAAAGGGACAGCCGACGCCTGTACTTCTTCTCTGGACGGGACATATATTTTCTGACCGTCCTTTAAGCTCTCTGCCTGATTCAAATAAGTATCTGCTGCAGTCTCTGTCATACCTCCCGCAGCCTGCACCGCCTCATAGAGACGGCTTGTGTTCTTCAGTTCGTAAACTCCCGGCTCAACGACCTGCCCGCATACATACACGCAGATTTTCCCGCCTTCCGCTTCACCCTCTTCATTTTGCTTTTCCTTTTGCTCTTTTTTCGGTTCTTTCGAATCTTCCTCTATCGTCTGAACCTCGGCAAGCGTTTCCCGCTCTTCCTTCTTAGAACACCCATAACAAAGAGTGAAACAAAACATTATGATACACAATTTTATCCATTTTCCTCGCATAAATCTTCTCCTTTACAGCTGTCGAGACTGTAAATACCCCTCTTTATGCAAGCTATATTTATTCTACTATTTCCATTGAAAAATTGCAACTCCAATCAGGGCAATCACCATCCCAATTACTTTTCTCCATTCCAGCGCTGCTTTCTCTACCCCAAACAGACCGAACAATTCAATCAGATATGCGATAATAAGCTGAGAAAACACGATCAGAAGCGCTGCCTTTGCAGGACCTAACTGTTCCATGCTTTTAATGACCGTCCACGTGATTCCAGCTCCGATCACACCGCCTAAAAGAAGGTATTTTGGCTCTACTTTGGCAATTGCCGATACAGAATCTCTCCCTGTCACAAGCCATGCTCCTGCACATACCAAAAAAGCAGTAAGCTGCACCCATCCATTACTCACCCACATTCCGGCAGTTTTGGTCACCTGTGTATTAAATACCCCCTGTACACTCATCAGCGCTCCTGAAAGGATCGCAATCAAAAAACCAATCATCGTAATCTATACCTCCACATTTTTACTATCAGTATATCCAGATGACTGGTTTTTCATTATAAGACTTTTCTCAATTTTTCAATCATTTCATCTACATGCTCTTTTTCAATCACCAGAGGCGGCACCAGACGGATCACGTCGCTTCGGGCACTGATGATAAGAAGCCCTTCTTCCATTGCCTTTTTCACCACTTCTCCCACCGGTCCACTTAGCTTGATTCCCCGGATAAGTCCCAGACCTCTTTGTTCTACCACACAGTCATAGTCTTCCACCAGCTTTTTCAGCTGTTCCTCCAGGTAGTCACCAACTTCTTTTACGTGCGCTGCCAGCTTCTGCTTTTCATAGATTTCCAGCGTTTTGGCAACCGCCGCACAGGCAAGTGGATTTCCTCCATATGTCGTTCCGTGATCTCCCGGCTTCAAAGATGCTTCCGCCACAGCTTTGGTCATGGCAAATGCGCCAACCGGTACTCCGCTTCCAATTGCCTTTGCCATCGTCATAATATCCGGTTTTGTTCCATATAGCTGCCATGCAAACATTTCTCCCGTCCTTGCCATGCCGCACTGGATCTCATCACAGATCATCAAAATACCTTCTTCATCACAAAGCTTGCGGATTCCGGTCATAAATTCTTTTGTTGCGGTATTGATTCCGCCTTCTCCCTGAACAGGCTCCACAATGATTCCACAGGTTTTTTCATTTACGAGCTTCTTCACACTTTCCAGATTGTTAAATTCAGCAAAGGATATGCCCGGAATCAACGGTTCGAACGGCTCTCTGTAAGCCGGATGCTCTGTTACCGACAACGCTCCCATTGTTCTTCCATGAAAAGAATCTTTCATTGCAATGAATTCAAACCGTCCACTCTTTTTCTGCCATGCGTATTTTCTCGCTGCCTTTAAAGCACCTTCGTTTGCCTCTGCCCCGCTGTTCGTGAAAAATATCCGGTCCATCCCGCTTGCTCTGCGAAGCGCCTCTGCCGCCTTCCCGCAAGTGGTATTGTAATATAGGTTCGAAGAGTGAAGCAGGTTGTCAATTTGTTCCTTCAACGCATTTTTTAGCTCTACATTCCCATAGCCGAGACCTGACACTGCAATTCCCGCCATAAAATCCAGATATTTCTTTCCGTCTGTATCGTATAAATACACACCGTCTCCCCGGTCTAAGGTAATCGGGAAACGATTATAAGTATGAAGGAGATTTTCCTCCGTCATTTTCATATATTCATTCATGCTATTCCTCTCCTCGATAATAAGTCGGCTCACCATCATTTAAAATCGCAGTACCGATTCCTTTATTTGTAAATATTTCAAGCAACAGGCAATGCGGAATCCTTCCGTCTAAAATGTGGACTCTTGATACGCCATGCTCGATAGCCTCCACGCAATTATAAAGTTTCGGAAGCATACCTCCGCCAATATATCCTTCATCCATAAGCGCTCTTGCCTCTGACACCTTCAATTCTGAAATCAAAGTTTCCGGATCTTTTGGGTCTTTATATACTCCTTCAATATCTGTCAAAAATGCAAGCTTTTCCGCTCTCATTGCCCGGGCAATCGCACAGGCAGCATCATCTGCATTAATATTGTAAGTATTGTAGTCATCATCCAGCCCGATCGGCGCAATAACCGGAAGAAAATCTTTTTCAAGAAGATCATATAAGATACGCGCATTGACATCTTTGACATCTCCGACATATCCGATATCTTCTCCGTCGGCAAATTTCTTTTTCACAGACAGAAGCTTTCCATCCTTGCCACTTAAGCCAATGGCGCGCACCCCAAGGCTTTCTACGAGCTGTACAAGGTTTTTATTCACTTTACCAAGCACCATCTCCGCCAGCTCCATCGTCTCTTCATCCGTCACACGCAGTCCGTTTACAAATTTGGGCTTCATGCCTACTTTGCTCACCCATTTGCTGATTTCTTTTCCTCCGCCGTGTACAATGATCGGCTTAAAACCTACCAGCTTAAGCAATGTCACATCCTGAATCACATGTTCCTTCAAAGTGTCGTCTACCATTGCGCTTCCGCCGTACTTTACTACGATCACTTTCCGGTTAAAACGCTGGATATAAGGGAGCGCCTCGATCAACACCTCCGCCTTGTCCAAATATTTCTGCATCTGTTTATCCATCTATATCGCCGCCTTTTTGTGAATTTTCGTCATTTTTTTATATCCTTTTATATTTTTTTATTTCTTTAGCTTCTGTAATCCGCATTGATTTCTATATATCCATGAGTCAGATCACATCCCCATGCCGTCGCTGTTTTTTCACCCATTTTCACATCTGCAATGGCAGTCACTTCCGCTTCTGACAAAATCTTCGTTGCTTCTGCTTCACTGTAATCTATCGCTGTTCCATTTTCAACGATTTGAATCTTGCCTGCCTTGCTCTCAAAGAAGAGATCGACCTTCTCCGGATCAAACTGTGCACCTGAATAACCCATTGCACACAGAATTCTTCCCCAGTTCGCATCGTGTCCTGCAATCGCTGTCTTGGTAAGATTGGAACACACAATCGCTTTCGCCAGTGTCTTTGCCTGTTCTTCGCTTGCACATCCTACCGCTTTCACTTCAAAAAGAGCAGTCGCACCCTCTCCGTCACCTGCGATTTTTTTCGCAAGATACTCGTTGATCTCATGAAGCGTCTCGACAAATTTGTTATAATCCTCACTTCCATATATAATTTCTTCATTTTCCGCAAGACCATTCGCAAGAAGAAGAACGGTGTCGTTAGTGGATGTATCACCGTCTACGGAAATCATATTGTAAGTGTTCTGCACATCCTTACTCAATGCCTTTTGCAGTGTTTCCTTGGAAATAACTGCATCCGTCGTAATAAACGCAAGCATTGTACACATATTAGGATGGATCATACCGGAGCCTTTTGCCATTCCTCCTATGGTGACTGTCTTACCGCCCGCTTCAATCTCTATCGCAAGCTCTTTTTCACATGTATCGGTTGTCATAATTGCCTTTGCCGCTTCATTTCCGCTTTCTATAGAATCATTTTTCTTTCCTGCAAGCACTTCTACTCCGGCAATCAGCTTATCCATCGGCATCTGCTTTCCAATCACTCCTGTAGAGCCAAGAAGCACTCCGTCTTTCGATATCCCGAGCATTTCTGCTGCCGCTTTTGCCGTATCTTCACAGTAACCAAAGCCTTCTGCTCCGGTACATGCATTTGCAATGCCGGAATTTACAATTACTGCCTGCACACCGGCACCTGACGCAACAACTTGCTGATCCCATTTTACAGGAGCTGCTTTTACCACATTGGTCGTAAATGTTCCTGCTGCCACACAAGGCACCGTGCTGTAGATCATTGCCATATCTGTGCGATCCTTATATTTGATTCCTGCTGCCGTTGCTGCTGCCTCATATCCTTTTGCTGCGGTTACTCCACCTTTTATCTTCTTCATATTCCATCCATCCTTTCTTCTTTCTCATTTCTATCTACTGTTTTCTTACTGAATAAACGCTGTAATATTTTTCTCATTTAATGTAAAGTCGTAATAATTAAGATCTTCTCTCTTCGTCCATGCAATTTCTTTCCAAAATGCATTGCCAATATCGTTCTTTGTAAATGCGATCAGTGAAACTTTATTGATTTCTTCTTTTTTAAGCGCCTCCATGGCAAATGCCACCATAGATTTACCAATGCCTCTCATTCGGTAGTCTTTGTGAACGCAGACGTGATATAAGCATCCTCTTCTTCCGTCATGACCACATAAGATCGCGCCTACAACTTTCCCGTCTTCTTCTGCCACTACACTGGTTGTTGGATTACGCTTTAAGAAACGGGCAACGCCTTCTCTTGAATCATCCATACTTCTGATTCCAAATCCTTGGATACTGTTCCAAAGCTCTTTGACCTGATCATAGTCTTCCATTGTCATTACTCTTACCATCTAACCACTCCTTTTATTACGGGAACATCGGAACCAGATTAAGTCCTTCATTTTCCGGCAGACCAAACATAAGATTCATATTCTGTACTGCCTGCCCCGCTGCACCTTTTACCAGATTATCGATGGCGCCCATCAGGATAATCCTGTTTGTTCTCGGATCAATCTTAAAATTTATGTCCACATAATTGCTGCCTTCCACCCATTTCGTTTCCGGGCATACACCCTCCGGCAAAAGACGGATGAACTGTTCTTTGGCATAATATTTTTCATAAATTGCTTTTATACCCTCGTATGCAACTTCTTTCTTAAGAGATGCATATTCTGTCACCAGAATTCCGCGGTTCATCGGCACAAGATGCGGTGTAAAGTTAAGCACCACCTGCTCTCCTGAAGCATAGCCAAGCTGTTCCTCAATCTCCGGTGTATGTCTGTGGCTTCCCACTCCGTAAGCCTTTATATTTTCATTAACCTCACAGTACAGATTCGGAAGCTTTGCCCCTCTTCCCGCTCCGGATGTCCCGGACTTGGCATCAATGATCAAGGTATTCATATCAATAACCCCCTCTTTTGCCAGCGGATATGCCGTCAATATGGAGCAGGTTGTATAACATCCAGGATTTGCCACAAGTCTCGCTTTTTTCACATCTTCCCGGTTGATCTCACACAAACCATATACCGCTTCCTCAATAAACCGGGGACTTTGATGAACGATCCCATACCATTTTTCATAAGTTTTTACATCCTTGATTCGGTAATCCGCGCTCAAATCAATGATCTTCGTCTTCCCGAGAATCTCTTCTGTCAGTACCGAAGCACAGAACCCCTGCGGCGTAGCAGTAAAGATTACATCCGCTTCATCCGCCAATTGCTCCATATGATCATCCATACATTTCGCATCCACGATCCGAAACATATTTCTATAAACATCCGCATAGTTCTGATCCACATAACTTCTGGAACCATACCACACAATCTCCACATCTCTATGATTCATCAAAATTCTAACAAGCTCCGCTCCGGCATAGCCGGTGGCTCCAATAATTCCTGCTTTTATCATAATTACCTCCTGGGGATGTTTGGGACGTAGCATTTTTGCACTTTGCTACGTCCCAAACTGCATTTTGCCCTGTTCTTTTTGAAAAGTTTTGCATAATTATACTTCCTTTTTGCATATTATGCAAGTATTTTTTATTGATTATTTTTAAGATATTCTGCGATTCTTTTTTTATATGAGAAAAAAGACAATCAACTTCTCATTTGAAATTAACTGTCTTTCCTGTGTTTTATTCGGTTTTTATGTGTTAAATGGGTATCTTTGAGTTAATACCCTGTTAAAGGCAGATTTGTTTTGTTCGGCTTTTCTTTGGCTCTTTTGCTATGTTTTGATATCGGTAAATGCTAAATAGTAATCCGAGCAATATTCCTGTCACAACTGCGCCGCTTCCTCCTGTGCTTAAGAATGGGCAGTATCCGTCTCCGTATGGATGCAATCCCAGATTGCCGAGAAGATAAATAACCATCCGTCCTGCGAGCACTACCGTACATCCTAATCCCATGACTCTTCCCACTTGGTTTCTCTGGCGAAGTGTATTCTTAAGTAGATAGAATAGCAAAACTGCAATTAAACTAATAAATAGAACCGCTGTCAAGATTCCACAAAAGGAAAGGATATAGGTAAATAAAAAGTCTCTGTCCCCATACATTTCCAATCCTTTCATTGCCTGTGCAGAACTTCCGACCATATGACTGTTCGCTGCCGCTGACCTAAGAGGCTCCATTACTGCTGATATGTCAGCCCCGTAAGGCGGAAGAAGCATTTGCAGACGCTCCTTCCGATACACTGCCCCAAAGTTCCAAACCATACCGGCATACAATACCGGAAGAATCAAAACCGCTGATATCGTTCCAAAATATACTCTTTTTTTCTTTACACGGAACCAACCACAAGATACTGCATAAAGAAATATGATCATTGAAAATACGCACAATAGTAGAGAGAGCATTATATTGTTAGTATAAGACACTACCACAACTGCCGGAAGCATCCATATAGCTGCTTTCCAGATGACTTTATATCCCTGCCCGCGATAACGATACAGAATTGCTCCATACAACGGAAGAAACAAATATACTAAGACTCTTACGTTCAAGATCATCATTCCGCCTACACTGATCCATCCCACACTTCCATTGACAACTGTTCCACTAAACCAAATCCCCGCCATCAAAATCAAAAACAAGCCGACGGTAAGTTCCCTTGCCTTTTCTCCGATTCTACTGTAATCCACGTAACAGACTCCAATCATGACTACAAATGCAAGCACATAATATACCCATGAATTTGCAACATAGATCCCTAAACCGCTCCGATCATACAACAGGCATCGCAAAATCATTCCTGCCATATAAAGCGCTCCGGTAAGCAAGATCAATCCCCACGCCATCTTTGGGCAGTGAATGCGGTCCATCTCAACGCCAACTGTCACCGGATCTCCCATCTCCATAACTGCCGCAGTCTCGGCTTCTTTCTCTGTCATTCCGGACGCTAAGAAATCCCTCTTCTGATCTTCCATATGGTCTTCCAATTCTTTTTCAATCGTCGGAAGCGCTTTCTTATAACGAACTTGCTCTGTCAGAATCTTCAAATACTCCTTCTTATCCATAACATACACCCCCAAGGACTCTTCCTACTGCCTGTGAATATTTTTCCCATTCTTCCTTCTTAGCTTGAAGCTGTTTCTTCCCAGCTTTTGTAAGTGCATAATATTTTCTTGTCTTCCCTCCAATCTCTTCCTCGTATGTTTCCACATACCCTTGCTCCTCTAACTTATGAAGAATTGGATATAACGTCCCTGCCTTCAATGAGAAAACATTCATAGAACGTTCCCTGAGTGTTTCGATCATTTCATAACCATACATATCTTTTTCCTCCAGAAGCTTCATTAAAAGCATGGAGTTACTTCCTGACAACAAACTTTTATCAACAGCCATTTTTATTCTCTCCTTTCATTCTTTCATCCATATTTCCATTATTCTTTATTTTTAATATATAGAACCTCTATATATCTTCTTGTCTTTATAATACATAGAACATCTATATATGTCAAGAAAAAATATCAAAAGCTAACAATATTTTTAAATACCCATTCACAAACACGCCATCTTATACATTCGCTTTGCATATTTTGAATATTTTAATGATTTTTTAACTTTTTTTCATTTTTCTATTGCATAATTATAAATATTGGTGTATATTAATTCTTGCAACCAACAGTTACATATTTATACAAACAGAATTTATTACAGTTTAGGAGGTTTTACATATGAAAGAGAAAGTTGTATTAGCATATTCCGGAGGACTAGACACTACAGCCATTATTCCGTGGCTCAAAGAAAATTTTGATTATGAAGTTATCTGTTGTTGTGTAGACTGCGGACAGGAAGAGGAATTAGATGGTTTAGAAGAACGTGCAAAATTATCCGGCGCTTCTAAATTATACATTGAAGATATTGTAGATGATTTCTGCGATAATTACATCGTACCTTGCGTACAGGCACATGCCATTTATGAAAATAAATATTTACTCGGCACTTCTATGGCACGTCCTGCAATTGCAAAACGTCTTGTAGAAATCGCAAGAAAAGAAGGCGCTACTGCAATCTGTCACGGGGCTACCGGAAAAGGAAACGATCAGATCCGTTTCGAGCTTGGTATTAAGGCTCTGGCTCCTGATATCAAGATTATCGCACCTTGGCGTATGACAGACGTATGGACTATGAATTCTCGTGAAGAAGAGATTGAATATTGTAAAGCACACGGTATCGATCTCCCATTCGACGCAAGCCACAGCTACAGCCGCGACCGTAACTTATGGCACATCAGCCACGAAGGTCTGGAGCTGGAAGATCCTGCAAACGAGCCAAACTATGATGACTTATTGGTACTTGGCGTATCTCCTGAGAAAGCTCCGGACGAGGCAGAGTATGTAACAATGACTTTTGAAAAAGGCGTTCCAAAGAGTATCAACGGAGAAGAAATGAAAGTTTCTGATATTATCCGTAAACTGAACGAACTTGGTGGAAAACATGGCGTCGGAATCTGCGATATTGTAGAAAACCGTGTTGTGGGAATGAAATCCCGCGGAGTCTATGAAACCCCTGGCGGAACAATCCTTTACGAAGCACATCAACAGTTAGAAGAACTCGTTCTCGACCGTGCTACTTATGAAGTAAAAGAAGAAATGGGCAACAAACTGTCTCAGGTTGTATACGAAGGAAAATGGTTTACACCACTTCGCGAAGCAATTCAGGCATTTATCGAAAGCACGCAGGAATATGTGACAGGCGAAGTAAAATTCAAACTTTACAAAGGAAATATCATCAAAGCCGGAACAACTTCTCCATACTCTCTGTACAGTGAGTCTCTGGCAAGCTTTACAACAGGCGATCTCTATGATCACCACGATGCAGACGGATTTATCAATCTGTTCGGTCTGCCGCTTAAAGTTCGCGCTATGAAAATGGCTGAAGTCGAAGGCAAATAATAGTACACTATGAATATCCTATAGGTAAAGGAGCAGATCAAGGTTGATCTGCTCCTTTACTGATTCAATTTCCAATCCATATTTACTTGCTTTTACTTTTTCTTACCAATTCTGCCGATTCCGACTAAAACCGCACCGATAACAATATAGAAATCCGCGAGATTCGCTGTTAAACTGGAAAGGAATTTATTTTTGCTCTGAAAACCAATGTAATCAATTACCTTTTTCCTTACCAAACGATCGTAAATATTGCTGGCTGCTCCTGCTGTGAGAAAAATCATTCCTGTTTTCTCCAACCATTTTCCTTTCTTTAGAAACAATAAGAGATCATAAAACAAAATCACCACGCCTGTGACAGCAGAAGCCCCCTGCACAATTTTAGGATATTTCTCCAAGGTACTTAACAGAAAGCCACGGTTATATACTTTGCGAAGCACAATCCCCGGAACAATACACTTTCGTTCTTCCCGCCTGTCAAATGTATCTTCGATATACTGCTTGATTCCCATATCAACACAAAGAAGTACAACCAGCATACCGCCAAAAGCGGCAAGCATTACAACACCCCTTTGATCCGGTCAATCTCATCTTCCAGTCTTTCCATCTCCTTGTCACGTTTCTCAATGGCTTCACACATCGCAACATAATCAAGGTCGGAAATCTCACTATCCTTAAATTTTTCATAAACCATACGCCCAATATCGATAAAATCTCTCTCATTTGCTCTCTGAAGCCCTCTGATATTGCTCTTTAACTTCTGAATCTCTATAGTATCTTCGGTCATTTTCCCAATATCACTTGCCACATCGGATATTTTCTTTCCAAGTTCTTCAAAAAAATCTGCCATCGCTTTTCGTCTCCTTCTCTCTATTTTCTTACAGCTGACGCAAAGTATCCAGCGAACGATACAGATCCATCGTCCCATACCCCCACTCTTCATTGGGATACTCAGCCTGCGGCTGCCGATTCGCACCAAGCACAATGATCGTTCTGATCTGGCTTGCGCTCACTCCTCTCGCCCCCGGCTGCTGCGTAATCCATTCTAACAAAAGCGCCACGGCTCCGGCAGCGATCCCCGTTGCCGCACTGGAACTGCTCCTCGTCACAAAGTTCTTCTGAATACCCGCTCCGGTTATATTCACTCCCGGCGCTGCAAAATCCGGTTTAATAATTCCATCTCTAGTATAACCTCTCCCCGAATTAATATCAACCGCATTCTCATCACTGTTATAATAGGCAACGGTCATTGCCTGTCTGCAACTAGCCGGTTCTGTAAGTGTATTATTGGGATTCGCTTCCAGAAAATATACCTCTCCACTTAGAAATTCTTCTATAGGAAGCCACATATGGTAATCTCCTTCTGACATTTGTATTGGTTCAACATTAATCCTCCATATTCCAGCTGCCGGATTTCGAAATCTCATAAAAATGAGCTGTGAATCATTATTCTCAAGAAGCAGCCGATATTCCACATCCACTTCTGTCCGTTCAAACGTAAACACAAAATGATAGCGATATCCCTGCCTTAACGACACCTGCCTTGTACGCTCACCGGAAGGCGATGTAATAGAAAGTGTTACTACATTCGGAAGCGCAGACCACAGCTCCGTTGCAAATCCATCAACCCCTTCTCCAACTCTTATCTCTGCCACTGACGTACTATTTCTGTTTTCAAAACGATGATAATAATGATGCCTTTTTGCCGCTTCATTCCCTGTTCCTATCACCACGCTTCGATTCAAGATTCGAGAATAAGCATCCAGCATTAAAGACAGCGGCGACGTTCCATTGCGTCCGCCAAAATTCGTTCCCAGTGCAATACAGATTACAAGAGGCATATTGTTCTCTTGTGCAAGCCTGTTCAAATAGCGAAGTCCAAGCATAATATCATTTTCCTGATAGCAGACCGCTTCTTCTTGAATCGCATAAAACTCCTTTAGGTACTGCTTGGCTTCTTTTAATTTAACCACCGCAATCGACGCCTCCGGCGCAGCTCCCAGAAACTGCTGCTCCACATTTGCCCCTCCTGCCGCTACACTTGCCAAAAATGTTCCATGTCCATTCACATCCTCACTTGGAACAATATCTTGTGGGTTTTCTGATTTAAGCGCACGGTCAATCTCTTCCTTCGTATAAACACTTCCATAGTCCAGCCCTTGAGGCGGCATACCAGTCTGTATCGTCTGATCCCAGATAGAAACGATACGGGTACTTCCATCTGTTCCGAGAAACAAAGGATTCCTATAGTCAATTCCCGTATCCAAAAACCCAATCATCACATTCTGTCCCAAGAGCTTCAATGTCGGATAATTTTGTACCGAAGCGATACCTGCCTCCTCCAAAGCATCCATATCAAGGAGACCATAACAGTTGGGGATGGAGTTATACCAATACCGTTCTATTGTAAGCGGTTCCAGATCCGACCGATTGACATACGCCGTATGATAATCAAAATCCATATCAAGCATACACACGTCGCCCCCGTCAATCCCAAGCACCTCCCGACTCCTGTTTGGTAAAAGAATAAAATCCCAATAATCTTCTGACAGAATCTTCTCTTTACAATTTTGCTGGCTTGCATGAAATTTGTTCATATAAAAACTGCCTCATATACTTTTGCTTTAAGTATATGAGGCAGTTTGCTATCCATGCAAATGTTTATTTAACAAGCGCTCAATGATCTCTACCGATTCTTCAATTCCATAGCTTGCACTGTTAAAACAGATGTCATAGTTTTCAGCTGCGCCCCATTTCAATCCGGTATAATTATGAAAATATTTTGCATGCTTTTTATCATATTTCTTTAACTGCTTTACAGCTTCTTTAAAACCAATCCCCTGCACCTCCATAATACGGTGCACACGCTGCTCAAACGGAGCAGTGATAAAAATACTCACATGAGGGATTCGGTTATTGGCAAGGATGACATCCGCACAGCGTCCCATGACAATGAAGTCCTCCTCTTTTGCCATTTTGCACAGAAGATCACTCTGATTGAAGAAAATTGCATCCGCTTTCTTAAGTCCGTGATAGCGGTTAAATTCTCTCAGACGTTCTTTGATCCCCTTCGAAGATTCAAAGCCCTTCTGATATTTATTCGCCATCATTCCGCCCTGTGTATCTTCTTCAGCATGAATCCCATAATCCTCTGCCTTCTCCACTTCCAGTCTTTTTAATACTTCACTGAAGATCTCCACATCATAATAATTGATATGAAGAGCATCTGCCAGGGCAAAGCCGATGTCATTTCCCGCACTCCCCTGTGTTCGTCCGATACAGATGACCAAATGATCGTCTTCTTTAAATTTCTGATGAAGATTGGCAGTATTTAACTTTGCACGTTCTTCATTAATGATATCTACCTGACCAAAAGTATTAGGAAGCGCTGCAACTTCTTTTAAAATCGCATCGTATTCTGTCATCACTTTGGACTTATCTTCTTTATTTTTAATGGTTCTTGCCATATTACTGATTAAGGCAAGCTCGCTTCGAAGCAGATGTCCCTGCGGGCGGATCATCATAAGCTCTGCCAGATTCTCCACGCAGATCTTTCGCTCTTCGGAAAATGCGCGTCCAAGAGAAGAGCCGACGCATCGATACACTTCTAAATCCAGATCATAGATCCGTTCCGCGATTTCCAGACATTTTTTACGTTTATCTTCCATATCCGCTCTCCCTCCTTACATAAAGAATACCAGGCTGTCCACAAGGAACACCGGAACCAAAAACATCAAGGACCATAACATGTATCCGAAGAAAGAAGGCATGTTAATACCGTTTTCATCAGAAATAGACTTCACCATAAAGTTCGGCGCATTACCGATATAAGTATTTGCTCCCATAAATACTGCTCCACAGGAAATTGCAGTCAGCATCTTCACGGACACGGTTCCCACCGTTGTTGCCATTCCACTCGTAAATCCAAGCGTACCTGCGGTAGTAAGGAATACAAGATAGGTCGGTGTATTATCAAGAAAGCTTGAAAGTGCGCCGGTCGCCCAGAACATCTGCAGCGGCTCCGTAATTCCAAGTTCCGCACCATGCGCCTTCAAAAGCATAAGCGCCGGCTGCATGGTAATGAAAATACCAATGAACAACACTGCAACCTCCTGAATTGCTCCCCATGTGAAATGGTTTCTTGTACGAATCTTCGCATCGGTTGTTTTAAAGGACAAGTATGCCGCCAGCAAGATGATCACAATTTCAATCAGTGAAGCATAACTCAGTGTCACCTCTCCAAACACATGAATCCCCAGCGGATTACCGGAAGCATCCTGAAATGCCGGCATATTCGGCAAAGTACCACTTAAAATAACTGCTGCCACGATCATAACAACAAAGATTAAATTGTGAAGACCATCAATCTTAAAATCTGTTCCCGGTTTACTGATGTCCGGTTTCAATCCTCTTGCAATATCTTTGCGGTAAGCTCTGCGATCGAGGAAATAGAATACTGTCAATAAGATCACTGCATTAAAGATCAATATTTTGAATAAATGCATACTCCAGAAAAACGGAACTCCTCTCATAAATCCCATAAGAAGCGGTGGATCTCCGATCGGCGTCAGACAGCCGCCCATATTGGATACGAGGAAAATGAAAAGCACCATAATATGACGTTTTCTTCTTCTCCATGAATTCATTTTCAACACCGGACGCACAAGAAGCATACTTGCTCCCGTCGTGCCGATCACACTTGCAAGCAGCGTACCAAATCCCAGAAGTGCCACATTAATTCTCGGCGATCCTGCAAAGTCACCTTCCAGAGTTATGTTACCTGCTACGCAAAACAGTCCAAATAACAGGACAATGAACGTCAGGTAATCATTTAACACACACTCCAATACTGTTTCCACTGAAGCTGCCGGTCCATTTAACACTGCAAACGGGATAATAAATAGCAGGGAACAAACAGCCACCACAAGCGGTTGATTTTTCTCCCACCATTCTCCTTTGACCAAAGGAAGCACTGCAATGCAGAGCAAAAGCCCTGCAAATGGAATGCAGAGCCATGCCGGTACAGCTAATTCTATCATATTCTCCATTTAGTTTTCCCCCTGCTGTAGTCTCGGAACATCCTGACCGCGCAATGTAATGATCGGGCCGCCTGTTCCTTCAATATATTCTTTCGTAATAACTACATGTCCAATACTATCGTCTTTCGGAATCTCATACATAATATCAAGCATAAATTCTTCAATGATCGCACGGAGCGCACGAGCGCCGGTATCTTTCTCCATTGCTTTTTTCGCAATTGCACGAAGTGCACCTTCGTCAAATTCCAGATCTACCTCATCCAATGCAAGCAACTTCTGGTACTGTTTGAGAATTGCATTTCTTGGTTCTTTTAAAATCTTGATCATCATATCTTCGTCCAGACCTTTTAAAGTAAACACGATCGGAAGACGACCAAGGAACTCCGGAATCATGCCGAAATTTCTCAAATCTTCGATGGTCACTTTCTCAAGAATCGTCTTATCGCGATCATATTTATCCTTCAAATCTGCGCCAAAACCAATGGACGCCTGTTTTGTCAGACGTTCTTTGATGATTCCATCCAGATCCGGAAATGCACCGCCGCAGATAAACAAAATATTTCTTGTATTGATCGTAGTCAAAGGCACCATCGCATTTTTACTGTTTGCACCAACCGGAACTTCTACATCGCTTCCTTCCAAAAGCTTCAACATTCCCTGCTGCACAGATTCACCGCTTACATCTCTTTGACTTGTATTTTTCTTCTTCGCGATCTTATCGATCTCATCAATGAAAATAATTCCCTGTTCTGCCTTTTCTACATCGTTGTCTGCTGCCGCCAACAATTTCGAAACTACGCTTTCAATATCGTCGCCTATGTACCCTGCTTCTGTAAGGGAGGTTGCATCTGTAATAGCAAGCGGCACGTCCAGAAGTTTTGCCAAGGTCTTCACAAGATACGTTTTACCGGAACCGGTAGGTCCGATCATCAGCATATTAGACTTCTCAATCTCAATATCGTCCATCGTATCTGTAGCCACGCGTTTATAATGATTATAAACTGCAACAGAGATTACTTTCTTTGCATATTCCTGCCCTACCACATAATCATCCAGTTTTGCTTTGATCTTATGAGGTGCCGGAAGATTCTTGATATCGATCAGAGGCTTTCTCTCTTCCCCTTCTTTTTTCTTCTTCAGCTTCTGTTTCTTCGGAATCACCTGTTCCAGATCAGACATATTCATAATCTGGATTCCCGGCATATTCATAAGCTGGCTGTAATCAATATTTCCATTATTCATAGCGTCAAAGCTCTTCTGCATACAGTCACTGCACACAGAAATATGATTCGGAAGGTCTATCATCTTTCCCGCCACACTCTCCGGACGTCTGCAAATAAAACACACCTTTTCGTATTCGTCATCCTTCTCATCTGAGGATGGTTCTACGCTGACAGTTTCGACTTTTTCTACTTCTTGGTTCTGGTCGTTTGGATTTTTATTTTCCTGATCAGACATACTATCCCTTCTTTCTCCTTGTTCTTTCTATCCATTGTTCTTTGTCATCTCAATAAAATCCTCTTCCGAAATAATCGGTATATGAAGTTCATTTGCCTTCTTATTCTTAGAGGATGAAGATGTCACATCATTGTTAATAAGATAATTCGTCTTGGAAGTCACAGAGCCCGTCACTTTACCACCCAGACTTTCAATCAATTCCTTTATTTCACCGCGATTGGCAAAATGTGTAACACTTCCGGTAATCACAAAATTTATACCGGCAAAAATCTGCTCCGACTGCTCCGCCACTTCTTTTGGAATCTCAAGTTCCTTTAAAAGCTTCCGGAATCGCTCGATATGACGCTGGTCTTTAAAATATCCGGCAAATGCCTCTGCAAGCACAGGACCAATACCGGAAATCTCGTTCAAACGCTCCGCGTCCGCATGGATGATCTTCTCCACATCATACTGAAATTCTCGACAGATCACTTTCGCATTGGCAAGTCCGATCCCTGCAATACCAAGTCCGTAAATAAGTTTCGGAAGCGTTGTATGTCTTGCCTTTTCTGCACTTGCAATGAGATTGTTATAAGATTTCTCACCAAAACCTTCCATCGACTGAATCTCTTCCTTATAATGGTCTAAGTGAAACAGATCTGAAAACTCTCGAATATATCCTCTTGCAATAAATTTCTCAAGGGTAGATTCAGACAGCCCTTCAATATTCAGCGCATCTCTGCTCACAAACAGTGCAAATGCTTTCACATGCTTTGCCTGACAATCCTCATTGAGACAATATAAGGCTTTTGCATTTCCTGCCTGTTTGATCTTCGTTTCACCCCCGCACACCGGACAGCGCTTTGGAATATCTTTCACGCCGCTCTTTGTCAGATTGCGGGCAATCTGAGGAATGATCATATTTGCCTTATAAACTTCAATCTCATCACCCACGCCAAGCTTGAGTTCTTCCATAATACTGATGTTATGCACGCTGGCGCGACTCACGGTTGTCCCTTCCAACTCCACCGGCTCAAAAATTGCCACCGGATTGATAAGCCCCGTCCTTGACGGACTCCACTCAATCTCTGTAAGTTTCGTCCTTCGAATCTCGTCTGCCCACTTAAAAGCATAGGAATCACGCGGAAATTTGGATGTTCTTCCAAGAGACCGTCCATATTCCACATCATCATATACTAACACAAGACCGTCCGATGGGAAATCATTTTTTGCAATTTTTTCCGAAAATTTAATAACTGTCTCTTCCACCGTCTCTTGGGTCACTTCTTCATATTCTACCACATCAAAGCCTTGACTTCTTAACCACTCCATCTGACATTTTCTGGAATTATGAAAGTCTACATCCTCTGCCTGCACTAAGGTAAACGCATAAAACTTTACATTTCGCTTCGCTGTGATCTCATTATTTAACTGACACACAGAACCACTGCACAGATTTCTTGGATTCTTGTATTTTGCATCCACATCCTCGATTTCTTCATTGATCTTCTCGAAATCGCGATATCCGATCACTGCCTCACCGCGCAGAATGAGTTCTCCGTCATAACTGATCTTAAGTGGAATATTTTTAAAGACTCTGGCATTGTTCGTAATCACTTCGCCGATTTCTCCATTTCCTCTCGTGACTGCTTTGTATAATTCTCCGCCCCGATAAGTGAGTACAATCGTAAGACCATCCATCTTCCATGACATAAGCGCTTTCTTATCTCCTACGAATGCTTTCAGATCTTCCACATCCTTCGTCTTGTCCAGAGACAACATCGGACGCTCATGGCGCTCCTTTGGAAGTTCACTCAAAACTTCGTATCCCACATTCACAGTAGGACTGTTAGACAACGTAATTCCCACTTCGTCTTCCAGCTTCAACAATTCATCATAAAGCTTATCATAAGCATAATTACTCATGATTTCCTGTGCATCTTGATAATATGCCTTCGACGCTTTATTTAACAGTTCCACTAATTCCTGCATTCGCTCCTGCTTGTTCATATAATTCCTTTAACTCCTGTTTTGATAATTTTCTTACTTCTCCCGATTTCAGATTGCCAAGTGTAATATTCATGATCCGCACTCTTACAAGTCGTTTCACTTTATAGCCCAATGCCTCACACATTCTTCGAATCTGGCGATTAAGCCCTTGCGTCAACACAATGGTAAATGTATATTTTCCGAGCACCTCGACCTTACAAGGTCTCGTAACCGCATCCAGATTCTTTTCCTTATCTGTAATGCGAACTCCCCGCTCCATTTTCTCTTTGAAATCTTCTCCAAGGGGCCTGTCTACCGTCACCTTATACTCTTTTTCATGACCATATCTTGCGCGCATCATCGCGTTAATAAGATCTCCGTCATTGGTCATAATGAGAAGTCCTTCCGAATCCTTGTCCAGTCTTCCCGCATAAGTCACACGCACCGGATAGTTAAGAAATCGGATAATATTTTTCTTCTCACGCTTGTCTTCCGTGCATACAATTCCTGCCGGCTTATTCACTGCCAGCACAATTTTCTCACGTCCTGTATGGATCAGTTTCTTCCTCACGCGAACTTCCTGCGTGTCCTCCACCTGCATGCCCGGAACTGCCTTCTTGCCATTTACCGTCACCTGTCCGCTTTCAATGAGCCGGTCCGCCTCTCTTCTCGAACAGACTCCGGCTTCACTTAAGTATTTATTTAACCTCATAGTTCTATCTCTCCACAGATTTACATCTTTTTGTATCTAACATCTTAAAGAATTATTATAACATATTAGTGCATTTTTCCGCCAGTATTGTTATAATATTCTTAGCAACAGTTCTGCATAAGCGAGGATTTAGCTACGTATGTGGCAATAATAGGCTGCGCGGCAGCTAATCCGAGCTATTATGGCTGAACTGTTACGCATCTTTTGACCTTAACATCATTCTCAAGGAGTTTCTGTACATATGATTACCATATCTCTGAAAACAAAACCAAGTATGTCACATCTTCTATTAAAAGACACATTCGACCAATTTTCTTTTATAGAAGGTGAGATCACTACATTTAATAAATTTACCATTGATGGATATTTACAAAAAGATTTTTTTGAAGAGAAGCCGGAAGATTCCCACGCACACTGGAAAGACGTGAGGGAATTCTGTTTTCAGATCATCCGTGGAAAACGGACGCCTCTTAGCTTCAAAATTATTCTGTCACTGGCGCCGGAGAACTTTCCTACTTTCTTGACTGACCAAAATATTACCGGTTTCCGACCGGAAGACATTCAAGGGATGTATTTGAATCTCTCATATGATGGTTTGAATCTTGTATGTATTACCGGAATTTCTATGAAAACATTTACGATGGACAAGTCCTTGGAGCGGGCATGGGATGAAGCAGCACAAAAAAAGCTTCTGGAGCTGGAACTTGTCGTGTAAAAAAGGAGGAACTCTTCTATGAACAAACTTCCACAAATATCCGAGGCTGAATTTGAAGTTATGAAAATTGTATGGAAGTATGCGCCTATCTGCACAAATGAAATCACTGAAAAATTATTGCAAACGACTAGCTGGAGCCCCAAGACGATTCAGACTCTGATCAAGCGTCTAGTAACAAAGGGCGTTCTTACTTATGAAAAGCAGAGTCGTGTCTTTGTCTATACTCCAACGGTAAAAGAAAACGAATATATTAACCAAGAAAGTAATTCCTTTCTTAACCGCTATTACGATGGCGATATTACTGCAATGGTATCTGCTTATGTGGAAAATGACCGCTTATCGGAAGCAGAGCTTGACACACTTCGTGCGCTCCTTTCACAGGAAAAAGAGTAGGAGGAATCTACCATGACTGATTTTATGATTCGATTTGGCATCTGCAATTTATTCCTCTGCGGTATCATCGGCATCCTTCTTCTTGCCAGACGTCTGTTCAAAAATAGTCTGTCCAGCCACATGCAGTATCATCTTTGGTTTTTGCTGCTCGGTCTTTTGACCGTTCCGTTTTTACCGTTTCGTCTTTTTAAGCTTCCACAAATAATATTATGGTTTCAAAATCTGAGCATATCTCCTATTTCTAAAACAGAACATACAATAAAAAACGCGATAAATGAAAGTCCCACAGTCAGCAGCGCTTGGATGGAAGATTTTACACTTTCTGTCGATCATCAAACGACTACATTTATCGGCTGGTTTCTGTTTGTAATCTGGTTATCGGGTATCCTTACAACACTTATAATCCTAGCAAAATCAGTTCTTCGCCTGCGTGATTTAAAGAAGTCTTCTCTTCCGCTTCAAAGCCGGAAGATTCAGAATCTATATATTCGTTGTCTGAACGAATCGGGCATTACAAAGAAAATTCCTATATATAGCACGGTTTTTCTAAAATCACCTATTATCACAGGATTATTTAGACCGTGCATCTATTTTCCCATTCATCTTATATCGGATGATAACGAAGCGGATATAAGATATATGCTATTACATGAATTACAACATTATAAACACAAAGACGGAGTTGCAAATTACTTAATGAACTTTGCCAAAATTATATACTGGTTCAATCCGCTTGTCCGATATGCACTGAAAGAAATGAAGAATGACTGCGAGATTGCCTGCGATACTTCCGTTTTAAACATATTAAAATCCAGCGACTACATGGCTTATGGCAACACATTGCTTCATTTTGCCGAAAAGATTTCTCTTACACCCTTTCCCTTTGCCTCCGGCATAAGCGGAAACATGAAACAAATGAAACGAAGAATTATGAACATTGCCTCTTACGAAAAACCGACACTAAAGAAACGATTAAAGGGGATTGTTGCTTTTCTATTAACGTCTGTTCTTCTCTTCGGACTTGCACCATTTGTTTCTACCTATGCAGCGGATGAAACGCACTATCAACAGAACGTTTCTCAAAAAAATGTTTCCAAGATAGACTTTTCCGATTATTTCGGAGAATATGAAGGCTGCTTTGTTCTATACGATTTAAAAAATGACGCTTGGAAAATACATGATAAAGAACGCGCGTCTTTGCGCGTTGCACCAAATTCTACTTACAAAATATATAGCGCTTTGTTTGGGTTGGAAAATGACATTATTACACCTGAAAGTTCTCTGATCCAATGGAATGGCGAAAACTATCCTTTCGAAGCATGGAATAAAGACCAGACACTTCAATCCGCCATGACTTCTTCTGTCAACTGGTATTTTCAATCCATTGATGAACAGCTTGGCGCCGGATCCATTCAGAATCACCTACAAAAAATCGGCTATGGAAATGAGAATTTAAACGGTGATTTTTCTTCTTATTGGATGGAATCGTCTCTGAAAATTTCACCTATAGAACAGGTGGAACTTCTAACCAAACTATATAATAACGACTTAGGATTTGCGCCTAAAAATATAAAAGCAGTAAAAGACTCCATTCATATTGCTTCTTCTGATACCGGTGACTTCTACGGAAAAACCGGAACCGGTCGAGTGAAGGGACAGGATGTAAACGGTTGGTTCATCGGTTTTGTTGAACGTGCGGATAATACATACTTTTTTGCCTCTAATATCCATGCAAAAGATCATGCAGATGGCAGCACCGCGGCAAAAATAGCCATGACTATTTTATCAGATATGAGTATCTGGAAATAACAAAGAATGTTACATAAGAAAACTCGGGAAAGGTTCCGTATAAACGGTTCTTTACCCGAGTTCTTTTTATACTACTCTATCGATTGTATAACCCCCTCATACTTCCATGTAATTCCTTGATCCATTGATTGAAACACGATTCCATTGCTTTCGCCCACCTCTGTTGTAACCATTACTTTTAACCTATCTCCATCTCTCTGCGGCATGTGGAAATAATCGTAATCTTCCACCGTATATCCGTATTCTTCTGCAACTTGCGGCAATTCTGTTACTGCACTTATAGGAAACTCTATTCTTTCAAAAGAAACTCCTCCATCTCTAGTCACATATAACCCCGAATTCGACTGTGATGCCCCTGTAAGTCCAATCACTCCAAACTGCTCGTCAAAAAATATCAGCCCTTCCGTCACTCCGATTTGCCCGCCAAATGGATCTTCGTTGATTCTTTCCCATGTTTCCCCCGCATCCACACTCTTTTCCAGCACGTAGAATCTACTTCCAGCTGCAGCATCAGCAACCACTAAACGCCATCCGGTCTTTTTATCCATGAAAAAATACATCGTTCCATCACTTTGATCAATCGTCCAACTCTCTGTATCCTTCGCTTTTTCCACCTGCTGCCCTGTATTCTTTTGTTTTACTTCCTCTTGACTAATATATTCCGGCTCCATCATATAGCGTACCGGCGTCACGCTCTCCACTTCCGGCATATGAAGAGACACCTCAAATCCGATAATTTCACCGCCATTTCTAAGCTGTTTAAAAAATTCGTTTCCCTCTGTGGCTGCATATCCATCTTGTTCTTTAGAATTTCCTTCGATATACCGCAGACCTTCCTCTGTTTGAAACGCCCTTAGTCCCATATAAAGGAGCTCGTATATTTGCGATTGTCCGCTATTTTCTGCCCATTCCTTTACCTGATTTTTCCAATTTGCTTTTTCCAAAATCTCTATCATCGGGGACAAACGCATATCTTCCTCATATTCTCCATTTACATTTCCATCTATCCAGATCGTCATCATATCGCCTTTTTTGGCATTGTACTCAATGAGGTATGTATGTTTCTTTCCTTTCTTATCCTGTCCGTACAAAAAAGTGTCAATATGCTGAATCCTTCCTGCTTCATCAAAAGATATCTGAAATTCTTTCGATATATAAAGCTCCTCCGGCAGCTTTAATTCCCCCTCTAAATCCGACAGAATTCCTTCAACTCCGCTTTCATATAGATTGTTATGTTCCAACATAATCTCTTTTTTGTTTGTCCATTCATACACTTTCCAAGACAATGCGCCATTGTATGGAATTGCAGAGTAAATAATGCGTCCTCCAAAGAATATTGTCGCAGCAAAAATCACTGCAAGTTCTATATAAACAATCTGCTTTCTGGACCTATCCACAGAATCTACTTTTTTATACCGCTTCCTACCGATCATCCATATTAAAAATGTACATGCAAGTCCCAATATCACAACAGCCAATTTCAATACATGGCTTCGCAGTCCTCCATATTGACATAAGTGCCATAATTGATAAAGCGTGGCAATGTAAAATACCAAGCTTAGTTTTCCACAAATCTTATAAATGTACGACATTATAATCCCTTCTTTCCATCAAGTATTTTATACCTTCTATCTTCCATCACTTTCCTCCATACTGCGCCTCCCACTCAGCTCTTGTCAAGCGTGGTTTATGCCATGCTATATCCTGATCCTTCATAGGTTCCACAATTCGATTTGCCACGTATTGTATTTCTCCGCCTGAGGTGTTCCGCACAGTCACTTCATGTGTATATACTTTAGAAATTCCTCTATATGGAAATACTGCATTTACCTTCAATGTAAGTGTCCCATCGGCATTTTTCTTATATTCTGTCACCTCCGGATATGGGTACTCAGGATATTCTACTTCCTCCAAACCTCTTGGTTTATATTCATATCGCTTTTCTTCCGGATGATACACAGTCTTGGATTGCAGTATTTCGCTGCTGATTTGAAATTTTGACATGATCGTCTGTTCAAATTCTTCCTTCGGGATCATATAGACCGCACAAGTTTTCATGCCATTGTCTGAGGTATAATAAGCCGATTCATTCACAGGCTGTGGATGAAACACATCAAATAAGTCATAGAAATCTAACTCTCCCAAATCCTCCTCGCTCCAATTTTCCAGAAACATGTTATTACATGCATATCCCACGGGAAGTAAATATTTACGGTTCAGCTCCCGACATGTTTCATCCAAAGGAAGTACCCTGTATGCTGTATATTCCATCATCTTATCTCTCGTAATTTCATAGGAGTCCTTTAGCGTCAACCACCCAGAAAACATCAAATATCCATCTTCTGTATATTCCCAAGACTCTGCTTTATATGTATCTTTTGAGGATAACTCCATTTTGCCATCTCCATACACATAATAGCTTCTAATAAGCTTTACATCTCCGTTCTTCGTTTCTATCTTCCAAACGATACAGCTTCCTTTTCCCGCAACCTCCACGACAGTCATACGGCTTCTTTTCTTTGCTTCTACCGCTTCACAAAACTGTAACATCTTCTCGTGTTCTGTCATATTCATTTGATTCTCACTGTCAACTGCTGTATATCCATTTTCACCAAGCTTATCCAGAAGCTCACAAATCATATCTAAATCATCCAACTTGCCTTCTTTTTCCGCTTTTGTATAACTTTCACGACATATCTCAACAATTTCTCCCCCCTCCTTTTCTTCCGCTTTCAGCTTCTCATCCCCTGCCTCATTAACTTCCTCATTATCTCCCCTGTGATCACAACCCACCAAATAAAACACAAGCAGTGCGCCAATGACCAACAAACACGTTTTCCAAATAACTATCCCCTTCCTCAACATAATCTTCTCCTTTTATTACACTTGTAAGAATTATCCGCAAAAAAATATCCTTCTAGTGATTATTATATTTACATAAATATTACATATGTAGGAATTAAAAGTCAAGTAAATTTGTAAATACCTTTTAGGTATTTTATTGCATTCAAAATATGCCTGTGCTAAGATAAGAAAAAGCAGATTTTTCTATATTCTTTTTGGGAGTTCTCACTCCTGTTTCTAGATAATATCCTATGGCAGAAAAACTTTCTGCTTTCCGAAAAATTCATGCTTTCAATCACCACTTTAACTAAGCAGGAGTTTTCGGATAACAAATCTCCTGTGGCAATTTCATACAAGGAGGTTTGTGGATGGTAAGACACAAAAGAGAAGCCCCAAAAGAACGACCGCTTCAATGGCATCCGGCAAATTACGCCGGACTGCAGATCGAGCTGGCTGATGAGAAAGAATTTTTAATTTTTGAGGATGAGCATCAACTGGGAACAAAACCGAAAGCAATCGATATTCTAATTATCAAAAAAGTGCAAGAACATAAGATCAAGAAAAATATCGGACGGATTTTCAGAAAACACAATATCATTGAATACAAAAGTCCTGACGATTACCTGAGTATCGATGATTTCTACAAAGTATACGGATATGCTTGTTTTTACAAGGCAGATACCCCATCTGTAAACAGCATTCCCATACACGAATTAACCATTACCTTCATCAGCAGACAATATCCCAGGAAACTGCTCCATCATTTAACGGAAGAGCAAAATTATACGATCCAAAAAATTGAAAAAGGAATCTACTATTTGGTTGGAAATTCGATTCCAATACAATTTGTCGTAACAAGCAAACTTTCTTCCGAAAAAAATCTGTGGTTAAAAGGGCTTACGAATCATTTAAAAGATATGAAGCTCACAGAAGCCTTGGCGGAAGATTACCAAAAACACAAATCAAATACGCTTTATCAATCCGCTATGGATATTATCATGCGGGCAAATAAAGAACACTTTAACGAGGAGGTGAACACTGTGTGTGAAGCATTGGGAGAATTAGTTAGAGAAAGATATGCAGATGAAATAGCGGAGGCTGCATTAAAAGCAAGCCAAAAAGTAAATTCATTAATCCTTCAACTATCCGAACTCGGACGAACTGACGATATCTTGAAATCCGCTGCTGATCCCGAATACCAGCAAAAGCTTTTTGAGGAATTTAACTTGTAAGGAAACAATCCTGTATTAGGAACTATAAGATATGCTTTCCAAAAAAAGAAGACTGAGGCTCCATCGCCCCAGTCTTCCTTTTTTATATTCTTCTCCTTATTTCTTACTCCACTACGCGAATTCTTTCTACCACTGACTTTTTCCTTCCGATCAACCGTTCAACAATAAGAGGCACTGCCACACATACGACTACTACAATAACCGCCATGATAAAGACAGGAAAGACCGGAATCATAAAAGGTACTCCCCGATAATTCATAGACTGGTACAGATAATAAGTTACCGCGGTTCCTATCGTTGCTGTCAAAAACAAAGAGATTCCCGCAAATAACAAACCTTCTATTATTAGCATCCGGCGCATCTGTTTCTCCGTCATTCCCACACTTTCCAAAATTGCCAATTCTGTCTGGCGGCTCTGTATATTTCCGGTCATTGTATTGACGTAATTCAAAATTCCAATCAACGCCAAAATCAACACAACTCCTATGCCTACACCCATCATATTTCCCTGCGCCTTCTCCACGTCTTCTGCTTCCTCTATCTTGGAATCAAAGGAGAAATCTTTGTAATACGAACTGTCATTCATTAATTTCATAAGCGCATTTTCCGTTTCTTTTTGGTATTCTTCTTCGTACTTGATTCCCACTTTGGATACATAAGTATTGTCTGCAAACTCTTCTATCGCCCGATCACTGACGATCAAAGTTGGCGGCATACCAAGGAGAGCCCCCGTATAATAGTTCTCATCTGTCAAACCTGCAATTTTAAATGTTCTTGTATGCTCTCCATTTCCATATTCTGCACAAGTAATCTCTTTTCCTGTAAGATCACTATTTTTAAATTCCAGACTGTTCCGATAGATTAAGCAAGTCTCTCCGGAAAGGAAACTCTCTTTGTCTATCGGATGTTCCAGTAATTGATTCAGATAATCAAAGTCCGTTTCATCAATGCCAATCATAAATGAGCCAAAATTCTCCGGATGTTCCTGATGTTCTTTCCGGTCTTCTTCATATGGATAATACATCCACATATCATAACTTTCTTCCATCCATTTATCGATCACTTCCGGTTCCCATGGAAACATAATTTCTGCACTCTTAATAGGATGAACGCCTTTGACCCCTTCTGTTTCTTTCATTTGCCCTAGCATGGTTTCATCGATAATCTGAGTCCAATCGTTATGGTTTTCCTCCTTGAGCGTATCATTTTTTACGACCAGATCAAGATTCATATAATTTCCTACGATTGTCCGTGGTCCTTCGCTTTTAAGAAGTGTAACTAGACACAGAAATACACACAGGCTAACCGTCAAGGACAACACCACCACAACCGTTTTTTTCTTATCTTTTGCAAGTTGTTCCTTCGCCATTCGTAAGATCAGATTTCCATTTCCGGTTTTCCGCATACTCTTCTTTCCTGTCTGTGCGCGGTAGCCAAGGGCTTCCACCGGAGATATAGAAACTGCCAGCTTCGCCGGCTTCCTGCTTCCCATATAAATGGTAATGCCTGCAAGTAAAATAGTAAGCAAAAACACAAGTGGATGAAAGCGTACTTCAATGACTGCCTCCCGTATTCCCAATGCCTTCACCACTTCCGGAATCAGGAAAAATGCCACAAGACTTCCGACTGCAAGTCCAGCTGTCATCCCAATCGATGCAATCCACAGCATTTGCCTGTGCATAAAGCGGTGAATTTGTCTTCCGGTCATTCCCACCGTCTGCAAAAGTCCATAATAGCGGACGTTCCCAGATACCGAGAGATATAAAATATTGTAAATCAACAAATATGCACTGAAACAGGTAATCAGTACCAAACCGATCAATCCCATAAGAATCTCTAAAGCATTGCTGTAATCAGACAGGAAAAATAAATTCTGCTGTTTTTCCAGCTCCATACTTGCAAGAAACGCATCCTGTTCTTTCTTGGGCATATATTTCTTCTCAAAGTCAAGATAATACCTCGTACTCCTCACATCATAAAGTTCATAACCGGACTGTTCAAAATACGCTTTTGACATATAAAAAGTATCTGTATCACCATAGCCTTCCCACATACCGGAAATGCGAAATTCTTTTGTATAGCTTCCGTTTTTATCCGCGTATTTCATCCGAAAGGAATCTCCGATTTCAAGATTTTCCAAACCGCATTCCTTCAGCGCGTCCACCGGCGCCATCACTTCATTTTCCTTGGTTGGATATTTCCCTTTCACCCATCTGACCGCAGGTCTCTTAATCTGATTCCAATAAGAATCATCTGCCCACACCAAGCCGACATTCGGTGTTTTATCTTTTTCTGTCTCCTCCACATAACCACAGACTACCACCGCTCCGGTTTCTTTTATGTCCGGATTCTTTTTACACACCGCCTCCTGCTCTTTGGTAAGCCCATATAAAATGGCATCATATTCCCCTCCATTGAGGCGGATATTCTGGGTTTTCTGCATTTTAAAATATGTAATGCCCACCGTAAATACACTGAACAGCATAAAGGTCGCAAGCGCCACCGCCATAATCATGATCATGCTTCGTCTCCGGTTGTTGTTAAGAGAACGCCCCGCCATACGACTGATCACCTTCTGATTATTATTCTTAATCATCAAGCTCACCCGCCTTTACTACATGACCGTCCTCAATTCTCACAATACGGTCCGCCATCTGGGCAATATCCTGATCGTGGGTGATTAAAATCACCGTCTGCTTAAACTGGCGCGCCACCATTTTCAGAAGCCCCATAACGTCATGGCTGGTTGCTGTATCAAGATTTCCAGTGGGTTCATCGGCTAAAATGATGCTCGGCTTTGATGCAATTGCCCTTGCGATTGCTACCCTCTGCTGCTGTCCGCCGGATAAGGTATTCGGAAGCGCTTCCCGCTTTTCATCCAATTGAAGAAGCTCTAAGATTTCGTCTACAAATTCTCTGTCAATGTGTTTTCCATCTAATTCAATAGGAAGAACTATATTTTCATATACATTAAGATCCGGCACCAGATTATAACTCTGGAATACGAAGCCCACCTTCCTTCTGCGGAAGATGGCAAGCTGTTCTTTGCTAAGCTTCCCAAGCGCCTTATCCCCTACATATACTTCTCCTGAAGTCGGTGTATCCAATCCGCCGATCATATGTAAAAGCGTACTTTTCCCGCTTCCCGATTTCCCAATAATTGCTACAAACTCCTGCTCTCTCACTGCAAAATTCACATCATCCAATGCTTTCACCGTATGAGTTCCCAAACGATAATATTTTTTTAGATTTTTCGTCTTCACAATCCATGATTCCATATTTTAGTCTCCTTTTCTCGTAATCTAGAAAGATTTTTCTTTCTAAGGAAATCATACGAATGAAAAATCACAAACCAGTTACGATTTGTGATTTTTTCTATCTTTTTTCTGTCTTTTTATCCTTCATTCGGAAAATACAGCCTGAATTCTGCCCCGCGCCCTACCTCTGAGCGCACTTCAATATATCCTTTCTGCAATTCCATAATCTGTCTTGCTAGGTAAAGCCCGATTCCGATGCCCTCCTGTTCATGTACCTCCGGTTCCCGATAGAAGCGAGTGAAAATCTGTGCCTGCCGCTCTGTGGCAATCCCTTTTCCTGTATCTTGAATGCTAAGCCTTGTAAAAATCTCCTGAGGCTTGATCTCAATATGAATCTTTCCTCCTGCCTCTGTATATTTTACTGCATTATCCAAAAGATTGAAAATCGCTTCTTCCGTCCACTTTCTGTCATGGCAGATTGGGAATTTTCCTTCTGCATCCACCGATATTTCAATCTGTTTCTTTGCTGCCAGCGGTACAATCTGAGCTACCGCATGTGAAAGTGTCTGTACCAGATCCTCCTTTTCTTTCTTAATGAGAATAATTCCAGTCTCAAGTCTCGACATCTTCACCATATTCTCAAACAAAAAATCAAGCTTATCAATCTGTTTCTCCATTTTCACAAGATATTCCTGCCCTCGCTTGGAAGTCAGTTTCTTAGACAAAATTTCAAGATAAAGTTTCTGATTGGCAATCGGTGTCTTCGTCTGATGGGAAATATCAGAAATCAACTCTTTGATGGTCTCCTTTTGCTTTCGGTTGGCATCCTGTCTTACTTTCCATACCTTCGAAAGTCTGCCCAACTTCTCATTGATTTTTCCATATAAGGTGTCTTCCATATCTTCTGCGTCTTCCATATCTTTGTCAGAAAGCAGATCATCCAGATGTCTTTCAAGACGGTCAGCAAAATCATAGACATCCTTCTTTTGCTTATAAAGTTTATATAGCAATAAAATAATTAATAACAATAAACATATAATTACTATGATAAATCCAGCCATTGATATCCCATCCCATATACATTTGAAATATATTTGTGCTGCGTATCTTCAATCTTTCCCCGCAGACGGTTCACATTTACAACCAGCGTATGTTTCTCTACAAACTGTCCGTCACAATCCCACAGACGCTCCAACAAAATATTGTAAGTGAGAAGCTGGCGCCTGTTCTCTAGAAAGACTTGCAAAAGCTTAAATTCTATAGGCGTCAGCGCACAGGGCTTCCCATTTACTTCCACCTTAGCTTTCGACAGATCTGCCTTGAGATATCCGTCATCAAACACGCTGTCTATCTCCTCGGACACAAGCTTTAACATGACACGGATCTTCTTCAACAGAATTTTCATGGAAAATGGTTTGGTCACATAATCTTCTGCGCCAAGCTCATATCCTCTAAGGGCGTCTTCCTCCAAATCTCTGGCTGTCAAAAACAAGACCGGAACGTCTTTCCTTTCCTTCACCCATTTGCAAAACGTGAAGCCTTCTCCATCGGGAAGATTTACATCCAACAAGATAAGATCCGGCTCCTGCTCTTGATATCTTTCCCTCGCCTCTTTGATGGAATATGCGCAAGACACTTCATATTGTTCCTGCCGGAGCATATACGTAATACTTTCATTTAATTCATAATCATCTTCTACTAGTAATATGGTCTGCATGAAAATCTACCTCTTGACGTTCGGATATGTTTCTTATTTTTCTTTCTCCACTTTACAACTTTCTCACGGTATTTTCAATTCAAAAAACGAGAGCTACAAGAAATTCTTTTCTTGCCACTCTCGTTTACTATATTTTTATATGTTATAAAATTTACTGCACTTATTTTGTAAGCATCATCATAATCTCATTGCTTCTCTTTACAAAAGCAGTCATCTCATCCGGATTCAGCGGTTTGTGCGCAAGCATTGCCAGATCGTAGAGCTGTTTACAGATAATATTTGTATTTTCACCATCTTTATGCTCCACAACGTAAGTTACAAGCGGATGATTTGCATTAAGGATCAAGGTGCTCTCGCCTCCCATATCCATGCCCATACCTGCCATGCCATACATCTTCATCATTTCCTGCATACGACGACTCTGCTCAGATAAGGTAATCATAGAAGCAACATTGTCATCTTTTAATTTCTCGATCTTCACATCCAGCTTGTCATTGCCGAGCTCTTTTCGGAAAATCTCGATCAAGCTATCTGATACTTTCTTAAATGCTTCCTTATCTTCCTCTGCCACTTCCTCTTTCACATGTTCGGTCACATCTGCATCAATTCTCTGGAAGCGAATCGTTGGATTGCGCTGCTCTAACTGTGTGATAAACGCAGAATCGATGTTGTGGCTTAAGATCACTGCATCCTGTCCCTGACTCTTGAAGAGATTAATATACTGGCTCTGCTGGATCTCGTCTGTGATATAGTAGATTGTTGTCTTGATCTCTTCTACTTTATTTTCATCCTGATTCTCGTCTTTCTTATCGTTTGGCTCGATCACTTCTCCGCCATTTTCCTCGATGCAGTCTTTCAATGTAAGATATTTATGCTCAATATTCTTAAAGAGAATTGCATCTTTCATCTTGTCGCAGAATTTCTCGTCCTTTAAGCAGCCGAATTTGATAAACGGACTGATGCTGTCCCAATATTTTTCATAATCTTCTCTCTTTGTCTTGCACATTCCAGCCAGTTTATCTGCAACTTTTTTGGAAATGTAATCTGCAATTTTATTTACAAATCCGTCATTCTGCAATGCACTTCTTGAAACGTTCAGCGGAAGATCCGGACAATCGATCACACCTTTTAATACCATCAGGAACTCAGGAATCACTTCTTTGATATTGTCTGCGATAAATACCTGATTGTTATATAATTTGATGGTTCCCTCAATGGAATCATATTCTGTGTTGATTCTTGGGAAGTACAGGATTCCCTTCAGGTTAAATGGATAATCCATGTTCAAATGAATCCAGAACAATGGCTCCTTATAGTCTAAGAATACTTTGCGGTAAAACTCCTGATAATCTTCGTCTGAACACTCATTTGGATGCTTTGTCCACAGCGGATGGATATCACTCAAAGAAACCGGACGTTTCTCAATCTTCACCTTCTCTTTGGCAGGCTCTACTTCTACCATTTCTTTCTCGCCATTTTCATTTTCCTGCTCTTCCATTTTCGCATCTTCATGAATATGTTCTACAACCACATCGTCTTCTTTTAAATCTGCTTCATCAATGGTCTCATATTCTTTTTCTGCATTTTCTTTGGACAAGAAGATTTCTACCGGCATGAAAGAACAATATTTTTCAATCACTTCACGCACGCGGTATTCGTTGGAAAACTCCACGCTATCGTCATTGAGATATAATGTCATGGTGGAACCAACTTCTGTCTTTGTTCCTTCTTCCATCTCATATTCTGTACCGCCACCACTTACCCAATGTACCGGTGTTGCTCCGTCTTTATAAGAAAGCGTATCGATATGCACTTCATCAGCTACCATGAATGCAGAGTAGAATCCCAGTCCAAAATGACCGATCATATCGTCCTCTGTTGTTTTATCCTTATATTTCTCAAGGAACTGTGTAGCGCCGGAAAATGCGATCTGTGTAATATACTCTTCCACCTCGTCAGCGGTCATACCGATTCCGTTATCTGTAAACTTTAATGTTTTCTCTTCTGGGTTTACTTCCACCTTAATACATGGTTTGTAATTATCCGGAAGCTGATATTCTCCCATCATATCTAATTTCTTTAATTTTGTAATCGCGTCACAGCCATTGGAAACCATTTCTCTCACAAAAATATCATGGTCTGAATACACCCATTTTTTAATAATCGGGAATATGTTTTCACTGCTGATTGATAAACTTCCTTTTTTTGCTGCCATTTTTATCACTCCTATTTTTTATTATCACAAGCGAATCTCACGCTTTTTTTATCTACAAGATATGATAATACTGCCAAAAATAAAAGTCAACATGAAATTAGCACTCTTTCAAAAAGAGTGCTAATAATTCCGTGAAAAATATAAATTTTTTCTAAATTAGTTCTATTTTATAATCTTGAAAGGCACTGCTTATTCTATGCTCTTTAGTGATTCTACCATATCGATTTTACGCAGTTTGAAATACATCACTCCATTTACGATCATGGAGAATAAAATCGTAAATAAAAAGCTATATATATAACTTGGCAGATTGATGATTCTTCCGAACATGGCCGCCGGAACCTCCACCGTTTCAATAATAAATAAATGAAGGATCTTACCAAGTCCTGCCCCAACAATCGTACCTATCAGTGTCAGCAGAATATTTTCCCTGTAAACATACGCTGCCACTTCAGGGTTATAAAAGCCTAACACTCTCAAAGTCGCAAGTTCTCTTTTTCGCTCCGCTATGTTAATGGTATTCAAATTGTAAAGCACCACAAATGCCAACATTCCGGCGGAAACGATCAATACAATAATGACCAGATTCAAACTCTTAAGCATATCATTGAGTCGCTTCTCAATATCTTTCATATAGCTTAAGCTTAATACTTCATCCCTTGCAAGAATCTTTTCCCCTGCTTCCTCCATCTGCTCTCGTGTATAGCTATCCTGCACAGAAAACAGCACTGTATTATATTCCGGCTTTTCCCCATACACCTTTTCATAATACTTAGGAGTCATATAGAGGTAATGCCCCATATAGTTTTCGCAGATATTTTGGATAACAATCTCCTTATTTCCCTCATTTTCATCTTTGATGGAAATGGTGTCGCCCACCTTCGCGTTTAGAAGCTTTGCAGTTTTTTCGCTGATAATCGCACCGTCATCAGACAATTCATAAGCTTCTTTTGTTTTGCGGTCATGAAAATGTACGTAGTTCTCACTGGCCTTGGGCTGCCCCAGCACCATTACATAGGTCTCACGCTCATGCCCATCCTTTGTCAAAACAAGATTCTTCATATAAGCGTCCATAAATCTGGCAATGTCTTGATTCTGCTCTAAAGAATCCGTTAATTCTTGGTGCTCGTCTTCACTTAGATTTTCTTTCAAAATCAAATTTCCATCATAACTCTGGATCTCCGTGTATTGTATATCTGCGATCTCAAATACGGAGTCCCGAATTCCATAACCGACAAGCATCAGCGCCATACAGCCTCCGATTCCGAATATGGTCATGAAAAACCGCTTCTTGTAACGCATCAGATTGCGGATCGTAGACTTCCACGTGAAATTAAGACGTTTCCAGATAAATCCTACATACTCCAGAAGTACTCTCTTTCCAATCTTCGGCGCCGGAGGTCTCATCAGAGACGCCGGCTGTTCTCCCAGTTCCCGATAACAGGAAAATACCGTTGCAAACATCGTACAAGCCACCGCGGCAATGGAAGCCTCAATTGCGTAAGCCCAGTCATACGGTACTAGTATCTCAGGAATGTGCTGATACATAATTCCGTAAGCATATATGATAATGAACGGAAGTACCTTCTCCCCAATGAGTACGCCGATGATACTTCCACCTGCTGTTGCAAGAAGTGCATAACCCAGATATTTGGAAACGATCGCCCATTTACTGTAGCCAAGCGCCTTCATTGTACCAATCTGGGTACGCTGTTCTTCTACCATTCGCGTCATACTTGTCAAGCTGATCAGTGCAGCCACAAGGAAAAAGATTACCGGAAATACCTTTCCGATGGCGCGCATTCGATCTGCATTTTCCCCATATCCGTCATGCTCCGGAAGATTACTCCTGTCATAGACATACCACTTGGAATCTTCAATCTCCGCCAGCTCTTCCTCTGCATCCGCTATCTTTGCTTCTCCATCAGCAATCTCGTCCTCTGCCTCTTTCTTGCCCTCTTCGTATTCTGCCTTGGCATCTTCAAGCGTCGTCTCGTTTTCTGCAATTTCCGCTTCTCCGGATGCTAGCTCCTGTTCCTTCTCATCAATCTGCGCCCATCCGGATGCAAGTTGTCCTTTGCCCGACTCAATCTGAGAATAAGCATCGGAAAGCTGCTGCTTACTGGAATCAAGCGCTGCCTTCGTATCCGCAAGCTGCTGCTCTTTTGCCGCCAGTTCTGCCTTGGAATTATTTAACGCGGTAAGCTTAGACTGATAATCTTGTTCCTGCGTTTCTAAGGCTTTTAATCCCTCATTTACCTCTGAGATACCAGTCTCCAGTTCCTCAATAGAAGCGCCATACTGTTCTTCCCATGTTTGATGAAGTTCTTCATAATTCTCATCCTCCGGCTTAGGCTCCAGACTCATAATATAGGCAAGCCGTCCTTCTAATTCCTTAAGTTTCCCCTGTGCTTCTTTCTTTGCCTCGTCTAATTGCTTGCGATATGCTTCAAGTCCCGCCTCTCCTTTCGCAATTTCTTCCAATGCTTCCGGTTTTGCTGCCTTAAACTGAGCAAGCCCTGCCTCGTAAGCTTCCGTTCCCTCCTGCCATTTTTTCAGTCCGCTGCTATATTGAGTTTTCGCTTCTGTAAGCTCATCTTCTTTGGAATTTAACGTTGTCTTAGCTGACGATATCTGACTTTTCCCGTCTGCAATCTGCTGTTTTGCTTCTGTAAGTTTAGCTTCACCATCATCAATCTGTGCTTTCGCATCATCCAGCTCTTCCTGAGCTTTCAGCTTCCCTTCTTCTAACTCTGCTTTTGCATCATCAATTTCAGACTGCGCATCATCCACAATCTCCTGTTTGCGGATTTGTCCCCGCTCTCCGGTAATCTCCTCAATGCGATCCAGAACGGTTTCGATTTTCTTATCATATTCCTCGGTATAAGCGATTAAGTTTTCCGCCCCTTCTACCTGTACGTATGCCTCCGTAAATACATCCAGTGCGAAAGTCTTCGCCGGAACAAACAGAAATCCGCTGACACTTCCGCTTCCAATGGTGGTCGAACCTCGTCCAAAGGAAATGTAGCATGGGCTGTTTCCAATTCCTACAACCTTATATTTCTCCTGTTTTAAGGTATCTGATATTGGATCATCTGTCCCGCTTTTTAGGGTGATCATATCGCCCACTTTATAGCCCATATCATCATCTACCAGACACTCTCCTATTTTCTTCGGCAGACGTCCTTCCGATACAGTCACATGATTCATATTTTCCGGAAGAGACATCACATGAAATACATATTGCTTCTTCTTCGTTTCACAGAGCATGTCCGCACTATATGCTCCTTCCACCCTTTCAACACCTTCTACTGCTTCTATGGCATCTATATCATCGTCTGTGATTCCGAAGGTACTAATCGCCTGTATATCCATCAATTCTTCTTGGTCAAAATAATGGTCTCCCGTAATGCGCATGGATGGTTCGGAAGCGCGAATTCCGGAGAAAAAAGCAACTCCCAGCGCAACAATAAAAAGAATCGACAGAAATCTGCCCAGACTCTTTCGAATTTCCATATAAAAATCTTTTCTTGTTGCTTTTGTACCCATGTGTCACCTCTAATTTATTACCACTCTATTGTCTCTACCGGAACCGGCGATGGATTTTCAACAATTTTTGACACCCGTCCGTTTTTAATCTTGATCACACGATCAGCCATCGGTGCAATTGCCGAATTATGCGTGATTAAAACTACCGTCATTCCGCGCTTCCGGCATGTGTCTTGAAGAAGCTTTAAAATAGCTTTTCCAGTGTTATAATCAAGCGCTCCCGTAGGCTCATCACATAAGAGAAGCTTCGGGTTCTTGGCGAGCGCTCTTGCAATAGACACTCTCTGCTGTTCTCCGCCGGATAACTGCGCCGGAAAATTTCCCAAGCGGTCTCCAAGCCCTACATCCTCCAGCACCTCTTTGGCATCCATAGGATCTTTACAAATCTGAAGTGCAAGTTCTACATTTTCAAGCGCAGTAAGGTTTGGAATCAGATTGTAAAACTGAAATACAAACCCAATATCGTCTCTTCGATATGCGGTAAGCTGCTTCTGAGAATATTTTGCAATATCTGTTCCGTCAACGAGAACTTGTCCTTCTGTTGCAGTATCCATACCTCCGAGAATATTAAGTACCGTTGTCTTTCCCGCTCCGCTTGGTCCGACTACAACAGCAAATTCTCCCTTTTGAATCTCAAAATCAATTCCATCTGCCGCCATAATCTTTACTTCACCCATTTGATATATTTTTTTCACATCTTTTAATGCAACAAATCCGCTCATAGCCTTCCTCCGAACGATCCATTATAATTGTTCATTGTATGATATAATTATATCATTTATAATAGCAGAAGAGAATTCACATTTTCTAAAAGTATTATAAATTCACCATACAATAAACCAGTTATACGAAAATAAATGGAGGGATACCTATGAGTCAGACATTTTCTATTCAACCAGCAAAAACCGATAAGCAGATAAAAGACATTGCCGATCTGGCAGAAATTATCTGGAACCAACATTTCACACCGATCATTGGTAAAGAACAAGTGGACTATATGGTTGAAAAATTTCAGTCTTTCCCTGCAATAAAAAATCAGATTACGAAAGACGGTTATGAATATTTTGAGATTTTCTGTGATGACACATTGGCTGGATATACTGGAATACACGCAGAAACAGGAAAACTTTTCCTTAGCAAGCTATATATTCACCCCGATTTCAGAGGACGACATCTTGCTACGAAAGCATTTCAATATTTGATTGATATTTGCAAAGAACGGGGACTTAAGAAAATCTGGCTTACTTGCAATAAGCACAATGACAACACTTTGAAGATTTATGGCCATCTTGGTTTGCAGATTACAGATTCACAGGTGGCGGATATTGGAAATGGATTTGTGATGGACGATTACATTTTGACATATGAGATTTAGCGCAAACCGCCTTGCTTCACACCAAATCACTTCGTGCTTTGGTGCGCGGGCTTTCGCCACGCTTCTCTCTTTTCGCCTTGCTTCACACCAAATCACTTCGTGCTTTGGTGCGCGGGCTTTCGCCCTATAATAACTCAAAAACCAGCAGATGAACACAAGTGCTCTCCTGCTGGTTTTTTCCTTATTGCAAGGCTCAATGCTTTCGCGACTATTCTTTTCCGTTGAAGCAGTATGTGCATACTTTGCATGGATCGATGCCGATGGATTCGATCAGATCGTCCAATCTGTGGTAGCGGAGTGTGGTAAAGTTCTGTCTTTTACGGATTTCTTCTACCATGCGCTCATACCGCTCTGTTGTCGGATCTGCATACTCGTCCAATGCTTCTTTGGAACATTCTCCGCCTTCCAAATCTCTGATTACTCGTCTTGTGATCAGATCCATCTCTGATTTTGAACGGGAGAAGTTCAAATATTTACAACCATATAACAGTGGTGGACATGCCGGACGTACGTGTACTTCTTTGGCGCCGCTTCTGTACAGAAATTCTGTTGTTTCACGAAGCTGTGTTCCTCTGACAATGGAATCGTCAATCAGAAGAAGTTTTTTATCTTCAATCAATGCCTGTACCGGAATTAATTTCATACGGGCAATCAGATTTCTCTGACTCTGTGTACTAGGCATAAAAGAACGCGGCCATGTCGGCGTATATTTAATAAACGGTCTTGCGTAAGGAATACCCGAAGCATTCGCATAACCGATCGCATGGGCAATCCCCGAATCCGGAACCCCTGCCACAATGTCCGGTTTCACAGAATCTCCATCCCTCTTTGCAAGCATACTTCCACATTTATAACGCATCTCTTCTACATTCACACCTTCATAAGAAGAAGTCGGATATCCATAATATACCCATAAGAAAGAACAGATTTTCATCTCTTCTCTGGCTTCGCTTAAAACTTCTACTTTCTCCGGTGTTACATATACAATCTCGGAAGGACCAAGCTCTTTATAATCTCGGAAGCCAAGATTAATATATGCATGACTTTCAAAAGACACACAATAAGCTCCCTCTTTCTGACCGATCACAAGCGGAGTTCTTCCGTAACGGTCTCTCGCAGCATAGATTCCTTCTCCCGTCATAACAAGAAGCGTCATCGAACCATCTACACGCTCCTGAACATACTTAATACCTTCCAGAATACTATCTTTTTCACAGATCATGGCAGCAATCATTTCCGTCATATTGATCTGTCCATTAGACATTTCCTGAAAATGAGAATGCGCTCCTTCGTAAAGGCTTTGTAACAGCTCTTCAGAGTTATTCACCTTTCCGACAGTTGTAATGGCAAAGCTTCCAAGCTTTGAGCTGATGATGAGTGGCTGCGGCTCATAATCGGAAATACATCCAATGCCGATATTTCCTTTCATCTCTCCCACATCTTTGTCGAATTTGGTACGAAATGGTGAATTTTCAATATTGTGAATAGCACGGTTAAATCCGTCTTCTCCGTGCGTTGTCATTCCTGCACGCCTTGTTCCAAGATGCGAATGATAATCCACACCATAAAAAAGTTCCAATACACAGTCCTGTTTTGATGCTACACCAAAAAATCCTCCCATAGCTGTTCTCCTTTTTTATTCCATTAAGTGATATTTATTTTTTACACTAGAGATTGTAGCACACTGTTTTCCATTTCTCAAGAATTTCCTATAGGATTCCAATGCCCTCGTATCTATCTTTTAAAACATTTCACTGCAAAGCTGCTGCATTTTCTCATGTATGATCGGCATATCGCGCTCATCTGTCATCGTTACAAGCACATCACCTGCAAGAAGCCTTGTCTGTCCCCGCGGGATCAGTTCTTCTGCCCCTCGCTGAATTGCCACCAACAGGCAATTATCCGGCCATTCTGTGTCACAGATCCGTGTTTCTTCTACTCTTGAGCCTTGATGAATCACATAATTTGTCAAGATTTTCTGTCCATGTCCCTCCGGCACCTGCACTCCCTGTTTTGCAAGAAGACGATCAAGAAGGCTCTCATAGATCGGCTTTGATCTTAAAAGTGTCGCCACAACATACGCCACAATAGATACAATCGCCAGCGATAACATCTGACTCAGTGATCCGGTCATTTCGAAAATTAAGATAATCCCCGTTAAAGGCGCTCTCACAATGGCAGAAAAATAGCCTGCCATAGCAAGCAGAACAAAATTATTGATATACATGCTATCTAAGCCAAAAAACTGTACACCGACTGCCGCGAATGCTCCTCCGATAAATCCTCCGATCACCAACAGTGGGAAGAAAATACCGCCCGGGGCTCCTGAGCCAAAGCTGATTGCCGAAAATAAAAATCGTCCGAGCAACAATAATAAAATCGTTCCCAGCATCATCTCTGTATGTGTCAGCTCTTCAATCAACGCATGTCCGCTTCCAAGAAGCTGCGGCGCTGTAAATCCAATGAGTCCTGCGCACAAAAAAGGCACAACTATTTTCATTGTCGGATTTAGAAACGTTGCTTTCTGATAACACTCCTGCGCCTTCAACGTAAACCAATTATAAAAAGCACCTGTAATACCAAGCACCACGCCAAGGAGCAATATCATCCAATAATACTCCATGGGAAGTGCCTTTAGGATATCAAATTGAAAAACAGAATCCATCCCCAATATCGTAGAGCTTAAAAAATCCGCTGTCAAAGAAGCTGACATCACCGACACAAGCACAGATACTGAAAAATTCTTATGCACTTCCTCCAATGAAAACATTACTCCGGCAAGCGGTGCATGAAAAGCGGCTGCCAGACCCGCGCTTGCGCCACAGGTCAGAAGAAATTTTTCTTCTGTTTTTCCTCTGTCTAATCCACGAGATATTCCTTTTCCCACCATGGCGCCCAACTGAATTGACGGACCTTCTCTTCCAAGTGCCAGACCACCCAGCATACACAAGAAACCGCCCAGAAATTTCGACGGAAGCACCTTCCACCACACTTGATCAAGCTTTCCGGCCATTTCACCTTCCAGCTGCGGAATTCCACTTCCTGATATCATAGATTCATATTTCAAAAGTCTTGCCACGACACATGCCAACAGGACAAGCACTATCAGCCATCCTGCCATCCGCAGCGGATTCCCCTTTGTAAATGTTAAAATCTTCTGAGTCCACTGTCCGGCATACCCTAAGACAATTCGGTAAAGGAGCACCACAAAACCTGCGATTGCTCCCACCAGAATCCCCTCTCCTATTAAAATAACCTGAAATCGCTCTGCACGTTTGATCGTGCCTTTCGCATCATGATTCACAGTTCTCTACTCCTCATCGTTACATTTCTTATGATCCTGACGGCATATAAGGTCTCAACACTCCTGCCACATTGCTGATCGGCATAGTCTGAAGCCATACATGTCCCGGTCCGGTAATGACAGTGTTAAATACACCCTCTCCGCCAAACAGCATGTTCTTCACTCCCGGAACACTGCGGATCTCCATATTACAGCTCGGTGTCATAGCTGCTAAATGTCCGGTATCTACAACAATCTGCTGTCCCGGCTGAAGATCGTATTCGACCACATGTCCATCAAATTCTGCAAAGACAATTCCCTGTCCGCTCACTCTCTGCATAATAAAGCCTTCACCGCCAAACAGACCTGCACCAAGCTTTTTATTAAAGAAAATAGAGAGATTTACGCTTGCTTCTCCTGCTAAAAACGCACTCTTTTGAAATACCATCTCCTGCCCCGGGGCAATTTGAAATGCTTTGATCGATCCCGGAAAGCTGGATGCAAATGCAATCAATCCATTTCCTCCCTGTGCAGTGTACACATTCTGGAACATTTTCTCTCCTGCAAACATTCTGCCGAATGCTTTCCCGATTCCGCCATTGGTCGTTGTCTCCATCAACATATTAGGCGACATCCATGACATGCTTCCGCCCTCATTGATCATTTTCTCTCCGCCTTCCAATTCACAGATTACAACCGGAAGTGTCTCTCCTACTATTTGATATCTCATACAAAAATACCTCCTCACACATTTATGTTTTCATCATAATGTGGAGGAGGATGTTCTGTCAATTATTATCTGATATTACTCAGATTTTTTCTTTTTGGAGCTCGTCAATGCACAGAAAAGCACAAATCCGAGGAACAGGACTGCAATCATCATCCATGTTACGAATGCAGCAGTACTCATTCCGCTGAATTTATCATAATAACCTTTCAGATAAATAATCATAATAATCACCGGAATTCCGTATCCTACATAAGCTTTCAGCATTGCCGGGAATTTCAAACCTTTTCCTGTATTTACTTCTGCAAGGAAATTCTCCCAGCCCCAGCCATTCTTTCTTGTAATAAAGAGCAGATAGCCAAGACTACCAAGTGGAAGAAGATTATTTGATACGATAAAATCTTCCAGATCCATGATCGTACTTCCTTCCCCTACCGGCTGAAAATCTGCAAGCACATTAAACCCAAGTACACAAGGCATGCTCAGTACGATAATCGCGATCATACTGACAATCACACTTTTTCTTCTGGACCATTTTAACAGATCCATGTCAAAAGAAATAATATTTTCAAATACAGCCACTAATGTAGAGAACGCTGCAAATGTCAGGAACAGGAAGAATAATGCCCCCCACCAGCGTCCGCCCGGCATCTGTGCAAATAGATTCGGAATCGTAATGAATATAAGGTTCGGTCCGGCATCCGGCTGAATATTAAATGCAAAACATGCCGGAATGATAATGAATCCTGCCATCAATGCAACAAAAGTATCCAAGATTGTAATATTAATTGCTTCTCCGGTAAGACTTCTGTCTTTTCCCATGTAGCTTCCGAAGATCATCATAGCACCAATACCAATAGATAACGTAAAGAACGCTTGGCTCATGGCTCCAAAGATCACATTTCCAATACCAATATCCGCCATCTTCTGAAAGTTCGGGATCAGATAAAATTCAATTCCTTTTTCCGCTCCTTCCAAGAAGAATGAATGCGCTGCTAAAACAATCATAATAAGAAGTAACGCAATCATCATAACTTTCGTCACACGCTCTACACCTTTTTGAATCCCAAACCAGCAGATCACGAATCCTACCACTGTAATAAGAATTGTCCAAAATGCCATGGTTGAAGGACTTCCGATCATTTGACCGAAACCATTTTGTATATCCTCAGAAGACGCACCCACGAACTCTCCTGTCACACAGCGATAACAGTAATAAAGCATCCAACCTCCAACGGTCGTATAGAACATCATCAGAAGATAGCTTCCGATAATACCGATCCATTTTGTGTGATGCCAGCGGCTTCCTTCCGGTTCCAGTTTCTCATAAGCTGCCGCTACACTGTATCTACTTGCACGTCCTACAGCAAATTCCGTAACAAGCACCGGAATTCCCATAACAAGCAGGAAGATCAAGTAAATCAAAATAAAAGCGGCTCCTCCCATCTCTCCGCAAAGGTAAGGGAATTTCCATACATTTCCAATTCCAATCGCACATCCGGCTGATACTAAAATAAAGCCAAGACGCGATCCAAATGTTTCTCTCTTCATAGTATTTCTCACTCCTTTATAACCTGTAACCGTTATATTATAAAACATAAGTGTATAAAAATGCAAGCATTTGAATGCGATAATGCAAAAAGAGAGCCGGGCAACTGGCTCTCTTCCTGCGCTACATTATTCAAAATTAGAGGTCTAATATTCCTCTGCAAATAAGGTACTTGCTCCTGCCTGGTTTCCACCGATGTACAGGTGCGTTGTCTGTTCAAACTTAAGTGCCTTATCAGATGGCGGGAAAAATCCGCCAGATTCTTTATTAAGGCGAAGTACATCTCCGCCTACTACGCGGTCAACATCTGGAATTGTAAATGGCTTCTCAATCGAACCGCCGCTGATGATCGCATCTGCTTCCGGCACATCGTCTACAAGAAGGATTCCTTCTGTTCCGTCTACACCGCCGAATTCAAATGTGATCGTAGAAGCTTTTATTCCATGTTTCTCTGCACACTGTATTGTGAGCATTCCGTCTACCGCTGCGTTTCCGCCGCCTTCCCATGCCATGATAAGTCCATCTGCATCCAGATACTGCGCAATCTTTACTGCCACCTGTGCACATCTGGTCTTATGCCAGTTGGATGGATTATGACTTCTTCCGAATATCACACCGCGGAAGTTGATCGTCTTTCCGTGCTCCTTATACAATTCTAATAAAATAGGACTATTTACATATAAATAGGTAGGAACTTTGAATGCCGGCCATACATAGTTACCACTCACCACACATCCGTCCATCAGCTCATTTGGATGGAACAGTGTCGGAACCATATTATCGATCGGATGTCCATAGATAAAGGTATTGGAGTACGGACCCTGATTCTGGGAGTTCCATACAAATACTACATTCGGAAGATCCGGATTTACTTCATCAATGGAAAAATCCTCCGTGCTGTCCGGCTCCATCTCTTTTGTCACTGCCGCAAGATAGGTTGATACTTTGATCCCGATATTACGGATATCTGTATCATATTCGATAGAAGATTTTCCCTCTTCCAGCTCGTATACAATCACAAGGTTAATTGTTTTAGAAAATGGGGTTACATCTGCAATTGGTCCTGTCATATCCATAATCGCATCACGTGGATAGAGAAGTCCTGAACTTGCACTGGAATCATCCCACGGAAGGGCTGCACTTTCCATAACTGCAAATCCATTTAATAAATTCGTTTTCCCTTCACCCACCATATGTGGGTCACTGAAATAACCGGAATATTGCTGTCCTTCACCTTCTACCTTGATCATTGGCTGAATCGTATCTAACAAATGAATAATACGTGTATTTTCACCTGGTTTTACGATTTCAAAATCCACTGATTTTACTGCTTTCATCAATGGTTTTGCTTCCGCCAGCAATTCTTCTTTGGAGATGGATAACACGCCATTTTCTAAAGAGGTATGCTCAGCAAATTTTGCATCTTTAATGTCAAAATACTGACGAGTTAATGTTTTACTCATTTTCTTCATGTTATTCACCCTCCTTCTCTTCATCTACTGTAAATAATGTAGGTCCATCCACATCCTGTGTTAAAACTTCCAGACACTTATCAATGATTTTTCTTCTGTATGCTTTCTCACGATCCAACGGAAGATCTGGATTACCACTTGGTGATGTGAAGTCTCCGCCGAACACAATTCGGTTAGAGCCTACACTGAGAGCGATTGACGTAAATGCTGTAATATGAGCAACCGGAATTCCGGCTCTGTCAAGTTCTTTTGCCATCGTTGCACAGCAACGAGTACAGGTTCCTCAAGTAGAGGTGAAGATTGCCGCAGTAACTCCTGAAGCTTTTAAGTCTGCTGCTAACTTCTGTCCCATCTCTTTACTTGTCTCTACGTTCGTACCTACTCCACAAGTTGTATAGAAATATTCAAATACAGAACCTATTTTTCCTTCTCTTTCCAAATCTCTCATAGCATCCAATGGGATCAAACGATGCGGATCATTACTTGCATCTGTTGTATCATATCCACCATGAATCGATTCATACACACCTTTTTTCAGTTCATCCAAGCCTTCAATACTATATTTTCCATAATCAACTGAGAAAGCTTGTTTCAATTTGTCTGGATTTCCTACTGGTACAAGACCACCTGTCGTAAATAACGCAATCTTGGTATCCTTCAAATTATCAATTTTAGCTGCAGGTGGAACCTGTTCAAAACCACGAAGTGGAACCTCTGTCTTATACGGACGGTTATATAACTTATCCAATAAGATATCTGTTACACGTCTTGCGCCTGTCTTTTCATGATATTCATTGTAGCGATGTCCGGTCGGCAGATATCCTTCAAATCTTGCCGCTTTAATCTCTTCTTTCTTAGCAAGCTTTAAAGCAAGCGCTGCAAGTTTCGGAAGAGATTTTCTCATTCCACTTGCTGTCTCTGTTGTTGAAATAATATAGTTATCTTTTACATACATTCCAACAGCAGGGTTCTCCCACCACATTCCTGTCACACTTGGAATACCAAGTTCCTTTTTAACATAGTCACACATTTTCGCACAAGCTACTCCGTAACGTCCTGCATTGAACGCTGGACCAGCGATAAATACATCTGGATTGCTCTCTTCGATTTCTTTTTTGATCGTTGGAAGTATTTCTTCAAATTTTGCATCTGTATTAATGAAGTTATCACCGCATACTAATACTTTTACAACTTCCATCTCACCCTTCCACATTGGTTCAACACCAAGCGCCGGACCTTTTTTCTCATTCAGGATGTGTAATCCTGTATCAGCCATTTCTTCGCCGCCCATGCCGGCATAGAACTGGTTGATATAATAAACTGCTCTTAATTTAGCCATGATGCGCCTCCTTCTTCTGACTTATTATCTTTTAATATGGTACACTTCCATCCTCTGTGTCCACAAAGATTGTCTTAGAGATCATATATTTTTGAATACCAGCAACGCCTAATCCACTTTCTCTCCATCCTGTTCCCGGTGATTCGATCATACCTTTACTAAAGTAAGAATTTACATAAATCTGTCCGCTGTCGATAGCCTGTGCTACTCTTAAGCCTCTCTTGATGTCTTTTGTAAATACTCCTCCTGCAAGTCCGTATTTTGTAGAATTAGCAATCGCAATCGCCTCTTCTTCTGTATCAAACGGAGTCACACATACTACCGGTCCAAAGATTTCTTCTTGGAAAATTGTCATATCCGGTGTTACATCAGCAAATACTGTTACCGGCACAAAGTTACCCTTTTTCAGATTTTCATCTTCATAAGGTACACCGCCGCAGATCAGTCTTGCTCCCTCTTTCTTAGCTTTTTCAATGTAGTCCCAGACAGTTGCCGCATGTTCTTTATGTATCAAAGTGCTGAGTGTTGTATTTGGATCAAATCCATCTCCTGGTACCATCTTTTCAGCTTCTGCTTTCAATTTCTCAAGGAACTCTTCATAAATGCTTCTGTGTACAATCAAACGGGTACCGGATACACATACCTGACCGGAATTTAATGTAAATCCCCATCTTCCCCATTTTGCTGCATCGTCCACATCCACATCATCAAACATGATGTTCGGGCTCTTTCCACCAAGTTCAAGCGCGATTTCTTTCACTGTATTTTGAGACGCTCCGATAATACGTCTTCCTGTCTCTGTTCCACCTGTCATCGCAACCATATCTACATCTGGATTCTGTACTAAAGCATTTCCGATCACTGCTCCTGATCCGGACAATACGTTGATGACACCTTTCGGGAATCCTGCTTCATCAAACACTTCTGCTAAAAGAAGCATGCTTAATGATGCCCAAGAGGACGGTTTAATGATTGCTGTATTTCCTGCTGCAAGGATCGCACATATTTTCTGACATCCCATCATAAATGGTCCGTTCCACGGAAGAATTTCTCCTACCACACCATGCGGATACCACTGTACCATATTAATCGTATTGTGATCGATCGGAACAATCTTACCCTCGATGCAGCGAGCCTTCCCCGCGAAATACTCAAAAGCATCCACGCACATTGCGCCTTCATAATACATTACGCTTCCGAATAATTTTCCACATTCCAACGTTTCAATACAGGCAAATTCCTCCAGTCTTCTTTCAAGAATCTTTCCGGCTTTCAACAATAATTTACTTCTGTCTTTTGCAGACATTTTTCCCCAAGGGCCATTGTCAAATGCCTCTCTTGCAGCTTTTACTGCTTTTTCCACTTCTCCTTCACCTGCTCGGTAGGCTTTTGCAAATGGTTCATTATTTGCCGGATTGATAATATCGAAAGTTTCTCCACCTTCTGGAATTACAAATTCACCATTAATATAACATTTATAAGGCTCGTTTTTTACATATTCATATGGATTCATATACAAGCCAGATCCGCAGCCTTTGCTAGCATGCGCCAAACTCTTTGAAACGGAGCTTCCGCTTGTCCTCTACATAGGCGATACGATTTCAGACAGTATTTGCGCAAAAAATGCCGGTATTGATTTTGCTCTCGCTGGTTGGGGGTGTCCGGATCACGAAGCTGTTCCTTCGGATATTCTCCTTCATAATCCAAGTGAATTGTTGTCTCTTTAATACTTCCTCAATGTATCATGGCTGTCATCCGTTGTGTTTTCTATCCTTCTGATCACTACATAATAACCACTGTCTCCGGCTTTAACAAAGACACGGTCACCAACTTTATGTCCTTTTAAGGCTTTGCCAAGCGGGGACTCAATACTGATAAGCCCTTGTAGTGAATTACCGCGCACACTTGTCACAAGACGGTAACTCTCTATCTCGTCATCATCTTCAAAATACACATCAACTGTATTATTAATTCCTACTTCATCTTCTCTCGACTCATCCGACACAATCTGCGCATATTTCAACATTTTCTCTAAATAGCGAATGCGGCTCTCATTGCGATTCTTATCTTGCTTCGCTGCTTTATACTCAAAATTCTCACTCAAGTCACCTTGCGCTCTTGCTTCTTTTACTGCTTCAAGTTCTTTCTTACGAACAACAAGTTTGCGGTACTCAATCTCTTCTTTAATCTTCTCTACATCACTTCTGGTCAATTTTTCTCCCATGCTAAACTCCCTATGATTCCACTAAATTATTTCCAGTATTTATTCAGCCATTCCTGCACAGTCTCCTCAGATGCTGAAAACTTATCGTGAACTTTTGTCTGTGTTTCTTCCCGAGACATTCCAAGCTCCTGCAGCATTTCTATAATGGCCTTAACACCTTCTTCTCTGCCATCGCTAACTCCCTGACGCCATCCACTGTTCATCATATGTTGATAATCCCTTAGTGCTTTTTGCCTTTCTTCATATTCCATTCGTTTTTCTTCATCAGCGCTAAGCTCCACTAATCGGTCATATGCTTTCTGTGTATATTCATTTCCTTCTGCTGCCATTTCCAATTCCTCCTTATCTGTAGCATTAAAGAACCGTGCCCATTTTAAAAGTTCTGTCTCCGGATAATCATATTTTTCAAGTTTGGGAAGCTCTAATACATGAATCTCAAACTCATCAGAATATTGAAGCCGACGATTATCTTCCCATATATGGAATCTGGAGTAATATTCCTCATCATCAAATAACTTTAAATCCAGAATACCAACATGAATGCACTTCTTTAACTGCCCATAATCTTCTCCCTAGTGAATCTGGTCAACATACATTTTACTTAAATAAAACAAGGAACGCTCCGCCCAGTAATCATATGCAATTACCTGTATTTCAACGTCCACCTGCGACTCGTCCTGCAGCATAACCCGTACATCCAAAATGCCAAACTTATCGTCCTTATGCTGCTTTCTCAAATATGTCGGCAACAATTTTGTCCAAAGAATCATATCCGGCGCCACGCCTAGAATAGCTGAAAGAAACCCTCTTCTCACATACTCATCACTCAACAATTCTTTGAAACAAAAATCCACTTTAGGTTTCATAATAAAAAAATCTTTCGTACCCATACTATACTCCTTCCCGCGGGAAAGAAATATTAATATTAAATACAAAGAACAAGTATACTATTATTATAAATATAAGCTTAAAAATATACAAATGCTTTCCCACCATATGTTATTTTGATTTGTATTTCTTGGAATTCTATGGCTGAATCGCCTGTGACCTATATAAGACGGATCGAATTAGAATTCTTAGATAGGTTTATTATAATATAGAGATACCAAAAAGACAAGAAAAGAGAAGTTTAGTAACAACCTCTCCTTCCTCACATTATTAAAACAATAAATACGGATTATATAAAAGGAACTTTCCCGCCATAGCAAGCAATAAATACGCCATTGCCCGTCCTTTCACATATGTCTTTGGAAGACGTATTTCACCGGTAGAAACCACCAGTTCCAAATCATCAATCTCTACAGTCTCTGTTTTCAAATGCACACCGAAGATTTTAGTAAATATTTTCCAAACAAGATAGCCAACCAAGGTTCCGAGAATATTCGCAGTCAAATCATCAATATCCAAAGCACGGAAGTTAAAAAGCTGTGAAATCTCAATAAGCATAGAAAACATTGCTCCTACGAGCACCGTCTTTCCCACACTTCTACACTCTTTCCAGATAAAAGGAAGAAGAAAACCAAGCGGCATACACATAACAATATTTAACACATAGCCGATCCCCACCTCAGCAAAAGGATTCAAATTGATTCCTCCTGATAAGAGGGGCGTATCCGTCCGAAGTACATCCGCCAAAAGTCCGATTCCGGTAACTTCATATACCATCCACACATACACAAGAAATATACATGTCCAGATCAGAGAAACAGCCTGACAATGTTTCCCACTCTTTCTCCCCTGATACACCAATACAAGCTGATATAACAGGCACGGTAAAAATACACATATCAAACTATATACCGTAAATATATTAAACATTCCCTCCATAATTTCTTCTCCTCCTTCGAGATATCTGATGTTTCTATTATAGAAATGAAATCTTTATATTCTCGAAAGAAATTTATTAAGGAATTATGAATTTTATTCTTTTTCACACCATGGTTGCAAGAAAACCATCTGACTTATTCAGGAATCAGGCCATAATGTACCATCGCTTTATAAATCCCGTCATTCTCCACAGTATCTGTCACGTACTCTGTATAAGGTTCCAACACTTTATCATGTTTTCCCATAGCAACCGCATGGGCGGCATATTCAAACATAGACAAATCATTGCTGCTATCACCAAACACATATACCTCATCCTTGGAAATGCCGAGATGCTTCCTTATGTATTCAATGGCAGTCGCCTTACTATATCCCTTCTGAATACATTCATACATTCCGCCTCTGCGGTCAATAATTTCCATTCCATCTTCAATACAGGCAAAAAACTTCTCCGTCTCACAATGTTGATCTGTAAGAACCAAAATTTTATCATACTGAAAATTTTTCTTCTCTATTGTTTTCTCTGTTCCAAGTCCCATAGATGACATATACCGCTTTGTACTTTCTACCGGTTCAAACCGACTAATGCGCTCCGAAAAATAAATGTCTTCTGTTCCTTCTAAAAACCCTTCCATCCGATACTGTTCCATAGCTTCAATATAGCGAACACCCCGTTCATACGGAATATGACTTTCCATCAACACTTCCTGCTTATAGACTAAATATGTTCCGCACCCACACAAATAGCCATCAAAATCTAAATTTTTGATCATTGTAGGAATACTGCAGATCGTGCGCCCGGTATTGATAAAAATCTCATGTCCTTGTTCTTTTACTTTTTTCAACGCTTCCACCGCACTTTCCGGTATCTCTCCCGTAAGTCCGCTGATCAATGTATCATCAATATCGAAAAATAATGCTGCCATTATTTGTTATTCTCCTTATCTTGTAATTCCCAGATATGAATCCACTCCATTTGCAATTCCCTCTACAATTCGAAGCTGATATTCTTCTGTTGCCATTTTCTTATCTTCTTCCGGATTGGTCATATAACCCATTTCCACGATTGTTACCGGAACTTTAGCCCAGTTCACACCGCTCATAGTATCCGTCTCCCACACTCGTTCTTTCTTCGCTCCGGTAGCTGCCACTGCACCATCAAGCACACACGAAGATAAAGCTTTACTTTTCTCATACAGTTCTCCATTATATGGATTAGAAGCAGTCTGGCAAATGGTCATCATGCCATTAGCGCCGCTATTTTCCGCACCATTGGCATGGATACGGATAAATGCGTCTGCACCGGAAGAGTTCGCAACTTCCGCACGCTCTGCATTAGAGATATTCACATCAGAGGTTTCCCGAACCATGATTACCTCGTAGCCTCGATTTACAAGCTCTTCCTTAAGTTTCATAGATACTTCCAATGTCAGTTCGTGCTCCGGCTTACCTGTAGAAACACCGCTCGTTCCCGATGCGACCTTCGCCTTCACCTCAGACGCTCCCGGCCCTACCGGCTCTTTCTCACTATTTCCCTGCGCCTGATGTCCGGCATCAATGACAACAAGATAACCATTGGTTTTCGGTTCTTCAACCAATTCCTCCTCTTTCGTTTCTTCTGGTTTTTCTGTCTCAATCACAATATCTTCTGCCTTTTCTTTCGGCTCGACCTCCGGCTCTTCCTTTTTACCACATCCGGTTACTAATGCCGCAAATATGATTCCCAACAAAATTACTTTTTTCATTTCCTAATCCCTCTTTATTTTACGATTCCAGAAAGATCGATTTCTCCATCAAATACTACTTCTGCCGGTCCTGTCATAAATACATGACCGTTTTCTTCATTCCACTCTATCATCAGATCGCCTCCTAGAAGCTTTACTGTCACGCTTCGCTTTGTCAATCCATTTAAAATACTGGCCACTGCTACTGCACATGCCCCTGTACCGCAGGCAAGGGTTTCACTCGAGCCACGTTCCCACACGCGCATCTCTACCGTATGTTCATCCAGTACATGTGCAAACTCTGTATTGATCCTCTGTGGAAATCTCGGATGATTTTCAAACTTCGGACCGATTTTTTCAATCTCAAGCCCTTTCAGATCATCCATATATACAACGGTGTGTGGATTGCCCATAGACACACCCGTCATACGGTACTTTCTTCCATCCACAGCAATCTCTTCATCGATCACTTTTCCTACATCTTTATTGTCCATTGCGATTGGTATCTCTTCCGGCGCCAAATGCGGTTCTCCCATATCCACTTTGACAAGGCGAACTTTTCCATTTTCTACCATAAGATCCAGATATTTGATTCCTCCCAATGTTTCAACCGATATACGAGTCTTATCTGTCAATCCATAATCATACACATATTTTGCCACACAGCGAATTCCATTTCCACACATTTCTCCTCTGGAACCATCCGCATTATACATAACCATCTGAAAGTCCGCTGTCTCTGACGGGCAGATTAAGATTAACCCATCGGAACCGATTCCAAAATTCCGGTTACTGACAAATTTTGCTACGGAAGACGGATTTTCCACCGTCTCTTTAAAGCAATTTACATATACATAATCATTTCCCAGTCCCTGCATTTTCGTAAATTTCATAGCAAGTTCTCCATTCTTTCTGTTTCTATCATTTCTCAATCAATTTCACCCAAAATTATATGCCATCCTGTAGGGAAAGTCAAAGATATCTGCGATCTTTTTATTGAAAAACCGACCGCACTCTGTTACAATGTGTTTTAACGAACTACGAAAAATGAGGTGATTCTTATGGGACTTGCAATTCCAATCGAGACAAGCGCCAGACACATCCATCTATGTCAGGAAGATTTTGAAAAATTATTCGGCGAAGGAAAATCGCTGACTTATCAGGCTGACTTAAGCCAGCCCGGGCAATACGTTGCAAAAGAAAGACTCTGTGTAAAGGGTCCGAAAGGAAGCTTTGATACAGTTGCTATTCTGGGACCTTTTCGCCCAGAGACGCAGCTTGAGATTTCTATGACAGATGCTCGCAAACTTGGTATTCCCGCTGTGATCCGCCAATCCGGCGATACAAAAGACACTCCCGGCTGCACATTAATTGGCCCTGCCGGCTCCATTGACATTGACCACGGTGTCATTGTTGCAAAACGTCATATCCATATGACTCCTGTTCAAGCTGTACAGGCAGGCGTTCAAGATAATGACGAAGTCTTTGTCATTATGGACAGCTTTGAGCGTTCCCTCATTTTTGCCGATGTGATCGTCCGCGTAAATCCTAATTTTGCACTTGCCATGCATGTTGACACAGACGAGGCTAATGCCTTCGCCGGAAACAGCCACCCAACCGGTGTTATTTTAAAACTCTTTGGCGGACGAACTTACAATCTTCAAAAATGGGCAGATGAACTGCAAAGTGGAATTGACCGATTATAACCGATTCCCCAAAAACAAAAGAAGAGATAAAAGCGCATCCTGCGATTGCCGCCTTTATCTCTTCTTTTATATCTTCATCTTTTTACTTCTTCGACTTATTATAGCTTCGCGGTCAATGTCTTCGCACTGACACCTTGAAGCATGCCTAACTTCCCGGACAGAGTACTCGTTATATCCCCCGGTGCATCCAGCACAACGCTAATGATGGACACGCCTCTATCACGATATGGAATTCCCATCCTCCCTACAATATACTGTCTGAATTCATGGAGCAGTTCATTGACACGTCCCGCTGATTCTTCATCCTTCACAATAATACTGATTACCGATACTTTACTGTCCATTATCAACCCTTCTCTTCTTCTCGAAAACTTTTGCACGATTGAAAAATTTCTACATTGCATCGATGATCTGCTGTGCAAATGCCTCCAACTCTGCTTCTCTGTCGTTTTTCAGTACAGACTTAATTGACAACTGCTGTGTGAGAAGCTCCATTTCTTTCATCTCTTCTAACTTCTTCACAATCTGTTTACCTGCTGTCGGAGCCCATGTTCCGTTATCCATCAACGCAACCGTACGCTTCTGTACAGACAGCGCTTTCATATCATTTAACAGATTTTCCATTGGAGGATAAATTCCGCCGTTATAGGTTGCACAAGCAAGTACAATATGACTTGCACGGAAGATTTCCGCAATCAATTCCGATACATGTGTTGTAGAAACATCATATGCTGCAATATGACGGATTCCTTTGTCTGCCAGTTTTCCTGCCAGCGCATCTACTGCCTGCTCGGTATGTCCATATACAGAACCGTAAATAATTACAACCTCTTTATCTTCCGGCTCATATTTACTCCATTTATCATACTTTTCGATAATATAAGACAGATTCTCTCTCCAGATTGGACCATGCAGAGAGCAGATGAGTTGAATATCAAGTCCTGCTGCCTTCGTAAGAAGCGCCTGTGTCTGCATTCCGTATTTACCAACAATATTTGCATAGTAACGTCTTGCATCTGCAAGCCATTCTTTATCAAATTCTAATTCATCACTGAAAATATTTCCATTTAACGCACCAAACGTTCCGAATGCGTCTGCGGAAAACAGTACTTTCTCTGATTCCTCATAAGTAACCATAACCTCCGGCCAGTGTACCATCGGCGCCATAACAAAGCGGAAGGTATGTGTTCCTGTTGTCAAGGTATCTCCTTCTTTCACAAGCACAACACGGTCTTCCTGCGGAAGATCAAAAAACTGCCCGATCATCTGCACTGTCTTGGCATTGGCTACAATCTTCATATTCGGAAAGCGACGCATCATTTCCTGAATACCGGCTCCGTGATCTGGCTCCATATGCTGAACGATCAAATAGTCAATCTCTTTTCCGTCCAGAACATAATCTATATTTTCCATAAACTGCTGCAGTGCACATACATCTACTGTATCTAATAATGTAACTTTTTCATCCATGACAAGATAAGAATTATAGGAAACTCCTCTCGGAATTGGAAATAAATTCTCAAAAAGTGTCAAGCGGCGGTCATTACATCCTACCCATACAATATCGTCTGTTACTTTTCTTGTATTCTGCATATCAGAATCCTCCTAATCATATGCTAAATCTTTTTATCTTCTCTTCATTTACGCAATATTCGCAATTATTATAGCACACTTTCCTTCTTTCGTATGCATTTTTTTCAATTTCTTCAAGAACAGTTACACGCAGGCATTTTTCACCCCTCTGAGGAGATTATCGGTAATCGCCGCCATCTCTTCCACCGTCTGATCTGAGTCTTCATCCAGCCATTTTTTAATCATTCCAATACATCCGAACAAACAGAATGTATAAGCATACTGCAGTTCATCCACCATTTCCGGATGCTGGATCTTAAATAACCGCACACTATGTTCCGCAATCAGCTCCTCCAGCCGATAGACAAACGCCATATCGCCATGTTCCCCCATAAGCGCCTGACAGATCTCTCTGTTTTTCTCCAGCACACTGAAGATTTCTTTCACATAAGCCGCATTTTCACACTCCAGATCCACTTCCGGATGATCCGCGATCACCTGACGAAAATCTTTCATCAGTTCTTCTTCGATGGTACTCATCATATTATAAATATCCGTGTAATGGAGATAAAATGTAGAACGGTTGATATCTACTTCTTCTACCAGTTCCTTAACTGTAATCTCACGAATATTTTTCTTTTTCAGCAACTTAGCAAGCCCTGCCCGCAATTGATTTTCTGTTTTTCGTATTCTTCTGTCTTTCTTCTCTTTTACCATGACATACCCTCTCTTCTTATCATTTTTCACCAAATACTGTTTATAAAAAATTTATAATTTATTCTGTACATTTTCTTCCAAGCTGTCTAGTATCAGACAAACGCTCCCCGATTGTCGTTTGCCTCGCATTCACCCTTTTAGTATAATTACATCGAGACGATAAAGCAACTATGTGTCCATTAATAGATTTATCTTCTATAAAATAGCACAATTTAATCTCTGTTTCAATCATTTTTTTATACATAATTAAAAGGAGGTCGATTTTATGATTAAACAGGAGTGGGCATATCTTAGAAAAAATAAGATTTTACTGCTTGTTTTTCTGGCTATCATTGCCATTCCCACTATTTACACAACGTTATTTTTGGGTTCTATGTGGGATCCGTACGGAAAGGTTGACCATCTTCCGGTTGCCATTGTCAACGAAGATAAACCGGTCACTTACAATAATGAAACGTTAGAAATCGGAAATGAGATGGTTGATTCCTTGAAAGACAATGATTCTCTCGATTTTCATTTTGTTTCTTCAAAAGAAGCGAAAGATGGATTAAAAAATGGTACTTATTATATGGTTATCACCATTCCGGAAGATTTTTCAGCAAACGCTTCTACCGTACTTGATGAACATCCACAGAAAATGGAACTAGATTATGAAACCAATCCCGGCACAAACTATATTGCCTCAAAACTAAGTGAGACTGCTCTTAACAAAATCCGTACCAGTGTTGCAGATACAGTAACAAAGACTTATACCGAGACCGTATTTGATCAGATTGTCACAGTCGGAGAAGGTATGACAGAAGCTTCCGACGGTGCCGGACAGATTGCAGATGGTACTGTTCAGCTTGCAGATGGAAACAATACCATTACAACAAACTTAAATGTACTGGCAAATAGTTCTCTTACATTCAAAAATGGAGCTGACACCCTCCATGTAGGTCTGAAACAGTACACTGACGGTGTAGCTCAGCTTAATGATGGTTCTAAAGAGTTAAAAGACGGATTATCTACTTTAAATAGCGGAGCTTCTGCTCTTGCATCTGGTGTCAGTCAGCTCTCCAGCGGTTCTTCCAGCCTTGCAGCAGGACTTAATCAGTATACGAGTGGAGTCAGCACCGCACAGGCAGGCGCTGATACCTTAGATAAAAGCAGTATTTCTTTGACAGCAGGGGTTACGGCGCTTAAAACAGGAGTCGATACCCTGGTTTCAAAAAACAATGCGCTAAATCAAGGCGTTGCAGCTATTTCAAATGGGCTTGGCAATATCATCTCTGAGATTGATCAGATGTCTGCCTCCACACCGGAAACAACCACCGAAGTTTCTACTCAGCCTATAGACACCTCTTCAGCTTCCGCCAACGTCTCCGCCGCGTCGGACGCTTTAGGCACCGCGTCCTCCAACAATCAGGCATTAATAAGCGCCATTGAGAATAGCTCTCTCTCTGAAGAGGAAAAATCTTCTCTTAAGGCTCTGGCAAATAACACGCAGACTTCCATTGATACTGCTTCTTCCAACGTCTCTGCCACGAAAGATAGTATTTCAGAATTACCAACAAGCACATCCTCTTCCACAACAACGACACAGTCAGAATCTGCTTCAAGTGATGCTCTGTCAACATTAAAAGGACAACTTACCTTTATGAAAAACCAGATTGATGACAAACAAACGGGATTAGCTTCCGGTATTAAAAACTATACTGATGGAGTCAAAAAAATCCAGACCGGACTAGGCGGTGACGGAACTCTCGCAAATCCTGGTCTTGTAAATGGGATTGCAGCCTACACAAACGGAGTCTCCACATTAAATACCGGACTTACAACGCTGAACAATAATTCTTCTTCCTTAACCTCAGGTGTCGGTCAGTTGAATAGCGGTCTTACCAGTCTGAACAAGCAGACTCCGGTCCTGACTTCCGGTGTCAGTCAGTTATCCAATGGTTCTGCACAGTTATATGCAGGAACCGGAAAACTCACCGCTAACAGCGCAGCTCTTATAAGCGGAAGCAGTCAACTCTCTGATGGTGCCGGAAAGATCAGTGACGGAGCCGCAGCACTCGCAGATGGTTCCTCCACACTTGGGGACGGAATCTCTCAAGTAAAGGATGGAGCTGATACGCTTGCCTCCAGTCTTGCAGATGGCGCTGACGAAGTAACTTCTATCCACGCAGATGAAGAAACAACTGATATGTTCTCTTCACCGGTGGAAGACAATGGTTCCCGGCTGACTAATGTAAAAAATAATGGACATGGAATGGCTCCTTATATGATGTCTGTTGCACTCTGGGTAGCCGGAATTGCATTCTCCATCATGTATCCGTTAACCAAATATCACAATCAGTTAAAATCCGGTTTTTCATGGTGGGCAAGCAAAGCTTCTGTATTGGTAATTCTATCCATTGCAGATGCACTTCTGATGATTGGATGTCTTCACTTCTTTAATGGATTTGCTCCGAAAGAAATGGGGAAAACCATGCTGGTTGCAAGCTTTGCCTCTCTTGCATTTATGTCCATCATGTACTTCTTCAATGCCGCCCTCGGTAAAGTAGGAAGTTTTCTGATGCTTATTTATATGGTTGTTCAGCTCGCCGGTTCTGCAGGTACTTACCCGGTAGAATTATCCGGCAGCTTTGTTCCGGACATTCACTCATTTTTACCGTTCACCTATACGGTAGACGCATTCCGAAGCACAATAGCCGGAGGAACAAGCATCATGCCTTGCATGATTATGCTGATACTGATCACTGTTGTCTTCTCCGTTTTAACGGTGTTATTATTCGAGAGACGGGCACATAAAATCAAAGCCGGGAAGCCAACACTGACAGATCTTTTGGAAAAATTAGGGCTTGCTTAACCATCTTTAGGTAAGCGTAAGGATACAAGAGTCACCTAAACCAGTCGCATATATTCAAAGAGCCTGCCGATTCATGAACATCTCTTCGTGAATCGGCAGGCTTTTCATTTCCTACCATCTATTAATTATTCAAAATCTAATTCAATCGGGCAATGGTCTGAGCCCATTACATCAGTCAAAATCTTCGCATCCTTCAACCGCTCCTTCAGGCAATCAGATACACAGAAATAATCAATTCTCCATCCGGCATTCTTAGCCCTTGCGCTGAATCGATAAGACCACCATGAGTAGATTCCTTCTTGGTCGGGATAAAAATATCGAAACGTGTCAACAAATCCGGCTTCCAGAAGATTAGAAAATTTTCCTCTCTCTTCATCCGTAAATCCCGCATTTTTGCGGTTAGTTTTCGGATTTTTCAGATCGATCTCTTTATGTGCCACATTAAGATCCCCGCAGAAAATTACCGGTTTATTTTCTTCTAATCGCTTAAGATAAGCAAGAAAATCATCCTCCCATTTCATCCGGTAAGGAAGTCTTGCCAGCTCATTTTGCGAGTTTGGCGTATATACCGTAACAAAATAGTATTCCTCAAACTCCAAAGTAATCACACGGCCTTCCTGATCGTGTTCCTCGATTCCGAGACCATACGCCACAGATAACGGTTCTTTCTTTGTAAATACAGCAGTTCCCGAATACCCTTTTTTCTTGGCATAATTCCAATATTGATAATATCCCGGTGTATCAAGCTCCAACTGTCCTTCCTGCATTTTAGACTCCTGAATACACAAGATGTCCGCATCAATATCTTGGAAGAAATCCATAAACCCTTTCTGTACACAGGCACGGATTCCATTTACGTTCCAGGAAATAAATTTCATATTCTTCTCCTATCATTTATCCTTCTATTCTTTTCCGTCTGGCAATCACTTGTGACCGCCGCACTTTTACATCGCATACTATTTTTAATAGTACACTTTTCGCAGGAACAACCCTCTTGCCGGAGCAAGAAACCCTGCAAGGCTTCTATCCTCTGCGGCAATCACCACCGGAAGCTTAGAAGCATCTCGTTTTCCGGTTCCGATCTCCAGAAGTGTTCCTGTTAAAATTCGTACCATATGATATAAAAAGCCGGTTCCATAGTAAGTGATACGCACTTTATCACCTGTACTGACAATTTTAATATTTGTTATCTTGCGAATCGGATCTTTACATTCTTTGTCGTCTGTAAAGCTGGTAAAATTCTTCGGTCCCAGCAAATAAGGCACTGCTGCCCGCATTGCTTCGATATTTAATTTCTCCGGATAGTGATAACAATATCTTCTGGAAAATACATCCGGTTTCTCCCTGCAGTCAATATAGTATTCGTACTTCTTACCCTTGGCACTCTTGCGCGCGTGAAAACCATTTTTCACAAGTTCTACTTTCACTATGCGGATATCTTCCGGAAGATATCGATTAAGCGCATCTTTTAATTCCTGCACATCATAAAGTTTCGATAACTTCACACTTGCCACCTGTCCACGAGCATGGACACCCGCATCTGTCCTTCCGGACCCATCTACCTGAACACGGTAACCAACTAATTTACCTATACTCCACTCCAATATAAACTGGATGGTATTGTCAGTTGTTGCCTGCCGCTGCCACCCTTGGTATCTGCTGCCGTCATAAGAAATCGTCAGCTTATATGTTCTCATTTAACATCACCCTGCTATTTTAGTATTTTTTTCAATTCATCCATAAAAGTATTTACATCTTTAAATTCTCTATACACGGATGCAAATCGAACGTATGCAACTTCATCCAGATCTTTTAATGCATCCATAACGATTTCGCCAATCACATGGCTTGGGACTTCTTTTTCTTCTAAGCTGAAGATTTTTGTCTCCACAGATTCGACGGTCTTCTGGATATCTGCCGCTGAAACCGGACGCTTATAACAGGCTCTTAAAATACCATTTTCAATTTTTCCCCGGTCGTACTGCTCTCTGTTATTATCTTTCTTAATAATAATAAGCGGAATTGTCTCCACCTTCTCATATGTAGTAAATCTCTTGCCACAAGCATCACAAGAACGGCGGCGTCTGATAGAATTGCCATCCTCTGCCGGGCGTGAGTCAATGACACGTGTATCTTCATTATTACAATATGGACATTTCATCTTCATCTAAGTCCTTTCTTTCGTTCTACTTCATAGTATATCTGGTGCAGATAAAGAAGTCAAACTACAAAATAAACATTTTATGTTTCTTCATGCATCTCTACTAAAATAATATCCGGACCGATTCTTTTGATACATTTAAAAGGAATAATATACTCAGCCCCATCTCCGAATAGACCGCAAAATTTTCCACCTTTCGGAATAATAATCGCCTCAATACTCCCCCGACATTCATCGATGACCAAATCCACCACATAACCCAATTTACAACAATCACAGGCATTAATAACTTCCTTATCCTGTAATTCACGAAATCGCATAGCAATACCTCCCAGCGATCACATTCTCTTTTCTTATAATATAATATGTAAAAATCATTAATTCGGGACGGGGAAGCCCCCGTCCCGAATTAATAAATATCAATCACCGATACCGGACAGCTATCTCTTGCCTCTTTCGCTGCCTTCTCATATTCTGGTTCGACTTTTTCATATGCTTCTGCCTCCCCATCATCATTAAACCGGAAAACCTCCGGGCAGGCAGCCACACAGGCGCCGCAGGATATACATCCTTCATTTACTTTTGCTTCCATATAATACCTCCTTTATTTTTAAAATAGTATTTCCTCTTTCTTATTTTCTTAAACAAAAAAGCTTTCTGCGTAATTACAGAAATGCTTTCCACATGTTTTTTCCTATAATAAATATAAAAAATCGGGGTAACAGGATTCGAACCTGCGACCTCACGGCCCCCAGCCGTGCGCTCTAACCAAACTGAGCCATACCCCGATAGTCCTATTTTATCGAATCGTTTTGAAGAATGCAAGCCCTATTTTTGTAAGGAGAATTATATTCTGTCCCTCACGCCAAACTTCCTTTCGTTAGAAAGATATGCTAAAATAGAACTATCTTCATTGTAAATGCCATACGTTTTGTATGGGAAAGGAGTACAAGCTATGAAAATAATTGTAATTGGACCAAGAGGTAAAATGGGGAAACTAATCACACAAGTTGCTGCTTCCAGAGACGACATGGAATTGATTGCCGGAGTGGCACCGAAAGGCCGGGATTATATCGGCACAGATCTTGGAACGGTTGCCATGGTCGGACGTGAATTGGGTGTCCCAGTTGTTGATGATCTCGAAAAAGTAATTGATGCATGTGATGTGATCATTGATTTTTCTACAAAAGAAATGGGAATGGAAGTCTTGGATCTTGCTCTCGCTCACAAGAAGGGGCTGGTATGCGGCACTACCGGTTTCTCGCCGGAAGAAATGGCACGTTTTGAAGACGCTTCAAAAGAGATTCCAATGCTTTACGCCGCCAACACATCTAAGCTCGTCAATATTATGAACAAGCTTCTTGAACTTGTTGTGTGTACAGCCGGCAACGATCTTGACATCGAAATTCTGGAAATGCATGACCAGTGGAAAAAGGACGCTCCAAGCGGAACTTCTAAGGAAATGGGTGAGATCATGGCAGAAGCACTTGGCAAAGAATTAAAAGATATTGCTGTGTATGGTCGCGAAGGAGTTTCTCCACGAGTACCGGGAACCATTGGTTACCACTCTCTGCGCGCAGGTAATATTCCAAGCAGCCACACCGTATATTTCGGAGGTATGGGAGAACGTCTGGAAATTACCCATCATTCCTACAACTGGGAATGTTTTGCAAGAGGAGCCTGTGACTGCGCTGCATTTCTGGCTGATAAAAGCGCAGGCTATTACACCATTAAGGATGTATTAAACCTTTAGTCTTTCCGAAGATAATTTTCAAAAATATTCTTGCATTTCCAAATCACAAACAGTATAATTGTATTAATTAAATAATACAGTTTGCTGAAGGAGGAAAAATTATGATACTTGTAAATACAGACTATATTGAGGGAAGAAAATTTGAAATGATCGGATTGGTGAAGGGAAGTATGATTCAATCTGTCCATGTAGGGAAGGATATCGTCAATAGCTTCAAAACACTGGTGGGCGGTGAACTCACTTCTTATACTGAAATGATGAATGAGGCGCGCGCAATTGCTACAAGACGCATGTCAGAAGAAGCTGCAATGATGGGCGCAGATGCAATAGTCAATATTCGCTATACATCCAGCCAAGTTGTACAAAGTGCAGCTGAAATCATGGCTTATGGTACCGCAGTGAAATTTATTGATTAATGATAGATATAACGGAGATGATAATATGCAGTATGAGAAGCTGTCCAAACGCGCATTAAAATGTATGTATACCGCAACTGTTTTTGCAGGACTTATAATACTCATCATCCTTGGTATTATCAACTACTTCCGACTGTTTTCCACAGACACGGAAACCGGGAGGATAGTCTCTGTGATCATAGTTGCGCTAACACTTTTTGATATGCTTGTAAGCCCTTATTTTCGCTACTGCAGATACCAATACTGTATCAATGACGAATGTATTGATATAAAAGAAGGATATTTATTTGTAAAGCGGCATATTGTTCCCATTGAACGATTACACAAGTTGCAGACCGCCAAGGGTCCTATTGACCAGATTTTTAAAGTTGCGAAGGTGGTCGTCACCACTGCTGGAGGCGATGTGACCATTCGTTTTCTGGACGAAGAGAAGGCAGGGCATATTGCAGAATCTTTAAAGGAGCGCATTAATGAAATTGTAATTGAAGAAAGAGAAGAGACAGAGCATGAAAGAGATGGTGAATAACATTCGCTTCCGCAATCACATTTCTATTGTCATAGAGCGTCTGGGAAGAGCTATTCTGATTCTGGGTGCTGTTTTTGTCGGAAATTTATTACAGGAGCTGGACACTATTGTTGAAAATCTGGGGAATTTAAAAGAAAACCTGATGATTGTTCTCCTTGCATCCGGCGGTATTCTCGCCATATTGGCCCTACTGCTCATCTGGCAGGTTATTGTATGGTCAAAAACTTATATCTCCATTCAGGATCAGACCATTGTCATTGAACAAAATACGCTGAACCGCAAGAAGAACACTATCGGAATCAAGAACATTTCCAATGTAAATACAGAGCAGAATCTTTTCGAAATGCTACTTGGAACCTACAAGGTGAAACTGGACACAAACAGTCTGTCTACCGCCGATAAAACCGATGTGAAAATCGTACTGAAAAAGGCGCAGGCAGAATGGTTTAAAAATGCAGTTATGTCCCTCATGGAAGAAACTCCCGGGAAGATTCCGTCCGAAAATGCGGCTGACAGAAACACCGCTGCCAAACCGAACAGCAGTACTCGTATCCTTCGTACAGATTTAGGAGATATTCTTAAACACGGGTTATTCTCTGTCAGTATTTTTTCTGTTCTCCTGGCAATAGCCTCTTTCACAGGAAGCGGATTTATCATTTCCCGGGAATTAAGCAATGGCATAGCTGCCGGGAAAAGTCTCTTCGGCATTTTCTCAAGCGTAGTAATATTTATTTCCCTGGGTGCGTCCGCGGTCTGGGATACTCTGCGGGACTTTATTAAATATTTTGATTTCCAGGTGGAGCGCATAGAGAACAAAATCCACATTCACTATGGATTATTCAAAAAAGTAAATTATACCATCCCCATAGACAAGATTAATGCCGTAAAGCTGAATCAGACACTGATTGCAAGAATCTTCGGCCACTATATGGTGGAGCTTGTAAACGTAGGTATGGGCGACGACGGAGGCGAGCGAAAATCTTTTTTTCTCTTATACCATAACCGCTCGTTTATTGAGGATAAACTGCACGCTCTGCTGCCAGAATTTGCAGACTGCATGGATATTCAAGAAACAAAACAGCCCAAAAAAGTATGGCTTGTGTGGAGTCTTCCCTTCCTTATTTACACCGCATTTGCAACTATGATTCCGCTTATTTTAAGTAATTTCTACCCGGAATGCTCCCTCTGGTTTTGGATGGGCAGCGCTGGCATTAGCTTTCTTTGTCTGTTTTCCGCCTTTTGCTGGTATTTTACCGCAGGCGTAGGGATGGGCGATTATTTTCTGATGCTGGCAAGAGGCTACGGAGCCAAAAGCCGCATTTACATTCGTTATGACAAAATACAGTATTTAAAATTAAAACAAAATTTCCTTGCCAGAGCCTGTCATATCCAAAGCGGCGAGGCTTATGTACTTGCAGCCTCCACAAACCGCGTCCAGCCAATTCCGTATTTCCCGGAAGATTTGGCAGAAAAACTTAAAAATCATACCCTTGCGCCAAACAGGCATCACAAGGTATACTAAAGGAAAAGACAAGGGGAGGAATGATACTATATGAAAGATATTGGTGTTGTAAATGGCAGATTTCAGGTGTTAAACCTGAAGCACATGGAATATATTCTGGCTGCCAAAATGCGCTGTCAGAAATTATTTATCGGGCTTACCAATCCCGACACTTTGCATACGAGAGACTCTGTAAACGATGAAAACCGCTCTGCAAAATCTGCGAATCCGCTCACCTACTATGAGCGTTATGAAATGATTCGAGGGGCTATGAGGGAATTTAAAGTGCCGGATTCTGAGTACGACATTCTGCCGTTCCCTATCAACTGCCCAGAATACATTTTACAGTACGTTCCAAAGGACGCTACCTTCTATCTGGGCATCTGTGATGAGTGGGACGAAGAAAAATACAAGATTCTTAGAAGCCTCGGATTGGATATCGAAATCCTTTGGCGGAAATCTCCGGCGGAGAAAGGAATTACTTCTTCCTGGGTTCGAAGCTGTATTGCCACAGATCAGGAATGGGCGCATCTGGTTCCTAAAAGCGTCTATACTTATTTGACAGAACACCATCTGGACGAACGTGTAAAGAGGCTGGAGAAAATGCGAATGGACGAAAAGGACGCCTCTTTAGTAAAATCTTTAGTTTCAGAAGAAAGGACAGATTCATAATGGATGCCAGAGATTATCGGGAACTGAGAAGATTACTTCCTTTCTGGGAAAATCTCACTGACCCTCAGGAAGAAGCAATCGAAGCTAACGCTTCAATCGCTGCTTATTCAAAAAATCAAATTGTACACAGCGCAGACTCTGAATGCGCCGGGATGCTGCTTGTCACTTCCGGCTGTTTAAGAGCCTACCTGCTTTCAGACGAAGGAAGAGAAATCACGCTGTATCGTATACAAAAAGGAGAGTTTTGTATTCTGTCTGCATCCTGTGTCTTAAGTTCCATTTCCTTTGAAGTGTATATGGACGCCGTGGAAGATACAAAGGTTATTCAAATACCATCCTCCTGCATCAACGCTGTCATCAGTAAAAACATTTATGTAGAATGTCTTATTTATAAACTGGCGGCAGAACGTTTTTCTGATGTTATGTGGGCGCTGCAGCAGATACTTTTTATGAGTTTCGACAAACGGCTGGCAATCTTCCTTCTGGACGAATCCGCTGCCTCCCACTCTGATATAATTTCCATGACTCATGAACAGATCGCCAAATTAATGGGAAGCGCACGGGAAGTGGTTACCCGAATGTTAAAATATTTTTCATCAGAAGGATATGTAAAACTCTCCCGCGGAACTGTCACACTTACAGATAAGGCAGGGCTTAAAAAATTATTGCAAACCACTTCATAAATATATCATATCAATAACGGGAGCACCTTTTTCGGCGCTCCCGTTATGCTTGTTCCATATACTTTTATAATCTATCAGGTTTATAATTTTATTTCTTTTATCTCTATTTTATTACTCCCTATACGTTTAACATATCAAGAAGTTCTGCTTTTGACTTCGCGCCCACTTCTCTCTTTACCGCCTGCCCATCTTTGAAAACCATAAGTGTCGGGATAGACATCACTCTAAACTGTCTTGCGAGTTCCGGCTGTTCATCTACATTTACCTTACAGATCTTAGCATCTGTAACCTCTCCAGCCACTTCCTCGACAACCGGTCCTACCATCTGGCAAGGTCCACACCAGCTCGCCCAGAAATCTACCAACACCGGCTCCTTTGCCTGTAAAACTTCCTGTTCAAAATTTTCCTTTGTTAAATGTAATACTGACATATCTATTTCCTCTCTTTCTTTTATCTTTTCATGATCTGTTTTTGTTTTGTTAAGTTTATTATACCCTATTTTCGAAATAATTCTGTGATTGAATCACATTTTTGAAAAAACGCCCTGACCCGTTACCGAATCAGAACGTTTTTAAAGTGGACCTGGCGGGAGTTGAACCCGCGTCCGAAAGCCCATCCATCAGAGCATCTCCCATCACAGTCATTATACTGACATTCCCTCCATCAGACGCCTAATGACAGGCTTCTGACTTTAGTAGCTTCATAAATTCTTCCATCTCCTCAAAGCTTTGGAAACGAAGTGCTCCGCCTCGTTGAAGCCGGTTACTTAAGCAGCGGATGACCTAAGGCCGACTGCTGCCATATTAGGCAGCGTACGCTAATTCTCTATTGTCTGCGTTTATATTTAATTGGAACTTTTAACGTAGTGTCCCGCTACGGATGGCTTCTCCAACTTCCAAACCCCCGTCGAAACCAGTACAAGCCCTGGTTTGCAGACTATTCATAAATGGTCTTCTTACATCTCCTTATTATAAAAAGTACATTTCTTTTTGTCAAGGCATAGCTTTCTCCTTTAAAATATATCCTTTAAAAAATAGTTTCTTCACTTAAAACACATCCTTATCTCATTGCAACCTCTGGACGCTTAATAAACAATTCGCTATAATAAATTCATTAAATATTCCGTTACAACGCAAGGAGCTTTAAATGAACCGTACTATTAACTATAGAATTTTAAAAGAAAGCAATGGATTTCGCATTGAGCAATTTTTAAAACATAAAGGCTATTCTTCACAAAATCTTACCCAGATTAAGCAAATGCCAAGAAGTGTTCTCGTCAATGGGAAACACTGTTATATGCGCGATATTTTGCAAAGCGGCGACCTTCTTACAATTTGCATTCAAGAAAATAATTGCTCGGAAAAGATTCCTCCTACCCCGCTCCCTCTTGATATTGTATATGAAGATGAAGATATTATTGTTATTAATAAATCCGCCGGAATGCCAATCCATCCTTCCATGAATAATTACACGAATTCTATGGCGAATGCTCTTGCTTGGTATTACCAGCAGCAAAACAAACCTTTCATTTTCCGGTGCAGTAATCGTCTTGACCGAGATACGTCCGGTCTCACCGTTGTTGCGAAACATCTTGTCAGCGGAAATATTTTATCCTGCATGGTTCGGGACCACAAGATTGAGCGCGAATATCTGGCTCTTGTGCGCGGTCATGTAACTCCTGACAAGGGAACAATCAATGCCCCTCTGGCAAGAAAAGGCGGAACGATCATAGAACGAATCGTAGATTTTGAGCATGGAGAAACTGCAATCACCCACTACCGGACTTTATCCGAAAAAAATGGGCACAGCCTTATTTCCTTACATTTAGAAACTGGCCGTACCCATCAAATACGAGTTCACCTGAAGCACCTTGGCTATCCTCTGATTGGTGACTATCTGTACAATCCGGATATGGAATACATCACAAGACAAGCGCTACACTCTCACAAACTCACCTTTGAACATCCAATCACCGGTGAGCCCATGTGCTTTACCGCACCACTTCCGGAGGATATGCTCCGCGTCCTTACCATGCATTAACCTTGTAATTTTTGATGCTCTTCGTCATTTTTCTTCACAAGCTTTACTACCGTTCCGGATAACAGGAACAATCCAATCAAGTTCGGGATTACCATCATACCGTTAAATGTCTCTGCCACGCTCCAGAGAAGTCCAAGATTAATTGTGGCTCCAACGATTGCTACGAGAGAATAAACGATCATAAAGCCTTTGTTTACCTTAGATCCCACAAGGAATTCAATACATCTTGTTCCGTATAAGCCCCATCCGAGAATCGTCGAAAATGCGAAGCAGCACATTGCAATTGCTGTAACAACAGATACCCAACCGCCATATGTATTAGTGAAGCCTTTAATGGTAAGCTCTGCTCCCGCTGCAACTCCATATTGAATGCTGTCTCCTGCTCCGATTAAAACGATAAGCGCTGTTAAAGTACAAATTACTACTGTATCTACAAACACTTCAAACACTCCGAAATACCCCTGTTCTACCGGATCGTCAACATGAGCCGCTGCATGAGCGATAGAACCTGTACCAAGTCCGGCTTCATTGGAGAAAATTCCTCTGGAGAAACCACGTTTCATAGCCATAAACATGCTTCCAACGATACCACCAGTAATTCCTCTCGGTGAAAATGCTCCTGCGAAAATTGCTTTAAACACACCCGGAACCTCTCCGATATTCAAAATTATAACTCCAAGTCCCAGTACGATATATAACAATGCCATAAATGGAACTAATTTTTCCGTAACACTTCCGATTCTTTTTACTCCGCCTACTAAAACAATTGCCACTAAAATTGCAATTACAATACCGATTCCTAATTTAAGTCCCATAGATGCCTGATCGATCAAGCCCATGTTAACAAGTGCTGAATCAATAGAAGCAACTATTGTATTCACCTGTGTTGCATTTCCGGTTCCAAATACAGTTAAAATTCCAAGAATTGCATACAAGGTTGCAAGAAAATGCCACTTTTTAGAAAGACCGTTTTTAATATAATACATCGGTCCGCCTACCCAGTCACCGTGTTTATTCTTCTCACGGAAATGAACTGCAAGTGTAACTTCTGAAAATTTTGTACACATTCCAAGTAATGCGCTGCACCACATCCAGAATACTGCCCCCGGTCCTCCCAGTGCGATTGCGCCTGCTACACCGGCAATATTTCCCGTTCCTACAGTTCCTGCAAGTGCAGTACATACTGCCTGAAATGGAGTTACTGCACCATCTGCTGCCTTTTCCTTATTGAAAACACTTCCAAGAATCTTCTTCATCGCATATCCGAATCTGCGAATCTGAATGAAACCAGTCTTAAAGCTGAGCCACAGACCGACTCCGATAATGCAGACCATAGCAGGAACCCCCCACACAAAACCATTCACTGCATCATTTACCCGTACAACTACATCCATATGTTTTCCTCCTTCGACATACTTTTTTACGTCTTTACACTACAACTACCATAACACACTCTTCTTTTCGCAACAAGAAAAGTTATGTTTTTCACAATAAAGTTATTATTTTCACACTTTTTTTGTGCATTTTAAACAATTTTGTCCATTATCTTAATTAGAACGAATAAATTAGAAGTACTAATAAACGAGCGTCACTCCACAACTGAATTTAACCAGTTATTTTGCAACACTCCTGTAAAATAATTTTATCCCGATATTTTTTAAATAATTCCTGCAAATACAGACGCTCCTACTACCGTCAATAATCCTGCCACTGCAATTGCCAGACTGCTCATTGCCCCTTCAACATCACCCATCTCCATTGCTTTCGCTGTCCCGATAGCATGAGATGCTGTCCCTAGTGCAAGTCCTTTGGCTATTGGATGATGAATTTTAAATATTTTACATACAAACTCTGCAACTACATTTCCTAAAATTCCGGTAATTACGATAGACGCAACCGTAATGGTTACAATCCCGCCCAGTTCTTCCGATACTCCCATACCGATTGCAGTAGTAATTGATTTCGGAAGAAGCGTTACATACTGTTCATGGTTCAATCCAAAAAGTATAGAAAAGCCAAGTATACTGATCAGGCTTGCCAACACACCCGATAGAATTCCTGCAATCACCGCCCTAAAATTCTTTTTCAAAAGTGTAAGCTGTTCATACAACGGTACTGCAAGACATACTGTAGCCGGAGTAAGCAAATAACTGATATATCTGGCGCCTTCATTATAGTGATCGTAATCAATATCAAAAAGCACTAAAAAAGCCATCACACTGATCATTGCCAGAAGAAGCGGATTCAAAATTGCCAATTTAAATTTTCTCTTTACTAACAAGCCTGCTTCGTACGCTGCCAGACTGATCACCGCCCCAAAAAAGACAGAATTAATGAAAAACTTTTCCATCCTTTTTTTCCTCCTTTCCGATAATTCTCTGAGCCACTCGCCCAGTTACCGCCATTACAATAATCGTAGTAGCTACAGAAATAAAAACTACCGGAATCCATACAGGGCGAAGTGACGGCCATGATTCTAAAAGTCCCACGCCTGCCGGAATAAACATAACCGGCATGATTTCTATTAAAAAAGCAGACACTTCCTTTATTTGCTGAAGCTTTATAATACCTATCATAAGCAAGATAAGCATTAATACCAATCCATATACACTTGCCGGAATCGGCAATGGAATCAGCATACGCAGCAATTCACCTAATAAAGAAACAAATAAAATAATCCCGAACTGTTTCAAGTATTTCATCCCTTAACCTCATTTCCTCCATCTAATCTTAAGCATTTAAAATCTATCGCGTAGTATATTCAGGATTACTTAAATATATATCTTCAATCTTTTCCAACTCATCTTTGGAAAAGGATGTGTTTTGGATTGCCCTGATATTATCCAGAATCTGAGACGGTTTTGACGCTCCAATCAACACACTGGTCACAACGCCATCTTTCAATACCCATGCAAGAGCCATTTCAGCTAACGTTTGTCCCCGCTCTTTTGCCAATACATTTAGCTGTTCAATTTGCATTATTCGCTCCTTTGTCAAAGCATTCTCTTTTAAAAAGCGACCGTCTCTCTTAACTCGGCTGTCACACGGAATTCCATTTAAATATCGGTCTGTCAACATCCCTTGCGCCAACGGGCTAAATGCAATGATCCCTTTTCCCAATTTTTCAGCCATATCTTTCAGTCCATTATTTTCAATAGTTCTGTCAAAAATAGAATATCGGTTCTGATTAATGATAAAAGGACATTTTAAATCTTTCAAAATTGCCGCTGCTTTTTCCAAATGTTCCCCATCATAGTTCGACAAGCCGACATACAACGCCTTACCGCTACGAACCGCCTGCGTCAAAGCCCCCATTGTCTCTTCTAACGGAGTCTCCGGGTCCATGCGGTGATGATAATAAATATCTACATAATCAAGCCCCAGTCTCTTTAAACTCTGATCAAGACTTGCAAGAAGATATTTTCTGCTGCCCCAATTTCCATAAGGGCCTTCCCACATATCATAACCTGCTTTTGTACTTATAAGTAGTTCATCACGATAACTTCCCAATTCTTCTTTTAAAATTTTCCCAAAATTACTCTCCGCACTTCCATATTTCGGACCATAATTATTTGCCAGATCAAAATGTGTAATCCCATTATCAAATGCAGTAAAACACAACTCTTTCATATTATCATAGTTCGCATTGTCTCCAAAGTTATGCCAAAGTCCAAAGGAAACTGCCGGCAATTTCAAACCGCTCTTTCCACAAAAATGATACTCCATTGTCTCATAGCGTTTTCTTGATGCTTGATACATAATCCATACCTCCATTTGTAAGTCCTAGGAAGATTATTATACTAAGAAAAGGCAAGGTTGTTCAAGCAATTTCGCAATAATTGTTACAAAGCAAATAGGGAAGATGTATCGTCATTGTCACAGATTTCTATCTTTTTAATCTGTTCTGCTGTATTCAAAACATTCAATTGATATTCAGCAATTTCCTGCAAACTTTTAAATCTTTCTTCTTTCCCTTTTCCTTCTTTAATCATCTGTGCGTTATGCGATTCCAGATTTGAAAGTACTGTTAATTCATTAATTGTAGCAAAATCTCTTACATTACTCTTTTTTGCCAATTCCGGATTAACCTCTCTCCATGCCTTCGCTGTAAATCCAAACAAAGCCACATTTAATATATCGGCTTCTTCTGCATATGCCAGCCATTGCAAATTTTCCTTATAATTCTTCTGCGGAAGTAAGTAGTTTTTTACTGCATCTGTCTGAATCAAATAATTATTTTTACTAAGAAAACGTTTCACATTCCATTCTATTCGCCTTGAGTTATTTTCTTCTTCCTTCAGACGTTGGAATTCTTTTATCAAATATAATTTAAAAACCGGACTAATTGCAGACGCAAATTCAAAAGCAATATCTTTATGAGCGTAGGTTCCTCCGTATTTTCCACGCTTTACATATAATCCTATGGCATTTGTTTGATTAATCCATTCAGAAACACTTGGTGTAAATGTTAATAAACCAGCTTGCTTTTTAAAGTGTTCAGATTCGAACACTTTAAATTCTGGATTATATATTTGCTCCCATACTGATAGATACTCTAATGTGCCACGATTTCTCAACCAATTCCTCACCACATCAGCCGCTCTGACAGAATCTGATTTCGCCTTAGCAAATAGTAATTTTTACATTTTTGACATCTATGATTCTGTTCTTCATGCGTTATCTCCTCTTTTCATACGCAAATCAAAATAACCTCCAAAACAACACCTGCAACCAAACTAATCAAGATTCCACCCAGAATAGTACAAAATACAATTCCCCTTATTGGATGCCTTCTCTCCCATTCTTTCAGTTTATTGTAAATTTTTTGTTCCCATTTACTTTCTTTATCCCAAAATAGATTTATGGATTCTCCTGTGCAGTTTTTGTTTCTATTATCATATCATTATATATGTAATTCATAGTATAACTCTTTCTTACAGTCCTCGTTTTATCTGTAGTACTTCTGCATATTTCAATAAACGATCATACAAATATTTATTTCCTTTTATATTGTTTATTATCTCTACTTCAATTTCTGTTCCTCCCTTTAAGCGATGCAAGTCACAAACTGAACGTTCAATATCATAAATATTATATTTTCCAAATTCTGTTTCTTTTTTTGTTATTCCAACATTAAAATTTCTCTTTGAAAAATAATGTCTTTGTACTTTAAAATTCATTTTCATCATACTACGATCTGTTCTTTCTGTAGCTATAGATAAGTAATCTGGTTCAGCAGACAATACTCCCTGATAATAAAGTGCACTATTCATGCAAATAACCACACTAGGATTGCTTAGACTCACTTCAATACATTTATAATCGAACGGTTTCCTACATTGTTTACCTGCAAGCCAATAATGTCCATAACATATCTTTTGTAAATACCCTTCTTCCACTAAAATGGAAATCTGACGATTGGAAAAACCCTCTGCCAAGAGATCTTTTGTCCCTACATAACCTCTGTATTTTTTATATAGTTTTTCGATTTTAATATATGTATTCTCTCTCATATTTTCTCCATTGCATTTTTCATTACACATATTATTGCATTTCTTATTACACATGTCAATGCTATTTTTACTTAGGCAGACTATCCCTTACGCACAATGCTCCATATCCCACCTGTGGATTGGGGTATTCTATAATCCCCGGCAGCGGCTTCGCCCCTCTTCTTAAATAAGCCTTTACCTTCTCTCCATAAAGATACGGATCATTCCCATTTACAATGCCCCACTCCATTAGAAGCGCTGCCGCCCCTGTGACGAAAGGTGTCGCGAAGGAGGTCCCCGTAAAAGACGCATAGCCCCCACCGGCTGCCACTGTCGTAACATCCACCCCTGGTGCAACTAAATCCGGCTTCAAAACGATTCCACTTCCTCGTCTCAACGGACCGCGTCCTGAAAAATCTGCATAAGACAATGTATGCCCATTGTATGCCCCCACTGATATCGCTCCCCACGAAGTGGAAGGAATGGTAAGTGTTGTTGCATTCTTAGGATACAAAAATCCAGTTCCTCTATTTAATACCGCTTCACTCGGAAGCCACAATTCATACAATCCCTTCACAATTTTCCTCGGTGTCAGCACAATTTTCCATACTCCTTGATTCATATAATCATTGACCGGAAGCAGATCAATAAAAATTTCCTGTGCAGTACTGAATGGACTTGGTTCTCCATAATACAACAGAACTTCTGTCTGTCCCATAGTAAATCTCTGCGCTCCAAGTTTTTCTGGAATCGGTCCTATCTCCACGCCTGAAGGAGAGATAAGTGAAATATCTATGACATCTGTATATTCTTTCCATATCTGTATATTTAAAGACGGCTGCCGATCTTGAACTGCCAATTCAATCACCGCTTCTTCCTCATCCCAAAGCTGACCTGACGTATGCCCCGCGCTTGCCGCTTCATTTCCGGTTCCAATACAAATACTATTTTTCCACACCCCGGAAATATCATCAATAAACCGCTCCAACAGAGATGTTCCATCATGAGATCCGTAAGTATTGCCAAAGCTTAGATTTATCGCGACCGGACGTCGATATTCCAACGCCTTTCTCACCACATAATCAATTCCCATCATAAGCTCTGTTGTTCTTGGAAATCCATCTTTTGCGGGTGTTCCTAATTTTACTACCAGAAGCTCACTCTCCGGCGCCACACCCCGATATTGAGGGAATCCAACACTTCCGCCTCCTGCTGCCACGCCTGCTACCGCAGTTCCGTGGCCAGAAAAATCCTGCGACTTCACAATCTGCTTTCTTTCTTCGTTCGTTCCCGCTTGAAGCGCTTTGTTAATCTCTTCCTGATTATATTCTACACCCACTTCAAATCCTCTTGGTGCAATTCCATCCACACCATTTTGGAGACTTTGATCCCAAAGCGCGCGAATCCGCGTAGTTCCATCTGAATTTCTGAAATCCTCCCGCTCATAATCAATGCCCGAATCTAAAATTGCCACAAAAATCTTTTTTCCTGACAACGAAAGAGGCGGATTCTGAACCGGATAAATACAAGATACCCGTTTCCCCTCCATCACTTCAAAGAAAAGTCTTTTTGGCTTTTCAATATATTCAATTTGTGGAAACTCCGTCAATGTATTAATTCTGTCTTCTTTTATGACAATCACCGCATATCCTCCCATCAGTGGCGTTACTCGCTTTGCAATTCCTCGAACCTCCTGCAAATCACCCGAATATTTGATAATTAACGTCCACTCTTTTTCTTCTTTTGCAAATCCCACATCTAATTCGATTGAACGCTCCCTTTCTTCTCCTGTCGCCTCTAATGCAAGGTTTAAAATATTCTCTCTTTTTTGACTTTCCATTTTGTCCTACCGATTCTCCATTTCACTTTACATTTATAAATGATACGAAACTTTCTCAGTATTCATGCGGTTATTTATTGTTTTGAAAAAGAAAAAGAGAGACTCCCTTTCTGAAATCTCTCTTAACCTCATTTTTCGTTTTAATAGTACTCTCCTTCAACAAACTCTAATTCTCCCGATTCATCTACATTTACCACACCAGTCAACGTTCTGAACTTCCCGTTCCCTGGACTAGGACCTTCAAATGTGAGTATGCAGCCCGCTCCTACAACATTGACTCCATCCCACTGAAAAACGGAAACATCCAAAGAAACTTCGTTAACATCTCCACCAAAATAATCGGATAAACGAATCTTAGATTTAATAGCTTGTTCTATCATTCCTTGATAGGGATCAGCATGGACTCCAAAGTCTCCCCACACTCCTGAAAAGCCTGGAAAGTACATTATTAAATCAGCAATGTTCTTATCTATATTTTCATTTTGTTGCGCATCCGAGTCCAACTTCGTATTCTCCTCTGCAGTATTCATCTCCTCATTTCCTTCACCAGTGACTTCCGAATCCTCTTCACTATTTTGAATCGGATTCTCTTTACTTGGCAAATCGGGATTATTTACCCATGCCTCTTCATAATGTTCTTTCGTACAGGCACTCATCTTAAACAAGGCAGCTTCTTCCGAATTATTATAGTACATTAGTTCAAACACCGTTCCATCTTTGTACATATGACCATATCCGCCTGCCTCCTTCATTTTAATATACAGTTCTTGAAACTCATCTGTAGTCTCCCCAAATGAATCACATATTAATTTTCCGAATTTATCTCCAACATTTCGATACTCCATTGGAAATTGTGCTGTAACTCCCACAATTTGATTCGTATCTTTTAAGGCTAAAATCTGAACGCCCACATTGTCCGGAATAAAAGAATATTGATTCGTATAAGTATATTTCAAGTAATTTTCCCCGCTTGGAAGTTCATCTGTATCTTCACTCTCTAACAATGTTGTTCCAGGTATCATTTTAGGCGTCATTGTTTGAACGATCAATTCTGCCACCTCTGAATCATAGGCGGCAGCTTCTTGTAGTGAATCTAATGTTCCCTCATATACTTCCTTGCGCCAAATTTCCTCATCACCACTGCACCACGATCCATTCGCCATTTCATTAAATCGGTCACAATATTCTTGTACTGTCATCTTATATGCTTTTCCATCTTCTGTTAAGGCCGATTTCTGCGATTTTGTAGACTTTCCATTTCCAGTATCTTCATATCCTTTTTTGAAATCGGAAAAGAATCCTGTCACACTGCCAATAATACAAAGAGCCAACAAAAGAACGCCTGTTCCAATTAAAAATATCTTTTTCTTACTTTTATTTTCCTTCAATCGTTCTTTTACTTCAACATTTTCACTATGGCATTTCGTTCCGCACTCTGGACAAAACACTGCATTATCTTCTAATTCTGTTCCACATTGTTCACAGTATTTACTCATCTTTCCGTCCTCCACCAACATCATTTTCACCCGTATTTTCTTCCGTATATTGAAAGGTATTTCTTCTTGCCTTATCTGCAATGAATGAAACCTGTCTCAACCCTGAACTAAGTAAAATCAAAGCAACTGTAATTGCAATAATACACAATAATACCGGTACTAAATGTATAGAGCTTCCGAACGTAATAGGCATATCCCAAATGGCATGCAGAACAATTACAAGTACTAAAAATTTCAAAAACTGGGGCTTGTAATAATGATGATTCTCAAACTCATTCTCGCCTTTTGCCAGAACAAGTCCTACCGCCGCTATCGCCGTCCATACTGTATGTGCTCCTATTGAGAGAACTGCACGCAAAAACAGTATCTTGATCATGTAGTAAATATCCTGAGAATACAACAGAACCCGAAAAGCGTATCCGGCAGTCTCAAATACTGCAAATCCCGCCCCGACACAGGCTCCCAACAATAATCCATTCAAGATATATTTTGTGTTTTGCTTTTTGATATAATGTCCAACAACTATGATTTTTCCTACTTCTTCCACTATACCAACCAGAATTGCACCTATATAATCTAATTCTCCAACTCCTACTACATCATATAACAATAGTGTTGAAATCAAAGAGAAAACACCGCCTACAAAAAATGTGGATATGACGTCAAAAATACTAATGTTCCGCGGTACATTTGTTTCCCAGAAGAAAATAACTAGCGAAAATGGTACTGTAAATGCTCCCACAAACATCGCTCCCGGAACGCCATTCATATTTCCAAATTCCACTATTACGATAAGAAGACCTATAAACACGATTGAAAAAAGCAGAAAGATCCTCGAAAACAACCAAGGTTTCGGCCAGTCAGCAACCATTTCACTTTCTTTCGGAGTTGTTTTTTCCGTTCCACAAACAAAAAGTTCTTCTCGTTCCGCCAGGGAATGCTTCTTTAACACTCCACTAACTAATTCCTTTAAACGAATTTCAACATTTCCCTCCTGACCTGTCATCTCATTAATTGTATTAACGAATCCTCCTACACCTTTTTTTACTTTCTTCAGCACATCCTCTTTTTGCATTTCCATCTGGTCTTGCTTGCTATTATTAAGTATCAAACTATTTCCGCATATAGGACAAAATTTCGCATTCATGCTTATTCTGTTCCCACAATACGAGCAAAACTTACTCTCCTCTTGACATGCAGACTCTTCCCCTTGCTCTTCTGCTTTTAAATCTTCATACTGACTACCGCACTTGCTACAAAATTTTGCATTATCACTTAATTCATTGCCACACTTTAAACATATTTTCCCCATTCTTACTTCTCCTTAGTTACTTCTGTCTATTGTTGTATCTGTGTTCCACAATTCCCACAAAATTTTGCATTCGTCAAAATTTCATTCCCACAATTACTACAAAATTTTACTGACACATTATCATTTAATTCTACCGTCTTCTTTTGTTTTACTTCTAACGCATACTGCATAATCAATTTTTTCCATGTTTCTTTTTCTTTACCTTTTACAACAAATTTATACATTTCCCCATTATTACATTCAATTTTTATCATATTGGGAGTCGGTGTTAAAATGTGAAAACCATTTTGTGCATATTTAATCTCACTCAATGGAATATAATATTCTTTTTGACCTATATTCATAGCATGCGCTATAAAAATCAGCCTTTGATTCGTCAGTGTCAAATGTCCTCCTTTGTTATATCCCAATACACTTGCCGGACCTTTTTGATACTGCATATTTGCAGCGCCCTTGAAAATTTCTCTTTCTTCTTTCATTAAGTTATCCATAAAACCTTTCTCCTTCGTATACTTTCATTCTCATTATATTTTAGGTCAATTACTCCCTAATAGTCAATAGGTCATCGTGACATAATTTAATTATATTTCAACACTCCACAAAAAGGAGGTGCATGCCTATTGTCACGCTTAAAAGACTTGCGTAAAGAACGTGGCTACACGCAAATCAAAATGCAGCATTTAACTGGTATAGACCAAAGCGATTACTCCAAGATAGAAAATGGCAAACGCTACTATACCTTTGAACAATGCCGGAAGATAGCCCTCGCCCTTGGCACAAGCATGGACTATCTTTCCGGACTGACGGATGAAAAGAAACCTTACCCCCGTTCCCATTCATCCAAATAGCAGAAAAACTGCCTATCATCATTATAATGACAGGCAGTTCTTTTGTACTATGCACACTGCTTAGTAATACAATTTATTTAGTTTTTCTTTCACTTCCATTACATCCTTGTAACGTTTACTTGGATTCACCATGATACATTTTTCTATTATATTTCCGATTTTCCCGGTTGCCATTTCATTCACAGGGTGTTTTCCGGTCAGCATGACGTTCATCATAATTCCTAATCCATAGATATCCGTTCTTTCATCCGATTGTGCTTCTCCGTATTGTTCCGGTGCGGCATACCCAATCGTTCCCACCGTTCTCGTATCTTTTTCTGAATAGATTTTATGAATTTTAGCAGCATCAAAATCAATAATCTTCACTTTTCTGTTTTTCATAACCATGATATTTTCCGGCTTTATATCTCTGTGAATAATCTGATTCAAGTGCAATGCATATAATCCGTCACACACCTGACTTATGATTTCCCTCACATAACTCTCTGATAATGTTTCCTGTTCCAATCGTTCTGCAATCGTAATCCCCGGTATAAATTCTTCCAAAATAATCGTTTCCTCTTCATTATGGCATACTTCATAAATTAAGGGGAGAGATTTTTGCTTCACCCCAAGCAGTCTTTCATACGCAGGATAACGACCCTTTAATCTCTTAACTACAATATAATTGCCCGACTGGTTATGTCTATATAAAAGCACTTCTCCAAAATCTTTCTTTTTTAATACTTTTACAAAAGCATAATACTCTTTCAAGTTTTCTGCCAACCACTGATACATAACTTTCTCCCATTGCCAACCTAATTTCACCATGATATACTCTCTACGAGGTGATACAGATGATTAAAAAACCAACTGATGAACTGATGGACGCATTAAATCAATCTTCATCCATCGAAGAATATATAAATACCGAACAGGATTATTTAATTGATTCTGCTCTTTCCGACTATCTGAACCAACTTTTAGAAGATAAATCTCTGAAAAAATCAACGGTCATTAAAAATTCTGAACTCAATGAAATTTATGGATATCAGATTTTTTCAGGAAAGCGTATCCCTTCCCGCGACAAGCTGATTTCCATTTCCTTTGGAATGAACCTTTCTCTCGACGAAACACAGGCACTTTTAAAATATGCAGGATTTGCTCCTTTATATCCAAAACAGAAGCGTGACAGCCTGCTTATTTGGGGCAAAAATCATCAGTTTTCCATTTATCAGATTAATGAGCTTCTATATGCTGAAAATGAAGATACCCTGTAATTATTGCACATAATAATACTCCAGCGTTTCCACTATACCTTCATCAGAAAACGTAATATTTAATCCCGGACTGAACTCTCTGTCGAACTGATAGCAGAGTTCATTTTCATACTCCTGATCCGGTGTCCCCAACATTTCCTTTACGTTTCCGATATCCGTTGTTCCATCAATCCCGTAAATTCCATATTCCTTTTTATTTTCTTCCACTGTATAATCAATTAGAACATCCTGTATAGCTGCTTCTTGATTTACTGCAACAGTCAACATTCCAAATGTATAGATATCCATTCCATTTTCACGATACATTTCATCCGTTTCTTCGCCTAATGTTGACTTCATGTCAATAAGCTCACTTCCAAGCACATCCCTTAAATCATATTCCACTTCAGAATCATAAATAATATTCTCACCTGTTCTGAAATTTTCATTAATGATATTTTGAATCTCTGATTTATCTAAGTGATTCTTATTTACACGACTTTGTATTGCAAGCTTTACCAGCGGAATCGTAATCAACATTCCAATAATCAAAACACTTCCAATTACCCACAATAAAATATATTTTTTATGAGTGTCTTTTATCTGTATTTCCTGTTTCTCATATTGAAACATACACCTTGGACAATAATGTGCTTCATCCGGCAACTCCATGTTACAATTCGGACATATTTTCATCTTACTACCTCTTTGCCATCATGAAAACAACTTTGTATACTCTGTCTGTGTGTCTGCAATATGATACACATAAACGGTGTTTCCTCTCTGCCGATATATAGAAACATACCTTTCAGATATGAGCATTCGATACCCCTGTTTATTCAGCCATCTATCCGGTGTCAGAGAACCGGAGTCCGGAAAACTCTCTAATCGCTCAATACTGTCCAAAATCTGTTCTGTAACTTTCATAGCAGATTCCACGCCAAATTGAAGCAGATAATAATCTTCAATTTTTTTCAAATCTTCCCATGCTGTAGGAAGAAGCTCTACTTTATATTGTCCCTGCACGTTCTCTTAATTCCTTCCTTGCTTCGGAAATACTTCTTGTCTTTGCTCCGCTTAACCGTTCCTCTTCTGCCTGCATGATTTTTGCACGAAGTTCTAATGCCTGCTCTCTTTTCTCAAAAGCATCGATACTCATAAATACTCCGTCGCCCTCCCCATTTTTTGTTATATAAATCGGTTCACTTGTTTTTCTAGCAAGATTAGAAATAGAAGCATAATCATTCCGAAGTGTTGCTGAAGCCTTAATAATCATTTTCTTCATCCTTTCCTGTCGCCTTATGGATATATCATTTCATTGATATAATTATATCTTATTTCTTATATATCATCAATGTCTTTCATAAAATTCTTTATGCAATTTATATATCTTTACTTTTTATTTCATTATTTCACGAACCCTATCTTTAATTAAATCCCACAATCCTTCTTGCCACGCTGTATGCAAGAGAAGAAATCTTGCGTCCGGATTTTCCCGGAATATTCATAGTCTGTCCAAGGATACCATATCGTATCTTAAGAAACGTACGCATATCTTTTTTCTTTAAATACTTCCACAACTCTTTTTTCTTTTCCAGATTTTCCTCTTTTTTCGAACGAATACATATGATGGAAGACACTGTCATCATAATTGCCAGATAATTGATCATATAATTTCTAAGTTTCTTGCTGGAAATATCCTTCATCTGATACATTTTAATCATAGATTTTGTCACAAAGATTTGTTGATCTACTCTGGCAATCATATTTTTTTCATTGACCGACTGGTCGTCACGTCCAATAAAATAGCGATAAAAATCTACATCCAGATAATAAATCTTCCGAATATACGGCAACGGATAATACACATAAATATTATCCACATAGAAGGTATGCTTTGGCAGCACCATCTGACTTAACTTTAACATTTCTGTCCGATAGATTACAGAATGCATCAGTATATATTGATCTAAATGGAAACGTCCGATATCGTCCCATCGAAAAACTTCTCCCTGCGGGAGCACATTTCGGTAATGAATACATTTCTTACGAGAGGCGCCTGTTTTTTCATATACATAGTTGGAAATCAACATGTCAATCTGTGTTCCTTCTTCTTCAAATCGATGCAAAAGATCTAAGATGGTGCGAAGAGCTTCTTCGTCCACCCAGTCATCACTATCTACCACTTTGAAATAACGTCCAGATGCATGATTCAATCCGACATTCACCGCATCTCCATGTCCGCCATTTTCTTTATCTACCACTTTTATAATCTCAGGATATTTTTCTCTATATTCATGGGCAATCTCTGATGTATGATCCTTGGAACCATCATTTACGATAATAATTTCTACATCTTCGCCGCCAACAAGAATACTCTCGATTGCTTTTGCCATATATTCCTGCGAATTATAACAAGGAATAGCAAAGGATATATATTTCATATAAATTTCCTCCTCGTTCAAAACTTTCTAAAAAACTCTTATAAGTATAAATCATTCTCTTCCATTTTCCAACCGCTTTCTTTGTAAATACTTTGCAAATCCCTGCCGGAACGTTGTAAAATTGTCGGTTTTCCGATATAGTATTAAGTATCACAAGATTGGAGGAATCATACATGAAAAATATCATTGTTGGACAATCCGGCGGACCTACCGCCGTTATCAACGGAAGTTTATATGGAGTAACATCAGAAGGGCTGAAGCATCAGGACAAAATTGACCATGTCTACGGCATGATCAATGGAATTGAAGGATTCTTAAACGATCAGATTATGGATATGGGCGCCCTTTCTGGCAATGGAGAGCTTGAATTCGTTAGAACAACGCCGGGAGCCTATCTTGGCTCATGCCGTTACAAACTGCCGGAAGATCTGTCAGATCCGGTATATCCTCTTTTATTTCAGAAAATGGAGGAAAAAAATATTGGATACTTCTTCTATATCGGCGGAAATGATTCTATGGATACTGTAAGCAAATTATCCCGCTATGCCGCTGGAATTGACAGCGATATCCGCTTTATCGGCATTCCAAAAACCATCGATAACGACCTTGTAGAAACAGATCATACACCGGGATACGGAAGTGCTGCCAAATATGTGGCTTCTACTGTACGGGAAATTGCACTTGACGCTTCTGTCTACGACAATAAGAAATCTGTAACTATTGTTGAGATTATGGGACGCCATGCCGGATGGCTCACTGCTGCCAGCGTTCTCGCCCGCAAATTCGAAGGAGACAATCCGGTGCTGATCTATCTCCCGGAAGTTGCTTTTGATCAGGATGATTTTATTGCCAAAGTGCAAAAAAGTCTTGAGACAACACCAAACCTGGTAGTATGTATCTCCGAGGGAATCAATGACGGAAAAGGAACCTTTATCTGTGAATACGCAAGCAACGTTGGAGTGGATACTTTCGGTCACAAGATGCTCACCGGTTCCGGAAAATATCTGGAAAATCTTGTCAAAGAAAAAGTCGGTGTAAAAGTACGTTCTATTGAGCTTAATGTCTGCCAGCGTTGTTCCAGTGCTATGCTGTCCGACACTGACCTGACAGAAGCTGTTAACGCCGGTGCATACGGTGTACAGGCTGCCCTCAAAGGCGAAACCGGTAAAATGATCACATTTAACAGACATTACAACCACCCATATGAATTATCTTACGGAACTGCAGATGTCAACAACATTTGCAACAAAGAAAAACCGGTTCCTGCTCAGTGGATCACCGAAAATGGTTCTGACATCAGCAATGACTTTATTGCCTATGCAGCACCATTGATTCAGGGAAATGTTACTGTGCCAATGAAGGATGGACTCCCGGCATTTGCCTATCGGAAATAAAAAAATGGATGTTCACAATTTGTTCATTTATCTTTCAAAATTCTTTCATTTATAGCACATCATTTCTTCATAGATGTCACGTATACTAGAATCATCAAAAGAAGAAATGATGACGCATAGTAAATACTATTTTGAATAAACTTTTTCATAATATATGCCGGGAACCGCACTAGGCGGTTACCCGGCATCCTCCCTTTTATAGGGCTTTTATTTTTTTAATTTATCTTCAAAAATCTTTACGATAGTCCCTTCTGTCTCTACCATTCCAGGCGAAGCGATCAGTCCCATATTTCTCATTGTCTCTTCGGCTGTATTTCCATTGATTCCATGAACATCCTGAATATAAATTCCATGCATAGCAAAGTCAACAGACTGATATGCTGCATCTACCGCTGCAATTCCTTTCATGGTACATCCTTGATTTCCGCCATCACAGATCATTCCGGTAATACTGCTTGCCATATTATTGATTGCATGCTTCATCATTTCTGTTGTTCCGCCTCTCAAATACACAAGTGCACATGCCATCCCTGTCCCCGCTGCAATCGCGCATCCGCAGAACGCTGATAATTTCCCGGAATACTCCTTAATATACATACACACAAGATAACTAAGCGCCGTAGCTCGCAGGAGCTTCTCCTCACAATAACCATTTACCTTATATGCCGCATATAGAGGCATCGTCGCGATAATTCCATGGGCGCCGGAACCGGTAATGCTCATTGCCGGCTTATCAAGACCGATCACTCTCGCTTCAATTGCCGCATTACATAATAGCGAAGCAGTTGCCTGTTCATTGGAAGAAATAATTTTCCCTCCGTTTTTTTCTAATAAATATCTTGCAAAGGTTGTTCTCGGATTCCTTAGTCCTTCTTCAAACAATTCCCAGTTTATTTTATACGCTTCTCTTATAAAAAGAAGTTCTTCTATTGCTTCCGTCTCAACGTATTTTACTAATTGTTCCAACGCATAATTATGTATAGCATGCGTTTTATTTTCTTCTTTATTTTCCAAGACTTCTTCCGACTCTTTATCCAGCACAATCTTTCCATTCACTACAATCTTGACAATATTTGTATGAGAATCTCGGATCGTTACGGTCGCTTCTCCGTTCGTCGTTTTTACAAATGCTTCGATAAATATCCGGCTGGTAATCCCACTTAATTCTACTTGAACTTTTCCCTGTTCTATTAATTTCTTTGCCGAAGTATTATCTTCTGATCGAACATCTGCCAAAGACTCCAATCCTTTCTCGGCATTTCCCGCCACAACGCCTAACGCTGCCGCAAAAACATTCCCTACTTCACTGCTGTTTGGTATTCCACAGGTAAACGCGTTTTTGTACATTCCGCTGTTCATCGCTACGCACACCTGCTCTACTTCTCCTTCTAGGTAACTTTTCGCCTTTGCCGCTGCATATGCAATTGCTCCAGGTTCAGTTACACCTAATGCTGGTTTCATATCCTCCAAAATCAATTTTGTAAGCTCTTTCATCACTTATCGCCTCCCTGCTCTTTTAGAAATACATAACGATCTTTCGTAGACTCTTTTTCAGAATACCGATATCCCAATCGGCAAAATCTCTTCATTTCTTCCAGTTTTTCTGCTTTATGCTCCGCCAAAAAACGAACCATTTCGCCTCGCGCCATCTTAGCATAAGTCCCCTTCTCAATCACTTTATCCCCTTTGTACTCTCCAAACACACACGTAATATAATTGATATCCGGCGTCAAATATTTCTCGATACATTTACTATATTCCTTAGACGCAAGATTTACAATCACTTCTGTATCTGCAGACACCTCTCTGTATATTTTATCTCCCCAATATTCATACAGATTCTTCACATTCGGAAGGCTCACTTTTGTCTGCATTTCCAAGCGATAGGGAGTCACTCCGTCAAGTGGACGAACAACACCATAAAGCCCTGACAAAATACACACATGTTCCTGCACATATTCCCACTGACCGTCTTCTAACACTGCCGGAGCCATATATTGATATTGAATCCCTTCGTATGAAAGTAGTGCAGGAGTAAGCTGCATACGAAGATTCATCTTCTGCAATCTCTCATAATTAATCTGGGCAATCTGGTCGTTGCACTTCCACAAACTTTTCAATTCCTCATAAGATCGTTCTGACAGATGCTTCTGCAAATATTCTGCTTCATGCAAATACACCGGAAGCGCACGCACTTCCAGTGTATCTGTATTTACCTTCATTTTTTTAGCTGGTGAAATAATAATCTTCATTGGCACTTCTCATTTCTATTAGTCTCTAACTATGGGCGTAATCCCATTCCGCCTTCCAGCGTCAATGTCTCGCCGCTCATATATTTGAAATCTGGAGATGCCAGTTGTACACATACACGGCCAATCTCTTTTTCTGTATCACCAAAATGTCCTGCCGGCGGCATTTTTACATTTTCTTTAAAAGCATCCGGATATGCTTTTTCAAATTTTTCAAGCTGCGCGGTCCATGCAAGCGGGCAGATAATATTTACATTGATTCCATCTGCTCCCCATTCATTCGCGGCAACTCTTGACAATCCACGGATTCCTTCTTTCGCGGCAGCGTAAGCACATTGACCATAATTTCCAAACAAACCTGCCCCCGATGCGAAGTTGATTACTGTTCCCTTTGTCTCTTTTAAATGTGGATAGCATGCTTTCATGTAGTAAAACACCGCATATAATCCTGAATAAATAGACAGGTCGAACTGCTCTGTTGTATGGTCTGCAAGTGTGACTCCCGATGCGGACGCCTGCGCATTATTGATCAGCACATCGATTCGCCCGAATTCTTTCATTGTCTCCTCTACGACATGATTTACAACCGCCTCATTGTCTCCTCCTGCTGAAATATCTGCCTGTACCGGCAAAACTTTGATTCCGTAGAGACGTTCAAGCTCTTCCTTTGCCTCTTCTAATTTCTTTACATTTCGCCCTGTAATCACAAGATTTGCGCCTTCTTTTGCATAAGCTGTTGCGATTCCGTATCCGATAGAACCACATCTTCCATCACTTAAAACAGACTTTCCTCCGCCTGTAACAATTGCTGTTTTCCCTTTTAAATGTCCCATAAATATGTCTCCTCTCTTTCATGTTCTATATATTTGTCAAAATCAAAACTCATCTATTTTATAAGAATAATATTTTACAAAAATAAAATACCACATCTTGTTAATTCTTTCAATATTTTCTGTTAATTATCTAATTATTAACAATATTTTTGTATTATTTATTACTTCTGACTTATTTTTCAATATTTTCGATACCTTTTTAACAAAAAATAAAACCGCAGACGCCTCTCACTCTTACGCATCTGCGGTTTCACTATATTCAAATCTGACTATACATAATCAAAATGATCCGGTCCTTTAAACCAGCTGCTTCGTCCCATATGGAAGATCAGCGCTAATACTGCGATTACAAGATATCCCACAGCAAACGGGGATGTCGGATTAAATCCAAGCTGTGCACTATGAATAAAGCCAAAGCAAGCCAGTACATATCCTGCTGCCGCAGTAATTGCCACCTTGTCAAGCTTCTTATCGATAATGAATACTGTCATTGTTCCAAGCAAAATACCGATAATGATCGCTCCGCTCTTCACTCCCGGAACACCATTCCACATTACCCCTGCATCCTTGATCATCTGTGTGATCTCAGCATTGTATTCCGATAATCCGGAAGGCATCACCTCTGTATAATATCCGGCAAGTCCTACGGCACCTGTAATCTGTGTATAAAGATAGTCTGCAACCGGCGGAATCATCGCAATTCCAACTGCTGCGTAATGCTTCACTTCACAGTCCTTAAACGCCTGCGCCACCATGACGATCGCACACCACAAGAACGTTACCGCACACACTGCCGGCGGAACCATATTACTTAAGAATGTAAATAATCCGAACAATCCGGCTGCTCCAAGAACCAGCCCGGACACGAGAGAGTATCCGATTCCGGCATTTGATTTTTTCAGTCCTGCATGTCCAAGCCATACGGTATTTGGCACGACACCTCCGCAAAGTGCAGAAATCATAGTACAGATTCCATCCGCAAACTGAGTCTCACGGACATTATAATTATCACCTGCCGCATTCGCTGCTTCTACATTATCCATCGTTTCAATAAAGTTATAAATCTCAACAGGAATTACAATCGTCAAATAAGGAGCCACAATCGCAAATCCATCAATCAAGTGCTGGATACTGTTGACCGGATTCGGAATATAGAACCCGATTCCACTGAAATCTACAGTCGTACGTCCCAGACAGAACGCATATATGATACCGCCAACGATCGCAACTACAAGCGGTGGAATCTTCTTCGGGAATAAATATCCTCCGAAAATACCTACCATTGCAACGAACAAAATCGGAAGACCTACCAACGGATCTCCAAACACATCAAACACACCCTGTGTTGCCATCCAGATAAAGCCAATTCCTGCAACTGTACCAAGAAGCGCTGCTCTTGGAAGCTTCTCTTTCATCCACGGTCCGATAAAACCACCGATAAATTCTACCGCTCCACCGATAAAGCAGGCTGCCACTGCTGCTGACCATGCAAGCATTGGATCTTCTAATGCGTAATGAAGCGGCATGATCACTCCGTACAAAATTACGAACATCGCCGGAGTAGACACGCCGGATGGGAGCGCTGTGACATCCGCTCTTCCTTCTTTCTTAGAAAGTCTGCGTCCCATATATGCGTAATAAATACCACTGCACAACAAGCCAATGGACATTCCCGGAATCACATAACCGTACACAATCTTGTCCGGCCATCCAAGAACACCCGATAAAGTTGCGATAACAATTAAATAGTTTACAATATTGTTTGTAATGGAATAGCTCATTCCACCGATGTCCCCACGTCTGAACCATGGGACGATTGTCTTTTGTTTTTCCATCTCGCCTTCCTCACTCTTACTCTTCTTATTCTACTGATTTCCCTGATTTACTCTCATTCGTTATTCGTTCGCCTCTACCGGAATAAATGAAAATGTTGTTACATCAAATAAGCCCATATCCGTAAGCTTTACTTCTGGAATCACTGCCAGTGACATGAAGCAAAGTGTCATCACCGGTTCTACATCTCCGCAGATTCCAAGCTCTTCATATGCTTTTTCGTGGATATCGGTCAATTTCTGATCTACCCACTCTCCGCTTCTGTCACTCATAAGGCCACCGATCGGCATCGGCATGCTCTCGATCACTTGTCCTTCTTTCACAAGAACAATACCGCCTTCCTGCGCGATCAGGCTCTGTACTGCAAATTCCATCTCCTCATCATTGACACCAACCACAATGATATTGTGGGAGTCATGCGCAATCGACAACGCTACCGCACCGGACTTGATGCCGTATCCTTTCAGGAAGCCGCAAGCAACATTTCCTGTTCCCTGATGTCTTTCCACCACGGCTACTTTTACAACATCTTCTTCTGGGTTACGTACAAATTCACCATTTTCATCCAGTGTAATTTCTGCCGTTGCTTTTCCGGTTACGACTCCACCAGGAAGAATCTGAATCACATTCACTTTACCAGACTTCAGATTCATTTTAAATTTCTCTTTAGAGAAATCTTTTACAATCACACTTCCTTTTACAGATGAAATATCATGCACCTGAATTTCCGGAAGATATTTTCCATCTTCTGCCACAAATTCACCATTGATCCATACTTTATCTACATGGAAATCTTTCAAATCATCAAGCAGTACGATGTCTGCACGGTATCCCGGCGCAATTGCTCCGCGATCTTTTAATCCAAAGCATTCTGCCGCATTTAAGGTTGCCATGCGTATAGCCGTCACTGCGTCCAGACCTTCTTCTACACAGATTCTCAAGTGATTATCAAGGTGACCTTCGTGAAGGATTGTCTTTGGCTGACGGTCATCAGAACACAAAAGACATCTTCTGCTGTTTTCCGGTGTTACGCCCTTCAAAAGCGGTCTTAAATTATGACATGCAGAACCTTGTCTAAGAAGAATATACATTCCTCTCTCAAGACGATCTTCCATCTCTTCCACAGTAGAACATTCATGGTCTGCTAAAATTCTTGCTGCCGCGTAAGCATTCAAATCATTTCCTACGATTCCAGGACCATGTCCATCAATGATCTTTCCTTCTTCCTTAGCAACCATCAGCTTATCCAGCACACTGTCATCTGCTCCGATTACACCTGGGAAATTCATAAATTCACCAAGTCCTAAGATTCCGTCTCTCTTAATCGGCTCTTCCATCTCCGGCGCACCGATCACTGCTCCGGCATGTTCAAATGGCGTTGCCGGCACACAGGACGGAAGCACGTACTGAATATCAAGTGCTGTTCCTTTGGCAGCTTCCATCATATAATCAAGTCCTGTAATTCCACATACATTTACGATCTCATGTGGATCAGCAATGATTGTTGTTCCGCCATGCGGTACTAAGAGACGTCCGATTTCTTCCGGACTTACATAAGAAGATTCAATATGGATATGGCTGTCAATAAATCCAGGCACTGCATAGCGTCCTTGTGCATCCACGACTTCTTTTCCTTCATACTTACCGATTCCGGCAATCTGTCCGCCACTTACTGCAATATCGCCTTCCACGATTTTACCGGAAAATACATTGACTACTTTACAATTTTTGATGACCAGGTCAGCCGGAATTCTTCCGGCTGCCGTATCAATTAATTTTTTTAATTCTTCTTTTTTCATACTTTCTGTCCCTCTATTTCTCTACCACTTCAAGAACTGGATCAAAGGTTGTAAGCGCTACATAGTCTACCGGACCTGCATCTGTGATCGCATAATCCGGAATTGCAGTGATCGGCAGGAAGAACATGTACATCATTGGATCCGGAAGATCGGAACCAAGAGATCTTGCCGCCTGATCGATGAGTTTTTCGTGTGCTGCGATTTCTTCCGGCTCACGGTCACTTACGATCCCTCCTACCGGAAGTGGAAGGAATTCAAGAATTTCTCCATCTGTAACGACAACCTGTCCACCGCCCTGTTCGATCAAATAATTTACTGCGATAGACATATCTTCTGCATTTACTCCCATTACGACCAAGTTGTTGTCATCCGGAGCTGCGGAAGATGCCATTGCACCTTTTTTCAATTTCCATCCAGAACAAAACGCAAGAGATTTATTTCCGTTTCTTCCGAATCTTTCTAATACAGATACCATTGCCACATCCTGCTCAGTATCAGGAAGAACGATTCCATTTTCCACCTTCAGAACAACATCTCTTCTCTTACGAACGAAAGGTCCTTTCACATCCATCGCCAGAACTTTTGCTTCGCCATTCTGGATAGAGGTCTTATATTCAAAATCCTCTTTTGTTGTTTTCTTACACTTCAGTTCCCCTTTCAGTACGGAACTTCTCTCCGGAGCCTGAAGATCATAAGTAAGCTTGTGATCTTTTGCTACCATCTTACCATTTGTCATAACTTCTTTTACTTCAAAGTTCTCAAGATCCTCTACAAAAAGAATGTCTGCAATTCTTCCCGGACAGATGGAGCCGACTTTATCATCAATGCGGTATGCTTCTGCACTATTGATGGTTGCCATCTGGATTGCTGTCATTGGCTCAACACCAGCTTTGATTGCCAGACGTACCACATTATCAAGATGTCCTTTTTCCAACACATCTGTCGCTGTCACATCATCAGTACAGAAGCTGACGCGACGTGCGAATGCAGGATTTACCTCTGTCACTGCTTTGATATTTTCCTCAAGGAAATGTGTCACAGAAGATTCACGGATCAGCATATGCATTCCTTTTCTCATCTTCTCTACCACTTCCTCGTGATCATAGCTCTCATGATCCAGACGCACTCCGCCGCACAAGTAGCCGTTCAGATCATTTCCTCTTGCCATTGGCGCACATCCAAATACCGGAAGACGATTCTTATAAGCCTCTGCAATCGCTCCCAACGTATCTTCATCCTCTTCCTGCAGGAACTCTCTTACCGTCTCCCAAACACCGTAGCATTCCGGCCACTGCTGAACTTCTGCATGAACTTCCTTTGTAAAGTTAAATGCAACCGTTGACTGTGGAATTGTATATGGTGTCTTATAAGGCGCTCCCCAGAACACTTTCAGCGGACTCTTCTTTACTTCTTCCTGTACCTCTTTTAATCCTTCCAGACCAGATACGGAAATATATTCGTCAAGTCCTGAGATCATACTTGTGGTTCCTCTTGGAACAACCGCTTTTGCATAGCTTGTAATACTGAGCTTACTGCATTCGCTGTGGATATGTCCGTCGATCATACCTGGAGTTAAATACATCCCTTTCGCATCAATGATCTCTGTCTCTGGTCCAACATAAGCTTCCACATCGCCAACTGCTGCGATCATATCCTTGTAAATCGCAATATCCGCCGGATAAATCTCACTGGACATAACGTTTACAAGCTGTCCTCCTTTGATCACTTTGTCAGCCGGGATCTTACCTCGACCTGCACGGATCATTTCCTTTAAGTTCTCTACTGATGTTCTTTCCATTTTCGTAATCCTCCTTAACATTGTCTCTCTTGCAACAAAAAAGATACATCGGCCAAAGGCTAAACAGGTTTCCCGTCCTGCAAATGTATCTTGAAGAATTTTGAAATATTCAGTTGTATTATCTCGTTAGTTTTATCATAGCATATGGGCATAAAAAAAAGAATCATTTGGCTCATTACATTTTTGCATAAGCTTTCATAATTCTTTCTTATAAATAAAGTTTAAAGTTCCATGCACATTTCATGCCATTTCTCTCCTCCCCATGAAGATTGTGCCATTCCAAGATCTTTATATCCCATCTTTTGATACATCGCCACCTTGGATTCAAGGCAGGTCAAAATCAGCTTTTTCCTTCCTTTCACCTTCTCTGCCTCTACATAACGCCGCATAATCTCACTGGCAAGCCCCTGTCTTCGATACTTAGGCAACACATCCAAGCCAAGAAGCATCACATTTCTTCCATCAGGAATATATAAAGAAGTATTCATAAAAAAATCGTCTCTGAAAATTTCTTCATCCGTTGAAAGACCATTTAAAAATCCGGCGATTTTCCCCGTCTCGCGGTCAACTGCCACTAAAAATAATTCGGGCGCAGACTTCACCCGTTCCCGCATCATTTTCTCAGAACAGGCTTCTTCCGGTGGGAAACAGATTTCTTCTATTTTTACTGCTTGATCAGCTTCCTCCTGATCAATATTTCGAAACTCGAATTTTTCTTCTAACTTCCACATACTCTGTTCTTCTCCCTTTTTACATTTGATGGCGCACAATTTTATAATCGTCATTTGAACGATAGTAGGGACAATTTTTATAATCACTATGCACAAGACGATAGTATTCATCTTCGTCTAAATTAACGTCACAATAATAGCTGTTCTCTTCTTCATCATAAATGTAGTTTGAACAATACTCACAATTCATTGCCATATTTATCCATTCCTTTCTTTTCTTTATAATTATACACTATAACTCATTTCTAAACCACTCAGATAACCAATATTTTTAGTGATATTGACGATATTAATAAATTGTAGACAATTTTTTCAAAAATGGGTTCATTTTTTTTCAAAAATGTATTATACTGAAAGTTAGTTAAAAACTTAACAGAAAGGGGAATGCAATCATGGCAAAAATTACAGAAGGCTATATGCCATACCTTGGCTATCAGACATATTATAGAATAGTCGGTGAAAGAAAAGATAATGGAAAGGCACCTTTGATCTGTCTTCATGGCGGACCGGGTTCTACACACAACTACTACGAGGTATTAGATAACCTTGCAGATGATGATGATCGTATGATCGTTATGTACGACCAGATTGGTTGTGGAAATTCTTATCTTGATGGACATCCTGAACTCTGGAATCAGAAAGTTTGGTTAGACGAATTGGATGCATTAAGAAAACATCTTGGTTTAGATGTGTGTCATATCATTGGACAATCTTGGGGAGGTATGATGCAGATCGCTTACGCTATTGACTATAAGCCAGAAGGCGTAAAGAGTTTCATTATCTCAAGTGGACACCCAAGCAGTTCTATGTGGGAAAGAGAAGGTCTCCGTCGTATCAAAATGATGCCACAGGATATGCAGGATGCAATCAACCACGCACTTTCAACAGGAGACTTCACTGGTGAAGCTTACGATGCAGCAGTTGCTGAATACATGGATAGATATTGTAACTACTGGCTTGGAGAAGATGCTCCTGAGTGTTGTAAGAGACCTAAAAAATCAGGTTCTGAATCTTACGTTGAAGGATGGGGACCAAATGAGTTCGCACCTACCGGAACATTAAAAGACTTCGAATATGTTGACAGACTTGGTGAAATCGAAATTCCTTCACTGATCTGCAGCGGTATTTCTGATCTCTGTTCTCCATTGATCGCTAAGACAATGGCTGATGGAATTCCAAACTCTAAATGGATCCTTTGGGAGCGTTCAAGACATACTTGCTTCGTAGACAGACACGATGATTACTGCAAAGAAATCATTGAGTGGATGAACAAATACGACTAGGAAGTTTCCTATGATACATAAAAGAGGAATCGTGTTATGCGATTCCTCTTTTTTATTTGAAACATTTTTATAAAATATACACAAAAACTCCCCAGAATCGAAGTTCTGAGGAGTCGAAAATTCTTTTTGAAATTGTATGTTCTGAAAACGTATGATTAACGTTTGGGTAACTGAGAACGCTTGATTTTACTGGATTCTTGGAATGTGATGTTGCAAACACGTTACAAATGCAGGACTTCTCATTACTCCTCAGGACACCTTAAAACTACATATGTTCAATATAAAATTCATCCTGACAACTCCGCCCCTCATTTTTTAATAGTAATTTATGCTCGTCATAGGAACGCATTCCATTCACACGAAGTATTTCCCCTATATTCTGTCTGCTACTTGGAATGATTCTGCTCTGTACCCAACGCATACTCCAGTCTGAATTCATGGTTCGAATACCTTTTTTTAAAAATAGCGACATCATAAACGGTGCTTCCTTAGGAGTAACATTTTCCGGAATGTCTATTGTGTATTTCTTTGTTCTCTCATCATAATTTAATATTCCGACGATTTTATTTCTATTATTTCTCTTGATTGCGTACCTGTTCAAAAAAACACCACCTTTTCCAAATCATTTCCCAGATTTTCTCCCTATGAATCTCTGATAAAACATGATCTATACCGTTGAAAATATAATCCTGATCTTCTATCTTCAGTTTCCAAATCTGTAAATTATATTCTTTTGGTATCAATGACAGATTATACTCCAGAGATTTTGAACCGATATAATTATTAACCGAAAAATCTCTCATCACGTCTATTTCTTTCAGAAGTTTTTCATCACCATATGTTGAAAACAATAACGATACTCCCTGATCAAACAAAGGCGCCATTCTCACACTGTCTTCTTCATCATTTCTTAACACTTCCAGATTACTTCCGTGCCGATCTCTATTAGCAATCAAATAATCAATACAGAACATCTGGTACATATATAATCCCCAACCGTTTCTTATTGCAAACTCTAATGGAGATTCATTATCTTCTTTTTGCAAATCATAATACAAATCATACGCCAACTTTTCTTCATTATCCTTACGAAAGTTTTCTGAAACAGAAACCCATGTTTCTTGTTCTTTACCATCAATAACAATCCTTGCATGTATCAGTTTATACTTCACATGCGGAATTCTCAAAATATCCATCACCCGGCTTACAATCAATTCGTTGACACACTCATGACCAAACACCCCTCGATAACTATCATAGTTCGATAATTTGTAATATAATCTTTTCCCATTCACTTCTTCATACGCTTTCAGAAAGCACCCCGGAGTTCCCGGTGACATTTTTCTTGCCGCCCAGTCCAGATGTTTCATATCCTGTAACTCACAAATAATATCCTGCATTATGCCACCTCATCTCAAAGATTTTATTGTTCATCTGGTTCAAACTGATCCGGATATCTGTCACTTCCCTCATATCCGCACACACCCATTCTGGGAGAATTACAAACAGGCAATAAAAATTCCGGCTCATAATCTTCTCCCTCTTCATCATTTTCCGCCTCTAAACACTCATCACACCAAAAAGGTGCTCCTTCATAATAGCCTTCTGGATTAACCCATTTCGCCTCATTTTGCCCGCAGTTACTACAGAGAATTTTAGGAGGATTATTTCTTGATAGAATTACAATGTCATTATTCTTTTTTTCTCCATCGCGGCAGCTATGTATACTTAATACCAGTTCTGTGGTTGAACCAAAATCATATTCATACAAAAAGTTATCGCCGACATCTACAACGTCTTTTAAGCGATAATTCATATTTCTGGAAGGTCTTCCCCAAAAGGCGTCCGTATCCGGATTGCTTTCATATTGCTCCTCATGAATCGTAAATGCACTCAGATGTCCACAACATTCTACCCATATGTCACGGATAAACACATCCAATTCTTTTAGCGTAGTATTCTCGCTTACTTCTACAATTAACCAATAATCTTTTCGATATTTTCCAGTAATAACAACCTGAAAATATCGGCATCTTCTTTTCTCTTTTTCTTCAGCAAACTTTGCGCTTCTCTTTTTGCACGCCTGCAAATGTCGAAGCATCCCGCCTTTTGTATACTCTTTTCCACAATACTTACATAATCCTTTTGTTTGAACCGCCATTCTTTTTTCTCCAATCTATCTGTTTTTTTCGTACAACAGTATCCAACGTTTTTCCTATAACAAGTATACCATTATCTTATTAAAAAATACATAGAAAAAACTCCCCAGAGCCGAGATCCTGAAGAGTTGTAAATTCTTTTTTGAAATTGTACGTCCCGAAACGTATGATTAACGTTTGGAGAACTGTAAAACTTTGATTTTACTCAATGTCATTAACTTAAAAATGAACCCCCGTAGACAATAGAATTGTCTTGGGTTCATTTTTTATGATATTCTATGAATTTTTATTTTCTTTATACGTGACACTGCTAGAGTAATGCGCTAATCCTTCAAATGAAAGCGCACTTGTCCCTTTTGATATATATTAGCTTAAAAACAACGCTTATGTGTATTGGAATAATTTCCAGCTAGTTGTCCTTTGGTTCGTTTGTAATGACGATCCGGTCGAATCGGTACAACATTTTTGCTGATTTCATCGTACAACTGTTGCATTAACTTTGTTTTCTTCTCTGTATCTGATTCCAGAAGTATATAGATAAGATCGCTTTTAAGCAGTCCTATGCTGATGGACCGATTGATTTGCATGGTATGTTTATAATCTTGTTTCAGATGCTGTTGATTTTGTTCTTCAATATCGCAAATAATATCTTCAGCCAGATTACTTACATATATAGTACTGTAAATATCTTGCTCTAATAATGTCGCTTTTGTACCAGTAAAGTTTTCCAGTTGTAGTCGGTCTTTCAATGTTTCATATGCTGTTTCTATTTGCCAACGCATATGATATATTTCTCGAAAATCTTCTTGTGGAAACTGATCTCTTGGCAGATTGGTTGCAAGAACTTCTGAATTTCCATTTTCAAGACGCACGGTTATCAATCGTATCAAAAACCCTTCTCTACTCATAACCAGTGCTTCATTTTCAGTTCCCATGTAATGGTAGCGTCTGCTTTTGGTCAACTTTATTAAGACATCTTCATCATCAGATGCAAGGGCTTGTTGTTCGCTTTTAAAGTCACTCGTTTTAAGACGAACTACGAATTTAATTTCTTTATCCATCATTCGTAAAAAGGATGGAATGGATGGATAACCTCTATCCATAATAACAAAAAAAGGTCGAGTAACGCCTATAGTCTCTGGAAGTCTGTCAACCTGTTGCTCAGCAATTTTCATTTCGTCAAATTTAACTCGATTAATGTCACTTTCTATTATGAAACGATTTAGAACATCGTATAAACACCCTAGACCTATCTGTGCTTGTGGCTTAGTACCTTTTCTGCTTGCAGTTCCGAAACGTTCAAGGTTTTCGGGGGTTGTTGGAATGTTGATATCAGAACCATCTACTGCAAAAACAAGGTGCTCCTTATATAAATATGGGGTTATTTCAGGATCTGAATAAAAATTTTTATTATGGTTTTGATATAAAAACTTAATTGCTTCAGGATTTAATTTCATGCGTTGCTTCAGATATCCAGGTTTAGATATCTCTGTTCCGGGATGTGTAATCTTCATATAATTTCGCAGCTCCAATTTAAGAGTAAGCCCTTTTCTGTTAATCATGGAGTATATAAGATCTTCCGTTGGCATTTTTCTTCGTCTGATCAATACGTTAGGACTATTGCGGCAAAGGTCCAAAAAGGACTCTGTTCTAATGGTAGATTGATCATTTAAGAATAGAACCTGGGATTTTCTCACTACAAACCTCCTGCGTTAATTAATCGTCATAAACAAGACGGGGCTTTTTCTTGGCATAGGCTGCTTTTAGATACGGTATTTGTTCCTCTGTAACAGGACCAAGATTTGCCTTAACAGTTTGCACAACCTTGCCATTAACACGTTTATTTTCTACGAGGCTGGCATAATAGTGAGTTGCTCCATTGTATTTTTTTGTAAGAATCTTTATAAACATGCCATCACCTCATATTTTTCTCACTACAATTATACAATATATACAATTGTTTGTATAGAAAAAAGAAGAAATATATGCAGGATATTCTCACTACATATATTTCTTCTTAAGTTAACGACATTGTGATTTTACTGGGCTTAGTGGGTGGAATGTTGCAAACTAGTTACAAACGCATGGCTTCTCATTACTCTGCACCACACCTCAAAATATGCGTAAAACTGAAATTTTCACATTATCTATTACAGTGTAAATAATGCTTTTTCGTAGTCCTTAACATAATACTTAATATTCGTTCTTCCTTTTTGTACTACAGTATGCCCTTCATTTTCAAGCATTTCCTTTTGTGCCTCAATTCCTCCGGGATACTTTGCATTTAATTCTCCATTTGCTTTTAATGTTCTCCAATAAGGGGTTTTATCCTCTGCACGCTGATAACTCGCCCATGCAACTATTGAAACAAAAATTCCGGCTGTGATAGGCTCTGTAAAATCGGCGCCACTTTTTTTAGCAAAGTAATCTCTTATTGTACCTACTGTAAGCAATTTACCAAAAGGAACAAGTCGCATTACTTTATCATAGTCAATAGGTGGTGCAAAATACATTTTATCTCCACCATATTTTTCAATGCTCTTTTCATCTGTGATTATTTGAACTTTAGGCATATCCTTACTATCCATAAGCATAGCATTAAAATCCTTTTTATCTTCATTTGCCATAATATTTGTCACCTCCAAGCCAATCATATCTCAATAAACATACTCATGCAATGAGACGGTTTTATAATTTCTTGCAAAACTTCAAATTTTTATCTTTCTCCAGATGTTCGATAAATTTACATTTGTCAATTATCTATTAATCTGCCTTCTCAATTTTGAACACATTTATTGTATCTACATCCGGGCAGCAGAAAACATTGCTCTTTAACTCGCCACCATAGCGTAAGATATCAATCATAGGAAAAAGAACGTGAGCAGCCATTGGACACAGCTTTCCTCTTTCTGTGTCAAAATCAAAAGTATCTCCAACCTTGTGTCCTCTGTGGCAAGGACAAGTACCTTTTTGTTCTACCAAAGTTATTTTAATCTTCATAATTTTCCCTCGCTTATGTAACGCTCGATATCAACACCGAAAAATTTTTCTTTCTTATCGAGGTTATCTATAATAATGATTCTTACCGTTTCCATTGCGTGTTTGGTGGCATCATACAACGACTCGCCGTTCAGCACGTCGCTGACAAGAACTGCGGAAAAGATATCTCCTGTTCCGGGGAAACGAACGTCTATCAGTTCAAATCCAATTTTGAAGTTCTCATCTTTTGTATGGTCATATCCAATAACGCAGTTTTCACCATTCACAGAAGTGCTTGTAATGACAACCGATTTACCACCAAGCTGACGCACTCTCTCAATCAATTCATCTGCTTCATCCTGACTCAAAGTATCTCTGCCGTAAAAACGATTTGTCAAGAAACACGCTTCAGTGAAGTTAGGAATCAGAATGTCGGCGTATGAACTAAGTTTTCTCATAATTGCCACGTTATTATCAGTCATTCCATTGTATAGTTTTCCTTCGTCACCCATAATTGGATCTACAACAACCAACAAATTGTCTGTGTCCTGATTGTTGATTAGTCGCTCAACAATGTTAATTTGTTTAGGACTAACCAAAAAACCCGTGGAAATACAATCAAATCTAAAGCCAAGATCGTGCCAAATATCAACGGTCTTTTCCATATAATCGGTGGTATCGAGAATATCGAACTTTCCGAAATCAAGAGTATTAGACACCAACGCAGTTGGCAATGAAGCGACATCGATCCCTTTTGCAGAGAGGATCGGTATCATTGCAGATAAAGCAATTTTTCCCACACCGGGCATATCATTTACACAACATATTTTTTTCATAACAATTCTCCTCGTATTAAGTCAACACCATTTTATTATGGTTAATATTCTAAATGTCATCGACAAATTCAAATAATCACCTGTGTTCGACCTTCCCAAGATTAAACACAGGCATTAAAAAAAATAATAATTAATTATGCTTGATGCTCCAGTATCCACTTAAGCATATCTTCATATTCCAAACTTCCATCTGCTACTGCGAGAACCATTTCATACAATTCTTTTTGCGTATATCGTAATTCGATTCCGTTTAAGGCAAAGAACACAAGCATCACATGTGTTCCTATTCGCTTGTTTCCATCCAACATACAATGATTCTTTATTAAACCATAACCCAGACGTGTACCTTTTGCTTGAATCGTTGGATATAGCTCTTCTTCGCCAAATACCTGAAACGGAGTCTCTATAGCAGACTCCAACAAATTGAAGTCTCTTACACCAACAGTTCCGCCAGTCTGTTCAATAAGCTGCGAATGAAGCATCAAAATCTGCTCTTTGCTCAATCTTTTCATTTAGCAAGCACCTCATAAGCCTCTTTATTCTGTGCAAGTAATCTTTTTGAAATTTCAAGCACATCTTCATCCTTAGCTACAGCACTGTCATCTGCTTTGCTAAAATCTATTACCAAGTATCTTGGTGCATTATTCTTAAGTATAACAACTGAGCCAAGCTCATCTACTAATCTTGCAACTTTTGAAAAGTTCTGATTTGCTTCCGTAATTGAAACCATTGTGTTTGTATCTACTGTCATATGAACACCTCCATTATTTTATATAGATAGTATATCACTTTATCTAGGATAAATTCAACCTATTTCATCGAATTATTTCAACGTCACTTGCAACTCCTACGAAATGAATTTTCTATGCGACAGTTTCACATTATTTTGATTAACCATAGCATATCTAAGTGTTGTATCTATCTGTTCATGTCCCAATATCTTCTGCACCTGTTCAATTGTCATGCCCTTCTCAATCGCTCTGGTTGCCATAGTCCTTCTGAACTTATGTGGGTGTACCTTTTCTACGCCCAACTTCTTACCCATTTCTCGTAACCTTAATTGAACACCACTTTCAGTTAATCTGCTATGAGGTTTATTTAACGACACAAATAATGCACTATTATCATCTTTCCTTGATTCAATATAATTCAATAAATGAATTTTTGTCTTAGCATCAAAATATGCTTTTCTCTCTTTGTCGCCCTTTCCATAAACTACACATTCTCGCTCCGAAAAATCTATATCATCAATATTCAGTCTAACTAATTCGCCCACACGAATACCAGTTGAAAGCAAAAAATCAATCATTGCCCTATCACGAAGATTATTACAATTATCTCTGAGAATTTCAACTTTCTCATCCGGAATGGTATCTTTCACAATAACCGCAGTCTTCACCTTATGAATTCTTTTCATCGGACTTTTTATAATATAATCTTCTTCCTCCAACCATGAAAAGAAAGTGGAAAGGCTTCTACGAATATTATCAATAGTCACCTTTCCACAATTATTTATCGCTTGATACTCCACAAGATATTTTCGTAGCATTTCCGTTGTAATCTTTATCACCGGAATATTTATTGTATCCAGCATTTTTTCAATATTACACCTGAATTATTCATGATGATTCATTTAACAACGGCTAAAGCCGCATAGTTACTGAATTTTAATCGAATATTGCTTTTCACCCAATAAGTGAATGAAAAAAGAGCATCCATTTGTGGTAAAATTAAGGTGTCGAATCTTAAAAAATAACCTCAAAGGAGCCCTTTATGAGTATTTTAAACACCTTACCGTTAGAAAGCAATAGACAAATTAAAATGAATTTCGATGGAGGCGATTTGTCCTCCGATGCAGGATTACTTCTTATTAAAGAATTCATCTGCAAACTTGGTTTTGTGAAACTTTTAAAATCTGTATTCAAAACCAATGACACTGCGCTCCGCTATCACAAGGATGACGAGAACCTTTGGCAGGTAATCTACCAGATTCTCGGTGCCTACTTTGAAGATGATTGCGCCGATGAACTTATCCATGACCCTGTGTTGACAGCCATCCTTGACAAAAGAGCGCTTGCTTCACAGCCTACCCTGTCCAGATTTTTCAATCGGATGGATGAAACAACCCTCGATCAGTTTTATGTTTTGATGCGCAGGTTCCGCAAGGTTGTGTATGCTATAAAAAAACCTCGGCTTTTGTTGCTGGATCTCGATTCAACCCTTCTTGACACCTATGGGCATCAGGAAGGAGAAGGTTTTAACTTCCATTACCAGAGCCACGGTTATCATCCGTTAGTCTGTTATGACGGAATGACAGGCGACCTGCTCAAGATTGAACTCCGCAACGGTACGAATTATTCCTCCACAGGAGTTGTGGAATTCCTGCAGCCACTTCTGGACGAATTTCTGACTGATTATCCGGATCTGCCGTTACTTCTCAGAGGAGACAGCGGTTTTGCCAAACCGGAACTATATGACCAGTGTGAAACAAACGGTGTGTCCTATGTCATCCGCCTGAAAGAAAACAGTACATTGCGGGCGCTTGCTTCGGATATTGATGAATGCCTTACCGAAGCAACCAGAAATGACATGGTATCCTACGCTGTGTGCTATGGGGAGTTCATGTATCAGGCAGGATCATGGAAATATCCCCGTCGTGTTGTATGCAAAGTAGAAAAACCTACGGATCAGTTGATTCATATGTACACGTTCATCGTTACAAACATGGATTCTGCACCGGAAGAACTCATACGGTTCTACTGTAAAAGAGGTAGCATGGAGAACTTTATCAAGGAAAGTAAAAACGGATTCGATTTTACAGCAGTAAGCAGTTCCTCGAAAATCGTCAATGCAAACCGTTTACAGATACATGCCTTGGCATACAACATATTCAATTGGTTCAAACGATTGGTACTGCCTGCCCAAATGCGTAAGCAACAGATCGATACCATTCGCCTGAAACTGCTGAAGGTTGCCGCAAAGGCAGTACATTCAGCAAGATATATCACATTCAAGCTTTGTAGTAGCTGTCCTTATAAGGATGAGTTCTACGAAACACTGAAAAACATCCGGGGACTACAGCCACAGCTGGAATGACAGGTAACAATGAACCTTGGCAGCAAAAAAAGCGATATTTTTCACCTATGGGGATACTGCGCCCATTTTTAGTCAAAAGCCTTATTCGCAGGCATTGCTTTGGGGCTCAAAAACAAGATAATGGATTATTATGAGAAAATCATGGTTTCATGAATAATTCAGGATTATTTTTAAAAAAATTGAAAGAAATTCGAAAGAACTACCTTGATTTTCATCTTTAACAGCACTATTATATATAGTATGCAGATATAGTTCATCGGTAGAATGCTAGCTTCCCAAGCTGGAGAGGCGGGTTCGATTCCCGTTATCTGCTCTTAAAAAGCCGGAAACATTGCTAAATCAATGTTTCCGGCTTTTTTGACTCTTGAATATTTCCACTTATGCAAATAATTTCCGATAAATGTGCTCATCTTCCTCTTTAAATACATTGAAGATGACTCTCTCTAAGTTAGACCCCGACAGATACCGATCCACCGTCTCCACAGCAATCTGCGCCGCCAGCTTATTCGGAAAATGAAATTCTCCGGTAGAAATGCAGCAAAATGCAATAGATTTAAGACCATTCTTCTCTGCCAGTTTCAGACAACTTACATAGCATGATTTCAATTCTTCTTTCTGTTTCTCGGTAACTTCCATGCCAACGATCGGTCCCACCGTGTGAATCACGTGTTTTGCAGGAAGATTATAACCTCTTGTAATTTTGGCTTTTCCGGTTGGTTCTTCGTGTCCCTGCATTTCCATGATCCGGGCACACTCATTTCGAAGCTCTACGCCTGCAGCCGAATGGATCACATTATCAATACATCCGTGACAAGGCACAAAGCATCCCAGAAGCTGACTGTTCGCCGCATTTACAATGGCATCTACGGAAAGTCTCGTGATATCTCCTCTCCATAGAGACATCTTTTCTATATTTTTTATCGTTGTACAAGGATAAATCTCTGCGATCGCCGGTATGTCTTCCAGTCCTACAACACCCTTTTCTTCCGCTTCTTCCCTTAAAAGTTCATTCTGTATTTTCAGATAATCTTCCGCAATTTCCATCGGAAACCGGACGTTCATCAGACTTCTTAAGAGTCTGCGCTTCCCCTCATAGTCATAAGGCTCCTGTAAGCTGTCATAGCCCGGGTTTTCTTTCTTCAAATATGCAATTAAGCTATCCACTTTCTCTTCTCTCGTCATGATCCATTCCCTCTATTTATAAATATTTTTTAATCACTGCGTACGCGTCGTAAAGTTCCTCGTAACTCATCCGACAGTTTGCAGGGCTGGTAGAAGGCAAGCTGATTGCTTGTATCCCAGTCTGCGGATAACAATATTTCTTATATAACCGTGCCGCCTTTGTACCTGTCGTAAAAATTGCCTGTATGTCTGAATGTTCTAAGATAAGATTCATATCATTGGGAATTGGGTTTCTAATACTGCTGTCCTCCGCTCCCCTAATCTCACAACCAGCCAACACATCCCATACAGCAATTTTATTTTTCAGCGCGAATAAGATCTTCTCCTCTTTCGTCACTGGAAGCGCTTCCCCACATACATCAGAAACCACTTTCCAAAAACGGTTTCTTGGATGTCCGTAATAAAAGCCAACTTCTCTGGACTTAGGCGAAGGCATTGTCCCCAGCATCAAAATTCTGGATTCTCCATTGTAAATCGGTGGAAAATCATGTGTCACATGTTCTAATTCCATAAAAAGATCCTCCATGTCATCAGTATAACATGAAGGATAAATTTACGGAAATTTTTTTCAATGCTAAAATAGCCTTTAGAGAAGTCTGCCCCGCATCTTATTCCAGATGTGTCCCTGCACATACTCATATGCTCTGTCATAAATCAACAGTCCGATCTGTCCTGCCACAAGCGCTCCAAGAAGGAGCCCTGCCGGAAGCCTTCTTCCAAAGAGCAACTCCTGAAACCCGAAAAGCATGGGAAGGTACATCACATTAAATACGATGTACTTCACAATCCAGAAGACTGCCCGGCGGCTGATGTTCCCTTTCCACCCCGCAATTTTCCGAAAAGAAAATTCATTTGCCAAAATATAAAGTCCCATCGCTCCATAGGACAGAATATAAAATTTATTCGGGGATATGATAAAGCCAAGGAGTACTCCGGCGATATAAAACGCCGCGCCCATCTTCCCTCCGAATTCCCGGTAAATGATTCCTACGAAATAGGACGCCGCCGCCAGTAAAAACAACGTGTTTGTCTCAATCACACTTCCCATTGCGATACAGATCATTGTAAATGCAAGCATAAGACCTGCTATTGCTGTTTTCTTTGCCTTTACATACATGAACAAAGATCGCCTCCCATACATTCACACAAGGTGTCTGCCATCCACAGATCGCAGCACATATTTCCGGTTCCGCAGGTAGACTGCTGCCCGCCATATCCGCCTCCATAAGGATTGGACTGGTATTGTCTTGTATTCCAGCTAAGCTGGTTCAGAAGCTGACGGTACTGGAGATTATTCGGTTCCATATTTACCGCCTGCGCCGCATGCTCCTGTGCCAGGACATTATTGCCTACCCCTGCATTTGCCGCAGCGCTTAGGTAATACCACTGGGCGTCTCTCCCCGGCATACGGTTCAACAGATTCAGTGCCTCCTGATATCTGCGGTTATTGATAAAATTATAGACCGCCTGTGTCTCTGTGTTTGTATTCTGACCGGAGCTCTGCTGCTGATATCCGCCGCCGTATCCATAGCCATATCCATAACCACTTCCGCCGCCTTTTTCACGTTCTTTCATAATCGTATCATAAGCTTCCTGTATCTCTTTGAATTTCTCTTCTGCCAGATCTGCCAACGGATTATCAACATTTGCATCCGGGTGATATTTTCTGCTCAGATCACGATAAGCCTTTTTCACTTCATCATCAGTCGCACTCTGCGGCACGCCCAGTACATCATATGGGTTTTTTGTCATTTTATAATTCCTCACTTTTCTATTCGTGTCGTTTCATTTTCTTTTTTCTGCAATTTGCGATAGCGTTTCCAAACTCCATCATATAATATATTTCTTAAAATGTCTATGTCTAATACAAGCGGAAGCCGCTCGAATTCCGCTGTACATTCTCCGAGCATCATACACAGGATCTGCCTGATCTTTTCTTCATAATCCTTTTCCTCCGACATTGCCTTCAACGGATTGTAATTTCCTTCTTTTTTATCTTTTTCAAGATCCTCATAGGCATCCATAATATATATGTATTTGCCAAGATAAAATGCCAGTCTTCGAAGCCCGCTCTCCCAGTGATCTTTTCGATAAACTATAAGCTCTGCCATAAGCCGTCCAAAGCAGCCCGCAGGCTCGTCAATTGACATGGTGTTCTTTTTTTCATAGTATGCAAGCTTTTTCAATTCTTGCTGTATTTTTCTGCTCTGCCTCGGATACTTTCGGATTGCAGATTTCACTCTTCTTCGAAGCGCACAGGTTCCAAGAAAGCCGGATACTTTCTGCTCATCGATCCAATCATCCTTCAAATGATAATATGCCAGAATGAGATTCATATCTGCGGCATATTCCGTAATTTCATTTTGCAAAATGGTCTGTTTTTTCACCGGATGGACTTTACAATGACATTTCGTTTGTTTTGTCTCCGGTTCATAGAGAGAGGTGAGAAGCAAAATCAAAAATGTCATATCGTAAGTCAGCGTAATCTGCCCCAGATGACCGTATTTTTTCTTTAACATCTGGCACAGACCACAATAATATGATTTATATTTTGCAAAATCTTTTACTTTCAATTCCGGCTCATGAGCCGTCACATATCCAAACATAATCTTCTCCTGCTGT